>Ga0308161_1000038_pt1 | contig 409185 bp, 368 predicted proteins | sample PhyFR2_FD_201034 | JGI IMG/M metagenome (GOLD analysis project Ga0308161, IMG submission 201034) | Phyllosphere microbial communities from UC Gill Tract Community Farm, Albany, California, United States - DLSLF.R2 | ecosystem: Host-associated > Plants > Phyllosphere > Unclassified | place...
TCTGACGTATTACAACGAGGAACGTTTCCAGAGCAAATTAAACGGCCTCTCCCCGAAAGAATTTCGAGAAAAGGCCGCTTTTTGAAACGTACTTTTTTAGTGTCTACTTGACGGGGGTATGACCAGGAGGATGCAGTCTTTTTTCCATACTATTCAACAATATCGCTTATACGTTTATTCGTAATGGTAAGCTTACATACACAAAACGGTTATTGTGCATATAACACACTGCCTAACGTCTAACGTCTAACGTCTAACGTCTAACGTCTAACGTCTAACGTCTAACGTCTGCAATTGTAGAGATCCAATTGGATTTAGACAAGTACCGTTGCACCCATCAGATATTTATCCACTTCGCGCGCTGCTTCGCGACCTTCGTTGATCGCCCATACGACCAGACTTTGTCCACGGCGCATATCGCCAGCTGCAAATACTTTGTCTACATTAGTCGTATATTTACCGTAGCGGGCTTTGACGTTGGTCCAGCGATCCGTTTCCAGACCAAGTTGCTGAGCCAGCGTCTGTTCCGGTCCGTCAAATCCGATAGCGATCAGCGCAATCTCTGCCGGGAATATACGCTCGGTTCCTGGAATAGGCTGATAGATTTTGCGTCCGGTCTCATCGACGATACGCTGAATCTGGATGGTATGCAGTTCTTTCAGATTACCATTTTCATCACCGACAAACTTGGTTGTCATGATAGAAAATTCACGCGGATCACTGCCGAAAATAGCTTTCGCTTCTTCCTGCGCATAATCCAGTGTATACACATTCGGGAACTGCGGCCATGGATTCGCGATTGGATCACGTTCCAGTGGAGCTTTGTCATGCGTACCGAACTGGGTGACACTGCGGCAGCCGTGACGTAGTGAAGTTGCTACACAGTCAGATCCGGTATCTCCGCCACCAATGACGATAACATTTTTATCTGTAGAAGAAATGTAATTACCATCTTCCAGATTGCTGTCCAGGTAACTCTTAATCGTGCCGTTCAAATAATCCATTGCGTAAATAACACCATTTAACTGGCTGCCTTCAATATTGAATTCACGCGGTTTGGTTGCACCGCCGCAAAGCACAACTGCATCATAATCATCTACCAGCTGCTGAGCAGGGATATCCTTGCCGATCTCGGTGCTCGTAATAAATTCAATACCTTCTTGTCGAAGAAGATTCACTCGACGCTCTACAATTTGCTTATCCAGCTTCATGCTCGGAATACCATAAGTGAGAAGTCCACCTACACGATCGGAACGTTCATATACCGTTACCGAATGTCCTGCTTTATTCAGCTGCGCAGCACATGCCAGACCTGCCGGACCGGAGCCAATAACAGCTACACGACGTCCTGTACGCTTTTCTGGTGGTTCGGGAACAACCCAACCCTCTGCAAAGCCGCGTTCAATAATGGATTCTTCAATCGTCTTGATCGTTACCGGCTGACCAATAAGGCCAACTGTACAGGAACCTTCACAAGGAGCCGGGCAGATCCGTCCGGTAAACTCGGGAAAATTATTTGTCTTGTGGAGGCGCTCCAGCGCTTCTTTCCACAGACCACGGTAGACCAGATTGTTCCACTCGGGAATCAAGTTATGAACAGGGCAGCCAAAGGTGGACCCTGCCATATTCATACCTGTATGACAGTACGGTGTTCCGCAGTCCATACATCGTGCACCCTGCGTACGCAGTTCGTCTTCAGACATATGCTTATGGAATTCTTCCCAGTCTTTTACGCGTTCAAGCGGATCGCGATCCGCGGGAATTTGTCTTTTGTATTCCATAAATCCAGTAGGTGTAGACATATTAACAGTTCCCCCATCCGTTCTATACGATGCCGAGTTTCTTTCGATCACCAGCTTGCCGTAAGTTTATTTTCAAGAGTAGCATTGAGACAATTGAATCACAAATGGATTAAGCGCATGATTATTTGTACTTTTTACATAGAGATTACACCGTGGTGAAACATCTTGCAATAACTTTTCTGTTACTTTCACTTTTTCTGTATACATTTTGTATAAGCAATATTCAATATTGCGTACATTAACAACAGATTGTAGCTATGTTTATTTAGTTTTTGTTATTCATTATTCACAAACTTTATGTTTGGCTTTTAGGATTACCAGTGCTTTGAATGTTTGCCTACATAGATAGAGAGTGAGCTATTATAAACTTTTTGTTATATTTATGCATTTTAACGTATAACACAAGTATGTTACAGGTTTTTTCCCTATCCATTGATCCTATGATATGACAAACACTTTTACGGGATCCTATAATATTCATACTGCTGTCACCCACATTACTGTTCTGCCTGCTTGCGTTTGTATTCTTCAAACCGGTAATCATAATCATTCTTCTCATCACGAATGCCTGATACCGTATTCACCAATGTCCACTCCGACCAGTCGACTTCCGGAAAATACGTATCCCCCTCGAAATCTTGTTCGATTCTGGTTACTAGCAGACGATCTGCATAATTCAGGAATTCCTTATAAATTTCCGATCCGCCAATAATCATCAGTTCTTCTTCCGTATTGGCAAGCTGAATCGCTTCTTCTACCGAGTGAAGAACTTGTGCTTCGCTCGCTTCAAAAGAAACATCCCGTGTCAAAACAATATTTTTCCGGTTTGGCAGTGGTTTGGAACCAAAGGAGTTCCATGTTTTGCGTCCCATAACAATTGTTTTATGCTGGGTCTGCTGTTTGAAGTACGCCATATCTTTGGGCAGCTTCCAGGGCATATCATTATCTTTGCCGATAATACCTTCTCGTCCTTGTGCCCATATGAGTGTAATCGTCATTCTCGCTGTCCTCCTATCATCCGGAGTTGTTCATCCAGATAGGTTTATTCTATATCATATCATTAAAACCTATCACTCTGCATCAACTTCTTGTAATATTTCACGAATGTTACTGCCTGCTTATTAACCGATCATCCGGTAAAAAGCAAGCTATCAAATGTTTTATCCATAGCGATTCAGAAATTTGATCAGTTGGGTACTTAGCAAAAATCCGGAGACGATTTACAGGATATAGATAAGCTGTCTGCTCCATAGCATAGCTGTGTCTTTCCTCAAATCCATCTCCGGACTCAATGTACCGATATTCAATTGGTATATTACAAGGATTAGATGGCAATAGGTGCCTTGATCCCTGGATGATACTCGTAATTTTCAAAATGGAAATCTTCGAACTTGTAATCGAAAATGCTATCCGGCTTGCGCTCGATACGCAGCTGTGGGAGTGGATGTGGCTCACGTGTAAGCTGAAGCTTCACCTGCTCTATATGATTGTTGTAAATGTGTACATCTCCGCCCGTCCAGATCAGATCGCCCACTTCCAGATCACACTGTTGTGCCACCATATGCGTAAGCAACGCGTACGATGCCAGGTTAAACGGCAGACCGAGGAATGTATCGACCGAGCGCATCTGGAACATACATGACAGCTTGCCTTCTGCTACATAGAACTGAAAAGCGTAATGACACGGCGGCAGCGCCATATGATCGACTTCTGCCGCATTCCAAGCATTAACGATATGACGACGCGAATTCGGATTATTCCTGATCTGCTCGATAACCGACGAAATTTGGTCAACTACTTCCCCACCGGGACCGCGCCATTCTCTCCACTGAGAACCATATACACGCCCCAGATTGCCTTCTTCGTCAGCCCATTCATCCCAGATGGTTACACCATTTTCACGCAGATACGTAATATTCGTATCCCCGCTGAGAAACCAGAGCAATTCATGAATAATAGACCGTGTATGGAGACGTTTTGTTGTCAGTAAAGGAAAACCTTCCTGGAGATTGATACGCATCTGCCGTCCAAATACAGAGATAGTGCCTGTACCTGTGCGATCTCCCTTAGCTACTCCATGATCCATAATGTCCTGCAATAATTCCAAATATGCTTTCATAGTTACACCTCATTTATACGACTTGATTTGACAGGTCTATAAGATAATTAGATGCTATTTAGACAACCAGACAGTGATCAAAATAGTCAGCCTTCTATCCCAAAAGAAAATGCCGTCAAATTCAGTTTAACTTCACCTGCCATATTGTAACATAGATAAATACCAGAGAAGAAATCAAAATTAGGAAAGCCTAGAAACCTATAGAAACGAATATGTATGTAAACATGCAGACCCTGGAATTGCATCAGCTATCAAATAGCCTCACAATAATAAATCATTAAAATAAAATAACAAATCAAAATATAACCCAATCAAATATCTAGATATACACAAAGCATTATCTAATTATAAAAATAAACACCCGACTATAATATAGTCGGGTGTTTACTTCACACGCTCAAACAAGAATTAACGAGTTTCGCGGTGAAGCGTGTATTTCTTCAGACGTGGGCAATATTTCTTCAGCTCAAGACGCTCCGGATGGTTCCGTTTGTTCTTGGTTGTAGTGTAGTTACGATCGCCAGTCTCTGTGCATGCCATAGTAACGATAACGCGCATGTGAATTCACCTCACTTCATTGGTAATCAGAAATTATTCAACTATACTAATTTAACCTAATTACAATAAATGTTCAACTGAGATTTATTGGAACTGTATAGTCAGCTAATAATCCGTAAACATTAATTGAAATGCCTTATCCATTTTACCATATACTGAAACGAAATCCAAGCTATTTTTGCGAACATGTATTCACATTTTAGCGGATTAATTATTCCTCGATTCAGCTGTACAAAGCATATCAAAAACCGCCAGGAGCTCTCTGGCGGCTTTGACATCATGATCCAATCTATTCAGCCCACAGCGGTAAAATCAGGTACAGGGACAAGTAGAGATAAGCTACGAATTATAGCTGCTGCAAGCTGATACATTCAAATCAAAGCTTACTTTTTACGCGGAGCGATAACATGGATCGGATGACCCATAACCAGCTCAGCTGCTTCCATAACGATCTCACCCAGTGTTGGATGCGCATGGATAGTCAGTGCCAGATCTTCCAATGTCGCGCCCATTTCGATAGCCAGACCCATTTCAGCGATCATGTTGGAAGATTCCAGACCTACGATCTGGCTGCCCAGTACAACACCTGTTGCTTCGTCAGCTACGATTTTCACGAAGCCTTCTGTGTTGTTCAGGGAAGTTGCACGGCCGTTACCAGCGTAAGGGAATTTACCAGCGGATACTGTGTATCCTTTGGCTTTTGCTTCTGTTTCAGTCAGACCAACGCTTGCACATTCAGGATCAGTGAATGCTACAGCTGGTACACATTTGTAATCGATAACGGAAGGCATACCGGAAATAACTTCAGCTACCACTTTTGCTTCGTAGGAAGCTTTGTGTGCCAGAGCAGGGCCTTCAACGATATCACCGATTGCGTAGATGTGCGGGATGTTAGTACGTCCCTGATGGTCGATTTTCACCAGACCACGATCTGTCAGTTCCAGATCAATCAGATCCAGACCCAGTTCGCCGTCAGTGTTTGGACGACGTCCAACAGTAACCAGCAGGTAATCTGCAGTTACTTCTTGCTCTTTGCCGTCTACAGTGAATTTCACTGTAACGTCGTTATCTGTTTGTGAAGCACTTTCCGCTTTTGCGTTCGTGAAGATTTCCGCACCGGATTTCTTCATGTTTTTCGCTACCAGGGAAGTCATATCTTTATCGAAGCCTGGCAGGATTGTATCCAGACCTTCAATGATTGTAATTTTAGTACCGAATTTAGCATACATTTGGCTCAGCTCGGCACCGATGTATCCACCACCAATAACGATCATGGATTTAGGGATTTCTGGCAGGTTCAGTGCTTCTGTAGAAGACAGAATGCGACCGCCGAACGGGAATGCTTTCAGTTCGATTGGACGTGAACCGGTAGCAATGATGCAATTTTTGAAACGGTAACGTGGTGATTCATGATCATTGAACAGACGCGCTTCATTCTGGTTGATGAACATGCACTCGCCGTGGAATACTTCCACTTTGTTGCCTTTCAGCAGGCCAGTAACGCCGCTTGTCATTTTCTTAACAACGCCATTTTTGAATTCTTGAGTTTTGGCAAAGTCAACTTTAACATCGCCAACCGTTACGCCGAATCCTTCGCCGTGCTGTGCAGATTCAAAATGATGAGCTGCAGCGATCAGGGCCTTGGAAGGAATACAACCACGGTTCAGACACACGCCGCCGAGTTCGGATTTATCAACGATCAGGACTTTTTGTCCCAGCTGTGCAGCGCGGATGGCGGCTACATAGCCACCAGGTCCCGCACCAATTACCAACGTTTCAATATCGATAGAAGCATCTCCTACTACCATTGAATTACACCTCCATAGTTAACAGCTCAGGGTTACCAAGCAGTGATTTGATATGGTTCATAAAGTGTTGTGCTGTAGCGCCGTCGATGATACGGTGGTCAAAGCTCAGGGACAGTGCCATTACTGGTGCTGCTACCACTTCGCCATTTTTGATTACCGCTTTTTCACTGATACGTCCAGTACCCAGGATCGCAACTTCAGGGAAGTTGATGATAGGAGTGAAGAACATACCGCCTGCAGAACCGATGTTGGAGATCGAGATTGTGCTGCCTCTCATCTCGTTTGCTGCCAGTTTGCCGTCGCGACCACGAACAGCCAGATCGTTGATTGTATCAGCGATCATGAAGATGCTCTTACGATCAGCGTCTTTAACAACTGGTACGATCAGACCGTTAGGTGTGTCTGTAGCGATACCGATGTCATAATGTTTTTTGTATACAATTTCTTCTGTTTTTTCGTCGATAGAAGCATTCAGAGCCGGGAATTGACGAGCCGCGGACACCAGTGCTTTTACGATGAATGGCAGATAAGTTACTTTTGTACCGCGTTTTTCAGCCAGTGGCTTCATACGAGTACGGAAAGCTACCAGCTCAGTAACATCAACTTCGTCCATGATCGTTACGTGTGGAGCAGTGTATGCGGATTTAACCATAGCGTTAGCGATAACTTTACGGATACCTTTGAATGGTACGCGCTCTTCGTCGCCGCCAGCGGATGCTGCGGAAGCTGTTGGTGCTGCTGCAGATGCAACTGGTGCTGCTGCTTTTTCGTCAGCTGCTGCCGCTTGAGTTGTACCGGAAGCTTGGCCTCCACCTTGTTTGAAGGATTCAACATCTTCACGAGTAACTTTGCCGTTGCTGCCGGAACCGGTCACTTGAGCCAGATCTACACCTTGCTCACGGGCAAATTTACGTACGCTTGGAGTTGCCAGTACATCTTTGTTAGGTGCTGCTGGTGTAGAAGCATTAGTTGCCTGACCATCTTTTGCATCGGCTGGGCTTGTAGCTGCAGGAGAAGAAGTAGTATCTACGTTTCCTTTAACAGCGTCAGTTTCCTGACCGCTCTTTTGCTCAGGAGCAGATTCTTCAGCTGGCTCTTCATCTTGATCAGGCAGTTCGCCTTCTGCTTCGATGATTGCTACTGTTTCGCCTACGTGGCAAACTTGACCATCTTTGGTCAGTACTTCTACTACTGTTCCGTCAACCGGACAAGGTACTTCAACTACTGCTTTATCATTTTGTACTTCCATGATAATGCTATCGTCTGTTACTTTGTCACCTGGTTTAATATGCATCTTGATGATTTCGCCTTCGTGCAAACCTTCACCAAGCTCTGGAAATTTATATACGAATCTTGCCACTTGCAAAACCTCCCTGATTAAAATTGTTGAATAAGACTTCAAATAGTCATGCCTTCAACAACGTTTGATAAGTATTTCTGTATTCACATATATCAAAGCCAAAAGGCGTCCGTAGAAAAGTATTTCCATTTCAACAGCACTCCCGGGTCGGCTGTTAAAAAATAGAACACTATCATGCAAACCGCCTCTTGAGCCTTGAGTGTTTAATTCATCACTTCATCATTTCCTGTAAGAACAGGATCTTAGAAGTTCATTACTTTGTTAACTGCATCGATAACGCGTTGTGGTGTTGGCAACCATGCATCCTCGATTTGAGCGAACGGATAGATTGTATCCGGAGGGCACACACGCAGTACTGGAGCTTCCAGATGCAGAATCGCTTTTTCGTTGATCTGAGCGATTACTTCTGCAGCTACACCAGCGCTCTTTTGAGCTTCCTGAACCATGATAACGCGGTTTGTTTTCTTAACGGAAGTTACGATTGTATCGATATCGATCGGGCTCAGTGTACGCAGGTCAATAATCTCTGCCATAATTCCTTGTTCTGCCAACTGATCAGCAGCTTTGGTAGCTGTATGAACAGTCATGCCGTAACCAATAATAGTTACATCGGAACCTTCACGTACTACATTCGCTTTACCAATCTCTACAGTGTAAGCTTCTTCTGGTACTTCTGCACGGAATGCATGGTACAGGTTAAGATGCTCCATGAAGAATACTGGATCATTTTCACGAATAGCAGCGACCATCAGGCCTTTTGCATCGTATGGGTTCGAAGGGATAACCACTTTGATACCCGGTGTTTGAGCCAGCAGACCGGACAGGTCGTCTGTATGCAGCTCAGCCGCTTTAACACCACCACCGTAAGGTGTACGGAATACGATTGGTGCATTGTAGCGACCGCCGGAGCGGTAACGCAGACGTGCTGCCTGAATTGCCATTTGATCCAATGCTTCAAAGATAAAACCTACGAACTGGATTTCAGCGATTGGACGGAAGCCCTGGATACCCAGACCAAACGCCAGACCGCCAATTGCGGACTCGGCCAGTGGTGTATCGAATACACGTTCTTCGCCAAATTCTGCTTGCAGACCTTCTGTTGCACGGAATACACCGCCAACTTTACCTACGTCTTCACCAAAAATGAGCACGTTAGGGTCATTTTTCATCTCAACGCGGATTGCGTCGCGAATCGCTTCTTTCATATTCATTTGTGCCATTTGCTTCATTTCCTCCTTAAACATTTCACTGTTCATGTTCACGCATCAAGGATGTGCTGCGGTTATATAGTATTCAGAAACCTCTTATTTGAAATCTGCTTTTTGCTCTTCCAGATCATGAGGTGTTGTTTCGAACATGCTGTCAATCAGGCCAGTAACAGTCATTTTCTCTGTTTTCTCGGCTTTTTTGATCTCTTCGTTTACTTTTGCTTTGGCTTCTTCTCTTACACGCTCTGTATCTTCATCAGACCACAGACCTTTTTCAGCCAGGTATTTTGCAAGACGAGCGATAGGATCTTTCTCGCTCCAGATACCTTCTTCATCTTTGGTACGGTATTTGCTTGTGTCATCCGACATGGAGTGCGGACGGAAACGGTAAGTCAGAGCTTCGATCAGTGTAGCGCCTTCGCCATTGCGAGCACGCTCAGCAGCTTCACGAACTGCTGTGATAACAGCGAATACGTCCATACCGTCGATCTGTACACCTTTGATACCAGCGGAAACTGCTTTGTGAGCGATGGACAGTGCAGCTGTTTGTTTTGCAAATGGAGTTGTAATGGCATAACCATTGTTTTGTACAAAGAAGATAACAGGCAGTTTGTAAGCTCCTGCGAAGTTCATGCCTTCATAGAAGTCACCTTCGGAAGAACCGCCATCACCTGTGTAGGCGATAACAACCTGTTTTTGTTTTTTCAGTTTGTATCCCATTGCCAGACCCATCGCATGCAGGATTTGTGCACCGATAATGATCTGTGGCATCAGAACGTTAACACCCTCAGGGATGCGTCCGCCTTCTTGATGTCCACGGGAATACAGGAATGCTTGGTACAGTGGCAAGCCGTGCCATACCAGCTGAGGCATATCGCGGTAACCAGGACATACGAAATCTTCTTTGTCCAGCGCGTATACGCTACCAACCATAGTAGCTTCTTGTCCGGAAACCGGAGCATAGAAACCGAGACGTCCTTGACGGCCCAGGTTAACAGCACGGTCATCCCAAGTACGTGTAAATACCATACGGTACATAATTTCTTTCAATTGATCATCAGTCAGATCAGGTACTTTGTCAGGGTTGACAATTTTACCTTCTGGGGAGAGAACGGAAAGTGCTTCCACTTCTTCCGTGTAAACTTCATATGGAACCTTGCTCATTTTATTCACCTCAATAAAAAATTTGAATATCATGTTCCGCTGTTATAGAATTATTATACACCTGTTCTACTGAGTTCGTCAAAGCATACATTGAAATTAATGCAGCAATAGGATTATTGTATGTATAACAGGTTATTTAATTTGGTATAACAGTTGAACCATTTCAAAATAGAGTGTCTTAAAATCACACGACCTAATCTTAACCCATTGTTGGATTCATTGCAAAAATTCTAATGAAAAGGTGATCACTATGACAGATTCCCGTTACCTGAAAAGAACGATCCTGAAAGAGGAAATACAAAGCCGTCATCTCGGCGAATCCCGCACTTTACGCATCTATCTGCCACCTGGTTATAATGAACTGCTCAGCTATCCTGTTGTATATTGCCAGGATGGTGAAGAGTTTTTTAACTTTGGCCGAATCGCTACCTTTGCCAACGAGCTTATACTCGACGACAATATCGAGCCTTTCATTATAGTAGGCGTAGAAGTCAATACCAAAATACGTACCCAGGAATATGCTCCTTTCGGCAATCGCTTTGAAGCATATACGACTTGTTTTGCCGAAGAAATTATTCCTTATGTGGAACAGAAGTATCCGGTACGCCGTACTGCGGATCAGCGTATTCTTGCAGGTGACTCTCTCGGAGGCAGTGTATCCATGCATATCGCCCTGCTCTATCCGGAGATGTTCAGTCAGATCATCAGCCTGTCCGGTGCTTATTATGAAGAAAGCCGAACTATCATTGCTGCCGAGAAAGATCTGTCGGCACTCGACGTGTTCATGATCGTCGGTCTGCAGGAACGGGATTTCCAGAGCGATACCGGTATCTATGATTTTGTCGAGCTCAACCGTGCGACACGAGATTTGCTGCTTGAACGAGGCGCGACCGTCCGTTATGCTGAGAAAGACGGAAAACACCTGTGGGGATTCTGGCAAAAAGAACTTCCTGATGCGCTAAAATATTTCCTTCAGTAATCTGTCTCCGTAATCTGTCATTACTTATTACATTAAAAAGAGAAGCTTCAAACGGATAAAGGCAATGTTTACGCTTACAATATGCGATATTTGCTGCTTCTCTTTTCCTTTTACGGGAGATCTCATATATTGAACTCCCAACGTCTATTGTATCGGTGCAGACAAAAATTGTGCAACTGAAATTTTCACTGTTCACCGCTTATAACGTAACAATAGAAGAAAATTATTCATTTATTGAGGAAAGAGGGAGATTTCATGGCTGCAAAACGAGCTCTTATCTTCTCAGGCGGTCTGTTACATCCTGATTTTTTGAATGAGATTCGTGCAGATGATCTGATCATTGGTGCTGATCGTGGTGCGCTATTTTTAATCGAACACGGTATTCGTCCACATCTGGCTATCGGTGATTTCGATTCACTGACTGATCATATGACTGAACTTCGCCGAATTGAAGAAAATTCCGATGAGATGGTTGTATTTGATCCGGTAGACAAGGATTTGTCTGATACGGAAGCGGCTTTTGAAGCAGCGATGGAGCGGCATATGGATGATATTCTTATTTTCGGTGCGGTAGGTACACGATTTGATCATACGCTGGCGAATGTACAGCTGTTGGTACGTGCATTGCAGCATCAGGTCCATTGTGCAATTCAGGATATGAACAATTACATATCGCTGACCTCCACTACATCTGTTATTTCCAATATGGGATATCCGTATGTATCGCTGCTGCCCGTGACATCGGAAGTAACTGGTATTCATCTCAAAGGCTTTCAGTATCCGCTGGAAAATGCTACGCTCCGGATGGGACAGTCTCGCGGGGTGAGCAATCATCTTGCCGAGGAGCAGGGAACTGTCAGTATCGAAGGCGGATTATTACTCATTATCCAGAGCCGGGATTAAAAAAATGACAACTATCCATTAAGTAGATAGTTGTCATTGGTATATTGAAAAATTGCTATTGATCATCTATATATTTTCCAAAATCAAAAAAGTAATCCCCATGCCAATAGACTGGATAGCAGGGGGATTGCTTTTATTTAGGGTTAACTTCAATAGATTATCCAAAATACCTGTGATACAGACTGCGAGCTTCGGCAATATCTTTGGTGCCATGTACCATGACTCTGCCATCTTGAAACACGACCATTCGTCGCCCCTGATCCATTGTCATTGAAAGTAAAAATGGATTGACACTAACTTCATGCTGATCCAGCTTTTGCAGACGCTGGGCAGTCTGCTGCAAATCCAGCTTTTGACGTTGTGCAGGTCGAATTTGTACAGTATCTCTGCCACATAATACTTCGGATTTGCTTTGTCCCTCATGGCTTAGGTGTGGATAGGTCGGATGAGATCCGCAGGATGGACAGTTTGGCTTACGAGCAGCATTCATTTTGATAGAGACCTGTTCATTTTTCCAGAGATCAAAGGACAGCAGTGTGCCGCGCAATTGTTCCTGATTCCCACTAAGCAGCTTGATCGCTTCAGTCGTCTGATGTGCTACAACCATCTGTACAGCAGGTGGAATAATTCCCGATGTATCACAGGTATCTCCTCCAAGCGGTGCAGATTCCATCAGACATTGCAGACAAGGTGTAACACCCGGCAGGATCGTAAAGGTAATTCCATAACTTCCTATGCATCCACCGTAGATCCAGGGGATACTGTACTTTTGCGACATATCATTGATCATGAGGCGGGTCTCAAAATTATCGGTCGCATCCATGATCAAATCTACGTCTTTGGCCAGTTCTCCCAGTTCATCTGAAGTTACATCCGCGATATGCGCTTCAATTTGTACCGAGGAATTAATTTGCCTTAGCCGATCACGCGCAGCAATGGCTTTTGGTGTACGCTTCTCTGCGTCTTCTTCTGTAAACAGCTGCTGCCGCTGCAAGTTGCTCCATTCTACGTAATCCCGATCTGCAATAATCACTTTGCCTACACCGGCTCGTACCAGCGTCTCCGCTGAACTGGAACCGAGTGCTCCGGCGCCTATAATCAGAACCACAGACTGGGATAGCTGATTCTGACCTGTTTTACCAAGTGGCGCGAATAGCTCCTGTCTGGAATAGCGGCGATGGGGATCCGGCTGCGTCCCGGCAGTTACCGTTGTCTGCTGTAAATGTTCTGCATGATCGGTATTTGGATTATGGTTATTCATAGATGTATCGCTGGTAATTTCTACTTGCGTATGTTTAAGACTCAAGTTGTAATCATCCCTTCTGCAGGGCTGCTTGCTACAGCATAATTGCGCAGCGGAATCATTCCCGCTTCCTTTCCCAGTCGTCCGGCTTCTACAGCCAACTTCATGGCGAGCGCCATCTTGACCGGATCATCTGCCCCGGATACCGCACTATTGAGCAGAACAGCATCTGCTCCCAGTTCCATGGCATACGCTGCATCTTTGGGAGAACGGATTCCAGCGTCCACAATAACAGGTACCCGTGCATCCCCGATAATCCATTCCAGCATAGAAGGATTGAGTATGCCCCGTCCGGAACCAATAGGAGAAGCGCCCGGCATAACGGCATGAACGCCTATTTGCTGCAGCCGCTTGGCCAGCATATAATCGTCGGAGATATAAGGTAATACAGTAAAACCTTCTGCCAGTAGAATTTCGCAGGCCTTCACGGTTTCCAGTGGATCAGGCAAAATCAGCTGGTCATCTCCGATCACTTCGACCTTTATCATATCACATAATCCGGATGCTCTGGCGAGCCTGGCAATACGTACTGCTTCCTCTGCTGTTCGTGCACCCGCTGTGTTGGGCAGCAATGTATATTTGGACAAATCCAGCTGCTCCAGAAAATTGGGCTCATCTGGCTGATCCAGATTCAGTCTTCGTACTGCAAAGGTAAGTACCTCTGTTCCCGAAGCCTCCACTGCCTGCGTCTGTACTTGCAAATCACTGAATTTTCCTGTTCCAAGCAGCAATCTTGATGTAAATGAATGTTGTCCTATTGTTAACAAATCAGCCACCTCCTACAAAATGTACAATCTCCAGTGTATCTCCATTACCAATTACTGTTGTACCATGCTCTTCTTTTTGCAAAATCCGTTCATTCCATTCGACAATAACCCGCTTCCCCGTGAGCTGCAGCGATTCAAGCAGCTGCTCTATTGTCTGAACATCCGGTGCTACTGCACGGTTGGTTCCATTGATCATTAATTCCATACCGGTGCTCCTCCTTCTGTCTGTGCCTGTACTCCAAGCTGCTGAAGTGTCCGATCCGGGGAAAACCCTGCCGGAATTATAGAAGATTGACCCGAGATTACAGCATCAGCTATAATCCGCCCTGTTCCAGCAGATAGCAGAATCCCATTACGATAATGTCCACAAGCCATCCATAGACCCGGTATCGGAGTAAACTGTCCCAGATATGGAAGCTCGTCAGGTGTCCCTGGGCGCACTCCCGCCCAACATCGTACCAGTTCACCTTCGATAATAGACGGAATATACTGCCTTGCTTTGAACAGCAACTCAGGGACAGCGCCTGCTTCTACCCACGTATCTGTCCGACCAGGCTTACTGGTTGCTCCTACCCATATCCGATTGCCCTGCTTTGGAATAATATAAATCTGATCTCCATAAATGGTGTGATTCAGCCAACATGATGGTGTGCGAATCTCCAGCAGCTCTCCTTTGACAGGCAGAAAAGGAAGTCTATACCCTTCATTCTCTACAAGCCTGCCGCTTCCAATTCCGGAACTTAGAATAATCCGTTCCCCATACATCACTCCCTGGTCTGTCACTATGCCTGTCACCCTGCCATACTCACCATGTTCGCGCAATAGACGTGTCACTTCGTTCTGTCGATACAAGGTGGCTCCCAAATGTACAGCAGCCATAACCAATGCTTCATTCAGCAGGGAAGGTATAAGCTGCTGCTCTGCCGGATTGTAGAGCATACCTTGTTCTGCATGGATATGTGGTTCTTCCAGGGCTAACCGCTGTTTATCCCACCATTCCAGTGAAACACCGGATGAATAGTCATGATTTCCCTTATCGATCTTATCTGCAGCACTCAGTAACCCATTCGTGTAATTTGTCTTCGGATCCCTCTTATCCATGGGCAGTAGAAAACCTTCACTTCGTAATCCGCAGTGTATGCCAGTCAGCTCATACAGCTGCTCTGTCAGTTCGCTATAAAGTGAACGGCTATACAATGCCAATTTGCGCAGATCATCATGTGCAAAATGCTCTGACTCTGCTGCCAGCATACCTCCTGCCGCTCCTGACGAACCAGAGGCTGGCTGATTTTTCTCAACCAGAGCAACCTTCATCCCTTTTACTGATAATTCATAAGCAATAGACGCCCCAATTACACCCGCTCCAACTACTATTGCATCGTAATGACCATTGCTTCTCATAACGTCTCCTGCCTCCCTGATCCGTTCTTGCTGATACGAGAAGATGCAGCAGCAGATAATGCCGCTTTGTAGGCTGCCACCTGTTCTGCCGGATGCTCTGCTGCGAAGATTCCGGACATTACAGCTATCCCAGCTGCGCCTGCACCTATTAGTTCCTCCGCATGATGAGGTTGTATTCCCCCAATCGCAATAACAGGAATATCTACGGCAGCACATATTTGCTTCAGCTGCTCCAACCCTCGGGCAGCAACTCCGGGTTTGGATGCTGTCTCATAGATATGACCATAAAAAAGATAATCCATTCCTTCCCGTTCTGCCTGGATCGCTTGTGCAATACTGTGTACCGATCTACCCAACAGAAAAGAATTTCCTTGCGAATAATCTGTTGCGAAGTCCGGTTCTTCGGCAAATCCAGCATATTTTGGGCTTTGCCTGTCGGCGCCGATATCAATCTTATAACTTCCTAATGCGGTTGCTGTATTCTGCTTTTCCGGCTGAGATCGGAATTGACTAAGACTCTGGTATTCAGGTAAATGAGCACCACCCAGCTGCTGTTCTGCAGCAAGCTCGATTCTACTATTCAGTCGGATGGCAGCACCAGGTATTCCTTCCTTACGCATGGCTTGCACTAGTTCGTACACCTGCTCATCAGACCACTGCTTTTCCCGGATATGAATTGCCGTTACCTGAGTATAGATCTGTCTACTGATTGAAAGTATGTTCTCCGCCGTCTGATTACCTGTACTCACTACATGCAGCTCCATTATGCACCTCCCGTAGACCGTTACTCTTTATCTGTATCATTGAATAGCAGACACCCTGTTGGCCTTTCCACGATGTAAGCCGAGACGCACATACTGGATAATACAAAATAAATGCAAAAAAACCACCATCCCGAAGGAAAGTGGTTGTTATAAACAATAACAGAGCGATCTTATATCGCTACCTGCCGAAGTATAATCTGGTGTATTTATTATATCCCGATATGCACTCCATAATTATATAATTCAGGAGATGCTGCTCATCCAGCCAGCAATATACAGGGAATAGATAGATCCCTTATATGTACAAATATATGCTGATTGCTGTACTACTATTTCTTCATACAGCTTATGCCAGATAAAATAGATATATCCATATTATCCAAAATTATTCTTCTACCACTTCCCTACGCTGGTATAATCCAGATCAGGTACAAAGGGTTCGGCAATCAGTTCTGCCATCTCAGCCATTACAGGCTCCCCCAGTGCATTGTCGCTATTCAATTTAAGCATATTTATCTTAGCAAAACTGTTCTGATAAAGCAAACCCTATGTAGAAACAGGAAGCTTAACCACTGATCCCGAAATGACGGAAACTCCACCCAACTGTTCGAGAATGGCTGCTGTGAGAAAAAAAGACTGCCGCAACAATTCTGCAGAATCGGTATTGGTACGATCCAGAATCAAGCAATGACGCAGAAAAGAAATCAGTTTTTGTGTATTCCATGCATCCTGAAAATCCTGGTAGTAATTCAATCGATACACGTTTTGCTGGATTCCAAGTTGGCGAATATTATTGGAATGGATAAGTAACGATTCCGGTTGATATGCACCGATCACAGGAATCCATAACTTGGAACGTATTACCTCGGTATTAGCATACTCGTCATAAAATGCTTTTAGATGTATGATATCCTGCCCCAGATCAACAACAACAAGATCAGCTTCTGCGAGAAGTGGCATTTGCTTTATTCCCGATCCTGCATCCATCAGAATCAGATCATAATCTTGTCCCGCCGTACAAAACAGAAATTCCCAGAACGGGTCATTTGGCTGAATATCCCCTTCTTTATCCGTACCTATCAGTAGATCAAGCCGATCTCGAAACAGTGGAATCATATAATCAGATACATTGCTTCGGGTTAGAATACCGGACTTGTATAAATAATGCAATCGATCTATTCCCGGAACCGGCTTTTTATGAGCATAATTCATAAGGATATCGGTACTTAGCACACCTGCTTCAATACCGTAATGACGACATTGATTATGGCAAAGCAGCAATCTCAAGCGGTACTGCAGAGAAGCAGTAATTGCTGTAACTGCTGCATTAAAGGCGGTTCTACCATGTACTCCATATGGACTCCAGAACATTACGGTAGTCATTTTCCTGCTCCTTTTCTTTTTGTTAGCGAAGATTGAACCATAATTTGCGTTTCCTGACCGATGAAGATAGCTCTTCGCCAAATAGTTTTTTTAATACAGCAGCTGTTGCCGGTTGGTTATCGAATGGATCTGGATGCCATGGAATGCTGTATACCTGTTCCGTATGCAGCTCATGCTTCAACCTCTCTACTGCATCGCCTGGAGACAGAGGCAGGTAATAATACCATTTGTCCTGGGGATATCTATGCAAATCTGCGGCCATTTTCAGCACATCCTGATAACGCCATTCAGCGCCTGATCCAACTACAACAGGGATATCTGCACGCAAAAATTCTTCCAGTCTGGCATTCTGCTGATAACGTCCCAGATCGAGAATAATAAACCTGTAGCTTCCACCCAGTAGACCGACTACTTCTGCTCTGGCAGACTCACGCCAGTAATCTACTCCTTCCAGCGTAAACTTCCGTTCCTCCAGCAGCATCTGCTGCTCGGCCATGCCATTTACGGCTACCTGCTGTATACGGGCAAACGCTCCGGGATGATCATTCATTTCTACAAGTGCAACCTTTTGCTGACTTCTCGCCAGATAATGGGCAATCGCCACCGCAGTGTGGGTAGTGCCTGTACCTGACGTAGCTCCCATGACTGCAATGACCTGTGTTATCTTGTTCCACCCACCAACGAGAGCACCCGATCTTCTATCCATTCGGTTAAAATGCTCGTTTACGACCTGTCCCAGTGCCTGCCGAGTATCTGCAGCAGACTGGTATCTTTCTGCAGGTTGATGATGCAGCAGCTTACGAATCACAGGAATCATAGCACGGGGTATATCATTTCTAATAAAACTTTCGATACCAGGCATCCATTCACTGTAATGCCCTCCTGTAGCCAAATACAAGATGAGGGCTCCCAGTCCATAGAGATCGGAACGATGATCGGTCTGTCCGCTTCCATACTGCTCGGGTGCCGCGAAGCCGATAGTGCCCAGCTTTACGGTATCCTGAATTTCCTCGGGCTTGAAGATCCGTGCAATACCAAAATCGATAAGCCGCATATCCATTCCCGAAGTGATCATTACATTGGATGGTTTCATATCACGAAATACAATCGGAGGTTCATGCTGATGCAAATATTCCAGCACATTGCAGAGTTGATCGGCACAACGCATAATGAATGCCGCATCCACTTCTGCAGGCTGCCTTTTGAATTTCTGTTCCAGTGTCTCTCCCTCAATATAATCCATAACCATATAGGTATAGCCATCAGGATCTTCTGTAATAAAATCAACAATTCGCGGCAAAAATGGATGGCTGAGCGCAGTAAGCATTTTGGCTTCTGCAGCCACTTCCCTGTATTGGGATGGCTGAGCCACACTTTCCTTGACCGCCCATTTCTTGCCAGGCAATCTCAGATCGTGTGCCAGATATACATGGCTCATACCTCCACTTCCCAGTTTGCCCTCGATACGATAGCGCTCCGCCAGTACCATTCCCTGATACAACCGGGTTGGATGAATCATATAGAATAGCTCTCCTTTCTCTACATAACAAAAAAAGGAAAGCCTCCGTCTATCCAAACAGACTGATAATGTCTGTTCGAGAGACGGGATGCTTTCCCTATCCGTTGTGTATTTATATACCTGTATTATAGTAACTGTATCTGATTTTGTAAAGGATCACCGGAGTCTTCAGACTCCTTTCGAGTGTAACAAGATTATTTCTGTCCTGCAAAAGCTTCACGATTACGCTGAATCTGATTCACATGGCCTTCCAGATGAGTGACACAAAGCTTTTCTACAAGCTCGCGAGCCGTAATTTCTCCATCTACATTATGCTGACCTGTACGTTTTTGATCTTCTTCCGTAATGGTCTCAAGGACAGGAGCAAAAGCTTTGCGCATCGCCAGTAGTGCCTGCAGATGATGTTCCAGATCCAGGGAAGCATAACCAAGCCGCTGCGCCCAGCGATCCTGATCAAACGCTACAATCACCGGATTATCTTCAGCCAGAATAGCTTTGAGGCGGTGCTGCAGTACAATCTCCACATCATATAGATGAACAACGATCTCATGAATACTCCATGATGCCGGAGCAGGCTTGAATTGCAATTCAGCCTCGGAATAGCAGCGTACCTGTTCTATAAAACGTTCCATATCCGGTAAATAACGATAGATTGCATTTTGCATAACGCACATCCCTCTCAAAGATATACAAACTATTACAGATTAGTACTTCACCATATACAGTGTAATCTCATCACGATTGTGGAACAGCTGCTTGGCACGTTGAACCTGAAGACGCGCTTCTTCAAACGTATGAATTACTTCCTTGATCAGTGCCAGCGGCTTTTTGTGCATCAGCTTCACGGTAACAATAACGGTACCACCGGGAACTACAGCGTCCAGCAGATCAATCACAAGCCGTGCAGTCAGTTTGGGACTCCAACTCATGTCACAGACGAGCAGATCGAATTCACCTGCACTCAGCTTCACTTCCGATGCATTGCGCCGAACGACTTTGAGATTCGGATGGTTTTGCAGGGAAGGATGCATTTTGGCAGGATCTACTGCTGTTACCTGGATCCCTCTTTCCAACAAGAACGACGTCCAGCCTCCCGGAGCTGCACCTACATCCAATCCAGATCGGAAGCTGGTAAAATCAATACCGAATACTTTTTCTGCTTCCAGTAATTTGAACTTGGCACGGGAAATTTGACCTTCTTCCCGCTGAAAACGTACAGCGCCTCCGTTCCAGTCAGACAGATTATCCTGTGGAAGCGATATGCCTGCATACAGACGATCTGCTGTCCAGAAAACGGACAAAATGAGATCCGGATTCTGTACAGTATACTCGGAATGCAATGAGGACAATCGCTCTTCCATCAGATGGCGCAGTTCGGACATATTCTCTTCTACTGCGGCATCGCCTGTCTTGCGCACTTGGACCGACAGGGATATTCCGTATAATTCTTCCCGCTTGAGCAGCAGCTCTGTCAGTGCATCCAGCGGATGTTGTTCAGGCGCCAGCTGCTCCAGTACCAGATCGTAACGTACCGGCTGAATATGACGCAGGAACATGGGTGGTTCTGCTGTCAGACGGGCGACAACGTCTTCTGGTGTTGCAGGAAGTGTCAGCAAAAGCACTTCACCGTGTATCAGAACCGAACTTTTGACTGAGCCAAAAAGACGTTTCAGTTCCTCCTGCGCGTAGGCGGCAAATCCGTGATTGGCCGTACCGATCCAGCGTGATTCCGCCTGTGTGTCCTGCTCCTGCTGTATAATTTTCTCTTCATTCATGAATATTCTTATAGCCTCCAATAGTTTATACAATAACACTCCGTATATGTTCAAGTATACGCTGCACTGATTCCATCCGATAAAGCATACGCGGGCTTTTTACACGCCATGCTTCAAAAACAATCAGACAGGGCACACTTGTAATTTCATAAGCCTGCACAAACCGGGGAGCAAAATTGATATTCAGTGCATAGGTCATATGATCCGGCAGCAGCGGCAGGGAAGTTTCCAGCATGCGCCGGCCCATCCTGCAGGTACCGCATAACGGAGTGTATATATAGATGGCAGCAGCCTCTCCCGATTGCGAGGCGAGTTCCAATGCCTGCTGCTCCGTTAATTCCTGAATCATACCGATCACTCCCTGTATTATTCGCTGCGTCCGGCGTCGCGGGCAACCTGTTCGAGCAGTTCTGCCGGCATCGGTCCATTATGAATAGTCACATGCTCTGGCTTCGCCTGATAAAGCAGCTCGTACATTCTTTTTTTGCCATGCATGCTGGATGTGTGAAGATAGATCTCTTTCGCATACAATCCTTCATGAATCATGGCTTTCACTACATCTGTTCCATCCATCTGACCAAAGCCAAGTTCATGGTCGAGCGACAGGATGTTCACTTCGCAATCACGAAGCATCATCAGGCATTCCTCTCCGTCTCTTGCCAGCGTAAATCCGCTGGGGCATGGGCGGTAATCATCCATATACAGATTGATCATCAGCCTGTTCCTCCCATTATTACTGTTCGAATTGGGATGCCGGACAATAGTAGGTCTTTTTGCCTGCCACTTCGGTTTTGACCACTTTGTCTGTGGCAGATCGAACAGAAGGTTCACCTTCGCGTTCATAGACACGGCGCAGCGCATGGAATCCGCCAGTCAGCGCATCATTGGCTGTCAGCGGCTGTCCTTCCATATGTCCACCCGTCTCAATCGCTTCTTCCAATACGGTGTGTATGGCATCATATAGCTTGGACAATGCTTCGTCGTCCAGATCCTGTACTTTGGCAGAAGGCAACAGACCTGCCGTAAAAGCAATCTCATCTGCATAGTAGCTTCCAATACCAGCGATCAAAGATTGATTGATCAAAGCGGTCTTGAGGGCACCTCTGCGACTTTTGAACAGAGCAATAAACTGTTCTCTGGTCAGCTTGCGATCGGTTGCTTCCGGTCCCAGGTCTTCAAAATACGCCTGTGTCTCCTTGGCGGAGCAGAAATACATCAGTCCTTGACGCCCAGCTGTATAATACAGCGAAGTGCCATCCTCAAATTGGAGCTCCACATCGGACTTGCGATCTGCATTCTGCTCGCGAATACCATAGTAGAGCGAGCTTCCAAGCACAATGCTGATCAGCAGGCGATGTCCACTGTGAAGATGAAGGTTCAGATATTTACCACGACGTTCTATAAAGGCAATCCGGTTACCCGCCAACATCAGGTTGACATGATCTGCCTCTATATTTGTAGCTTTTGGACGATGAACGACCATTTTCTCAATAGCGACATTCAGAATATAACCTGTCAGTTGGATTTTATAATTTTCGAGTTCTGGCAATTCAGGCATAGGTGTATCCCTCTCTCTCCAAGTATCATTCCTATATTTCATGACTATACAGATAATGAGTCTATATAATCCTTATAGCTTATCCGGTTGAATCTCTGCCAGTGTATGACAAACCCGATCCGGCTTCACGCCTGTGCGTGTCTGATGACTCGCAAGATTATCCATCGTTGTCACACCGGTTGTCACCAGCACAGTATAACAGCCTGCGGCAGCTCCTGCTGCAATATCTGTCATCATATTGTCTCCTACTACAATCGTATCCGCAGCAGGCAGTCCAAGACGTTCCATCGCATATTTCATCAATATGGAAGAAGGTTTGCCGATAACAACAGGCTCTACACCGGATGCTGCAGAAATTGCTGCGCCCAGTGTACCTGCTCCAGGCAGCAATCCATCATGAGAAGGCAGCTGAAGATCAGGATTCGTCAATACAAAACGTGCTCCCTGTCCAATCAGCCGTAAAGCGCTGGTTAACTTCTCATATGTAAAAGAACGGTCTATTCCCTGAAGTACATAATCCGGCTTTTCCCCGGTAATATGCAGCCCTGCTTCAGATACAGCTTCATGCAGCCCCGGTTCACCGATTACATATACGGATGCCGCCGGTGACTCTGCAGCGATATAGGCTGCCGCCGCAAGCGCTGAAGTGCATACACGATCAGCAGAAGCTTCAATGCCAAGATGACGCAGATGCCCCTCCACTCCCTCCGCTGTACGGGAGGAATTGTTTGTTACATATAAATAAGGAACGTTTGCCTCATCCAGACTGCTTATCCACTCCGCTGCACCGGGAATTACCCGATCACCATGATAAAGTGTACCATCCAGATCAATCAGTAATCCTTTGCGATTGCTCATCTTCAAGCCATCCTCTCTATTACTCACAATCCCCATTGTAAAAAAAGTTGCGGCATAAGGCAAACGATTTGCTTACCTTGCCGCAACTTGGGGGGTAGATCAACAGATTAATGCACTGGAAATAGTTTGTGTTCTTCTGCAAGCACTGTGTTGGTAAATATGGCTTTTGCTTCTTCCAACAACGGATGAAGCTGGTCTTCGTCTTTGTAGCGTGAGCTAAAATGAGTCATAATGAGTTCGCCCACATCTGCTGCTTTAGCGGCTTCGGCAGCCTGCACAGCCGTGCTGTGGTAATATTTGCGTGCCGTTTCTTTGAGATCATCACTGAATGTTGCTTCATGTACGAGCAGATTGGCATCTTGCGCCAGCTTTTCTACATTGGGACATGGACGGGTATCCCCGAGGATCGTGACGATTTTACCCTTTTTGGGCTGTCCCACTACCTGGTGAGAATGCAGAGTATCTCCGTTTTCCAGCTGTACACTACCGCCATTTTTTAATTTTCCGTAAATGGGTCCCGGCTTAATACCGTACTGCTTGAGCAGTTCCTGATTGAGCTGTCCGGGACGATCTTTTTCAATGATCCGGTAGCCGTAGCTATCGATCCGATGCTCCAGCAGAGCCGATTCTACACGGAATGTCTCATCTTCAAAAACAACTCCACCTGTATGCTCTTCAACAATCAGTTCATACTCCATACGCGATTGACTCAATCCAAGTGTCATATCAACAAATTGCTTAATTCCCGGAGGTCCATAGACGATCAGTGGAGTAATTCCGCCCTGATTGGAGCGACTGGACAGCAGCCCAGGCAATCCGAATAAATGATCACCATGCAGATGAGTAATAAAGATTTTCTCGAGTTTGCTCAGTTTGAGCTGAGAGCGAAGAATCTGATGCTGTGTTCCTTCTCCACAATCAAACATCCAAAGCGCTTTGCGCTCTTCATAGAGCCGCAATCCAATTGAAGTCACATTACGCTGCAGGGTGGGTACTCCTGCATTGGTTCCCAGAAAATATAATTCCATACCAAAACAACCTTCTCTCTATATATAGCGTTTCATGGTGTTAGCGTATTGTTGCACAGCAAGCCGATTAGCGTCATAATGAGGCTCACAATCCAGGCTTGCCGCAGTTTAATAAAAATCCTCCGATAACTTCGGAGGATTTTGCTTGTTATCCCTACCGTCACGGTCCGAAAACCATTCCGGTACCGATCACGGATCTTACATCATTCAAGCTCAACTCTATTATAATACCACGATATGAGCACTTCCAAAAGTCACTAAATCCTGCACTGTTCACAGCCTATACAAATTATTCGGCACAAGTGCCTGATTTATTCTAATACCCTTATTTAAAAATATAAAATCAAGTTATCATGCTGCTCGGTTGAACATGACTGTATCTTGCTTTATGATCATTAAATATACTTTGAAGTCTGATCCTCATGAATTCTGAATGAAAGTGTCGACAAAGAAAGCATTTTCTTTTATAATACATCATAAAAATGATGAAAGAAGGGTAATCCGATGGCTGAAATCAGAATTAGAAATACCAATGAACGAATTGCTGGAGATGACAACGTCCTGGAGTTTCTGAACAAACATGAAGTTGTATACGAAAAATGGGATGTGTCCAAGATGGCTCCAGAACTGAGTGAGAATTTCACGCTGACTGATGAACAGAAGCAGGCGGTTCTGACTACATTTGATGCCGAAATCAAAGATCTCTCAGCACGTCGTGGTTACCGTACCTGGGATGTCATCACTTTGTCCGAAGCAACACCGGATCTCGAAGCCAAGCTCGCCAAATTCGAGGAGATTCATACCCATACCGAAGACGAGATTCGTGCGATTGTATCCGGCAATGGTATTTTCATCATTAAAAGTCCGGAATATGGTTACTTTGATGTAGAGTTGGAGCCAGGTGATGTAATCTCTGTGCCCGAGAATACACCTCACTTCTTCACACTGGTGGATAATCGCAAAATCGTTGCTGTTCGCTTGTTTGTAGAAACCGACGGCTGGGTAGCACACCCATTCGCAGATTCATCCTTCCAAAAAGCCTAATTGGTTATCATCGCTAGCTTTAATATCATTTACCAAAAGCAGAGATTACAGATACCATAGAAAAATATTCACCAAAATAACCCCCTGTGCACTTAAGCCGCAGGGGGTTGTTTTGTTGTTATACAGTAGATCAGTGAAAGATCAGACCAGTTGAGCAGTGATCCCGTGAAGGTCAGTCAGACGCTCAATCTCGTAATCGGGATGAATCTCGCTATCATTCACCTTGTGATTGCGGTTCACCCAGACAGCTTTGATCCCGGCTGCAAGAGCTCCTTTGATATCTGTAGTCAGCTTGTCTCCTACCATTAATGCATGTTGGGGCTGTACATCCAGAAGTTCCAGTGCATGATGGAAAATAGCCGGATCAGGCTTTCCTTTACCAAATGCACCAGACACCACAATATGGTCAAAAAATGGAGTCAGCTCGGGTACACCATCCAACTTTTCCTGCTGCAAAGCAGGACATCCATTGGTAAGCAGCAGCAGTTTGACCTTTCCTTGCAGTTCGCCCAGAATCTGCAGCGTCTCTTCATATATATGAGGACGACTGCGACGTTCCTGTACAAACTGCTCGGCAAGCTGGTCAGCCAGCTGCTCATTCTGGATATTCAGCGCACTTAATCCATGTCGCCATGCATCACGGCGGTATATTGGTGCAAGCTGCTGCAACTGACGGAATTCAGGCTGCTCGCCTGCCGAAAACTGCGCCCACAATCCTTCAAATGGATTGATCCCGATCTGTTGAGTAAAAGCAAAAGTCTCATACGATTCATACAGTGCTCTGGCCTCCCGGCGTACAGCTTGTTCCAGAGCGGAGGCATCTACGCCTACCGCTTGCTGTGCCGTTAGACAGGTCTGTTCAAAAGCTTCCTGTATACTGCGTTCATCCCATAATAAGGTGTCGTCCAGGTCGAATAAAACCGCTTTAATACTCAACATCAAATCCCCCTTAGTCTGTATTACAATTTATCTTCAAGAGTAACCTGGTTAGCTGCTGCAAAAGTTCTCAGTTGAACAGCCATTGCATCGGTATCATAGCGATTCAGTGTACGCGCGAATACCCATGCGCCACCTTTACCGCTATGCTCGATTACCACGTAGTTTTTTTGCAGACGGATCTTTTTGATCTGTGCTGCCGTCACCAGACGCTCACGATTGAACTTGGTCGTAATTACGGCATCTCTGCCAACTTTTAGATACGGTCTGCGCAGATACAAGATAACTCCCAGCAGCAGATACATCACTACCGTTACAATAAATAGTACGGTGCTGCCCATAGAAGCAGGATACATCAGCCCCATTGCTCCATAAGCCAGCCCTAACAGTACCAGGGTAGCCGGGAATACGAAGTTTCGGCCTTTGTAAGTAGTATACTCGGAAGCTTTGGTACTCTTGCTACCCACTTCGCTCTGACCAGATTTTTTACGGCGGGCATTGACCTGCTTGGTGTTGCGTTTGACTTGCCTCTCCCAGGAACGGGACATGCGATTTCCCCCTAAATAAAATATAAAAGATGTTTGTTCTATATTCAGATTGATTGAACCGCAATCGATCGCTCCCTGATATACGATTTAACAATCTCAACACGCTTACATTTTGGAAATTATTGAAATGAAAGGGGATGTCCAGCCATGATCAGCTATGACATCCCTGTATGGTTGTTGCATCTTATTATAAATGAAGATCTAACAATACCATCTTATTTGTGTGAACTATCCTGGACAATATGCTGCAGATCAGCGTTTGCCCTGCGTACCGTCTTCAGCATCTTCAACCCATTCAATAGTGTCCAGCTGCTGACGGAAGTTGCGGCGGATATTACCAAGATAGACGGCACGAAGTTCATCCCGCTCGATGGTTTCTTCTGCGGTCAGACCGGTGTCCTTTTTTTTGCGTGCCAATTCATTAATACGTGCAATCAGTACATCGATGTCCATGACTAACCTCCCATTTTTATCTTTATTAACTTTGACATGGAAAAAAAGGCTTGTCAAGGCTATTAGAGCCTGACAAGCCTTTTATATATCAATATAGAAATATCCTATAAATATACTCGTTAATCATACGGGATGACCAGTACATCGCCGCTCTGAATTTGGGAAGAGGCCAGTTGGTTATGGTTACGGATTTCATCCACGTAATCACGAATATCCGTTTCATCCGATTTGTATCGGGAAGCAATTGCCCAGAGGCTATCGCCACTTTTGACGATGACATGCTGTTCATTGTCAGGTACCTCATCAGCAATCACCAGATGCTGAAAACCACCATATAAAACAATAGAAGCAAACAGTACACAAATCAGTAGACGTCCACTGGATTTCCATTTTGATTTCTGTACAGTCATTTCGATCAGATTAAGCGTTTTTTGACGAAGAGATTTTTTAGCTTTTTTGGGCTGTGAAGCCGATTTGCGTTGTTGACGGGTATCTTCGATTGGCTCCGAAGCATAGGTCCAGGCATCAACGGTAAGCCCTTTTTCTGTTTGTGCAGATGGAATGGATGAAGATGCGATTCGCGCCGTTTTGCGAGTCTCTGATGCAGCAGGTGTATGTTGAGTATCGTTTTTGATGGAAGCGGTGGACTGATCCTGCTGCTCCGGCTGATTGTGTATACTTTTGTATGTACTGTATTTTAACATGAATACCACACCCCAAACGTTTGTTCTTGTTTCTACGTCAATAATATAACACGAACATATGTTTTGATCAACACCTTTTTACGAACTTTCGTTCGCTTTTTTTTGAATGAAGTGTATGCTGGATACAGCAGTAGATACCAGTACTATTGAATGGCTGGATTAACTGCTTTGCTTCACTTGGGAAATAGTTGCTGGCTTTTAGAACTTATGTTTGTACGAACGGAAGTTCTATGTTATACTTTTTCCAAACGTTACTAGTATTGGGGTTGATACGGCATGTCCAAGATTTCAAGTCGCCAACAGGCAATTCTGGAATTCATCCGGAATGAAGTTAAACTCAAAGGTTACCCGCCGTCCGTCCGTGAGATTGGTGAAGCTGTAGGTTTGGCTTCCAGCTCTACTGTACATGGTCATCTGGATCGTCTGGAGAAAAAAGGATTGATCCGCCGCGACCCTACCAAACCTCGTGCTATCGAGTTGCTGGGTCAGGAAGAAACCGAAAATAATCTGTTGTTCGCGCAGACTGTGTCTCGTGTACCGATTATCGGCAAAGTTACCGCCGGCGTACCGATCACTGCTACTGAACATATCGAGGATTACTTCCCTCTTCCACAACAATTTACAGGTGACAATCAGATCTTTATGCTTTCCGTTGTCGGAGACAGTATGATTGACGCCGGTATTCATAATGGTGACTTTGTTATTGTTCGTCAACAGCAGACTGCTGATAACGGCGATATCGTAGTTGCCATGACAGAGGAAGACGAAGCCACTGTCAAAACGTTCTACAAAGAAAAAGATCATATTCGTCTGCAGCCGGAGAACCCGATGTACGAGCCTCTTCGTCTGACTCGTGTAACGATCCTCGGTAAAGTAGTAGGTTTGTTCCGCAACCTGCACTAAGTGTTGGGATAGGCAAATTATTCGACTTTATGCGATATGATTAATCTTGTTGCAAGTTCATTTTTCTGATGAACCTGCCTATAACAAAAAAAAGACTCCTCTCAGGAGTCTTTTTTTGTTGCCATTCATTCTGTTACATCTTGTGCAGTCTGTTCAATTCCAAAATGAAACCTTCTAATAGCAAATTAATATTTTTAATCTCAGCAGCATGCTGTAATTCCAGCTTTAATTTTCTTGCTTCAAATACTTCTTTTGCCTTCGTAGTATGGAAAGAATAGGAATGGTACATATCATATGTCTCGCCTTCATTAGCTCCATCAATATCAATGCGTTGGTAGATTTCTTCCAATCGTCTGCAAATCTCCAATTCTACTCTTACATCAATAATCTCTCCGCCAGCTACATCGCTTCCACGAAGCGGATTCTCGATCGTGTACAGCTTCCGCAGTTGTTCCTCCAGATTGCTGATATGCATCTCACAAATAGTAACCAGACGCTTCCTGACTTCCTTGTCCATTGAAATGCCTCCTTTGTTTGTCCGACTGATGCTGCAGTAAGTGGTCAGTCATTTATTACCCGCACTGACCGCAGAGTTATCTATATCGTTCAAAATAGGACTGGTCATCTCAAATCGTAATGTTTTATTTCATCTCAGAAATATGTTTATGCAATTATTTGAATACAAATGGATCAGCATTAAAATATAATACTAGATGCACTTATACTAACCTCTTTTGATTTAGATAGAGAGCAGTGTGAATAATAGTGATTATTAGATTACTCACTGTCCCTCTAAGGAAAAATATTATAATCTATTCTCAGCTTATCCGCAATGGCTGCGATAAAAGAGCTATTGGTTGGCTTTGTTTTACTTACATTAATTTCGTAATTGAAAAGATGATTCATATGGCTCATATCTCCCCGGTTCCAGGTCACTTCAATAGCATGGCGGATTGCTCGTTCTACCCGGGCTGGATTGGAGTTGAGTTTCTCTGCTATTTGAGGATACAACACTTTGGTTACTGATCCGAGTATATCAATATTGTGATATACTTCTGCAATAGCTTCTCTGACATACTGGTAACCTTTAATATGCGGAGGTACACCGATTTCATTCAATATTCTGGTAATAGATGCCTCCAAACGCTGTTCTTTGCTGACATTAGTCACTGCCGGTGTAGTTGTAGGACGAGACACCGATACAGCTGATGGTGGCCGCATTGCTCTCTCACTTGCCGGTACATCTGCCAGCTGTCTGATCCGGCTGCCTAATACCTGAAGATCAAAAGGCTTAAGCATAAAATAAGAAGCTCCCAGCTCCAGTGCCCTCTGAGTTATCTGCTCTTGTCCAAATGCAGTAAGCATAATTACTTTGGGCTTGGGGATGATATGCATATCCGGAAGCCTCTCCAATACACCTAATCCATCCAGATGTGGCATAATGATATCCAGTAACACAATATCCGGTGGTTCCGTTAGATCTTCAATCAATTGTAAGGTCTGCTCCCCGTTGTAAGTCATTCCTGCAAGAAGCATATCCTCCTGATTCGAAATATAGTCTGACAGCATTTGCGTAAATTCCCTGTTATCATCTGCAACCAGTACATTGATCATATCTAATACCCTCCTTTTGTATAGTAAAGAATATATAGGAATTGATATATGTAATAAAATGGTATTTAAGGTATTAATATCATTATATCATTTTACCCTCTATAATTTTTAATTTAAAGAAATTTCAAGAATTATTTTATTGTAATCTCCTCTTTTTCTTATATATATTTTTCCTGCAATATTGTTTGGTTCTTTTTTATAATTGGCTATATTAAAAAAACGATGCTTTTATAGGCATCGTCTTTATGCAGCTTATTGATTTGTAAATTGACAGATGACCTCATTTCCCTATACGAAAATGAACTATTGTCTGAATACACTCTATTTTATAAAAAAAGCCCTGGCTGCCGGAAAATCGGCAGTACCAGAGCTTTCAAAAATTAATACAGAGTCATATATTGGTCGCGTTCCCATTGGTGAACCTGCGTACGATACATATCCCATTCGATCTCTTTCAACTCATAGAAGTGAGCCGTTGCATGCTCTCCAAGTGCAGTAACAACTACATCATCACGCAGCAGTTCATGCAGAGCTTCTTTCAGATCGCCTGGCAGACTCGGAATTCCCTCATCGATACGCTCATCTTCGGTCATTATGTAGATGTTACGATCGATTGGTTTTGGTAGATTCAGTTGACGGTCAATACCATCCAGACCGGCTCTTAGCATAACAGCCAGCGCCAGATACGGATTGGCTGTAGGATCTGGGTTACGAACCTCGATACGTGTACTCAGACCACGGGAAGCCGGGATACGAACCATTGGGCTGCGGTTACTTGCAGACCATGCTACATATACAGGTGCTTCATAACCAGGCACCAGACGTTTGTAAGAGTTTACTGTCGGGTTGGTTACTGCTGCCATAGAACGTGCATGACGCAGGATACCTGCCATATAATGACGAGCTACCTGGCTCAGACCCAATTCATCGGATTCGTCATAGAATGCATTGCTACCGTCCTGGAACAAGGATTGGTGACAGTGCATACCCGATCCGTTCATACCGAACAATGGTTTTGGCATAAATGTCGCATGCAGACCATGCTGGCGAGCGATTGTGCGAACAACCAGTTTAAATGTCTGAATCTGGTCAGCTGCCTGCAGTGCGTTCGCATATTTGAAGTCGATTTCGTGCTGTCCCGGAGCTACTTCATGGTGGGAAGCTTCAATTTCAAAGCCCATTTCTTCCAGCGTAATAACGATCTCGCGACGACAGTTCTCGCCCAAATCGGTTGGCGCCAGATCGAAGTAACCACCCTGATCGTTCAACTCTTCGGTTGGATTACCATTGGCATCTGTACGGAACAGGAAGAATTCCGGCTCTGGCCCAACCATCATTTCGGTAAAGCCCATCGCTTCCGCTTCTCTCAGGTTGCGCTTCAGAACACCACGCGGATCACCAGCGAACGGTGTACCGTCTGGCATATAGACGTCACAAATCAAACGTGCTACCCGGTTCTCTGTTACCCACGGGAAAATAACCCATGTGTCCAGATCCGGATACAGATACATATCGGATTCCTCGATACGTACATATCCTTCAATAGAGGAACCATCAAACATCATTTTGTTATCCAGTGCTTTGGTCAACTGGCTCAAAGGAATTTCGACGTTCTTGATCGTACCCAGCAAGTCAGTAAATTGCAGGCGGATAAATCGTACGTTTTCTTCCTTGGCAATACGCAAAATATCGTCTTTTGTATAACTCACGTTACCCTCTCCTCTGTGCTCTTTTTATTTTTTATTGAAGAACCGGGATAATTCCCCTTGGATCAGTGATACCTGTCCAGGACGTTTGCCTGTGACAAGCTGCTGTTTAAGCATACGATGAAGTTGCGAATCTGACAATTCCCTGCGGCGCTCTTCCGTATCTGCCGTGATCACTGTAGCCTCCTCCGATTCCTTGGATACCGGATTCATCACTTGCTTGATCCCTGCAATATTTACCCCTTTTTCGATCAAAGCTTTAATTTCCAGCAGACGTTCTACATCATTAAAAGAAAACAAACGCTGATTCCCTGATGTACGCGCTGGTACAATCAGATTATGCTGTTCATAATAACGGATCTGCCGTGCTGACAGATCTGTCAGCTTCATTACGATCCCGATAGGGAACAGCGCCATATTTCTCCGAATTTCATCACCCATATATTCATCAACCTTCCAATTCACTTTTAAGTTATCTGTATCCTATTGTACATATCCTGATATCAAGCGTCAATAACATGTTAAGTTTACTCACAATAATTTTATATTCAGTTAACATGAAATTAATAAACCTCGAAATTTGTGTTATTTATAGCGTTATTCTTATATGGTCTATGGATATTTCGTGACACCTTTTCTCTACTCAACTGTTCATACTTTGTAATTTACTGATGATATTGTTCAAAACGAAGATATAACGATTTTTGTCCATCCATTTGATCAGATCATTCATTTATCTTTATTTTATCCAAATCTGGCGAGATCAATATATTCCGTTTAAGAAGAAAGCTCGTAGAGAAAAGATTCAACAAAAATTATAATAATTTACGTTCCAGCATCGTCTGCAAAGCCATTAGTACCCCCAGCTTCACATGAGAAAAAGTTAAGCCGCCCTGCATATAACCAATATAGGGTTCACGAATTGGTGCATCTGCAGACAACTCCAAACTTCCTCCCTGGATAAATGTACCTGCAGCCATAATAACAGGATGCTCATAGCCCGGCATATCCCATGGTTCCGGCACCACATGACTATCTACCGCTGCTGCTCGCTGAATCCCTTGTACAAATGCGATCAGCTGCTGCTCATCCTTGAACGATACTGCCTGAATCAGATCGGTACGCGGTTCGTTCCAGCCGGGCTTGCTGTTAAATCCAGCTACTTCGAACATCGCTGCAGCGTAGATACTGCCTTTCAGTGCCTGCCCCACAATAGTAGGTGCCATATATAACCCCTGATAAATACCTCGTGTAGTACCCAGCATGGCACCTACTTCACTGCCAATCCCCGGCGCCGTCAGCCGATAGGAAGCCAGTTCTACATATTGACGCTTGCCGCAAATATAACCACCGGTCTCAGCGATACCACCACCGGGGTTTTTAATCAGTGAGCCTGCCATTAGATCGACGCCTACTTCTGTCGGTTCACGTGTCTCTGTGAATTCACCATAACAGTTATCGACGAAAATAATCAGATCTTCGCGGTATTTACGAATTCGGCGTACCATCTCCGCAATATGCTCAATAGTAAAGGAAGAGCGCCAATCATATCCACGCGAGCGCTGGATTCCGATTACTCGCGTCTTCTCATTAATCAGGGAAGACACCTGCTCCCAATCCACCTGCCCATCCCCGGTTAAAGAAGCTTCCTGATAAGTAATCCCAAAGTCAGCCAATGAACCTTTACCATCGCCGGGTTTGCCGATTACTTTGTGCAGTGTATCATAAGGTCGTCCTGTAATATAAAGTAGCTCATCACCGGGACGAAGTACACCGAATAGAGCTGTAGAAATCGTATGTGTGCCTGAAGCAAAATGCGGACGTACCAGAGCCGCTTCACTGCCAAACACTTCAGCATATACCTCATCAAGTACTTCTCTTCCACGGTCATTATAAGCATAACCTGTCGAACCCGCGAAGTGATAATCACTCACGCGATGTTTTTGAAAAGCTTCAATTACTTTCCACTGGTTGGTATCTACAATCTGGTCCATCCCTTTGACAGCTTCACCTATCATCTGTTCAGCTTGTTCGGACCAGTTCATTATCTGTGTATCGAAAACTGCCATTTCTGTCTCTCCCCATAATGATAGCCCGCCCTTATACATATAAGGCGGGCTATCAGTGTATTCATCTTCCATCATTCTACCACAAAGTTATACGATTAGCTAAATTCACACTACATTCTTCCCATTAACACAACGTCTCATGAGAAGTACGCTACAAAATGTAAACTTTCGCGCTTCATATTTTACATGGAAAGGTAGAGTGAAGGAAAGTCGCTATTCAAAATGTCGTAATTCTGTCACTTCACTTCATATTCCTGCAGTCGATAACCAAATTTATCATAATCCGTCTGGTTGATCTCCACCGTAAATAGAGCATCATTATCTTCATAATCTTGATGAATGACACTGCTGAACGTATACAGTTGCGAAATCAGGTCCCCCCGCTCTGCTGGAATACGATAAATGCGTGTTCCTCCTGCCAGCTGATCCTGAATAATCGTTTTGACAGCTTCCAGATCCGATTCATTATAGGCACTGATACGCAGATGAGTCTGATCGGCAGGCAGCATCTCCAGCTGCTGGGGAGTACACAGATCAATTTTGTTATACAAAATAACCTGTGGTTTGTTCCCGGAACCCAACTCCTGTAGAATCTCGTCGACCACCTGCATCTGCTCGTCTCTGCGCTCCGCAGAAGCATCGACTACGTGAAGGATCAGATCAGCTTCATTTACTTCTTCCAAAGTGGCCCGAAAAGCAGCAATCAGATCATGCGGCAGATTCTGGATAAATCCAACCGTATCGGTCAGCACGATCTCTTTACCTCCTGGAAGTTCCAGATTGCGTGAAGTAGGGTCCAATGTTGCAAACAGCTGATCCTGGATATATACATCTGCATCCGTCAGCTGCTTGAGCAGTGTGGACTTCCCTGCATTCGTGTAACCAACCAGCGCAACCTGTACGATTCCCGTTTTTTTACGACGTTCGCGATACAATGTGCGGTGACGCATAATTTCTTCGAGTTGACGCTTTAGCTCTGTTACACGAGTACGGATATGACGACGATCAATCTCCAGCTTGCTCTCACCGGGACCGCGTGTACCAATACCGCCACCCAGACGGGAGAGATTTTTGCCCTGTCCTGATAGACGAGGCAGCAGATAATTATATTGCGCCAACTCTACCTGCAGGATACCTTCACGTGTTTTTGCACGTTGGGCGAAAATATCCAGGATCAGCTGAGTGCGATCAATAATCTTGGCATCCAGCTGCTCTTCCAGATTACGTACCTGCGCACCGGATAATTCCTGATCAAAAATGACGGTATTTGCTTCCAAAGCGTCTACCAGAATGCGTAGTTCTTCTACTTTACCTTTACCAATAAACCAGCGAAAATCGGGTTTTTCCTTATTTTGGGTCAATTGCTCCAATACTTCTACGCCTGCGGTTTCTGCCAGACTGACCAGTTCTTCCATCGAACCTTCCGCATTCACACCATTTCTTTTATCTTGCTGGGTATATAGACTGACCAGTATGGCTCTCGCCTGCTGCTCAGTCTGTATATCGTGAGTTTCATTTTTCATATTATCCTGCTCCTTGTAATATATAATGGCTCGGGCCTTGCAGCACAGGGATGCTTTCCCTTTGTTCTGCTTTTAGCACCCGCTTCATTGGGCAATGATGTACTTGATGTATATTTACCATTGTTGCTGCAGATGAATCGGTTCCATAGAAGTCATACTATTTGGGGTTATACCTATATCCGGCAGCTCAGATAAGATGGTACAGGCTGTCCGGATATAGGTTGGTGCATTGGGCAATCTAGCGATGATCTCTGTTGAACAGACTCTGACGGTGCTTAAGGGATAACGAGAATAATGGAAAAGCATGGGCATCAATTTGTTTGAGCAACTTGCGTGCAGTACGATGAGCAAGCTCATAATCCTGTTCGGTAATCACCCGTCGACGCAGCGCATCGTCCAGCTCATCTTCATCCAACAGGAAAATCTGTCCGTCTTTCATGACAACAATATCCAGATACAGGTCATCAAACCAGGGGACCCCCTGATCGGTCACTCCCTGCGTTTTGCAAATATCGATATACCATTCAATAATCTCCTGCTTGTCATCGAACATGGCAGTGACGACATAATTGGCGTTTTCGGGATAATATTGCATCCACGAATATTCCGCTGCTGCGATACAGAAACGTCGCCCGCCATAAATTTTGTACAGCGGTTCGCGCAGACGATTCATATGGTACAGTGTCACATATCCGGTGAAAATACTATTATTTACGTATCGACGTGTATAGCTGCGCTGAATTACGCGCCGCCAGTTCGCTCTATCTGCAAATTTACGTTTCATGGAAGTGTCCCTTTCCTACAAAGTAACTTCAGAATAGCATATTTGCGCGTATCACTCAAAAAGCCTCCAACCGATAAGATTGGAGGCTTTTGAAATTACGTCTTACTGGGTATCTGCTGGTGCTGTATCTCCCTGGGTATTCGCTGTATCTCCAGTGGCTGCAGCAGGATCGGTAACGCCAGTAGATGGTGTGGTTGTATCGGTAGGAGTTCCCTCATTGCCCGGCGTAGTCGTCGGATTGGTAGTTCCTCCATTATCGGTTGGTGTCTGAGGTGTGCCGTTCGGCCCACCGTTTCCATTACCGTTGCCGTTGTTTCCATTCCCATTACCGTTACCATTTCCATTATTGTTATTACCATTATTGTTTTCTGTGCCTTCGCCGTTATCGGTTCCTTCTTCACCTGTAGGTGGGGTCGCCGGATTTCCCTCTGGCGGCACTACGCCATCTGGATTATCAACAGGCGGCTCTACAGGTTCCTCCTGTGCTTGATCTACAGTAATCTGTACCGTATCCGAAGCATCCGATTCACCGCCATCAGCAGTGGTTGCTGTTACATAATATTCATAAGTTGCACCTGGGGTAATACTGCCATCTTGCAGTGATGTCCCTGATGATCCGCTGGATATAGCAGTAAACTTCGATTCTGTGCTTTCCTTACGGTATACGGTATAACCTGAAGCTCCTTCTACACCAGACCAGGAAAGAGCAACTGCCTGATTATCCTGATCATAAGAAGCGGATAGACCTGTTACTACTTTTGGAGTCTCCGGTTCTTCTTCAACCGGTTGTACCGGCTGAACCGGCTCAGTTACTTTCGGTGCATCAAAGTTCTGCACCGGATAACCTTCCAGTGCCGGACCCATAACTGCAGCAAACATTGCTGCTGCCCGTCCACTGCTTTCATTCAGCAGGTGATTGCGGTCCGGTCTGTCATAGCCCATCCATACAGCGGCTGTCCATTCTTTGGTATAACCCACGAACCAGGCATCACGGTTGGCGCTGCTGCGCAGTCCTTCGATACCATGCTGTGTGGTACCTGTTTTACCGGCTACCGGACGATTGATTTGTGCCCGTTTACCTGTACCATCGGTGACAACGGTTTGCAGCATCGAAGTCATTTCGTCTGCTGTTTGTTTGCTCATGACTTCGCTGGACTCTCCTGCATTTTTGTAGATCTCTTTGCCTGAATTATCTGTAATACTCTTAACGGCATAAGCTTGTGTGTAATTACCACCATCCGCAAAAGTACGATAGGCTTGAGCCATTTCTAGCGTATTCGTACCGCTGCTCAGTCCCCCCAGTGCAATCGCCAGGTTGCGATCAGCGTCCGTAAATTTGAAACCAAGTGACTTGGCAAAATTAACGCCGGTATCTACACCTATCTGATTGAGTGTCCATACTGCAGGGATATTAATGGAATCTTCCAGCGCTGCGGCCATAGTGACCGTACCGGAATAACCATGCAAATTGCTCGGGCAATAGCTGCCAAAACACTGCTTTTCATTACTCAGCTGCGATGTCGGTGTGAATTTGCCTGATTCCAGTGCCGGAGCATACGATACAATCGGCTTGAATGCCGATCCTGGCTGTCTGCGGCTGTTGACACGGCTAAAGTCACCTTCACGGTAATTTCTGCCACCCAGCAGAGCGACCAGACCACCGGTATCGTTATTTACGATAACCATGGATCCTTGTACCGGAACGTCATCTGCACTTTTCTCAAACAAATCTTTGTTTTTGAAAGCATCTTCCAGCGTTTGCTGGGCTTTGGCATCCATCGTGGTGTAGATATTGTATCCACCGCGTGTCAGATCATCCGAAGACAATCCGGTGACATCCTCAGCTTCCTGCATTGCATATTCGACAAAGGCCTGATAATGCGACTCTTTACTCGAACTGTTGGCTGGACTCTTATACACTACCGCTTTGGCTTCTTCTGCCTCGGCTTTGGTGATATAGCCCTGATCCGCCATTAGCTGCAGTACAACCGCTCTGCGTTCTGTTGACAAATCCGGATTGGTCAACGGATTGTAACGTGAAGGCGCCTTTGGAAGTCCTGCCAGTGTAGCGATCTGCCACAGCTTCAGCTTGTTGAGATCACTTGTACCAAAATACGTCTCGGAGGCTTCTTTGATCCCATAAGCTCCCCGTCCGAAAAAGATACGATTCAGATAAGTTGTAATAATGTCCTGCTTGGTTTTATCACGCTCAATCGCGAGCGCAATTGAAAGTTCGGTTGCTTTACGGAAAAACGTTTTGTCATCATTCAGGAATACGTTTTTGGCCAGCTGCTGGGTAATGGTACTACCACCCTCTACAGCAGATCGCGCGATGACGTCTTTAACTGCGGCACGTCCGACCGACCACAAGTCTACCCCCTGGTGATCAAAAAAGCGCCTGTCCTCGGTAGCTACAAAAGCATTAACCAGCATTGGAGGCAAGTCTTCATATTTGACCGGATCACCTTGACGTGCAGAACGTTCGAGGATCAGCGTACCGTTGCGATCATAAATTTTGGTTGGTTCGTTGATCACAAGTTTATCGATATTTGCTTTGTAGATTTTTTCCCCACTTACCATGATGAACAGATAGGCGGCCAGTGCACAAAAAACACCCAAAGCTGTTACACCGAACAACGTCCAGAACACGCGCTTGGCTGTTATTTTTTTCTTTTTTGTTTTGGGCGCGGGCTTGGATTGTCCCGGTCTTGTTCTTTTAGGTGGTTGATTTTTGTCACTGCGGGATAGATTCTGTCTAGGCATATCTTATTCTGACTCCCTTTCGGTAAAACAAATTGAACCCCTTTAACGGAAAGAAAAGAACAACCCTTTTGGAGAGGTTGTCCGTTTCTTTCTCTTCATTAAGACGCTATATGAAGCGTAAAGGTTTCGTTTTTTGCATCAGCCTTCGCTCTGGTTATCCTGCATAAGGGATACGTTGCGCGATGGTGTGAAGGTGGAAACCGCATGTTTGTAGATCATTTGCTGGCGTCCTTCACTATCTACCATAATGGTAAAGTTGTCAAAAGCCTTGATTGTACCACGGATTTGAAAACCATTTACCAGATACACAGTTACCGGAATATTTTCCTTGCGCAGTTGATTTAAAAAAGTATCCTGGATATTAATCGACTTGTTCATTGACCGTACCCCCAAATGATTATTAATTCAGCATTAGCAAATGCTCAATTGTAATACGAATATGATACCTGGCTAAGCTGAATGTCAAATTAAGTTGTTGAAGTATATTCCCTGTCTCTGTATAAATTTCCTGCTACGATGTCATATACTTTGTCGATATGCTGTTCGCTATGATTCGTATCCGACACATCCACCCAGTGAATATCCTGCATATGACGGAACCAGGACAGCTGGCGCTTTGCAAAACGGCGCGTATCGCGCTTGAGGAGTACGACAGCCTCCTGCAACGGTACCCCGCCTGACAGATGCGCAGCAATCTCTTTGTATCCCAGTCCCTGCATGGCTACCATACCGGGAGTATATCCCTGATCAAGCAGATGTTGTACTTCTTCCAGCAGGCCTTCTTCAAGCATTTGATCAATCCGCGCTTCAATACGTTTATATAGCATTTCCCTATCCATTGTCAAACCGACGATACATAACTGGTAGGGAGACTGCTTCATTTGCCGGGATAACTGGTCCGAAAGTTTCACTCCGGTCATATGATACACTTCCAGCGCCCGTATAATACGTCTCTGGTCATTGGGATGGAGTCGGGTAGCAGATTCCGGATCAACCGCTGCCAGACGGTCATGCAGCGCCTGGGCACCATTCTGAAGCGCATAATCAGTCTGTTCCTGACGGAACGCTTCATCTGCTCCATTCTCGCTAAACTGGAACTCGTAGCTGACAGATTCTACATATAGACCGGTACCTCCAACGATAAAAGGCAGCTTGCCCCGGGAAGCAATATCCGGAATCAACGCTCTGCAGCGCTGCTGGAATTCAGCCACAGAGAATGGCTCATCCGGCGAATGGATATCGATCAGATGATGGGGAATACCCTTCATTTCTTCAGGCCTGATTTTGGCCGTACCGATATTCATACCACGGTATACCTGCATAGAATCACCGGAGATAATTTCTGCGCCAAATCTTCTGGCAATCTCAATGCTGATCGCTGTTTTCCCTACAGCTGTAGGGCCGACCAGAACGAGTAATTTCGGCTTTTCTACTGCCGGATTCATAGATAAATCACTCCGTATTCAATTTTGGAATTTTTGCGCCGAATGCGTTCAAAACCAAGACGCTCGTATTCGGGACTGTCCCATTTTTCCTTAAGCATAACGGTTTTGCGGGCTACACGCACAGCATGACGGATCGATTCGGGATCCAGCGCATGGTCGTTGGCAAATCCACGTAGCGGAGCTATAGCGGCAGATTCATGCAATGCTTCACGGAACATGGGATCAAAATAAACAATATCCACACTCTTATCCGGCAGCTGGCTCAAATAGGTCTTGTGGTCCTGCTGTACTACCTGAATACGCCGCATCGCCGCATTAACCGGCTCCAGATTACTTGCATAAATGCGCAATCCTTCTTTTAACAGTGCTGCCAGCGGAGCAGAACTTTCCAGGGCGGTAACCTGCCCTTCCGGCCCTGCTGCCAGTGAAAAGACGAGTGAATCTGAGCCCAAGCCGGCTGTACAATCCAGTACGCTATCTCCTGGTTGTAGACGCGAAAGTGTGATCATCGGATCTTCGTCATTACGCAGCAATCGTTTGGCTCGTACAAAAGCCATACTGGGATGGAAAAACATCGCAGACTCGCCCGGACGGACCAATCTCGCTTCATTTTCTACCAGTACAATAACGTCCCGGTCTTCGTGGCGGGCAGCCAGCTTGGCGATCGACTGACCCTGCCTCGGAACAAAAGATACAGCGAATTCTGCTGCCAGCTGCTGTGCACGCTGCAGGGTAGCCGGTGAAGCATCATCGCCTGTTGTAATTATCATTGCTCATTCTCCATTCTTCTTTACACTTCGCTTACATGACCCGTTTGAACATCTTTTCCAGATCATAACTGGAGAAAGACACCACAATTGGACGTCCATGTGGGCATGTATATGGTTGTCTGCATGCAGCCAGACGATCCAGCAGTGCCTGCGCTTCTGCTTCGGTAATTCGCTGGTTGGCCTTGATGGATGCTTTGCATGAACATAGCGTAGATGCCTGTTCTCGCAGCTGGGCAAGATCAATCTTGCGCTCGCTCAGTACCCATTCTGCCATTTCTTCAATAACACGGGCTTCTTCTCCTTTGGGAAACCAATAAGGATAAGCACGCACCCGGAAGGTCTGACCGCCAAAATGCTCCAGGTATACACCCACTCGTTCAAACCAGTGCAGACGATCTTTGAGCTTGTCTGCTTCGGCACGCGTAAACTCCAGCGTAATCGGCAGCAGAAGCTCCTGGGATGCTGATTCCGGCTGACCAAACTTCTCATAGTAATATTCATAATTGACCCGTTCATGAGCAGCATGCTGATCGATTAGAAAAAGTCCTTCTGCATTCTGTGCAATCAGATACGTACCATGATGCTGACCGATTAGATTCATTTCCGGAAATTGAGGCAGTCCAGGCTCTTCAGCCGTACCATAAATCATCTCTGCCGGAATACTGCGATTTGCTCCGCCGCCCCGTTGTGGTGGTCGGGAAGATGCTTTGGAAGCTGCACGATTATACTCGCGAGCATACGAAGGTTCTTTAACCTGCTGCGCATCTGTATAAGGCGGCTGCAGATGAGCCGAAGCATTCGGGAAAGCAGATGCTGACTGACCGGCAGAAGATCCGTTATTTTCATAAACAGGAAGATCGACTTGCGCAGCCTTAAGCGAACCTGAATCCGTCTTGGCAGATTTTTGCGAATCTGTGCCAACAGAGTCTTTTATCTTACTATCTGTATGACCAGAAGTCTGTTGTGAATTCTCTGTGGGATTCGTTTGCTGCTTGATTGGATCCTGTATTTCTTGCTTGGCAGATACGTTCAAATCTCTTGTTGCCTGCTCAGAATCTTTTTCGGATATCAGAGAATCGGTACGAGACCATCCTGCAGGATTACCTGCCTGAGATGTTCCTATTATAGGTTGGGATTGCTCGATGTTTGCGCCTTGAGTTGGAGACTGATCCTGATAACGATTCTCTGGTAGATCCATATTGTTCTGTAATTCAGGACCTGGTATATCCTGATCCGTAAAAGGAGGCATATAAGGAGCATCCAAATCGCCCAGTTCTGTCTGAATAATGGGCAGAGAGTCGCGGGGAATGAATAAAGTTGCTCCCGCTTGTTGGTCCGGCTCTATCGGATTGCTGTCAGGCTGTCCAGCCGTTGTACGATTAAAATTAAACTGCTCCTGAATAATCGACTCGCTGCTGCCTCGCTTGATCGTCTGCTTGGTCGCATGAGGAATTAGTATTTCCCGGCGTAGCGTCTGGCGAACAGATTCTTCCACAAACATCATCAATTCAGCTTCCTTACTGAACCGCACTTCCATTTTGGCCGGATGCACATTCACATCGACAAGTGATGGATGCATTGTCAGGCGCAGTACAGTAAGCGGATAACGATTGATCGGCAGCAGTGTGTGATAGGCCCTCAGAATAGCCTGGTTGACCGTATAACTCTTGATATAACGGCCATTGACAATGACTGACATGGCATTACGGTTCGCCCTTGCTATCTCCGGTCGGCCGATATATCCGCTAATATGATAATCCAGATGATCCTGCTCAATCGGCAGCACCATTTTGGCAGCTGATGTACCATAGACTGCAGCAATTACTTGCAGCATATCGCCATTACCCGGCGTCTGCAGTAGCAGGTTGCCATTATGACGCAGGGTAAAAGCAATCTCCGGATGAGCAAGCGACATCCGGTACATAATATCCGAGATATGTCCAAGCTCCGTCTGGACGGTTTTCATATATTTCAGCCGTGCCGGCGTATTATAAAATAACGAGTTAACCCGAAAATCGGTTCCGCGCGGAGCGGCATCATCTTCATTGCTTTTCAGTGTACCGCCTTCAATAATAAGGCGTCTGCCTGCTCCATCGTCTGTAGCACTGGTTAGTAAGTCCACTTTGGAGACTGCTGCAATACTTGGCAGTGCTTCACCGCGAAAACCCAGACTGGTAATCTGGTACAAATCCCGATCATCTACAAGCTTGCTCGTTGCATGACGGTAAAAGGCAGTCTCGCAATCATCGGCAGCAATCCCTTGTCCATTGTCATGTACACGTATTGATTCCAATCCACCTTCACCGATATGAACATCAATACGGGTAGAACGCGCATCAATCGCATTCTCGACAAGTTCCTTGACGACAGAGGCAGGCCGCTCTACCACTTCACCGGCTGCGATCTGGTTAGCGATATGTTCATCCAGTACACGAATCTGACCCATGATTTCTCCTCCCTTCAGCAATCCGGATTTATCTATTTATTTTGCATCCTAATTCTATAGGCGACTTAGCGCATCGTTTTCATTTTCAATTCATTAAGCAGCTGCATTGCTTGCAGCGGCGTCATATTCATCAAGTCCGCACTCTGAATCTGGTGGACAATTTGACGGGCTACCGGATCTTCTTTTATTTTCACCGGCTGAGGAATTTCTTCCTCTTCAAAAATAGACAGTTGTACAATTTCCTGCTGACCAGCTGTATTCTGCTGGGCTCTGACTACCGACTTGTCTGTATCTTCCGATGAGAAGCCGCCAACTGCCAGTACAGGTACACCTTCTGCAGCTGTAGAACGTCGTTCTTCATAGCTATAATTTGACACCGATTCTTGTATAGCGTCGCTATCTTTTGGAAGAGAAGCTTTTTCGATCGACTGCAAATTCTGCTCTTGGTTAGCATTAATGCTTGCCGGTGTCTTGATTGCAGTATGATCCGTATGCTTGTCATCTGCTACGACTGTGATCGTAGCCGCCTGTTCCATTCGATCCAGCAACAGATTGGCCCGGTCGATAATGCTGCCTGGCAATCCGGCCAGTTGGGCACAATAAATGCCATAACTGCTACCGGCTGCACCAGGGACCAGCTTGCGCAGGAAATGTACCTTGTCGCCGCTTTCTTTGACTGCCATCGAGAAGTTATGCAAATGTTCCAGCGTCTCCTCCAGATGAGCCAGCTCATGGAAATGCGTGGATACCAATGCTTTACAGCCAATCTCATGATGAACATACTCAATAACTGCCTGGGCAATCGCCATACCTTCACTTGTTGAAGTTCCGCGACCCAATTCATCAATAATAATGAGGCTGCGCCGCGTAGCCCGCTCGGTCATGACCTGAATATCCGCCATTTCCACCATAAAGGTGCTTTGGCCTCCAATCAGATCATCCGCTGCCCCGATCCGGGTGAAGATTCGGTCAATCATCGGGATTTCTGCCTGACGCGCAGGTACAAAGCAGCCAATCTGTGCCATGATCGACAATAGAGCGACCTGACGCATATAGGTACTTTTACCAGCCATATTCGGTCCGGTAATCAGTACAATATTGGCTTCTTCTTCGGTGATATCCGTACTATTGGAAATAAAGCTCGCATGATCCATTACCGCTTCCACTACCGGATGCCGTCCATCTTCGATCACTAGATCGTAACGATCTGTCAATACAGGCTTCACAAAGGAACGCTCGGCACTGACCGTTGCAAAAGACTGATAGACATCGATCTCCGCCACTTTCTCAGCCAGTAACTTCAGACGGGCAATTTCATTGGATACCCGTGTACGCAGATCAGTGAACAAATCATACTCGATATCAACCATTTTCTCCTGAGCTTCCAGAATCAGTGCTTCTTTTTCCTTAAGTTCCGGAGTGACGAATCGTTCGGCATTGGCCAGCGTCTGCTTACGTTCGTAACGACCTTCCGGCAGCGTGCCCAGATTGGAACGTGTAATTTCGATATAATAGCCGAACACTTTGTTATAGCCGATTTTAAGCGACTTGATGCCTGTAGCCTGACGTTCTGCAGCTTCCAATTCAGCAATCCATTGCTTGCCATTCACACTTGCTTCACGCAGCTCATCCAGATGCTCATGATAACCTTGACGGATCAATCCTCCATCCCGTACCGAGATCGGTGGATCATCGACAATCGCCGAACCAATCGCTTCCGCAAGATCGGAGCAGGCATCCATTTGCGCTGCAACCGTCTGCAATGTACTGGATGGTGAATCTTCACACAGCTGACGCAGATCAGGAATACGCAGCAATGAATCCCGCAGGGCAAGCATATCCCGGCCGTTGGCCGTCCCAAAAGCCATACGTCCAACCAAACGTTCCAGATCGTAGATGCCTTTGAGCTGACCTCTCAGATCATCCCGTAAAATAAACCCTTGATGCAGCTTGTCTACCGCTTCCAGACGTTCTTCTACCAGACGGCGGGATAACAGCGGCTTATCAATCCAGCGGCGCAGCAGACGTCCCCCCATTGGTGTCTCTGTACGATCCAGCAGCCATAACAGGGTTCCTTTGCGGGAACGCTCGCGTACCGTCTCCACCAACTCCAGATTACGACGGGTAAATGGATCAAGAATCATGTAATTTTCTGGTTCATAGGCATTAATATGTGTCAGTTGTCCCAATGAACGCTTCTGTGTCTCGCTCAGATAAGCAATCAACAGTGCAATACAAGCCTGCCGTTCCTCATCCAGCCTCGCCCAGACCGCTTCCCCAAATTGGCGCCGCGCTAATTCTTCACGCGATTTGTCCCACTCGGTATAAAGCACTTTACGGCCCATCTGCGAAGCCTGCTTGTACACCTCATCGATCAGGTCAATCCGTCCAATGATCTCGGAAGGCTCATATAGTCCCAGCTCATCACACAGCCATTCCTGTGAAGATAATGCCGAAGTGACATGCAGTTCTCCGGTGGACAAATCACAAGCAGCCAAAGACATTTTACCTTCCTGTTCAGTGATACAGACCATATAGTTATTCGCCTTATCGCTCAGTGCTTTACTTTCCATCATGGTACCTGGAGTTACTACCCGGATAATTTCGCGTTTAACGATCCCTTTGGCAGTCGCGGGATCTTCTACCTGTTCACAAATAGCGACTTTGTAGCCCTTCTCAATCAAACGGTGAATATAGTTTTCTGCAGAATGATAAGGTACTCCACACATCGGTACCCGTTCTGGCACGCCGGCATTTTTGCCTGTCAGCGTAATTTCGAGCTCTTTGGCAGCCAGAATGGCATCATCAAAAAACAACTCATAAAAATCACCCAGACGGAAAAATAAAAATGCATCCTGTGCCTGCTGCTTAATTTGCAGATACTGCTGCATCATTGGTGTATATTGACTCATTATGCCCCTCCAAACCAACCTGTATTTCTGTATACTTCTGAATTTAATCTGCTTGCCTACGTGCTATGCCGGACTATAGTTTTGATATTTTTCTACTATTAAAATAGTAAGACTGCACCGTTGCCCTGCTGCCAGACTATGCAAATGCGTGTTCGTCTATCTATTATAACGAAAGAACCCGAAAAGTTCTACGCTTCCCAAGCTCATGAAATGAGAGCGGTTGTGATGCAAAATAGATTAATACTTTTTTTTATTACTTTTTGATCTACCATGATTACTTTTTGATTTATTATTCGCAATTCATATCAAAAGCTCACTGTTTCTTTTATATAAAATAATATTCAGCAACCAGCCCGATCCAGCGCAGAAATGCAAAAAAGACCGGGAAGCCTAGCTCCCGATCTTTTCTGCTTGAATCTTATGATTGTACTGTTAGTTCTTTAATTGAAATACTTGATTATTGAGTTACTGGCTTGTCAGCGGACAGTTCGACTTTTGCCAGCGTATCATAACTTGCATCATAGCTAATATCCAGATTTTTCACACGTTTGTTAACTGCTTGCAGTTCATAACGATATAAAGTCGGGATAACTGGAGCTTCTTCAAACATCAGCTGCTGCCATTGTTTGTAAGCATTTTTGCGGAATTCAATATCAAATGCTTCTGGTGAAGTTCCTTCTTTTAGGAACTTATCTGCATCTTCACTAGTGAAACGGGAATAGTTGAATGCTGCTTGACGACCATACAGACCCGATGGATCAATATCACTTCCTGTACCCCAGGCAGCACTGAAAATATCAATATCCGGATTGTCTGCTTTAACATTATCGTAGAAGGAGTTAAATTCTTGTAGACGTCCATTCATCAATTGAACATTCAGACCAATATCTTTCCAATTTTGCATATAGAATTTAGCCAATGGTTCAGCGACTGTATCTCCACTCATTGCTGCATAGTTAATTACAAGCGGTTGTCCTTTTGGATCTTCACGCAGTCCATCGCCATCTTTGTCTACGTAACCTGCTTCATCCAGCAATTGTTTTGCTTTTTCCGGATTATAGGTATAACCTGCCAGACTGGAATCATAGTAGTTGGCAAATGCAGGAATAATCAATGATGTAGCTGGCGTACGCAATCCTTTATACAGCTGCGCGCCTACTTGCGCATTATTCATCGCATAACCCATAGCTTGGCGCAGAGATTTGTTTGCCATTTTGGCATTAGGATCCATTACGCTTTCGCCTTTAGCTTTGTCATATTTACCCAGTTTGAATCCTAGATAGTTATAAGCAAGCTCCTGACGACCAAGGAATTCAACATTTGCAGGATTTGTTTTCTCATCATACAGGCTGACTGGGAACCCATCCACATAGTCAATATCACCTTTTTTGAGAGATTCGATCAGAACATTGGGATTCACTACTTTCAGATGTACACCGTCGAGTTTTGGTGCACCCAAGAAGTAATCTTTATTGGCTTCGAACTCCACGGATTCACCTGTAACCATGGACTTGATTTTGAAAGGTCCATAACCAATTGGATTTTTACGTACCGGATCGGATGCAGACATATCGGCGATTTTCATGTCTCCAAATACTTTTTTCTCCAATGGATAGCTCCAAAGACCAGACTTCACAGAAGGCGTTGCCGTAATAAAGTCGATCTGTACTTCTTTATCATTCAGGATTTTGATACCTGAAATAGTTTTGGCTTTGCCTGCATGATAATCTTCCATACCGACAATGTTCATCATCAACGCATCATAACGAACACCTTCATAATCTTTATTACCGATTACTTCAAAAGCAAAAGCATAATCTTCTGCTGTAACCGGATTACCATCCGTCCAGTTCAGCTTGTCGTTGATTGTAACCGTAACTGTTTTATTATCATTGGATAACTTGATGTTTGCTCCGCCGCCATCTGTAATATCGAAGTTTTTATCAATAGCGAATAAGGAAGGATAGAAAAACTGCATTACATTGGCATCGGGATTCCCTTCATAAAATGTAGGGTTCAAGATTCCTTCAAAAGGAGTATCCGAAGCCAGTCCATAGTTCAGAATACCACCCTGAATCGATGCTGCACTATTCGAAGTCTTGCTGGCAAATTTACCGGTTTCCTTGACACTTTCATTCGTTTTTGGTGCATCTGCAGCTGGTGTAGCTGAATTGCCGCCACTGTTACATGCAGATAATACCAGAACCATAGACATCAACAGAATGGATATTGATTTTTTCTTTTTACTTCCCCACATAAACCTTCCTCCTTTGAATATACAGCTCTAATTTATTATCCCAATCGCTGCTTGGCGTCAGTAGCACGCTTAAGTGCCTGTCCAATAAAGTTGATCGCCAAAATCAAAACCAGAATCAGCAGCGATGCCGGTAACCACATCCACCAATATTGCTCCAATATTACAGGGTTGGTTGCACTGCTCACCAATGTACCCAAACTCGGTGTTCCATCAGGCAGACCAAAACCTAAGTAAGACAACCCTGTCTCAATACCAATATTACCGGCTAGATTCAGAGTAAGGTTAACAATGACAATAGAGCTAAGATTAGGCAATATCCCAAATGTAATTATTTTCCAGTTGGGCGTGCCGAGTGTTTTAGAAGCCTGAACATAATCCAGTTCACGTTCCGCCAGCACCTTGGCACGAATTAATCTTGCTTTGCCGACCCAGAGAAAAGCGGTCATGATAGCGATAAACTCCCAGACTCCATATTTAGGAATAATGGTCACAAAAACAATGACCAGCATCAGGAAAGGAAGTACCAGAATAAAATCAATAAAACGCATAATCACATTATCTACCAGTCCACCGAAAAATCCTGCAATCAGACCAATTGTCAGTCCAATCGCCGCAGACAGGATCGTAATCATAAAGCCAATCGTAAATGAGTTACGTGCTCCAATTACCAGCTGACCAAAAATATCACGTCCGGCATCATCGGTTCCAAGCCAGTGATCCGCACTTGGAGCAGCCTGGATAGCCATCAGATCAATTTTGGTTACTTCATCCTGATTAATCAGTGCAATCGAACCGTATATGCCAATCAGGAACAAAAACAGAAAGATCAGTGAACCAATCGCCATCTTGTCTTTTAGCAGCTCTCGACCCAGAATAGACCAGTTTGAAGGCGATTTTTGAATCGTTTCGATAGGTGCAACAGTCTCTACACGCATACCCATATGTGTCTCTTCCTCCGTTCTTATTCAGATATTGAATGGTTAGATTCGCTGGTTAGCCTGTATGTCTTAACCCATTCGAATACGCGGATCCACCCAGCTCAGAATAAGATCAGATAACAGAGTACCGATTAGCGCGAGCAGGCCAGACAACATAACCAGCGCTGTAACAACGGAGAAATCGCGTTGTGTAATAGATTGCAAGAACAGCTGACCAAGTCCCGGATAACCAAAAATGGATTCAATAAACAGATTGCCTGCCAGTACAGCCGTCAGATCATAGCCCAGAAAAGCAGCAATCGGAAGCAGCGAGTTACGCAGGATATGACGGGAATATACTTTGGATTCCGGTACACCTTTGGAACGTGCTGTTTTTACAAAATCCTTGAGTCGTGTATCAATGACTTCATTACGCAGATACTGGATTGTCGCTGTTGTACTAACGAGCGCACCTGCACATGCCGGCAAGATCAGATGATAGAACTTATTCACAACATAAGCCCATGTACCAGGCTGCACGCCTACATCCACACTTCCGCTTGTTGGGAACCAGCCGAGCCGGAAGCCAAATACGAACAACATAAGTAGAGAAAAAATAAATATTGGAGTAGCAAAACTGAGATAGGTATAACCTGTTATTGTCTTATCAAGCAATGTATTCTGATACCTTCCGCTTAGTATGCCCAGCGGAATCGAAATCACATAAGTCAGAATCAGAATCGCCACACCCAGATAAAAGGTATTGGCCAGTCTGCTTCCGATAAGATCGGTTACCCCTACTTTATGTACATAGGATTTACCAAGATCACCCTGGAATAAATTACCGAGCCAGCGGCCGTATTGTACCCAGGCCGGATCATTTAGTCCCAGCTTCTCACGCTGTTCTTCCAGAACCTGTGCGCTTACCTTTGGATTGGCTTCAATAGCTCCACTGAGCGCATCACCCGGCATCGCTTTGGCTACAAAAAAGATCAATACACTGAGCACGAACAGCTGGGGAATCATGATCAGGATACGGCGAAGCGTAAATTTCCACATAATAGTTATCCCCTTTACGTTACGGTAGTGCTACCTGATGTGATGGGCTGATTGTTTTCAAAGCCAGCGGCTTGCCCTCCGCATCCATAAGCTCTTTTAGGTCCTGCTGATATGACACCATAATCTGCTGTCTTGTCCGTGCACTTTCCTGGCGTTGAGCCGGGTCAATGTTTGGAATCGCTGTAATCAGACGTTTGGTATAAATATGCTGTGGATTCTCGTAAATGTCATCCGTATTTCCCTGTTCAACCAGGCGACCACGATACATAATCCCGATCTCATCACACATATGACGAACAATACCAAGGTCATGACTGATAAACAGGTACGTAAGATTGAATTCTTTTTGGATCTCTTTCATAAAGTTAAGTACCTGTGCCTGTACCGATACATCCAGTGCGGATACCGGTTCATCCGCGATGATTAGCTTGGGATTCAGTGTTAGCGCCCGTGCAATTCCGATCCGCTGGCGTTGTCCCCCGGAAAACTCATGCGGATATTTGAAAGCCGCCTCGGGATTCAACCCTACTCGGTCGAGCAGATTCTGAACGCGGCGCCGTTCTTCGTCGGGACTAAGCTTCTCAAAATTACGCAAAGGCTCTGCAATAATATCTATAACTCTTTTTCTACCGTTGAGTGAAGAATACGGATCCTGAAAGATCATCTGAATATCCCTGCGCAGCGGATGTTGATTTTTGTGGGCCATGCGGGTCAGATCCTGACCTTCAAACGTAACGGTTCCGTCTGTTATTTTGTTCAAACCGATAATCGCGCGTCCGGTTGTCGTTTTGCCACAACCCGATTCACCCACTAATCCATATGTAGTGCCAGGCTCGATCTGGATCGACACGCCGTCTACTGCCTTGACGTGATCCACTACACGCTGGAAAAAGCCGCCGCGAATGGGATAATGCACTTTGAGATTATTTAGCTCCAGCAACGCCATCCATTACAAGCCCCTTTCCTTCATCTTCAAAATGAAAATGCTGATAACATGAGCAGCGCACCCAGTGTCCCGGACTCACTTCGTCCAACTGAGGGTTCTGTGCATGGGCCGTCTGCGGAATCCAAGGAATACGTTCCGAGAATCGGCATGAACCGCGTGGAATATTTTGCAAGGATGGAACGCGTCCATGAATAACATGGAGTTGATCCTGTCCCGCATTGGCGCCCGGCATCGAAGCCAGCAATGAGCGTGTATACGGATGCATCGGATTGTTGAACAGATCCATTACGCTGGCAACCTCTACAACCTCTCCCGCATACATAACGACTACCCGATCCGCCATCTCGGCAACAACGCCCAGATCATGGGTGATTAATACAATACCGGCTTCTGTCTCCGCCTGCAGCTGCTTCAGCAGATCCAGGATCTGGGACTGAATCGTTACATCCAGTGCAGTTGTTGGCTCATCGGCAATAATCAACGAAGGACGACAGGCAATCGCGATAGCAATCATGACACGTTGACGCATACCTCCGGACAATTCATGTGGATACTGGTTGTATACACGTTCTGGATTCGTAATGTTTACATGTTCCAGCAATTCATAAATGCGTTTGGTTTTTTCCTTTTTGGACAGGGTTGTATGATAATCCAGATTCTCTTCAATCTGCCTGCCGATTGTCATTAGCGGATTAAGTGCCGTTAATGGATCCTGAAAAATCATACCAATCTCCGAGCCGCGAATTTTGTTCATCTGTCCAGGTGACAGCTTGTTCAGATCCTGACCCTTAAAAATGAGTCCTCCATCAATCCGTGTATTTTTGGTATCGTGCAGTCGTGTCAGAGAAAGTGCCAAGGCGCTTTTTCCACAACCCGATTCACCTACGATAGCCAAAACTTCATTTTTGTTGATGGTTAAATCAAGCTGGTCAACAGCCGGATAATACTCATCCTTAATGCGGAAAGACACCGTCAGATCTTTGATTTGTAATACCGGTTCTGTATTCAAAATTCTGGTTGCCCCCTCATCTCAAACTTTAACGCAATGTAAACATTCCTCATAAGATTGTTATCATTTTATATTCATAATCTTCCACAGGTCAATAAAATTTAACTTTTTACCAAAACGGATGAAAGTTTTTAGCAAAAAAGCTATCACCAAATGTAATAAAGGTGATAGCTTATGCCTATAGCGTTATCCTTATTTTACCTTATTATCCTGAGTTAGCAAGGGGTTTCTTGCTTTATCCCGCTTAGAAATTTTGAGATACTGTTCCAGCTCCCTGCACAGCTGTAAAATAGCGGAATATACTTCGAATTCTTCACGTGTAACCGGTAACCTCGTTTTACTGAAATCTTCTTCGAATTGTAAAAGCAGCTTTTCTGTCTTGCCTGTGTAATAAGGCGTTTTGACATCCTGTGCCAGCTGTTCGAAGATCTGGGCAGCCTGATCTCCCTGAGGCATCTTGCTGTATACTTGGGCGACCAGCTGCATCATATTCTGAATAGAGTCCAGATGCTGCTTGCGCATATAAAAGTACACAATCCACGATTCATCGGGATGCAGCATCTGATTCTCAAGCTCACGCTTGGCCGCTGTATGCCCCTGTTCGACTTTGGCAGTCGCCTGAATCACTTCTTCCCCATCCCATACATAGGCAGGCTCATGCAAAGTACGGGCAATCTGTTCAAACATCTGGGATAGCAGCTCATTCACTTCGCGGCGAATAGCATTCAGACGTTTATACGGATTTGGCATGTATACCAGATTGACAATAGCCGCCGATCCGAGTCCAATCAGCAGCAGTTCCACTTCAACGAGCATCGCATGGGCTGTTAACAATCCACCGTTATAAATATGGACGACAATCACCGAACTGGTTACAATCCCTCCGCTGAATCCTGCACGCGTGATAATCGGAAAAGCCAGCAAAATGTATAATGCAAATACCCAGTGCTGAAATCCAAAAATTGAAAATAAAACAAACGCACATACCATTCCAATCAACGATGCAAAAAAACGGGCTGATATGGTCTGAAGACTGCGTTTGCGTGTAACATCTACTCCCAGTATGGCGAGCAGTGCCGCCGACATTGCGCTGCTGATTCCCAGCGTGCTTGCTGCAACAACAGCCAGCAGTGCAGCAATGGCGGTCTTGATCACGCGAAAGCCCATCAGTTGTTCTCTCCTTACACTCTTCTCTTAGTAGTATTTATCTATTTATTTATAATACATCTGTTAAAAGGGTATCCTGCATAGCCGAATGACCTGCTTTACCCAGATGATATTTATCCAAATTCGTATAACATCTATCCTACTTGATTTCATCGCATCCTACAATGTGGATATAGGAGCAAAAGCCTTTCCCTCACACCTGCATAACTGTGAGAGAAAGGCTTTGCCATAGATATGGATCTCTGGTTAAATCCACATCTCTATTCAAACTTTTCATTCGAAATCGATAGGTAATTAGTTACATATTTAATGAAACCATACTCAATAGTCAGACCTATTGACTTTAGGAACAGAATCGATGTTTCTGATTTTTTCCTACTATAATATAGAGATGATTATTATAAATTAATACATTCACACCTAAAAATTGGATGATTAAAGCTTATAAATCTCTGTATATTTCTGCTCCAGATAATCAGCCAGATAATCGGGATTAAGCTCTTCACCGGTAATGGCCATAATCAATTCGGATGGTGTTCTGCTCTTGCCATAACGGTAAATTTTGTCGCTTAACCAATCCTTGATCGGCAGCAGATTACCTGCCGCAATCCAATCCTCAAACTGAGGCAGCTCTTTGCGCATAGTCTGTGTAATCTGGGCCGCATACATATTCCCTAGCGAATACGAAGCAAAGTAACCAAAGTCGCCACCGGACCAATGTACATCCTGCAGAACACCCTGTGCATCATTTGGCGGCGTAATACCCAGATATTGTTCGTATTTGCTGTTCCATACTTGTGGAAGATCGGCAACAGCCAGATTCTCGTTGAAAATCATTTTCTCAATTTCATAACGAACAATAATGTGCAGATTATAAGTCAGCTCATCCGCTTCAATGCGGATCAACGAGTTCTCTACTACATTGGCGGCACGATAGAACTGTTCTTTGGTTACACCAGACAACTGCTTGGGGAACAAGGATTGCAGCTTGTCGTAATAATGATCCCAGAATACACGGCTCCGGCCTACAATATTTTCCCAAAAGCGGGACTGGGATTCATGGATCCCCATTGACGTCCCCGTTGCCAGTGGCGTACCTACCAGGTCTGCCGAGATATTCTGTTCATACAGCGCATGACCGCCCTCGTGCAGAGAGCTAAAAATAGCGCTCATTAGATCTTCCGGATAATAATGCGTGGTAATACGCACATCCCCCGGATTGAGTCCTGTTGCAAAAGGATGCTCACTCTCATCCAGACGTCCTGCCTGGAAATCATAACCCATTTGCTCCAACAGGAACAAACCGATCTCCTCCTGCTTTTTCAGATCATATTCCTGCTTGAGGAATGAATTATCGGGCTTGTCGCTGGATTCCTGAATTTTTTGCAACAAGGGAACGAGACGGGATTTTAAACGGTCAAATACAGCATCCAGCTTGGCTACTGTCATGTCCGGCTCATACATGTCGAGCAATGTATCATAGCGAGTGTCTTTCACACCCCAATAATCAATAAATTCGCGATTCATCTCCACGATTTCTGCCAGCATTGGTTCAAAGCCCTTGAAGTCGTTATTATGTTTGGCTTCTTCCCATACCGTCTGGGCATGTGTCGTCAGACTGGAGTATTTCTGAATTTTTTCAGGTGGTACTTTTTGACTGCGCTCATATTCCTTGCGGCATTCAGTTACAGAGCGTTGATCGATATCACTTAACTGATCGAATACGTCCGAACGGGACAGAAAATCAATATACCCGCCCATTTCTTCGGATATAGAGAGCTTGAATACTTCTGTTGAGAGCATCCCGATCGTATCTGCACGCATCTCTGCACCTTTGCGCGGAGCGCCAGTACGCAGATCCCAGCCCAGTAGGCCAAGTGCTTCATGATAGCTGCTGATCTTGCGGACCAGCTGACGGAATGAGCTTAATACCTGTTCTACATTTTGTTCCATGATCGGGTCCACCTCGTTATTTGTATTTTGTAACTTTATCCATCTTGATGATACTTTTTTCAAACCGTATAATCAATGTTACATAATTTAATATTTTGGAATCAAGACATTTACAGACTGAGCAAATTGGTGTAAAATCTACTCGTTTACATGAGAAAATAATACATGGTTGTCCAGGAAAAGTAATGAAAACAATTATCATGCGCTGATAGCAGATGATTAATGATTCCAAGCTTCCAGGTTCACCATCTAAGGTTCTTAATGAGGAGGAATTACAATGGATTCAGTTACAAATATTTTGCAGCACAACGAAAAGTTCGTTCAGACCAAAGAATATGAAGCTTATCGTTCAAGCCCTTTTCCTGATAAAAAGCTCGTTATTCTAACTTGCATGGATACTCGTCTTACCGAATTGCTGCCCAAAGCAATGAATATTCGTAATGGCGATGCCAAAATCATCAAAAATGCCGGTGCTGTTATCTCCCATCCTTATGGAAGTGTTATGCGCAGCGTGCTGGTAGGGCTCTATGAGCTTCAGGCGGAGGAAGTGATTGTTGTAGGTCATCATGGCTGCGGGATGGCTGCACTCAATGCCGATCATATGATTAACGAAATCAAAGAACGTGGTGTTTCACCAACTGTATTGTCAACTCTGGAACATTCTGGAATTGATTTAAAAAGTTGGTTGCAAGGGTTTGGTAATGAAAAACAAGGGGTAATAAACAGTGTGGAGATTATTAAGAATCATCCATTACTTCCCCCCCATGTACCAGTACACGGCATGATCATTGACCCCGCAACAGGTCAATTGGAATTGCTCGTGAATGGGTACTCCCAACAAGAGACATCATTGTAGCAGAAATCGTGAGCCGGCTCCTTACATAATGAGGAATTAGCACAACCCGATTTACTGCTAAAGCCCGGATGAATTCATCCGGGCTATTTTTTTAACTACTGTATATATTTATTTAAAAGGAATGAATCCTTTTTCTTTTTCATCCGTAAGCTTAAATATGACTATTTTTTGTCTGATGTGTACTTACTTTTGTATGCTTTCTTCTATTTTGTTCGTTGGTTTCTTGCGAAAGCATACAGTTGTAGTGTACACTTTATTTTAAATCGGCCGATTCGCTGTTTTAGAGATAGGAGAGACTGCTTATGAATACGCTATCGTATGGTTTACTTGCACTACTTGCACGCAAACGTTCATCCGGATATGACCTGATGCTCAGAATTCAGCCTTTCTGGCAAGCCAAGCACAGTCAGATTTACCCACTGCTCTCACGTATGGAAGAGCAACAACTGTTAACTGCAGAATGGGTAAAACAAACTGATAAACCGGACAAAAAAATCTACGCGATCACTCCACTGGGTGAACAGCGTCTGCATGAATGGATGCAAATGCCTGCCAGTGAACCGGTCACACGGGATGAGCTGGTACTCAAAGCGTTCTGTCTGTGGATTACAGACAAAGACACGGCACTCGCTCTGTTCCGCAAAAGATCTATTTTTTATCAGGAACAAATTCATTATTTCGAACAGGCCATTCATAAAATGCCTGACGAAAGCCATCAATTTGGTTCTCAAGATTTTGGATTGTACATTTTGCGTCAAAAAGCTCTGGGAACGGCAAGATCGAATATGGAATGGACAACATGGGTAATCGATATGCTGAAAAATGCGGCTCCACCGGAAGTGTCTTCCGAACCCCAGCATCACTAAGGTCCATCTACTCCACCGAATTTATTTTAAATTTATCTGGAAATTCTGAAACCGGTCGATCGTAATTACGTATTACGGTAAGAATAACCAAACACACTACCAACTAGGGGGATAATGGACATAATGAAAAAAGTGCTTATGATCTTCATGGCATTTACAGTCGTTTTCGCATCCCTTGGCGTTTTTGCCAGTGATGCAGATGCAAGACGTGGTGGCGGCGGATTCAAATCCCAGCCAAAATCATATACCAATACACCGAACCGTGCGGATAATAACAGCGGCAGCGTTAACAGTACTAACCGCTCTACTACCAATAACCGCAGTACAGCAGCTACTAATGGCAAACGCGGATTTTTCAGTGGCGGTAACTTCTTTACAGGCATGATGGTCGGCGGTCTGGCAGGTATGCTATTCGGCAGCATGTTCGCTAACATGGGCTTTATGGGCAACTTCATGGGCCTGCTGATTAACCTGATTGCTATCTATGTACTCTTTATTGCAGCTCGCGGCATCTATCGTATGATCCGTCAGCGTAAGAAATCCGCTGACCCTTACAACAGACGTTAATGGCAATGCGGCTTAGCATGGATGAGATTATCAATGCAGTATGTCTGAATATCGCCGAACGTAAAGGCATTCAGCCGACGGACGTAACGGTTCAGCTCGCCTGGGAAGAAGATACAGGCTATACAGCAGAGGTCTGGGCGCAAGGTCGCAGTCAGTACCTGATTGAAAGCAATCTCATTGAAGCGATTCTGCGTTATATGTTCTCTGAATACAACGCGAGAGTATTCCGGGAACAGGTTGAGTTGATTATCAACGATGACGTAGAAGAGATTCAGGCTATTATTCACGACAATTAAGTAATTTATTACTTCCAGCATAATATAGTTTCTCATAAGCCCCTCTACTCTACCTTCTGGTAGGTGAAGGGGCTTTTGTTATGCAGGGCAGATGATATGAAAAGCCAATAGCAGGATTTTTGTCTCTCTTGTTCTTGTGAATACAAAAGACCATATAAAAGATGGAACGCTTTCTTATTGACATTATGGATAAGGATTGTTAGAGTTTTATTGAAAATGAATATGGATCAGGGATGTTACCTGTTGGGCATAACCTGGATTCTTTTGTCGGCTTTTACGAGCTGTCAGGAGGATTCAGGTTTTTTATTTGCCCAAACTCCCTCTACTCTATATATATTCGAAAGGAGAAAAACGATGACAACACTACAATTTCCCGAGAACTTTTTGTGGGGTGGCGCTATTGCCGCGAATCAGGCTGAAGGCGCTTACCTTGAAGATGGTAAAGGACTGACTGTAGTCGATCTTCTGCCTACAGGCAAGAAAAGATTCGATATGATGCGAGGGTATATTGACTCCCTTACTCCGCAGCCGGGAGAATTTTATCCGGCACATGAAGCCATCGATTTTTATCATCGGTATGCTGAAGATATTGCATTGTTTGCTGAAATGGGCTTCAAGGCGCTGCGGGTATCGATCTCCTGGGCACGTATTTTCCCAACTGGCGAAGATGCTGTACCGAATGAAGCGGGTCTTACCTTTTATGATCGTCTATTCGATGAATTACTCAGCTATAATATCCAGCCGGTTGTAACTCTGGCCCATTTTGATGTGCCAGTACATCTGATCGAGATGTATGGAAGTTGGCGCAATCGCAAGCTGGTTGGATTGTTTGAGACTTATGCACGTACTGTACTGGAACGTTACCGCGACAAAGTGAAATACTGGATGACGTTTAACGAGATTAATATGCTGCTGCATCTTCCTTTCCTCGGGGCTGGTCTTGTATTCAAAGAAGGCGACAATGTGAAACAGATTCAGTATCAGGCTGCCCATCATCAGCTCGTTGCCAGTGCACTGGCTGTCAAAGCTTGCCATGAGCTGATTCCGGATGCACAGATCGGCTGTATGCTGGCTGCCGGCAGCTTTTACCCGTATACCTGTAATCCCGAAGATGTGTACCAGGGTATGGAAAAAGATCGCGAATCCTATTTCTTTATTGATGTTCAGTCCCGCGGAGAATACCCGGGTTATGCACGCCGATTCTTCCGCGATCATCAGCTGGATATTGTGATGGAACCGGAAGATGCCGAAATTCTAAAAAGCAACACCGTGGATTATATCGGATTCAGTTACTATTCCAGCCGTACAACCAGTACCGATCCGGAAGTGATCAAAAACATGACTGCGGGTAATGTATTTGGTTCGGTATCCAATCCGTATTTGAGCGCATCCGAATGGGGATGGACCATTGATCCAAAAGGATTCCGCATCACAGCCAATCAGCTGCATGACCGTTACCAGAAACCATTATTTGTAGTGGAAAATGGTTTGGGTGCTGCCGATGAACCGGCTGATGACGGTACCATACAGGACGATTACCGAATCGATTATCTGCAGCATCATCTTGCCGAGATGCGTGAAGCCATTGAAGATGGTGTAGAAATTATCGGTTATACCAGCTGGGGACCGATTGATATTGTCAGCGCTTCTTCCGGTGAAATGCGCAAACGGTATGGTTATATTTATACTGATCGTGATAATGAAGGCAATGGTTCCTTGGAGCGCAGTCGTAAAAAGAGCTTTGACTGGTACAAAAAGGTTATTGCTTCCAACGGCTCTGATTTGGGACTGTAATCTATCCAGCCCATCCTATTTAGCCGAAAAAAAGCTGGCACATAAAGCAGGCAATTTCACAAAATAGTCAACAAAAAAACGACTGTCTCGTTATCATACGAGACAGTCGTTTGTCTTGTGTATAGCTTACTATTCTGCAGTGCGATCCAGGTTAATGGATACGATACACAGATCTTCCTGATTACGGCTTAGGCGAGCCAATTTGGTCAGGAATTTCTCGTTATCGATGTCCAGCAGGCTGTGTGCATACTGCTCCAATTCACCGATTACTACTTTGGGATTGCTACCCGGACGGGATATCAACCCATTGGTATACAGAACGATCCGTGTAGCATCGTCATATTCCAGGGTCTGCGTGTTTACATTAACATTTTCATTCATGCCAACCGGATCTGTTGTGACATTCAGTCTTGCTCCCGGCCCATCGCTGGCAAGCAGCATGCCCGGTGTATGACCGGCATTGAAGTATTCCACCTGTTTCTTGTCCAGGTCAATCAGCATATAAATTGCTGTGAAATAAGCAGTTCGACGCGTTTTACCAAACAGCATACGCATTTGACGGTTCAATTCGGCACATACTTCCTTGGGCTTGCGGTACATCCCAACAATGCCATCCAGCAGTGAACGGATGGACATGCTGATTAGCGCAGCAGCGATACCACTTCCAGGTACATCGATTAGCAGTACACCGCATTGACGATTGTTGAACATTTTCCAGTAAAACATATCTCCCGATACTTCCGAGGATTGGAAATAACTGCTATGAATCTGAATACCCGGTTCGATCAGCGGAGGAGTCAGCACACTGTTTTGTAGATGTTTGGCAAGCTGCAGATCTTTTTGTACTTTTTCTTCCCATGCTTTACGGGAGTCCATTTCTTTTTTCAGACGAATAGCAGATTGTACACGAGCCAGCAGTTCATAGTCGGGACCGCCTTTTTCAATAAAATCCATCCCGCCCGCACCAAATGCTTCTTTGAAATGAACACGGTCTGCAGTCAGAAAAATAATCGGCAGATCCTGATAGACCGGCAGACTTTTGATAAAAGTACAGGCCTGAATACCATCGATCTCCGGCATAACAATATCCAGCAAAATCAGATCGACCGACGCGGCTTTGCGTGGTGGCTGATTATTATAAATGCCTAGAATCTGGTAAGCTTCCTCTGCTGAGGTTGCTTTTTGTACATCTTCATATCCCGCAGTTCTCAGTACGTTCTCCATAAATGCTACATTCAATTTGGAATCATCAACAATCAATATGCTGCTCATTAGCTCTCCTCCGAAGTCAGTATACTTATTTTTCGTCAAAACTGCCTGATTATGTAATAGCCAGTAAGTAAGAATCTTAAATAATATATCCAATACAACAGTTAGCAAAATCCCGAGATCCAAAAAGAAATCACGATCTTCATAGCCCTAAGAAATGACGAACAACAAATAAGCCATTTGATCATTCTATAGTCGAATAATCAAATGGCCTGTTCCAGAATTTCGTTGAATTCCAGCAAAATAGCTGTGCCGTCCGGACTCGTATGCAGCATAATCCGGTCTGCAGAAGCATACATCAGTGCAAACCCTTTGCCCAATGAGCTTTTACTGCTATAGCCCGAAATCAGAATCGTTTTGGGCAGTTCATGCAACGGAATACCTGATCCATGATCGGTAATATAAATTTGATAACAGCCACTTTTTTGATAAACAGCCACTTTACCTTCTTCAGCGTGTTTGATCAAATTGGTCACAGCTTCCGAGACAGCCAGCTTGATACTCATAACCTTTTTGGAATGCTCCAGCCGAAAATCCTCTGGAATATGCTGAACGACCAGTGTACGACTGGAAGCAACATCGGCACGTGTATTAACTTCCATTTCATCTATCCACTCACCCAGTTCCCCTACAATCTCCTCGGACTTCAGACAGATATCAATCTTGCTGTGGGACAAGGTCCGAATCACGTCTCTGTAAGCGCGTAGGGTATGCAGGTGCATATCTTCACGATATTGAAGTGCAGGTGTAATATCATTAAGCACAACAGCCACCCAGTCAGTCTCGGGATAGAAGTGAGCTTCGTACGTATTTCCTTGGCTGACCAGTACTTCGTAAAAACTTTCTGATAATACGAGCGCGCGCGCAGCCAGTATCTCCAAATCATAGACAACGGTAGACGGTAAATCCTCATGTCTTTGCAAGCTGCCAGTACCCATATACTTCAGCAATCGTGTTCCTCCCGTAATACTGGATAATTCCCGATGCTGCTGCTTGTCCGGCTCAATGACAGACGTGAGTTCTGTTGCCCCCGGTGTCTCAATATACACCATATACTGCCTTAAACCGGCAACCGTGCCTGTATGAATATGGCTGACCAGTTCTGGATCCAGTTCCTTATGGGACATATTTTCCAGCCGCCGAATGACTTCCTCATCCTGCTCAAAATGACGCATCAAATATTCGAGTTGATCGCACATATGAATAATTCTGGACTCATACGGAATCTGCTTTTCCTGCAGCCCATCCGGATACCCTTTGCCATCGTATCGTTCATGATGGTGAAGAATCCAATCCGACATTTTTTTGTCTCCGCTGACGTTAAGCACAATCTTGGAGCTGTGCACAGGATGAGACTGATACTGCTGCTCTTCGCTGAGTGATCTGGCACCCCGCTTGGTCAGGATGTCCAGCGGCAGCATCATTTTACCTATATCATGTATGGCTGCCATATTGATCAGATCCACACGTCTTTTTTTGGGATACCCTAATAGCTCCAGTACATGCTCGCAGATAATGCCTACATTATGACCATGTCCTTCCATCCGATTGGAAATGCGCATTTCTCCAATGCGAATAAATTCTTCTGCACCCCGGCGGCGAAGTCTGACCTGACGAATATAACCATACGAGAAAAAAATAATAAGCATCAGAAAAAGCAAAATATAGATCGTCTCGTAAACCATATAATTCAGTGACAGATGCACCAGAAAATGAGGGACAATAATGGTACAGAGTACGACAGGAACTGCAATTTCCTTGCATTTAATCACCAGATTGTTAAGCAGTGGGATACCACTAATGGTCTTCTTCACTATGGCTGCCAGTAGCATATACAGCAGGCTAAAAGTCAAAGCACCTGCTCCAGCCTGCACATAAATCGAGGTGCCGTCCAGACGCTCCATTATCATATGTGCAGCATAGAGGCATATACTATATTTCCCTTGAGCTGACAGCAGCCGGAATATATTGAACTTTCGCCAGATAAAATCTGCACTGCGCAAATGGCTGACCACATTACTTACTAAAATCCCATAAAGAGCCGGTACCGGTCCATAAGCCAGCAGCAAAATCAGAAAGCCAGCCAGACTGCCGCTGTACTCCTCCCCGCTCAGCAGACGGACCGGGAACAGATCCAGTATGGCAATCAGCAGCAGTAGGGGCAAGATATGAACCAGACTACCGCTGCCTTCCAGTCCCATATATAGCAGACTGGCAATCCCGAGCAGGCTGAGCGGGATCGTATAGACATTTTTCTCTTTCATTTAACGAAAAGTATCCTTACCCAGAATCTCATCCAGCTGTAGTAGCTGGAATACCTCCATCACTTCTGGTTGTGTCTGCTCAATCCATACCTGACGTTCCTGCTCTTGCAGATCTTGCACCAGCTTGATCAACAGTCCAATCCCCGATGAATCTACAAACTGTACAGCTCCCAGATTTAGAATAACGCTGGATGCTTCTGCGAGTTCCGGTTCCAGCTGTTCCTCAAAAGTATCTCCGGCATCAATATCAATATCCCCTTCACAATAGACGGTGATCTGCTGCCCGGTTAATTCGAGACGATACGTAAACATGCTATTCCCTCCCTTTCCATACGATCTGATCATTACTATTCAGCCAAAACTCCAGATGCTCTACATCTTCCATACACTGATGAATCCGTTCCCCGATCTGAATCGTTGTTCCTGCCAATATCCGAACCGCTTTGATTCGTGCTTTGGCATCCACATGAAGCTTTGTCGTTCCTGTACCCGGAGAGCCAACTTCCTGCAGAACCATGCCCTCTGCTGCAAAATAAGTTCCACCTCGCAGCGTTCCGGTTGATTCAAGTGTACCTTCACAATGCAAATGGGCATTATATGCACCTTTTTCCACAATTACATCTCCGCCGCAGCGAACTGTACTGTTCTGAACAAAATGCAGTCTGGCAAAGTTACGCTCTACTACCGGAGCAGAAGCCAAAGTGTATAGATAGTTGGTACGCCGAATAAAGCTCTCCAGATCTTCTGCTGTACGGAATGTACTATTCTCTTTATTCATAAACCCATTGCGAATTTCCTGAAAATATCGGGTCCATTCTTCTTTTAATGCCGATTGATACTGCTCTTCCAGCCGAAGCAGACGTTCCAGCTGCTCCATCATCCATTTGAAACGTCCCTGAAACAGAACCTGGAACAATGGTGCCAGTCCAGTCTGATCCAAGTTATTGATTTTGAAGGCAGACGCACTGCTCACTTGGTGAACAGCCTGTTTCATCAGTTCCACCTGCTCGCGTACATAAATTAGCATCGGCGCCATCTGTCCGTAGAACAGCTGCAGCTGTCCCACAATGATACGGCTGCTGAGTACATTCGCATGGACAATCAGTGAATCGCCAGCCATAATCTGAGCCATATTAATATTCCCGCGAACGCGAATATTGCCTTCGGCTTCTACTTCCATCGTATCCTGTACAGCACCACTGATCTCGACATCACCGCGGAAATGAATATTGCCTGTCGCCAGATTAACATCTCCGCTATGCATAAGCTTTGGAATCATGGAGAGTTTGACGTAATGTCCCTGCCGGGTCTGGCTGGGCATACCCGATTTGAGTGCGAATGCATCTCGTCCATCTTCGGACAGCTGTACATCTTTGCCTGGTATAATCTGAATGTCATGCACAACAGGTGCCAAAATGACTTTACCGTAAATATCCCTGCCATCTATACCCGGTTGCGACGGTATAATAGTACCAATCCGTTCTCCTTCCAGAATAGAAGGAAACTCTCTGGTCTCCCGGTAATCAATCGTACCGTTCTCCCGCAGCTTTGGCTGCACTTTGCGGGCAGCTGCATCAGTCTGAAGCTCAAATATGCCATCTTGTCCGTGTATAACAGGTTGTCCAGATACAATAACAAATCGACCGGCTTTTTCCGCACGACATGCCAATTCGATCATGGAAGAATCGATGCCGAAGATAATTTCTTTGGCATGCAGCTGCTGGTATATCTCTTGCGGATCAATAGCAGCCGGTTTCTTGTTCTGGGCAACACGCAGCATAAGCCGGGGATTGGGTTCTGTATCCATTAACGTACGTGTAATATGATAACCCGGCTCGATCTGCAGAGAAGCTTTCATTCCGTCATTATCGATATCCAACTGCCATGTGGAATCTTTGGATTCACCTGCAAGCCGGATATCGATCACATCTTCACTGCTTACTGCCGCGGATTGACCAGCCAGTAGTGCTGTCCCATTGATCAATATATCTCCACTTTTAAATGCATCAATCATGGGCAGGCTGGCTCCGTCTGGAATATGCATGGCAATCTGTGCCTCTGCGATCCATATCTTGCCCTCGTCTGCTATTGGAGTGGGTCCAAGAGAATCATGACCGGACTCTTCCGCTGGTAAAGTAACTACAGCTGTAGATTCGGCTGCTGTACTTTGCCCCAGCACTCCCACTGCACGTCTGTCGGTTGAGGTCACTTTAGCAGGAGTATTGACAGAAGAATATGGAGCTGCCATTTCCGGTATACCAATAGGAAGAAGGCTGACACGAACTACAGCTGGTCTGGCATTTAGCCCGAGGAAGCCACGGCTCTCGTTATCGATGATCTCAATACTCACCTCTTTTTTACCGACTTCCAGCAGTGCCAGTGCCCGTTCTACTGCCTGTTCTACCGTTTTGCCCTTGGAAATCACACTTCGTTCCATATGCTTCTCCTCCATTCCTGTATTACTCCAGTTCAATCGACAATATGCAAATATCATCATCACGCTGGCGGTTCAGACGTTCCAGCTTGCCAACAAAGGCTTCATTGTCCAGATAATGCAGACTTTGCGCATACTGCTCCAGCTTCTCAATGCCGGTATGGATAGACAGTCCCGGACGTTCTACCAATCCATCTGTGTAGAGTACAATTCGTGTAGGTGTATCGTATGTGACTGTAACCGTATCCAGTTTCATATCCTGCTTGATACCGATCGGTACGGTAGTACCACTCAGTTTGATCGGAGATCTATCCTGCATCAGCAGCAAGCCTGGTGGATGACCGGCATTGAAATATTCAATTTCCTGTTTGTTTCTATCAATAAATAAGTAAATGGCTGTAAAATAGGCAGTACGCCTGCTTTTGCCAAACAGATGCCGCATCTGTCGATTAAGCTCTGCACATACTTCCCGTGGCTTGCGGTATAGTCCGACAATGCCATCGAGTAGCGAACGGATCGACATGCTGATTAGCGCAGCCGGGATGCCGTGCCCGGAGACATCGATCAACAGCACTCCATATTGGCCGGAATTGAACATTTTCCAGTAAAACATGTCACCGGATACTTCGGATGACTGCATATACCAGCTGTGGATATGAATTCCCGGTTCGGTCAGCGGCGGTGTCAGTACACTTCGCTGCAGAAGTTTAGCCAGCTGCAAGTCGGTCTGTACTTTCTCCTCCCAGGCTTTACGAGCGTCCATTTCTTTTTTGAGCTTTAGTGCGGATTGTACACGGGTTAACAACTCATAGTCCGGTCCGCCTTTTTCGATAAAATCCATTCCTCCTGCACTGAAGGCTTCGCGGAAATGAACACGATCCGCTGTAAGGAAAATGATCGGTAGATCCTGGTAAACAGCCAAACTTTTGATCATTGTGCAGGCTTCGATTCCATCAATATCCGGCATAACAATATCCAGCAGAATCAGGTCCACCGAAGCGGGCTTGCGCGGTGGCTGTCCATTATGAATCCCGAGAATGGTGTAGGCTTCCTGCGCCGAATAGGCCGACTGGATGTCTTCGTATCCTGCTGTCTGAAGTACATTTGTCAGATAAGCGATATTTAACCGGGAATCGTCTACAACCAGTATGCCGCTCATAAGACCGCTCCCTTAAAGTCAGTATATTTATTCATCGTCATAAAGTGGCTTTTATGTAATATAAAGTATAAAAAAGGCTGCAGCAGAATGTGATATTCTGCTGTAGCCTTTTTGTTTTATGACACTAATTTTTATTTCTGATGATTAAATTTAAGATTTAAATAATATAAACAATCATCCATATCAGGATTTCTCTCACTAATTTGAATATGGTATAACATTTTAAAGCATTTTACTGAATCAGGACTATAATTAAGAAGTACTTTTCATAATCTTTTTTATTGCATCTTCAATACCATTTCTTCGATATCATCAAATACAGAACATAAGTTTTTAATTATCTCATTTGTAGCGTGACAAGCAATATTATTTAACATTTGAGGTTACTCTAAATTCATAATGTAACTCTCATTCATATGCCTCTAAATTAGATTTTATATAATTTTCCCAGAGTTTATTAGCTTGAAAAGAAATACTCCTCCGGTTTTTTTGATTAAACTTAGGTATAGCAAATAATTCATTTTTTTCGAAAGAATTCATTGTCCGGGTCCAATTTTGAAGTAAATCATCCTTGCTAACTTCCCAGGGTTTTTCTACAATATCAATACAAATTCCATCCCATTTTAATTTACTAACTATCACAGGCGTATTTTTTAGAATTTCTTGATCAATAAGAGCAAGAATGTCAGATCCAAAATACGTTCTTGTTGACAAACCTAGTGGTCCACTAACTCCTAGATTTACAGGTGCTGGCTGTGAACAGAAATTCATCCATCGCTGCAACTTTTCCATTTCTGTCTCCCAAGGGATAAGCGAAGGCCAAAATATATGAGCTATACCATAACGTGGTTTAAGAATGTCGGCACATTGATCAGAAATTTCAAAAAAAGAGTGCCAGTATTCAACCGCAATTTTTTTGAAATCAAAGTCAAAGAAAGATCGGAAAGATACATCTAAATTGAAACGTCCTGAATATTCTATGGGTGACTGATTACGATATAAATATATCTCTGAAATCCTAACATCTTCTGCAGATATTGTATTTAAAATATCATTACGATTATAAGCTGATCGCATTAATTCATTACTTCCCCAATGTGTTGGAGTAATTTTTTCATCCTGCTCAAATATATCTAAAAGATTGTTAAGTAAATCCATTTCTCTCAACTGTACAGAAAGAAACATTGTGATCGTAAATAAATTAGGTGACTGTGCTGAACTCAAAACATAACCTCCTTCAATAACTAATCAAGGATTATAAGATATCTTGCTTAATATTTTAGAGATTTCGTTTGATTTAATATCTTGCCATCCTATATTTTCGGCTTTCGATGGCTGAGCCCACGCCAATTCTTTTGCTTTTTCAAAATCATGGATTGCTTGTTTCAATAGCTATCCGAGATAACCTGGATTACTGATTCATGTATGAAAAATCAATATTAATTTTATTTTCTATGATCGTTCTAAAATTAGACGGATTTCGCATCATATTATTCCCATACGCACTTACAGCATCTTCATCTGCCATCATACTCACATAATTATCTCTGAACTCTTTTTGTACAGAAGCTTTCAAATGATCATAATATCTTTTAGCTGCTTCTTCTGCTAATTCACGTGAACCTTCATTCAGGACAAAATCAATATCAACAATGTAACCTAACAAAGGATAAAACCCCTCTGCTACAACTTGTTTTACAAATTGATCTGGATTATTAATGCAATTTTCTGCAATTGGAATACACGTCTCATCCAACCACTTCTTACATTCATAAAGAGCCGAATGCTGTTGTTGTTCGTTAGCTAGATTCCAATATAACTGACCTGCAGGTATATTACATTGACGGGTATCGAGATGAAATATCTTTCTTTTTGAATTAGAATTGATGATCGCAAATTCACTATAGAATACTACATTTTTGTCCGATATATTGTTCCAACTGGTATAAAAAAACACTTTGTAGGTATACTTTTTATCTTTTTTAGTCATCCAATGACTTGATTTAGAATATTTCCAACCTCGCTCTGAATAATTGCTTGCTATCAAGCCACATACCTTATCAAATGCTTCATTTGCTTTCAAATTGCCACCTTCATTCTAAGCTTTATTAAGATGCATGAATTCTAAATTATATTGCTTTTAAATCCTTCTTTAGCAATATAGACTATTAACTTTTCTTTAGGATCTTGTTGTTCCCAACTACACGGCCAATCTCCTGCTTGATAAATAAAAAAATACATTCATTTTTTTATTCTGCCCATTTACTAAACGATTCAAAGCGCATCTATATAGGTCTGACTATACCTCTTCATTTATTTCCCAGAATTACATAAGAAAAAATTCTTCATTATAATTTTCTTCGTTTAAAAATATATCATATAGCTCATCTTCTATAATCTTCAGATCTTTATTACGATATATAACTATAACGTTTAATATTTTAGAACTTTCATTTGATTTAATATCTTGCCAGAGCCTATCAGTTAATTTTGATTTTGAGATCGTATCAGTTTTTTCGCTTTTTTAAAATCACTATTATTAACTGTTTAATCAATTTTTTTATTACTAAATATAAAATTAATAATTTCCTGTGCTAAATAGAATTTCCTCCATATTTCATTTATTTATCCACCTTTGCTATAACTCTTATGCTTCTGCGATTTATTTCAAATTTCTATCTTATCTTCCAATTATTTAATCACCAGGCTTTTCAGTTGTTTTGATTGTGAATATAAAATTTATATAAAGAAAAACAGTAGCGCCTTTTTTATGATATAACTTTATGCACAAATGAATTTTTATCCACAAAATTTATTCGTTCGTTAACTATAAATCTAATTAGATAAAAAAATAAAGTATGCCTCAATATACCTAGACATACTCTATTTTTTGAATTTATTGTAAATTTATATCTGCAAAATAATTATTTATAATTATTTTGCAGCAAATTAACAATTGCTTCACATTTTACTCGCTGTGCTAATTGTAAAGCATCCATATCTTTCATAAATTCATTTGTATATTTTATATTAGGATCAATTCCATATTCTAAAAGAATCTTTGTCATTTCAATATTTTTATTTCTAATAGCTATAAATAAAGGATTCATGCTAGGCGAACTTAAATTTAAATCAGTTTTATTTTTAATCAATAATTCTACAATATTTTTTGCATTATTAGCTACAGCATTAATAAATTCAGCCCCACTAAACTTATTAATATTTATTCCAAATTCAATAAAATATTCTGCTATAGCTAAATTACTATGCAAAATCGCTGTATTTAAAATTGATCCTTCTTTTGTGAGAATATCTATATCAATCTTTGACTTATTAAGAAGGTTAATTATTTGGCTATTTTCGGCTTGAATAATTTTGTTTCTTAATTCTGTAGATTTTATTACTATTTCCTCAGATTCCCCCCATAAATTTTTTTCATTATAATGTAATATATAATGATCATATTCTTTACTACCAGGTTTTGGACCTTCAATTACTGCTTTCTTAAAATCATCAGGAGGCATATATTGCCCCTCTAAAATGTATTTGAATATAATATCAGGAGAAGCATATTTCACTGTTCCATTCGTATCTAAAACTCTAATTTCTGAATACCCTAACTTTACTTCGTGATCTTTATAGCAGAATGGTAAAGCTCCAGTATTACGCTGCTTATTAAAGGGGCAATTAACGTATTCCCATAACTTATCTAAAAATTCTATAGAAAATTCATATTTTTTTGATTCTTCAGTTGGTTGCATCCACCCAATATTCTTGGCATTTTCAAAATGATCTAACGAATAGCATGTAAAATCTTTAAAGTGATTCAAGTTTAAATCCCTTCCTTCTTTATTCTATAAGTCCCATGGCTTTCAAAATATCTTGGGAACGCTCACTATAGCACCAAGCACAAATTGTAGTTCCTTTTTCATTTACTATTTTTTTTATATCATCAGGCGATAACTTATTTATATCTAGAACTTTAACGTTGTCACTGTTTCCCCAAGCTGCTAAATCAGCATCGAAGAATTCTTTTTCAACTTCTAAACCACCATCTATCGTACCATGCGCCCCTGTTAGAACGGTAACTTCACCTTCAGCATTATTTACTATATCAGCAAAATGTCTTTGTCTAATTTTATCTGTAGATACGTATATTGAACCATCGCTACTATTTTTCACAGAATAAAATGTCGGAGCATCTAAGCCCCTAATAACTCCTCCATCTGCACCTTCAAAAAAGTCAACCATGTATGGCACTTCTTGCCCTGAACTACCATAACCTCCTCGCTCTTCCAGAATGACACTTCTTTTATTACCAGATATATCCCCATACTTAACTTCAGGTATATTAGATCTATTCATAGGCACTGGAATACCATCAGGAGTAACATAAACAGGGCTTGTCATATCATCCAGACCGTTCTTTATCTTCTGACCCAGCTTGCTGCCCGATTCATTCAGCTTACTAAGAGAGCTTTGAAATGCTTCCCCAGAAGCTTTCACTCCGTTTTTGACAAATTGCGGCGTTACTTTGCTGGCACCTTTGACTATCGCATTTCCTAGCGCCTTGCCTGCTTTGGAATTAACAACGCCCACAGTCGCCACACCGAGTCCTGCACTCATTCCGACCGACTTCCAGTCAATTTCGGAGAACTTTTTCCCTTGCATCATCTGACTAGCGATATCGGACAGAGCATTTTCGGCACCGCCCAATGCCATTTTGCCAGCGATAGATCCTCCAACCCCCAGTGGGCCAAATATCGCTCCGGTGACGGCTCCAATCAACGACTCCCGCAGAGCGGTCGTCGCATATTCCCCGAAGTCGCTCACTTCCCCTCGAGCGATATCGGAAGCGGCCTGAACACCTACTGCAATTCCGCCTGCAGCCATAGCTCCAACGGCTACCGCTCCTACAATTACCGGTCCTGCTCCAAGCGTCGCTACGGTAAATGCTGCCAGCGCAGCCACACCAACCACAATGGCCAGTCCACCCAGCACGTTGCGACCGAGCTTACCCCAATCGAACGGTTTCGGCGGATCGGGTGGCGGGGGTGGTGTACCTTTTTGCGGTTCATCCTGATAGGCTGCATAGGCTGTCCGGTCGCTACCATCCGCCCAGACCTTTTCGCCGAGTAGATGATATTCCCTTCTACCGAGATCCCTGATGTACCACCTGTTTTGTAGGCCATGATCTGCTCACCGGCCTGGATAATTACTTTCTTTTTACTGAACAAGACGATATCTTCTTTGCTGGTAATCGTCTACTTTTGAGAAGGCAAATCTTAGCATCTAAGCTGTTTTTCGGAGTGATTGTAGGATAAATAGCCAAAGCGTGCTAGCTATGTATATGAGCATAATTCTCGCTCATATGATTTTAATCTTTCTTGATGTCAGTATAATTTCATGCCAACAATAAACTATCTATTAGTTGCTTATTGAATCTTTCCAACTTTTCACCTTTAAATCTTCTACTACAAAGCGATCTTCAGTTAATTCAATCAGTGTTTCAACTCGAATGAAATGTAAGGTAAGTTCAGGATACGTGCCAATCAGCTTTTGGAAATGAAGCTGGATATCTCGATGTCGGTAATCCAAACTTTCCAGCATATGTCTGAAATAAATACTTCCACCTTGCTTTTTTAAATGGGAATATGGATATGTTCCCCAGCAAGAAGTCTTTGACTCAACAATCGTAAGTCGTGGAGCTGGATCGGTAGCCAAGAAAGCGGCATCTATTCCACCTTTCACAGTTTGGAACAAGTGGGAGACATCTTCGCCTAGATTATTCTTTTGTGCAATAATGCCAATCAGTTCTTCACCAAAATTTCCTTGCTCTTGAGTAAAATCTCTGGCATTCAATACATTCGCTCCTTTCTTACCTAATAGATCAGCAACTTAAATGAAGAACATGTGCCATACCATTTACAGACTATTTGCCTAATCAGAAAAACAAACAAGAAGAAGCAGACCAAAATAACAAATTTAGTTGGCCTGCTTTCTATACTATGTGCATAATCTTGCTCACTGCATTTTATATATTCCTAGTTAAAACGTATATTAAAGATAATATTTGATATAACGTTCCTGTTCAGGCATATTCTCATCATCCAGTGTTTCCACTTGCAGCAGTTGTTCTTTGTATTCCAATTTGCTAAGAAATAATGCATAGAAATCGCCAGTTGTTGGATAAAAAAACAACCCATAACCCGCAGGAGCAATTCTCTGGTTAACGACTTTCACTTTGTCCTGAACAAACGCATAGTCCATCATTTCGTCCAGCTCTTCCATAACGTCTTCCGAAGCTAGCTCGATCCCTCGTTCAAATTCGTAGTCCAGAATATAATTTACAATTTCCCGACCTTCTTCTCCGCGATAATCCAGATATAATATTTTTTTGGTAGCTAATCCATAGTCCAGTATATACTGATACAGATCGTTTGGATCTTCCTCGATAATAGCTTTCACATCTTCGTAGTGGTCGAAGATGAAAGGTAAAATAACCTGCAGCGACATACTGATTATTTCCTTTCGTATCAGGTTTTTTATTCAAAAAGGGGGCCGTACTGATTAGGAATATACTCTGGATAGTTTTTTCGATAGAATTCATCAATCATGCGCAGCATAGGGTCCCACTCAGGATACGGCTCAGGATCTTCAAATGGCATTTTGGCTTCAGGCGTATTCATCAGAAAATCTTCAAAAGAGTTGGGGACAGAAAGGTTTAGTTTTTTTCTGACATGAAGCAAGAAAAGAATTTCATACGGATAAAAGGCATATACATAATCGCCGAATTCGATAGAATTTCCTAATTCAGATGCCAATGTCGTGTGATAGTCAGATAATTTCGAAATCAAAACTGAAATTTCTTCAAGATTATTTGTATTCCAATTTGCAAGCACTTCATCATAAATATCAAGATTAGTTGGAATAAGCTCTACCTCTTGGCCTGCTTTTAAAAGCTTTTCTTTTATTACTTGATGAATATCTTTATTGCACCCCATTATATTTTCATTTCGATATTGTAGATATAAATTTAATAAATACCAACTATGCTTATAATGACTATTAACATCCAGTAAATGTTTACCTAAGTTTTTTTTGATAAAAGTTAATAATATTTTTTCTTCTTTTTCCCAACCAAACATCACAAAATGGATTAATGCTGTAATGACCTCTTTAAAATTATACTGTACATGCATATCAGGATAACGAGTTTCATAGATTTCTTGAGCTATACATTCATAAAATATTGTCATTTGCATATTTTTAAAAGAATTAGTGTTATATTTTTCTTGTATCAAAATATTAGCTTTCCACAAAGACATATTATAATCAAAAATACTATCTAGGCTATTTAGCAAAATATGATCTTTTTCTGTGTCATTTGTTTCAATAATACTTTTAACTTTATTTTCTCTTCGAATATATCTTTTTTGTTCATATTCCGGTGTAATTCCTTCACTAAAGTTTTTTTTGTATTTTTTATATGCTAGACTTAGCTTTTTTTCATTTATCATATGCATACTCCTCACTTTATTGTTCAATTCCTTTATTCCAATCTTTTACTTTTAATTCATCTATTCCAAACCCAACTTTAGTTTTACTAATATCTACTTCCACTCTTATATAATCAAATATCAATCCTGGATTCTCATCTTTTAAATCATCATATTTCTCTTTAAAATCAGCGTATCTTGTCTCTTTGCTCTTAAGCATATCTTCAAAATAATTCTTTCCTCCTAGCTTTTGTTGGCTAGAATAGCCAAAATTAGCATATTCGGATGTTTTTGCCTCAATCATTGTTAATTTAGGGGGTGGTCCTTTTGACAAGAATGTCCCATCAATCCCATTTCTTCCAGCCTGGAATAAATCTGATATATCATCTCCCAGCTGATTTTTTTCAGCAATGATCTTAGCCACTTCCTCACCAAAATCACCTTTATCATGATGATAATACTTAGAATTATCAATTTTTCGCTCATATGCTTTGGCATCGGCAAGGTCAAAATGCTGACTAATATCATCAGGAGTATCCAATCGATTGGTTAATTTACTTTTTTCTCGATTTAATTTTTTATAAGCTTCTTCATTTGCGTTTTTATCCAGTTTAGACATTTGTTCGCTGAGTTCGTCGATTCTTGCTTTAATTTCCGCTTGACTGGCTTTAGGCCCAAGTTTTCCTGATTTGGAGTTAAAATTAAATAAAGGAGTATTCCCTTCTTTTGAAATCGACATAGAATAACTTGGGAACCCTACGTTCGGTCCACCAGCCATTTGCAATTGAGGAACTCGTTCAATTTCAACTTTATAATTTTTACGATTCGCGTAAGTACTAAGATTCTCGATTTTAGTACCCAGCTTACTACCGGTATCATTCAGCTTACTGAGCGAGTTCTGGAACGCTTTGCCAGAAGCCTTGACTCCATTTTTGACAAACTGCGGTGTTGCTTTGCCTACGCCATCTGCTATGGCTCCTCCGAGCGCCTTGCCTGCTTTGGAATTAACAACGCCCACAGTCGCTACACCGAGTCCTGCACTCATGCCGACCGATTTCCAATCAATTTCGGAGAATTTCTTCCCTTGCATCATCTGACTGGCAATATCGGAAACAGCATTTTCGGCACCGCCTAGTGCCATTTTGCCGGCTATGGATCCTCCAACCCCGAGTGGGCCAAATATCGCTCCGGTGACGGCTCCAATCAGCGACTCCCGCAAAGCAGTCGTCGCATATTCCCCGAAGTCGCTCACTTCCCCTCGAGCAATATCCGAAGCGGCCTGAACACCTACTGCAATTCCGCCTGCAGCCATAGCTCCAACGGCTACCGCTCCTACAATTACCGGTCCTGCTCCCAGCGTCGCTACGGTAAATGCTGCCAGCGCAGCCACACCAACCACAATGGCCAGTCCACCCAGCACGTTGCGACCGAGCTTACCCCAATCGAACGGTTTCGGCGGATCGGGTGGCGGGGGTGGTGTGCCTTTTTGCGGTTCATCCTGATAGGCTGCATAGGCTGTTCGGTCGCTACCATCCGCCCAGACTTTTTCGCCGAGCAGATGATATTCCCCTTCTACCGAGATCCCTGATGTGCCGCCTGTTTTGTAGGCCATAATTTGCTCACCGGCCTGGATGATTACTTTCTTTTTGCTGAACAGCACAATATCTTCTTTACCCGTAATAGTCAGCTTTTTGGGGCTCCGGATCGTGACGCCTACGCCGTCTTCCAGACTGATCGCCATCGTGCCAGCCGGATTGCCGTAAATATGCACATGGTCCGGAGCCATCTTCAGTTCGCTGCCATGTTCACTACCATAATACCGGATATTCGGGTCACTCGTCTTGGGCGCACTCGCTCCATTGGTACGCACTGAGCCAATGATCTGCGCCCTGGTTCCGGTACCATCCGGGTGGTACAGAGTGGCTTTGGTACCAACCTGTGGCATGCTGTACATCGGGCCGCCCGTTGGCGGTGCGAACGGATACCAGTGCGGATCAGCTTTGCCGTCGTCTTTATCTACATCGAGTTTGAGCTTCACTTCTTCACCGCGTACGGCGAGTACGGTTCCTTCCAGCGATACGCCGATCGCTTTGGGATTGGTGATTAGTAGGCTACGGACACCCGGCTCACGGGAGAGCACATAGTTGAACAGCAGCTGGCCTTTGTCCATAATGGCATGGACTTCGCGTACCACCAGCTTTTTGTCACGAAAAGTTACCCGGTCTCCAATCGCGAACGGTTCAATATACTGCAGCTCATAGCGAAAGAAATCCGTATCATGCAGGCCGGCTTCCGAACCGCCTGCCTGCTGATAGGCTTTGAGGTCTTTGCGTGCTGTATAAGGGACGTCATCCGGTACAGTCACAGTTTTACCTTCCGGTAGCCCAAAATGCAACCTAGGCTTTACAGATTCCAGCATATCACAGACCACAACAGTCTGTAACCGACTGGCCAGACGCTTGGTTAACGCCCAGTCCGTCTCTTCATATTGCAGGATTGCTTCGCCTATTTCCTGATCGCTTCCTTTATGAAAAGCAACCGAACTGCCCGGATAATCCGTATTGATTTTACTTATTAATTCTTCATACGTCTGGGTCTGCTCAGGGAACGTACGTTTACGTTTTTGGATATCCCATAATGATGAGGCGCTGATGCCCTCAATGACAATCTCATGCCTGTTATTCTGACGAATCGCTTCTACTTTGTTAACCAGACCGCGAAACAGCGGTTGTTCGGCTCCAAAGGAACCATATGTAACTTCGATTTGATCCTGTACCGAAGCGGCAAGTGGCATTTGCATCTGAATGTCTTCGTCCATCCAGCCGGTCAACTGCAGCTTGGCATGTTCTCCAGGCTTCCATTCGATCTCAAGCCCGTGAATATGCTGAAGCGGATACGGACATTTTACTTTGAGCTGGTCGTAGCCAATGACTTCCGGACTGCCTATTCCCAGTGCATCCATAATCGTCTCTATCATCTCGGTTCCTCTCATCATTCCTGTCCACTCGTTTCGAATTTGATACTTCCCTTGTACATGCATAAATGGCAGGAAGATGTGGTTAGCGCAGGCTTGCCCTCGACCCGTGTCTTTTCCTTGGTCATCATCCATGGCTGGCACAATTGCGGCAGACATGGCTTGCCCTGCACCTGCCCGCCGCCTTCAGCTACCAAATATATTGTCTCCGAACTTGGATTAAGTGAGCTGCTGCATACGCCAAAGCTGGCTACATTTTCGGGTTTATAATCATCTTCATTCATCATCGGCTGAGTTTTGACAAAAGATCCGTGACTGGCCGGCAGGTTGATCTTGCGCGGATGGGATCCATAACTGCAACGCATGGACGCACCGCGGACAACATAATATTCATCTGCCACGTAAATTCCCTCCTTTACTGCAAATCCTGTTCCAGATTAGTGTAGTTGGTTCGATAAACCGAAGGTGTGTCTGTATTGGATGGGTAGGCTGTTCCTGCTTTCTATATACAATTAGATGTGGAATCCTTATTTCTGGTATGTTACCGATACGGGGCAGCATGAACAGCAAGACGCTCTAGGCGTATACCCGTCATATCGCGACGCAGCATGCTCTCTGCCATATCCAGTCGGACCACAATTTCGGGACGGGCACTGCCCGCAATACGGAATATCCGGCGCTGCTGCAGTTTGGCTTCATCCAGCACAATTTGTTTGAGCATACTATGATCCTGATTCCACTCACTGTCTGGATGCAGCACATCCGCTACAATTGGAAAAGGAATATAATATGGCAACTGCAGCATCCGCTCCCGATCGAGCAGTACCGTTATGCGAAAAGCCATTGCCGGATTATACATCGCCCACAGCTTCATCATTCGCTCGGATAGCAGAGGTACCGCTTCTTCCATATAATCGAGAAATTCCGTATCTTCCCCGGAACGCATATATAATCCGAGCGGCTCCCTGATATCATCCGGCTGCAGATGCGGGAGCTTCCATACCGGAATCTGCTGGGTAATCGGCTCAAGCCGCGGAATATCGGTATAACGCATATCCTGCTTCAGGAGAAAATAGTCCATTGCTCTGCTGCCTCCTTTTGCTCTGCTGATGCCTGATGATCAGGAGATTCCGTAGAATCCTCCAGCTGACAGAGCAGCTCGCTCTCGTCCCGGAACTCCCCGGCCAGAATAGCACAGCCAGCTGCTTTGCTCAGTTTGGTCCAATCGGGATGTTCTACCCAGACCGGCATCATCGATTTGATAAATTCCACAGTCAGCGTATGATACTTCACCGCTTCGATCTGCTGTATTTTCTCGATATCCATTACTGTAATCCGGCGGCCATACGGACGACGAAGCTCATCCAGTTGCTTCATCCGGTCAAATAATGGTCGGAACGTGAAAGCGGCATCCCAGTGTACAGTACATTCGACGGGGTCGAGAAACCAGCGTTCATCATAACAATCGATTCGATAAGTGGGCTGGTTGTTCATAATGGCGGTGCGTAATAGTGAAATATACATATAGCGAATAGGACCTTTTTGTCCGGTAGACTGTAGTTCCTGGGCACGCTGACATGCTTTGTGCAACGCGTCAATCAGGCTTTGCTCAATATCCTCTTTGTCGTCTTCGTAATTTTTCTCGATGATGGGCAGATCGCCAAGCCAGCCTTCCAGCACATGCTCCTGCAGGAATTCATCCAGCGCGCTGTCACGATCCGGCAGCCTCATTCGATATTCACCTTGCCCCCGGTCAATTTCACATCGTCCTTGATATTGACGGTAGCTCCAGCCTGAATGAAATCAACGCCCTCCTGACCTTCGATTGTAATCTTGGTTTTGCCGGTAATCTGGATATCCTCGTCTGCAGTCATGATGATCTTTTTGTTGCTGTTGATTTCGATACCACCTTCGTCGGTGAGGCGGATCAGCAGCTGCCCATTGGCGATAATCTCTACTGCACCCGGCTTGAAGACGACCTGTTTGCCATATTTGGTGCTGATGCTTTTGATCGCCGGATCGCTACGTTTGACCGGATCAGACGATTTCAGATCGACCGAACTTGCCACAAAAGCATTCTTCTCACGTTCATCGGGGAAATACAGACGAATCTGGTCGCCTGCTTCCGGCATCGCATACCAACCGCTGCCATCTGGAGAAGAATAGACAGTAGAGTATGCGAACCACTTGGCGCCACTCTCTTCCGAACCCTGGTCGATATCCAATTTGATTTTCACCTGGTCTTTCATAATCTCGGTGACTTTACCGAACAACGAAGCACCTGACAATTCATGTGCCCATATTGTACGCAAGCGGAAGCTCGGACGATCACGCAGAATATAGCGTCCAACCAGAAGCTCACCTTCGGTTACAATCTCGGCGGATGCGATGTATAGCGTCTTGTCCTGAAAGCGAACCGGACTGCCCAATTCCAGCAATTCATAGCTGTTCACTTCGTAGCTGATACTGGATTCTTCCCGATCGTCAGGAATACCGTTGTTGGCTTTGAGCTTATGCTCCATCAGATCTTTTTTGACGGTATAATTATGCTCATTCAGCAGAATCGGAGAATTCCCCTCCGGTACACCCACCATCAGCTTCATTCCTGCCTGCGTGGAGGTAGGAATCAGCGGTGCATTCAATCTGGAAGCAAGCCGCTTAGCAAATACCCAATCGGTCTCGTTGTATTGTACAAACAGTTCTTCCAGATACTTGCCATGGGAAGCTTCGTCCCGGATCTCTGCCTGGGGATAGCTGCTCGCCAGGTGATTAAATAGATCCCGGTAGGTCTCCTCAATCTTCTGAAAAGAGCGCTGCTTTTTCTTGATATCCATCAGGAAAGTCATGCTCTGCGCTTCGATATGGAGTTCACGCACGTCGTTAATTGCTTTTACCGAAATATCAGTGACTACGCCCTGGAATAACAGAATCTCCTCATACGGATTGCTGATAAATACACGGATTCGTTCATCTTCATCTGCGCGTTCTACATACTGGTCCATCAGTTCTTCCGGCACAATGCCCTGAAGCGTGAAGGTCACATGTTCATTGAGTTTTTTGACGATACCCAGTTTGAGGACACGTTCGAATTGATACGGTTCAATACGGATATCTGCCTTGGTGAAGATCGTCGGCAGCAGAGGACGGCCGGCTAAGATATCCGACATGGATTGCGTACGGGTAGATGCAAAAGTCATTCGTATTATTCTCCTTTCAAGGAACCGGTCTGAATAGTATGTATCATCTGCAGCACAAGATCGCGCCACTGTTGGTAACTCTTGTATGGACAGGTAAAGCCTCCAATAATCGTCTCCCCATTTAACTCCAGGAAAAATTGTAGCCGATAGGCAGGCTGATCCAGCGCAGGGCTTTTGAAATCAAAATAGCCGATCGTTTTGCCATGAACGCTGATAATCTTCTCATCATAGAATACGTTGGTCGGCTGCATGTTTTTGATCATTTGCTTCATGCCGGCTGTAAGCTCCTGTACCCAGCTGTCTTGCAATGGCTGATCCACATGCTGAAGGGTAATATCCACTTCGCCTCTCGCATTGGTGAGAATAACTGCCGGACGATCCTCGTATGGATATTTGACCCGCTGCATGTCCCTGGACATCGGCTTGAAGCTGGAAGGAATATGTATATGCAGCTGATCACCAAAAAAGGATCTCTGCTCAAAAGTGTACTCCTGTCCTTCCGCTTCTACTGGACCTGCCAGAATATCATTGTTCTTCTGGGCCAGCTCGGCCTGGTTTAGCAGTTCCATAATTTTCTCATCATCGTATTTCATGATGTTCCCCCTTTGTTCGAATTACTGATTAGTAAGTCTAATGAACCATATGGATATTGAATTGTCGTTTATTGTAGGTTGTTACCGTATGAACTGGGAAGTGATTTCCATAGTGAAATTGGAACCCTATTGAGGTCTTGACTCGTTGATAACTGCTGTCTATGCCTATATGCTGTATCGCCGATTGCGTATGTATACTGTGCATCCAGTAGCGGTAGCAGCTGGACTTTCTATGATAAACAACAAATGTTATCGTTTTATTACAATACTGATTATACTCCAATAATTTTATACAAATTAACCATGGAATTGATCTCTATTTTACCATGTTTTAGGATAGATCGCAGTCCGCATCCGGTCCTATATTTTGATTTTGGTAGTTCATGTTGATGAAAGTATTAGTCGGTTGTTGGTTATATTAAAGTTATTTTCTTCTGTTTAGCGATTGGCTGATTATAAGTTACATTCGTTCAATTAATTTAAATAAACCTGACGCAGAATATTATATCTGCATCAGGCTTGGTAGATTATCACTTATATACTTGTAAGGAATTAAATCCATGTATATACTGCTGTTTCGTTTGCTCTTCAACATTCTGCTGGATTTGAGCTAACGTTGGACGTTGCCATTTTTATTTATTTATTTATATAAGTTGTGCGAGCAATTAAATCACATTAAAATATATAAATTATATAATAGTGGGGCGATTTTTTAACAATCTTAATAAATCTATGAATTAACTAATATGTCCATAGTCAAGTGCATCCAGAACTTCATCCCTAATGTCTTGTGGAGGAACTCCTCTAAGTATTGCCCCGGAATTACGTGACCATGCATCTCTGCCACATACTAATTCATTATGATGATAACTGATCCTTCCTCCCCTCTCAAATAACTTAATAATAGGATCATATAAATCGTGAAATTTCATAGCAATAGGTATTTGTTTATCTACTACGTAAGCCCATTCGAGATAAAAAGTGCAAAGATACTCTGTAACCCAATCAAGATTTAAGTTCAATAACTTATTACATTCTTCCTTTATTTGAGCAGGTATGTCAAAATTAATTATTTCTGCTGCATTAAATATAGCGCGTCTATTATCATCCTTAGAATTAAAATCCAAAAAAACATTTCCCCTTCTAATAAACTCAGTAACTAGGATTGCATGAGAAGGTTTATCAACATTCTTATTTTCCCAGTTAATATTTTTTATTCTTTCATTTGCTTGTTTAAAATTAGTATTCAATTTTCTCACCTCAAACTTTTGGTTTAAACCCTGGAAATGGACCAGGTTGTTTTGATGCTAACTCGTGGGCACCTTTTGTACTTTCATCTGTTTTACCATCTTTAAACTCATTAATATCACGATATGGTAATCCTTCTTTCATTAATTTGCTTTCATCCAATTCATGGTCGGCTAATTGTCTAAACCATGCTTTTTCTTCTACTGACAATTCACCTTCTAGTGCTTTTTCCCATCCATAGGCAATATCCATATAGGGATCAAAATAACCTTTATAATAGTATTCTCCATTAATAGTATCAACTAAATTTATATGTTCAGTCAGCAATACATGTTTTTTCAAGTTGCTTGCCTCTTTAAAACTAAGTCCTGTATTTCGTGAAAAGATTGCCAACTCGTCAGCATCTAAACCAGTCGATCTTAATTTTTCATACGTCTTTAAAGCTATCTCTTCCTGTGCAAGATTGGGGACAAATTTAATAGGTTCTCCACGAGGGTCTATTGGCTTAATTGTTTTATGATCAGGAAGACCCTCAGACCGCATGTACCCATTCTTCTCCGGACTCGGTAAATCTTTCTCCGCAATCCGGTACACCATCCCATCCGCTCCAGCCACTTCCATCCCTGGATTCAGCTTCGGCATATCAAAAGGCAGCTTGGGTAATTTAGTTTTGAGCGGCAGGAAGCCCAGTGCCAACTCCGTCATCATCCGAGTCTTCTGTCCAGAAGAGGCCTCACTAATTTGATGATAGGTCTGAACAGGATGAACTGCCATCCCTATAAGGCCTGCCATACCGTCTGTCACTTCATTTGCTCGCTCTTTAAGGACTTCCGGCTTGCCTTCTACCAAATCTACGAATAATGACACGCCACCTTCTGCAAAGACACCTACTTCATCCCAGATAATCCAGGCCGTTGAGTGATTATTCCGCTTGGCTTCCTCCGCAGCCTGCTGAGCCACCTCTGCTTCTTTCTCCTGCCGTCTTTGCAAATTATACGCTTCCAAGCCTTTGCGCTGTGTCTCATTATCCCAGCGAAGACGGACATCTGCCGGGATCTGGCGGTAAGATTGTTCCAGGCTAACTTGTGAGGTCCAGCCGATCGGGCTGAAAGGAGTTAGCAGCGCAATACGAGCCTGGGTCATGACTTTGCCCGCCCACCAGCGCCGGTAGTGTTGATCCCGTTCGTCGACGCGTCCTGCCAATCGACGAATCCGTCTGCAAGAAAACGAGAACAACAAAAAAACAGGTAGCTCATAGAGATAATGGATCATATCCACCTGTTCACTGTAACCAAATTAAGCTATTTAGGTTGTAAAATTAAAATATCTGATATATGTACAACCGAAATGAAGAAATCTTTGTACGGGTATTACATTGGTTATATGTGTTATTCATTAAATGATAGATTCATTCGGACTGGCATGATCTATCTCATTTACCTGTCATATATAGAGAATAAAAAAAGACCACAACACGGGCGGCTAGCTCTCATTGTGGCATTATTGGTTGTATTATACTAACTTATTGTTGACGTTTAAATGGCTTTACACAAGCTATTTTGCAGATTCATTTTCTATACTTTTAACTTCTATCATTTTTTGTTCAATCCACTTCATAACCTTTCTTGCCATTTCTTTATCAATCACCCCTCGTTCGCTTTTATATTTATAAGTTTCGTAAGCCCATAGTAATATAATTTTCACAAATTCAACTGTCTCTAATTTACAGATCGGTTCAATTTCATCTTCTTCCTCATCATAAAATGGATCTTCAATTATTGTATAGTCTTTATAAGATATAACGCTGGAAGCATTTCCTCCATGTCTATATTCGGGTATATTCCCCCTCAATAAATCAACATAATTCTCAATATCTTTTTTCAAATCTTTGAATCTCCAAGGTATATCAGATCCTAAGGGATCACTTATCATACTGGCGAATTCTAGTGATTTTTCCTCATCAAAATCCAATACTACCATATTAAATTCATCCATATATTTCAATTTATATTTATACTTTGTCATCATTGAAATACCCTCCAATTCAGTATATTGGGTATGCTGAGATTATCTTATCATTTCTTAAAATAAACTCTATTTCCATTCCCATTCTTGTTTTCCCAATATATTTATTGTTTTTTATATTTACTTTATTAATAAAAGCTTCATTTACTGCATCTATTACCTGTTGTGGTGTCCATTCCTTTGGAAAAAATGTAGATTTAGGTCCTTTTAGTACTCCATTAATTTCAATATTGGCTTGATAAACACCAAACTCATTAGGTGGGTCAACATTTCCGACAATTTTACCATTACTATTCGGCATCCCTTCATAATGAAAACCATTGGCATTTCCCTTTTTGAGTATTTCTCCATCAAAAATATGGCTTAATCCATTTTCTTTAGTTCCTTGTTTAAAGTTTTCTGTGTTTTGCAGATTCCCGAGCCATCTCTCTTTATCTACAACAGGTTTACTACCTTGTCCTGTCCCCTCAGAACGCATATTCCCATTCTTCTCCGAACTTGGTAAATCCTTCTCCGCAATCGGGTACACCATTCCATCCGCTCCAGCCACTTCCATCCCTGGATTCAGCTTCGGCATATCAAAAGGCAGCTTGGGTAATTTAGTTTTGAGCGGCAGGAAACCCAGTGCCAGCTCTGTCAGCATCCGTGTCTTTTGTCCAGAAGAGGCTTCGCTAATCTGATGATACGTTTCAACAGGATGAATTGCCATCCCTATAAGCCCTGCCATACCGTCTGCCACTTCATTTGCTCGCTCTTTAAGGACTTCCGGTTTGCCTTCTACCAAATCTACGAATAATGACACGCCACCTTCTGCAAAGACACCCACTTCATCCCAGATAATCCAGGCCGTTGAGTGATTATTCCGCTCGGCTTCTTCTGCAGCCTGCTGAGCCACCTCTGCTTCTTTCTCCTGCCGTCTTTGCAAATTATACGCTTCCAAGCCTTTGCGCTGTGTCTCATTATCCCAGCGAAGACGGACATCTGCCGGGATCTGACGGTAAGATTGTTCCAGGCTAACTTGTGATGTCCAGCCGATCGGGCTGAAAGGAGTTAGCAGTGCAATACGAGCCTGGGTCATGACTTTGCCCGCCCACCAGCGACGGTAGTGCTGATCCCGATCGTCGACACGTTTTGCCAAATCAATGAATCCGTCTGCCACAATATGGCTCAGCTGGCTCCAGCTCATAGGGCGATGCTGTGAAGCCATCTGTGCTGCAGCATGATATACTTGACCGGCGGCTGCCGTTACAATCCCCTGACTGCCTCCTCCCGAGCGGCGAACCGGTACGCTGGCATTGACCTGCATTAGAGCACCTGCTACTCTCGCAAGGGGATTGTTGGTGCCCAGCAGCACTTTGCTGGTAGTCTTTGCCGGGATGGCTCCAGCGACTTTGGACAGTAACCCCAGCAGTCCTTCGGACTTTGCTTTGTCTGCGGGTGGTGTCACTTTGGCTTTGGTCGCTGCTTGAGTTTTTGCTTTTTGCTGTTGTGCTGCAGCCTGACCTGCCTGATACGTTTCAATACTCATAAGAGGCGGTTCAGGTACTGGCGCCAGATCAGCCACGAATACAGGTGCTTTTACCGTACCCACCTGATGTATAAGCGGTGAATGAATATCCGTATCTCCATCAATAATCATGCTGCTGGAACCACCCTGGAGATGAATCGCTTGACCCGCCTGCAGTGACAGCATCTGCCCTGCATTCAGAATTATACTACCACCCTGAATGCCAATATGGCCGGGGCTGCTGATTTCAATTCCACTGTCAGGTTGCAGCGAAATTGTCATGCTCTCCGAAGTAGATAGCTCCAGCTTTTGTCCATCCATCTGCACCTGATTACCCGCCGGATGACTCCAGACTTTGGTACCAGGATTGCTCACAGTACCGGAAGAGGGACGCAGACTGCCTGTGACATAACTACTGCCTTCCCATGGGAGCGGAATATATAACTCTACCTGCTCACCTTTCTCGGGCATATCGTACCATCCGGTATGCTTCTCTGCCACATATGGTGTACTGACAGGGAACCAGATCCATTCCTTATTCTTCACTGCTTGTGGATGCTGACGACGATAATCTTCATCAATATCCAGCTGTATTTGAACAAAATCGGCTGCAACCTTATGGACGATTCCGGTTAGCGTGATCCCCGTCGCCTGCTCATTCTCATAACGATAAAATTGGATCTGTTCCGATCGCTGCAGTTCATAGGCAGTCTGAATCAATCCGTCCTGCAGACGACTCTTCGCCTCTACTACAATCAGCTCTGCCAAACCTGCACTGGCGGGCATCGTCAGATGATCACCGAGTGCATAATATTGAAAACTGTCAATATAGTAAGATATATAACCTGGCTGATGACGTGCAGCAGACTCCAATGGCTGCTCGACATTTACAGTCCACTCGTCTGTAGCCGATTCCCTCAATGATTCTCCCGTACGACCAGCCATCTCTTCACCTGTGGTCAGATTCAGTACATCAGAACCGTTTGTAAAAGAAGAATGAGCTGCCTTCTTCTGTCCAAATGTCTTGCGTATACGATAAAACGTATCTTCTCCCAACACATAACGTTTACCTTCAGGCATACCGAAATATATTTTTGGCGAGGCTGCCATCGTATCCGGTACCACTACTGAACTGAATCGCGAAGCCAGACGTTTTAGAAATTGCCAATCGGTCTCGTTGTATTGTAATACCAGACTGCCCAACTTGGCTTCATCCGATACCGTATCGATCGCATCTCCATAAGTATATTCCCGTACAAGCTGCGTGACCAGATCATCATACGTCTGCTCGGCATGCTGAAAAGATCGTTTCTTGCGTTCCAGATCCATCAATCCTGATTGCGAAATAGCCTGAAGTTCAAACGTATATACGCTGCGGATACATTGAATTGTAAAATGGGTAATTACGCCATGAAATAGGCGACGAATCGAATGCCCATTTGAATCCAACTGGCGCAGAACAACGGGTTCTCCTTCCAGCTGACGATGAACGGATTGAGCACCCTGCTCCTCCGGCAGAATACCGGTAACGACCATATAACCATGCTCATTGATTTTACGGGTAATGGTCAATTCATTCAAGTGCTGTGGATGAATCGGTCCATCCAGCCGCAGACTCTCATAACCAATCCCCTTTTGTAGTAAGCTCACTTGTATGTAGTCTCCTGTCTTAGAAATCTAATTCCTGTCCATCATCCTCAATTTTGATATTTCCTGCATACAAACATTGATGAGTACAATTATGTGTCAGGGCTGGCTGTCCTTCGATTAATACATCAGATTTTCCATGTAACCATGACTGCGTCAGCGCTGGTCGACAAGGTGCTTTTTTGACACCATAGATATCGACCATTTTACTTGCTTGTACTGCAGGGTTCAGTGGACTGGAGCAGTTACCAAAAGACTTGATATTAACACTCGGCAGATAATCTCCAATATTCATCTGGGCTTTATCTTTGACATACACACCATGACTGAATGGACGTTTGAGCCGGGTTGGTTGAGTGCCATAGCTACAGCTTAGAATAGCGCCTGCCACAACATAGCTCTTTTGGGCTCCTTGACCAGGCTGTACTTTTGCATTGTTCATATTCATTTTCCTTTCCTTACTTTCTGGGTGCTATACTAGTCGAGATTTTTTTTAATGCGATTCGCAGATAACTGCGTTCTACTTGTCTATTCAAAATAATTATATCTTCTGCTCTACTGGGATACGCCGGAGACGAATACCTGTATAGGAACGGCGCAATAGGCACTCGGCCGCTGCCAGATTAATATAGACATAGGGTTCACGCAGTCCAGCGATCCGGAAGATTGGCTGATTAATCTTCTGGTTATTCAATACCAGTTGCTGTAACGTACCATCCGGACGAAAAGTACTCTGCGAAGACAAAGCTTCAATAATTGGCGGCTGCAGTAGCCAATAAAGCTGCTGGCTCTCATGACGAATATCGGTCAGCATAACTGCACGCCATCCAATCTGCGGCAGGAACTTCTCTAATAATAGCTTGACTGAATTGGATACGAGTGGTGCCGGAGAATCCAGCATATCCGGATAGACAGTATGTCTGTCTCCTTGAACATATACCGTCAGAGGCAGCTGTTCCTCTCCTGGGAGACCTACACTGGTGAGCAGCTCCTGCTGCTGCAATAATGACCATGCAGGCGGCTGGATGCGATAGACTACCCGATCATCAGCCAGCAGTTGAAAGTATCTCATTGCCATCTCCCTTCTCTGCCTAGAGGTCCCATCGCACTATTTCCTTCAAGACCAATAGCACCTTGTCTTTGCCGAATATCGAGCTGTTCTGGCGATAAGAGGGCTCCTGTAAAATGGGTCTGATCTATTATAGCGCCAGTCAGTAAAGCTCCACTCAGATTTGCCCCTTCAAGAGAAGCCCCGGTCAGATCACAATGTTCCAGGCAGGCTCCGCTCAGATCGACTCCCTGTAATACAGCATGTCTAAGAACCGCTCCACTCAAATCCGCTTCCCTTAGATCGGTGCCTGTACAATCAGTGTGCTCCAATATACTATCCCGGAAGCATGCGCGATAGAGAGAAGCCTGCTGAATTGAGCTTCCTGTCAGATCTGTCCCTGTAAAATTAACATTATCAAAACCGAGCATTTCCCAGTCCAGCTCTTCCGATCCGGCTGCTCCCATCACATGATCCAATACAGAATAACGTAGTACACAGCCGCTAAAATTAGCGCCATGGATCATACTGAATGCTAGAGTCACTTTATCGAGCGTACATTCACGCCATATCGTTCCTGCCAGTACACCGAAGCTGAGTCGGCAGAAATCTATCTGTAGAGAACGAAATGTTGTATACCGAAAGTCCATCTCGCTATAATCACCTGCCGAGAGTACGATATCGTGAAGATCCCGGTATCCATACGCATAGGGCTGCTTCTTTGCAAGCCATGCCCGAATGCTATCTTGTTCGGTTAGATTTCGATCTTCTCTATACATTAGAACATTCTGATCCAGATATTCTCCTGCACGTATCTCCAGTTGAGCTGCACGTTCAAGAGCCCGGTATTCTATTCGATCCACAGCCTGACGCAGTGCTTTACGTAAGAGTGATATTATTACTTGATGAAAATATTCCGCTTCTTCCAGCCGAATCGTATCCAGCTCCAGATCACTTATTTTCCAGCCCTGATCCATTGCTTCACTAATTAATGTGTCCACGAGCAGCTGCCAGTACTGGAAAATGCAATTTCCATTGTACTCATATTCAATCGGATAAAGATCAAATACTCCCTTCTCATCCGCTATTTGGATCAAATAGGCTGGATGTTGATCCAGCAGACTCGTACGAAGAAGAGAATAGGTAATATAGTGAACCTCTCCCTTATAACCCTCCATTTGTTGCTGCCGGATATGTATACAGCACTCTATAAAATGAGCTATTATCTCTTCTATCCATTCATTCTGCCATTTGTGAATATCCTGCTGAAGCTGCTCTTGTACCCTTTTTCGTACCTGGCTGCGTATATGTTCCTGTTGCTCTGTAGTTATACCATTGCGAATATACATGGCTTTGCACCTGCTTTGCGATTCGTATTTCTATACGTCAGTTCGATTTGACTTCTGCGCCCTTCATGTCTGCCGTTCCGCTTAACTCAATATGACTGCCATTGGAATCCAGCGTTAACGATCCGCCTGCTGACAGATTCATCGTCTTGCCGGCAGACAAACTCAGGTCGCCGCCTGCGGAGATGCTTACCTGCTGATTACTGACAATCTGAATCCCATTTTGATTATCCAGCTTGATGAATATAGCTCCGTCCTGGGCACTGACTGTAATGCCATCCGGCGCGAGCTGAATCTCTCGGCCATGCGGAGTTCGCCATATTTTCACTCGGGGATCAGACAGTTTATTGTCTCCTGCACTTCTCGATGCTCTGCGGATCGCGCCACGTGCATAGGCATCTTCTTCCCGGCTGCTAGGGAAATAAAGACTAACCGGATCACCTTTTTCCGGCATTACATACCAACCTGTATGGTTCCCGGCACTGTATAGGGTGGAATAAGAAAACCAGTGCGCATTGGATAGTTCCTGCTGCGGATCGCAATCCAGATGAATCCGCACCTGATCTTGCTGTACATCGATAACCGTACCACTGAGGGATGCGCCGGCCAGGCTTTCCTGATAGTAGCATTTCTGACGCATCCCTTTATAAGTATGAAGTACATACAGATGCCGCAGCAGCCCGCTGTGCATATCCGTATAGACTTCCGTTACATACAGGCTGTTGCCCTGAAAATGAACATGACTGCCCAGATCCAATACTTCATCCGTCTCCACTTCATATACGATAAAATCCCGCTCTTCTAGTGACGCATCATCATTTTCCTGAAAATATCGGAAAGGAGCCAGCTGCTTGCGTACCGTATATCGTGTATGATCGAGTACAATAGGCTGATAGGTATCCTGAATACCAAAATAAAATTTTGGCGCTTCAAATTGCGCTACCGGCATAAGGCTTGTGTGATATCGCGAAGCCAGACGACGCAGAAATTCCCAATCGGTCTCCCGGTACTGAATCGCAATCTGTTTTATCGCTTTTCCATCTGTCGCGCCATCTATAACATCCAGCCCTTCGTAGCTGCGTCCGATTTGCTCCAGCAGCTGCGGCAGTGTCAATTCCGTATTTTGAAAAGAACGAATCCGCCGCTGTATATCCATTCGGTACGTATGCGAGATAGCCTCCACTTCCAGATAATACACACCGCGTACTACCTTAACTTCCACAGACAAAGCAATCCCACTGAAAAGCGGCTTGTTTTCTCCGTTTGCCTGTAATTGACTCACCTGAATAACGGTATTGGCTTCAGTACTGTTAATATAGCTATCCTGCATTTCCTCCGGAATGACTCCGGTAAAATACAGCCGTGTATGTTCATTGATCTTCTTGCTTACAGTAAACTGCTCCAGATTCACTAGTGGAAATGGTTCAATGTGCAAATTATGATAATCCAGACTCATATGTATTCTCCTCTTTTGTAGACAAACGCAATGAACGGATCAGAACATCCGTCATCGGTCTCCAATCTTCTATCTCTTCGGCGTCACAGTGGAATGTCACAATGACCAGCTGACCTCTATTATGAAGCAGCAGCATTTCATTATAGATGTCGCCATCTACTACCGATACTACAAACTTCATTGTTGCCAAAGTCATATGATCGGTAGGTATGACACTTATACCCTGCCAGCTTCGAATAGGCTGTACGCGCCGAATTACTGCTGATAGTTGCTTAGTGATCGCTTCCAGTTCATGATCCTTTATTTCCATATCTGTATAACTTATTGTCACATCGACTACTCCATCCGGTTCACTGTAGACCAGGTGCGGGCGCTGCTCCGATGGATATTTGATACGTACTTCTTCTATAGGCATCTCGTTGAAGAAATCTGGCATCAGACATTCCAACGTATCCAGCAAATGTACCGATGTGAAATGTACAGGTCGTCCTTTTATATAAATAGGCATATCGGCTTCTGCCGATAGTTTCAACTCTGTTTCATTTGGAGCTCGCTCAGATAATTGATTGCTATTTTGTTCGGATTGATTTGTGGTTGCAGCCTTTTCTGGCAAACCGGTTCCATACATTTGTGCGACGATATGCTCATCTATGTATTTCAACATATCCACCTCTCTTTTCTTTACTTGTATAATTTTATTAAATATGATGTTTAATTCCTATTCTTCTAAAGGCTTAAATGAATAAGTAGTAATATTACGCGGTTATGTATGATTCTATGTTCCTATGATCAGGATTTGATTACAGTATTTAGACCTAAAGGATACGCTTACCAAACTATAATATGGATATTAACTTTCTTAGAACGAATAGATCACCTACTTAAATATACATAAATATGTAAATAGTTCTATGATCAGATGGCAATAAGATGTTGTTTGAAGTACTTCATCCTTTATTTATAAATGCATACAAAAAAAGCAGCATAGAGCTGCTCTTTCTTTGCTACCTTTTAAATGATACTCGTTATATTATAAATTTCATATCTGGTGCTTATTAACATCCACTCCCCTTTTTTTTACCAGTTAGCCCTTCTTCACCAACGCTTCCCGCAATGCCTCTACGGTAGTCAGCGGCTCATGACAGACAAAGCCTTCACAAATATAAGCAGTCGCACCACCCTGCATACTCATATCTGCCAGATGTGGCAGCAGTTCACGGGTAGCGGCACCATCCTCACCTGCATTATTTAGCAGCAGTGTGGCAAACGGACGATATGCTTTTTGCGTCTCGGCTACCATTTCCTGATAAGACATGTCTTCGATCTTACCAGCCAATACAATCTCTTCCGTACCCTTCAGCAGTTGCATACCTGCCAGCAACATCATGGAATAGCCTGGTGGATACTGCTTGACTGTTCCGGCAAATGCATCGACAGTACGCGCTGCATATTCACGCAGTTCTTCATCTTGAGTTACAGCCGCCAAACGGGCTAACGACCAGGCTGCGACCGAGTTGCCGGACGGCATGGCGCCGTCATAGGTTTCTTTGGTACGGGTCAGTAGCTGTTCATTGTCTGTTCCTGTAAAGTAGAAACCGCCATTCTCGCTATCCCAGAACAGCTGAATCAGCTGATCTTTTAATACCAGCGCACGTTCCAGCTGCACCGTCTGGCCTGTCGCTTCATACAGTTCCTGCAGTCCCCAGATCAGATAGGCATAATCATCCACATACGCCGGATAAGCGGCATGTCCATCCCGGTAGCGGGCGAGCAGTCGTCCATCTTCGCGGCGCATATGATTCCAGATAAACTCCGCTGCGCGCACAGCTGCCTGTGCATATTCGGGCTTCTGTAGACGCTTGCTGCCGCGGGCGAGAGCAGCGATCATCATACCATTCCATGAGGTGAGTACCTTGTCATCCTTGGAAGGGTGAATGCGCTGTTCCCGATATTCAAATAGCTTCTGACGTGCTTCTTCCAAATCGGTCTGCAGAGCCAGTACATTCAGATCACGCTGCTCGGCGATCTCGGCAGCAGTAAAAGGAATCAGATTCGGAATACTCATGCCTTCAAAATTGCCTTCCGGCGTAATATCGTAGATATTGCAGTACTTGTGCATCTCCTCAAGACCCAGTACTTCCTCGATCTCTTCACGGTCGAATACATAGAATTTTCCTTCTTCGCCTTCCGAATCGGCATCCTCTGCACAGTAGAAAGCACCTTCCGGAGAGGTCATATCACGCAGTACATACGTAAATACCGATTCGGCGATCTGGGCATACTGCCGCTCATTGGTCAGCTGGTACGCATCCAGATACGTAATCGCCAGCAGCGCATTATCATACAGCATCTTCTCAAAATGCGGCACCAGCCACTTCTCGTCTGTCGAATATCGGGAAAATCCAAATCCAATATGGTCATAAATCCCGCCGCGATACATGCTGTCGAGGGTATGTTTCACCATTTCCAGTGCCTGCGGCTCCTGATACATCTGGTAATAGGCGCTAAGGAACATTAGATTGTGAGGTGTAGGGAACTTGGGCGCTGCACCGAAGCCGCCATATACTTCATCAAAGGAACTGACAAACGACTTGTACCCCCGATGAATGATATCTTCGCCAAATTCACCATGCTGGGTCTCATTTGCATACATCATCATTCGCTCGACGATATCATTGCTCGCCTGCAGAACACGATCGCGGTCTCCGCTCCATTTCTCACGAATCTGATTGAGCATATCCATCACACCGACCCGGCCGTAACGTGTCGTTTTCGGAAAATAAGTCCCGGCAAAAAAGGGCTTCTGTTCCGGAGTAAGCATGACGGTCAGCGGCCAGCCGCCCTGTCCGGTCAATGCCTGACAGTAAGCCATATACAGATTGTCGATATCCGGTCGCTCCTCGCGGTCAACCTTGATTGGAACAAAGTATTCATTTAAGAGAGCAGCCACTTCTTCATCTTCAAAGCTCTCGCGCTCCATGACGTGACACCAATGGCAAGTAGATGTATATCTCCACTAGGAATAACCTACAGACAGAAATACCGGCTTGCCTTCCCGTTTGGCTTTGGTAAAGGCTTCAGTGCCCCATGCCATCCAGTTAACCGGATTGTGAGCATGTTGCAGGAGATAAGGAGATTTTTCGTGAATCAGACTATTCGTATGTTTGTGACTTCCTTCGATGAATTCGCGCATCATTAATTCCTCCTTAAAGTTATTATTGATAATATAACCGAATATGTATGGAAAGAAAAAAAGACTTTATGTATTAATAAGTACACTCAGCAAATCCAAAAAAACAAGATGCAAAAAGGAGAACTATCCTTTTAGATAGTTCTCCTTCTAAATCAAATTCAATTAAGCTCTATTCTAATGATCCAGGAAGACCAATTGAATCAGGAACAATACTGCGAAAATATAAAAGATCGGATGAACTTCTTTGCCTTTACCGCGAAGCAGCTTGAGCACTGGATAGAAAATAAATCCGAAGCCGATACCTGTCGCAATACTATGCGTCAGTGGTACCAGAATAATAATCAGGAAAGCAGGAAAAGCTTCTTCAAGTTCTTTCCAGTCGATCTTGCTGATCGCACTAATCATAAAGAAACCTACAATGATCAATGCCGGTGAAGTGATCGCCGGAATCCCGGAGATGACACTTACAATTGGGGAGAAAAACAACGTCAGCGCCAGCAGTACACTCACTACTACTGCTGTCAGTCCAGTTCTTCCTCCTGCCGCTACGCCTGTACTGGACTCGATATACGCTGAGGTTGGACTCGTACCGAGCAAAGAACCAACCGTTGTTCCGACTGCATCTGCAAGCAGCGCGCCACGGGAGCGCGGGAACTTGCCATCTTTGTTCAGCAAGCCTGCCTGCTCTGCTACACCGAGCATCGTTCCTGTGGTATCAAACAAAGTGATCAACAGGAAGGTAAAGATAATGGTATACAGTCCGCTTGAGAATACCCCGGACAGATCCAGCTGGAATGCGGTTGTCGCCAGACCATGCGGCATGGATACGATTGATGCCGGCATTTGGAATAGTCCAAGTATCCATGCCAGAATCGCTGTAATCACCATACCGATAAACAGATAGCCTTTGACATTATACGCCATCAGCACAACAGTAATCAGCAGTCCAATAATCGTCAGATACGTCATTGGTGATGCCAAATTACCGATGGTAATCAGGTTGGATTCGGAAGCAATAATAATACCTGAATTCTGTAATCCTACCGTGGTAATAAAAAGTCCAATCCCTGCTGTAATCGCATGCTTCAGACTGGCTGGAATAGCATCGAGCAGCATATACCGGAAAGACGTAATTGATAAAATAACAAACAAAATACCTGCAATAAATACCGCACCCAGCGCAACCTGCCAGGATGCTCCATATCCACTGACCACACTATAGGCAAAAAATGCATTCAGTCCCATTCCCGGTGCCAGTACGATCGGATAGTTGGACCATAACCCCATGATCAGTGTCGCTACAATACTGGCTAGAATAGTAGCAATAAATACGCCATTAAAGTCCATCCCCGTACTGCTCAGAATCCCTGGGTTTACGATAACAATATACACCATCGTAAAAAAGGTAGTCAGTCCTGCGATGATCTCTGTTGAAACGGTCGTTCCTCTTTCTTTGAGCTTGAACCAGTTATCCATGTAAAGCCAGCCTCCACGCCATTGGTTATTCATCAAAGCTTAAAAATCCTGATTTTTCCACAAGACCGCGTTCGTACATGGGTGTATTGGTAACAGGATTTCGAAATGTAATGTATGAATAAAATTAAGGCATTTATTATTTTGTAACTTGATGTCCCTTTCGAATATTAATGAATCCGGAAGTTAATGTCAATGATTTTTCGTGTTTTTCATCTTTATTCACGAACTATGTATTATATCCACCCATAATTCATTCGTCTTTTGAAAATCTCTAAAGAAATACCTTCTGAATTTTCACAAAGTATTTTTTCCGAGTATTTTCATATTCTTTCCCTAACGATATGAAATGATTCTACATTTTCGTTATTTTTTAATGTGAATTCTTATGAAGCTGTCTAGATTTCACATTTTCTGTTTTACGCTACTGTTTCTACTATCTATATATACATACGATATTTTGGATTTAATATCCCGGCCAGAAAGCTCAGACTTACTATTGTCAGATAATTATGGTTCTATTCTTTTACAGATGCCTATATACATCCAAACTCAATATCTATAATAAAAATAAACCGTAATATTATTATCAGAAAATATCATTAATTAAGAAGAGTTTATTTATTACACCAACGATCTTATTTCATCCATAGCTCATTTACTGAACGGTTTACAAACTGACTATAGTCAGATAAAATGCGTATATGAATAATGCTTGAACAGCAATGAAGGGAAGAATAAATATGAAATCAACACACATGGGGACACTCCGATTATGGAGTGTATCGTTTATTCTGATCATGACAGCCAATGCTCTGTTGTTCATGATCTTTGAAATGATGCTGCCGACCCTGCCTTTATTTGTATCCAAATTGGGAGGCGGAGCTTCACAGGTCGGACTGGTGACGGGGATCTTTATGGTCTCTGCCATTCTGATTCGCCCATTCGCAGCACGACTGGCAACGAAAATCGATAAAAAATACCTGCTAATGATCGGTTTGGCTATCTGTACTCTGATGACCGGAGCATACTACCTGTCTACCAGCGTTGGCATGCTGCTGATCTTTCGACTTCTGCATGGCGCTGGATTTGGTCTGGCTACTACGTATTTTGCTACACTCGCTGCCGAGAATATTCCCAAAGAACGTCGCGGAGAAGGCATGGGTTACTTTGGTGTAGGCGAGACGGTCGCTGTCTCGGTTGGACCACTGATCGGGATGAGCATTCTGCTGCGTTATGATTTTCATTATCTGTTCTTTGGTGGCGCATCTATCCTGCTGCTGGCACTGGTCATGACATTTTTCATTTCCCGCAAAAAACATACTGGAACAGAAGCTGCGCTGCATGCAGGCACTTCTATCAAATGGATCGAACGGAAAGTCCTTTTCCCTTCACTGCTGATTCTGCTTGTCGGCATTGCAGCGGGTTCGATCATGTCCTTTATCGCTCTATACGCTGCAGAAAAAGGATTCCATACAGTCGCCTGGTTTTTCTTTATCGTCGCTGCAGCAAGTTTTCTGGTAAGGCTCGTATCGGGTCGTTTGTTTGACCGACTTGGACCGGGTTCGGTATTGGTTCCATCTGCCTTCCTGATTATTGCAGGAATCTGGATACTGACTTTGTCTAACAGCGAAACCGTATTTCTGTTATCGGCGGCGTTGTATGGTTTGGGCTTTGGAGCCGTATTCCCGGCGATCCAGACCTGGTGTGTCAATCTGGTAGAAGAACATGAGCATGAGAATGCGATGGCTTCTTTCTTTAACTTTTTCGATCTGGGCATTGGCGGAGGTGCTGTTATTCTGGGTATGCTTGCTTCGGCATTTTCGTACAAATTGGTGTATGATATAGCTATCGTCGTTATGGTCGCCTACCTGCTAATGTATGCAGGATATGCCATTCATACCGGGAAAAAGAAGGCTGAGGCTATCCAAAAAGCTTAGCCTCGCAGTCGGAGGTCTATTTGTGAGTAGAAAAGCAATCAAAGATGCGGCGATTGCGTTGTTCAACCGTTATGGTTATGAAGGCACCAAAATGGTACAAATCGCCGAAGAAGCCGGCATTCGCAAGCAATCTCTCTCCTATCACTTTACGAGTAAAAAAGAGATGCTAATGGAGTTATACGAAGAGATTGTCGAGGAAGAAATTAATTTTGTGCGCGATTATTTTGACAAGAATGTACATATAGCCTGGGAAGAACGGCTGCATGGATTTCTTATCGAACACAAAAATCGTTTCTTGACCAGCCCCAATGTGCACTTGATGTTCGTCTTCTCCTTTACTACACCTATTGAAGTTCATGATTTTGTACTGACCCAGTATCGCCGCTATCTGGCTGTACTGAAAACAGAATTAATCACACTATTTGTTGAAGCAAAAGTCGGCAATTTGCCACCCGAAGAATGTATGGTCGCCTGCATCACAATGCTGGATGGACTTGATGTACAGTTGGTATATGAGACCCGGCAGGCTTATGAGCAGACACTGGCGATTGTCTGGAAAGTATTTCTGAATGGTATTGGGCATACAGCCCGCAGTTAAATAAGGTAAAAAAAGCCCGCAGCTTCTCCAATCGTTGGAGAAGCTGCGGGCTTTCTGTAAAGATTCATTATTGTCTATTTAGTAAGTTCTAGAAAGTGCTTTGCAGTATTTAGAATAGCATAGAAGATGCAGATTAAGTCTCACCGTTACATAAGACACATCCAAAACAGGACAAGTATACTTCATGTTTGTCACATTTGGGATATCCTTTAGAAATAGTGTGACTGCTATCATCTTCCTCCATTGTACGCCAATATTTATAATGATTCGTGTCGATATCGTCTTTGCCAAATAACAATATCAGTTCTCGGAATGCAGTTAATGCATAACGAATATCTTTATCTATTGGCGTATAACTTAACCTCTCCCAGCCTGCTCCTTGCAGCGCCTGTTCGATCATCCGCAGCATAAAAAATTTATTTTCTTTAAAATGGTTCGGTTCCCATGGCATTTCATCCAGACTAAAGCTCACTGTTCCATTACCCATTGCATACTGATCATGCTGAGCCAACCATATGACGAATTCTTTCTCCCGATCCGTCTCTGCCAACAAAGAACCACTGAGTACGAGAGTATCGATAAATATCCGTGTTAACACATTGCTCATATCAAGTTCCGGCTGATCGATTCGATTATGGCTGGTCAGATAAACGGTATTCGCCAACAAAATGCCTCCTACTGATAGATTGAAAGAGTTATTAAACCCTCTCAGCAAACGCATTTATCTTTTTCTGCATACATAGATCATCTGTTCACTGGTCGGACAAAGTGGTGTCTTCTGCCAATCTTCGTAACAATTCATGACTTCGAACCCATGACTACGGAGCAGCCGCTTCATCTCCTGCGGATAGACATAACGCAGGTAGATATGAGTAGTTCGTTCATCGGCACTATGATCTATAGTTTCTCTGAATCGCCGGATGGTCTGATAATGCTGAATTTGCTCCAGTGGATCATACTGGCTGATGGTGTACACGTCCACATCTTGCCCGGTAGTTGTATCTGCATAACTACGCCAGTATTCTTCCGTCTCGGGTTGAAGAAGTTCTTCTGCCGAAGGAAATCGTGTATTGAATACAAACCATCCGCCGGAATTCAGATGATGATTTACCGAGTGAAGCAGTCCATCCTGCTCTTCGTTCGTTAGAAAATGCTGAAAAGAATTCCCTACTGTGAAAATGAAATCACTGTGCTGATCCAGTTGAAAGGAAGTACAGTCCTGCTCCAGCCACTGTATACTATGGTGATGATTTTTTAACAAAACAGCAGACTTGGCTTTGGCCTGATCCAGCATGCCTTGATGAATATCGATCCCGATCATCGGATAACCTGCCCGTGCAAGCGGAATTGTAGCACGTCCTGTGCCGCAGGCCAGATCGATAATTGGTCCCTGTACCTGTTCTGCCAGCTGCCGAAGAAAAGCAATATCTTCAGTATAACTGCCATTTTCTTCGTCATATAATTGAGGTTGATCATATTCTTCACTGTTATAGTAAGTTAAGTTCATTATTTCTTCTCCCTATTGTTCCTGTCTATCGGCTTTCTGGCATATGATAAACATCTTCGCCATTTCGTAAATAATAGACAATATCGTCGATGATCTTCTCTGCATGAACCTGACTATATTTGCCGTACACTTGTCCATTGATTCGCACAATACATGGAGAATGCGAGATATCTACTGTCGCTTCCTTCAACTCAACAAGAGATAACTTGTCTTGTGAACAAATAAACATTTCCAATCCCTCCTAGCGCCTATTCTTCCTTAAATTGGTATAATTATCATTATAAGTTATACATATTAAAATAATATATGATTTTATTAATAAATTTATCCATACTTTGAAACTATTCTTCTGAATGATGAGGCTGCACGCGGATAACTACATTTCCCTTTTTATGTCCTTGTTCTACATACCGATGTGCTTCGGGAATCTCATCCAGCGTATAAAAACGATCAATAACCGGCCAGATCTCACCTGCTTCAGCTTTCTCACGAATATATATCAGATCTTCTCTCGTAGTACGGATCATTCCCTGCCCATCGACAGTAATATAAGTTCCGCCCGGAACCAATACTTTGAGCGCCTGCTTTTCTGGAAGTTTCCCTACTGCATCGAAGACCACATCATATCGCTTGAGCTGCTCGCGAAACGAAGGCTGAGTGTAATCGAGTACTTCTGAAGCTCCCATCTCACGTACAAGAGATACATGATCCGAACCGCATACACCTGTTACGACCGCTCCATAATGGACAGCCAGCTGGACCGAAGTGGTCCCTACTGCGCCTGATGCTCCATAGATTAATATACGCTGACCGGGCTGAATACGCGCGCGGCGCAAAAAGCACAAAGCGGATGTACCACTGTATGGTAACGCCGCCGCCTGCTCATAGTCCATACCGGCAGGCATATGTGTAATCTGTGCATGTTCAGGCAGACGTATGTACTCGGCATGAGCGCTGAAACGCATACCTGTAAGTGCGAACACGCGATCACCCCGCTGAAACTGTGTAACTTCACTGCCGCAGTCGACAACTTCACCAGCGAATTCGACGCCAAGTACCGGATTTCTCGGTCTTCGCAGCCCCAGTACCAATCGCATCGGAATCCAGAGCAGAGGGGGACTTTGAAACTTGCGTACTCGTATATCGCCTGCTGATACCGTCGTCGCATGAATCCGGATAATCAGATCTTTTTTACCGGGAACCGGAGTATCCAGATTCGTCATTTGCAGAAAATCGGCTGATCCGTACCGGGTACATATTACTGCTCGCATGATTGACCTCCCTTGCTCTTTTTATTTTGATAAAAGTATCGGTTTGGATGGTACAATATTCAGATAACCCAATAATAAACGATTCTCATTTCATTACATAAAGGAGTAACCCATGGACCCCAAACTGTTAAAAGTACTCAAAAAGCTATACAACTATTCCAACTATACGTATGATGCAGATCGCAAGGTCAGTATTTACCAGACCGATACACTTCTCCCGGCCGAGCAGGAGCTGCTGAAGCAGCACCAATGGGAAGCCAATGAGCTGGACAACTTTACCCATGAGAATATTCATGAACGGCTCATCACACTACAATCTCATCCCGGTCTATCATGGGAATCAGTCACTGCTGCATTTCTCGCCGGAGTAGGTGGTAGCTTCCTGCGCGGTATTTCCTCCCTGGAAAGCTATCACCGGATGATTCATGCATATGCCCATCCCTATGAACAGGCAGAACGATTTGTATGCTGCAAAGTATGCGGATTTAATACCTATAGTGGAGGCTGGAAAAATCTATCCTATTTACGCTATGTTCTTTATCTGGGCAATACCTATGGCAGTGATCCGGTTGGCGCATGGACCGATCTAAATGAACTGACTGTGATTCAGGATCAACATCCTGTACATCCTTCTGCAGAAGATATTGAAGTATTCCGCAGACTTTTGCAACTACTGGAAGAAGCAGATCCGGAAGAAACACCTGGACAACTGGAAAAAAGGCTTACTTCGCTTAAACTAATCAAAGGAACAAAAGGAATACGACGTGGTATTTTGCAGTCACTCTCTACTATAGGGATTCTGCCCAATGTCATCGTAGAACTGTCTCCAGACCGCTGGACGAATCGGGAGACTATTTTGGATGGGGAGCTACAGTTGAACAATACCCGTGGACGCTCAGACATGCAGATGCCCTGGGCCGGCTGGCATGGTAAACTGCAAGTCAATCAAGACAGATTGCAGCAGATTTTCGGATACTGGTTGTAGTGCTGGAGCAATCCTAAGAGCCGCAATCCTTTTTAACCGGGTACAATATCAGGGTTAGCAGGATTGCGGCTGGATCTATATGGGTAAGCCGCTATATTATTTGATTATCATTACTGATGATCCGAACGATTTATGTTTCAACAGTGTCTGATAAGATCAGATGCCCGGATCTCTGATTATATCCGGTTCGCTACTTTTTGTGCCTGTTCATCCAGCACATGCGCCGACGTGGCAATCGCATTAAAAGCATCCATAGCAGTCTGTACCTGCTGCTGTCCATATTCGACACTCTGCTGGACATCGGTAGTACCATTGACTATTTTCTGTACTTCTACACTCATCGAATCCACGCTCTGCTTGACCTGAATAATGGAGTCTTCCACCATGGAAGACAGCTTGCGTACTTCCCGAGCGACTACATTGAAGCCTCTGCCAAATTCCCCTGCATGGGTCGCTTCGATCGCTGCATTAAGCGCTAGCATATGGGTCTGCGAAGCGATCTTGCGAATCGTCTGCACTACATCCTGAATCTCGTATGCCTGCTCCTGCAGATTACTCAGAGTGGCTGTATTTACACCTGATGATTCGACAATGCGATTCATACTGTGCAGCAGCCCCTCACTGTGCTCAATACCTGCAGCAGAGCGCATATTCAGCACCTGGGCTGTTTTTTGCAGTCCATCCACCACTGAAGACAGCTCGGTATGACGAGCTGTAATATCTGTCGCCACCTTGGTTACGCCCAGTACATTGCGTCTGCTCTGATCCCAGACCGGTATATAGGTAGCATCCAGCCAGACAGCATTACCCTGACTGTTGCGGCGCTCTATCTTATCATGAAACGTTTTGCCAGATAGCAGGTTATTCCAGAACTGACCATATTCCGGGCTATTATAAAATTCGGGAAAACAAAGATTTTTATGGTACATTCCTATCATTTCATCCACTGTATAACCAACTACCTTGGCAAAAATCGGATTAACATAAGCAATCTTATGATTTGTGTCAAAACGTATAATTGCCAGATTATCCTGCAAAGCACGTACAACCAGTTCATCTGTGACCTGCTGATTTACATTTTCCATAGGGACCCTCCAGCATCTATTGGTTAGTTGCTTATACTGCTCCATCGTAACAATTGCGATATCAATTAAAATCCTAAGGAACCAATATTAACCATTATAAAGCAAAATATAGATAATGATGACTATAATTTTAATAAATTCCAAAAAGATCCTAATAAGTCATTAGCCAGATTGTTCATGAATAGCAAGATCGTTCATTCCTCTTTGCTGGGAAAACGATTAAGCTATATACATACCACTTTCACTGAGATGAGGTCTGATTGGTGAATACATACTGCAAAAGCGTTTTCGAACAGATGGATATGGCTATTCAATCCATGGTAGAGCTGATTCGTGTCCTGGATGAACAGGATTTGCAGCTCCGCCCGACTCCCGGCAAAATGTCGATCGGTGAGCTGATTTCGCATATTGCTGTACTTTGCAAAGCGGATTTCCTGATTGGTGCCGGGGGTACAGAAAAAGAAATAGATTTATTTTATGAGCAAACCGAGCCGTCTATGCAAACGGCCGCGCTGGAACAAGCTTTGCTGGACAATTACGATTTTCTGCGTCAGGGTATCGCGGCACTAAGTGACGAACAGCTGATGCAGCAAACTACGGCGTTCTGGGGAGGTGTTCATACCCGGTTTGAATGGCTGCTGGATACCCAGGCCCATCTCTATCATCATCGTGGACAACTGCATGCCATGATGGTACATGTAATGAAGATCGAGCCTGGTGTGCGATTGTTTGAGTAAAGGAGCGAATCCAATGAAAACAAACTGGGAACATGCCTCCGGCGCCAGGGAAATGGCAAAGCCACAGCTGGAAAAAATGATAGCTTCTGCTTTTCCCGAGCAAAAGCTGCTCCTGGCGGAGCGCACGGGTACCGGACTTAGCAGCGGAACTTACAAAATAAGGCTGGAACATGCAGACACTCACTATCTACTGCGTATCTCGGCCGGTCATGCTGATGTCGCCCTGATGGAACGAGCAATTACCGAGAGAATAGACGCTAATATTCCGATAGCCCGTTATCTTCATCTGGATACAAGTGGCAGCATTTTCCCGCAGCCATGGGCTATTCTGGAATGGAAAGAAGGTGTTCTGCTACGGGATCTGCTGCAATCTTCCGACAATCTGATCATTGCTGATGCAGCAGCAGCGGTAGGCACAGCGCTAGCTCGCATTCATCAATACGAGTTTGCAAATCATGGATTTCTGGCACCGGATCTACGTATTGCCCATCCTCTGGAAATGGGGGCAGACGGATTTCTTTCCTTTATTACAGATAGTCTGAAGACCGAGCAAGCCGGTCAATGGCTGGACAAGGCGGAGCAGAAAGCGCTATGGGATTTCTGCTTGCTGCATGCTCCTCTACTCTCCGATACCATGGAGACGCCGATACTGGTACATTCGGATTTTAATGGTCTTAATGTGCTGATGAGACCGGATTCGAATGGAATTCAGGTATCGGCTGTACTGGACTGGGAGTTTGCTTTTTCGGGCAGCCGGTATGTGGATATCGGCAATATGCTGCGTTATGAAGAGGAACAGTCACTGTACGAGCAGCACTTTATCGAGGCTTATCGTCAGGCTGGTGGACAGCTGGATGAACAGTGGCGTCTACTGTCCAGATTGCAGGAATTGATCGCTCTGCTGGATATGCTGAACCACTCGACAGCATCCATGCCTGTGCGTATCGCTGACTTGCGGCAGCTGATTGCGCGCACAATTAGCCTGTAGACCTGCCAATCTACAAATTGTAGAATCATTCTTTTGAAATATTTGGAAAAATAGTACAATGAATCTAATCAAATACAGAGAGGAAGTCAAATATACTATGGAAATCAAATCGGCTTATAATCTTGTCATTGTCGGATATGGCGGCATGGGCAGCTACCATGGACAACTGATAGAGAAAACAGATCGTCTGAATGTCTTCGGGGTGTTTGATACTGCCGACTATCGTCTGGAACTGGCCAAAGGTAAAGGGTACGAGACCTATGACAGTATGCAGGCTGTACTATCTGATGAGAACGTTGACATTGTATTGATCGCTACACCCAATGATGTGCATAAGGATCTAGCGATCGAAGCACTTCGTGCCGGCAAACATGTGATCTGCGAAAAGCCGGTTACCATTTACAGTGCCGACCTGCTGGACATTATGAAAGTAGCCGAAGAAACCGGCCGCGTCTTCATGGTTCACCAGAATCGCCGCTGGGACGAGGACTTCCTCATTGTACGTGAACTTATTCAAAAGCATACGATCGGGGATGTATTCCACGTGGAGTCCCGTGTACAGGGCGCAAACGGTATTCCTGGTGACTGGCGTCAGCTCAAAGCCTATGGCGGCGGTATGCTACTAGACTGGGGCGTGCATCTGCTGGATCAGCTACTGCTGCTTACTGACAGTCAGATCGACAGCGTCTCTGCCCACCTGAGCACTATTTTGGATACCGAAGTCGACGACGGATTCACTGCCTTTATCCGCTTCAAAGATGGGCTAACCGCGCTGATTGAAGTCGGTACTACCAACTATATCAAGCTGCCGCGCTGGTATGTAAAAGGCTCTGAAGGTACCGCGGTCATCCGGGATTGGGATCTAAGCGGTGAAGTCGTGCGCAATAATCCGGATGTCGAGAAAGTGGAACCCAAACCTATTCAGGCAGGACGTGGCCTGACCAAGACAATGGCTCCACCTTCGGAAGAATCCACGATTCGTGGTCCGATCGAACGTGCCGAGAAAATTCCCGAGGAATTCTATAATAATTTCGTCGCTGTACTCGAAGGTACAGCCAAGCCGGCAGTACCAAATACCGAAGTCCATCGTGTACTAGTGCTGATCGAGACATTATTTGAAGCGGCTGAACAGAATCAGGTAATTCACCGAGAGATTTAATAACCGACTCGGAATCATTTGGAAAAGGGCTGTGTCAGACACTGATTCACTTAGTGACTGACACAGCCCTTTTTTTGAGAAGTACGAAGAAATTGCGAAAAGGTGAAGTTGTGATAGAACGAAAATGGAAGCAAACGTCATTCTTTGGCTATCTATTCATAAATAAGTATACTCTTCTCGATCTGCGGGTAATCCTGCTATGCATAGGTGTTGAAATCACGGAACGGTACATACTATACTGTAAGGCAATGTGTCATATAGTTCGAAAAGAAAGGAATTCGTCATGATCCCACAAATCGGAGATATATATTGTGTCTATTCGAAGCAACTTCAGCAGTATACCGCATGTCAGGTAACGGATTATGAGGAAGATGAATCCGGAGGCACTGGCCTGCTCGCCGCGGTACTGACGCTGGATTGGACCGGCAAGGAACTGCCTGATACCGATCAGCTGTATCGTATGAAGCCCCTGATCTGCAATTATTACTTTTGGAATGACAAGCTCGATCATAGCTATGTAAAAGCCCAGGTACCCAACGGTTACATGTATGTGGGTAATATTCCGCCGCTTACTACCCAGAAGACCAATAGCTATGGTGGCGGATGGAGCAATGGAGATAGTGTCTACCGACAGCATCAATGGGAACAGATTGATCCTGCACTGCGCCGCCAGTTCAAAGAAGCAGCCGACGATTACAGTGAAGTGGAGATTGGTGGAGTACCGGTACTTCGACGTACGCATCGCCTGAGCGAATCATTTCTAGAAGGCTTGCAGGACTGGTCAGAATTAAAAAAATTACCATGCCTGACCGAGATTCATACCAACCGTTACGATGAAGAACTGCTCGCCTACCTGCTCAGCAATCCATTCCGGATCAGATTATCCTTATCCGGTGAGTATCCCCCTGTTCTCGATCTCTCGAATACACATATCAGCGATCTGAGTATCTATCATGTAAACCATCTGGAGAAATTGATGGTCAACCAGGATACGACGCAGCTGAATCTGTCAGGAAACCCATCAGCGCGGTGGACAATTACAGCTCCTGATCAAGGTCAGGGTATGACTTTGTCTGTAAATAATCCGGATATTCTTTTTTGTTTTAAAGGGCTGGAACAGTTGGAAAGTCTGTATGTCAACAATATACAGCAGCTGGATATCCGTCAGCTGGTTCGGCGCTTCCCTCATCTGAAGCAGCTGTGGCTCCAAGGTAAGCCAGGTATGCTGCACCATGTGAACAGCTTACAACAACTAACTGATCTCTCCAGCTTCAGTACGCATGACCTGTTCGGCTTTACTGGCAAAGAATTCCCTACGCCGGATCAGCTGCATCATCTGTCAAGATTATGGCTTAGCAGTCTGCCAGCCGATGCAGCCAGACATATCCAAAAAATCTACAAAGCCCGCGTGCCGCTCGGACTGGATCTGTCGGTAACCAAGCCCCGTAAACCGGAGTGGCTGGAAGAAAATGTCGATAATCCTTTTCGGGATTGGGAGGGTCGTGAATCTATAACTGCGGCACATGCCCGCAAAGCAGCACAGCTCTATAAAAAAGTGTTGAGAGGTATTCGCAAACTGGATATGGAAGCAGAAGATGCCTCTATCCTGGAGCAGCTAACCGTTATGGTAACCGACTACACGATCACTTTTAACAAAATGGATCAACGCAAAAGATTTATCGAAACGATAGAACGTGAAGAAATCGATACGATATTGCAGCAGCTGCTGGATCAGGCAGAACAGCGTCTGAATGAGCATAATAAGTCTAAAGTGATGAACAGAGAACAGCTTAATGCCCTTTTTGATGAACTGCGTGATTTTTAAAAAGACAGGCTGAAGTAACGGATAGATATCGTTGTACATTGGGTTGTACATGTAGATCATAGACGAAGTTAATCTGACAACGATGCATTTTATGGCATAAAAAAGCGGCTGAGCTCAGCCGCTTTTTTTCATTCATTCGGGATGGTTATCCTTGATTGTATGTAGTGAGCGATATCCAGGATACTCATCCGATCCGTCTGAATATATTCTTCGAAGCCTCCTGCATCGTATGCTTCCAGGCAGCGGTCCGTCTGCTGGAAACACCAGTTGCCCTCTGCCTCTCCACGCTCCCGAAGCCGCTGGTGAATAACCGATTTGGAAGCCAGCAGACAGAAATGGTAAGTATGTAGGTCCATTTCTGTAAAACCTTGCTGAATCCACTGGAAATTGTCTTGACTGTAGAGGGTCATAGGCACAATCAGATGGCGATGGTATTGCTGGCGCAGTGACGCTGCAACTTGTACAACCAGCAATCGCCACATATCCATATCCTGAAAATCACCTGTCTGCTCGTGGGAAAGCTGGATAGCCGATGGAATGATCTCGCGAAGCATATAACCTACCTGCTCCGGATCATAAATCATACTGCCGGGCAGCATAGTATGGAGCTGCTCGGCTACTGTGCTCTTACCTGTGCCAAACGCGCCATTGATCATAATGATCATAGTTGCACTCCTTTTCTGTATGTATCCTTATGTATCCTTGTTATAGCTCATGGCGCCTGCCAGCCCGGTGCCACTGTTCATAGATCCCGCCAATCTGGTGAAACGCATGATCCACCCCTTCGCTAATCTCAGCGAGCACATCTGCCGTATATTGCAAATGCTGATCCCGATTATTTACTTTATATTTGCGCAACAGTCCAATATGAACCGTCGCATAAATAATATCTTCCAGCACAAAATAGATCACATCAGCGGCTTCAAGAGTAGGGCGATCAACAGACAATATGCCACGCTCATACAATTGAATACGATAACATTCTGGCTCCACCTCAATATGAGGTTCCAAATCCCCTCGCCAAGTATGACTAAATGCACTGGCAACCATTTCAGGATGATTCTCCTGATAGATATCTGTTAGCTGCAGGAGATCGATAATCTGTTGGATCAACTGTGATTCGGTATAGATTAGGGTCATACCTATTCTCCTTTCTGTAAATATAATGGATGCATAGCCAAAAAATGCAACATTGCTGCCAGCATTTTGATCTATTGTTTTTGATTGAGTTGATGATGAGATGAAGTTAGATGTCCAGACAATCGGCGTATTTTTCTTTTGCTGTTTCGATTAAGCTGGTATGTATACAGTCTGTTTTTTGTGTAGTATAGTCCTGTCTATAATCTGTATAATCTTCCTTCCTGCTGGTAATGGTGGATACAAAGCTGTAAACCTTTACACACGAACCCCAAAATGTGGTTTAATAAGACTATTATTGATTACATTCAATGTAAAGGAGTGTCATCCCATGCAAATATCCTACTTTCTGCTTCCCAAAGAGCAGGTAGCCTATATAACTTCCTCCATATCCATGATGGAGGCCATGGAAGATCTGGAACGGCATCACTATACGGCGATCCCGATCATCGATGAAGAGGGTAAATACGTGGGCACCCTGTCCGAAGGCGATCTGCTCTGGAAACTAAAAAATTCGCTTAACCTGAATTTTGAAGCAATGCGTGATATCCCTATCAGTCAGCTGCAGCGGCGTGTACATAATGAAAGCGTAGAGATTACTGCCAATATGGAGGATATGCTTACGCTGGCTGCTGATCAGAACTTTGTACCAGTCGTCGACAGTATGGGAATCTTCCTCGGCATTATTCGCCGTAAGGATATCATCGCCTATTATACCGATAATATTACCGATTAACCATCTCGTCTCGACGATTGCGGTTTGATGCAAGGTTGGCGATTGTCTGAGTAAACAGATATCATTTGGATACCAATCTTGTATATCATCGAAAAGGTCCAACCATACAGAAGCTCTGCTCTGCAGCAGGGCTTCTTGGCATATCCGAAGAAGTATGTATGCATTCTCTGTCCAAATGGATCATTTCCTGTTAACGATAAGACTGTGTATGGTATAACAAAGGAATCCATAAATAAAACACTCCCATTCAGATCAAAGGAAGATGAATATGTCCAAAAAAATACTAGTCGCGGATGATGAAGTCAGTATCCGCAATTCGATTGCCTATGCACTGCGAAGAGAACATTTTATTGTAGAAACGGCCGAAGATGGACGGGATGCGCTGGCACGCGTATCTACCTTTCGTCCGGATGTGTTGGTACTTGATGTCATGATGCCAGGAATGGACGGATATGACGTATGCAGACAGCTCGACCATCGTAAAGGGCTGGGTATTCTGCTGCTGACAGCCAAATCGGATATCGTGGATAAAGTGATTGGTCTGGAGCTGGGAGCAGACGACTTTGTGTCCAAGCCCTTTGATATCCGCGAGCTGATCGCGCGAATCAAAGCACTGGCTCGGCGTGTGGAACGTGAAAACACCCCTGATTCGCTTCCCGGCCCGCAGCGATTGGGAGCTGTAGAAGTACAGCTATCCAGCCGCCGGGCAACAGCCGGACAGCAAGCGCTCGAACTGACTCCCAAAGAATTCGATCTACTGGCACTGCTGGTTACGCATCCGAGTCGTGTCTATACCAGGGAGGAACTGCTGGATCTGGTCTGGGGAATCGACTTTCCCGGCGAGACACGAACTGTCGATATTCATATCCAGCGGCTACGCAAAAAGCTCGGTGAAGATCAGGGAATATTGCAGACGGTATACGGAGTTGGCTACAAGGCGGAATCGGTCTAATGACCAGACACTCTCCTGCTTCTCCTTTTTCCAATTCCACTACGCAGCGTCAGGATAACAATGCCAGGAATACGCATTCGTCCGATTCATTTCATACAGTAGTAAACCGTCGCCAGGGCCTTAGTCTGCGCTGGAAGTTTCCGCTTTTTCTCGGAGCATTGCTTGTATTTACTATTGTGATTCTCAGTACGCTCGTTCTATCCGGTATTCGTGCCAATCAGCAGAAGCAGACCGAATATCAATTGCAGTACCAGAGTCAGAATATGGAGATGCGCATTCGCCAGGAATATCTGACGGGTACTCGTCTGACCCCGGAGCAATTCATGAAGCGCCGCGGCTCCGAGCTGGCTGTTGATCTGGGCCTGTCCGGTAATATGCGCGTGATCCTCTATGATGCACATGGACAGCTGGTTGGCGACTCACTCCCACTCGCTCGCCGGACCGATGTGACCTCAGCACTGCATTATGCCCTGCAAGGCAAAACAGCCTATATTACGCAGGGTTCCTCTATTCTCTATCTGGCTCCGGTACAGGGACCGGATGGGCTGCTCGGTGCTGTACAGCTGCATCTATCGATTCTCGAACAGCAGACTTTTTATCATAATACCCTGCTGCTGTGTATCTGGACCGGAGCAGTCGTGCTGCTGCTGAGCTTTGTAATCGGATGGATCTATATCCGGCGGCAGACCTCGGATATTCAGACACTGATGGCCGAGTCACGTTCAATAGCGAACGGTCATTATCCGGACGAGCAGCACAGCCTGCTGCGGCGCCGCGATGAACTCGGGCAGCTCGGTGATGGTATTGTGCATATGGGCGGCATAATCAGTCGCAGTATCCAGGAGCTGCAAAGTGAGAAGCAGCAGCTGGAGCAGGCTGTCACACGTCTGAGTGAATTGGAGCAGCTGCAAAAAGCATTTATCGGCAATATCAGTCATGAACTGAAAACACCCGCAACCTCTATTCAGGCCTATGCCGATCTACTGCAGATGTATGGGGATGATCCCCAGCTGGTTCATGAAGCAAGTACCAGCATTTCGTCCGAGATTCGGCGGCTGATCAGCCTGATCGAGGATTCGATCCGTCTCTCTCTGCTGGAAAAGTACGATTTCGAGATGAATACCGAGCAGCTGCAGTTGGATAACGTGCTGCAGGAAGCAATCGAACGCACGCGCGGCAAGGCTGCTGCTGCCGGAATTAAGCTTACCGCCGAAACAGTCGCTGTAGAGGTGCAAGCCGATTATGGACATCTGATGCATATTTTACTCAATCTATTGGATAATGCGGTGAAGTATAATTTGCCGGATAACGGCTGGATTCATATTGCCCCGGTCGATGATACCGTTACTTCCACAGGTTATGTACAGATAGTGATCAGCAATTCCGGTCCACATATCCCAATGGAAAAGTGGGAGACTGTCTTCGAGCCTTATGCTACACTCAGCAGCGATCGTTCGCGGACTGGCAGTGGGACCGGACTCGGTCTTCCGCTCGCCCGGCGATTGGCAGAACGGATGGGCGGTCGTCTGTATATTGCATCATCCAATCCTGAAGGGAACCAGATGATACTGGAACTGCCACGCATATGAAAAAAGCCGTTCCGGCAAAAGCGGGAGCGACTTGGGGAATATATTACATTCTCATGATTGGCCGGCAGCTTCTTCGATCACGTCAATCCCGTAGGGCGTAATCGAAAAGTGGATAAACCCGACCACATCCTTGATCTCGATCAATCCTTTTTTGCTGAGATAGTCGTAGGCGAGCCTTGTCTCCTTGTCTGTAAGAGGACCGTTATTCTTTTTCGGTCCAGGCAGATTATAAGACTTCTCATCCGGGCCGAAGTGGTAATCATACAGATCATGGAGCAGCTTTGTTCGCAATTGCTTTCTCTCTTCAATCGTCATGGATATATTCACCTCCAGTGCAGCGTTCATCGCCAGCCAGAGCATTCTACGATCTGCTGGCTGTATGTAAGCGTCATGCATGATCTAATGATAGCATGAAGTGAACCATTTGTATGTTGCTGTACGAAAGTTTGTAGATTGATTTATTTACAAGTTGGATACATTTTGATATATTGTAGCAACTTTTGATGGGTATGATGGCTGTAATGCTGTTGTGCATATGACTTGTATGTACCATACAGTAATTCCAGTCTACTAATAAAGGAGATGCGCCGATGCGTAATTTCAGACAATCTTCTACGAAATATACTTCATCGTCACACACTTCACTATGGCCGGTATCGGCAATAGGCTGTGCGATGCTGGCCATGATGCTGCTGCTCGGCGGATGCGGCAATGATGCGACCGTAACAGGTAGCTCAGGACAGCAGCTGACTGTGGTACCGAATGACGCCTCTGCCGAACAACAGCCCAATGTGATGCTGACTTCTGTTGATACATTGGATAATGTATACGCCCGTACCTGGCTCAGCCTCGATGAACTGCTGCTTAACAAAGATAATCGGCTGCTGGTCTATCATCTCTCTACCGGTAAAAGCACACCCCTGACGCCGGATCGCCAAGCTCCTCAGTATCTGGCAGAAGCGTCTCCCGATGGCAAACATATTTATTTTACAGAGGGCCGAGAAGATGATAAATATGTGATTCATGGATATATCCTGAACCGTACTACCGGCAAAATTGCCAAAATCGGAGATATGGATATGGTAAATGAAGTCCGCTGGGCGGACAATGAGCAGTTGATCGCCGGATCGACAGGAACCGGCGTCCGGCTGATCGATCTGCAAGGGAAGTCCACTCTACTGAAATTTCATGAACCTCATGCCACCGAAGCCATCCAGCATGTCGAGAAGATCGGCAAGCTTATCTATTATCTGGCAAGTGACGGTCAAGGATATACTACGCTGAACAGCTTTACGACGGATGACTTGCAGGCTACCATGGTTGCTTCCAATGTCGCCGATTTCTCTGTCGCTCCAGACGGTAAATCTATCGTTATCCAGGAGGTCAAATGGAATACGTCAGAGCCTTTTCGGCTGCTTGTAATCGATAGTAGCGGCAAAGTTAAAGGAACGATCGGCGAAGGAACGCTGCTTGGACGTCCAGCCTGGTCCCCTGATGGAGAGCTGCTTGCTTTTACTATTTATCAGGAGAGTCAGCAGGGTCTCAAAGGGTTGTACATTTTCGACCAGCGTACAGGCAAGACGATTCCGCTCACGAGCGAGATTCAGGAATATAATCAGTCGACCCGCTGGAGTCCCGACGGCACTCATCTCTCGGTTTATATGGAAGATAAGAAAGTCGTGACTAATATTGTCGGCATCTCCCGTTAAGACTGGCAAAGATAGAGAGCATGTCAAAAAAAGTAATCGCCCGATCTGGTGAAATGACAGTAGCTTCGTCATTCCCGCGATCGAGCGATTGCTTTTTTTATTTTTCATAGTGTAGATCAAATCGTTGGTTGGCATGCCGTAATGGATATCAATCAGCAGCATTACGGGAACCATTGGAGAATGATGCGCTCTCTGCTCCTATAGATAGATCATTTTTCTCTGCCGGATTCAGCCAGTCTGATCTGATACTGCGCTTCTTCCTGCACACGCCGGGCTTTGCGTGTGTCATCGCGTCTAGCCAGTACCATATAGAGTGATGGAACGACGAACAATGTCAGTATAGTCGAGAAAACCAATCCAAACACAATCGCAATCGCCAGTGGACGGAACAGCTCTTCCCCTACTGTCGCCATAGGCAGCAGTGCTACAATCGCCGCAAGCGATGTCAGTAGAATCGGACGGAAACGCGCAGAAGCTGCCTGAATAATCGCTTCCTTCATCTCCATCCCTTCCTTCCGGGCATCCTCGATAAATTCAATCAGTACAATGCCGTTACGTACAACGATACCTGCGAGCGAGATAATCCCCATAATCGACATAAAGCCGATAGGCGTCTGACTGATAAATAACCCCAGTACGCCACCTGCCGCAGCCAGATAGACTGTCGTCATCACGATCAGCGGAATCCACAGCGAATAGAATTGCATCGTAATCAGGATCAGAATCAGTACAACCACGACAGCGAACAGCTTGGCCAGATCAATAAAGATATCCGATTGCTTGGACGTCTCTCCACCTGCTTCCCATGAGTATCCCTGCGGGAACTGGATTTGGTTCAGTCCAGCTTTCACATCCTTCATAACCTCTGTAGCGGTACGACCGGTTACATCCGCTTCAATCGTATTGACACGTGATAGATTGTAGTGATTAATCTGCTTGATCGAAAAGGCTGGACGAATCTCAACCAGCTGTGACAGCGGCACCTGTACATTATCGGCGTTAGTCACATTGACCTGCTGGAACAAAATTGACGGATCGACCGTAGAGGCATCTTTCATAAAAATTTTGATATCGACCAGATCCTTGCCATTATCAAAATCGCCTACACTGACACCCGTTCCCATCATTAGCAGTGTACGGGTCAGGTTCTCGTAGCTCACATTGTAACGATCCAGAGCAGGCTTGTTGACTTCAAAATCAAGCGTGTAATTCTGAATTCCCATAGTGTCTGTAATATTGCTGGTACCACTGGCGGAAGCAACAACATTCTTGACCTGTTCGGTCAGCTTGCGCAGCTCTTCGAGATCGGTACCAGTGACCCGGATTGAGACGGGTTTACCTACCGGAATACCCAATTCGGTCTGCTTGACAGCGGTGCTAACCTGAGGGAACTTCTGCTTGAGCAGCAGTGGCCAATCGGTAACTGCCTGCGTGCTGTCCAGCTGATTATTGTCTCCCTTAAGTAGAATCTGTGCATGGTTGGTCGAGAAACTGGCAATATTCGTAATATTATAAAATAACGGCGGGGCTGTTCCTCCAGCAGAATAGGACATATTTTGTACACCGGGCTGCTGTTTGACCCAAGCGGCAATCTGCTGTACGGTCTTGTTGGTGTCTTTGATAGACGAACCGGTAGGCATCGTAATATCCATCGTCAGCTCCGCATTGCTGGAGCGCGGGAACAGCTGAACAGGTGTAAATACCGCCAATCCGTATATGGCTGTACTGATAATCAGCCCAAGCAGTGCAATCAGCGTAGGACGCTTTAATACACGTGGCATCATTTTGTGGGCATATGCATCCGATGCCATCTGGATCTGTTTGCCCAGCAGGCCAACCGGCTTGTCGCTGCGGCTTTTTTTGCCTTTTATTAGATTGCGGCGTTCATACCATTCCCGAAAAATCGGAATAATGGTCAGCGACATCGCCATAGAAGCAAGCATCGCCAGTGAGATAACGACCGGAATCGGCTTGATAAATGCACCCACATCCCCGCTCAGGAACATTAGAGGCGCAAACGCAGCGATCGTAGATAAAGTAGCAGTCAGAATCGAGATCGCTACTTCCTTGGTTCCGCGAATAGCGGCATCATGCGGATTCTCCCGCAGCACGGACAGTCGCCTCTCAATATTGTCATTAACGACGACCGCATCATCGACCAGAATCCCCAGTACAATAATCAGTCCGACCACCGTAATCTGATTGAGCGTAATTCCTATTACAGGCAGCAGGATCATCGCAATCGCAACTGAGATCGGAATCGCCAGAGCGACAAAGGATGAAGTCAGCCAGTTCAGACCGAGCATACATACAATGACAACTACAGCAATCGCAATCATGGTCTCATGCAGCAGATTGCCAAATATGCGATCCGTCTCGTCTTTTTGGGCAAATAACGAAGTAATCTTCATAGAAGCAGGCAGTGTCGGCTCCAGCTCTGCCATTTTGGCATTGACGCGTTCATAGACCTGAGGCACGTCAGAACCCACTTCGCTGTTAATCAGAATCGAGATCGACGGCTGGCCGTTATAATAGCTCATATACTCGGCTTTTTCGATCGTCATTTTGACTGTAGCTACATCCTTGAGATATACAGGCGTTCCTTTGGAAGATCGGAACACCACGATATCCTTTAGACTATCCACCTGATAATTCAGCGGTACTTTGAGCTGGTAGCTGCGATCCTTGTAGTCCAGCGTACCTGTAGGTACCCGGTTATTCTCGGATTGGATAGCCTTCATAACCGCTTCCCAGGGAATACCGTACTGCTGAAGTCTGGACATATCCGCTTCGATACGCACCTGCTGCTCCGGCAGTCCATTGACTGTTACATCAGTCACGCCTTCTACCGAACGCAGCTGATCTTTCCAGTCTGTCATCAGATCCTGCAGTCCAAGCAGACGATTATAGTCTTTGTTGTAAATGGCAAATGACTGCACAAACGATTTGGTCAGATTATCATTGATAACCGGCTTGTCGGCGGAATCCGGCAGATCGGATTCTGCGTCTTCTACCTTTTTGCGAAGTTCATTCCATACAGCCGGTGCATCTGCTGTTGGCTGTGTCTCCAGAGTAATAACCGATACACCTGCTCCCGAGATGGAACTTACCGTCTTCAGATTGGATACTTCCTTGATCTTCGATTCCAGTACACGGGTTACCGTCGTCTCCATCAGTTCCGGTGTGGCTCCTGCATACGTAGTAGTGACCGTAGCCTGTTTGACGATAATATCTGGCATTAGCTGCTTGGGCAGTCCGAATCCGCTAACAGCCCCTACCAGAATGAGCATGCCGAAGAACAACAGCGTAATTTTGCGCTTTTTAACGATATATTCAATCATTGCTGTCCAGCCCCCTGTGCAGACAACTGGTTCTGTCCCTGAATCGGGTCGCCATCGAACAATCGATCCGCTCCCGATGTGACGATCTCATCGCCAGGCTTCAGACCGCTCGTGATGACCAGCTGATTATTATAGAGACTGCCGGTTTGAACCGGAGTACGTACTGCTTTGCTATTGATATTTCGAAATACATAGGGAGCATCATCCGTGCTGATCACGGCGGCGATAGGTACCATAATCCCCTTTTTCGCTCCGATCTGGCGGGAAGCTTTGACCACCTGACCGGGCTTCCAGTCATGCTTGGGATTGGCAATTTGTACTTCTACACTGATCGATCCGGTATTATCGTTGGTTTTGGGGTAAATAGTTGTGATTGTACCGGTACGCTGTTCATCATAGAGTGTAATACTTACTTGTTGCCCTTTTTTCCATTGACCGATTTCGCTATCCGGTACAGGCAGCAGCACTTTGAGATGATCAATCTCGCCGATTGTAAATGCGCTTGTTCCTGCACCAGCTACCTGTCCTGCACTAATAGTCTTGTCCAAAACAACGCCGCTTAGAGGCGACTTCAGTATTGACTTGGAGCGGGCAAGACGTGCCTGATCCAGCGCGACCCTTGCCTGATCATAGCTGGCCTGCGCCTGTTCGACACCAGCCTCTGCCTGCTGGATGCCTGCTTCTGCCTGTGATACGCTGGCACGTGCAGACTCGATACCAACCTGGGCCTGTTTGACCGCAGCAGCAGCACTGGCACGATCGGAAGTACTTGCGCCTTCCAGGGTGAGCGACAGCTGCTCTTTGGCATCGTTCAATGCTGCCTCTGCATTGGATAACGCCGTCTGTGCCTGTTCATTTTCCTGCTGGGAAAGCAGTCCATTCTGATACAGTGCTTCTGCTCGCTTGGCTGCTGACTGAGCCTGATTATAGGCTGCCTGTGCTTTGCTGACTGCATTGCGGGCCTGGGCTTTCTGCTGGCTGCGCGCTCCATCCAGTACACCTTGCTGCTTGCTACGTGCACCTTCTACCTGCGCCTGAGCAGCTGCTACACTGGCTTCGGCGGCTGTTCGTACAGCTCGTGCATTGCTGAGCGACGCAGTAGCACTGCTCCGACCGGCAGCTGCCTGCTGTACAGCCTGCTGCGCTTCGGCTACTTTTAGATCTAGATCATCGGTATCCAGCCTGGCCAGTATGGTTCCTTGGCTAACCGTAGCTCCGATATCAGCGCCAAGTGAATCGACAGTACCACCCATTTCAAAAGATACCGGCGAAGACGTTCTGGCTTGCAGAGTGCCTGACAGATCATAAATAGTCGTCAGTGGTGTTTCCTTGACCTGGATCAGCGATACCGTATTGACTGGATGAACAGCAGCAGGTGCTGCCGAACATCCTGTCAGCATCATACTCAGCATAACTCCACTGATCCATATGGAACGATATGTTTTACTCATGTATATGGACTCCTTCACTGTACAATGACTATTTTCCATCCGGCGGCTGCACTTTCTGTGTATCACATCAATACTTTGCGCAGCATTTCAAAAATAACACTATCTTCCAGCGGTTCATGGCTCAGTTCCCACTGCGAAGTGAGCGCTTCATACAGATGAGCCAGCGCAAAAGCCGTCACTTGCGTATTCTGCTCCCGGATCAGCTGCTGCGCGATGGCTTTGTCCAGTAACTGCTGGACGGAAGAGATCGTTGCTTCGCTGAATTTGTTCAATGCATTCTGTGATACCGGTGTGCCAAATTGTCCCTGTTCCAGTAGCAGCTTGTCGACAATGCAGAGATTTTTGCGATAGACAATACAGGCATGAATAGCATGGTATAGACGCTCCGTCGGTGTACCTTCTCCATTCATCGCCTCTTCAGCATTACTGATCATCTCGCGGATATAATTATCCATAACCGCAATCAGAATCTCTTCCTTGGTCTCAAAAAATAGATAAATTGCTCCCTTGCTGATACCTGCGCTTTTGGCTATGCGGTCAACCGTCGTTGCCTTGTAACCCAGCATCGAGAATACCTCCCGTGCTGTATTGATAATTTTGATATATCTCTCATCTGAACGATGATCGGTCATCTGTGTATATCCTCCCTCAGGTAAATGATCCAGCATAAATGATAATTTGATCGTGTGATCCATATCGTCCATTTGTTGCATGATTCCCTCCATTTCTGTACACAACAGACCATCCGCCATTGCCAGGCTTTATCATACTTTTACTGCTATAAATCTTATCCTTATCTAATCTAATCTAATCTAATCTTATATTTTGACCAAAAAACTATTTTGGTTTTCTGGTCAAAATATAGCATGGATAGCTCAGGATTGCAATTTTACTCTTCTATACGGTGGCATAACAAAAAAATGGCTGTATCAATCACCTCCATCCCCTTCTGGTTTGGGAGCGCTTCAATACAACCATTTCTACTAAAAATATTTCATTTTGTAGAATTGCTTTCTATTAAATATCACGTGTGAGAGGGAACATCTGAACTTGAATTAAGCGGAAATGAATAAACGGACAGCCTACAACGAAATTTCCGACTATCCTTTACTACTTTATAAAATAATCTCGATACGTGTGCCCTGTCCCGGTGTACTCTGAATCGAAATACTGCCGTTATGCTCCTGAATAATATCTTTGGCAATCGCCATGCCCAGTCCAGAGCCTTTGTGTGCTTCGCCGCTGTTCGTTCCCCGGTAGTATCGGTTGAAGATCTGATCCAGCTCCTTGGGACTGATTCCTTTGCCGTTATCTTCGATAATGATGTGAATCCGCTCCGCTTGATAGGCTGTTACTCTAATTTGTACGGTCGGCTCATTATGCAGGATGGAATTATACACCAGATTGTTGATGGCTCGGCGCAGCAGTAGTTCATCCATCTGCTTCATGATCGGTTCCTCTCCGGCTTCCAGTTCCAGATCACGCGCAGCATACTGCGGATCATTCATGATATCGATCAGTATATTGCGCAGCAGACTGACCAGATTGACTTCCTGCTTGTTAAGTATCAGTACCTTGTTGCGCAGACGAGTGGTGAGATTGAGATCCTCGATCACTTCCTTGATATATACGGATTTGTTCTCGATAATCTCGGCATATTCGCGGATCTCGTCCAGCGTGAATTGATAATCCGCATCCCGGAGCATCTCGGCAAATCCCTGGATAGATGCGAGCGGCGTCTTGATATCATGAGATACATTGGCAATCCACTCTTCGCGCATACGATCCAGCTTGCTGCGCTCTGCTTCGTTGGCCTGCAACCGGTTGGACAGATCGTTCAGATTGGAGAATACACTGGCATAGATTCCTTTGGGAGCATCATCCACATAATAATCACTGCTCGCCAGCCGTTTGATTTTATCCATTAATGCATACAAAGGTTGAGTCAACCGCTTACTGAAAAAGTAACCGATCAGCAGTGCGATCAGTATATCCAGTATGATAATATAGGTGCCAATATGGGCAATAGACAGAAAAGCGCCCAGATCGAGGAAAAATACATACCGGCTTAAGTTACGGTCACGAATACCTATAAAGTAACTGTACTTGTGCGTCCCTTCACTCCGACTGCCCATAAACAGGGTCGTCTCCATATCCAGCTCCTTGTACTTGTACATCTGGATAATCTCGGCGGGCGTATACGCCTGCGGCAAATCGGCAGGAGTTCGGTAAGTATAGAGCTGCCGGCCCTGCTCATTCAATATCTGCACCCAGGCATTTTGCTGCTCAAGCTGGTGCTTGCCTTCTGGTGTAATATTGACCTGTCCGGCCTTGCTCTCAATCTGATCGCCAAAAGAACGGGTAAACTCTTCCGCTGCTGTGGAACTGGACAGCAGCTGAGGTACCTGCACAGCACTGCGCATAATCAGACCGCTGATCAAGAGTACCAGATTAATCCCTACAACCACGATAACGACCAGCACTACAGACAACAGATAGCGTCCGGTAAGCTTCCATTTCATAATGTCTCAATCCCCGATCATCAGCTTGTAGCCCAGTCCCTTGATCGTAATCAGATATTCCGGCTGCGATGGCTGTTCTTCAATTTTCTCCCGTAATCTGCGGATATGCACCATTACCGTATTGTCCATCCCGATAAAGTCCTCTCCCCAGACGACATCATACAGCCTTTCTTTGCTGATTACCCGATTGATATTTTGCATAAAATACTTCATCATCCCCAGCTCTTTGGGCTTGAGTTCGATAATACGGCCGTTTTTGACAAGTTCGGCTTTTTGCTCATTGAATACAAATGGACCTGCTTCCAAAATGAAATCCTGTTCGGCTTCCGGCTGCAAATATTCCGATCGACGCAGTTGTGCCTTTACCCGGTAAGCTACTTCTCTCGGGCTGAATGGCTTGGTAATATAATCATCGCCGCCGATCATCAGACCTAGCAGCTTGTCCACTTCTTCATTCCGGGCGGACAAGAACAGAATCGGTACCCGCGAGATGCTGCGGATCTGGCGACAGACTTCATATCCCTCTCCATCCGGCAGCATGATATCAAGCAGTACCAGATCCGGCTGCTGCTCGCGGAACTGCTGCATTCCCTCCGCTACACTTCCCGCGGTTATCACTTGCGGGATACCTTCCTTGTCCAGAACAGTCTTGAGTAATTTTCGAATATCTTCTTCATCGTCAATAATTAATACTTTCCTGCCAGCTGCAGACATGACACTCCTCCTGATTATTCGAATACCTATACAGAGTCAACCCTGACTCTTGACCGGCAACTGACGACCATACGTCATCCATCGCCACAGCTTCTCCATCGGTCCCATCGTGAAGTATCGGAACCATATCAATGTCCCTACCATTTGTATACCGTAAATTACCAGTGCCATACCTATTGAAGCCAGTGGAGAAATTATAGTCATTCCCATCAGGGCAATCATAGCATTACCGATCAGATTCTGGGTAAAATAATTGGTCAATGCCATCTGCCCTACACGAGCCACCGGCTGGAACATCTGCTGCATCCGGGGCGAATTCATGATCCAAAACAGCGAAGCCAGGTAAAAAACGGTTCCCGGTATCGTTTCCAGCCTCAGCATATTCTGTTCCAGCTCATATCCATACACAATAGCAGTATAAAAACTGCCGGCTGCCAGTGGAAGGAAGAGCAGCAGCGCACCCAGACTGATGCGACCCAGACGATGACGATAACGATCCATATGTTGGATCATGCCTGACTTGGCTGCCGCAAAACCAGCCATAAACATAATGATAATCAACAACAAATCGTTGCTGAGACTATTCAGATACTGACAGAACAGCGCCAGCTGGCCCGGAATATCATTCAGCTGCAGCAGCAAGCCAGCGATTGCTCCCATTTCATATACAATCACCAGACCGATCAGCCACCGGACTATCGTCACCACACGAGCACGGTAAAATGGCAGCAGTACCAGTCCTGCCACAGCGTATACAGGCAAAATACTGCCAAAGAAAAAGAATAGATGCACAATACCTATCAGCAGCATCGCTATCAGGCGGCGGGTAAATCGCCATAATGGACGATCTCCCCGCTGCTCTGCCCGTGAAGCAAATATATAAAAGCCTACACCAAACAAAAAAGAAAATATAGAGAAAAACTTTTTCTCGATCAGCACATCAAATAGCATTTCCAGCCAGTGGTTGATACCATAAAAAGATGGGAATTCCTCTGTATAGACAATGTACCCTTTGATATTGACCAGTAAAATACCGAACAGGGCAATACCACGGATAATATCGAGGGAGACAATACGTTCCTTTTGCGGAATAGAGGGAATCACTGCGTTCCCTCCTGACTGGACGCAGCCAACTTGCTCTGCGCCGCAGCCGGCACTTCAGCCTGTTGTACCTCCTGATAGGAAGTTACTTCGCCATCTTTGACATATACCATCAGCCAGGCTCCCTCGCGTAGCTGCTTGCCAGCAGTAAAAGTAAGCGTCATCCCTGCTCCGTCGGTATCGGATGCAGGCAATGTATATTCATAACTGGTATAAATCTCGCCATTACTGGTTCGGTCTTCCGATTTCTTGCCTTGCCCCTGGGTGTGTACATAATAGTGATCTGTGCCCAGACGATTAAAATTAACATTCTGAAGAATAACAACACCTGCTATAAGAATAACGATCACTACGGATACGGGCATCATCCATTTTTTCATCATTTTCAGTCTCCTTGAATATCATTTAGTGGGTTGCGGACTGCGTAACAATCCGGTAATACTGATGACCGGTGAATAGGTAATATACAAGATAGAGTACGCCATATACCACCATACAGATGGTCACCGGAACCGCTATATTGGCAGACATCAGCTGGAAGATTCCGGTGAGGGCTACAGCGCAGTGAGCCATCCCTCCAATTAGAGGAAGTCCGAAAATAAACAACATCTGTTGATACACGGATTTGCGGATCTCAGAGCGCTTGACCCCGATCTTGAGCAGAACGGCGTAACGATCTACTTCGGCATGCGCTTCGGTCAGCTGCTTGAAATAAAGAATACTACCTGTCGCCGCCAGAAATACAAGACCCAGAAAACCACTCATAAAGATCAATACTCCAAATACCTGCATGCCTGCAGAATAATCTTCTGCCTGGCTGGTCAAATGGGAAGATTCGGACAGATGCTGCTTTAGCATATCTGCAAGCTGCCGAGCTTCTTGACGACCTCCATCCAGGCCGTATATTTGCATCGGTATAGGAGTTGTCTGTGCAGCCAGAATAGTAAAGGCTTCATCTGGTAGTACAATGACCGTTCCTGCTGTCCCTGAATTAAGTACATTATAGGGATACAGCTGGATTACATGAATATTGCGAGTAACTTTACCGGCATGCAAATGAAGCGATGCCCCTTGATAAGCGGGTGAAAATTGCTGTGAATAACCTGCATCCAGTACTACCGCTTCTTCACCGTGAAGATTCAGCTGCTCCTTGTTCTCCTGCCAATCAGCCAGCTGGTTATAGCTACTCACCGGAATAACTGTAAATACCTGCTTGGAACCGGTAATCGCACTGGGAATCGAGCTCATATCTACAGTCATTTCCAGTGCAGAGAGCTTCTCATGATAACGTACATCCACTCCCCGACTTTCATGAATCAATCGTTCGATCTTGGTATCTCCAGCATCGCCCCCCGAGAGAAACATCAGACTGTTGGGATCGGAGAGCAAGATGCTCTTTTCATTTTGATAATACAGACTGTATGCCATGCCTCCTGCTGTCAGTGTAGTGGCACTAAGTACGGTAATCACTGTCAGGATCATCGCGTTTCCCCTGATCCGGTAGAGCAGCTGAGAGATGCTGACCAGATGAATCCCTCGCCAAAAGTAGCTTTTGCGGCTGCGCATTAATCCCAGCAGATACACAGTGAGCGTATTGAACAGCAGATACGTACCGGAGATCACCAGGATCAGAATTAACATGGGTGTCATCACAAATCCCAGCTGCCGCCAGATGACTGATTCCATATAATTCTGAAGAGCCAGTCCATACCCCGTACCGATCATGATCAGAGATAACAGCGCCAGCAACAGGGAAGCACGAGGTGCCAACTCTCCACGTTGATCGGCCTGGAATAATTCAATCAGCCGGAATCGATAAATGAGCCGGTAACCATGTAGCGAGGTCAGTAATATCAGAATGAGGAAGACGATAGCTGTATTGATAACAGCCGGCGCAGATAGCACAAAATGCCCAATTGCTTCATAGCCCATTACTTTCATTAACAGCATCACAAAGAATTTTGACAGAAAAGCACCCATGATGATTCCTACAGCCAGTGCAAGCACACCCATCATGAAATTTTCATGAAATAACATCCAGCCAATCTGCTTTTTGCGTACACCGAGTAAGGAATACAGACCTACTTCTTTTTTGCGTTTGCGTGTAAAAAAGCTGTTCGAATACCAGATGAATATTGCGACAAAAATAATCAGTACAATCGAAGCTCCATTAAATGCAGAACCAATCTTGAGCGATCCACTTACCTGCTGCTGGATCGTAGTGTCATATTTTAACGAGACAAATGTAAAATAGATCAACACACTGAATACCATCGAAGCAAAATACAAAAAGTAACTGCGGAAATTATTCAGTAGATTGCGACTCGCCAGCCGGAGCAGCGTCATTGCGGATCACCTCCGAATGAAGCAAGCACATCGAGAATTCGCTGCAGAAATAGCTGCCGCTTGCTATCCATTCGGTGCAGCTCCATCGCTATGCATCCATCTACAATGAACAGCACTCGCTTGCAGAAGCTTGCAGCAAAAGCATCATGCGTAACCATCATAATCGTCGCCTGTTCCTGTTCATTCAGCAGAGCCAGGTTATCCAGCAGATTGGCAGCTGATTTGGAATCGAGCGCTCCTGTCGGCTCATCTGCAAAAATCAGTTCCGGCTGGCTCACCATGGCACGGGAAGCGGCGGCCCGCTGCTTTTGCCCGCCAGAGATCTGATACGGGTATTTATCCAGCAAATCATCTATACCAAAGGTTGACGCTATCTGCTGCACACGTTGCTTGATCTCCCGCGCCGGCACATGGGACAGTGCCAGCGGAAGTGAAATATTCTCATGTACAGTCAATGTATCCAGCAGATTATAATCCTGGAAAATAAATCCGAGTGACTCGCGGCGGAAGTCGGACAGCTGGCTGTCATTCATGGACAGAATCTGCTGACCGGCAATCTGAATCTCACCGGATGAAGGGCTATCGATAGTGGACAGTACATGAAGCAGCGTAGATTTTCCTGCTCCGGAAGGTCCCATTACACCGATAAATTCCCCTTTTTGAATCTCCAGATCAATCCCGTTTAATGCCGGATAGAGATTGCCCCGGCTGCCGTATGTTTTTTGAATGTTTACCGCTTTTAGCATAGTAGTCATGTATATTCCTCCTTGTTCGTGCTCACAAGGATAAGTATAGGCGGGCAACCTTACACCTTATTGATGCCAACCTTTCATAAACCTTAAATATACAGCTGCAGTGATTTTTGTGATCTCGATCGGCAGAATAGGCTCATAACACTATGTATACAAAAAAACGAGCCGTAAGGATAACGGCCCGTTTACATCTAGCTGTGTATTCAGTTCTTCTATATGATTGAGATCATCTAATCCATAACAGGACTTAGTTGTTGTTATTAATATTATTAATATCGTTATTGGAACGTGTCTGTCCGCCTTTACGTCCTGCGTCTTCGCGGTTCATACCATCGGAGTCACTGCGGGACTTTCCGCCTTCTTCACCGATTTCCTGATAGAACTCTTTGTCGTGAGATTCAGAAGTGGATTCTCCACCCTTTTGGCCAATTTCCTGATAAAATTCCTTGTCATGATTATTCGAAGTTGCTTCGCCACCCAGACGTCCTGCTTCTTCTCTGTTCATTTTGTTATCATTGTCATTTGCCATTGTGCTCACTCCTTGAAGTCATTTTGTAATATTCCATATAATGTAATATATTACAGTGTATTATTACCCCTTGCCCTCTGGCGTAAACGGCTATTCTGCTGTTATTTATTTTCGCGACTTTGTTCACATAAACCAGGATGCGCCTTCCAGACTAGCTGTACTGCAGATCTTCTCTATTCGTCCTGATTGTCGCCAGCATACCGGATCATACGACAAAAAAATAGCATCCTCGCGGATGCTATATGTAGTCTATTTGAAGTTAGTTGCCGAATGATTGCTACTAACCTCGCAGGATTTCATGTTCATCATTCAGAACTTTTTGGAGAATTCCTCCAGCAGTAGTTCTTGTACAACTTCCTTCGTATCCCGATCATGACTATGCACCAGTCCATTGCTATCATACATTTCCTTTCCCCGGTAAATGTCATCGCCTTTGAGAATAAACTTTTTGAGACCAATACAAACCATCCACTCCAGTGGGTAATGGCTGGTTAGACTAAGACTGGTCGGCACGTTCAAGTCCTCCAGTTCCTGCAAGCATGACTTCAGTACCTCCTCGATCTCTTCCTTGAATTCCTTGTGCACTCGATATCTCTGGGAGATTACTTCAGCCCAGCTCATTTTTCTCACTCCTTCTGTCATCTATATTAATATTTCAATCTGTTAGCAATCATTCACCTGCATAAGTACCCATTGAATCTAACTTTACTGTAATTATTTCACTTTATTTAATTAATATATTAAGCATAACCGTAATTTATATTGTATTTTCCAGAAAATTCAGCCGTACAGGAACTACATATTCCTGAGGGCTGTACTCTCCTTCCATCTGGGATTGCAGCAATTTGACTGCCCACATTGCCATTGTCTGCTCATCCTGCATGATACAGGCGATACCCGGTAAGCCCGGATCATCAAATGAAATAATCTCGGTCTGCTCTACCCTGCTCAACCTGTGCAAAGAAGCAAGCGTCAAATCTGCCGCTTCTGCCGTGAGTGCAAATACTGCCGTAATATACGGATAATGCTGCAAAAAATCAGTTACATACTCCTGCGCTCCAGCTGTTCTTAGAATATCCAGCGGTACGTGGCAGAGCAGATTTTTATCAATCGAAATATGCTGACCCATATAAGCATGCTCCAGTCCAAGTGTACGATCCTGAATCGCTGTATTCGTATTGTCCGGCGAGATCAAAGCAATATGCCGATGCCCTTTTTCCAGCAAATACGATACGGTCTGGTAGGCACCTGCAAAGTTATCCGAGGTTACCCGGTATGTCTCAATATTGCGTAAGTACCGATCCATGAATATAAAAGGAAACTTGTCCAGCGACAGCCTGAGCAGTGATTCGCTGTATTTCTCGTCCTCGGTTGGAAAAACAATGATTCCCTGCACATGACGATCCGTGAGCTGGCGAATCGCTTCTGTCTCATTAGTAGCGCATTCACGTGTAATATGGAGAATAAGTTGGTAGCCTGCCTGGTTGGCATAATACTCTGTATAATCGATCAGCTTCTGGATTACGCGTGTTTTCATGGTCGGAATAATCAGACCAATTACCGGAGCTGGAGCAGCATGCTGGTTATAGGGATAATAAGCGGTTCCTGTCTGGGTAGCTGTCAGAGGACGTGCTCCCGGCTCCAGCGACACAAAAGTTCCTTTCCCTTGAATTCGCTTAACCCAGCCTTCTTCAGCCAGTTCGATCATTGCATTTTTGACGGTGATTTTGCTGACCTGGTATTCTTCCATCATCTCCTGTTCCGAAGGTACACGGTCACGGTAACGCAGTTCACCGGATGTAATTTTTTGCTGGATATGCTGTTTGATCTGTTTGTAGAGAGGAATCTTTTTCATTAACTACCACCTCATTTTCCTGGAAATAGAAATCCTATATGCTGGTACAAATATACGTTTATACGTGTTATCTATTGATTATTTCAGGGGTATACAACTCTCTCCTCCATTGCACGTTCATATTAGTGCTGACATTATCTTACAAAATGTTAACGCTTTCAATACTAAATTCATAGTTAATATAAAAATATATTTTTTATAAATTTATAACCAATTGATTATATAAATTATGGATAGTGCATTCTATAATACACGAATAAAGCGCTTACAATAATACATTGTTGGAGGTTGAATAATGAAAAAAACCGGATTCTTTTTATCACTGCTGCTTGTATGCTCGATTGGTCTTGCAGGATGCGGCAATTCCGGAGCATCTTCGGGCTCAAATGGTGACGCGAATGGCAAAGTAACACTCACAGTCACACACTATATGGTCGAGAAGCCCAAAGTCGATACCTTCAAAAAACTGACCGACAAGTTTACCGAGCTTCATCCGAATATCAATTTTGATATCCAGGTGATGCCGGTAGACAAATATAACGACAATATCAAAATGAAAGTGGCTGCCGATGATCAGCCGGATATCATTTTTGGACGTCCTCAGGGAATGGTCGATATCACCAAGTCCGGTGCCTTCCTCGATCTGACCAATGAGTCCTTTATGAAACGGGTCAAACCGGATTACCTGCCCAATGTCTCCTATGATGGCAAAGTATATGGCCTGCCGATTGATCTGATGACCAACGCTGTTATTTACAATAAAGACCTGTTCAAAAAAGCAGGTGTAGAAGTGCCTAAAACCTACTCCGAGCTGGTTGATGTGACCAAAAAGCTGGAAGCCAAAGGAATCACCCCATTTGCTGCTTCCTGGAAAGATAGCGCTTCCTACATGAGCTTCATGTTCCCGGATATGTTCGGCAACCTGCTCAAGGATAACCCGGACTACCCTGGACAGATCATGTCCGGCGAGAAAAAATTCTCCGATATCCCGGGCTATCGTGATTTCCTGCAGCGTCTCAATGAACTGAGCAGCCATGCTAACAAAGATGCCAAAGATATCGACTATGACCGTTCACTGCAGTATTTCGCACAGGGTAAAGCAGCTATGGATATTATGGGCAGCTTTGCGATCGGTACGATTCGCAGTTACAATCCGGAAGGCAACTTCGGTGTCTTCATGTATCCCGCGACTGACAACCCGGATGAGAATGTAATGACTTATTCTACCGATGATACATGGATGATCGGCGCTAACTCCAAGCATTTGGATGCTGCCAAGCAGTTCTTTGAATTTATGGCTTCCGATGAAGGCGCACAGATCTGGGCAGATGGCGTACAGACGATCAGTACAATCTCTGACGATATCAAACCCAAGGAACAAGACCCGATTGCCAGCGAATTCCAAGAAATCTTCAAATCAGGTAAAGTGGTCAACAACCAGGTGAAACCACTCTGGTATGGACAGTATGATACTACCTTCGGACAGGATATGACGTTCTTCCTCGTCTCTGATCCGGCTACCCGTAGCGTCGATGAACTTCTGCAAAAAATGGATGATGATTTCGCTAAAATCAACCGGATGAATTAACTCTCCGATCTACAGTATCAGGCGAATATCATTCTTCACGGATATTCAGCCTGATGCTACATACAAGCCAGACTATGTATTGGATTCCAATCCTGATGAACCAAGGAGGTGAGCGTTATGACGCATAGAATTCGGGATGAATGGGTCAAGTTTACCTTTATCGTCCCTGCGTTGCTGTTCTTCGTACTGGTCGTGGTTTTTCCGTTTATACGCGGCCTGAATATTGCTTTTACCAACTGGGACGGTATTGCACCGACGTATGATTATGTCGGTCTTCGCAATCTGCAGCTGTTGTTCACCGATACCGAACTACTTGATCCGATCAAGAATACGCTCCTGTTCACCGTTGTCACCACGATCTGTATTAATGTGTTCGGTCTTCTGCTCGCCGTGGCACTGAATACCAAGTTCCCCGGTGTCAATCTGCTCAAAAGCTTTATCTTTATGCCGATGGTTATCAGCCTTGTGCTGGCAGCGATTATCTGGCGTTACATTTACAGTGATATCTTCCCGATTCTATTCCAGACCGATGGCGGATTGCTCGGTAATCCGACGACCGTCATGATCGGGATCGCCATTATCTGTGTCTGGAAAGAAATTGGTCTTGCGATGGTGATCTACTATGCCGGACTGCAGACGATTCCCAAAGACATGTACGAATCGGCCCGCATCGATGGTGCTACTAGCTACAAGCAATTCACCAAGATCACAGTACCCCTGCTGCTGCCGGCTTTCACCTATTGTATTCCGCTCTGGATCGGTACCGGACTGAGACAGTTCGATTATCCGATGGTCGCGACCAAAGGTGGCCCTGGTACCTCTTCCCAGACGCTCGCCATGTATGTCTATAACTATGAATTCCCTTATTTCAAAGCCGGCTACGGACAAATGGCAGCCCTTGTGCTGTTTATCTTTATCCTGATCGTAACCGTCATTATTACCAGCTATTTCCGCAGAAGGGAAGTGGAGTATTGAATACAACTCATCCAGCCGCTGCTGCCGTCCAGGTACAAGAACCTCGTCCGCGCCGCAAATGGTCGCAGATTCTGCGTGTCGCTCTACTGTATCTGATCGCGATTCTGTTCCTGTTTCCCTTTTATATTGCAGTCGTCTACTCGATCAAGACACCAGTCGAGACAGCGCAGAGTCCACTAGCCTTTCCGACTCATATCGCCTGGTCCAACTATGCAGAAGCAATCGAAGCATCGAACTTCTTCCTCGCCCTGCGTAATAGTGTACTGACAACCGTTGGTACGGTAGCCCTGACGATTGCTGTCTGCTCAATGGCGGCATATGTCATTGCCCGGAATAATACACGATTTTATAATTTCTTCTACTATCTGTTCATGTCCAGCATCATGCTGCCGTTCCAGGTATTGATGTTCCCTCTGTACAAAACATGGAGCGAACTCAGTCTGCTCAATACGATTCCAGGACTGATTATCGCGCTAACCGGGGTGCAAATCGGATACTTTGCTTTTCTGTATGTAGGGTTTATCAAGACGGTGCCCAAGGAGCTGGAAGAATCGGCTGTGCTTGACGGAGCGTCACGGTACCGGACGTTCTACAGTATTATTTTTCCACTGCTCAAGCCGATCAACTCGACGATTCTGGTTCTGAGTGCGCTTGGGGCATGGAATGACTTTGTCGTATCGATGATTCTGGTACAGAAAAAAGAAGCTTCTACACTGCCGCTGGTGCAGTTCCAGTTCTTCGGGGAATATACGTCGCAGGTTAACATGGCGTTTGCCGCAATTATTCTGTCGATGATTCCGATCATGCTATTCTATCTGTTCGCACAGAAATGGATTATTGGCGGGGTCACGGCGGGGGCTGTGAAAGGGTAACGGAACGGTTCGTATTCGTATTCGTATTCGTATTCGTATTCGTATTCGTATTCAAAATGGATTGTAGTTACAATCTTATCGAAAAACAAGAAAAAGCCGCTGTAGTATATAGCGGCTTTTTCTTGTTTTTCATTTGTTCTTATTTACTATGAATAGACTTACTATACTTATTGTACTTGGGATTTTGGAACAAAGTCTTCGCCAAATGATGAGCGCATCTGGGATTGCACCTGTACTGCTTCATTCACATTGGAAGCTGGTGCAACAATGTATAACTGTTCCGAAGATTCCCCTTCATGCAACCATTTGGCCGCTCCCCATATATTGATATTCTCAAAATCTCGATCAAACCAGATTAGACCTTGGTTGGAGATCATATAAGGCGATTGATTGGATTGGTAGGTTAAATTAGCCTGATCGATATCATTCTTTTTCTCCGACACGATCATGTCCAGCATAGTATCCTGTTTGGTAAAAGGAAGCGAATCAATAACGACCGTGCCAGTAAAGCTGTCTTTTCCAAATAGAGGACGGGACATATGACCATCTATCCGGACAGAAGTTGTCCTTGCCGAATTGGGCTTACCTTGAACATACTGAATAGCAGAGCGAGTCACATGAATTTCTTTTGGGAATTTGTAAAAAATAAGAAGTGCTATAAATAATAAAGTTATAATAGAAAGCATCACGATTTTCTTCATTGTTAGCCCTTTTCTCTATTACCTAAAATGTAATACCGTATTCACTAACCCATCAGCAGCTTAGAACTTGTTCATTTGTAAATTGTAGCTATTTAATTATCAAACCAGAAGATGATCCTTATTTCCTTATCACTGCGGATCAAATTTTTCTCTTTCATCTTTTCCAATTTTTCTATCAAGTCAGTGAAATTCAAATTAAGATAACCATTCCATTCTTTGAGGATCAGGTTTTCATTGTCCGGCTTGCCACGTCTGACATCAATAAAAGGCAAAGCATATCTCTTTCCATCTGCCCTCTATTCTTCATGTCTGGCATAATCTTCAGGGTGAACCCATCCTTGCAGCGGCATAATATCACCATATCCACTATCTTTTAATTCTTTAAGGGTATAGTGGGAGGCATGATGAAAATCTCCATTTCCTTTATTGAAATCATTATTAAAATCGATATCATAGTCATCTGCATATCTTCTTTTTATCAACTGATCCATATCATCCGGAATACCTCTGGTAAAATCAATAGGCAGATAGCTCTCTTTGTCTCCATCTCCTCGAACTCCTGCTAGCAGAAAAAAAAGCCCATAATCACGAACCCCATGAAGCAGACTATTCCGAATGAATCCCTGGTCCTCTGTAACCATATATTCCGCCCAACCATCGCTTCTGTAAAAGGAGTCAATATTTATCCACTTTCCCCACTTGTACCCTTCACAAAATATTGTGATGTCGCATCCCATAATTTCATCCTCCCATTCCACCACATACTTTATTTGTGCAGCCAGAAATCTTACATTATTATGAAAGATGAGAATTATTTACATACCAAGTGAGGTGCAAAACATGACATTTATTCAATCTTTATCGCCCCAACAGTCTCCACCTATGGAGCTGCTGCTATCTGCCGATCCTTCACCTGCTATTATCCAAGACTATCTATCTCGCGGACAGTGCTATATTGCTCGCCAGGATCAGACCATCATCGGTGTGTATGTATTACTGCCAACGCGTCCAAAGACGGTTGAACTGGTCAATGTAGCGGTTGCAGAATCCTATCAAAACCAGGGAATCGGCAAGCAGCTTGTTCAACATGCGATCCAAACAGCACGAGAGCAACAATATGATACGATAGAGCTGGGTACCGGTAATTCCAGTGTATCCCAGCTCGCTCTGTATCAGAAATGCGGATTTCGAATTGTCGGCGTCGATCCGGATTTTTTCGTCCGTCATTATGAAGAACCGATCTATGAAAATGGTATCCAGTGCCGGGATATGATTCGGCTAATGCAGGATCTACACAGTGTGCATAGACTGGAATAACGGTATGCATTAGTGCCTATTCCATATTCTCCGGTATCATGAATAACAATAAAATTGGGATGCCATGTGATGCAAAGTAGCCTTATTAAGCGGCTATTTCTTCTTATTTAGAACATGGAAGTGATTTTGCCAGTGAACTTGTCCACATCATACCAGCCATAAGTTGCCGTGTGGCTGGTCTCTGCATCATCCTGGACCACTTCGTATACATGTACTGTATATTTGGTAGACGTCTCGGATTCGGCTATTACATGGAGATAAGAGGATTCAGCAATTTTGTATTTTTTGCGTACCAGCTGAATAGCCTGCTCTTCAGTAACTTTTACAACAGGCTGCTTGCCTATGTATAGATTCTGATCGTACATACCAATCGATTTGCCCAATGATTCGCTGATGCTACGTGCCGGTACATACGTGGTTCCCTGATAGATCAGTGCCTGCGTACTACCTTTGGAACTGCCGTCCACAAACATACTGATTTTCTCCTTAATCGCCTGTACGTGTACATCCTGGGCAGCGACCACTGTAGCGCCTGTGAGCAGAGAGCCTATCGCTATACCTATGACTAACCCTTTAACTTTGTCTTTCATAAATTAAGTCCTCTTTTCCTACTAAAATAAACTACATTGGTATTGTATCAAAAAATAACTAACTCATCATTGAGGTGACCATTATGCCTGCACCTGACCCTATGTTCCCATCCAATCTAAAATTCCCGAACAGTATCTTCAATATTAATCGCGAGTATATGCCTGCTCTCTTGTCTGCTATAGGAACAGATCTGCAGGACGAGATCGCAGAACAGCTCGCCGGGAAAGATTATGCGCTGTACCTCATTCTGGCTGTAGAAGCTGCGCAGAAGAAGGCTGCTGAACTGGCACCGATAACTTCGAAATGGTCTCTTCCGTGGTCTCATCCATTATCTATGGATCTATCGCTCTGTTCGATTGATTGTGCGGAACAATGTCATATCGAACATGGTCACTCGCTGACCTTCTGGTTTTACTCCGAAGAGGGTCCCGAGAACTGGATGGATGGCTTCAGCGACCATTTCTATGATATCACAGTCGAGGTTGATGCCGACCTGCTGACGATTCGGCGCGTATCCGGACCGAGCCGTTGACGCTGACTGTTCGCCGCATAGCCCGACCACTTCGCTAATGCTGGCTGTCGACTATATATGCGAATCGTGCTGTCAACGCTGGCCGTTTATAACAGCAGCCAATCATACTGTACAACATAACGGTTGGCTACCTACTATAGTAACCTGAACAAACCCATCTCTATACAGTGATATTACCAAGCTAAACAAACGACCTATCAAGCAACTCGATTAACAATTTCAAACGAAAATGCCGGGCAGAAGGTATTCCTTCTCCCGGCATTTTCGTTTTACTTGAGCTTCAGGACGATATCCTGTTTGCTCTATCATTACTTTATCTGCTTGGCTGTTCAGTAATTCTCATTCACAATCCATTCAGCGTCGGCATCATCTGCTCGGTAATGGGTCAGTAGCTGATTCATCGCATGTCGAATTGCTGCTTCCGGGCTATGCTGTCCCGACTGCTCCAGTACATCCGGCGCCGATTGCTTGCCCGGCTGGTAAAAGTGGCTCACATCGTGGAAATACTGTCCACTACGATCATGCTTGATGCGGATAGCTACCCGGCTCTTGCCCAGCTTGGCGTGCTGCAGCCAGATCTCCCATTCTCCGACAATCGTATAACAATCTATAATTTGCTCATAATCTGCGAATAGTTCGATAGGTTGGCTCATGTTCGCACCTCCGTTGATTTGTGACAGTCTGCTGATTTCACACAAGGATATTACCCACTATTCAGCATCTGTTCCCTTTGCGGATGCCTCATATTATAAAAGCCCCCGCAAAAGGAAGTCAAATTCCGCGCATCCTGTCACACTTGAGGAACGACTGCCTATGCAGCCAATCTCTATCTTCACTGCAGATTACTTCACTGCTGCTGCTTGGGTATACGCACGAATATCGTCAAAATAAAGCGTACCCGCAGGTACCTCGACATCTTCCGCTTTATTCACATAGATCGAGAACATACGGATATCCCGCAGCGCATCTGCATCCATCGTCTTGCCAGCGTTTGCCGTATCCCATGGGGCAGGCTTGAACTCGCTAAATGGGATCTTCACTACGCCTGCTTCTGTACTACGGAGTGACGGATACGCTTCGAAAGAAGTTCCTCCTGCATTGATCTGAATCACCAGCTTGTTGCCACTGCCATCCGGCTTCAGCCAGAATTGCAGCGCATCTGTTCCGGACCAGTCGGCACCCCGCATATTCAGCGATTCGCCGGTATATCCCTGAGCAGCCATAGTATAGTCATACTTCAGCCCATAGCGTCCATCCTGCTTGTTCCCGGCGTCCAGCGAGATGGTATTGGGATCGCCTGCCGGGGTATAGGCATTATCCAGCAGTTCATTGCTTCCTTTGTACGTCTCAAAAGTATCCACAACCAGTGGATCGACGCTGCCGTCACTATCGCTTACATAGACCTGAATCGTTTGCGTAAGCACCTGTCCATTTTTGAGATAAGCTTTGACCGTCAGCGGAGTACCATCTTCTGCAAGCGCAGCATCCGGCTGCCAGCTGGCGGTATAGTACATTCCCTGACGATCACGGGTGAGCTTGTGCTCGGTCGCATCGGTACGGGTCTGGTAAGTCACCCGGTCTATTTTGGCATCCAGAATTCGCACACGAAGTATCGACGGCTTACTTAGCCGTACCGTCTCGTTATTGGTCGGAGAGACAATATGCAGGAACGGCTGCTCCTGCTCTGTTTTTACCCGTAACTCATATGGCTGTGCAGCCTGCACTTCCCGGTCAAACGCTGTATACGGATCCGCGTAAAAGTCAGTAAAATCCGGCAGCAGCTCATGGTCACCGAGTCCATTCGGCGCATTGCGATACGGTACGAAGATCGAATCGGTACCAAAGTTCGCCCATGTCAGCATATAGGTCAGCTTGCTCGCTTCGGGATCATTTTTGAGTGCAGACAGCAGACGGGTATAGAATTGCAAGTCTTTGGTGCCTGTCGGCTTCACATTGGAATAGCCGAACTCTGTCAGTGCCGGCACTTTGCCTTTCTCCTCTGCCAGCTGGACGACCAGCCGTGCATCTTTCACCACATTATCGTACCAGGCAGAGGTATTGCCATCATAGTAAGCATCCAGACCAAGAATATCTACATAGTCATCTCCCGGATAAGTCGCCAGGTACGTCTCCCGGCTATCGTTAAAAGGAACATTCGGCGAGAAGGCATACAGAAAGTTATGTACCCCTTTGACATCGCGCAGGTATTCGACGGTATAGCGATAGATCTCGATATACTGTTCGTTCGTCCGGTATGGCGCACCCCACCAGAACCAGCCTCCATTCTGCTCATGGAACGGACGGAAGATGACCGGAATCTCTTCACCACGATCATCCTTTAGATGCAGGGCAAAGTCCGCGATTTTATCCAGAAATGCATTGTATTCTGCGTGTTTGTCCCCACTTGGCAGGATATGACTGATTACATTGCCCTTGGTATCGTAAAAGTCGCCGCCAGTCACAAAGTTCGGCATATGCGAACTCAGTGCCAGCACGCCGCCCTGCTCATAAGCCGACTTCATCACCCGTACCAGCTCATCCCGACTCTGCTCTGCCGTACCGCCGTATACGCCCGGCTTCTCCTTGCCTTCCAGACTGAGCGTATCCCAGCCAAACATCCCTGGCAGATCACCGACCGAATTCTTCACCTCCGACTGGCTGCCGTCATGGGCAGTAATAGCAATTCCTTCGGTCGTCGCATGCTGGTGACCGAAAATGATTTCCTTGCCCTGCAGCTGATCCAGATAAGCGAATAGTGAACGTGTAGAACGGGTAGCATTGTGATCTGCGAGGTTAACGGTGGGTTGCCTGGACTTGCTACTCTCGGTGATGGTTGGTGTGGATGAAGTACTGCCGGATTCTGCCATGGCGGAAAGAGTAGGTGTGAACGCCAGCATAGCGGTGAGAATACCAATCGTAAACGGTCTGAGATTGCTCATTTACATCGCTCCTTGGAATAATATAGGTATAACGAACTGAACATCTGCATACAGAAGAAAAGGCTATACGGTGAATCTTCTAAACGAATAGAGCGCTTACAAAAGGAATATAACAAACTTTATTCGTTTGCTAAATACGATAATAGGGAAATCAATACTGCTTTATCCTAAAATGTAGAACCTACTAATTGATGCATCGATAAAAAAGCCTCTGGCTATAAATCCGCCAGAGACTCTGTTCTTGTATCGTTTTATTTGATAGAGAGATGAATTAATAACGGTATTCCATACGGCCCTGATACCAGCATTGTCTCTCATTGCCGTAGGTAGAATATTGATATGAAGTAAGTGTACCGATGTAACCTTTACCATCATCATGTACAATTGTTCCACACGCCTGATTGGAGGCTACCAAACGGGTAACACTGTTGGTCCAATACCAATCAGCGGCAGCAAATCCGGAAGTGGCTGGTAGTAATAAAGCCAGGGACATAACAGATGCAATTATTTTCTTTTTCATTCTACATGTCTCCTCTCATTATTAAAATCCTTTCTACCGTATCACATAATCCATAATTTGTAAAATAAATGAGGTAAATGGAAATAGGCTATTCATCTTCACTCCTCTTCTTTATAGATATTTTTTTGACATTTCTACCTTCCACTGCTATTTTCAAATAACTACGTTTTTCGGAGGATCAACTTTATTCTGTAGAATTACAACAAGGTGGTGCTCATCATTTATTTATTAAAAAACAAATTAATATACATCATCTTACTAATGGCTCTGACACTTGTTGCATCAGGCATCGCTTATCACTATCAACAACAAAGCAGCGATCTACAAGAGAAAATAGACCGGGAATTCACTTCTCAAATTGGCTATCTACAGCATCAGCTGGAGCGATCACATGCAGATTCTATTACAGAAAATCTGTATACGCTGCAGAATCATGCTTCCAAAGCCAATGCCTTTTCCAGATTAACCTCTTACTATATTAATCAGCCTCAGATCAATGCACTGACCGGACTGCTGGAGAGTTTCTTTGCCAACTATACCGCGGAGAATAGAAGTATGACGGATGTCCAGCTGCAGCAGTTCATAGCTGACTTGGAGCAGATAGGCCGGGAGCCGGATAATTTCGAAGCGATCGAAAAGGTTAAGCTGCTGTTGGTAAATATTGATAGCAAATAAAGGTTTATAAATAACATGCCGGCAGCCCTGTATGGGTTCCGGCATTTTTGCATTTACGTTGAGGTTTATTTTTTTGCCTTTACTTAACTACTGGTGCATCTTCAATGATCTGGCTAGATGTGAAAATGCTCAATGACGATCAAACTCGGGCATTGGCGAAACCGCAGCAGCTTCTCCATCGCTCCCTGCTCTTTCTGGAAGATGCCCACGGTAAAGGCTGATTCGACCGTACCATTTCCAGTATAGGCAAATAGGACAGTTCCCGTGTCTGACGTTTCGGCGATAAAGACAATGGCGTTGATACACTTTGCCATTTTGGCTGATGATCCATATACGTATTTATTCCTTTTCCATAATATACAGATGCAACATAACAATTGCTTTTATATTAGTCACAACAAAATGTTTCTTTCTCTATGTAAAAGCAACAATTTGTTACCTTCATTCTCTTGATGTTTCTTTATTTTATACTCTACTAATATAAAAGTAATAACTTGCTGAATAGTGAAATTTTAAAAACGAGCGTATTTCACAAAATTTAACGCAAGAAGATCTGACGAATAAATTAGGTATTGCTCGATAGGCCTATAGTAATTGTAAAGCAGGTAAGAGAGATATTGATTCGCAAACTCTTGTGAAATCATTCAATATATTGGATGTATTGGTTTATTGTTTATTAGGTTTATTTAACAATAACAACTTAGATATCCTTACAATGATTAATCAAACAATTGGTCATTTGAAGAGCAATAATTAGTACAAATTGTATATAAAAAGGTTTAAAAAAGAAAAACAAATAAAAATGAAGATTGTTTAGGATGAACTAAACAATCTTCATTTAATAAGATTTGATTAAACTAATAGATTATCATAAATCTCATTCTTCATGTTTATACCTGTTGTTGCTAGGTTATATTTTTTAAATTTATAACGCATATATCTGGCTATATCCTCTTCATGAGTAGAAATGATGATTTGTTTATCTCTAAAATCATTTCTTAATACTTCAACAAATGAAGCCATATTTACCTCATCCATTGTCTGAACTGGATCATCAATCATTAATATATCAATTGCTTTATTACTATAGATCTTGTTTAATGATAAAGTAAACGCTATGATCATTGCTGAAAGTTGCCCAGAAGAAAAATAGTTTATAACATCCTGATCAGATTCTGAACCAGCTACAAATGATATAGTTTTTTCGTTTTGGTTAGTGCTCTCTTTTATAAATATTCCTCTTCCTTTTTGATAATCCTGAAGTATTTTTCCACTATATATATAAAAAGGAACTTCAATATTTTTAATTATTTTTTTCCAATGCTCTATTATTTTATTTTCAAAAATTTCAATTGTATCTGTCAATTTTACTATTATATATTCCATTCCCAGAATTTTTTTTTCCAATTCTTCGATTTCTTTTTTCAATGTTTGGACGGCTTTTGTAGCGTGATTATAGTATTGATAATTAACATAATCAGCTTTTCTCATTATATTTTTCAGCGATATTTTTTCTAGGTTTTCTTTATTATTATCTAATATATTTGTATACATATTTTTCAAATTCAGAAAATATTCATTTGTTTCTTCAAATCCTTTTTCTATTATATTTTTTGTATTACGTATTTTCTCAGCTATTTGAATAACAGATATTTCAATGTCTTTTTCAGAAATAAATTCTTTTTTATTATTGGTCAAAGCAAGTATATTAATTCCCTTTTTCAAACACCATTCTGAAAAGTCCTTTACAGCTATTATATTTTTCTCGTTTTGGGATAATTGATTAAAAAAACCTTTATCAAGAATAACTTCTTCTCTTTGAAGATAATTGTTAATATTGTTATTTATTGGAATAATAAATTCCCTATAAAAATCATTGAATTTAGATTCATAATCTTTTGAGAAGTCGTCATAATAAGAATTAAAGAGCTTAGTTTTTTGTGATATTTTATTTAAAAGTTCATCATACGAATTTTGTGATTCTCCACAAAATGGACAGTTTCCTTCTTCATCTTTGTCATGTTTTATAAATCCATTAAATTGCTCCCTTAAGATATTTCTAGTAGAATTCAACTCTTGTACAAGGCTAGATAAATTGCTCATATTACTTTTTTGTCTAATAAGATCAGCTATAATAGATTTTATTGTCTCTACATTAGTAGATTCTTCTATATAATCTTCTATTTGCTCAAAAGGAAAATCAGTTAGATTTCTAATTAAATTTTGATTATTTATTTTTTCTAATAAAGAGTTTAATTTTTTTTCTTTTATATCGAGTTGTTTAAAATCCTCAAATTGATTTAAAAAAGATAAAGCGATCACAGTGGATCTAAGTAGTCTCGTATTATTAGCATAGTTTTCAATTTCGTGATTCTCTACTGCATAAAAAAATTGATCTGATTTATTTTTTAATATATATAAATTACGTAATTCTGCTAGATAAGCATCTTTTGTTTCAAGTTGCAACTGCTCTATTTTTTTATCCCATAGTGGAGTAAACTTAGACTCTGGTAAAAGAGAGAAATAATTAACTTCTTCATACTCTTTATCTTTTTTATTTACATCACCTAATAGTTTTCGATAATCTTTAGTTTTCTCATCAATTTTCTTTTTTAAATCTCCTTTATACGTATTGAGCTTAATTTTACAATCTTCTAACTCTTTCTTTTGTTTTTGTTCGAGCTCTGTATCAAAAAGAGTTGAAATTTCAGACATTCTTGTTTTTGAATCCTTTTTTAAAAATAAAATGTTATCTTCTTGCTGAACGTAATAAAACAAGTTGAAATATTTGTCTATTTGATAAAATACAGATAAATCTATATTTGCTTTTAAATTTTCTTCTATTAATTGATCGTCAAAATCATTTAAATAATAGGTTTCAAATATCTGCCAATTATCTGGTTGTTTATCTTTTTTTCTCCTTACTTTGGTAGAATCAATTTTTTTTACAATAGTAACTCTATCATCCTCTTTACAAAATTCTATTTTTATAATAGTGTCTTTAGTCTCATCTTTAGCTAGCAGCAATTTTTCATAACCATATCTTTTATCTTTTGTATTCAATACCCTACTTATTTTATTCGTTAAAATTAACTCAATCGCATCAAAGATAGTAGTTTTTCCGAATCCATTAGGTCCGTCTAACAAGATTAAAACAAATTCATTAAAATTTAATAATAGCTTCTCAATATGCTTAAAATTTTCAATTGAAATTCTTCCAATACTATAACTCATTATTTTGCACCCACTTTAAATAAAATTGTTCTAATTCTTTTTCAAATTCATCAGCTTTGATTACAGCTTCAATACTATTATAAAAATCAGCTAATTTTTTTGTATCAAGTTCATTTTGTATTTGTTGTTGAAGATTATCAATTTCTTCATTTTTCTGTTTTAATATTAAGAAAGGAATTTTTACAAATAAAGTTATACATAATTTATATAAACTCTCTTCCTCAGATTTTTTTTTGAATTTTTTGAATTTTTTTTCATTATTCACATAATTATTAAGAATATCATTTAATTTCTTATCATTTTTACTAGGGATTGGAAAAATATCTTTAAGTTCCTCTTCTTGTTTATTAGTATACGTACAAACATATTTTTTGAAATAATACGGATTTTCTTCTAAATTAAAAATTTTGTTCATTAAATTTGGATCAGTTATATTCTCATTTTTTTTCAAGAAAACAATCAAAGATAAGTTTTTATCTATTCTTTCATCATATTCTTCATCATTTATCTGAATAATTTTTTCATAGTAATTTAATACTTTCTTTTCTGAAAAAATCGAATCAATATTATCTGTGAATAGCAGCAAATAAAAGTTCACTGAATTTTTTTTGACATTCCTCATAAACAAAACTTGTTCGTCTGGAATATTAAAACTCTCAGTATTTTCAAAACCATTTTGCTCAAACAATCTTTTAATAATACTTATCATTTTAAAAACTCCTTCTTTGCATTTTCTAAATCTATTAATCTTATTTGTTTTATTTTGGTTATTTTAGTGAATAAATGCTTATCTATATCTTCTTCATATTGTCTAGTAGCTCTTGTTGAAACTAAATTTTCTCTCTTAATATTTTTGTTGATAATATAATCTACTTCATATAGCAATTCATCATTCGTTTTAGAATTAGTTAATATCTTATCAATTAATATTTCAACATTTCCCAGTGAATCATCTTCTACAATAGTGCTTGGCAAATAACTACTTTTATTGGATAAGAAACAATACTTATTTTCGTGAATCAATTGCTCTATTTTATCTAAAATAGGAAAATATCCATTCATCATTTCAGATTCCGCAAATAATTCATTGAGCTTTCTATCAAATTCAAATATATTATTTTGCTCAATAAGTTGCTGAGGAGAAATAATTGTACAGAACCTTAAAAATTCGGTATCTTCTAACCTCATTATTTTCTCAAATAAAAGAAGAAGATTTTTTTTATATAATTCATGCTCTTTATTGCGATGATACAATTCATACTCTTCTTCGATCTCTATTTTTTTAAAATAATTATTGATTGATTCATTAAAGCGATCTTTTAATGCACTTATGCAATATTCTAAAGATGGTTGATTATGATTATTATTTAGCAAATCATAAATGACTTCAAAATTTATTCTTTCTTTCTTCTCTTTTTTCCTTATATTATCCTGATTTTGGATATGGCGAGCGCAAACATTTAAATCAATAACTCTTAATAATAATGAATAGGCTCTAGTTATATTTTGAGAAAAATCACATTCAAAATTTTGAATTTCATCTTCTATCAATCTTTTAATAGACTCCAAACTACAGTGCTTATTTTCATCATAATCAAACAAACTAAATTTCTCCCACACCGACTCCCATCCTAAATTTCTTGTAACTAATTGATAGCATTCATAAGGTTTAAGCAAATCAGTATCGTTTTTTCTAAATTCCTCTTTAGGTATGCAAACGTTATCTTTAATTAAATTGCTATGTTTAAGTTCCACTGTAGTGTGAAGATATACATTGCAGCCTCTGAATTTTTTAGCTTTGGCTAGTAACGCCCAAATAGCATCATTATACTTTGTTATTGTTACATCTGAGTAAGTCTTCACCTGATGTGCTTCGACATATTCATCTTTTTTTAAAATTGAGAAATCTTCAAAATAATCTAATTCCAGTTCATATTCACTACATTGTTTTCTACTCAACCTTTGATTATTTATCATTTTCAACACTCTGTATAGTGCGACTTTCCCTTGGTGATTATAACCATTCCAACTAGGAGTTGCATTATGAGCTAAACCAGTTAAATCTACTTCTTCCATAAATCATTTCTCCTTTGCATCAATTGATACATAGTCATTTATATTTACCTCTTTCCTCTCACTGCCAAAATCATCTCAACCAACTCATCCCGCCCAATCAACCGAACATTATTCGACCGTGCCAGATTAACCGCCTGCTGCGTATACCCGCTGTTCGTCACTACCCAAGCCGCCGAAGCCTTATAATGTGCTACCGCTCCATAAGCTTCCTGTACTGCCTTCAACCCTACATTCTTGCTATACCGCTTGGCCTGCACGACGATCTTCTCGCCATTTCGGCTGATGACCAGATCTGCACCGTAATCGCCTTGTGCTTGTGTAGCATTTGCTTTATATCCTTGCAGCCGGAACAGCTGCTCCAGATACTTTTCAAATTGGATGCCGTCCATCTTGTCGATCTCGGCAATGCCCGAGCGACGCAGTCGATTGAGTCTCGCTTCATTGATCAGGCGACTAACAAGCGCTACCACGATGATCCCGATCACGATTACCATAGCGGCAATCATGAGGCTTCTGGTGTAATACAGCATGCCGAGTCCGCCCAATATGACTAGGCTGCCTATCGCATTGACTGTCTCCTGCTGCTGTTTCTTTTTACTCTTTCTCCGTGCCATTCGTACTTCCCCTTTGTCTCTGTTCTGGTTGTATTCATTATTCTTACGGTCTGTCCTTACCCTGATCTGCAGCTGTATGAGCCTTCTCATCCACCCACTTCGCGAATCCTTCCACCCTGCTGTAACTCAGATACAAATGTTCCATCGCCCGCGTCATCCCAATATAGAACCGCGATACTTCCTCATCCCACTCTTCTTCCTTCGCCTTCTCTCTCGGCATACCATCCACATTCACAATAAACACCGCCCGAAAATCCATGCCTTTGGCACTGTCGATCGTGGAGATCTTCACCGTCTCTTCATAGCGGTCAAAGCTGTCCTTGGTTCGCTTGTTCTCGGTGAACCAGTTGTAGGAAATATGGCTTTGGTCCAGTCCCTCGCGGATCGCATCGATGATGTAGTTATTGTTGTAGTTGCCTTTGATCCGGTACAGGATCACCATGTCGGCGTAGTTGACTTTCTTTGTCTCGTGCGAGTGCTGTATCTGCTCCACTACCCACTGCATCTCTTCCTGAATGGACGTGCAGTGATGGGACTGCGGTTCCGGTCCTCTCCGCTTGGTTCCCTGCGGCGGGATGATCTCGGCGGGTTCGCTGGTCGTGACTGTCGTCTGGAACTTGTCGCGCAGCTTGGAGTGCGAGCGGTAGAAATCCCAGGCGTAATTCACGATTTGTGCGGTATTGCGGTAGTTGATGCTCAGTACTTTGGAGCGTCCGCGGAAGTCGAGTCCGGTGTTGCGGGATAAACTGACTTTGCGGCGGAAGATCTTTTGCGCTTTATCCTCGACGATCAGCAGCGACTGGGTCTCAGGATTGAGCGCTTTGCTGATCAGCTCCAGCCACTGTGGCTCCAGATCCTGACCTTCATCCACGAGAATAGCGTCATACTGCGGCGCGGTTAGCGTTCCTGCGCTTATCTGCTCCAGTAGATTGTTAATCTGGCGTTCATTTCCCAGTTCACCCTTGGAGAATTTAATAGGAAAGCGTCTGTACAGCCAATCGTGGAATGTCGTAATCTCCATTTGCTCGGGCAATCGGTCATCCCCTGTATCGCTAGATGATTCCGATTCCATCTTCGACCATTCGAACAGATCTTCCGGTTCATTCAGCTTGTGCATGATCATACTGCGGATGTTGCAGGATAGCGGACTACCGTAGCAGAGGACGAGAATGCGCCAATCCGGATGTTCATGCAGCAATGTACGGGCGCGACTCGCGAGAATAAGTGTCTTGCCGCTGCCAGCGACACCGCGAATGAGTCGATGACGGTCACCGATCTGCCGGGCGAGTGATTCCTGATGCAGATCCATTGCTTGAATATTATTTAGCGACAGCAGCAGATCGTCCTGATAGTAGGATCGATCTCTTATATCTGCGCTGATCCGTACCTCAGGGAACAGATGATAGCGGATCGCTTTCATATCTTCTTCGCTGAGCATCTGATTACGGTGGAAAGCAACCGGGAACATACCGTTCAGTCTTTCCAATAGACGATCCCGGTCAAAATGTTCGTCTTCCGCGTCGATTTCTTCCCGGGTCAGAAGAAGATGCATATCAATACAGCGATGAATTTCATTACGGATGATATGGGTCTCTTTCATACGGGTGAAGACGACTCCATGTCCATAGCGGAACTTGAGATTATTAGAATAAGCTCCTGTCTGCTGGAGTAGATTGCGGTCTTTTTTGAGTTTTTTCTGGATATGAAATGAATAATTACGGGCCTGTGAGATTGGGTTGATAATAGTCTCCAGGGTGCCGGTTCCTTTTTGTGTATGTAGCTGCCATTCTTCGGGGGTGAGTTGGTACAGGGTGTTTTCGGTATAATCTTTGACCTCCAGTACAAGCAAGCCAAGATCGGGACCGATAATGACATAGTCGGGTCGTCTGCCATTGATATGGGGTTCATAGTAGACGACATACTCGTCAGGTAGATGTTTTTTGAAGGTGTTAAATAGGGTACGTTCGCCAGCAGTTGCGCTGCCGCGGATCGTCTCTGGAATCATGTATGCCATGGGTGTATGCTCCTTGCTGCCGTCGATTCCGTAGATATGAGTTCCAGTGCTTCTGGAATGCGGACGGGGATTTATTTTAAATTTGTAGGTATATTGATTTACGTAAATAGACACTATTAAGCAGATTAGCCGCCTTAATCATACATCTTTTGAACTATATTGGAAATACCTTTTTTGTTAATTTGTGTATTTTATATCTCTTTCATACAAAAAAGCGACCCATCCAGCCTATTTGAGACTGGTCAGGTCGCTTTTTATTTAGTTGCGTTTGGGATGCTGTAATGTTCAGGTTCTATTAAAAACAAGTATATTGCTTCCTTACTTCTCTTTCGGGCATTGATATTCTTGTTTTAACTAGAAGTTGTCACAGCTGCCGTGTATGTATTTTGATCCCAGTTGACTTTTGCTCCTGCAGCCTGGGAAATAAATCGCAGCGGTACCATAACACTGCCATTTATATTTTTGGCTGGTGCGTCCAGAGTGACAGATTTTCCATTTACAACTGCTTTGGTCTGATTCACATTCAGTTGAATCGTCGTGTTTTTTCTTTTTATTATCACTTGGTTGCGGGATGCAGGGCTCCAGCTCACTGTTGCTCCTATCTCCTGCAGTACACCACGAATTGGTACATAGATAGTATTATTGATCATAGTAGGAGCATTTATTGTATGAACAGATTTCCCGTTAATATTCAGCTGGATCGGAAACACAACGGGTTGAGGTTGCTCGATATGCCGAACGGTAGAATCAATCCCAAGCTGTCCATTTACATTATTGCCTGCAGACCACACCTCGCCTGAACGTGTCAGTACCAGTAATGCCAGTGAGTTCTGCTGGACAGCTATGTTATTTGCCGGATATCCGTTTAGCAACCTTATGTCGTTGTTAGAGGTGGCAGAATATATTTTACCACTTTTGGTGACAACAGCTATGTTATTGATCTGTTGAGCGGAAATATGCTGGATCGGTTGGGTTATCGCCAATTGAATAGTCTTTCCAGAATCAGGATCATAGATCCAACCATGCTGGTTCTGATCAATCGCTGCTAATACTTTGCCACCTTCATGAATGGACTGTATAGAAGGAAGACCTTTTAATAACACTGGCGCTGGTGCCTTGTTTTGAGAGGAAGCTTGCCAGAACCATATTTTTCCTTCTGATGTTAATGCATAGCCTCCATTTTCACTAGCTGTAATTGCTTTGATATGATCAGGCAGTCCTTGAATGGCAGCAGGCTTATTGATAAATCCATGATTAGCTCCGGGAATCTGGCCTGACTCATTGCTTCCCCATGCCCATATTTTCCCTTCCTGATCTAATCCAAGCACAAAATTACCACCTGCTGCAATCTGTTTGATTCCGCTAAATCCCTCTACAATGACTGGTGTACGGGATTGCTCTGCCGATTGACCCGGCCATTTTTCCGACCAGCTCATGACCTTTCCTTCTGACGTAAGAACAGCATTAATATGTCTTCCACTGCTTACCTGCTTCAAACTTGCAGTCGGTGAGACGACTAAATGAACCGATGCGAAGCGATCTTGTTCGTCTCCCAGACCCAGGTTACCGTATTGATTGTATCCCCATGTCCATAGTTCTCCCTTTTTATTGATAGCATAAACACTATTATTCGTACCAGAGAGTTGGATCACACCAGTCAGCGTCCGTTTGCCTGTGCTGGCAAATGAAAGGTTGGGAACCGATATTGTTATCACAAGATAGACTGCCAGAGTAATACCAATTATATTAATCCATTTTTTGTTCATTGAGTGCTCCTTTATTATTTATTATTCTTCTTTATCCAACATACTCAATAAAAATATATAAGTAAATTTATTCTTAATATATAAGATTATAAATACATATAAATGAACACTCGGATAAAAACGTAATAGCAAATACTGTCCATAGGCTGACTTGCTGATTGAGTATCTCTACATATAGATTATTTTCATTTATAAAAAAAATGTAAATGAACTAGTGAATTACCGTTAAAATCGTATTTTCAATCCTATTTGCAAACTATAATTACACACTTTTTTAATAATTGGATAATTTATACACTAAAGTAAAATATAAGTTGAAAACGTTCATAAATCAGTTATAATCAACTCGAAATCACCTATTCGCAATCCAATACAAAGGAGACGATGCTATGAAGTTAACTTATGTTCTTTTGAGGACAATAATCATGCTCTTGCTATTCAGCTGGGTATCCCCGGAACTTAGTTCTTCCGTGAATGCTGCCGGTACATCGCAGCCCGCTGAAGACAGTTCATCCCAACCAGGTACACGATCGACCGGAGGAGGTGGCATGTGTTTTCCTTATCTGACCTCCGATTCAGCAGATGCAACTACCACTACAGATACATACATAACACCGGACACGACTGCCTCTCCTCCTTCCTCCCGTTCCACAGTGGCTCCCCTGCCTGTTAACACCTCCTACGGAACAGCTATCGAGCTGACGCCAGGAGTACCGGTCGAAGGTTATCTTCCTCCGGATGATCAGGATTGCGTCTGGTTCCAGGATGCACTCTATTACAAAATCACCGTTACCAAGACACAGAAGATTACTGCCCTGATGCTCGTTCCACCGGGTCTGGATTACAGTATGTATCTGGAAGGCACGGCTTCTTTTCGGCACAAGGGTCCTTATGACCAGCTCAGCTATGTCGCCCAGCCGGGAACGTACTATCTGCGCATCTCCGAAGGACATACGCGTGGCAGTCTCACTCAACCGTTCAATCTGAAAGTCATGCTGTCTGACAAGTTCGATGATTATGAACGGTATTCCGACGACAGTTCGGCGACAGATGCCTATTACCGGGGACCTTCGGTGCAGACGATAGACAATCTGTATGACGAAGATTGGAAAATGTTCGGTCTCGACTACCCGGGTACTATTACGGTTCGCCTGGATAACCCTTCTTCCAAAGGCGTATACAAAGTCGAAATCTGGGACTGGGAAGATAATGTGATTGCCACTGTAAAGCAAAATGAGACCAAAACCTTGCGGCTGCCGGTCACCTCGTATTTTGTTCGTGTCTATGCTCCGTCCAAGTATGATCCGGATGTGCCTTATACATTGACCATGGATACCAAATACGATCCACGACCTGTCTGTCACTGGGACGAGGAACGTCCATGGGAATGGGTATGTACGGGTCCATGATCTAGAGAACAGCAAACAACCCATTTACGCTATGATTAATCCTTTTCGTGTTCCTGCATCCTAACTTACCGAGGAGATGATGCGATGAAATCCAAACGGTTGATGTTCAAAATGGTCACGATTCTGCTGCTGCTCACTTGTATGACGGGTCCGATGCTGGCCGCTGTAGCAGCCGATACTTCTGATCCAGCGTATCCCCAGCTGATTCCGCTGAATAGCAAAGACCGCGTAACGCCGCAAGCTTACTCGGGCGATGTGTCGGAATGTCTGCCCTTTGCCAAACCGGTGGCAGCACCTGCCCCAGGTAGTACAGCGACAACAGCCACCTATGTAACTGCAGATACCTATGCAGCCGGTACCAAACCGACTACAGGTGTCCCTACCATACCGGCTCCACCAGGCATGCCGACCAATATCTCTACCTTTGCCGCGACCGAGTTGACGCCGGGTGTCCCTGTCGAAGGTTATCTACCTCCGAATATGCCGGGCTGCATTTTCTGGCCAGGCGGACTCTGGTACAAAGTCACTGTCGACAAGCCGACCAAGATTACCGGACTGCTGCTGACGCCGCCGGGCATCGACTACTATCTGTATCTGTACTATGAACGCAATGGTCCGGGTGATGTGAATACCGGTACGGTTTCTTTCCGTAATTCCGGTCCATATGACCAGGTTGCCTATGTGGCACAGCCGGGTACGTATTATCTGTTCGTAACCGAAGGGGCAACAGGCGGTAGCATGAAGCAGCCATTCAACATCAAGGTGATGCTGAGTGACAAGTATGATGAATACGAGAAATATACGGACGATGCCACCACTACAGAGACCTACTATGATGAATACCGTACCGGTCCTATGATCCATACGATCGACAATCCGTATGATGAAGACTGGAAAATGTTCAACGTCAGTGTGAACGGGGCATTAACGATCAATCTGGACAATCCTTCATCTAAAGGTTATTACAAGCTGGAGCTGCTCGATCAGAATGAACATCTGATTGGCTCCGTATACCAAAACAAACCAAAAACATTCCGGCTGGATATGTACAACGCCTACTACACCCGTGTATTTGCGACTAATCCTGCCAAATATGATCCGGATGTCCCTTATGTGCTGACGATGAAATTCAAGCCTGATCCGCAGCCTGTCTGTGACTGGGATGAAGAAGAACCATGGAAATGGGTATGCACCTGGCCTTAATCAAATAAAGGAAAAGAATCCCCTCTCCACAAAAACCAAGCTGCCAAAAGAAAAAATGGTAAAAACCAAAACGCTAAAAGTAAATAGACTCTGATCTATATTCCAACTCCTAAAGGGGATTATTCGATGAAATCAAATCCATTCCTATCCAAAATCATGGTTGCGCTGCTGGTAGTCAGCTGGGCTCCGGGAACGCTGGGATCGCTCACATCTGCCGCAGGTCTGGATCAACCAGATACTGGCACGATCGCTACAATCCCTGCCGATCCGATTACCAATTCGCTTCAGCCAAGCAATGTGTCAGTACCTGTGTCTGAACAACCAACAGTAGCTACCGCCACCTATCTGACCAGTAGCCTACCTACTCTGCCTCCCGCTGTATTGACGCCACCTACCAATACGACCAGAGAAACCGCGATTGAGATCAAGCCCGATACTCCCATCGAGTCCTATCTTCCTCCAAGCAGATCGGATGGCCCTGGGAATTACAGCGGTGGCATTCTGTATTACAAAGTCACATTAACAGAAAGACAGAAAATGACGTTCATGATGCTCATGCCGCCAGGAATTAATTACCACATGTTCATGGAGTCCACTGCCGGATTCCGCAGCAGTGGTCCTTACCAGCAGCTCAACTATGTCGGCGGACCGGGAACATATTATCTGGAAGTTACCGAAGGTGGTACGCCCGGCAGTCTGACAGTGCCATTCAACCTGAGACTGGTGCTTAGTCCAAAGTTCGATGATTATGAACAGTATTCCGACGATTCCTTTGTCACGGAAGTATATGACTGGGGTCCGACACGCCATACGATTGATAACCCTTTTGATGAGGACTGGAAAGCATTGAATATCCCTGAAAATGGTAAATTAACGTTGTCTCTGGACAATCCATCCAACTCCAAAGGCGTATACAAAGCAGAGTTATATGATCAAAACTCCAGGCTGATCGGAACTGTCTATCAGAATGCACCAAAAACATTCGATATTCCGATGAATGGATACTACACCCGCGTCTATTCTGCCAAAGGCTCTTACGATCCGGATGTGTATTATACGCTAAGCCTGGATTTTAAGACACCTCCAAAGCCAGTCTGTGACTGGGAAGAAGGCGACGTTTGGGTATGCACGTGGCCTAAATAAAGAGAGATGACGCACCTTATCGCACTTGTTATGAATCATAAGCACATCTGTCTTTATCCCAAATCGCAAAGGAGCTTACCTCATGAAATTCAGACCGTTAATGCTCAAAGCAATTACAGCTCTGCTGCTGACCGCCTGCATGCCTATGAGCAGTCTGGCTGCTGATGCCGCTGGTTCTTCTCCGGCACCTGCGCTACAGCGTACCGTCCAGACGAATACAGTAACAACACAGGGCGATGTATCCGATTGTCTGCCGTATTCCAACCCGGTGGATCCACCCAGTGATGATACAGTATCCATAAATACGTATTCGACTAACGCATCCTTGGCTGCTCCTAGTATGAAAAAGGGAACCACACCTCCTCATATGCCTACCAATATATCTTCAGAGTCTGCGATCGAGGTGAAAGCGAACACACCGGTAGAAGGAAAGGATACCTGCCTCCGGATATGCCAGGCTGCTTTTTCTGGCCAGGTGGTGTATGGTACAAAGTGAAGGTGGACAAGCCCCAGAAAATCACGGGATTACTGCTGACTCCACCAAGTCTGAATTACAACTTGTATATCTATTATGAACGTTCCGGCCCAGCGGATGTGGATGCAGTCGCAGTATCTTACCGGACCAAGGGTCCTTACCAGCAGGTCAGTCATGTTGTAGATCCCGGCACTTATTACTTTTTCATTACCACGAATAAGTCAAACGGCAGTTTCACCCTGCCATTCAATTTTAAAGTGATCTTAACGGACGTATATGATAGTTACGAGAAATATTGGGATGACGGTCCTACTACGGAAGCCTATCTCGCAGACCATTCCAATCCTATGATGCACACGATTGACAATCCGTTTGACGAGGACTGGGATTCGCTTAGTTTTGATGTGGAGGGAACCTTTACGATTAATCTGAATAATCCCTCCAAGAAGAGTGTATACAAACTGGAAGTCTTGGATATGAAAGAAAATGTAATCGAAACCGTATATCAAAATACGACCAGGACGTTCCGATTGCCACTCGATAATTATCACACGCGCGTTTATGCACCGAATCCTTCCAAATACGATCCAACTGTCCCTTATGCCCTTTCGGTGAACTTCAAGCCTGATCCGCAGCCTGTATGTGGATGGGATGATGACAAACCGTGGAAATGGGTGTGTACCTGGCCTTGATGTCGATATGTATATTGAAGATTTTACGTTTCGGTAAACTATAACGAAAACCCATGCAGGAGCCTATTGGCTTTGGCATGGGTTTTCTAATTTTCATAAAAGGTGTCAGATGAATCTCTCTATAAATAATACTATGATTCAACGATGTAAATCTTGCGAATCCTTGAGAAGTTATTCAGGAAATTTTTGCTCGTCATTCCAATATACTAAGCCACTGGCGAAACGGTATTTATTAGCATTATTATTGGGAGCGTTAATAACTGTCGTATTATTAAATTTCACAGTCCCCATTCCTCCGGACCCCCATACTCCTACGGCATATCTGCTCGCATTACGACTGGTATTATCATTAAAAATAATATTGTCTATGGGCGCAGACCCAGCATATACCAGCATATCGGTATGCTCTTTTTCTAAAAATAGAGCTGTACTGTCTACTGTATTTCGATTAACGGTTACATGATTTACCGATTGAGTGTTATAGCTGCCTTCTGTAGCGATATATATACCGGCCAATTGCGTACGCTGAATAGTATTAGCCTCGATACGTACATCATGACCACCCACTACAGAAATCCCCCGAGTATTACCATCACTAACCTGATTATTCAAAATACGAACATCATACGTAGCTTCCGGATTGCCTGCTGCATCCAGATCATCGCCGTAGCTGACTACAGCAATCGTATCATCGCCTACATTCTGAACAATATTTTGTTCTACAGTTATATTATGACTGCCGCCTGTTGTATGGATACCATCGGCATTCGTATTTTGTACAGTGTTATTGGTAATTGTTCCTCCGGCAGATCCGCTCACATAAATACCGGCGGTACTGGCTTTGTTCACTACTATATTATCGACTGTAAAATGGGTTGCATTCTTGACGGTGATGCTGTTTTTATCATTGGCGCCATTTCCACGAGGGACTACACTTTGATACTCATGCTTCAGGTTGCGGATCGCTGGATTGCTTCCTGTGAGATCTATCGAACCGCGCTCGGGATTGGTCGATAGCAGGATAGATTTTTCCTTGCTTGCACCCTTTAGCGTAACACCGTTAACTGTTACGATATCACTCAGCTGGAAAGTACCAACTGGTACATATACGTCTTTGCCCTGTGTGCGTGCAGCTGCGATAGCCGCATTAACAGCAGCATAATCGTCTTTGCCATCATTGGCTACAGCGCCAAATTGTACAATCGACAGACTCTGATCATCCGGTACATCTGCTGCCTCGGTAAACGCTATCGTCGGATTCCAGAGCGTATGGTCAAAGCTGATCGAGCCGACTTTGTTAACCACAAAGTGAATCGCTGTTCCTTTTTGCACAGCAATCTGGCTTACACCGGTCGGTGTTACGCCTGCTGTAGACTGGACTTTTTGGCTCCAGAGAGTTGTATTGTCCTTGCGGATACTCGCGAGAATACCATCTCCATCGGCACTTCCTTTTTCTATAGCCCCGGTGATGGTGATCGTTCCGTTGGCTGGTGCAATCCAGGTACGGACAGCATCGGCATCGTTACCCGGATGCTGTGCATTCGCCGACACCCATGGATAGGTGCCACCGTTATCCCAGCGATTGCTCGCCGCCTGATATGTAAGCTTGCTGTATGTGGTTCCTGATGCTTTCTCATATTGCCAATGATTGGCACCCTGGGTGGAACTGTAATTGGTAGACGCCTGGTAGTTCACAATATCGGCTGCGGATATCGTTCCTGTCACACTTATCAATCCCAGTCCCAGTGATGCCATACTTGCAGCTATCCATTTGGTGTTCATATGCAATTGAATACCTCCTATTAGTATATTAGTTAATAATGTGAATTATATTAACTTTCCATTATTAACCTTTTATAGAAGGTATAGAATCTGTATAAATTGCTTTTCTCAGTGTCGCTGTCCAATATGCTCTGCCCAGGATTGACGATCCAGTACATAGTGCTGATATTCTTCGCCTTCGATGTGGATGATATCCCGCAAGGTGAATCCGGATTTTTGGATGACCTGGCAGGATGCGATATTCTCGGTCAGTGCTACCGCATTGAGCAGTGGAATATTGGTATTTGCAAATAAATACATAATCATGCCCTGCACAGCCTGTTTTGCATATCCTCTACCTCTGTAATCTCTGGAAATGGCATATACAATCTCCCGGTTCGGTGAAGGCAGTTCACTCTTGATCCCTGTGCAGCACCAGCCGATTAGCTCACCTGTATTTTTGGAAAAAATCGCTAGACGCAAGTATAGATCCTGTACATCTTCACCGCTTAGCACTGCATTGAGAAACTGTCGATTCTCGGGAATCTCATAGTGGACCAGCCAATCTGCCCGTACTTCTTTGGGAACGTTCCAGCCGGGAAGATAGCCATAGATTTCGGGCTGCCATGTCAGTGTATGCAGGGCATCCAGATCCCCAGCTCTGAACTCCCGCAAAATAATATCTTCACCATCTATAATCAACACATCTTCTTTGGGAACAAAACGATTATTTATATACATCATCAGCATCACTCTCCTTACTTTTGGTTAATTACCATATTAAGTAAACGATGATAAAGCAGTCAATGTTGCACTCTGGCCTCGATTAAACCAAAAAGACATCCTGTTTACGGATGTCCTAAGGTAGTATTTGCTGCATGCACAGCAGACTCGCTATTTATGGTTTATTTACTTCTTTCTCAGCCTGTTCATTCATTTCAAGTCCAGTAATCTTCTCTGCCAGAATCTTGCCTGCATTGGCGAGGGTTGCCATTTTGAGTGAGAAGCTGGACAGCATCTCCTGCTGGGAACCGGCGTTATCGCGTAGCGCACGGCCTTCCTCGCGGGCCAGCTCCATCGTATAGCTGGATGCATCTTCCTGTTCATCACAGAAATGATTGTAGATTTCGCCGAGTGTACGAACTTCCAGCTGTCCTTCAATCATCGCCTGTATAGTGGCAATCGGCAGGACCGGTTTGAGATTGCAGATCATGATCAGATAAGCGATATGCGTGCGCGAATAGCGCTTTTTCACAGTAGGCGGAATGACTTTTTGTTTGACATAATTATTAATCATTGATGGAGTAATCAGCTTGCTGCCCGTATCTCCGGGGAACTGGCGAAACTGCCCTTCCAGCAGCGCGACCATCTGATCCATATACAGTTCAATCTGGGGCAGCTGCTCCCAGCGGGGAAACCGGTAATTAATCTTGGCTTCGCCCCATTCCTTCAATTCATCCAGAAGGGGGTAGTGCATTGTCGGTCGTTTCATTGGATTCTCCTCCTCGTAGGAATATTCAGGATATAGATTCATTATGTATACGACCCTGTTCACCTGATTGCCACGAATTAAGCGTATAACGTGTCTTTTGTTATAGCGCTGCGATTTTCTTTCTATTATAACGGATATACTGCCTTGCAGTAACTTGATATCATTCTAATCTGCTTGCATCAAGTTTGTAATCAACATCACATGTGGTTATAATAACTATATCACAAGATTTTGCACTACATATGTATTTTTTGCAATATTGCACATTTAATTATTGCAAAGCATATGCTCACAATCTTTGGAAATAGCGGCTAGCTAAGCTGGTTTTCAGGGAATTGTTGAATCTTCTATGAGAAAGTAGTGATTTATTATGAGAACAATCGCCTGGGTAACCGACAGCACCGCAATGATCGATCCTGTATTTGCAAGCGAGAATCATATTTATATCGTTCCGCTTTGCCTGATTGCAGGTGATGAAGTATATCGTGAGAACATCGATATTACCGCTGAACAATTTTACGAGAAAATGCGCATCCATGACCGTGTAGGCAGCTCTCAGCCGCCGATCGGAGAATTTATAGAATTATATGAACAACTCAAGGATCAATACGATGATATTATTGCTATTCACTGCTCATCCGAACTAAGTGGAACCTACAACTCCTCCCTGCAGGCTGCCGAGATGGCGGAAGTGCGTGTCATCGGTATTGACTCCAAAGTCGGTGCATTCCCACTGCGCGAGATGGTTATGCAGGGCATCGAGATGCAGCAACAGGGCATGACAGCAGCCGAGATCAAGGAACAGATCGACGGTATGATTCAGGAAATGTCCTTTTACATGATTCCGGCCAGTCTGAGCCAGCTTCATCGCAGTGGTCGTGTATCTGGCACCCAGCTGATGATCAGCCAATTACTGTCGATTCATCTGCTGCTGCGCTTTGAAGAAGGTAAAGTCATTGTGGAAGACAAGATCCGTACGATGAAAAAGGCCAAGCTGCGTCTGCTTGATATCCTGAAAAAAGATGTGGAGCATATTCGCGATGTATGCATTATGCACGCCAACAATCTGGAAGGTGCTTTTAAGCTCAAAGAAGAGATTGCGCATCTGGCACCGCGTTTGCAGATTGAGATTGCTTCCTTTATCCCGGTGGCAGGTATTCATGCGGGTGAAGGTACACTGGCTCTGGCATGGATCAAGAACAATTGGAGTGCGATCCAGCGTAACACCCTGTCGGCTGCACATACTACAGCCTGATTGGACAGGAAGTAACACGAACATTAACTGCGGATCAATGGATAGTTGATTCAGCAGCATTATAGATTGAGTATTTGCTATGGTTAGTTTGTGACTATTACCTCATTATCGAACCATCTATTTTCTAGTGAGCTGCAGACAAGAATGGATGAGTAGTTATTAGGTATAATCATCGGTCTAACCATGCAAAAGGCTTCCACCCTAATCGGATGGAAGCCTTTTTTCTTTTTATAGACTCTTATGCATGCTGATCGAATTTTGCTGTTTGAATAGGTGGTTACCAGAATAACATTGAATAGTCGAGATCGTAAGATTATTATATCGCTGATTATCCAAGACCAGCCTTTTAATAATGAGAACTGCTGCGTTTTTTCTTTTTCTTCTCTGCTTTTCTTTCTTGCTTGTTCACTTTTGCTTGTCGTCGCTCCTCTTTTTTGCGCTCGTATTCTTCACGCTGGTTTTTCTTTTTCCAGTTTTCTTCCTTGTCCTGTAAATGAATCTTTTCCTGCACACAGATCATCATAATGACCTGCAATGGATTGATCGCCGGGTGCTTGCTTAGTTTCTTGATCGTATATGTATTATTCATTCCCGACTGTTTGGTAATACTGTACTCCTGTTCATGCCGAGTATTCATGAATTCGATATTTGTGTTAAAGGGCATGCGAATGAGGGAGGTACTGCCGATCTTTTGCTTGTTGCGATCCAGCAGGTGGAATGAATATCCCGACTTAATCAAAGGTCCTTTTAGCTGCTCCTTCATATAACCGACCGTCGCCCCGCTGCCATCTTTCATTGTACCCAGACGGGCAAGACCCAGCGTACCACGGCGAAGATGCTTTTCGACAAGCAACTTTTTTCCATTCGCATCTGACAGAGTGAACCGGTCTCCTGACCTTTTCAATAGAACCATATCCATTCGTGCGACAGGTTCATCATTTACGTATACCCTGTAAATAAAGCTTCCATCCTGATCTGTCTTTAATACAATCGTGTCCGCTTCGCGGATCACTTTGGCGTAATCGCGCGATGGGTCCCCTTTGAAGTTAGGAACCGACTGGCGGGTAAAAGTGTGTGCTCCGCATCCACTTAGCAGCAGAGCCAGTATAATGATACATGCTGTCCATCTTTTCAATACATTTTTCTCCTTAACATGCATTCTAGTTCTCAGGAACTATATTTATTATAATCCTATTTCTGTATTTGCCCATGTAATAAATGTCATTTTATCAAAACGTTATGACCTGTCTGCTTCGTCTATACTGTATAGATATCCAAAAGGGGGAACCATCGTGACTGTATCCAAAGCAGACACCGAGCTGCATACTTTGTCGGTAGATGCAGATTATGCCTGCGAAGAAGAACGATTCTACCAGACGGTGCTGTCTCACCGAAACCAGCTCTACCAGATTGCCTATAGCTATCTACGCAATAAGGAGGATGCGCTGGAAGCCATCCAGGAAGCAACTTTCCGGGCATGGAAAAAGCGCAAAACACTCAAAAATCCGGCAGCTTTCAAACCATGGATCATTCGTATTCTGATCTACATATGTATTGACGAACAGCGCCGCCGCAAACGCATCTCTCCTATACCCGAGCAGATGCCTGAACCGTCTGTGCAGCTGGATCACCGGCGCATGCAGATGCTGTCGGTGCTGGAGAAGATCAAGCCCAAATACCGTCATATCCTGCTGCTTCGTTATTACAATGACATGACCGTCCCCGAGATCGCCCGCATCCTGGACAAACCGGAAGGCACGATCAAAACCTGGCAGCACCAGGCACTCAAGCAGCTGCGCAAGCATATGGACAAACAGGAGGATTGGTATAATGAAACATGATGTGGAACAGATGTTGAAGCAGGATGCAGAGCAGCTGCGCACTGAACAGCCTCCTGCAGGTGACTTCGAGCAGATCCGGGCGATTCGTGCAGGAATGCAGCAGCCTGCAAGACGCACGCATACGTTAGGAAGCGTCTTAAAGAGACGCTCGTCGCGTGTAGTGATGAGTACAGCTGCAGCTGTAATGGTCATTGCTATTCTTCTGGCGGGAGTCAATCAGTGGAGTCCATTGTTTAAGACCGCAGCTCTGTCGGAAGAAGAGCAACAAGCGAATGATAACTGGGGAGATCTGGAACCTTTCCGGGAGTTATCCAGTCATATGAATATCTATGATTCACTCAATTCAGCTATTAAAAATAACTATATTCAGCGAACGAACACATCGGTTACACAAAATGGACTTACGTTTACGCTGCATGCCTTAACCGCGGATCGCCAGAAAATCATCTATTTCTTCACTATTGAGAGTCAGGAAGATTTAACTGTTATGGCTCCCAGTATATCCCGGTTTATCAGTCCGGATGATCGTCATGTAATTAGTGAAGGCAGTAGCATATGGGGAGGCGCTTTTCTGGAAAACCCCAGACTATATAAAGGAATGGGTATGATTCGACTAGAAGAAGGACAAGCTTTTCCTCACAAAATGATTGGACGTTTTCAGGTTCGAACCACAAAAATAGACTTTTTAAATCATCATAATCTGGAACTTAAAAAAAGTGACATTAACATTATGCCTATATTCAAGATCCCTTTTGATTTGGCTCCACAATTCAGTCTTCAAGAACCCAAAATATATTATCCGAAGGATTTAGTTTATAAATGGAGTAAAGGCACCTTAAAAGTAACCAAAGTAGAATTATCATCATTATCTACTAAGATTAAAATAGTGCTTGATCCTGTAGCTGCTAAATCGGATCCTTACCCGGTTTTCCCCAACCTTTATTTATTAGCTCAAAAAGGTGGAAAACGCACGCCTCTAGACAATCGTTCCGGCGGAAATTCAGGAGGCACAGCAGATGACGGCAGTTTCGAAATAGAATATGAATTTGGAAGTGACCTACTATCACAACCCGATACTTTGCAAATTGCATTAGCAGATGGGCAAAAGCATACATTAAAGCTCCGCTAAGATCTAGAAGCAGAATGCTACATCTTTGGATTTAATCTTTATGATCCCCATTTATAATATCTAATCCCAGGATCTTTAGGCTTGATCGGAGAATATGCTGTTATTCTTTTCTGAAATGAATACTGACTTATTCCTTGCCTGATAAATACAGAAGCTTGTCATATAACTGAGCCCTATAATACCATTCATCTAATGTCTCAATCACCCTGTTCCTAGCAAAAAGAGCGGTTCCCCGTGAGGATACCGCTCTTTTTGTTATACATATTATTATCGTACGATCCATGACTCAGCCATCCCTATTTACTCATTCTGTTATCGCCGCTTGCGCTGCTCAAAAAACTCGCATTCTGATCTATCATAATACTTCATATCACTAATATCCGCCTGAACCACAATCCGGTTCTCATCAAAACGCACAATCTTCACCGAAGATTCTATCAAATCATCCCCGCGAAAAATGCGCAGAACAGACTGCTGCTCCATCGCATCCTGAAAATCATCATCGGTCTCCAGTCTAATCTGATAAGCCATTGTCATCCTCCTGTCTCTATGCTGCACACATCCATGAATCATAGCATATTTTACAGTCAGACTCTAATCCTTATCCATGCTTACCTGATAGGCTTATACCTGGCTCAATCGGTAAAAGACTGCCGCATGCGGTGCCAGCTTCACTTCAATCTCTCCCTGCACGACACCGGCATCTGAACGTTCCCACAGATTGCGTAGCTGCACCGCTCCCTGGATATTCAACTGATCCATTGTCACACGCACCAGCGCCTCTTTATCGCCTGCATTAAATAGTGCTACATAACGGTCCTCGCTGCCCTCCTGCTCTGCAGTCCATACAATCCGATCCTGTTCATCCCGGAAAACCTGACGGGCATTACGACTACTACGGTTAGCCTGCAGCACTTCATCATTAGTAAGCAGAGACAGTGTCCATGCATCATTATCCCGCAGTTCACCCCCGAACATCAGTGGAGAACGGAAAATCGACCACAGCGTCATCAGCGTCAGCTGTTCATCATGGGTAAATCGTGTCCAGCGATCACTTCCGCCTCCATCCACCGAGCGAATCCCGATATGACCAAGAGGCAGCATATCACAGTCTGGCCATTGTCCTTCTGCTACATACGGTGCCCATTTCTCACAGCGTTCGAACATGGCATGCAGCAGCGGCCAGATATCCCAGAAATCATCGGTCACCCGCCACATATTCGCATTTGCTGCCAGCTCCTCATGATATTCCAGCGGTGCCGGACCCGGAGACAGACTGAGCACCATCGGACGGCCGCAGCGATCAATCGCCTGGCGAATCAATTCGATCTCTGCCAAATGAGTATCATACAGACGGGAAGCAGCGATATCATCCACTTTGACAAAATCAACACCCCATTGCGCATACAGCTCAAATAGCGAATCATAATACTCCTGGGCACCTTCCTGCGAAGCATCCACCCCGTACATATCCGTGTTCCACGGGCAAATCGAATTAGGGTGTGCAATCTGGCGGGCTGTTACGGAAGTTCCTTTGATCGGTGTATCCTGATGTACAGCCTGTCTCGGTATACCTCGCATAATATGAATACCAAATCGCAGTCCCAGGCTATGTACATAGTCTGCCAGCGGCTTGAATCCTTGTCCATCTGCTGCAGAAGGGAAACGATTAACAGCCGGAATCATTCTTGAGTATTCATCCATTTCCAAAGGGACAAAAGAGCGGTACGCAGAAGATACTGCTCCCGGTTCATACCACTGAATATCCACCACTACATACTCCCAGCCAAATGCCTGCAAATGCTCTGCCATATATTCGGCATTTCCTCGAATTTCCTCTTCGCGAACAGCGGCTCCATAACAATCCCAGCTGTTCCAGCCCAGTGGCGGATAAGGTGCCCATTGATGATGCTGCATATGTATACACTCCATTTCGTTGGATGATTAATGACTGCTTTCTTCTCCTGATGATAACGCTTACTGTATTGAAATTCAATTCTAATGTATACATTTGTATGAATAAATTTATATTTTTGTATTGTATGTACTTACTTGGTGAATCTACGGCTTCCCTCTCGATGTATTTACTCAATTTCTTCTTTGCTGGCTAAATTGCAATTTTATGTATAAATTTTTAGATGATCAGGACGATATATATACATGACTAACATACACAACATTATATTATATAGCTGGAGCGTGAATTTATGAGATTTAATATTCAAACAAAGCTTTTGTCCGGTTTTATCGCTGTAGTTTTACTGCTTGCCCTTGTAGGCTTCTTATCTACAAGTGGAATCAATAATCTGGGAACACAACTGAAACAAATAAATTCTAAATCTATGCCAAGTGTCACCCTGCTCGGCACACTTAACGGCGATATCTCTGATGTAGAGCGTCTCTCACTGAATATCCTCTATGAGCCAGATCCTGCTAAATTAAAAGAATTGAATGATGCATATAATGCACTTCTGCAAAAGATTACAAAAGAACGTGCAGACTATGAGAAACTTATTCAAACGGACAAAGAAAGACAAATGTTTGAACAATTCACTTCCAATTATGATAAATACCTAGCCATTCTTCCTAAGCTGATTGACGCCGGTCTGAATAATCGTACGCAAGAATCTCTTACTCTTCATCATGAAGCTTATCCAATTTGGGTAAGTGCTAATGATGCCATTACTCAGCTGATTGCACTAGAAAATGACCAATCGGCAGAGACAACAGCTACTGCTGCACAATCTGCTGATTCTACTTCAAGAATTGTATTTATTCTGACTATTGTAGCGATAGTGTTAGCTCTTGCGGTTGCTGTCTTCATCGCTCGCCTGATTTCCCGTCCGGTTAAATCCCTGCAAAGTGCTGCCGAGCAAATCGCCAGTGGTGACCTGTCCGGCGAGCCTATCGTTATCCGCAACCGTGATGAAATCGGTCTGCTGGCCGATTCCTTCAATAAAATGTCCCACAATCTGCGTAATCTGATTGAATCGGTCGCTTCAACTTCCGAGATGATCGCAGCTTCATCCGAGCAACTGACGGCGAGCAGTGAGCAGAATACCCAGGCATCCCGTCAGATTGCCGAGACGACTCAAGAAGTGGCTGAAGGTACAACACGCCAGGTGGATCTGACTGCCAAATCCGCACAGGCGATGCAAGAAATGTCGATCGGCGTAGAACAAATTGCAATCCGTGCACAGACGGTATCCACATCTGCAGCTGAAGCTGCTTCCAAATCGTCCGATGGAGATGCGGCTATCCGTGATGCTGTAGCGCAGATGGACTCCATCCAGAATTCGATGACTTCTCTGGCTCATGTGGTTCAAGAACTGGGTGAGCGTTCACAAACAATCGGTAATATTACTGATGTCATTACGGGTATTTCTTCCCAGACCAATCTGCTTGCTCTGAACGCCGCTATCGAGGCTGCGCGTGCCGGTGATGCCGGTCGTGGATTCGCTGTAGTAGCCGATGAAGTGCGCAAACTGGCTGAGCAATCCGCTGAATCTGCTCGTCAGATTACTGAGCTGGTAAGTACGATCCAAAGAGAAACCTACCGTGCTATTCAGGCGGTGGATGTAAACAGCCAGGAAGTACGCAAAGGTATTCAATCCGTTTCCCTCGCCGGTAATGCTTTCCAGGATATTCTGGCAGCTGTTAATCAGGTAGCGGGCGATATTGAAGATGTCTCTGCAGGTGCCGAACAAATGTCTGCAAGCACCGAAGAGATTGTGCGCTTCTCCAAAGAAATTTCCCAGATCACCGAGGAGACAGCTTCCGGTACCATGAACGTATCGGCGGCTACCGAGGAACAGCTGGCTTCGATGGAAGAGATCACTACTGCCTCCGCTTCACTCGCTGATACGGCTGAACAGCTGCAGGCTCAGATCAACGAATTTAAAGTATAATGTAACCTTTTACGGTTCTCTTGCGTCCTATCTTCTGTGTACCTGCAGCAGTTAGGGCGCTTTTACATAATGAACGACATGAAATTGGCATAACATTACCAGAAATAGCTGGAACTATGTATGCAGAACGAGGTAAAATTAGAATGAAATCAATAACAGACGGTTCTGCTTTATCCTGCATAGCAGACAACTACCAACGAACAGGAGGACTGTCCGCATGACCGATCATGACAAAAGAATATTGCCGGCGGAGACCGATCGCATGCCTATAACACAGCCTTCTGTTCATCCGTCGGTACCTGCATCCGACTCTATCTCTTTACAGCAGAGCAAAGCAGCTGATCCTCCTGAACGAAGAAAATGGTGGGATGCCAGACTGCTGGTCGTTATTATAGCGACCACTATTGTTATGATGATCCTGCTGATAACCACTTGGCTAAGACCGGTACCCGATCTGAATACTTATGCAGCCAGCTGGGGAGAACTGGAGCCATTCCATGCTTATCAGTCGGATGATGTGCATAATCAGAGTCTCGTCTCTGCCGTGGAGCATAACTATATTCAGATGGTAAACAAAACCGCCGAGCAGCAAGGCTACAAACTGACAGTCAATGCAGTAACTGCTGATGAGAACCGGCTAATTCTGCTGTATACCGCAGAAACGAATGACAGCCGCCAGATTCCTCGTGTAAGCAGCGTCAAACTGCTCAATATTGCTACAGGCAAGCCAGTAAATGCATCCCGTGTGCGCATGAACGGCACGAACGGTAACGAGAACCGTCAGCAGTATTTTGGTACAGCAACGATGCGTCTGGATCATCGTCAGAACTTTCCACGGGAAATCGCTGCCCAATTTCGGATCATGTCCATCACACCCGATTCGGCCTCCGAGCCGGGACGTATCCGCTATTCACCTACACTGCTCGTTCACTTCTCGCTGGCTCCCCAGTTCCGTACCCAGGAGACCGAGATTATTTATCCCAATCAGGTCATACAGTGGAACAATCATAGGGTCATTTTATCCCGTGTAGAGCTGTCTCCGCTGGAGATGCGTGTCTGCTTTACTGCTGACAAAGATACACCTGCAGAACAGGCCAAAAGAGACGAGATATGGCTTAGTCCAAGAGGAGTCATCTCCGAAAAAGATGGCCAGTCCATTACTTTACAGCCGCTGGGCAGCCGGATCGTCAGTCACGACCCTTATACATTCGAGCATGTGTACTATAGCAATCTGCTGGATGAACCCGATTCTCTCGAAGTGGTTGTCAAGCCGCTTGGCACATCCACATATGAAGATACACAGATTGTTCGGATCAAATAAGATGATGAACAAGCCACTAACCGGCATATACAGACACAGCAAAAAGCGCATCAAATTACAAGATGCGCTTTTTGCTGTGCTACGCTGATCGTCGCTTCAATCCCCGAATTGAACTCCAGATAGTCACTCTCTACCCCATCGCTAAAAATAACTCCGTTCTCCGGCATTTGCGATACAATCTTCAGCGGCTGCTGGCCATCAATCTTTCCAAAAATCAGTTCAGCAGCTGTCGTCCGGCTCGGAAAAGGTTCGCGCACACTGTAATAGAGGTAAGGTGCATCCCAGGAAAAAGAAGTAGAATCGTAACTATTCATCTGCATCTCCTGCTGACTGGCAGCTTTCATAATACCTGTTGCTCCTGCCATTACGCTTTTGAACCAGCCGGTTGAACCCATTCCCGTCGAGACGATAATGCCGCTGGATGACTGCTGCTCGCGGCGTTCACCTATAGTAATCTCATATCGTGCCGAGACATGGGTGCGCCGACCGATAAACAGATCATTAACACCTGTAAGCGACTGTCCGTCATTCAGCTCGGCTCTCGCCAGCCGTACTTCCTTGACCTGCCGCTGACGACGAAATACCTCGGGTACGATTGTCCCCAGATCTCTGGCGGTAAAAGGCAGCAGCACACCATCCCAGCGCTGAGGGTCCGGATTCACACCGATCAGCGGCTGATCGGTCACATACTTCATCGTATTGGCGACCAGTCCGTCCTGTCCCAGTACTACAACCACATCTTCCGGCCCAAAAATAAAGCTGGGTACGTGCTCACGGTCCAGGCGCTGCACCCGGCCAAGCGGCTGCAGCTCTGCCAGTGCCGTATCCAGTGCCTGATGATATCTTCGATCTTCCTGTACATAATCGTCAAAATCCGCTCCCATCCGCTCGATATAGAACTGTGCCTGCTGAATGGTATTGTAGCGAACGATAAGCTCCTGCAGTCGGGTACGTCGCTGTACGAGAACAATCTTGTTCTCGGTCATTCGCTGATTCATCTCGTCCGACCTCCCCGTTCTGCGTTAGCATTTATAGAATGGCTGCCCGCATCACCCATCAGTCCCTGCAGCAGATCCGGTGTGATATTAAGCTGCCCAATCCGGCTGGCATTCTCTGCCAATCCCTGGAAAGCGACCGCAATCAGCTGATCCGGCTTCATACCCATATTGGCCATCGCCTGCAGTACGCTTGGCTGTACATCTTCGAGCGACTTCATGACTGCAGACAATTCGTACGCCCGTGCATCCGCCTGAGCCTTATCATTGGCAATACTCAGTTCGATCAGCGTCTGCTTCTGTTCTTCCAGGCCGGTATTAAACTGCAGCTGCTCCTGCTCCATTTCATTTTGCTTACTTTTTACCGATCGTTCGGCCTCCAGTTGGGTCTCGCGAATCTGACGTTTCTTGGTCTCTACAGCGATCTCGGTACTCAGTTCATTCTCCCGTACCCGACGCTCCTGCTCAATCGAGGCATTGCGCCGTTCATACAAGGCATCGTCGGCATCGCGCAGAATCTGCTCCCTCGTCCGTGCTTCCAAGGCTCGCATTGTCTCTTTGTTGGGCAAAATGGCGAGTACAGACAGGCCCATAATCTCTATCCCGAGCTTTTGTAGCTCTTCACTGGCCTGCATCTCTTTGTTAATATTCTGAACCAGATATTCACTGGACTGGATCGCTTCCCGCAGCGGCATCTGTTCGATCCGCTTTTTCATCAGGACTTTGACAATATGGATAACACGCTGGGAGAGTTTGCCCGGATCATCAGAGATATACTTGTTCTTTTTAAGATTATACGTATAGTTCAGAATCCGGGTCGTCTGCCGGTAATCCGTAATCCGGTAGGTTAACTGGCCTTGTACAGTTACCATTTGATAATCATGGGTGATCTCTTCGAACATGAATGGCACATCAATCGAAGATACAGGAGCTACTACTACCGATGTTGTCGGCTCATAATAGTAAAAAGACAACCCCACGCCTTCTTTAACAATTTTGCCGTTCTTTATTTTCATCACATAGTCACTGGGCTGAAACTTCGCAAATCGTAATCCGAACATTATACATACTCCCCCTCTATTGTTATTAACATTATGATAATAAGTTGTTGGACTTAGAATAACACGAACTTTTGTTAATATCAATATGATAATAACAAAATGTTTATTTGATCGACTAATTCTCTTGGACGAAAAAGGAAGTGTTATTTAAGCAGAGGAGAGTATACTGGATGTACTGGATGTACTGGAAAATCATTGAGCATAATGTAAGTCCTAGAGAACTACGGAAAAGTTACTTTTCTCAGGCGCTGCTGCACTTATGCTGGTAACAAATAGCCCATATATGTAGGTGATATACCATTCCAATAGAGAAAGGAGCCGGATAATCGATGACTTTTTTCCAACCGCTTCAACCTCCCGAGATCCAGCGTGCACTGCTGCATCAGGGGTATACCTATGAGGAATATCTCCCGGCTCCCATGCTGCGTCAGGTCGTCGCCTGCTATTGGTGCTCATATGCTGCTCCTGGTGCTGTTCCTCAGGAGCATCGCATCATTCCCGATGGCTGCATAGATATAATTTTTGATTTGACTGCCCAAAAATTGACAGGCAGCCATTGGATATCCGAACTGATGTGCAGACATGAAGTAATGCAGATTGATCACCCAATGCATTGTCTGGGCGTACGAATATACGCAGGAGAAGCTGCACGAATCTTTGGATTCCCGGCTGGTTTGCTATATGGTAACGAAGTAACGATGCAAGATTTGTATAGCTTGGCAGCGAATGATCTGATTGAATCCTTGCTCTGTGCTGATCAGATAAGCATACGCCTCTCGCTGCTTGACCGTTGGCTATGCCAAAGGCTTAAGCAGCAATCTATGGTTCCTTCTTCCCTGTTCACTGCGGCACTGCATTATATCCATTATCGTCATGGCAATATCACACTCCCGGGAATTGCTGCAGAACTGCATTACAGCGAACGTACCCTACGCCGGTTGTTTGATCAGGAACTGGGAATATCGCCAAAAGAAATTGCCGGTATTATTCGCTTCCAGTCCCTGCTGCATAGTTGGCAACGGCAGCCCGCTTCTGCCGATACGGTAACGAGACTACGATTCAGCGATCTGGCTGCGGCTCATGGGTATTACGATCAGTCCCATCTAAATCGGGCGTTCAGCCAATATTATGGTTTGACACCCAGTCAGATCAGGCAATCGGCAGATGATTTGTAAGCTTTTTCTGCCAAAGTTGAATAATAGGGAGCGATTCAAGTCGATTGGCTCGTAAATTCATGCTGGAAGTAGAAGATTGACCGTTTTTTACAATCTATCAGATGTACATACAGATAAAATAAAGGAAAGCGTGCCTGCCGCATTGCTGATACAGAGTACAGACAATGCCCGGCGCCGATTATGATTACAGAGGAGACAGGACAATGAAACTTGCGATGAAATATGTGATTTTGTATGTGAATGATTTTGAGCAATCGATGCGCTTTTACAGGGATATTCTCGGACTTCCTATCAAAATGGAAGCGGGTACGTATGTGGAGTTTGATACAGGAGCGACTACACTGTCCATCAATACGCGCGAATCTGTCAACGAGCTGCTTGATCTGGGACTAACAACAGACGTGCCTGCTGCCAGTTCATTTGAAGTCGGATTTGTCGTAGATGATGTGTCTGCCGTAATTGAAGAGCTGCGTAGTCAGCAGGTTCCTGTTATTCGCGAGCCCATGACCAAGCCATGGGGACAGACGGTCGCTTATGTGGCAGATCCCGATGGACATTTTATCGAAATCTGCACCGCTATTTGATAAGCAATTGCTTAGTACAGAAATGATCCCTATCCTCTACCAATTTCCTTCTTGATTTTTGGAGACAGCAAGAAGTTCGAAGCTTACAAATACTTTTATCCAAAATCACAAAAAAACAGACGTACATGGCTTACTGCCGAGGTACGTCTGTTTTTTGATATGTCTTTGAAAAATCGAATCTGGAAATTAATACCTGATTCGTTTTTGCATAATTGTGTATATTAAAAATGAGATGGAAACACACTTGCTTACTTTTTTTCTGGATATTCTCGAGAATGCTCCAATGTATATATACCATTGTCATGTCAAATTGGTAAATATAGTTATATAAGTCTATGGAACTAAAATGTATGAGTCTTTACACATAATTTGTGTTGCTATATCCCTACTTAGATAGTATTATAGACCTATGAACACATAGACCTACTTAACTACTAATTATCCAATTAATTTTAATATAATGACGAATAGAAAGAGGTGATCCGTATGACTTTAATGGTAGATTATTGCCCTCGTTGTGGCACGGTATATCAAAAGAACTTTCGTAAAATGTGTAACGGATGCAGTAACGAACTGGATTCGACAATGAAACGCTGTATGGATCATCTCTGGAGATACCCAAATAGCACAACCGAAGAACTCAGCCAGGCTGCTAATGTGGAGATTACGGAGCTGTATCAATTTATCAAAGAAGGCAAGTTTTCCTTTACGTATCCCAAGCTTACCTTCCCTTGTGAATGCTGCCGTCAACCGATTCGCCAGGGACGAATCTGCAACAGCTGCACTGGTTCTTTTAAAGAAGCGTTTCCTGTACCTGCTGCCACAGTTCCTGCAGCACGCACTTCCGGTACACGCACCAGTCACAAAACCCTGTTCACATCCAGAGGATCAAGCCGTCGCTGATATAGATTTCGAATTATCTGCAGACTCTACAGCCAGCAGTATTTATATGACCGTTATGCTGGGAGGTTATGCTCTGTATAATCGCTCTTTCCAAATATCCAATAATCGCTCAGCCGCTAATAACGAGCCAGCGCAATCCACAAGACCGGTACCTTTACAGGATACCGGTCTTTTCGTGTTTTTTAGAGATACTGTCTTTGATCAATTTGTTTTATTCGCCTCTATTTTATATCACATAATAAAAGTCGATATTAAGACCATCGAACTGTATTATGCTGGTTGATCACTGTTTTACACCGGCTGTTTGGAGCGCTTTGCTATATTCTGTCGTCAGGAATTGAGTAAGCTGATCTGCACCTGCTGCCTTGAACGCTGCAATAGCATCCTGCTTGTTTGCGGCAAAATCTTCATCCGCCTTGGAGAGGATCATCGTTGCTGCGGTACGTGCTGCCAGTTCTTTTAGCTGGGTCTCCAGCTTGAGCAGATCATCGTTCAGTACAGGCAGCACCACCGTATTCTCCTGTACAATTTCTTCGGCAGTCATATTTTGCAGTGGGGTATTCTCGTCCTGAAGCTTGCCTTCCTGCACCATTTTGGAGACGACTTCTCCTGGATAAGAAGACTCATAGTGCTTGCTGAAGTCTTTTTCCAATGCAGTGGAACTTGCTGCCATCGCTTCTTCGGTGGAGAACAGGTTAACTGGCGTCTTGGTTTTGGGATCAATCACGCTGCCACCGAGACCGATCAGATTCTGATCAAGCGCGATTCCGGTACGTTCCCATGCATCACCACCATTGACTTTCATATCGATAGTTTCTTTGGTCAACTGGGGTTTACCGTTTTCCATTTTCCAGTGTGTACCTTCGATTCCACTGTAGAGGGTTCGGGCACCCTCGTAGGAGTGGATATAGTTCAGGAATTCCATTGCTTTTTCGGGATATTTGGAGCTTTTGGAAATGGCATAGCTTTTGTCGGCCCAGCCTACGGGACGAACTCCGCCACTCCAGGCCTGCTTGCCTACCGGCAGTACCATGAATCCTTTGCCGTCCTTGGCATACTTGGCGTTATAATCACCCATTGCCCAGGTAGCCGGTCCGAGAATGAATTGCCCGGCTGTTGCCTTGGCCATATAATCATTATTTTTCATTGTCAGAGCATCCGGGTCCAGCAGACCCATTCGATAGGCTTTGTTATAAAAGTCCATCGCTACCCAGTAGTTGGAATTCTCGTCGGTCAGTACATTGATCAGACGATGCTCACCGAGCGGCTTGGCGAACAGATCCGAGCTGCCGATAGCGCTCTGCTGGGTAATCCATGTAAATGGAATAATGTAAGGCCATAATCCCCAGTCCTGCCACATCGATACACCATAGATTTTTTTGCCTTCTTCGGTGGTCGGATGCTTGGCGGAGATTTGCTGAAGTACATTCAGCAGATCATCGGTACTGTTGATAGGCGGTGTACCTGCTTCCTTGTAATAATCCCAGCGCATAGTCGGTCCAATCGTCAGATTGGGATAGATGGGACTTGGGTCCGCCTGAATTTGTGGTGGCAGAAAATAGAGCTTTTTCTGTCCTTCGCTCCAGTTATCTCGGCTATAATCCACAACGGTCGGGATACTTTCTTGAATATCCTTGCCGTATTTGCCCAGCAGATCATCCATCGGAATAATCAGTTTGCCGTCAATTAGCTGTTTGCCGTACTGAGTCGGATCGGCACGCACAATATCCGGCAGATCGCCACCAGCGAGCAGCACATTCATTTTGTTGGCATCAGCTTCGACGTATTCAATTTTCACACCGACTTTTTTCTCGATTTCTTTGGCAATATCGCTGTCGGGATACGTATTCCAGTTTGTACCGGTCTCGTTGACAAGTACACGCAGGGTTACAATCCCGTTCTTGTCTGCTGTACCAGTCTGACTGGCATTACCAGTTGTATTTTCTGCGCCACCTGAACAAGCTGTAAGCGTTACCATAAATGAAAGTAACAATGCTGCCGCTGCTCTGCCCTTACCTTTTCTTCTCATAACCCAACCCCCTGATATTGTTATCTTACCTGTCCGGATAAATATATGCCAGCCTCAACCTTTGACCGCACCCATCATAATACCTTTGACAAAAAAGCGCTGAAGCATTGGATAGACTACTACGATTGGCAGAGTAACCAGCATGGTGATCGTCATCTGGATTGACTGTGGTGTCATAGTCCGCACTTCCGCCGAGTTGGTCATTTCGGCAGCACTCATGCTGGAGATGCTGTTGGATTGGTTGAGGAAGTTGTACAGTACCAGCTGAAGTGTCTGCAGATTCGGATTTTCCACCAGAAAGAAATTATCAAACCAGGTATTCCATTGTCCCAAAGCAGCGAATACCGCGATCGTAGCGATAATCGGCGTAGACAAAGGGAAAATCACCCGGGTAAAGATAGTAAAATACCCCGCTCCGTCAATCTTCGCGGATTCTTCCAGCGCAGGTGGCAGTTGCTCGATAAACGTCTTGATCAGAATAATATTGAATCCGCTGAGTGCGGTAGGCAGCACATATAACAGGAAGTTATTTTGCAGACCATACGCCTTCATCGTCAAATACCATGGGATAAAACCAGCGTTAAAGTACATCGTAATCAGTACAAAACGATAGATCAGCTTGCGCAGGGGCATCTCCCGCTTAGTGATCAGATAGGCAAAAAAGGAGCAGCAGAGCACGGTTAGAATCGTACCGACAATCGTCCTTAGCACAGAAACGACCGCTGCTTCCTGCAATCCATTCAGCTGCAGAGTCGCCCGGTAGCTCTCCAAAGAGAATCCGGCAGGCCATAGAAATACACCGCTCTGTGCCTGAAATGAATCACTGATCGAATAGATGAAAATATAATAAAACGGATAAATTGTGATGATCAGCAAAATCGTCAACAGCGTATAATTGACCACACTGAAGGTCATATCCGACCAATTGATCGGTTTACGGGTACGCATCCCGGCTGTCTTTTCCATACGTATTCCTTCCTTCCGGCTGTAATTCCATACCTACGATTACCCATGGTAACAAGTATAAATATGGTATTAATAAGATGAACAATACCAGCTCAATTCATATGCATTGGCAGATTCACTATTACTTGCTCCTATCATTATGTGTTCAGAACTTTCAGCGTATCACAATTGCTGTTAGATAATACTTTCGCCTCTGACTTTTTTGGACAGGCTGTTAATCATGAACAGCAGGATAATGCTGATTACCGACTTGAACATACCAACTGCTGTTGAGTATGGGTAATCGTTGGTTACGAGTCCCAGGCGATATACATACAGATCCAACACTTCAATTTTGTCGGCAACCATAATATTGTTGAACACCAGATACTGTTCAAATCCGGCGGACAACAGGTTGCTCACTGCCAGCAGCAACAGCACGATAAAGGTAGGCATGATATTAGGTATCGTAATATGCACAATACTGTGGAATCGACCTGCTCCATCGATCTTGGCTGCGTCGTACTGTTCGCCGTCTATGCCGACGATCGCTGCCAGATAGATAATGGCGTTCCAGCCAATCGTTTTCCAGATCAGCAGCAGGGTCTGTACGAGCCATACATGATCGGGATTGCCCAGCACATTGAGCGGTGTATCACTCAATCCCAATCGCGCAATAATCGTATTGATCGCTCCCTCCGAGCTGAACATGCTGAATGCCAGTGAGAACACGATAATCCAGCTGATATAGTTGGGCAATGTGGTAGTCGTCTGAATTAGACGTTTGAAAAACCCACTCTTCACTTCCGAGATCATGATCGCCAGGACCAGCGGCAGCGGAGCTGCGAGGATCGACAGCAGACTGAGTGCCAGCGTATTGATCATGACCCGGAGCATATCCCGGTCATGGAGCATCTCCCGGAAGTGCTCTATCCCGACAAAAGCAGTCTGACTCAGTGGAATACCCGGCCGGTAATCAAAAAAAGCATATACCCAACCAAACAAAGGCACATAACTGAAAGCGATTACAAAAATAATGAACGGTAATGTCATTAACAGTAATTTGATTCCGTCTGCATGAATCTTCCGCTTTTTCGCTTGTACAACTTCTCCTTTTTTATACGTAATCTCCACAGCGGAACCTCCTCTGTTCTTCCAGTCACTGGCCTGGTTGATCATTCGTTATCATGTTCTTATCTTAATATGCAGGAAGGGTACGCTAAATGAACAATCTGTAAAAAAAGCTGAATAATCTACAGATCGTCTCTTGTTGCAACTACCAAGTTGAAGTATCTACAGATAAGGTTGAACAAAAGAAATACGCTCAAGCCGAATGTACAAGCAACTATCAGGAAAACAAATATTTAACATTGAAGATCAAGAATTAGAAAGTGGGATACAGACAAAAAAAACGATCAGCAATATCGCTGACCGTTTTCACTATAAATAACTAGGATTGGTTGTATGGTTTGATTATTCGCCTTACTGCACAGCAATGATCAAAATAGCAGAGACGATATCAGATCTCCCTATTCCTTATCCGTTGATTCATTTTATGAAGCTGGGCTGGCATCGGCTAACAAAGCATGTACCTGCTGCAGATAGGCTTCCTGCAGACGACGGGTAACCGGACCCGGTGTACCTGTGCCTACCGGCTGACCATCGATCGTAATGACTGGTGCTGCTTCCATCGTGGTGCTGGTAATCATTGCTTCATCAGCGGCCATCAATTCCTCACGGGTGAATCTACGCTCCACATAAGGAATCTGCAATTCGGATGCGATACGTTCAATGACTTTTTTGGTAATACCACTAAGGATCAGTGGACCATCGGGATGCGTATAGATCGTGCCATCCTTGACGATCAACAGATTGGATGAGCTTCCTTCGGTAACCGTATTGTCCGCACGAATCAGAATAGCTTCAGTCGCTCCGGCTTCGGCAGCTTCCTGCTTGGCCAGTGTATTCGGCAGTAAATTCAGTGATTTGATATTGCAGCGCAGCCAGCGGATATCTTCACAGGTAATCGTAGCAATACCGTTCTCAATCGCATCGACCGGACGAGCGAGCGGCTCACAGTAACCCAGCATTACTGCTGTAGTGCTGACAGGAAAAGCATGGGCTCTTTTGGCTTCGCCGCGGGTCAACTGCAGATATAACATCCCATCCTGTTCACCAAATGTATCCAGGAGCTGATTCAGCTGGGCAGACAGCTCTTCCCGACTCCACGGAATCTGGATTTTGATCTCGGCGAGACTGTTATACAGACGATCCAGATGAGCTTCCTTTTCAAACAAATGTCCCTGGTAAATACGGAATACTTCATAGATTCCGTCCCCAAAGTAATAACCACGATCATGATAGGATACATGTACATCTTCTTCATTAACAAGCTTGCCGTTCCAGAGCAGCATAAGAGAACCTCCCTTTTCCATTTCGATTACTATACAACTACCAGACAGCGAGATACAGCATATTATAAAACGTCGCTTATGCGTTCATCTTAACACGCCTGAAATGGAAGAGTAAATCCAGTCTGTATGGTATGGTAAAGGGGGTTTTTGGTGCTCTTCAGGTGATGCAGCATCCGTTCTGGTGCATTTTCTATATGGATAAGAACAGACGGATGATCAGTAAGCGCTCCAGCCACCATCGGCTACGAGTACCGTACCGTTAATAAAGCTCGCTTCATCCGAAGCAAGGAATAAAGCTGCTGCCGCGACTTCTTCGGGCTCGCCTATTTTGGGATTCAGCCCCATGCCCAGCATAGCCTGCTGCTGGCCGAATGGATTCGGTGCAGTGATACTCGTATTGATGTTTGTCTTCACGGCTCCTGGAGCAATCGCATTGCAACGGATACCCAGCGTCGCATACTGGAAGCCCACATTGCGTGTGAATCCGACAACCGCGTGCTTGGAAGCGGTATAAGCTGCGCCTGCACGGGAACCATTCAGTCCGCCGTTGGAAGCGATATTAATAATTACGCCACTGCCTTTCGCCTTGAAAATAGGCAGTACTTTGCGGGTGGCACGCATAACGCTGGTCGTATTGATATCGAAAATGCGCGACCACAATTCATCGGTCAGATCTTCTGCAGGTACAAAATTATCCATAATGCCTGCGTTATTCACCAGGATATCAACCGTTCCGTATGTGCTGATTGCCCTATTGATCATATGCTGGATATCTTCTTCCCGGGTAACATCTACCGCAAGCGCAATCGCTGTACCTCCGGCTGCTTCAATCTCGTCCACGGTTAGCTGGGCGGTATCCTGACGAAGATCGGATACGACCACTTTGGCACCTTCTTTGGCGAACAGAATTGCGGAAGCTTTACCCATTCCCGAAGCGGCACCTGTAATAACAGCTACTTTATTTTCCAGTCTCATTATATTTCCTCCTCATTTGTTATCCAATCTTATAAATGAACAAATGTTGACTAACCAACATCCTTATGAATATGATACAAACACATCTGTATCGCCTCAATCAGTAAAATGGCGCTTCCCTGTTGGTTAATCAACAAAGCAGCGCCGATCTGTTTACTATGTTATGCAGCTTTCATTTCGATGCGTATTATGAATCCATATTTTCGTTATCTTCCGGCTGACTGTGTCCGGATTTTGCATATGTTGAAAGGAGCATCCCTTATGGATCGTCGTATTCGCAAAACCAAGCAGGCTTTTCACCAGGCCTTGCTGCAATTACTGGAACAGCAAGATTTTCGTGCTATTACGATCACCGATATTGTCAACGCAGCCGATGTGAACCGTGGTACCTTTTACAAACACTATATGTACAAGGAAGATCTGCTGGACGAATTGATCGAAGAGGTACTTCAGGATCTGACCGATTCCTATATGGAACCTTACAGAGGTAATAATTATCTGGATGTGAGTGAACTGGTATCTTCAGCTATTACTATTTTTGATCATGTGGCTGCACACCGCAGCTTTTATCGGCTCATTATTCATTCGCATTCCATGTCCGGCTTTCAGCAACGTATATGCAGTCAGCTGCAGCGTCTCTGTCTCCAGGGAATGAATCAGGTCAGTTCTTCTCCTTATGCAGACAATAAGCAGCCCAGTTCGATCCATCCCGAACTGTTCGCCAGCTATCAGGCGTACGCGATCTGGGGATTGATTATGAACTGGGCGCAGCATGAGTTTGAAGCTTCACCGGATTATATGGCCGAGCAATTACTGTTGATCGTCAATTATTCGGCAGGACGATAGTCGTTCAAGCCGTCCTGCTGAGCAGATTCGACCATTTTGGGTAGTCGGATGGTGACCTCCGCGCCCATAGGTACCTGCGGCACGTGCAGACCATATCCCTGACCAAAATAAAGCTGAATCCGCTTGTTCACGTTGTACAATCCAACTCCTGTACCGGGATCCGATTCCGGACGATCGGGATGACTCTGATCAGACGGCTCATAGCTCTCACCAGCAGCCAGCCGTGCATTGAGCTGCTCACGCCGCTGTGGATCAAAGCCTGCGCCCGAATCGATAACCGAGATCCAGAGATCCTGTCCATCTTCGTGTACTTCGATACTGATCTCGATTCCTTCTCCTTCTTCCCTGCCGAACTTGATCGAGTTCTCAATAACCGGCTGCAAAATAAAACGTGGGATCCGATAATTCAGCATATCCGGCTCGACATCGAATTCAAACTGGATCGTGCTATTGAAGCGGAGGTTAATGATTTTGATATAATTTTCCAAATAGTTCAGTTCATCACGCAGTGTGCACATGCTGTCCTTGCTGGCGAAGACCGGGCGCAGGATATTGCCCAGAGCAACCACACTGTTGACGATATTGTCCGCTTTGACCATGGAGGCCATCCAGCGGATCATATTGAGCGTGTTATACAGAAAATGCGGATTAATCTGATACTGCAGCGCTTCGATCTCCAGCTTGCGCTTGTTCTCCTGAATCTCATTGTTATGGCGCAGCAGCTCAACGATACTAAGCGACATTTCGTTGAACCTGCGCATAACAGTACCGAACTCATTATTGGGAATATCGGTGAAGGTTACACCCAGATCGCCTTTGCTCACATCACGCATCTTGTGGGCAAGCAGATGCAGTGGACGGATCATCCGGCGCAGCGAGAAATACGATACGCCAAAAATAACCAGAATGCTAAGACCGAATACCAGCAGCATAATCCGCTGTACCGAGAAGATCTGCTGGGAGAATAGCCCCAGCGGCACTTCGCGCATCATATACCAGTCGCTGTCCTGCAGTTTGTAGTAGACAATCTGAATCGGGTCTCCATTCTTGACCGCATCATAGCTGCCAAATGCAGCTGTATCATGAGCCGGAGGCAGGTAAGGACTCTGCTGACCTACACTTTCCGGGCTGCTGCCGGAGATAATCTGTCCGTCTGCATTGACGATATACATATTGCCTTCTGCCATATCCAGCGAAGCCGAATAGGTCGAAGCCAAATACTGCTCATCCATATTGAAGATCAGCGTCGCACTGGTCTGTGAATCATACAGTGCGCGTACACCCCGGATCAGGCTGATCAGCCTGCCGTCCTGCTCGCCGCTAATATACGGATTATAGTAGGATTCGGTCATTCCACCCTCTACCGTCAGATTCGGAAAAGACTGCTTGGCGCGTTCATATCCCTGTGACTGGAAAAAGCTGTCTGTCCAGGCGCGATCAGAGTGTACCAGTGTCCGGGTCGCATCTCCACCGAGTGCCCCGTTGGCGTCCGAGATAATATAGATGGAGTGAATATAGCTGTAATTGCTGATAAAGTTGGCGATCCGTCCGTAAATATCTTTTTTCAAGTCGATATTTTCCAGCTGGGAACGGGTAGCATTGCTCTGGATATAGCTCTGCACATCGTTATCCAGCAGGAACAGCTTGGATAACCGATCTACATCGCTGATCAAGTTGTGTATATTATGATCGATCTGCTGGAACTGCTGGTACAGCAGTTTTTCATTCTGTTCCTTGATCAGCCCGAGCATAAAAGTATAGAGCAGATAAGTAGCGAGGGAGAATACAATAATGCTGACCGCCATAAAAAAGACGATCAGCTGGGTACCCAGATGCTGAATTTTGCCGGTCTTGCCGGAACGACGCCATCCTCTCATAGGCTCTGATTCGCTCCTGCCCCGCCGCCCGTGCCTGCACTGCTGAGCCACTGTCTGCGGTATTCATTCGGATTTAGGCCGGTGACCTTTTTGAATACTTTGCTGAAATACGTATACTCCGGAGAGAATCCCACCTGTACAGCGATATCATATGATTTGAGATTGGTACCGATCAGCAGCTCTTTGGCCCGTTCGATCCGGTACCGGTTCAGATAATCGATAAACGTAATCTGCAGCTCTTTTTTGAACAGATTGCTCAAATATCCAAAGCTCAGGTTCACATGATCAGCGACCTGCTGAAGGCTGATATTCTGGGCGTAATTCTGCTTGATATACTGAAGTGCTCTGGCAATCTCATTACTCATATACAGCAGGTTCCGCGAATACTCCACTACTTCGGACAGATATTCCATTACCTGATCCAGCATCTCGGGCAAGGTATCGCACTGCTCCAACTGATCGGTAATATTGAACAACAACGTCTTCTCATTCTGATGATGATCATACAGACTGGTACTAACCCACTGGATAAACTGGAATAGCAGATGCTGGATCGATTTGCGATCATCCTGCAGGTGGCTGCGCAGAATGCGAATATAATCTTCATACCGTTCCTGACGCAGAGGGGACAGCAATTCACGTACAGGCGCATACTGCCGGATCTGCTCCAGCTGATTCTCTATAGGCATTAGATCAATCTGTTCACCGCGTACATGATGAAGTCCGGTACCTGTCCAGAATTTATGACTTAGCACCTGGCAGGACTCATGATACAGTCCTGGCAGACTTTTGTATGCGTTACCCATTTGGCTAATGCCAACAGATACCGAGCTGCTGAAGTAGGTACGAATTACTTCCTGTACCCGCTGAAGAATATGGGAAGTCTGCTGGCGGATCGCCTGTTCGGATAATACATCCTCAAAGCTCAGCAGCAGCAAATAATGAGTCTCATCTACATAGAAGCCCTCGCCCCGTTTCACAGACGATGTGATTTCATTCAGTATATTAAGCAGGGTCATTTTGATTAGATGTCCATGTTCGTCCTTGAACTTCTGCTTGAGACGAGAGTAGTTATCGACTTCGATTGTACAGGCAACGATTCTTACCGGTGACAGCTGCATCTCACTCTGTACAACAAACCGTTCCCATTCCTCGGATGAATAAATACCATACAACAGAAAATCCTTGAGAAATTTCTCCTTGATCAGTTCCAGGTTAGCAGGCAGCAGCGATCCATTGGTACGCTCACTTGTCGCTAGCTGCTGTTCGTTCCATTCATGCTGAATACCGGATAGTACACTCTCAATCTCTTCTTCGGTCATCGTCAGTTTGAGAATATAACCGGATACACCCAGCGACATCGCCCTGCGGGCCAGGTCGAATTCTTCCAGACATGACAGGACGACAATACGGGTCTGCTTATCTTCCTCCCTGATTCGGGCAATCAGTTCCATGCCGTCCATCCGGGGCATGCGTATATCAGTGATAATCAGGTCCGGCTTGTCCTGCATGTAAGTCTCCCATGCGCTCTGTCCATCCGGCAGATCGGCAATTACTTTCATATTAAATTTGTTCCAGTCGACCGAATTTTTGAGTCCGATTCGTACCAGCATCTCATCCTCTACTATCATCACCGTATACATCCATATGTCACTCCTTGATTCCCGAGTATAGACACAATACCCAGTCATTGCCCCTGCCGCTGGAAGGGGAAGTAAATAGCCGGGTATCGATATTCTCTACCTGCTCTGCACCCTGATGCTGTCCGGTACGCGGACAATACCATCTGGCAGTCAGATCATAATTTGGAAGCGCTCCCAATATAACTTTAACATACAGACCCTGAGGACAGTAGATGAATATGTAATCATCCCCTTTAATTGCCATCGGTGTATTGGCTCCCGATAGAGGTTCTTCCAAAAGATGCCCGGCAGGATGCGCAGTTAGAAGGTTTACACTTGTCATCAACTGATGAAGATACTTCATTTGCCCGGCTCCCGGACGCTGCAAGGCATCCTGCCATGACATTATAAAGAAAGCTCCCTGCTGCTCCATATCAACAGAGCTGTACATTCCATCCGCCATAGCCCAGACCGAATGATGACCATAGGTATGACCTGCTGCACCGCTGAATACGGCATAATAGGCAGCCTGCCTTACATCAGCTTCGTCAAAGTAACCATTGTCAGGGTTGAAATCGATCGGGATATCTTCGTAACATGGCTCGGCATCCAGTGTAGGTTTGACGGGATCGAGATGATAATCTGCCTGGATCAGGCGATAGTTATTGCGTACTCCGGCACTATGACTGGATTGAACCATATTAAAATCCAGCCATGACTCCTCATGCACATACAGCGATGACGATACACCGCCTTTGGGATGAAAGGTCATCAGATGCCCACCCTGATCCCCTTCCCTGATACCAAGTGCCATCTGCCGGATTATCTCAAAATGACGGCGAGTTTGCAGCGGACGATCTCCTCCCAGCACCCAGATTAACGAGGGAACATCACGGTAACGTTCACCCAGCCATTTGCCATATACAAATGCATTATCCGGTGTGAAAATCTCCGGTCCCTTGCCCCACATCCGATAGAACTTGTCTCCCCATGTTGGCAGCAAGGCCGTATACATCCCCATTGAAGCAGCCATCCGGATCATCTCATCGACATGATGCCAGTAAGAATACTCTCCATCCAGATCCGGCTGCAGCGGGTCGGGGAGACCTGAGGAATCCTTTTGCAAAGGCGCACGACCATAGGCATTGGGTGTATGCAGGCCATCCAGCTCGGCCAGTGCAACAGTCTGGATCACATTGAATCCCTGTTTGGCACGGGTATACAGGTAGTGCTGCATCTCCTCCCGATCCAGTCGGTGCAGCAGCTCCCAGGCTGTATCCGCCAGCCAGAAAAAAGGCACCCCTTCCTCGGTGATCAAAAATCGCTGATTGGTACTGATCTGCAGACGAGGCAGAGATGGATAGGAGGTCACTGGGAATCATCCTTTCGGGATTGGAATGGAAAGCTTCTCTGCATAGCGAACGGTATAGTGGACACTTGCAGCTTCATGAAGATTATTTCTGGCGTTTTGTCATTTCATAATTGTCATTGTTGCCGGTTGTCAGGCAGCGTATAAGGTTCCATATCCAGCCTATTTGTGCTACGTATGCAGGATGACCTCTACATGACCTTTGAGTCCAAAAGGAGTCAGACAGTAACGATCGGTATAGATATGTTCTTCCGGATGATCACCATCTGTCCAGCTCGGCTTATCCTTGAAGCTGTCCGGGCCTACCATGGTCAGTTCGCCGCGTACATGATGATGGGGACCAAGCAGATTACGACAGCTGGACATGAGCTCAATCATCAGTTCGTTATCGCCAGTCCGGATATAGTCGGTAATCTCTATTGCATAAGGAGCCCACATAAAAGTATGCACTTCCTGCCCATTCAGCCACAGCCGGGACAGCACGGCATCCGGTCGTTCAAAGCGAATCCAAACCTGCTGCCCGGAATCCAGCTCCGGTACAATCAGCTGCTGAAGTAGCTGGACATTGCCTGCATAAAAGTCCAATCCCTGGGTCGTCAGGTCTCCACTCTGTACTGTATGCACAGGCTCCTGTAATCGGAAATGACCCTCAGTATAAATCTCGCTATCATCCGTTAGTATATATCCGGTATCACTATGCACATGAAAGTCGCCGAGCAGATAGATGCTCTCGATCTCGGTATCATAGAACAGCTTGTTACTCTCGGATTCGAATACCTGTGCTCGTGCTACCGCCGCGTAAGTCTCGGCAGAATTGGCAAAATGTCGCGCCAGTACAATCCGGTTATGTCCCGCTCTCAGACAGCCGGTAATATCCAGTTTGCGAAATGCGATATCCCTCCACCAGCCAAGCTCCCGCTGGTCCAGCATACGGTCATTAATACTGATTCTGTACTGATCGGGCTGCTCAATGATCAGATACATGTCCCTATTCAGGTAATCTCCCGGCTGTGCCTCTACTGTAAATTCCATTTCAATCTCTACCGGATGCCCCAGGCGCACCAACTGATCCTGCAGGAAAATGACCGGCTGCACTTCCGACCAGTCACTTCCCTCGATACGCAGTCGACAAGTATCCAGGGTCAGACTGTTCAGATCACTCTGAATCAGCTGCCATTGATCGGCTGCACGCAGGATCGAAGCAACCGATAAATCAGCTGGCTTGTCTGTTCGTATAGAGTCAGGTAATAGCGCAGGATGTCCCGTATCCTCCGTATGTCCTGCATAGAGACGCAGCATATACGACTGCGCAGGGGCAAAAGAAAGTCTGACGACGATACTTTCACCAGATCGGAATGTTTCCTCTTCGTTAGTTTGGACGGATTGATATGCGAAATGATCAGCAAGCGGTGTAATCTGTCCATTTTCCAGATTGATCTGCTGCCAATCGCCTGACCCGGATAATATTATCTCGGTATTATAACTGCCTATGCGGTCTGTATTGACCAGATAATATAGCGTATATTCGCCCAGCGTACTCACCTGGCTTCGTATCGGTATATCTTCTGGCGCAACCGAGACGAGAGACGGCTGCAGGCGAGCAGAAGGCTGATCCGAAGCAGGGGCAAGATCTCGAATAATGACGTCTGGCTGGAGATGCTGATCAAGGTATGTGATGAGAGACTCGTGATTCAGCGGCAGGCAAGAAATACTGGATTCCAGTTCAGCCAATCGCCCATCATGCTGTCCATTGACCATGGTTGGCAATGTACCCAGAGCAATCACTTGTCCTCCCTGGTTGATCCATTCCTGCAGCAGTTCCAGCGTATGCGCTGCGATAGTACTCATCGGTGGCAGAATAACGACCCGGTACGCCGCCTGGCCAATAATGAACTGTTCACCCTGCACTTGCCCGTGATCGGCAATGATGCTCTCCGATCCATAATCATGACTGCACTGCATAGCGCCCAGCCATTCACTGATCTGTACAAAATCCTGATGAATCTGCTCGCCTTCTTCACTCGTGTGATTATTATATGCAATCCAGGAAGAACGAATCGGATGCAGCAGCAAGATATCCGCATGCTGCCGGCTCTCTGATAAGAGCATCGATAACCGTCCAAAATAATCATTGAACCGGCTATATTCCTCCCACCACGGCTGCTGATAATAAAGAGATGGCGGATAATCGCGCTTGCGAATGCCCCGCAGACTATATCCTTCCAGATGCTGGCACATCAGGTTAATACCATGCACATACTGCCATTCGGCAATCCACTTCAGATCGGCAAAGGATACATTCCAACCGCTGCAGCCAAATGTCTCGGACAAGACAAACTTCTGTCCCAGCTGCCGCGCTACCGAACTGGCCTGCTTCGGCGTTAGCGGATCGCTAATCAACCGGCCGAGCCAGTCTATTCCCGGTGTCTGCATGAACGCATAGGAAGCCATGGCATCCCCTACTGATCCGGTCTGTGCAGTCAAATGATCTTCACACACAACATGTCCAGTTAGACGCAGCTGATGTTCTTCGCACCAGTCGCCAATCTGCTTCATAAAGGACTGCGAGAACAGACGGGTAACCAACTCCCAGAAATGGTACCGCGCCGATTCATAGCCTTCCTTTTCCAGAAACAATAATGGCAGGATCTCCAGCAATTCCTCGCCATAGGTCTCACGGAACTGTTCTTCCAGGGTAAAAGACCATGGTATCTGATTGCGTCCATACTGCGGTTCATCGGTAAATATACCGTACACCGACTGACCAAAATGCGCTGCGAACCGGTCAGCATATTTCTCGTAGGTGGATTCAATAAATGCTCCTACAACATGGGCATTCAGCGTATCGATATAATACGGATTCACTTCATAATACAATCTCAGCTCAGCCTGATCCTGCTGCTCATGAGGGATCTGTATATAACGTCCATCCTCATATCTATACCAGGCAATAGTGCGACCATCATCCTCTGCTGCCGGCTGCTTCTCGTTATCCAACTTGTTATGTCTTTCACTCTCCGTATCAGCTGCTTGATGTGCAGCTGTAGCAGTCTGTTGATCAAGGGAATGTGCTGATGTATGATCAACTTTTTCCATTCGAAGCCATTTTTGCTGGTAATCCAGTCCCAGCTCGGGGACGACTCCATCGGCAAAACCGCTCGGCCACCCATTTTCGTCATAACACCAGACCTGCATTCCCAGCTGCTGTCCTTCCTCGATGCCAGCAGCAATACACTCCATCCATTCCACGCCCATATAGGGTGTCTCAAGTCCGGCACGGGCATGCATGATGAATCCACCCAGTCCTGCCTGCTTCATCTCGCGTACCTGTCTACGAATCTCCTGCGGATCGAGCCGATCATTCCACGACCAGAATGGAATAGCCCGGTAGACAGCAGGCGGATCAACCAGATGACTGAAGATGGATTCGGTCGATGGTTCGGCATGTTGATCAGAATGAGAACTGTTCGGATTCTGCTCAGTCGCAGCAGAGTATGAAGGCGATAAAGATTGCGTAACAGGCTGATTGAACAGCGCAGGATCAGTATTTTTGTTATAGCCCGAAGTGCCGTTTGCAGATCGTTGTCCGGATCTGTACATGAATATCTCCGCCTTTGCTGTATAAGTTCAGTGGCATATTGACTGATCGACTGATCATGAACGGCTGTTCCATGCGCGTACCGCTATATTTTGGATACTGCTGACCTGCAGTGTACGACTCTCACCGCTGTCCAGCCAGATAAAATTATCCTCTGCCAGGAACGGAGGTTCATCGCGATACTCTGCCTGTCCCGGCATCAACTGATGATCTACAGTCTGATATAACTCTACCGCTACAGCCGGGTAGTTCCCTCGATTAGTAACAGTCACCTGATACGGATATTGACTCTCCACTTTACCATGCGGCTTGTTGGAATCGATTGTCTGTTCCATTCCGTTCTGCTGCTTATGCTGCTTTATATTATGCCGTTCTGCTTCTAATTGCTGCTCTAGCCTCTCCTTGTTCTGATCCGGTCGAATATGGAGATCCAGCTCTGTATCCGGCAGATTCATCAGCACACCCTGCCTTGCATCAAAATTTATCCAGTAAAAGGTACGGTTCAGCACATTGCCTGCCTGTATCAGCTCGGATACGACTAGCAGCGGCGCCTCTTCCAGTGGACACGCCGGAATATCAACTTGTCCCAGTTGGCGTACCTGCCCCCCACTGCCACTATCCTGCCAAGACTCTGACAACATCACTTGCAGATTCGCATTATATACCCGTACTCCTGCTGTCCATTCTCCGGTTAACTGCTTCCGGTCATCCAGCAGATATACGGGCAGCGACTGCTGATGCTCCGGACTGTTCAGCTTGTCGAACACAATAGAGACCATCAGCGGTGCATACGCGTCTGCGGTAAAATAATGCGACATCTTGGGCGCACCATACCAGTCGATCGTTGCCCAGGAGACACCGGGATACACGTCATTTAATTTGTACGTCACCACACCAATCTGCTCCGGCCAGTGGCAGCGTGCCCGCTCCATCTTGTGCCGCAGTGAGACCACCTGCGCCATCTGGGTACCGGTAACAAAGTTCTCTAGTGAATCACAGGGAACAAACGAATCGGCAAACTCGGATAGAATGCGCATCTCATCCCGGGTATCAAATGCCGGCAGATGATGGTAAAAACTTTTGCCCGGTTCTGGCGGCCATACCGTGCGCTCGGCTTCCGGCAAATACCGTTTTACCGATTCCATATTCGGAGACGAAGCAAGTCCAAATTCACTCAGCATCCTATCGTCCAGCCCTGCATAATAGTCGAAGCTGTACGCCGGTGTCCAGCCATTCCAGACGATATGATCATGTGTACTGCCGCCCAGCGGATCGGTACGATGAAATGGGCGTGTCCCATCCAGCTCGATACTGTAGCGCCCCATCATCTGCATGGACTCATGATCCAGCTCACTGCTTGTCTCATTGCCTCCACCCCACATAATCAGTGATGGGTGATTGCGTAGACGCAGTGTATTGATGATTACGGTCTCTTCCAGTGAATCATATGGCTGATTGGCATGACTGCCCCAGCAAGTCGGCCATTCCTGCATAATCAGAATGCCGAGACGATCACAGAGATCATAGAAATCATCCGTCTCCGGCATCCCCCCTCCCCAGGCACGCATAAAGTTCACATGCTGCTGTGCCGTCAGAGCAAGGAAATGCTCATACTTCTCCCGGCGGAAATCCATTAGCGCATCCATAGTGCACCAACCGGTTCCCTTGGCAAAAAAGGGCTGTCCATTTACTGTGAATGTCCAGTTATACATCTCCGGCTGCTGACCCTGTGGCAGCGGGTCCATCCGGATATCACGAATGCCAAAAGTCAGTTCCTTGCTATCGGCTAATACGGTGGGAATATCCACAGGATCTATATCCGCTTGTGCCGCGGTCTGCTGCTCGGTATTGTCCGGAATGTATAGCAACTTCAACCGGTACAGATGCTGTTCACCCATATCAATCGGCCACCACAACTGATGGTCCGGTATTTGCAACTGCAGATGCAGGCTCCCTTCGTCAGCAGATACGTTCTCTACATCAATGACATGGCTAAAGGATAACGCTGTACCTGCAAAATTATCCGGTTCGATCACGCCATGGAGCGCACCTGCCCAGTACGCTGATGAGCTGCTCAGGGTCATCGACAGATCAAGCTTTCCTGCTATGGCATTGTCTTCATTCAAGGCCGCAATATAGGGATTGTCTATAGATACAGTCGGTTCACCTTCAATCCGCACACTCTGCCAGATACCCACTGCCGGCAAATTGACATAATGCCAGCCGTAATTGCAGTTGAATACGACAGTAGAATGCCATATATTCCATTCATTGCCGAGTGGTGCCGGATGGACTTTGACGATTAATGTATTTTCCTTCTGAACGATACCACTTATATCGTAAGCAGGCCCTCCGAATGCGCCATTATGATAACCGAGCGAATGGCCATTCAGCCACACTTCACAAGCTGGTGATACGCCGGCAAAATTCAGCTTTGGGTGCTGCCATTTCCGATTCGGATCCAGAGTAAAGCTGCACCGATGCCACCAGGTCTTATGACTGTATACCTTGGCGATATCTGCATTCTCGCCAAAAGCTGGATCGCCAATGATTCCGGCATCCACCAGCGCTTGATGAATACTGCCCGGTACCTGCACGGGAATTGCATTCCCCCAATCTTCCTGCAAGCGCATCTCGTCTGTTCCACCTTCTACCATTTCCCATATTCCATCCAGCAGCATCTGCGGTGCAGTCTGCAGCGAACCGGTTAACTGTTGCCAGTAATCAGTGCTATCCTGTGTATTCAAAGGGCGTGCTTCCAGCTGCTGGACCGGGTGATCCCATGGTGTATATCGCGCCTCAAAACTTTGCCGATCCAATAGATCCTTGCTGAGTAGCTGCCTGGTATTCATGATGATCCTCTCCTTCTCTGTGTAAGTATGCCGTTATAACGAGCCGGTACGTGCACCATTATTTATTGCTGCTATTCATGGGCAACAACTGTAAGTATGCCGTCCCCATCCTATCAGCAAAACAGAGCCGATCCATTGACGCGTCGGCTCTGTTTTGCCTTATTGCTGAAACACTTATTGAACAGGAGTAAGCTTCACATCATCGATAAATGCCGTATTGTCACCGGCTGTGGATGTTGCTACAAATTTGATGGTATGCTCACCGGCTGTCACAGGAAATGCATTGATTGTAAAGGCTTCATATGCACCGGAAGCTGGTGTATAGCTGCCGAGCACCTGATTATCCAGCATAACATTGAACTTCTGGGTTCCCCGCAGATTGGTACGCTGAGCCGCCTTGAAGCTTAGTTTATAGGAGCCTTCCGGGAATTTTAGCTTTTGCGTAATCGTACCGTTGATTCCATTATCCGTTTTCAGATAGGCACTCTGTGCACCCTCCGGTATAGTTACATTGCCGAGTACACTATTATTGCCCTGAACACCGGAGCGGCTGTCAAATACCCAGTCACTGGTGAACGGTCCCGGCTTGGTTTTGGCTTTGCTGTCGACCGGAATAACTGGTGTCTCGAATCCACCATTTTTCAATTGAGCGGGCAAGCTGTTGGCCGGACGGATAAAGAGACTGTCCAAGAAAGCGGTACGATCCAGCTTAGGCAGTGCAGGGTCTGCCGAAGTTGCGATAAACTTGACATTATGCTTGCCAGCAGTAACTGTGAAGGGAGCACTTGTTACCTTTTGGAAATTGACGGAATCTGCTGTGAATGAGCTGACCTTCTGATTATCTACATACACATCAAACGTCTGTATGCCATACCCCGAGCGTGTCGCCAGATCAAAGCTCAATTCATACGTACCTTCCGGGAAATTCAATTGTTGGCTGATTGTTCCGTTCACACCGCCATCTGTTTTGAGATAGCCAACCTGTAGCCCTTGTGGGGCTTTGATGTCTTTGCTGACCAGCTGACTTCCATTAGCAGAGACCCCTGAACGGGAATCAAATATCCAGCCATTTGTAAATGGTCCTGTACGCGTAGTAGCCGTACCCGGCTTTTCAAAGCCTGCATTATAAATGGTCACTACCGGTGTCTCATCCGGAACATCATTGGTGAAGAAGCAGCGTTTGTCTATTCCTGGCGCAGGATCGGCGCCGAATGATTCATCCGTACATTCCACACCATCTGTAAATGCTTTGTATTTGAACATGCCGTCTGCTCCATAAGCAACCATGGCTTTACCAGTGAAGTCGCAGACTTTGCCTTCATACATACAGAATTCGTAATTGTCGGGTCCAATTACCACATCCTTCGTTTTATACAGGGCTGCGGTAATACCGGAGTTATCGAGTCCCGGCTTGATCGCTATCGCTTTGAGCATCCGGTTTCCACCATTTGGCAGAATCGCACCATGTTTGTACAGATGGGAGGATGCAGTTGGCGTGCTACCCTCCACCGTGTAGTAAATTTGTGCCCCCGGTGTCTTCGTCTCGATAAATACAGCTTCTGCCGAATCATAAATACCTGGCTTCAGACTGAATGTTGGTGCCTCTACCCGTGTCGGAATAGAACGCGGAATCACTTTAATAAGTGCTATTCCATAAGCACCTACTTCTTGGCCACTGCTGGCCTTAATTGCTACTAATCGCTCGGAAGCAATATCCGGTGCTCTGTAGAGACCATTCGCGTCGATCGTTCCATTATTTGTACCGAGCACGGTCCATGTCACTCCATTCGCAGCGGCAAGTGACTGTTCCTCGTCATCTGTTGCGTCGTAGGTGTCTTCGCTTACTGTATTTTCGGATTCAGCTGTTTCTACAGCTGCAGACGCTACTTGGGCTGCTGCAGAATCATCTTGCGTATTGCTGTCACTCCCAGTATTTACGGTATTAGAATCTTCTGCAGAGTCTGTGGATTCAGCTGCTTCTTTGTCTGTTGAACGGTTAGTGGAAACATCTGCGTTCATAGCATCCCGCTCTTCTGCTGCGTACGTATCCCCCGTTACAACGGTCTGTCCCGTGTACGTCGCATCAATGACACGAGCCTGCATCTGCAGTGTACTTGCTCCTGTGATTGTCTTCTCTATCGGTGTAACTTCCACCTGAGTCTGAGGCTTGGCTGTAGTATAGATCGAGAAATGATACGCTGTATCACTATCGTTATCCGTAAAAGAACGCGTCGCCGCAAACGCTTTTTCCACCTGCGGAAGTATCGCATTTGCGTCCAGCTTCACATTGTCACGGTACGTCATTTTGTAAAAGGTTTTACCAATCGTGTTATCTCCGAAATTAATATTGAGATTTCTGGCTTCGCCGCCTTTGGACTCTACCAGCACAGTGTAGTTGCCATCCTTGCCTTTAAAGGCAGCTGCACGAACATCGTCGGCACCTCCGGTATCTACAGCGAGTACATCACTGTGCTCCGGGATGTAGCGATTCAGGAATCCGGCAGAATAATAGGTTTTCCGCGGCATCCGGTCGAGTGGCAATGAACTCCACATCGTATAGGTACCGTTCGTATCCCCATCGGGATCGGATGTCCAGGCGCCGTTCATCTGCCACATCAGTGCACCTTTGAGGCCGTCATTTGCAGCACGGATAATCGAGTTGGCAAACCCGGCATCCCAGCCGCTGGCATCATCGGCAGACCAGCCGAATTCAGTCATTACAACCGGCTTGTTACCCGCTATAGTGGTCCGCTGATCGATTACACTTTTCAGCCCATCATAACTGGTTCCATACACGTGAAAAGTATAGGCATCAAACACGCTGTCGGCATTCTGCTTCATGTAGCTGATCCAGTCCAGGGCACCGGATTCTTCCGGACCCCAGATTTCGATTTGGTCGCGCAGTCCGTCCGCTTGAAGACGATCACTGACTTTACGTGTCATCTCGGCAAAGTAGGCTTTCTGATCAGCTGGACCTTCAAAGTCCCAGCTGCCATTGGATTCATTATAAAATGTCATATATTTTACGTTGTCATAACTACGTTTGTTAATCAATTCGTTCAGTGCAGCCGAGGCGGAAGCTGCATATGCATTGAGGTCGGTGGGTGCGCTTACGTATGGGTCTTTCAGATCCGGGAAGTTAAACCAGTCCTGAACCGTCTGGCCGACTTTCCAGCCAAAGTTCAGTTCCACTTCCGTACCGGCGCCTTTAAGAGCATCCAGATAGCGGTAGAATTCTTTCATCTTCGGACTGTCAAACGTGTACTGTCCTTTCTTCGGCTCCATCCAGTCAATCTGGAACCATACTCTGGCTACCTTGGGCTGGATTTTCTGAATCCGGTTCACATCCATCGCCCAGTAAGCATCGTTATAACCGTATTTTGCACCCAGATCCATCGTATTCGTTGGAATAATATTGACGCCTACGCCAAGGAAATCCGAATGCGTAACTTTGTCCGGATCAATGCTGATCGTACGGGTGACCGCTGCAGCAGCTGTTGACTCTGCTGCCTTTGCTTTGGATGGTACACTGACTGAAGGCAGAATAAGCGAAAGCAATAAAATGGACGTGCCCATAATGCTGAATACCGACCTCGCTTTTTTGTTCATTCCTTCCTCTCCTTTTCGTGTACGGATATTGTAAGTACATCCTTTACGCCGCGCTCTATAATGGCATGGCTGTTTTGTCGGTTGATTACGACGTATCGAAGTAGCCTTACAGATGCAGAATGCCGCGACATCAGGGTAAAATCGGAAAACTAAATCCTTCTTCATCATAGGTCAAAGATAGCGCTTACAAATTGAAGAATACACAGAATAAATTGAAGAATATACAGAAATACCAACATCTGATTTTGGGTATCATTGAACAAAATAAAGAAATACTTGAACAAATATCAGACATGCTCTGTAACCTTGTTATCCGGGCACTTTATATCTGGGAAGAATAAATCACAAAAATTCATCTATTGCAATCTGCAAAAAGCTGGATTATAATGAGCCTACGATTTTGACCGGTCGAAACAAACAGGATTGCCGGAATAATCTCCAGAGTTCTGAATAGACATGATTGAACATTAACCTTTTGGTTTTATAGATGCATATATACATTCCGTGACGGGAAAGAGTACGTTATGATTCTGATCTACAGAGAGTTGGGTAAGGTGCAAGCCAACGTTCAGAATATAACCGAAGCCATCCCTGAGAAGCAGGCTGAACATTACAGTAGGTACTGCCGCATTTCCAGCGTTAACGGGAACACGTATTGATAGATACGTTGCAGAGTGCCGCTTTGTCATGAAGCGGAACCAGGGTGGTAACACGGGCAGAGCTCGTCCCTTTTCAGGGGCGGGCTCTTTTTGTTTTCCCAAATTCCGAAAATACAGGCTCTACATGATAATCCCAACTCAATCATCCATGACTTGATATGATCCAACCCGGATCACAATAAAAAAGGCGCTCCCTGACGGATACGCCTCATCGAGGAGGAACTACAATGAGTTCAATGACCAAAAGCAATCTGATTACTTCGCTGGTACAGGAAATGCCCCCATCGGGGATACGCAAATTTTTTGACTATGCTTCCGGACAGGAAGATATCATCTCTCTCGGGATTGGAGAACCGGACTTCACAACACCACGGGCAGTACGAGAAGCTTGTATCCGCGCGTTGGAAGAAGGGCGTACCGAGTATACGCCCAATGCCGGTCTGCTCGAGCTGCGTGAAAGTATCGCCGGCTATCTGAATACGAGCTACCATCTGGACTATGATCCTGTTCACGAGATGATGGTGACGATCGGCAGCAGCGAAGCACTGGACCTGGCACTGCGGGTATTGATCAATCCGGGCGATGAGATTCTGGTTCCTTCTCCCTGTTATGTATCCTATTCTCCCATTACCGGACTGTGTAGCGGTACAACCGTAGAGATTGAGACCTCTGCACATAATGGATTCAAGCTGACGGCTGCCGAACTGGAGTCCAAGATCACTCCTCGCTCCAAGCTGCTGATTCTCAGCTATCCGAGCAATCCGACCGGCGGTATTATGAGCTATGACGATTGGCTGCCGATCGCACAGCTGGTGGAAAAGCATGATCTGGTTGTCCTTTCCGATGAGATCTATGCCGAACTGACCTATGGAGCCAAGCACGTCAGCTTTGCCTCCATGCCGGGTATGAAAGAACGTACACTGTTGATCAGCGGGTTCTCCAAAGCATTCGCAATGACCGGATGGCGTATTGGTTATGTATGCGGACCAGAGCAGTTAATCAAGCCCATGCTCAAAATTCATCAATATACGGTGATGTGCGCGCCTATTCTGGGCCAGATTGCCGCTATCGAATCGCTGAAGCCACACGGTCTGGAATCCAAGGACCGAATGATGGAATCGTACAATGAACGCCGCCGCATGTTTGTGACCGGGCTGCGTCAGATCGGGCTTACTTGCCATGAACCCCAAGGTGCATTTTATGCTTTCCCTTCCATCGCTCATACCGGACTGACATCCGATCAGTTCGCCGAGCAGCTGCTCAAGGAGATGAACGTGCTGGCGGTACCGGGAACGGCATTTGGCCAGAGCGGTGAAGGATTTATCCGCTGTTCCTACGCCACCTCGGTTCCCAAGCTGGAGCAGGCACTGGAACGGATGCAGCAATTTATGCAGCGGCTCTAAAAGGTTAGGTTTAATGTCGTTAGTAAAGCGATTTGCATGATATTATAACGGATGCGACGGCGTTGCCCTAAAGTGAGATTTCATTTATAAAACAAAGAAGAACATCCCACTGCATATGCTGTGGAATGTTCTTCTTTGATACATATCTGCCAAAACAGCTAACCTATTAGCCAAATAGCTCGTTTACCAAATCCCAATCCAGCTTCTGGATCACTGCGGCAAGCAGAGTGGCTGCCTGATCAAAATCTTTTTTCGCCATAATTGCATTATGAGTATGGATATAGCGCGTTGGGAAGCCGAAAGATAGAGTCGGACAGCCTTTGCCGCTAATATGGAATTTGCCGCCATCGGTTCCGCCTCCTGGAATCGCATCAACCTGTAGCGGAATATTCAGCTCTTCTGCTGTGTCCATAACCAGATCACGCAGACCATTATGCGGAATCATGCTGGCATCGAACAGCAGCATCAGCGGGCCTTCACCTACACTGGTCTGTGACGGTTGGGATTCCTGACCCGGCATATCGCTTGCTACACCTACATCCAGTGCAAAAGCAATATCCGGTTCTACCAGATTGGCAATTGTTGTCGCACCACGCAGGCCTACCTCTTCTTGTACAGTTGCACCGGCGTACAAGACGTTCGGATGCTGCTGCTCTTGCAGACGCTTCATCACTTCTACAGCGAGCGCACAGCCTGCACGGTTATCCAGTGCTTTGCCAACCCAGAGTTCATCGTCGCGCATTGTGGTGAATTCGGATACCGGTACGATCCAGTCGCCCGGGCGCACGCCCATGACTTTGGCGTCTTCGGCATCTCTTGCACCGATATCGATATACATGTTTTTAAGTGGAACGACTTTCTCGCGTTCGGCGGCTTCCAGGATATGCGGCGGCTTGGAGCCGACGATACCGATATAATCGCCTTTACGCGTCTTGACTTTGACACGCTGGGACATCACTGAATGCGGCCACCATCCGCCCAGCTGCTGGAATTTGAGAAATCCTTTGGATGTAATACCAGTCACCAGAAATCCGATTTCATCCAGATGTCCGGCGATCAGTACTTTGGGTCCGCCTTCATTTCCTGTTTTTTTGCCTACAATGCTGCCCAGGCGATCCTTGAGAATTTCATCGGACAAAGGTTCCAGATAACCTGCCATTTTATCCCGAACACTTCGTTCAAAACCGGATACTCCATCGGTCTCGGTGAGTTCTTTCATCATCTGTGTCATTTCATCCATGCTGTTGTCTCTCCTTTTATCGTTCAGTAGTCAGCATTCATCTAAGGTCGGATAGGCTGCCATGATCTGCTGCGAGATACGTAATCTGCCGAATTCTGTTGTCCTTATGCTTTGTATTTACTTTCCTGCATGAATGTTCCAGAAACAGACAGCTATGAGACTGATTGTATGGCAACAAGAGATAATTGGCAAACCTAGGGCAGGCAAGGATTCCAGAGTGTAGGATTAATTCGTACACTGCTGCATAGATGCATTGCATTACTAATTCTATATAGACACGTGCTGCTTGATTTCCTTTTTTTATCCTAATGCTGGATTGCCTGTTATTATACATAACGCATACAATAAAGAACAAAACACCGCCTCATCTCCTGTATGATGACGGTGTTTTGTTCTTTTTTGCCTTTATCGATTATCCATCTGTTATAATCCGCTACAGACTTTCCAGAAACCGGTACACATCTTCAAATACCAGATCGTGCTGCTTATCCATCGTCAGGATATGCCCGGATTGATCATACCATTTCAGTTCCTTCACTGGCACTGTCAGCTCGTCATAGATGATCTGTGCGCTTTCCAGATAAAGCTCTTCATCCAGCTCTCCCTGCATAATCAGTGTTGGTGCAGAGATCCGCTTGACCTGGCGAGCAGTTGAAGCAATCAGCTCGCGCAGCTGATCCAGACTGTGCAGCGGCTCTTCCGCCAGCTGTTCCAGTTCCCGCTCGATCTGCATCTCTTCCTTACCTTCAATTGACTTGAACCAGCGGGCGTATTCCAGTACCCGTCTGAGAATATCTTCATTGCCTTTCTCGCGTACAGGGGCGCACATGGAGACAATAGCCTTGGCAGGAAACAAAGTACCCAGACGCAGCGAAAATACACCGCCGAGTGAGACACCGACCACAGAAATCTCTTCATAACCTTCCTGCTCCAGATACTCATAACCCTCTACTGCACTTTTCCACCACTCCGAAGGCTTGGTGTGAAGCAGTTCTTCCGGAGTACTGCCGTGTCCTTTGTACAGTGGGCCATGACATGTATATCCTCTATCATTCAGGAAACGTCCCAGTTTGCGAACGTGCAGCGTATTGCCAGTATATCCATGCAGCAGCAGAACAGCCTTCGTTCCTCCGCGATAGGTAAATGACTGAGGCGGAACCAGTTTCATCCGATCATCTCTCCAATTCTATTTTCTCTATAATTAAACAGAATGACTGCCGCAAAAGCAGAACCAGAAGTAAGAATACCATACTTGCCGCCGGGAGCCTAATCTTAGAATATACAGATTAGAATCCCGGACAGCAGTCGGTAATCCAGCTTCTGGTTGGAAAAGATCGATCGATTTCTGTCCTACTCGGTTACCATGGCACCGGATGGATAAGCAACTGTGTAGTCGGCTTGCTCTATCCATGTGCCGGTAACAAAGTTTCGTCCACGTACGTGAACATGACGTTCATAGATATCCACATAATAGCCTTCGCTGCCTTCCAGATATTCATCTGCATCTGTCCATAGATATCCGACCGATGAAGCATTGAACATTGCAGGCAGTACCCCTTGTCCATCATACATGGTATGCGGTGATCCCAGCTGCCAGTGCGTATGTCCGGTAAATAGAATCACCTGCGGATAGCCGGACAGAATGCGGCGCAGCGCTTCATCCTGATGAACTCCGTACCAGCCCTGCTCTTCCAGCGAACCGGCGACCGTATTCATAAGCGGTTGATGCAGGAACAGAAATATCGGACGTATCTGCTCAGCAGATGCTGCCAGTGTGCTGTCCAGCCATTCCAACTGCGCAGCCGAGAGATGACAGTCTTTGGATAACGGCTTTTCCGTACCGATAAAAATAAAATGATACCCGCCAAGCCAGCGATCATAATAAGAACCTGCTGTACCTGTTGCTTCATTAAAATTACCAATGCGGCGCTGCCACAGCTCATCAGCGGCAGCAGAATAGTCCTGATTACGTTGGGAAGCTTCGGCTGCCATCTGTGCCTGGTACTGTTCCCATAATTCCAGTAGCTGCTGTCCGGTGAGCCCTGTCAACTCCTGCGGAGCTTCTTCCCAGATAAAATCGCCTACATCATGATTTCCCATTGTAAAAAAGAAAGGTGGCAGCTGGTGACGATACTTCTCCCATATCCGGTGCATTTCCCTGTATTCCGCTTCCAGACCATGATCCGTGACATCTCCCGCATGCATAACGCCGAGACTGGGCTGACCGTAGGAGGCAATATCCGCCAGTGCCTTTTCCCAGTGAAGATTATGGATATGCTGCGGATTATCGGTGACATGAGTGTCCGTGATCACCTGGAAGCTTGCCAGCGGCATTTCCAGATCAGATTGCTTCCACTGCGTTACCGAATTTATTTCATATTCATTCATTGTGCATCGCTCCATTTCAATCCGATAATCCCGACGATAATCAATACCATCCAGCATACCGATGCTGTTCTCAGCCGTTCTCCGAAAAAGTAATATCCCGCAATGCTGATCAGCGTAATCCCGACACCCGACCAGATCGCATAGGCGATACTGATCGGCATATACCGCACTGCATAGTTCAGCATGGTGAAGCTGGCTCCATAGCAGACAAACATCAGCACCGAGGGCAGCAGTCGACTGAATCCATCTGACATCTTCATCATCATCGTACCGGTCAGCTCCAGCACAATGGCTAGCAGGAGCAGTAGCCAGCCTGTACTGCCTGTCATTCTCCTGCTCCATCCTGCTTCCGTAGTTGGGCAAAAGAAGTAATCACTGCATCCGCAGACGTTACATCCACACCTGCACCAATACCGATTGTAAGCAGACAGCCTGCCGCTCTACCCATCTGCATATCCCCGTTCGTATCTCCAATTACAGCGGTCTGTCCGGGCGCTACCCCAAGCTCTTCACAGGCGAGTATTACCATATCGGGAAAAGGCTTGCCCTGACTCACCTGGTCATTGCCGATAATGATACCCAGACTATCTAGCATCCCCATCCATTCCAGATGCTTGCGAGCATTGTCCGTGTCATCTGCTGTAACTACCGCCAGTCGTATTCCCTGCTGTTTACAGCGATCCAGAAATCCTCGCACTCCTGGAAGGGGATACGCCGGCTTGACACGCTCTACAGCCCGATCTGCTTCCCTGATACAGTAACGAACAATAGATTTGGATACCGCCCAGGATAAGCCAGCTCGATATCCGTGCCAGATCAATATGGCATAGACTTCAGCCATCGTCCCCATTGCAAGAGGACCCCGTGTATCGTAGTCAATCATCCGTCCCTGTTCGTCGTGGATTGTGCCCCAGATATGGGGAATATGCTCTTGCTCCAGTAGACAACCGTGCTCTGCCAGCCGCAGGTTCATTAGCCGCAATACTTCATTGGTCCAGAATCCCCACATCCGGTTAAAGTCGAGCAGTGTCCCGTCCTTGTCCAGCAGTATTGCCTGAATTGATTGCTGATTCCATAACTGTTCATTGATCTGATCGAGCACATTCGGTTGATTGGTCGTAATTTCTGTCATTGGTGTATGTCCCTTTCCTGCATTTGCCTGACTTAGCGACGGTTTGCGCGATCCAGCTCCTGCTGGGCTTTTACTTTGGCTTCCTGGAGTGCCTGGGCAGCTGGCACATTGTTGATCTGTACTTGATCGGCAGCTACTTTGAGTGCATCGGTGATTTTGCCGCCTGTAGGATCCTGGAACGGCGCAGAAGCATGAGCAGCCTGCTTGAGCGGTACTTCAATCTGTGGATTTTTCACGCTGAATGCTTTGAACTCCGGATCTTCCAGTGCGGATTGACGCACCGCGATATAACCGGTATTCATCGACCATTGTGCCGTGTTGGATGCTTTGGAAAAGTAGCTCAGCCATTTGAATGCTGCCTGCTGCTGCTCGGGACTTGCTTTGGCAGGAATGCCCGCCATGATCGCATTGGCGACCGGTTTGCCTTCGCCTTTGCCTTCCCAGCCCGGCTGCTCCATTGCACTGACAATCTTGAAGTCCAGGTCGCCCTGATCTCCGCTTGAACCGGTATAGCCTGCTGCTTTGTTTTTCATTACATCATCTATCGTTTTGTACCAGTATTCCCAGCCTTGTCCACCGGAATGAATGCCCATAATCTGATCTTCATGAATCCATTTGCGGAACATCTCCCATGTCTCAACCCACTCCGGTGAATCGATCGTGACCGTTTTGCCATCCGGACTCAGAATACTGCCACCTTTGCCCAGTACGGCATCGATCATATTGTCACTGCCCCACATCGGCTCCCAGCCATAGAATGTTGCTTTGCCATTTTCTTTTTTGGTCATTTTGGCAGCTGCTGCCGCCAGTGCTTCCCAGGTGGTAAGGCTCGCCGGGTCAATTCCATTTGCTTTGAGTGTATCCTTGCGATAATACATGACTTGGGTGGTGCCATACATCGGCAGGAAATACTGCTTGCCATCTACCTGTCCCTGAGTCAGGAATGTCTGTACAAAGTCTTCTTTTTTGAAATTAGGGTCGGCTGCAATAAAGGAATCCATCGGTGCATAGTAGCCCTTTTTCGCCCAATCTACATTGGAGCTTAGTACCGCAGCGGGTACCTGACCGGAAGCAATAGCTGCCTGCAATTTTTGTCCGGTCTCATCATAATCTGCCTGCACGATTCCTTTGACGACAACTTCTTTTTGGGAGGCATTGAAGGCATCAATGGTTTTCTTCATATTGTCGCCAAGTTTGCCGCCCAGTCCGTACCAGAATTCGATTTCAACAGGTCCATTGGATGAGGTAGCTGTACCTGCAGCACTGGTAGCACTATTGCCGGGTGAACCGCAGGCCGTGATCAGCAGGAAGCTGGCAATGATCATAAGCGGTAGTGCTGATTTCCATTTCAACAGGGAACGACGTTTGCTCATTTCTTTTTTGAATAAACGTAATAATTTCATGAATAGCAGCCTCTTCTCATGGATAAGATGGTGGCCTGTTCAAGGTCCACATAAATCTGTACGTTAATGCATAATCTAAATCTGTACCTTTTACAGCTTTTGGCTAGTTCTTGTTAACTCCTGCCGACATATTCACACTCTGCATAATCGTTTTCTGGGTGAACAAAAACAGGATCAGCAGCGGTGCGATTGTGAACGCGCTGGCAGCCATAATTTGCGGCCATTTCAGACCATAGGCGCCTCCCTCTACAAAGAAACTTCGTAGACCTGCCGATACCAGCTGCAGATCAGGACTCTTGGTAATCAGCATGGGCCAGAAATAGTTGTTGTACTGCTCGATAAAAGTAATCAGTACCATCACTGCAAAAGTTGAACGTGTCAGAGGTGTGATAATTGTCCACAAAATCCGGAAATGAGAAGCTCCATCCAACTGTCCGGCTTCGACCAGTTCATGTGAAATCTGCATAAATGCCTGCCGGATCAGAAAGATCGAAAATACGCTGACACAGTTCGAGAGAATCAGCCCGGTATAACTGTCCAGTAGCTGTAGCTTGCTCAATACCAGATAGCTGGGCAGATAGACCGCTGTACTCGGAATCATATAACCAAGCAGCACGACACCGGTGAATAGACCTTTGAGCCGAAATCGCATATGGGTCAGTGCATACGCCATCATGCTCGAATTAATAATCTGCAGCAAGGAAATAGCTGCACCTACACCGATACTGTTCAGAATATAACGGGCAAATGGAGCAGCATGCCAGGCATCCACATAATTACTCCATAGAAAAGTCTCCGGCCAAAAAGTCGGCGGAAAACGGAAAATCTCATCATTGGTCTTGAATCCGCTCATGATCATCCAGTAGAAAGGAAAAGCCATCATCAGACTGATTATTGTCAGCATTATATATCGCAGTAAGGTCCCTACATTCCAGCGGTATCGGGTCACCGCGCTACCTCTGCTGCCTGCACTCTGTAATCCTGATCGGCGGCGCCCTGAATGAGCCGGTGGATAGGATGCGGTGTCTTTGTCTGCTCCTGTCATATTCACTGATAATGCACCATCTTTCGTCCGATCAGGAAGGAACATCCTGATAACAAGACACAGATTAGAATAATAACGACTGCCACAGAAGAAGCCTCCCCTACATTAAATGCCTCAAAAGCAGATTGATAATACAGATACAGTAGTGTACGCGTCGATCCTGCCGGCCCCCCCTGGGTCATAACGTTAATCTGATCGTAGGCCTGCAGGGACTGGATGGTCAGGATTACCGCTAGGAAAAAGGTAGTCGGTGAAATTAGCGGCAGCGTAATATGACGGAATCTGCTCCATGCACTGGCTCCATCCATAGAAGCAGCCTCCAGCAGATCCGATGGAAGATTACGCAGCGCTACCAGATAGAAGATCATCGCCCAGCCTACTGATTTCCATAAAGTTACGATTAGCACAGCAACCAATGCCCAATTCGAATCCTGCAGCCAGCCGATACCGGCAATGCCGAACCAGCTCAGTACATGGTTCGCATATCCTACATCCGGCTGGAAAATCCATGACCAGACGATGGATACGGCTACTGTCGGCGTGACCCATGGCGAGAAAATAAAAGCCCGGTATACACCCGAAGTACGAAGCTTGCTGTTCATCAGCAGCGCCAGCAGCAATCCGCCTACCATAATCGGGATAACACTACCCAGTCCGAATAACGCGGTTACTTTCAGCGCCTGATAGAATTCAGGATTCCCCAGCAGATATCGATAATTCTCCAGTCCGACAAACAGCTTGTCCGGACTCATAAAATCCCAATCCGTGAAGCTCAGATAAAATATGTATCCAAGAGGGCCCAGCCAGAATACCAGCAGCGGAATCACAGCTGGCAGCGTAAACAGCAGTGCCTCGCTCTCGCGGAATATTCTCGTTTTCAATGCATCCACTCCTACGTTCAAATTTTCTTTAATAATTCTCTTAATCTGCATTTTTTCATGTTATTATGTGTTCTGTACAAAAAATATTGTACAATCAATTACAATAATATGAGTTATCTCCATGTAAAAACATTGACGATTCATGTAAATTTTTCTGCTTTCTCTGAAAATAATCCATAGATAATGAGGGGATGCAATGGAAAAGGAAATCAATAAGACTCCTGATCAAGATACTCGTTCCAGACAGCAAGAACTGCGTGCCGACATGATTGAAGCAATCGCCCAGACGATGGATCTATACGGTGTGAATCATTCATTTGGTCAGCTATATGGCGTAATGTACTTTGAAGACCGCCCCATGACACTGGAAGAAATGAAGAATGATATGAATATGAGCAAAAGTAATATGAGCTATGCTGTCCGTTCCCTGATGGACTCTCGTATGATCAACAAGCTGGACGAGAAGCGCGATCGCAAAGATCAATATCAGGCGGAGACCGATTATTTTCGCACATTTCAGAACTTTTTCGGTACCCGACTGCAGCGGGAGATTGACGTCATGACAGCTTCGATGAACGAGGTGATTCCCGAGCTGTCCGAGATTATCCTTTCCCGGCATACGACAACCGAAGAACGAGATAGCTGCCTGCGCGATCTGCATAAGCTACAGCATGCACAGCAGTATTATGAATGGCTGCAGCATTTTGTAAATGAACTGCAGGCAGGCACCTATTTTCCTGCTTCAGGGCAAGATGAGTAATCCAGCAGATTGACGAATCTTGTTTTTTGTTCAATGATGGATAAGACGGCAATATGATTGCCTCTATTCTGTCTTACATAAGGAGTGTTCCCCATGAAATACCGTAATCTTGGCAATACCGGTCTCAAAGTAAGTGAAATCGCGCTGGGCAGCTGGCTTACCTATGGTACTGCCGCCGAGCAGCAGGCCGCTGATCAGTGTATTCGTACCGCATTTGAATACGGTATTAATTTTTTTGATACGGCAAACGCTTACAACCGTGGTGAGGGTGAAAAAGCCATTGGCGCAGCCCTTGCTTCCTATGAGCGTTCCAGTTATGTATTGAGCACCAAAGTCTTTTTCCCGATGGGTGAGGGTCCCAATGATCGAGGTTTGTCACGCAAACATATTATGGAGCAGTGCGAAGCCAGTCTGAAGCGGCTGGGTACTGACTATATTGATATTTATTTCTGCCACCGCTTCGATCAGGAGACCCCGGTTGAAGAAACGCTGCGTGCACTGGATGATCTGACAGCACAGGGCAAGATTCTGTATGCCGGTGTCAGTGAATGGAGTGCCGCTCAGATTGCCGGTGCTGCTGCGATCAGCGATCGCCTTCGTCTGCGTCCACTCGCTTCCAATCAGCCGATCTATAATCTGTTCGAGCGTTATATTGAAGATGAAGTACTGCCGGTATCCATGCAGCATGGGCTGGGTCAGGTCGTCTTCTCTCCGCTCGCACAGGGTGTATTGACCGGTAAATACAAACCCGGTCAGGCTCCGGCAGCAGGTACACGAGCTGCCGATGATTCGGTGAATCAGGTGATTAACAGTTATCTGCGCGAAGATGTACTGGGCGTTGTAGCAGAACTGAATGAACTGGCAGGCAGCATGGAGATTACACTGTCCCAGTTGGCGCTAGCCTGGGTACTGCGTCAGCCAGGAGTCAGCTCTGCGATTATCGGAGCGACCAAACCGCATCAGATTCAGGAGAATGTAGAAGCGGTAAATATATCTTTGAATACCGGGGTGCTGGAGCAGATCGATCAGATCATGCTGAAAATCAAGGATTTTGCGCCGATGCGCTAATCTATGCCTGCATAATGTTCATAATTCTGGATATTCCGCAGTATAAATAAGTCGGCAGAACATCATTGGAACTACGCGTATACAGCGTAATCAGCAGATATCGAATCTGTTCAGGCAGCCCGCTGAAGGAGGAGATTCGTTATGGAAATACGATTTAAAGATACAATTATTGAAGCGGTTCAGGGGGATATCACCCGTGAAACGACCGATGCTATTGTCAATGCAGCCAACTCCAGTCTACTCGGAGGTGGCGGTGTAGATGGAGCGATCCATCGGGCAGGCGGACCGGAAATTCTGGAAGAGTGTCAGAAGATTCGCGCCCGTCAGGATGGATGTGCAACCGGAGAAGCCGTCATTACAACCGCAGGCAGACTGCCGGCACGTTATGTGATTCATACGGTTGGTCCGGTATGGAATGGTGGCAGCAATGGCGAAGACAATTTACTGCATAACTGCTACCTCAATTCACTGGCACTGGCTAATGACCATGAAGCGACCAGTATTTCTTTTCCGAATATTAGTACGGGAATCTACGGCTATCCCAAATCCCAGGCTGCCGATGTAGCAATTCAGGCGGTCAAGGAATATGTACATCTGAGTGCTGAAGGACATATGCAGCGTATCCGGTTCGTCTGCTATGACGCAGAGAATCTGGCACTGTATGAGCAGAAGCTGCTGCAGGCTTTTCAGTAACTCACCACTATAATGCCGGTAATAAAAGACGAAAAAGACCCTGATCTCCAGATCATTCCCATGGAACCTTCCGTGCAGTATATGCATGGAAAATCTCCAAGGAATCGATCGTAGATCAGGGTCTTTTTTGATTGGAACGATAGATCATGATAGTACAATACTGCCTATCCACACTCTATCCATCCAGCTTTCTATCTTGTCATCCGGCTATACACTAATCGCTTATAACAGAGCGTTCAGGCAGAATGCCCCTTTTTCACGAATACGAATATCGAAAATGGATGTGCCGAGAGTCTTCTCGATCAATGCTCTGTAGCCTGCAGCATGTTCATTCGGAATGACAGCCAGAATCACACCGGCAAAGCCGCCACCGTGCAGACGACAGGCACCACCGCCAATTTCCTGCAGGTAGATCTCTGTAATAGCCAGCGCGATCGCCATACTCTGATCGTGATGATCCGAATCGCGGTAACAGTTTTGCAGCCATTTCCAGGATGAATTGCCGGAAGCGGTCAACAGACGAAGGAATGCAGGCATATCATCCTGACGCAGCGCTTCGACCTGATGGTCTACCCGGCGATTCTCTTCCAGGAAGTGCATCGCTCTCAGAATAGCACGATCACCTGTCTCCTGACGCAGACGGGGCAGCTCTGCATAGATCTGTTCCAGCTTAATATCGCGGCAGAACTCGGCACCCAGTGCATGGGCAACAGCGAACATTTCATTCGGTACACTCGCATAATCTTCAGTCAGGTCCGCATGGTTACCACCTGTATTCACGACCATCATGGAGTATCCTGCCGCCTGGAAGTCATACTGCAGCTGCTCCACCTGAGGCTGGGACGGATCGGCAAAATCCATCGCCACCATACCGCCATAGGCACAGGCCATCTGATCCAGCAGACCGGATGGTTTATTCCAATATTGATTCTCGGCATATTGACCGATTTTGGAAATATCGGCAGCCCCCAATGTACCCTTATTATAGAAATGATTCAGAATCGTACAGATCAGCATTTCAAAAGAAGCCGAGGAACTAAGTCCCGAAGCCGCCAATACATTGGTCGTTACGTAGGCGCGGAATCCTCCGACCTCAAGTCCTTTTTCACGGAAACCGGATACAATTCCTTTTAGCAGCTTAGTGGTAGCGCTCTCAGAATCCGATACATCCGATTCATCCAGATTGACTTTAAACTCTCCTTCATATCCTTCGGAGACGAGCACAATCACTGGTTCCGATGTAGGTACGGCTGCTGCGATTGTATCCAGATGAATACTGCCTGCGAGTACTTTACCATGGTTATGATCGGTATGGTTTCCACCAATCTCTACACGGCCTGATGCGCTAAACAGCTGAAGTTCGTTCGTATCCACTCCATAATGATTCAGGAAATTCCCGATCATCTGCTCATAACGGGACTGCTGCATCTCCAGTTCGTCCTGTCCATATAATCCAGTCAGCAGCTGTTGCATGCCTGCCTGACGCATATATTGCTGTGTTTGTTCCAATGTACTCATGATATGCCCTCCACTTTCATAAATATGTATCTTCACTCGTCTAAGTATAATCGTCTCTTCCTCACAGGGACAGGATAAAATTCCAATATTCACGACAATTTGCTAGTTCATGTTCGTTGTCGCCACATGATTCACCTAAATATCAGAATGAAATTTCCTTTTCTCCCATAAAAAAGCACCCGGATCTTGTCCGAGTGCTTTTTACTATTTATAGGGTAAATGCCAAACCTACTTCTTATGCGGCTAGGTCTCTTTTATTATTTATTACTCATATCCACAAAACGCTTGAGTAGCTGGCGGATATTGCGGAACGATTGCAGACGATAGTTGGCATGTGTATTGCCAGCGCCCACCTTGATAGAGAATGCATCTTCCGGCAGTGCATCGAACAGATCTTCATCCGTATGATCATCGCCTACACCGAAGATAAAGTCATAATCTTTGCCCTGCATCATCTGATGGGCGCCATGACCTTTATTCATTCGGGTATCTTTGATCTCCAGCACTTTATTGCCTTCCAAGATACCAAGACTCATCGATTGAGTGATGGAAAGCAGTGCTTCACGCAGTTCATTACGCTTCAATGCACCGATTTCCGGTTCACACTGTCTGTAATGCCATGCAAGAGAATACTCTTTCTCTTCGATCAGGGAACCTGGTGTACGGTCTGTGTACATTTCCAGTACATGACGGATCGATTCTTTCCAGTCATTGTCGACACTCATGGTCATTCTCCACTCGCCGCCCGGCTCACGCAGCCACAATCCATGGGAAGCAATAATGTGCAGATCCAGATCGCCAAGCCATTTCTCAATCACATCACGGTCACGTCCGGTGATAATAACAACCGTATTACGCTTGTCAGCACATAGATCTTTCAGAATCTCGCGCAATTCCTCATCAGGTTTGGCCTGATCCGGTGTTGGTTTGAAGCCTACCAGCGTACCGTCATAATCCAGGAAGAGTACACGTTTGCTGGATTCCACATACGCTTTTTCTACCGTAGAAGGCTCGGATTTGATATCGACTACATCTTTGGTTTCTACCTGGGAATCAGTCGTATTTTTGAGAGCTTCGAGGAATTCATCTGCCCAGAACTTCACGTTATAACGGGAGATCCGGCGATGCAGCATTTTGTTGCGCTCGATTTTCTCATGGTCCGGCATATCCAGCGCGGTTTTGATACCCGCAGCAATCGCGCCATAATCATTGGCATTGACGATAACCGCTTCACCCAGCTCGCTCGCTGCACCTGCAGTCTCACTCATCACGAGCATGCCTTTATAGTCATTGCGAGCAGCAATATACTCTTTGGCAACCAGGTTCATCCCATCGCGCAGCGGAGTAACAAGCAGTACATCACTGTTCCGGTAGAACGCGATCAGATCATCCTGGGTAAAGGTACGGAAGAAGAACCATACCGGCATCCAGCTCAGCGTACCGAATTGTCCGTTAACCGCGCTGACCAGCTCTTCGATCTCGCGTTTAAGATTATCGTAAGCTTCGACGCCTACACGTGAAGGAGCCACGATCAGGTTAAGACGGACCTTCTCATGATATTCCGGATATTTGATCAGGAACTGCTTGAATGCTTTGATACGCTCCGGCAGTCCTTTGGTGTAATCCAGACGGTCTACCGAGATAATATTCTGAACGGATTTGGTGCTTTCGATAAATTCCACTGCTTCGTTGGACAGATCACTATGCAGCGAAGACTTGGAGAAATAATCGTAGTCGATACCCATTGGGAAGGCTTCGACCTGAACACTGTACGTTTCATAATTCACTTTGTAAAGGTTATGTTCTTTGCCCAGCAGACGACGGACACTGCTCAGGAAGTGGCGTACATAATCATAAGTATGGAATCCGATCAGGTTAGCGCCCATGAGTCCTCTGAGGATCTCTTCACGCCAGATAAGTAAACGATAGATTTCAAAGGAAGGGAACGGGATATGCAGGAAGAATCCAATTTTGGTATCCGGATACTTCTCACGAATCATCTGTGGCAGCAACATCAGCTGATAATCGTGAATCCAGATCGTGTCATTGGGTTCGATCACTGGATCAATAGAGTCGAAGAACTTCTGGTTGACCCTTTTGTAAGCTTCCCAGGTATCGGTATTGTATTCAGTCGCATTGGTGAAATAATGGAACAGCGGCCAGATGGTTTCATTACAGAATCCATGGTAATACTGTTCAATTTCTTCTTCGGACAGGAAGATCGGCAGGCAGTTGTACTCTTCACGCAGCTCCTGATCAATCTCTTTCTCGTCCTGTTCAGTCAGATCATTGCTGGAAATACCAGGCCAACCGGCCCACAGGCTATCCCCCTGCTCATGATAACTTTTTAGTCCGGTAGCCAGGCCACCGATACTTTTACTATATTGAAGATCGGACTCATTTTTTTTCACTGTTACTGGTAGACGATTGGATACGAAAATTATTTTACTCATTGAATCTCCTCTCCTAACCAAAGTATAATGTAGAATTAAATATTTATTGTTAAATGGATAGTGCTCGGTTAAACCGGTGCTCCTATTGGTCAATGGCAAATTACCCTTATTTGCACATTCCGACTCAGCCCTTGCTAATTAAGTTGCATGATTGCCTATCTTATTCTATGTAAATACATAACAAAAAGCCTATGGAGCCCTTAATCCATAGGCTTTTTGTTATTCTGATTCTATATGGTACATGGTTTATACTTGAACCCTGATTATTTATTCGGATTACCCTTTATTCAGCACCAGTTCCAGCTGTACATTGATATCATTCTCGGTGCTCATGACAACCGAGTGAGGATTACTCATGCCAAAGTCCTGGAAAGTAACCATTGTTGTACCAGATAACAGAATCTTGCCATCCTGATAGACACCTTTGGCATCAAAAGTTACTTCTTTTTCTACACCTTTGACTGTCAGTGTACCTTTCATTTTGAACGCATTGGTTGCACCGGATGTCCATTCGGTTGGCAGTCCTTCAAAAGAAGTTGCTTTGAAAGTAGCATTCGGGAATTTACTTACGTCAAAAAAGTCGGCTTCTTTGACATGCTCGTCACGCTGTGCGGTTCCGGAGTCAATAGCACTCATATCGATCTGGCCTTCAGCAGACATCTGGGCAGGCTCATCCACATTCACTTTCCAGTTCCCTGTTACTTTTTCATCTACAAAGTTGACAGTTTCCTGCGAAGTCGTTATCGAGAAATATACTTTGGAACCAGTGCTGATCGCCCAGTCGCCATTCAGTTCTTTGCCGGTCACACTAGCTCCACTGGTAGCTGTCTGGCCCTTGGCAGCTGCTGCTTCCGTTGGAATGACCTGCTGTATTTCTACTTTGTTCCCCATATAGCTCTGCATGAATGTATATCCACCAACAGCCAGCAGTACCACTACAACTGCAGAAGCAATTATCCAATTCCTTGTTTTTTTCGTCATTTTTATTCTCTCCTTTGGTTAGATCATGACGTAAGTATAGTTGGTGAATGTGTCGGGAATATGTCGATGATACTTTTTTTTATTTTGCTTTATTATAATGAACACCTGTAATAATAAAGCTTGCAGCTCAATTTCCCGCTCATATACAATAGGTATAAAAAAGTAAGTATTATGTATGGATATGATACTGTTTAACAAGGAGCATCACCCTTATGAGTCTGATTCTAATTATCGAGGATGAACCGGCGATTGCCCGTGTTTTGTCCGCTTATTTAAAAAAAGCCGGCTTTGAGATTGAACATGCGGCAGACGGTCATACAGCGATGGAGAAATTCCAATCCTGTTCTCCTGCGCTGGTTGTACTTGATATTATGCTGCCGGGAATGGATGGTTGGGAGCTTCTACAGCTTATTCGTGCTCAGGGCGCATGTCCGGTAATTATGCTGACTGCACGCGACCGGATGGAAGACCGACTGAACGGACTGGACAGCGGAGCCGATGATTATATGACCAAACCTTTTACCCCTGAAGAAGTCGTTGCACGGGTCAATGCCGTACTGCGTCGACGTCCTTATTTGACTGATGGCGAGAGCAAACGACATTTTGGCAATCTGGTTATTGATCTGGCAGCCAAGCAGGTGTATCTGAATGGTGCAGAAGTACCGCTCAGTCCGCGAGATCTGTCACTGCTGCTGTTCCTGTCCGAATATCCCAATCGGACTTTTACACGCGATCATCTGATTGAACAAGTCTGGGGCATGGATTATGAAGGCAGCGACCGGGCGGTGGATCTGTCGATCAAGCGTCTTCGCCAATCTCTCTCCCATTGGTCGGCAGATACTGGAGAGATCCGTACATTACGAGGAATGGGGTATCAATTTTGGGTAAACGAGTAAAACGGACACGGTTCACATCACTCCTGTCCTATTGGACAATACGATATTTCATTATTCTGTGTATCGGGTTCACTATTATCGCAGCAGCAGCGATCTATTGGATGCGGGATGCCACGATGGAGAGCCGTCTTCAGACAGCCGGTCTGCTCGGTCAGGAGGTAGCTGATCGTGTCACCTCACCGGAAGGGCAGCTTACAATCCCGCCCAAGCTCGATTATATCGTCAAAAACAGGCTCTTTTTCTTCAATATCGATGAGTATATCTGCGTAATGATTACCGACCAAAAGGGCGATCTCAAATTCTCCCGTCCTGCCATGACCGAACAGCAGATGCATGACAAGCTGACCGATGATCTGAGTCAACCGCGAGATGATCGTTATGTAGCGATTACGACGCCGATCGATAGCAATAATGAACAGCTCGGCAAAGTCATCATTTTACAATCCAAAAGAGCACTGACATACAGTCCGCAAGAAATGATGGTATCCATCCTGCTGCTGACCATTCTGATTCTGTCGGGTTGGCTGACGCTTTATCTCTTATCCCGCAAGCTGGCTCGTCCGCTCAGCAGCGTAGCCGATGCCGCGCAGCAGATTCGTCAGGGCAATTATGATGTGCAGCTGAATATTCATACTCCCGAAAGAGAGATTCAGCAGCTGGTCTCTTCCTTTGAAGATATGGCCAAACGGCTCAAGCACCTGGAAGAATGGCGTGCTCTCTCACTCGCCGGCGTCACACACGAGCTGAAGACTCCTGTCACTTCCATTAAAGGACTTGTTATGGCTGTGCGCGATGAAGTAGTAGTCCAGGAAGAAGCCCAGGAATTCCTCGATATCGCGCTTAAGGAATCTGACCGGATGGAACGTATGGTGACCGATCTGCTGGACTATAATGCATTTGCTTCCGGTAGTGTGGAAGTTCGTCAGGATGATATTGATCTTCCCGTACTGATTGCCGAAGTCATCTACCAGTGGAATCTGCTGCATGACTCTACTACGGTTCGGGTTACGACTGACCTGCCTCCATCTTCTCTTTATACTGTGGGAGATGCGCTGCGTATTCAACAGATTATGGTTAATTTGCTGAATAACAGCCTTCAGGCAACTGCACCCGGACAGACGCTGGATCTGCATATTCGGATGTATACCGAACAGCAGCATATCCAGATTGAAGTAACCGATAACGGAACCGGCGTTGCCCCGGAAGAGCAGGATTATGTGTTCGAGCGCTTTTATCGTGGTGAACACAAAAAACGGGCTGTACGCGGTCTGGGTCTCGGTTTAACCTACAGCCAGCTGCTGGCACATGCTCAACATGGAGAAATTATGCTGAAGCATAGCTCTTCTACGGGTACGACTTTTGTATTGAAGATGCCGCTATCCAGTGATGTCTCACCTATTCAACCAGCTGTCTATGCAGCCAAGCCTTCTTTTAATATGGAAGCTCTCCCGAAAAAGTATTGACGGTTGCGGTTGCGGTTGATTGCCAATGCTCTAATTTTGAGAGGAAGCCATCTATACGAGGATAGAGTAACAAATACAACGTCAGCGTACTTTCAAATCGTATAGTATCGATCTTATATATGTATGGAGAGAATCGAACCGTACAGACTATGTGCATCTGTTAGCGATGTATGTTTATCATCAATAAGCCCCAAAGCCCTGCAGCATCTGCATCCGGGCTTTGGGGCTTATTGATGATCTTGTTAAGTTATATTGTGAGTACATCAAGCATCATTCTACGAATAGATGTGGTTCTGACATCGCATGCGATTATTCGCAGGCAATTCCATCCTTGTCACGATCCAGACGAGTACGATATCCCGGTTCGCCTTTGTATAGTGGAGCTTTGCCGGCTTTGCGCACCGCTGTACAGTTTTTGTAATATACGGTTTTGCCTTTGACAGCAGTGTATGCAGATGCCTGCTGCGAAGGCTTGGCTGCTGCTGTAGTGGATACTGCAATTCCTGTACCTGCGAGTAGTGCTGCTGTCAACAAGCCAGTGCATACTTTGTTCATCATTTTCATCATAATATCCCCTTTATATTTGAGTAACCAGATAGTGAACTACAATAAAAGATTACTTATTTAGTTATCTTACGAGTTGTATCATATCACATATTTATGTTTTATTTTACCTTTTTTTCAAAATTAAAAATGATATAAGTAATATCTGATTTTACAGTAAATCGGTAGTAGCTAGAGATAATCGAAATATTGGAACTTCTATTATGAATTTTTCATATGGTTAATTTTAATAATTAGTTACAATAAAAAGGCCGACAGCTTGAAAAAGGATCCTGATTATTCAGTGTTCTCCTTCAAGTTGCCGGTCCACGAAAATACTTTGGTATCTTCTATACACCTTATATTTATATAGTATCTAATTAGCTTTTGTTAGTGGTTGCTCTATATTTATACATCGTTTTCATCTTGGCTTTTCTTATCCACTTATCCGATTATCCGATTATCCGATTATCCGATTATCCGCCATATTATGATGGAAATACAGTTCGAAAAGCAGCCATAACTCCACCTGTTTTGGATCGATCCAGTATAGCGAATACAATCTTGCGAAATAATAGACCATAGCTCTCTTCAAATAGAATATCACGGAACCAGCGGGCTACCTCTTCGGGCCGGTTGCGGAATACGCCGCAGCCATAGGCTCCAAGGATAAGATTTTCTTCGCCCTGCCTACTAGCTACCGCCAGAATATAACGAATACGCTGCTTCATCACCTGTTCAATCTCATGCTCCCGCTCTGGTTCACGTTCACGCACAACACCGGCATTTACAGCTGGAGCAGTCATCATCGACACCTGATACGGTTGATCACGCAGCTGCCCCTGATCTTCACGAAATATGGTTACATCAGGTGAATAGATCATGTAATCGGAATACAGACAGCTCTTTTCCTGGCGATTATACTTGTACATCTCTTCCATTTGTACGATAGCCGGATACAGGGAAGAAGAACGTGCCAGACTCTCTTCCTGCGCTTGGCTGCCTCCGAGAAAACCACCACCGGGATTGCGTGCCGAAGCGAAATTAAGTGCCAGCACATGCTGTGAGTGCTCGCTAACAACCAGACGCTCTGCTGCTGCCAGTGTAGATTCATCCGTACATTCGATCCGGCTACTAATTTGCTGATGTCTGTCTGATAAATCCATGACAGCCGTATATTCGTGAATACGTGATTCAGCACTATGCTGGATAGCAGGCAGCTCATGTGGACGATATAGCTGCGAGTGATGAATAGTATGCTCTATCTGACTATGAATATTTATGGTACTGCCTAACGGATTGGTATATTGTCCGCTTTCCAGAATATTCAGTGTCTCCTGTGCCCATCTGGAGCGAATCTCTCGTGCACCCTGGCCTTTTTTCATGCCCTGTTCAGCAGAATTAATATTATGGGTCATTCTAATCATTCCTTACTATATTTGTAGATTTACTATATTTATAAATTGAATACTATCTTCATAACATCGATGATACCGAGAACTATCTCATGCATATACTTTGCTGATCATCATCATTGTAGTCAGGCTTTGGGTTCAGTCAGCAACTGTTCTCTTAGCTCGGTAAGCACCTCTCCAAGCCAGTTGGTACCGCGCCAGGTGCTCCGATTATGAACACGAGGATCTTCCTCTGCCAGTCCGATTCCCCAGATCCGGTCAGTAGGACTTGCTTCTACGAGTGTAGTGCCTGCAGTTGCCAGCAGAACCTCCAGCGGTTCTTTATTTTGTGTAAATTTGGCGTAATTGCCGTCATATACGATCTGTCTGGCATGCTCATCCCATACTGCTTTGTCAAAACGCTGAACCTGACGGCCCAACTGCTTTTGCTGTCGTGGTTGCTTGGCAGTCAAAATCCGTGTGGCTATTTCCTGATCTCCGAAAAGCCTTGCTTTGCCGTACATCATATACTGCTCGGCACTGTCAAATGTGTGCTCTCCAACTATAAATACAGCCGGATACCACTGCGAAAATGGAGATTCGCTCCGGTAAAAGAACGTAAACTTTTCTTGCTGCTTGCTCATTATAATCACTCTTTTCCTAAATTAATCATCTCTACAAACTGCTTTATGAATTTTTATAGACTGTACATTACAAACCAATAATGTTATGCGTCCTCCCATTCCGGGCGGAAGCGATACAGCTGGGAAGGCCGATGGCCGGCATCACGGGTATATTCATTGGTCGCCATTACACGCGGAGCGATTTTGCGTCGAAATGCCGGTGCCAGAAGTTCGCGGTCCAGAATCGTCTCATATACCTGCTGTAATGCGGATAGGGTAAATAGTGGCGGCATTAGATTGAATACGATATCCGTATATTCAATTTTGCTGCGCAGACGCTCTACACCATAGGCGATCATTTTGGCATGGTCAAAGGCAATGCCTTCGCTTTGCAGAACCTCCCAGTGCACACCGGTAATCGTGCCGCAGTAGGTACGGGTTACTTTGACTACTCCGGACAGCTCGATGTCCTGATGACGCAGACGAATATGTACTTCCTTTTCCAGACGACAGCCTTCGGGCAGATGCGTCTTGGTCTCCTGCATAACCCGGTAATTCAGCTCAAACCAGCGGGCATCCTGTGCATCTTCACCGGCACGTACCTGCTGCGTTGAAGAATCGACCAATGCCATATAGGAGGTGCTAATAACCCGTGTACGGGGATCACGCTCTACTTCTCCCCATGTATAGAGTTGTTCCATATAAATCTCGTTCAACCCGGTCTCACTTCGCAGCTCACGTGCTGCCGCTTCATCCAGGCTCTCTTTCATGCCGACAAATCCTCCCGGCAAGGCCCACTGGCCCATAAAAGGATGTTCTCCCCTCTGGATCAACAGTAGCTGCAGGGACTTCTCCGGGAGCTTGCGATAATTATCCTGCTCCTGATCCATAATTGTAAAAATCAGCATATCTGCAGTAACCGAAGGGCGTTCATACACACCGGCATCATATTGATCGAGAAACTGCTGCTCGGTAAGCCCCTGATGATTCAAAGAATTGGATTGGGATTTGGGCATCTATTTACCTCCATCTCTATTAAAATAAACGTAATTTCAGAATATTTATATTCTGCATATACATCTAATTAACTATTTGTTAATAACATAAAGTTAATATATCAAATAATCAATTTAAATGTCAACGATTTACGGATAAAGCTTGAAATGTGACTGTTAGAAGAGGGATAATAGAAGAAGGAAGATGTGTACCATTGGATTGATATGGCAGATCGACAGTTGATTTTCAGGATGATAATTTTATTTTGTTTTCAGTAAGCGCGGTTATGACTATTGAGTAATATAACCTGGCGCTTTTGCCGATATAAGTAGTGCAAGACAGCCATTTAGCAGATCGGATAGAGACATCAAGCAATTCCCGGATAAGGAGAGATGAAATGAGAGTTAACCCTATTGAGGCTGTACGACGGATTACAGCCGAAGTGGCCGCCTATACTCGTCAGATTCTGGTTCGTCGTGAACAGAAACAGGCAGAACGTTCTGAACAGCAAATTGCCCAGACGCAGGATAAGACGGTCAATTTCGATCAATTTTTGGAGAAGGTACCTGCTATTCAGGCAGTCAAGCCCAGTTACGTTCAGCAGGTAACGCGTCCCGAGCCGGTTGGATTCAAAATGCCGTCATTTACTGCAGACGCGCCACCGGCTTCATCGCAGCGGATTTCCAGTGCCCAAAAAGCGTATGAATTTTCAATGATCGATCAAAATATGACGACCATCGAACCGTTCGATTCACGAGCATAAATGCAGAGCTGTGAGTAATCACATGAAATCATATAAAAAGCACCTTTCCAAGTGTCCCGGGAAAGGTGCTTTTTGTGTTCTTTCTGGTGATACGATCAAGCTGTAGGTTCCGCTGCGCCTTTGATTGCTTTTACATCATAGCGGGCATGCGTTACATTCAGTACATATTCTGGCTTGGGCTGACCGGCATTCTGACGGTGCCCCTGAATATGGGCATCGCTTTTCTCCCAGTTTTTCCATGCTTCCTCGGATTCCCAGCGGAACAGAATGACTACTTCCTCTTCCCCGCGGCGAGTCTGCTTCACCATGATCTCAATATTTATAAAACCAGGCTGCTGCTCCACGAGCGATCCTGGCTTACTGAAACGTTCAACGATTTTGTCGGAGTTGCCTTCCGTAACCGTCATAGTGCGAAGAATGACGAACATATTCTCTACCTCCTCATTTGGCTATACGAACCCTGTTCCATGTCACTGTTCCTTAATAAATAAACATCGAACAGAATAGGATTATTTTAAATGATAAAGATTATCATTGTCAACACAAATGAAGGTTAGCCTATTATTACTAAGATCGCTTAATGCACACTCTCGTATACGATTTCTCCTGTACGGGACAGATCATATCCGCCTATTGCCTGCAGCTCCTGCTTGAACTCTACGGACTGCAAAATGCGCTTGAGCAGCGCAATCCATTCCGCATTATCCGGTTTGTTCAGCACCACCAGATCATAACGTTCCGTAACGAGCGGAATAAATTCAATGCCTACCATGGTGGCTGCCCGTTCACTTCCTACGCCTACATCCGCCTGTCCCGAAGCAATTCGCGCAGCTACTGCAATGTGGGAAGTCTCCTCATTACCATAGCCTCTCACTGTAGACGGACGAATATTATGCAGTCGCAACTGCTCATCCAGCAGTACACGTGCTCCTGCTCCCTTTTCCCGGTTGACGATAGTCAGTCCCGGCTGGCTGAGATCGCTCCAGCTACGAATCCGGCGGGGATTACCTCGCTGAACATAGATTCCCGCCGGACGGGAGGCCAGATTAATCAGCGTAAATGGACAGGATACCAATATTTTGCGTATATAGGGCAGATTATACTCTCCACTGTCTCCATCGAATAGATGAGTACTGACAATATCCGAATTGCCCATATACATTGAGACCAGGCTGTTCATGCTGCCAGCAAAAGAGCGCAGCGGACGATAACGGTTATCTTTTTCCATATAACGGGCGAGCAGATCCAGGCTTGTGTCCTGCCCTGTAATAACGATCGTCTGGTTATTGATTGGCGGAGGAATCAGATCCTGCGTCACCGGCTGCATCGTGCCGGTATTACGCAGAATCTCTTCAGGACGGGCATAGGCCGCATGTACAAATTCTGCTGATACCGCAGACGGATCTGTATTAAGCGGATTGGTCGCTGGCATCACCCCACTTTTACCGGGCTGAAGCGCGCGCTCTGATGAAGAGGGAAGCGGCTGCATTCCGCTTTGCAGCTCGCGGATATTCATTGCATTATTATTTTCGCGTATCATGCCATTTTTGGCACGCTGTTTATAGGTTTCCAGATCATAATGGTCTACACGCATCTGCTTGCCGACCCGGTAGGCAGGCAGGTCTCCTTTTTTGATCAGATCATAGACCGTTAACTTGGATACTTTTAACAGTCTGGCTATCTCTTCCGTGGTATATGACACCTGTTCATCCATAGGTGGTTCCTCCCTGTATCGCTGACAAGATACGTTCATCTTACCTGCGAAAAGTAAGGATTGCAATTCAGAAAAGCTGCATATGATTCGCTTTTTCTATATCATTCGTTATATTTAGTTATAAGTAGTGATATTTAGTACAGTTTAGTTTATATTAGTTGTATTAAGATAGGATAAAATGTGGATAATCATTATCTATTTCCCCAAGGAGGAACCCCAATGCAATCCCTACATAAGAATATGGATGACAAACCACGTACTGTAAGGTATCGGCTGCCTGCATTGATCTTGATGATTCTGCTTGTAGCAGCTCTTACTGCTTGCTCTTCAAGCAGCACTGCCAAATCGGACAATACCAAACAGCAGGGTGGCTGGGCTTCCAGTGGCACAACCGAATTGACCGTCTCTGCAGCTGCCAGCCTGACAGACAGCCTGCAGGAGATTCAAAAAATATATCAACAGAAATTCCCCAATGTCCAATTGACCTTTAACTTTGCCGCTTCCGGAACTTTGCAAAAGCAGATCGAACAAGGAGCACCGGCTGACCTGTTCCTGTCGGCAGGCAGCAAGCAGATGCAGGCTCTGGTTCAGCAGAAGCTGATCGATCCCGATCATCAGACTAATCTGTTGACCAATCAATTGGTACTCATCGTGCCTAAAGACAGCACGAATATTCCAGCTTCCATACAGGATCTGCAAAAGCCATCTGTCAAACGTCTGGCTATTGGAACGCCTGAATCGGTTCCTGCTGGCATGTATGCCCAGCAGTCGCTGCAGGCAGCCAAACTGTGGGATACCCTGCAATCCCGTATCGTACAGACCAAGGATGTGAAGCAGGTACTCTCTTATGTAGAGACCGGTAATGCAGATGCAGGCTTTGTCTACAAAACAGATGCTCTGGAATCGGATGGTGTTCAGATCGCTTTTACAGCCGATCCGAACAGTCATGACTCTATCGTCTATCCGGCAGGTGTGCTGGCTGGTACAACCCATCGCGAGGAAGCAGCCCAGTTTTATGCCTATCTGCAGACCGATGAAGCCCAGGCAGTCTTTGAGAAATACGGGTTCAGCAGAGCAGCCAGCGGCTCATGAATGAAGTCTGGTCCTGGGAGGCTATAGGCTTTCCCGTTATGCTGTCACTGCGGATTGCCTGTATCTCGGGCATTGTTTCTTTTGCAGCAGCCGTATGGGTAGCAGCCTGGATGAACCGGCATGCTTTTCGTGGAAAGATCTTGCTGGAGACGCTGTTTATGCTGCCTCTTGTACTGCCTCCCTCTGTTGTCGGTCTGCTGCTGCTAACGATACTTGGAAGACGCAGCTGGATAGGACAGGCTGCCGAATGGATTACCAGACAGCCTATCGTCTTCAGTGTGACCGGAGCTGTAATTGCCTCGGCTGTTGTGGCTTTTCCCCTCGTCTATCAGACTCTCAAGACCGGCTTCGCTCTGGTCGATCGGGATGTGCTGGAATCTTCCCGCTCTCAGGGAGCGAGTGAGCTACAGGTACTCTGGTATATGGTGCTTCCTCTATCCTGGCGATCACTTGTGACAGGGTTTGTACTTGGATTTGCCAGAGCACTCGGAGAATTTGGAGCCACACTGATGGTTGCCGGTAATATTCCCGGCAAGACGCAGACGCTGCCGACAGCCATTTATTTCGCTGTGGATGCCGGTCATATGCAGCTTGCCTGGAGTCTAACGATTATTACTATTTTGATTTCCTTTATTCTACTGTTATTAACAGGCAAAATCCGCGGCACTGATTAATCAGGCTGCGGATTTTTTGTCGTTTTATACCTAAATTCAAACGTTATAATATGTAGTAGTTAAGAAGGTGAATAATATCGACTTATGAATAAATTGGAAACAAATGTAGCTTTATCTAGCTCTTTCTTTATATAATTGAATTACTATTCGTTTGTACAGAAGCTGACAAACAGGGTATACATACGTATAAGTATCCAGTGAAAGACAGAGGATCGGTGTTATTTTTTATCAGGAATGACAAAACAGGTACAAGATTTCACCTGCGACAATCTGTCTGGCTCAAAAGAGAGGACATCAAATCCATGCTAAAACTTCGCCAATTATCAGATATTTCCGAACTTCAGGTTATATGCGAGAAATATGAACAAATCATGCTAAAACTTAATTGGGATATACTCAAGAACCGTACTCCAGGCAGTACGGAAGACTTTTTCCATTATGATCAGGAACAGCTGGTCGCTTATCTGGCTGTTTACCGATTTGGTCCCAATATTGAAGTATGCGGTATGACACATCCAAATTATCGTCGTCAAGGCCTGTTCACATCGCTCTGGCAGCAGGCTGCAGACAGTGGTGTTTTCTCCGGGGCTCATCGGGTGTTATTGAACGTCCCGCGTGCGTCTGCTTCGGGGCAGAACTGGATTCATACGCTTCGCACGTCGCTCAACAGCGTAGAGTATACAATGAAGCTGGATGAACATGGATCACTGCTTGATCCGGTTATGCATGAGATCGCTTCCCTACGGCTGTTTCAGGAAGAAGATGCTCCCCTGTGGGCGCGCCTTGATGCCGATGCATTCGATATTCCGGAATCTTCCACAATGAATGCACTATCCAGCCCACATGGTCCCCTGTCCAAAATTATGCATGTTATTGAACACCAAGGATTGGCAGCTGGCAAAATCGAAGTCAGCCGCGAGGACAAACAGAGCTGGATATACGGGTTCGCGATTGATCCTGCTCTTCGCGGGCATGGTCTCGGACGCAGTGCGCTGCGTCAGGTCGCTGCTGAAGAGAAAAGACTTGGGCAAGAAGTATGGCTTAATGTTGTAGCAGATAATAACCGGGCACTTCATTTGTACGAATCCTGCGGGTTTGTTCATCAGGATATTCAGGATTACTATGAGTATCAAGGAATTCCCCTGCGATCTGCAGCACAGGTATAATACTACACAGACAGCGGATTCCTGCCGCTGTCTTTTTTCGTTATGCTATATGTGCGCATACAAAAAGCGTTGATCACTGTTATGGAGGTCCGGTCCATAACAGGATCAACGCTTTTTCTCAGAACGGCTGAACATTCCGTACATGACTGGGACAGAAAGTTCAACCGTCCTGTTTCCCCTGTAACAGGGAAGCCGTATGTTCCTGTAGTGCATTTATGTGAAAAGATAACAGCATCAAAATGATGGGGGATTTTGATACGTTTCCTCTTTCACCTACATTAGGCTCCATTGTGGAGCAAGATATGCCATACCAGCGTTCGTTCCGCAGCTGGTGCAGAAGCGATTTCCGCCCGGTACGGCATGGCGGAGCAAATGAAGATAATCAATGGAAGCACGGTATTGATCTGCATGAGGCACATGCTGACGAATTGTACCTTCCATAATATTGAACAATTCAATCCGCTCCGGCAGAACACCAAATGCGGCCTTGCAAAATACGGAAGACAGATGAATAAACGCTTCTTCCAGCTGAGGCTCATGCTCAAGAAAGAACTTCTGGACAATCAGGCTCTTGTGTCCGGATGATTCAGCATCCGGTTGCGCTGTTGTCCAGGGAACCTGCCAGGCCGCCTGTAAAATCAGTGAGAGCTCTGTACCGAGCTCCGGAACCATAACCTGATGCTGCTCGTACAGCATCACCGGATAAGCATCCGATTGGTTGGAAGGCAGCATTTCGGTAAGACGCTGCGTGAGCAGGTCCTTGAGATCCCAGTAATGCTGCTCGCTCTCAAAGGATTGAGAGCGCCTGGGCCAGCGGTAATCTAGCAGTTCTCCCATATGGGCGATTTCGCGCAGTTCCGGCTGCAGACTGTAGTAACGATTGATCGCATGTCCTACAGCATATTGTGCACGCTGCTTCCAGTCTGGCTTCTGCTGCGTACGGCGTGGTGTTCGTTCTGCACGAATCTCAGCAGTATAGGTTCTTCTCAGCCAATCTTCCAGCTGATAGTCCCGGATTACGGCATTATCGTCGGTCAATGTCGCAGGGTCATTCATTATGTGTTCACCATCTTCCGTACACTCACTTATACGAGACTAACCGCTGTGCTAGCAAATTGTTTGCCGAAGCTGCGGCATGTTTCTTTATCTTCTGTAGAAGGATTAAGCTCGATCTTCAAACTTTCCTGTACGATCTCGGCTCCGCGCTCTCTGAGCTTATCGGTCAGCAGATCTACTGCTGCTGCGTATTGATCGTAGGCTGTATCTCCGCTGCCGAATACAGCAGCTTTTTTGCCATTCAGATCCAGGTTGTCCATGTCTTCATAGAAATCGAGGAATTCATCCGGCAGTTCGCCGTCTCCCCATGTATAAGCACCAAGCATTACAGCATCATATTCAAGCAGAATATCGGCATCTACATCCATGGATTGTTTCAGTTCCGCAACTCCACCTGCGGATGTAATACCCTCTGCAATAAGGTCTGCCATCTCTTCGGTATTGCCTGTCATACTGGCAAAAACGATTAATATTTTTGGCATATATATCCTCCTGTTGTGCGTTGTTTCTCTCACTTCTTCTCTCTGACAACATCATAATTGATAATGATTATCATTGTCAACTTTTTATTTAAATTTGTTTTTTATTTTTTTGATTTTCCTATCTGATCGGCTTCATAATTCCTTTTACTATGCGGTTTTTTGGTCATTTATCGTGCTGGCGATTATGTGCTTAAGCTCTGTATATACAACAAGAAACGCCGAAATATGCTCCGGCGTTTCTCAATTGGGTGGATATGAATCTCAATGAATGAATGATTTACAAATGTCCGATTCCCAAGATAGTTACGTTCTCTCCCTCAAGGAACATCTGCACTCTTTCTTTTCTGCCAATCACTAGTTCCCATTGATTTTCAGTGGCACCTCGTATTTTTTTGATTTCAATATGCTCTAATCTGGCTGCCTGAATCGCTCCATATTCAACTACCTCATTGCGCCAGCGATCGCATTTATCCTGTTCTGCCTTCTGAAGAGATTCATAGTCTACATCAAATTGATTTTGATCGGCATATATCAACGTATAGGGCATCAGCATATACCACCTTTCCATAATTTTGTTGTAATAAACCGTTGTTAGGAGTATATAGGCCACACATAAAATTTATACCCCGTGCTGGTCGGCAGCTGTGCAGGTGTACTATTCTGAAAATCATAATAGTACATCCCACCCATCGCTTTCTGGGCAGCGACCATATGTCCAACATCCTGATCACTTGCATAACCCACACAAAATTTCTGATTATCACCAAACTGCAGCATCGCTCGTTCAGCTTCTTCCAGAGTCGCAAACCGCTCATAGCTGCCATCCGACATTTTCATCGTCACCAGCATGGCGGAGATCGCTTCGCTATCATGCGGGGGACCATCCATATAACCGGTTTGCTCGAAAACCTGATAGGGAGTAAGCGCTGGAATATGAAGGCCGGCAATAGTACAGAGTGTACAATTTTGATCGGGAATGGTTTCCGGGTTTTTCTCATTCATTTTCTTTTCCTCCTCAACTCATTATGATGGACAGCCTGTACGGAGACATTTTGCTGATTATGCTGTCTACTTATAATGGAATCGAGGAGCCATTATTTACAAAGGAATACCAAAAGATCCGTAGCTGCCTACTGCTTCATCCTGATCGATCGAAAGACCATGAAAGCTGCCGCTGCCCGTCTGTCTGATATTCCAGCCTGTAAATGTCCGGGAATGCGTCCAACCGGATGATTCTGCCAGCCAGGTGTAATGAATACCGGGGATATGCTGAATCGCATACTCACACGTAAGGCCCGAACCGTAGATACCTATCTCGTACGCATCACCTCGTGCCTTGAATGTACTTACCAGAGTCTGCATATATTGATGAATACCGTGGCCGAGATCCGCTGCAGATGCATCATAATCGATAGTAAAATAAATCGCTGATCCCATTGGCTGACGAATTACATTTCGGGCATAGTCATAAGCCCTTTCAGCATCCTCACGGCCTGATAATTCCGTAAAATAAACGGATGTAGTCGGATACCCATTTTCCCATACCGCGACTATTTTGATGCCTCCCCTGCTTAGTACCTCAGCTTCTTCCAATGTCAGATTTTTCTCCGGATGATTGACATTATAATATCTGCCTACAAAAGCATATCCTTCGTTGTGAAGATTATCCACTTCATGGATGCAGGATTGTGTGGTATCCAGTCCTTTTACTGTCTGTTCGGTACTCATGTTATTCAGCTCCTTTGTTTTTTTGTGAAATTAAACAGGAGTTCGCCGCCCTATCAAGAATAATATGAACAGGTACCGGATAGATCTCCTCTCTCCCAAAGAGGAGTGTACCTAACAAGTTGCCGCTTGTTAAGTCTGTCTCAAAGAGCACAGATACTCAATCTTAGGATTGGAACTCTGTGCTTTTTATTTTGCGAATTACATATTCCAGCAAATCAGTCTGCAAGGCCTGCATGATCTCCTCCTCCGGCAGCCGAATATACCGGCTGAGTTTTTGCATATCCTGCTGAAAATAGGCGATCAACCGCTCCTGGCTTCCTTCCTCTGCCTGTACTATAGCTGCACATATTTCAGCAAATTCTTTTTGCTCCTTAGTTCCTGCAGTGCTTTGTTTTTCCACCTGTTCACCGCCTGCTGGGTCAGATTGAGTTGCTCTGCCACCTGTTTCTCCGACAGATCTTCCACATACAGCTTTTGAATAATCAGCCTGGCTTTTGATGAGGAAATATGGCTGAGTGCATACTGAATAAACTCCTCTTCGCATAACTGCTGCAATTGACTGCACGCACTATCGACTTCGTTGTAATCCTCTGCCCACTCGCACTCTCGCTTGATATGTGCTCTTGTCTTGCTCTGCAGACGCCATGCACTTCGTTTGAGCTCGACCAAACATTCCTCATAAGTACACAACACAGGATTCACTTGATATCACCTCCTTTGCTGCAATTTACTTGCGGTATGGATTAGCTCCAATTATACGAAGCGTAATTTCCATATTCAACCAATTTATTTTCGGAAATCGTTTGTAAATCAAGGTCTGTCGATTCCATTCTATATAGGAGCGACAAACCGCTTCTGAACAGTGATAGCGGCCGCTATTTCAAAAAAACATATCCGGGAGGAATATCTATGGGACAGCAATATGAAGTGGTTTTTGTCAATAATTCATCCAATGCGGGACATGCCTGTTTGTATCAGACCCTGCCAAAGCAAAGCAGCTCCTCTTCGATTCAATCACTTGCCTGGTTGACCGAAGGTGCTCACAGCAACACCAAAGTCCGTTTCGACTGGTCGGTTGATTACTGCTTTGTCTGGTCGGAGACAGGTACGTTGAAGCCCGGCGTTATCTTTGATGCTTCTCAGACGATTGATGTTCCTTCCTTGCAAAGCAGCAACAGTATCACTCTTTCCCGTGATCAATATGGCTTCTTTTTTCAGACTCCTGTAAAAGGGGTAGCCGGTCAGCTGACGATGGCTTTTGATGAAACCGTCCCTTCCTCTCTCGGTGCGGCAGGAGTAGGCATGTCCGGAGCAGGAACCTTTATTATTCCCACACAGCCCAATTATGAAGAAATTTTCACTCCCCATCCGGAATACTGGATCACTTTCGGCAACTACACTCAGGGTCAGGTTATGAATATAGAAGGGATTACACATACACAGCAGATTGATTTCCCGGCTAATGTGTATTCCATGACGGCAACACTGAACGCAGACAATTCCTGGACTCTTAGTCCAACCGAGTAATCACCGTATTATACACTGCTTATGATGGGGCCACCTTTGTACTGGGTGGCCTTTTTTATGCCTGACTTTATAGATACCAACAGCTAGTTTGCCCAGGATTGGCTGTATCTCTTTTATACAGGATGACACAGTCATTTTCATAGTGATTGCTGTCATTCATTATGTAATATAATTCCATTACTGTCATGTAATCAAACGCTGTGCAAAACCGGTCTATAGAGACCGGTCAAGTGGCATCAGAAAGTCTGAAGTTATTTGGCCTGCAGATACATGAGTGCACTCGTGCGATCATTCACACCCATTTTGGCATAAATAATACTGATGTAGTTACGTACAGTTCCACTATGAATATACAGTTGCTGGGCAATCTGCTTATTGGAAAGCCCCTTTCTCATAAGCGTGATAATCTCCTGTTCCCTCCTTGTAAAATCAGCGGACTGGCCGAAAACAGCACGGTCAGCCTCTACCGATCGCCGATTTATCGTTTCTGCCAGCTGAATAGCGACAGCTGTCGGCATCGTAAACTGGCCGGCTGTCACACTGCGAATCGTCTGAATTAATAGACGGCTGTCCATATCCTTGAGCAGATAACCATTGGCTCCACTTCTCATGCCCTCCATAATATATTGCTCATCCATAAAGGTGGAGAGCAGCAGCACAATCATATCGGGATGATGCTGTTTGATTTGACGGGCGCAGCATATTCCATCCATAACCGGCATCTGAATATCCAGCAGCACAATATCCGGCTCGTTCCGGTGTACCATTTCCCAGGCTTCCTGGCCGTTCGCAGCTGTATTCACGACGATGATGTCTTCTTCCAATTCCAGTATGGTCTTTAGCCCTTCCCTCATTAGCGTCTGATCATCCGCCACCAGCAATTTCAGCTCATTCATAAGCTTCTCCCGCCACATTACATACCGGCATCCGAATAAACAGTTGGGTCCAGTCGGGAGTGTTCGAATACAAATTAAGCTTCCCTCCCCAATCTTCGACCTGCTGCTGTAATGTACTTAATCCAAACCCAAAATGAACCTGAGATGGGCAGCTACCTTTATTGGCAAGTTTGAATATGATCTGCTCGTTCTGCTGATGCAGCCAAAATCGGAAACAGCTGCTACGTCCATGCCGGATTCCGTTCGTAATTCCTTCCTGCAGCGCCTGACAGATCAATTTCTGCTGGGAATAAGCAAACTCTGGGAGAGATCCGACGGCACAATCAATCTCAATAGAAGTGTTTTTATGAATATTATTAATAATAAGGGCAATTTCGGAGGCTAGATTCATCGAGGGAGTCTGGCTGGCCATATGATGAATAAATCGCCGAATCTCCTCGATTCCGTGCCGGATCAGTTCCTGAGAAGATTCGAGCTTTTCACGTGTCACAGTTGGATTAATATCAAGCAGCTTTTGGGCTGCGTCCAGCTGGATCACGGAAATGGTCAGTGTATGACTGACAACATTATGAATATCCCTTGCAATGCGTCGTCGTTCTTCGGTTAGCAGCTGCTCGGTGATCCATTGCTCAGTCAACAATGTGTTGGGATATTGCACTGGAGATGTACAATAATACAAACCTGCCTGTTTATTGGGGGAACTGTGCGAAGAAGCAGACAAACCAAGCGGAATGGTCTGTTCGTCTATCGCTGCATGCGGTATGATAGGAATGTCTGCGTATTTCTTCCGTGAACGTTGATTTTGTTTTATTTTGCAATGCAGTGCCGATCCAACGTTGGCTGACTTCATTGTAACGCTCCTTCCTCGTATCATTTTCAGGGAAACAGAATATAATCATGTCCACAAACAGCGAATGTATCCGAACCGATACTCTTGATTATGAATGGATGATCGCTCTGTAAATGATGCTGATATCCATGCGTTGATCTTCGATGTCCCTCTGCTTCTCTCCAGCCCTCCTTCTTTTCTTACCAACAGAATTATCCATTTAATGATAATAAATCCTGTTTATGTTTATTATATCTCTGTTCTGAGCAAAATATGCAGGTATCTCCTTCGTTGATCGGTCTCTTCCTGCTTCGGATTTATCTGCTTATCCGGCTGTCCAAACCGAAACATCTGTAGCGCCTATCCTTCTATTGTTGTACAATAAAATGCGGTAAACCTATTTGATGAGCGGGTTATTATTGTCTATTTTCGTGTTTCTGCAGCCTACATTCAAAGCTGCCGAGAAACGATGTTTCCTGTTTACAGAATAAATGGATTTTTGTACAGCTTACCCGGGCTCTGAAAGAAATAAATCATAAGGATGGTTACACATGTATATTGCAGATCAATGGAAAGACTATGAATTAATCGATACCGGTGATGGAGAGCGCCTGGAGCGCTGGGGAGAAATCCTGCTGCGTCGTCCCGACCCACAGATCATCTGGCCCAAAAAATCCGATGATCCACGCTGGAATCAGGTACACGGTCATTATCATCGGAGTTCCTCCGGTGGTGGCGAATGGGAATGGAAACGCAAAATTCCGGAAAAATGGGAGCTGGGTTATCAACAGCTGAAATTCCACATCAAACCGACCAACTTTAAGCATACCGGTCTGTTCCCTGAGCAGGCAGCCAACTGGAGCTGGATGATGGACAAAATCCGCAACGCCGGACGTCCCATCTCTGTGCTTAATCTGTTTGCTTACACAGGCGGAGCAACAGTAGCTGCTTCTTCGGCAGGCGCGGAAGTAGTACATGTCGATGCAGCCAAAGGTATGGTACAGTGGGCGAAAGAAAATCATCAACTGTCCGGTATCGGCGATCGTCCGGTACGCTTTATTACAGATGATGTATTCAAGTTTGTTCAGCGTGAACAGCGCCGCGGTAATAAATATGATGCAATTATTATGGATCCTCCCTCCTATGGACGCGGACCAGGTGGAGAAATGTGGAAACTGGAACAGAGTCTGTATCCGTTCCTGGAATCCTGCATGAGCATCATGTCCGATCAGCCGCTGTTCATGCTGATCAACTCGTATACTACGGGTCTGGCTCCAACCGTATTGTCCAACATTCTGAGTATGACAATGAAGCAGCAGTATGGCGGAACCATTTCCTCGGGAGAGATTGGTCTGCCGATTACCAATTCCGGAATGACCCTGCCATGCGGTATCCTGGGTCGCTGGGAAAGCTGATCGGGTATGAGTACATCGAACACATCTATTCCCGTTTTATTCGAGGATAATCATGTACTGGCTGTAGTGAAACCGGTGAATATTCCTTCCCAGGAAGATAATACCGGCGATCCTGATATGCTGACTCTGCTCAAAGCAGATCTCAAGGAACGACATAATAAGCCAGGCAATGTATTTCTCGGTCTCGTGCACCGGCTTGATCGTCCGGTTGGTGGCGCAATGGTATTTGCCAAAACGTCCAAAGCCGCTTCCCGTTTATCCGAGACGGTACGCAGTCGCAGTATGGTTAAACAGTATGCTGCTGTTGTAAGAGGTGTGCCTGCGCGTACACAGGGTACTTTAAAAGATACACTGCTCAAGGATTCGCGGACTAATACAGTCGCTGTCGTCAAACCGGGAACTGCCGGTGGCAAAGATGCTGTGCTTGATTACGAAGTTATTGCCAGTACGGGAGAACTATCTCTCCTACTGATTCATCTGCATACCGGACGTTCCCATCAGATTCGTGTGCAGATGGCTCACAGCGGTCATCCACTATATGGTGATCAGAAATATGGCGCCGACGTTAACAGCAAAGGCGAGCAATTGGCTCTCTGGTCGGTATGCACAGGTATACCACATCCGGTCTCCAAGGAAATGATGACGTTTGTCTCGCTTCCTCCGCGTACGCGTCCATGGACTCAATGGAATGAAGCGGTATATGAACAGATTCGGGTTCAGCTTAGTGAGTAATCAATCGGGTGAATCGAAATAAATTTCACAGAATAAATGAGTCTATAAAATAATTAAATGGATAGAACAAACCAAAAAAGCTTTTCCACATGTATTCTCGGGATAGTCAAAGAATACAGGGAAAAGCTTTTTTGGTTATTTGTATTTAATATTTAGTATTTATTGTTCGTTGCTTGTTATTTTCCTTTTGATTGCTTACTTATTGGTAGCCGATGATGACAAATCTTCCAATACAGCGATAATCGTATCATTTTTGTCGAGCGTGACAATCGATTTGCCGATATGTCGTCGTTCATCCGTTTGCACTGCTAGCTTGCTGTTAAATGGAATCGTACGGTTCGGCGGTACCATCGCTATGAAGGATCGATTGTCCCTGCAGATAAAAGCAGCAATAATACAATTGCCATTTGGCTTCACGCGTTTGCCTTCTTTGAGTTCAAAGGTCGATACCCCTTTGCCTCCGCGGCTCTGTGTCTGATATTGCAGCATGGAGGTACGTTTGGCATAACCCAGATCAGTCATGACCATAAGCTGTCCGTCTTCTTCTCCATCTACCCATAGGGAAATGGCTACTTCATCATTATCCATCAACTGTATACCCCGTACCCCTGTTGATACCCTGCCCATTGGACTGACTTCCTCCGCCCGGAAGCGGATGCTCATTCCATTACGGGTAATCAGCATCAGGTCACGCGCCTGATCGCCACGGCTGACGGATATAACTTCATCACCTTCACCCAGCTTGCAGGCTGCTACAGCTCCCGAGCGCTTGGTTGCATAATCTTTGACTTCTGTTCGCTTGACCTGTCCCCGCTTGGTAACAAATACGAGACTGCCTGTCTCTTCTTCAAGATTGCGTACCGGAATAATGTCCACAATTCGGTCTTCCCGTGTCATCGAGATCACGTTGACAATGGCCGTACCGGTCTCTTTCCATTTGAAATCCGGTATCTGATGCACCGGCAGCAGGAAATACTGACCTCGCTGCGTGAAGATCAACAGGCTGTCCAGCGTATTGACATCGATCACCTGACGAATAAAGTCATCTTCCTTGGCGCCCGAACCGCTGCGCTCTGCACCTGAACGATTAAATGACATCATGCTTGTACGCTTGATGTATCCACCATTGGACAGAGTAACCAGCACATCCTCCGAGTTCACCATAACTTCCAGATTAACTTTTAATTCTTCCACTTCATCACGGATCTCGGAGCGGCGCTCGATTCCGTATTTATCATAACTTTCCATCAATTCTTTTTTGATCACACCGATCAGCTTTTTGTCACTGTCCAGAATCGATTGAAGATTTTTGATTTTTTTCTGAATATCGCTCAGTTCTTTTTCTACCTGATTGATCTCCAGATTGGTTAGACGGTATAATTGCAGGCTCAGAATCGCATCTGCCTGACGCTCGGTCAGTCCGAACATCCACTGCAGATTCTGATGGGCATCCTGACGATTTTTGGATGCCTTGATTGCTGCAATCACTTCATCCAGAATATTCAGTGCTTTGGCGAGTCCTTCCAGTACATGCGCACGATCTTCCAGTTTGTCCAGATCGTAGCGTGTACGGCGGGTTACCACTTCACGCTGGTGAGCGATATACGCCTGCAGGATGTTCTTCAGACCCAGCTGCTGTGGAGCTTTGTTAACAATAGCCACCATATTAAAATTATAAGCTACCTGCAGATCGGTTTTTTTGAGCAGATAAGCCAGAATACCTTCGGCATCAGCGTCTTTTTTCAGTTCGACAACGATACGCAGACCATCGCGTCCACTCTCGTCGCGCACTTCGGCGATCCCTTCGACTTTTTTCTCCAGACGGATATTCTCCATCGCTGTCACCAGACGTACCTTGACAACCTGGTATGGAATCTCGGTAATGACAATCTGCTGCTTACCGCCACGCATGGTCTCGATCTCGGTTTTGGAGCGCACATAGATGCGTCCTTTGCCGGTCTCATAAGCATCACGAATACCGCTGCCGCCCATGATAATGCCGCCTGTCGGGAAATCCGGACCTTTGACATAGTTCATCAGTTCATCCAGTTCCATCGACGGATTCTCCATAAGAGCAATACAGGCTTCGATTACTTCGCGCAGGCTGTGCGGTGGAATCTCGGTCGCAAAACCGGAAGAAATGCCACTGACTCCATTAACCAGCAGATTCGGATAACGTGCCGGCAGAACCGTTGGTTCCTTGGTCGTGTTATCGAAATTGTCCTTGAACTGCACGGTATTTCGGTCAATATCGCGCAAAATCTCCATGGCAATAGACGAAAGGCGTGCTTCCGTGTAACGCATGGCTGCTGCCGGATCATCATCGGGAGAACCCCAGTTACCATGACCATCAACCAGCGTATGTCCCATTTTCCATGGTTGTGCCATACGTACCATACCATCATAGATGGAAGAGTCACCGTGCGGGTGATAGTTACCCATCACATCACCGACGGTTTTTGCAGATTTACGATAGCCTTTTTCCGGTGTATTGCCGGATTCGTACATCGCGTAGAGAATACGGCGTTGTACCGGTTTTAGTCCGTCACGTACATCGGGAATCGCACGATCCTGGATAATATATTTGGAATAACGACCAAATCGGTCTCCGACGACTTCTTCAAGAAACGCCGGCATATACTGTTCATTTGTAGCCATCCGTTCACCTTACCTTCCGGCCGCAGCCGGATTATTTTATCAAGCATAATCAGCATATAAATAGCTATTCGTGCAAAAAGGAATGAAAACCATCCCTGAAAGCTGGTGTGTCTCATTCCTGATTGCCGTCTATAGCGTGCATTGTTGTATTAGAATATTATTCTTCGTATTCTGTAAAATCGACATTTTCGACGATCCAGCGTTTGCGCGGATCAACCTTGTCACCCATCAGTGTAGATACACGACGTTCTGCCTTGGCAGCATCCTCGATCTGTACCTGCAGCAGCGTACGGCTCTCGGGATTCATCGTTGTCTCCCATAACTGATCGGGATTCATCTCTCCAAGACCTTTGTAACGCTGCAGTTCTACATTGCGTCCGAATTCCTTGAGTGATTTTTCCAATTGCTCATCAGTCCATGCATAACGCTCATTGGTCTTTTTGCCGGAACGCTGAGTAATCTTGAACAGCGGCGGCTGAGCGATATAGATACGTCCCTGGTCAATCAGCGGCTTCATATACCGATAGAAGAACGTCAGCAAAAGCACCTGAATATGCGCTCCATCCGTATCCGCATCGGTCATGATAATGATTTTGGAATAATTGCTGTCTTCAATTGCAAACTCGGGACCAATACCAGCACCAATTGCCGAAGTGATCGCGCGATATTCCTCATTTTTCATTACATCTGCCAACTTCGATTTCTCCGGATTCATCGGCTTGCCTTTGAGCGGCAAAATGGCCTGAATCTTGGAGTCACGTCCCTGCTTGGCAGATCCACCGGCAGAATCACCCTCTACAATAAACAGCTCGTTGCGGGAAAAGTCCTTGGATTGTGCCGGACTCAGCTTGCCGTTCAGATTGGAACTCTCGCTGCGTTTGCGGCCCGTACGCATATCGTCACGTGCCTTGCGCGCAGCTTCACGCGCTCTGGATGCTTGGATTGCCTTTTTGATCAGCTTCTGGCTGACCTGAGGGTTTTCTTCGAGAAAACGCTGCATACTCTCTGCTACGACTGCATCTACAGCTCCGCGTGCAGAGGAGCTACCCAGCTGATCCTTGGTCTGACCGACAAATTCCACTTCGGCCATCTTGACGCTGATAACAGCCATCATGCCTTCACGCAGATCGCCGCCCTCCAGATTCTTTTCTTTTTCCTTCAGCATGGCATTTTTGCGGGCATAATCATTCAGAACACGGGTGTACGCCGTCTTGAATCCGGTCTCGTGCGTACCGCCTCCGCGTGTAGGAATCGAATTGACAAAGGAAGCGATCGTCTCGGTATAACCTGCGTTATATTGCAGCGCAATCTCTACCTCGATATCTTCACGCTCTGCATTAAAATGAATCACATCATGCAATACATCCTTGCCTTCGTTCAGATATTCGACGAACTGGCTGGCGCCGCCTTCGTAATAGAAACGATCAGCTTTGTCATTGCGCTCGTCGCTGAGCAGAATTTCCAGTCCCGAGTTCAGGAAGGCAATCTCCTGCAGACGCTCGGACAGTGTATCATAGTTAAGTGCAATCCCGTTCTGGAATACCCGGATATCCGGTTTGAAGGTAACTTTGGTACCGGTGACTTTGGTCTTGCCGATCACTTCCAGACCGGTTACAGGCTCACCGACATGCTCCTTGCCCTTTTTGTCCATCCAGTACTCGAACCGCTGACGGTGAATACCGCCATCCCGGTAAATTTCTACTTCCAGCCATTCGGAGAGTGCATTGGTAACCGAAGCTCCTACGCCATGCAGACCACCGGATTTTTTGTATCCTCCGCCGCCGAATTTACCGCCGGCATGCAAAATGGTAAATACGACCTGAGGCGTTGGGATGCCGCTTTTGTGCATTCCCGTCGGAATTCCCCGGCCGTTATCGTATACGGTTACGGAACCGTCTTTGTTTAGGCTAATTTCAATTTTGTCGCAATGCTTTGCAAGATGCTCGTCGACTGCATTGTCCACAATCTCCCAGACAAGATGATGCAGTCCAGACGAACTTGTACTACCGATATACATCCCCGGACGCTTCCGTACGGCAACAAGCCCTTCGAGCACCTGAATGTCGTCAGCATCATACCCTGTAGCTGGCGGATTAGCGCCGCTTTGGGATGAATTTGTAAGTGAATCGATCTGTTCGACCATTCATGGCCCCCCTTTATTTATTGCAATCATGCTTCGTACTTCTCAACCTACGCTTTAGTAGTATAATGGTTTGTCCAAAATTACGCCATAGCCAGCTGAACAATCATTTTCGGTATCGGAAAGGATCATTATACCATTCCAGTCAACCTGCAGCTTTGCATAAGCATACCATAAGACGCAAGCCTACCACACATTATGATTTACATAAAATGTAATTTATACGCACATTGTTCGCTCATAATGCAAACACATGTTTCCATTTCTTTATTCTAAAGCAATCCATGCTATTCGTAAAGCAAATGTTGCAAAGGATTAAGAAGACCAGCGTATACCTTTGTAATAATTGATAATTTCAGGACTCATATGGTGCAGAAATTCAAGTTCCGCTTCGCTGCTACCCATTAGCGCTTCAAAAATGCAGCAGTTTAGTACATCTCTTGTTCGTTCGTCACAGTCGTCGAATAGTTCCTCCACAAACTCAAAAATAAACAAAATCTCCTGTTCCAGCTTGTCCTTGGATGTATAAAATGTTTGAACCGTCTGCTCGTAGTAATTGTATTCTGTATGGTCACAATCTCTGAAGGCATAAATAACAGCCAGAATAAAAGAACCAAATCCTCCATAGCACATATAGACCGAATCATCATTCCATTCATACGCATAGTCAAATACAGGAAAACGGCCAGCCAGTCTTGTAAGCATCGATTTTTCCCATTCTGCCTGCACAGGCTCACTCTTCATTCACGCTCACTCCCTTTCTTTTGCAGGAGTCGTTCCTATCCAAAATAAGCCTGCCCTGGATGCATTGGCATCATACCGGGCAGACTTATTCATTGTAACGGATTGTCAAATGTATGAACAGCTCATGATTACTGCACTATCGAATGCGCTACTTTACCTGCCGAGAAATCTGCAAATACAAGGCGGCAAGATGCACACTATGCTAGTTCATTACATCCCGCTTAGTAAATACCGCAAAGGATACGACAAGTGAAGCAGCTGCCCAGATCGCGAGCACAGCCAGCGAGAACGGCAGGGTCATACCTTCAATCGGTGCAGGACTACCTGATAAATAATTGGTCAGGCCCAGATTGACCATAAACAGATATTTGGCGCTGCTCCAGGAAGAAGCCATATTGGTCAGAATTGTACCGGCGATCAGCGCTGCCATCATAATCACAATACTGGCTGCTGTACTACGCACCAGTACCGATACCATAAAGGCAAGTAGCCCCACAGTCAGTCCGACAAACCAGATCAATCCCATCTGCATCAGAATAAACTGCCACTGATCCACCGCATGAACGGTAGCCATATCCACTCCTGCCTCACTTGGCTGGAAGCCGGTAAATACAGGAATGGTAAAGCCCGAATACCCGAATACCAGTCCCGATATGGCATAACAGATAATAAAAGTCGATACAACGATCAGCGACACAAACATCGTCAGCGTAATCAGCTTGCTGAGCAGGATTTTCCATCGTCGTACCGGCCGGGTAAGCAGCATTTTGATCGTGCCCCCCGTTCGTTCACCGGATACCAGATCCGAAGCAATCGTCATAATCAGCAGCGGAATAAACAGACTGCTGGAATTATTGAGAAATTCACGGGTAAAGGTAACACCGCCCGGTTCATTTGGATTCACATCATTTTGCAAATAATACTGCATCTGCTGAATAAAGATACGACGGTATTTTTTCCATTCTTCCGGTACCCTGTCACTGCCCAGTGAGTTCTGGTTATCGGTAATCGCCTGCTGCAGCTCGGTTCGCCAGTCGTCACCAAACTTGGTACGGTTCTCCTGCGCCTGACGCATCTGTGCATAAGTAAACATCGGTACCAGCACCAGCAGCACGAGCAGGATGACATAGAACCGCTTTTTCTTGATAATCTTGATCGTCTCATTCTGTACAAGCGGCCAGATGCTATTCAATCGTCTCACCTTCCGTAATGCCGAGGAACAGCTGCTCCAGGGTAGGATTTAATTTGCGTACATTATGAATCTGGATATTGGCGCTGACAAGAGCCTGAATAGTCGTCGATATTTGTTCTTCCGGTGTCCGGGTAATAATGCTGTTCAGCTTCAGTGATGCAGCCGTGTCGTTGTCCAGATGTGCAGATTCCAGATCCAGCACTGTAATATCGGGAAGTTCTTCGAGAATGCGTGCTCCCTGTTCGGCAGGTTCCAGCTCCCAGACGACAAGATGTTCCCTGTCTTCTACCAGTTCATTTACACTACCTACCGCTATAACCTTCCCATTGCCTACAATAGCAACGCGGTCACAAAGCAGCTGAATTTCACTGAGCAGATGGCTGGATACGAATACAGCCATGCCCTGCGCAGCCAACTCGCGAATGAACAGGCGCATATCCCGGATACCTTTGGGATCAAGTCCATTGGTCGGCTCATCCAGAATGAGCAACCTCGGTCTGCCAAGCAGTGCCTGGGCAATCCCGAGACGCTGGCGCATTCCCAGCGAGTACTTGCTTACTTTATCGTGAATCCGCTCGTCCAGACGTACGATCTCGGTTACTTCCTGAATTCGCTGCTCGTCCACCCCCGGCTGCATACGAGCAAAGTGCTGTAGATTCTCCCAGCCGGTCAGATATGGATACATCTCAGGATTCTCCACGATCGAGCCTACGTAAGCCAGTGCCTTTTCCGGTTGACGGGTTACATCGTATCCACAGATCGTAATCTTTCCTTCGGTTGGGCGAATCAGATTGACCAGCATACGAATCGTTGTCGTCTTGCCTGCTCCGTTGGGGCCGAGAAATCCAAAGATTTCGCCTGCCCGTACATTAAAAGTCACATCCTTGATAATCCAGCGCTTGCCGATCTTTTTCTTTACTTTTATAGCCGATAATACAATTTCTGATTCTGTCTGCTCACTACTGGCAGACGAAGCAGTCAAATCGGGATTGGATATATTCATTAGTCGCTCTTCCCTCCTGTAGCCTGTACTATATTCATTCAAAAGGATGCTTGATTTATAGCAGCAGATCATCACATAGCATCTTGTAAATTACCGAGTAAATGACTGCTGCATAATAGCTCCCAACTTTGTGCAGGATAGCGGTTAACGGATGCTTTGAACAATACGCGTGGCAATCTGTTCATAACCGTCACCATTGGGATGGAAATGATCCGCAGACAGATACTGATCCAGATTATTCTGGAACAGATCAAATGTAGGGATAACCATCATGTGCTCATTGGTATTTGTAATCCCTGCAGCCTTCATATTCCAGGCACTTACCGCCTGATTGCCCGGTACCCGAAGTTCCTTGAGGTCTCCAAATGGATTATACAGACCAAGGTAAATAATCTGTGCATCGGGATTGATCTTCGCCAATCGATCCAGAATCTTTTGCAATCGTGCTGTGGCCTTAGGCTGATTGGTCAGCAGCTGGTTCGCGGTAGGCGCCTGTTCATCCAGATTTCCCAGCGCTTCCCCGCCATTGAACAAATCATTGGCTCCAATCGACAGCATAATTACATTCGCCTGGCGAAGGGTATGCTGGACACCGGATTCATCCAGTGATTCGATGACCTGTCCTGTTTTCTGTCCGTTGATTCCCAGGTTGGCCACCAGCTTGGCATCTATCCCCTGCTGCTGAAGCAGATTAACGGTACGGCGTACAAATCCACTGCCCTCATCGTCACCTGTTCCTTTGGCGAGCGAGTCACCAAGTGCAGCAACGCGTATTCCTTCTGTCGCTGGATCAACTGCTGCCTGGGATCCATTTTGTGCAGCGCTGTCCATAGAACTTTCTGCTGTATAGGAGCTGCCTACCGGATTGACGACATCATTTATCGCATATACAAAACCGCTAATCAGCAGTAACGTTGTTACGATGGAAGCAATGCTGGTAATTCTCCATATTCGTGCCGATGATGAAGATGGTTTCATCCTGTGACCTCCAAGTATCGAATAATAGTAAGTGTTACTTTTCATTATATACACTATGTATACAACTTCCAAATGATCAGCAGCTATCTATTACATGCCGACCATTTGGAAGTGGTATCATTGTGAAAAAAGACAGAAAAGGACGCTGTCATACCGAAGCCAAATGCAGATCGTGCTTGATTGGCGAAGCGGTTAGAGCGTCCCTTTCCCGATATGATATTGGCAGTTCATACTGCCGACATGATGAAATGGATTTATTGGTACATATACCTTTATTTTACACCGCGTCAGTAAACTGAGCGTTAGCCTGATTGGGAATTACTGATTAGGAATTACTGGCTGACTATATACACTCTGGCTTCATAGGGCTGCAGATCAATCTCGCGGATATCCTGCTGTTCATCTACTGTATAGTTGCTGATCAGCAGCTGGTACCGCTCATACTCCACACTGTCTTCCAGCTGGAAATGCACCGGTTGCTCACTGAAGTTCAGCACAACCAGCAGCTGCTTTTCTTCATATGTGCGAACATAAGCATAAATCTGCTCATCATCCGGCAGCAGCAGACGATAATCTCCGTAGACAAGAATATCATTCTCTCCGCGTAGAGTAATCAATTTCTGATAATAATAGAAAATGGACTCCTGATCTTTTAATGCTTCGGCTACATTGATTTTTTCATGATTCGGATTAACCGTCATCCATGGCTGACCTGTTGTAAATCCGGCATGTTCCGAATCATCCCACTGCATTGGTGTACGCGCATTATCCCGGCTCTTGATATAGATGGACTCCATCACTTTATCAGGATCTATACCGGCAGCTGTATATTCCTGGTACATGTTTAACGTTTCAATATCCTGATAATCATCAATAGACGGCATACGGATATTGGTCATTCCAATCTCTTCACCCTGATAAATATAAGGTGTTCCCTGCAAAGTATGCAGCAGCGTCCCCAGCATTTTGGCAGACTCCTTGCGATAACGGGTATCATTGCCGAACCGTGATACCATTCGCGCCTGATCATGGTTGTTCATATAATTGCTGTTCCAGCCCTTGTTATGCAGCAGAGTCTGCCATTTGCTGATAATTGCCTTGATCTCCGTAAGCTCCCATGGACGGATATCCCATTTGCCGCCTTTGCCGGCATCTACCCGCATCAATTCAAAATGAAAAACCATATTCAGCTCATTACGGTCTTCGCCCACATACAAAGCTCCATCTTCCGGCGTTACATTGATCGCTTCGCCAACCGTCATAATATCGTATTTGGACAGTACTTTCTCGTTCATTTCCTGCAAGTACTCATGCACCCGTGGACCATTGACAAAATGTTTGCCGCCAAAATGATATGGAAACTTGTGATCAGGCTCTGCGGTGCCCAGCTCCGGCGTTTCTTCGCGTGCATCAGGCAGCTTGGGATCTTTGGAAATCAGGTTGATCACGTCCATTCGGAATCCATCAATCCCTTTATCCAGCCACCAGGTCATCATTTTGTATACTTCTTCCCGTACGGTCGGGTTTTCCCAGTTCAGATCAGGCTGCTTTTTGGAGAACAGGTGCAGATAATATTCTTCTGTCGCCTCATCATACTGCCAGGCTGATCCGCTGAAAAAGGAACTCCAGTCGTTGGGCTCGCGTCCTTCTTTTCCCGGTCGCCAAATATAATAATCGCGATAGGGGTTATCGGTGGATTTACGCGATTCCACAAACCAGGCATGCTCATCGGAACTGTGATTGACGACCAGATCCATAATCAGCTTCATTCCGCGCTGATGCAGGCCATCCAGCAGCCGTTCCCAATCATCCAGCGTGCCGAATTCATCCATAATATTCTGGTAATTGCTGATATCGTAACCGTTATCATCATTGGGAGATTCATATACCGGGCAGAGCCAGATCACATGCACGCCCAGCAGCTGAAGATAATCCAACTTGCTGATAATACCAGGGATATCACCTATTCCATCTCCATTACTGTCCATAAAGCTGCGCGGATAGATCTGATACACGACACTTTCTTTCCACCAGGTCTTCTTCATAGCATCTCCACCTCTTCATTGTATGTAGTTGATTCATCCGACAAATGGATTCCAGCTGCAAGTGCTTCTTTAATTATTTCCCCATCTATCTGCAGATGAAGCAGGCGACCCAGCAGAAGATGTGAACTTCATTCGACAATAGGCTGCTTTTCACTTTATTGGGATCTGTATCTTTGCAAGTTCCTTATGTATACGATGTTCATTATGTGCTATCAGGCAGTGAATTGGACAAATATGTTATGTAGGTGTATACTATCCAGAGTAATAGTTGTTATGCGTATTAATTTGCTGTTACGCTTGTTAATGATCAGAGTACAGCCATCTATGCGGGACATTAGCTCAGCTGGTAGAGCATCCGACTCTTAATCGGCAGGTCGCGGGTTCGATCCCCACATGTCCCATCCAAGGGTGTGTCAGCTTGTATAGACTGAACCCCATAGTATAAATAAAAAGCCACAGCGTCTGCTTTCTGGACACTGTGGCTTTTTATTTATACCTGCTGTATTGACCTTATGAGTACTCCTGCTGATATCGTAGGATCTTAATAAGGCGGTTAACCGGTTATTGCATGCTGCATAGATTTCAATGCTACCAGATGCAATTGGACTTCTTCGCTGGATCCCGACTGCTGCAGTGTGTATGAATGGGAGGTAGATAATTCGCCTTTTTGTATATAGCGGATGAGTATCGCTTGCAGCTCCTGCAGGGTATGGGCCGTGAGATGCAGCTTTAGCGTATTTTTCTTCCTTTTCAGTTGATCCTTATTCCCCTCTGCCATAGCCAGAATGAGCTTTGCTTTGACGGAAGAAGTTTTTTTGGAACGGATTGCTTTCATTTTGCGTAATTCACCAGATTGTTGCAGTGCTTTGAGTTTTTTGACCAATTTGGCAGCTGAATTCATATCCAGCGATATAGTCAGTTCATTCTTGTCCTGTGAATTGAACGTATAGTGAATCAGGGCAGAGTCTGCGAATTTCCCGGATTTTGGCTTCTTTTCGGCTGTTGGATAAGAGGCAGACTGACTGATGATTGCTGTTAGCTGCTTATACAGATGTTCTGGAGAATCACCGCAGACCAGCTGCTTCTTACCAATTTTGGCAAAAGGCTGACGGCGGCAGGTTTTGCACTCACTCAGACAGCCTTTGCGCTGCTGATCTATTTCGGGAAACTGTTCTTTGATATCCTGATATACCTGCTTCGTGCCTAACTTATCATTTTTACTGCAATATTTGATCGTCTCCATGACTGTAATTCCCCCATCTTGCGATGTTATGCATCGGTTGAAATGTAACTTTATACTAGGGAGTACCCTCTGGATTGTCAATAGAACGTGAAATGAACATTCCTGCCATCTCATCTACCTATCATCATGAACGGTCTTCGATTGTACAGATCTGTTCTAATTAAAAAGACCCTTGCAGCATGCTCGACAATCGAAGCATCCTGCAGGGGTCTTTACAGCTCTGATTCGTACGGAGCGTTCGTCTGCGTGTATACACATTTATATTTATTTACCGATAAATTCCTGAACCCAGATGCCATTCACATAGCCCACAGCAATATGCGTATAATTTTTACTCAGTATATTGGCTTTGTGACCGGAACTGTTCATCCATGAATTCATTACCTGTGCCGGAGAAGTCTGGCCTTTGGCAATATTCTCGCCTGCTGCACGGTAACTGATTTTGTATGCCTTCATCATGTCGAATGGAGATCCGTACGTTGGTGAAGTATGGCTGAAATAATTGTTTTTGTACATATCCATGGCTTTGTCCTGTGCCATAGTCTGGAGATTGGTGTCTACGACCAGCGCTTTCAGACCAGCCTTGCTGCGCTCCTGATTAACCAGATCAACGACTTGAGTGGCAAAAGCATACGTATCCGCTGTAGCAGTAGCTGCGCTTTGTCCAGTCAGTGTGCGTTCCGAAGATAATTTAACGTATGTCTTATTCGTATGCTGTAAATGATTAGATGCTGCCTGTGCATTTGCTGGTGCGACCAGGCTAGCTGTAAGAAGTCCGGCAGCTGCTGCCGACATGGCGATGCGTTTCAGTTGTATGAATTTCATAATAAGTACAAATCCTCCTGTGAAATGAGTATGTTCAAATCCGCCTAAGATTCTACCATTTATTCCTATATATCGGCAACTTTGCATGAAATGTGTGCAGTGAAAAGACAAAAAACGCTATTTTTCTTGGTTCACTGTCTAATGATAGTAACTCCATGATTGTCCAGAATAGAGATGGCTGTCTGAATGACCTTCAACATGGTATAACCATTCTGATTTTGTCTCTGCAGCAATTGATTGTTCTCCATATATTGATAATGTGACCAGATCACTGTAAAAGGCGGCACTGGTCCAAAATCGCCACACAGACAGTCATCCATTGCGTCCAGACTACTGTCGTAGTAGCCCGCCGGCCCATTCAGCTGTTCGCCCAACATCAAGAAAAAAGCATATTGATCTGTAATCAGACGTCCATCCAGATGAATGGTTATCCCCTCCAGTCCCTGATTTCTCCAGGAATTGGTCTGCAGCGCATAGGTCCGGACAACCGTTTGCCAGATTTTACGTTCTTCCAGGGTAAAATCAACCCATAGACCAGTCTGCCGCAGATCCGGATCGCGAAGCAGATCCCACATTTCCAGAATACGCCGGGTTCGGGATACCTGTTCATAGGTATGAACCAGCAGCTCCCAGTCTCCATTTTCAGCAAAAGGAGCGGGGTCTTCGGGCTGTAGAATTCTTTTTATCGGAAAATCATAATAACCGATCACTGATCCATAAGTATCCAGGATACCCAGGTTAATACGATCCAGTTTTTGGACAGGGGTATACTCCGGATTTTTACGAAATTCATAGATCTTCAGATGCTGCCTGCTGGATTCGTCATTTTCCAGCCATACTTTTTGACAGTAGCCTATATTCTCTTCATCCCAATTATAAATAGCATATTTATCGCTCATTTTTTCTCCTTTTGCTGCATTTTATAAATTCGAGTTGCATCATTCTATGTATAGAATAAATTCCAAATCAGCTAACCAAAAAAAACAGCCCCCCTTATTCAGGGAGCTGTTCTTGTGTATCCGTGCTTGCTTACATTTGCTTGATAAAATTACAGCCAATCTTCTCATAGCCCATATGCTGGTAGAATGAGCAAGAAGACAGACGCTCGTCACGGTTCATTCCGGTGACAAATACGGAATGATCTCCAGCTTCACGCGCCTGGCGTTCGGCTGTTGTAATCAATTCACGACCAATTCCCTGGTTACGGTAGGCTTCCGAGATAACCAAACCTGTGATCTGGGAAGTCTGATGACCGGTGTCATATGAGGTTTTGCGATACAGGGCAATCATACCTACAACCTGTCCTTCACGCTCGGCAACAAGTGTTATAAACTGCGGCTTGCCTTCCAGGGCAGCCATCCGGTCACGCAATACACTCTCCGTCATAGGATAACAAAGTTCACGCATCAGGCCAGTCAAAGCTTGAACATCTTTACTTTCGAATTTACGGACTTCCGCAACAGGCATTAATACACTAGTCGACATGTACATACTCCTCTTTTAGCAGAGCGGCCGCTTCTACGGCACGCTTCCGCGCGATTTCCACACTTTCGTCCGCACTGAGTGCCACTGCCATTCGGCGACCCGGTTTGGTCTCCGGTTTGCCGAATACCCGTACTTGCGTACGCGGCAGCTTCAATGCTTCTTCCAGTCCGCCAACAACAAAATCTTTTGAAGTCTGTGTTGCCTTGAGTGTTGCCGATGCGCCAGGGGTAAGCAGATGGACGCCAGGAATCTCAAAACCGAGAATCGCCCGCACATGCAGGGCAAATTCGGACAAGTCCTGGGTTACCATCGTAACCATACCCGTATCATGCGGCCTTGGCGATACTTCGCTGAATACTACTCCATCCGCCGTAAGAAACAGCTCTACTCCGAACAATCCGTATCCTCCCAGATGTCCGGTAATAGTGCCGGCGATATGCTGTGCTTCTGCCAGCTGTTCCGCAGTCATGTAATGCGGTTGCCACGACTCGACATAATCTCCATCCCGCTGAATATGTCCAATAGGCGGACAATACAGGGTACCTGAGGCTGAACGCACCGTTAGCAGTGTAATTTCACTTTCAAAATGGACAAAGGCTTCGACGATGACCCGTACTGACTTGCCTCTGGCTCCTTCGAGCGCCGTGTTCCAGCAATCCTCCGCATCCTGCGGAGTACGGCATACGCTTTGTCCTTTACCGGACGAGCTCATCAGAGGTTTTACTACGCAGGGTGTTCCTAATTCGGCGACGGCTGCTTTGAGCTGATCGAGATTATCCGCGAACCGGTACGCTGCTGTAGGCAAACCGAGTGTCTCGGCAGCCAAACTGCGTATCCCCTCACGATCCATCGTTAATCTCGCAGCTGTAGCGGTAGGAACGACATGATAGCCTTCCTGCTCCAGCTCTACCAGCACATCCGTCGCAATCGCTTCAATTTCGGGTACGATCAGATCCGGCTGCTCTAGGGCAATAACTTCCCTGAGCTGCTGTCCATTCAGCATATCAATGACATGAGAACGGTGAGCGACCTGCATGGCAGGTGCATCCGGATAACGGTCTACAGCGATACATTCCACGCCGAGACGCTGAGCTTCGATCACTACTTCTTTACCAAGTTCTCCACTGCCAAGCATCAGAATCTTCTTCGCCTGGCGAGACATTGGGGCCCCCCACATAATAAACAGCACTCCCTTATCCACTTTTTTACACTGCGTCAAGCTTGCATACAACTCGAACTGCAAAACTCTCCGTTGGTACAGATTGTGCTCTTTGTCTATTTTCTTGGCTGTTAAGTGATTAACACATTGTAAAATTCCCGACGATGTTGATGATGAACTTTACAATGTGTTGACACTCTTATTTTCTTACCTTCCAAGTTAGATTGCAACCCACTTTACTTAAATTTTTGAACAAATCTCGAAATTTATAAAATGATTACGCTTTCATTCAAAAATTTTGTCACATTTTGTATATTTACTTGTTTCCTGCTTTTTACAGGAAGTCATTCCGAAAATAAAACACCCCTTATCTGCTGTTTATTGCTTCAGTAGATAAAGGGTGTGAATGGAAATAAAAGGATGTTGATATCGTCATTTTAATTATGTCTATTATTTTATATTTTACAAAAAGCGGAATTGCGCTTCTATCAATCCGTTGTATACCCCTTTACGCTGAATCAGCTGTTCATGGGTACCCTCTTCCTTAATCTCTCCATGATCGAGAACAACAATATGATCTGCATAACGGATCGTCGATAATCGGTGAGCGACGATAAAGGATGTTCTACCCTGCATCAGTACCTTGAGTGCTTCCTGAATCCGCAGCTCGGTCTCTGTATCGATGCTGGCGGTCGCTTCATCCAGTATCAGAATGCGCGGATCAGCCAGCAGTGCCCGGGCAAAGGAAAGCAGCTGACGCTGTCCCATCGACAGTACGTTCCCGCGTTCTTCGACTTCGGTATCATATCCTTTGGCCAGCTTCTCGATAAATACATGCGCATGAACGGCTTTGGCAGCAGCTTCTACCTCTTCGTCAGTCGCATCCAGACGACCGAACCTGATATTGTCGCGGATTGTTCCCGAGAAAATAAACGTATCCTGCAGCACGATACTGATCTGGCTGCGTAGACTCTCCAGGGTCACATCACGCAGATCCCGGCCATCGATCGTAATGTGGCCGCTTTTGATATCATAGAACCGACTAATCAGATTGATGATGGTTGATTTACCCGAGCCGGTATGACCAACCAGAGCGATCGATTGTCCAGCTTGTACGTTCAAATTGATTCCTTTGAGTGCCGGACGACCGGGCTCATATTCAAATATGACATCTTTGAACACAATATCCCCGCGGATACGAGGCATCGGTTGTGCACCAGGTTTGTCTGCTACCGACGGTTCTTCATCCATAAATTCGAATATCCGTTCGGAGGAAGCCATTGCGACCAGCAGCTGATTATACATATTACCAAGCCGGTTAATCGGATCCCAGAAGTTGCTGACGTAGTTGGCAAAAGCCACCAGAATACCAATCTCGATCTCGCCGCTGGCAATCAGCATCGTACCGAACCCGAACAGAATAACAGAGCCGAGTCCTCCAGTCACCTCAATCATCGGTCCAAACATCTGGTTCATCGCGGATGCTTTGTCCCATGATTGCTTGCTCGATAGATTCATATTGTCAAAATACTTCATGTTCTGCTTTTCCTGAGTATAGGCCTGGGTAACCCGGATTCCCTGAATCGATTCATTCAAATGGGAGTTAATGCGCGAATTCTTCATTCGTACTTCCTGCCAGGAGCGGCGGATCACTTTGCGAAGCTTGGTAGAGACGAAAAACATGATCGGCACCGTCAGCATTACAGCAAGCCCCAGCTTCCAGTTGATAAACAATAAAATAACGACTATTCCCAGGAGCTGTACACAGTCAATCATTACGTTAACGGCTCCATTGGTAAACAGATCCTGCAATGAATTGACATCATTCGTGACACGAACGAGTACCGAGCCTGCCGGCCTTTTGTCAAAGAAAGAAAAGGACAACCGCTGAATATGACTGAACAGATCTGAGCGAAGATCATAGATCACTCTTTGTCCAATAATATTAGTGTATTTGATCCGGTATGCGTTGGCTGCCCACTGAATCAGATACAGTACAAGTGCCAGTGCAGTCAACCCATACAGCAGCTTGAGGCTTGGCATACCATTTGCCGGCTGAATAGCTCGGTCGATCGCCATACCTGTAATCAATGGAACCGCCAGCTTGGTCACGGTACCCAGCACCATCATAAGCAGGATAAATGGCAGCAGCTGCCTCGCATATGGCTTCATATAACTGAACAGCCGACTGAATTGTCCCCAGTTGAACGCTTTATCAATCAGCTCGTCATCCTGGTAAATGAATCGTTCCTCGACTCGTACCGAGGCGGATGTATCAGCGACCTTTTGCTTGTCATCCACCGATATATTATTCATGGAAGGATTACTCATGGTATCTCACCTGCTCTCCGCTGCCGGGCTGCGGCATCTCTCTATTCCATTCTTCCGAATGATCCGAATCATCAATTTCCTGCTGACGGGAAATATGATCAGCATACTGTACCTGATAGATATCCTGATAAGGGCCGGCAGCCGCAATCAGCTGCTCATGCTTGCCGCGCTGAATAACACGCCCTTCTTCCAATACCAGAATCTCATCCGCATGACGCAGTGAGGATATCCGGTGAGCAATAATAAAGGTTGTCCGTCCTCTCATTACTTCCTGGAAGCCGGATTGAATCTCATGTTCTGTCGCCATATCGACGGCACTGGTTGCATCGTCCAGAATCAGAATTTTCGGATTTTTGAGCAGTGCCCGGGCAATCGCGAGACGCTGTTTTTGTCCACCCGATAATCCGAGGCCACGTTCACCGACGATCGTATCATACCCTTTGGGCAGCTCCATAATGAACTCATGCGCTTTGGCAAGTGTGGCTGCACGGATAATCTCTTCCATCGTCACTTCTTCCATGCCATAAGCGATATTATTCTTGATAGTGGAAGAGAACAGGAAGGTCTCCTGGAATACAGAGGCGATCTGTGCGCGCAGATCTTCGATCCGTATATCCCGTATATCGGTACCATCCAGGGTAATCCGTCCTTCGTTGACGTTATAAGCACGCATTAAGAGCTGAATAATGGTCGATTTGCCCGAGCCTGTGCCGCCTAGCAGACCGATTACCGAACCGGGAGGTGCATCCAAGTTGATATCCACAACGGCAGCCAGCTTGTTGCCGTAAGCAAAAGTCACATGGTCAAACACGACATGGCCTTTGATTTCATGCATAGGCTTGGCTGTATGCTCATCCTTGATATCTACCGGCTGATTCAGGATTTCCAGAATCCGTTCGGTCGAAGCTTTGGACTGGGTATAGTTGTTAATGTGAAAGCCAAGTCCCCACATTGGGCCGATTATGTACCAGATCAGGGTGAAAAAAGCGACCAGTTCCCCGAGTGTCATAGAACCCTGAATGACCAGTGTACCGCCAAATCCGAGCAAAATAACGATACATACCGAAGCGAGCAGCTCCATAACAGGGAAATAGCGGCTCCACAGGGAAGAAGCAAAAATCTGGTTGGTGCGGTAACGCTCATTACGCAGCGAGAATTTGTCCACTTCATGTGCTTCACGGGCAAATGACTTGATCGTGCGCACACCGGTTATATTTTCCTGTACAGCTGTGGTAAGGGAACTTAATGCCAGACGCATCTCCTGAAAAGCCGGATGAATACGTGATTCAAAACGCAAAGCGACATACACCAGAAATGGGATCGAAATAAGAGTAACGAGAGTGAGCTGCCAGTTCAGCGAGAACATGACTATGGAACCGAAGATGACCATAAGGAATACATTGAGCAGCTGGGCAAAGCCAAACCCGATAAAGTTACGGATCGCCTCCAGATCTCCGGTCAGACGGGACATCAGGTCTCCTGTTTTGGCAGTATCATAATAACGGAAGGATAAAAACTGAAGCTTTTCATAGCAGGCATTACGAAGCCGGTAGGCGAGAAAATTACCGAGTCGCCCTCCAAAAAATCCATGCAGGAACTGCATGCATGCTTTCAAAATCGTAACGATGAACAAGCCGATAACCAGCATAGGCACCTGATCATACCGCCTGAGTCTGATAATATCATCAATCAGGTACCTCAGCAGATTCGGATAAACCAATCCAAGCGCGGTAGCGGTTGCAAGACAAAAGATGGAGAGGTAAAAATAGCTCTTTTTTTCACGGTAAAAGCCTTGCAGTTGCCTGAGAACGTCCATGTTGTTCCTCCTTCAATCACCTGTCAGGTTAATTAGCATAATGAAGCTTACCACCGTCGCCAATTGCCCGCAAAGAGGATAAGAGACCGTTTACAGCCGATGATGTTAAATTAATGCCATAATCAATATATAATGACCCCATTATAATGAAATCATGCAAAATGCTCCTAATAACAACGGTTTATTCCACAGTCCCGATTTTTGTAAACTATTGTTTTAGTACAGAAAGTAAAAGCGTTATAATTTCAAATTTGAAACACTAATTTTCTATCTGCTTATATAATAATAAGGAAGTATTAAATATACAAAAATAGAAGACTGTTCTGTGCCATGAACAGTCTTCTATAAGTTTAGTGCACAATTATATTGTTAATGATGAAGCTGGGATGTGGCTGAATCGGCTGACAGTTCATCCAGTTCGGCAGCAAGCTGATGCCACCGTTCGGGTCCGTCGGACATACGAAGTGAAGCCTCGGTTGCTTCTGCCCATTCGGCAATTTGACGGTGCATCTCTTCTACCGTCTCCCGGAAGCGTGTATTCAGACCGTCAATATAATAAATAGCTAGTCGTTCACGCTGCTCCTCCAGCAACTGACCAATCATACTGTCGATTCGGGCAGTTACCTCGTTTCGCAGCTTTTCACGTCCTCCCTGTTCAAAGAAATGACGTGGATTCCGGAACATGGACCAGAGCGATTTCCAATCTACTGCCTGGGACAAGCCCAGTGGTGGCAGCTGTGGCGTCTCCCAGCCGGATGGTTCATATATGGACAGACGCAATCCGGTTGTAGCAGCTTCCGCTTCACGTCCATAGGTTCTCATCCGTTCGCTGATCAGCTGACGCGCAGCCTTCTCCATCCGTAGCGTAGTTGCCAGCACTTCCTGTTCCAGTTCAATACCGACTCTCCGCTGCAGTTCACGTCCGCAGGCTGCAAAGTCGGCTTTGAGATCCGCAGATTCCTGATTCAGCTGTGCCGGGTTGAAGATTTCCGGTATCCATTCCAGTGTTTTGAGGCGTACACGTTGGCGCACATGGAACAGTAGCTCCCCGCTCTCTTCCTGTACCCTGCGATCAGGCTCCGTACGGGCAATACCACTGACAGCTTCGCGGGCCGTCTGCTGCTCTGTCATCAACTGCTGTCTGCGCTGCTGACGGTAGGCTTCGCCCTGTCTGGCAGCTTCTTCCCAGGATATGATCATATCCCGGATACGGCCGATCTCTTCCAGCGCTGCATGCACAGCCAGACCTGCCAATGTCTCATCAGCGAATGTATTAAAACTCTGCTGGAACCCCCGGAACCCTTCATCCTGTCCGTGCAGCGCACGGCGGCTCGACAGCGCATGAATATTCGGTTCACGAATGCCTGCCGTATTCAGTTCACGAACAATCCGTCCTACTACATCATTTTTCTCTTCTTCAGAGGAAGCCAGATCAGAGGCATTAACGATAAAGAACATATTGTCCAGTGCCAGACTGCCTTTGACGCGTCCAAGCTGTTCCAGCAGCTGACGATCACCTGCTGTAAACGCATGATTGTAATAGGTTACGAATACCAGTGCATCTGCAGATTTCATATATTCAAAAGTAACGCCGGTATGACGCGCATTAACCGAATCGGCGCCCGGTGTATCCACCAGTACCATTCCCTGACGAGTCAGATCACAATCATAATACAGGTCAATTCGGCGGACAAAGCAAGATTGCTGCTCTTCCGATACATAACCACGGAAAGCATCCATATCGACTTCGACCTGCTGACCAAGCCGATCCGCCATCTGTTCCCATCCTGCTGCCGCAGCCATAATAAAGTTGTAATGCGCACGTGCCGAAGGATGGATACGTGAAGGAGTCAATCCGGCAACCGCCTTGCGCCAATCCTGCTCCAAGGAGCGATCGGGCAATCCAAGTAGACGCAGTGCTCCGCTGATATCTTCCTGCATTTCTTCCGCGTCTTTCAAAAAGACTACAGCTGTTCCATGAGCATGATGACTATCCGCTCCCATAATTTGAGTAATAGCTGCTGTCATTGGATGAGGAGAGACCGGCAGGACCGAGCCGCCAAGCAATGCATTGGCAAAAGAGGATTTGCCTGCACTGAACGCACCGAATAAGGCCAGCGTAAACTTGCCATCTTCCATAATCCCTGCACGGCGGCGCAATTCTTCCGCCTGGGACGCCATTCCCGGTAGTTCAGCAATCTTGCCGGCTGTACTGCGCAGGCGCTCTGCTGTACCCAGCAGACGCTGCTGGCGTGCCGAAGCTCCTTCCTGCTGTGCTGCCGAAGAAGGTGGAGCTGTATGCAATCCATTTCTATGGATAGCAGCCGAATCAGCATCTTTTCCAGTTGATTCGGCAGATGGCACATTCGCTGATAGCTGATTATCGTTATTATCCTGTTGATTAGTCACAGATTGCTCTGTGTCTCCTGCTCTTGCAGATGCAGGATTTAACGGATTATTGTAACTCACATGTTGTGTATCCGATGCTGTATTCTGCCCTGCCTGCACACCGGCTTCAATACGGGGCAGCCAGTCAGGCACTGTAGTCTCCCGCTTTGGCAGAATACTGCGCACGGATAGATCTTGCTGTTGCAGCTGCTGCTCCGCTTCCTGCTGACGGACAAGATCATCATAACGTACTTGCAGCTGCTGTTTCTCAGCCTCTATATCGGCAGTCTGGCGTTCTACTTCCGGTTGCAGCTGTTCCAATAGACGATCTGCTGCTTCCAGTGCTGCACGGCGATACTTCGCAGCCGTCTGCTCCCGCAGTGCACGTGTATAATTGAGCACATACTCTCCCGATATCGCCATATCCTTGCCGGTACCTGCTTCGATATCAGCAACCGTAATCTCTGGCAGCGATGCGGTCAGAGCTGTCTCCTGTTCCTCGTTCCACAGTTCATGCTCCCGACTCCAACCGCGCAGCAGCCCTCGTACATGTACATCCAGGTTGGCAGCAACCTGCTCCTGATACGCCTGCAAAAAGGTCTGCCTGCGCTGTTCGCGTTCCTGCATCGTTTTTTCGCGGGAAGCGAACAGTCCTTTTTTGAAACCGGGACGCTCACCCTCCAGATAGAGCTGAGCAAGATCACGCAGCGCTGCCGGTGTCAGGTTCGCCTGCTCTACCAATCGGCCAATCTCCCAGCTCCATGTGTCACGCAGCTTTTTGAAGTTACCATTCAGCTCATCCTGTTGCTGCTGCAGCTGAGTGATCTTTCCGTTTAAGCTCGGAAGATCCTGCACCAATTCTTCTGAAAAAGAATCCTCCTCGGTCTCTTCCTCCACAGAATATTGTGTATCTTGATCGAGCTCCTGATCATCCGAGTCTTGGGACATCTGTTCATTCAGCCACTTGCTGTGCTCTTCTGCCAGCTCCCATGCAGCCTGAGACAGGCTATAGCGCATCAGCGGCACATGATCTTCGAGCAGCTCGCCAATCACTTCACGAAGACGTTCCAGCCGACCATACGTATGCTCCGGAACCTGACGTGAGACATATAACACACCTGCCGGTTCAATGCCCCGTCTGGCAAAAGCCTGCTCTACCCCTTTGCGATATTCTGCAAAAGACAGTTCCTGATCTTCATGCTTGTCAATCTGGTTAACAATCAGATACAGTGGTTTGCCACGTTCATATAGTGTGCGAGCAAACGAAAGATTCGTCTCGGACTGCACATGATTGTAATCCATCACATAAAAGACCACATCGGCGCGATGCAGTGCTGAATAAGTAGCGGCTTCATGAGCAGCATCTGTGGAATCCACGCCAGGCGTATCCAGCAGTACTCCATGCTGTCCAAGCAGCGGAATCCGGTCCCATAATTCTACAGATTCGTAATCGCCACCGTTTTTACAATATTCGTCCAACTCGTCCAGATCAATCTCCAGATCGTCGCCTGCATGTACATGAACGAGCGCACGCGGTTCTCCGCAGCGAATCGCAGCAATATTAGCAGTAGTCGGTACCGGACTGGTCGGCAGTACCTGCTTGCCGCACAGCCAGTTCATGAGACTGGATTTGCCTGCCGAGAAATGACCGCAAAAAGCCAGTACCAATTCCTCCGAACGGTATTTCTGCTGCAAATCATGTGCTTTTTGGGCAGCTGCGTAATTGCCCTGTCGGTTCAGTTCCTGGGCGAGCTGCTCCAGAATAGGTTCAAATGAATCTTCTCTCTGCGTTGTAATCGCTTGCATCAGTATGTCCTCCGTCACTTTCTGATGATGGTCCAATCGTTGTGTTCTTTTTAATAGCCGGTACGGATCATTGCGATCACTCCGGAGCATTATTTTAAAATTTATCCTTATCTGTATTGTAGCATTGTATAGGATGTATCGGAAACCAGCGATTCATTTTAAAGATCATCTATAGCGTTATAGCAAAAAAGCTTTTTATACATAGGTACCTGTACAGGACCTGCAGTATAAAAAGCTTTGGAGCTATTCACACAAAAAAATATGGCCAAGCAGCCTTTCTGTGTAAACGTCATGTATTGATTTTGTATTAAACTACGCTTGCTTCTGTTTCCGCAACCGGAACCAGAACTTCAAACAATTTGCCGTGCTGCAGAATTGTAATGCCTCTGCCTTTGTCTTTCATAACCACGACATCGCGTTTTTGTGCCATGCGCTCGAGGTAATGTTCCGGTACATCACCAGAATAGTTGACAGTAATGCCTTCAACTACTTTTTCTTCGTTTTCAACCAATTCTTCGGCAACGATCTGTTCGAAGATATCGGAGAATTGTTCAAAGTTATCAGTGTAGACGGAAATGCATTTCATAACGTTCGACCTCTTTTTATGTTGTAGTATTAGATTGCTTGTCCTTCGCTCTGGATACACGCGGCTTAGCCGGCTTGTCCTTGATGACAAGGGACGTTTTCATTCTTTTTTTGCCTTCACGGCAAATATCAAGCAATGGACAGATCTGACAGGCCGGGTTTTGCGCCTTGCAATGATACCTTCCGAAAAAAATAAATCGATGATGGGATAGCGTCCATTCTTCACGCGGTACCCGTTTCGTCAGTTTACGTTCAACTTCCAGTACATTGTCTTTCCAATTGGCAAGACCCAGTCGTTTGGATACCCGTTCTACATGTGTATCCACGGCAAAAGCAGGCACACCGAAAGCATTGGATACTACGACGTTGGCCGTTTTGCGGCCTACACCCGGCAGCTGTACGAGCAGATCGTGCTCACTCGGTACATCGCCGCCATACTGTTCGATCAGAATCCGGCATAAATTCTGGATATGCTTGGCTTTGCTGCGATACAACCCGATTCGCCGTATATCCTGTTCCAACTCTTCCAGCGGCACGTTCAGATAATCTTGCGGTGTACGGTATTTCTGAAATAAATCAACCGTTACCTTATTGACTGTTGCGTCTGTACACTGTGCAGAAAGCAGAACGGCAATCGTCAATTCAAAGGCATTACTATGATTAAGTTCGCAGTGGGCATCGGGAAACATGCCGGCAAGCGTGTCCAGAATATGTCTTACGGTAGCGGCATTCATTTTCATTCCTCCTGCAAAAAACCGCCTGTTCACGATATGGATCGTGATGCAGACGGTATCGTCTCACGGTACCTGATGATGGGATTGCTGGATTACGTGTCAGACTCTGTTGCTCCATCTTCAATGACAATACAATTCGTATCTTAACATGTTCTGACTGTAATTGCACTATACTTTACATGAAATTTCAGTAATTTTATTGTCATGGATTACAATCACTCAGACGCTGACAATATTACAGAAAATGGAATAAAAAAAGAACCAGCCCTCCCTGCGGATGGGAGCGACTGGTTCGATTAGAACGAATTATTGTAGATCATATACTTCTGCTACAAAATGGATCAGGATACGCCTAGGTATTCTTTGATCCCTTTCACTACAGATGCAGCGATCTGATCCTGCTTGGCGGAATCCATCATTTTAGACTCTTCTGTTCTGTTGCTGATAAATCCAACTTCCAGCAGGACAGCCGGCATAGTGGTTTCGCGAATAACATGGAAGTTACCATATTGTACGCCACGATCTTTGAAGCCTGTAGCAGCTACAAAGTACTTGTGAATTGTCTGTGCCAGCTTTTTGCTGCTGCTGCGCTGATAGTACGTCTCTGTGCCTGAAGCTGCTGATGAACCGCTGCTGTTCGCATGAATGGATACAAATACATCCGCATTTAGCTTCTCGGCTACTTTGACACGCTCCTTCAGTTCGAGGAAGGTATCATCCGAGCGTGTCAGAATGACATCAATATTCGGATCATCTTTGAGCAGTGCTTCTACTTTGAGAGCCAGTCCAAGGTTCAACCTTTTCTCGGTAGTTTGGGAGCCTACGGCACCCGGATCCTGGTCGCCGTGACCTGCATCGATAACCACTACCTTTTTACCGGAATTACCTACCGATGAACCCGGCTGGGTTGCACCTGTGCTGGAATCTGGCTGTTTGGTCGTACCATTGTCTGCTGTCAGATCGACAATCAGCAGTCCTTGTCCTTCGTTGAAGACTTCGTAATTTCTGGCTTTTTTCAGATCGATTACAATACGTACACTCGATGGGTCGGTACTATACTGAGAGTAGCGAACCTGAGAGACATTATCGTTGTTTGGTACAGCCAGCGTAGCAATCTGTCCTGCTTCGGCATTCTGTCCCTGTGCGAATCCGCCGCCGAAATCAGCATTTGGCAGATCAACAACGATCCGATTTGGTGAATCCATTTTGGATACTTTTGGCGTCACGCTCTTGTCCAGCGTCACCAGCAGGCGACTTTCACTGAAGCTGATGCCGTTCACCAGTGCAAGACCGTTTTCGGAAGTTGCATTGTCCGCGTCCGAAGTCGTTCCTCCGCCGGTGCTCGTGCCCGTCGATGTCAATGTGACAATTTTGTCGCTGTTGTTCCAGTGTACTCCGATACCCATCTGTTCACTTACCAGTCGGATCGGTACCATTGTTGTACCATTTTTGATTACCGGTGCGGTATTCAAGCTATACGTTTTGTTGTCTACAGAAGCTGCATTCTTGCCAATATACAACTGAATGGACTTGCCTTCTCCATCAATATTGACCTGACCGGCAGATTGATCCCATTTCACTTGATAACCAAGATTCTGGGAAATCACCCGAATCGGCACCATCACCGAACCTTTGACATTCTGCACTTCTTCCGGAATGCTGAGTTGTTGACCGTTCAGTACAACTTTCGTGTCTGTGGCAGCTTCGCCGATATGGGGAAAGGACCACATAAACACCAACAAAAAGACTAAAAAACCTAATTTCTTCATTCTTCACCCCTACCATTCCCGTTTTGATTACCGAACTACCCAGCACGGCTGTACCGGCAAATGTTATTACCAGACGACATATTAGACGCTTATGCTCTCCAAAAGTTGCGAGTGAATTTTCATTTCCGGATGCTTTTCTCGATTATCCCCTGTTCATTTTGGACGCAAGTGATCGAGATCGCAGAGCCTGCACCGTCTGCGCCGGATTGGCATTCACCAAAAAAAATACATAACTCTGTCGTAGCTAATATCGACAGAGTTATGCATTTTTGTAATAACTATTTGTAAAAACACAACTACAAATTACATCGGAGCATCTTGCTAACCTGGATACTCAGACAAACAGGTGTGCACCTCTGGATTGCTCATAAGCTGTAATCTCGGACTCATGCTGTAGCGTCAGACCAATATCGTCCAGTCCCTGCAGCAGGAACTGCCGGCGATGCTCGTCCAGATCAAAATTAATATGCAGTCCATACTCATCTGTGAGCTGCTTGTTCTCCAGATCTACATTGAGACGGTATCCTTCATGTTCAGCTGTACGTTCAAACAGATCCTGTACCTGCTCTTCGGAGAGCTTGATAGGAAGAATACCATTTTTGAAGCAGTTATTATAGAAGATATCTGCAAAAGATGGTGCAATTACACAGCGGAATCCATAATCCATAATCGCCCATGGCGCATGCTCACGAGAAGATCCGCAGCCAAAATTGGCACGGGATACCAAAACAGAGGCTCCCTGGTAACGCGGTTTGTTCATATCAAAATTCTCATTCACATTACCTTCTTCATCCCAGCGCCATTCGTAGAACAGGAACTGGCCAAAGCCTGTCCGTTCAATCCGTTTCAAAAATTGCTTGGGAATAATGGCATCTGTATCTACATTGACCCGGTCCACCGGTGCGACAATACCGTTTAACTGTTTGAATGGTTCCATTGATATAGACTCCTCTCTAAATACCGTACATAAGTCTGCAGTTTTCTCTACCGTTATAAATGAAGCAAGACCGTGTGTATAATTTAATATTGGTTACACGGCCCCCTTATATGCGAATTAGTTCAATACCGGCTCGGATTTGAATTCCCAATCACGAACATCGGTAAAGCGACCGGTAATCGCTGCAGCGGCTGCCATTGCAGGAGATACCAGATGCGTACGTCCACCACGACCCTGACGCCCTTCAAAATTACGATTGGATGTAGATGCGCAGCGTTGTCCCGGCTTCAGTACATCCGGATTCATCGCGAGACACATACTGCATCCTGCTTCACGCCATTCAAATCCGGCTTCCTTGAAGATCACATCCAGTCCTTCTTTTTCTGCCTGGATTTTGACACGGCCGGAGCCCGGGACGACGATCGCTGTCAGGCGATCGGATACTTTATAACCGCGAGCCACTTCAGCGGCAGCACGCAGATCTTCAATCCGTCCATTTGTACAGGAACCGATAAATACATAATCAACCGGAATCTCGGACATTGGTGTACCTGGTGCGAGATCCATATATTCAAGCGCTTTTTCAGCGGCTCTGCGTTCGTTTTCAGTTGTAAAATCAGCAGGATTTGGTACAGCCGACGTAATATCGGTTCCCATTCCCGGGCTTGTACCCCAGGTCACCTGTGGAATCAGGGCATCTACGTCAAATTCCAAGATCGTGTCATAAGATGCGCCTTCATCGGTAGTTAATTCCTTCCAGCGGGCAACTGCTTCGTCAAATGCTGCGCCCTGCGGCACATACTGACGTCCGCGCAGATAAGAGAATGTCGTCTCATCCGGTGCAATCAATCCTGCACGTGCTCCGCCTTCAATAGACATGTTACATACAGTCATACGCTCTTCCATGGACAGTTCACGAATTGCTTCGCCTGTATATTCGATAACATACCCTGTTGCAAAGTCTGTTCCGTATTTGGCAATCACACCGAGGATCATATCCTTGGCGGTTACACCAGGCTTGCGTGAACCCACAAAGCGGATTTCCATCGTTTTGGAGGTGGATTGCTGTAGACACTGGGTAGCCAGTACATGCTCTACTTCACTCGTACCGATACCGAATGCCAGAGCGCCAAATGCACCATGAGTCGATGTATGGCTGTCTCCGCAAACAATTGTTTTACCCGGATGGGTCAGACCGAGTTCAGGTCCCATAACGTGAACTACGCCCTGGTCGATTGTATCCAGATCGAACAGCTTCACACCAAAGTCACGACAATTCTGAGTCAGTGTATCAATCTGCTGCTTGGAGATCGGATCAGTAATATTGTAACGGTCAAAGGTTGGCACATTGTGATCCATCGTAGCGAAAGTAAGTTCCGGGCGACGAACTTGACGGTTGCTCAGACGCAGTCCTTCAAATGCCTGTGGAGAAGTTACTTCGTGAACGAGATGCAGGTCGATGTACAATACGCTTGGCTTGCCTTCTTCCTGATGAATTACGTGGTTATCCCAGATTTTCTCATACAATGTCTTTTTGCTCATTATTCTCACCCCATCATGGATTGTAATCCCAAGCAGCTGCATTTTCGGTGGGATAGCGTCAACCCGCCTCCCGTATAGATCGGACCTGAAAATGCACTGCTGATTTTACTGCTAAATAATTGTCTTTCCGCTTTTTCAAATTTGAAATTTGTGGAAATTATGGTTAGTTACTTTATCGGCTGTCTGTATCGTTTCAACAGGCTTTTTTATAATGATTACAATATAACATTGTGTGTGCGATAGGTCTAAGATATTATATCTATAGAAGTTATAGGTTAATCTTATAAGAGAATGTGAACTAAAGGGGACATATTATGGAACTTAGACAATTACAATATGCACTGCAAATTGCTGCAGAGCGCAATTTTTCACGGGCAGCAGAGAAGCTTCATATCGCGCAGCCTTCACTCAGTCAGCAGCTATCCAAACTGGAAAAAGAACTCGGAGTGCTGCTGTTTCAGCGTAATACAAGTACAGTAGAACTCACCCATGCCGGGTCCAGCTTTGTAAAGCATGCCCAGAAAATTATCGATTCCGTCGAGCAGCTACGCAAGGAAATGGCCGACATTTCCCAGCTACAGAGCGGACGGGTTATTGTAGGCAGTATGCAAATTACCGGTTCCCATCTGCTGCCGCATGTACTACCTGCTTTTCGCGCAGCCTATCCGCAGATCGATGTCGTTCTGCTGGAAGATACATCACTCAATCTGGAGAAGCTAACAGCCAGCGGCCAGACCGATCTCAGTCTGCTCGCTCTGCCGCTGACCGAATCTTCACTTACCTACGAGCCGGTGGCAGAAGAATTAATTGATCTTGCTGTTCCTCCTACTCATCCGCTCGCCCAGCGTTTTCTGGCAGGTGATCATACACCGGTCAAGTTATCCGAGCTGAAGGATGAAGCGTTTATTGTATTGAAAAAAGGCCAGGGATTCCGCAAAATCGTGTTCGATGTATGTGGAGAAGCCGGATTTGAGCCGCAGGTGGTATTTGAAAGTAATAATATTGAGACGATCCAGTCTCTGGTTGCTACAGGCATGGGCGTTACATTTGTGCCGCATTACATCGCCCGGGCACGTCGCGGGGAATTCCTGCCCGTCTATCTTCCCCTGGCAGAGCCTATTCCAAGCCGCACACTTGTGATCGCCCGGCGCAAAGGACGCTACCTGTCCAAAGCAGCAGAAGCTTTTATTGAGACATTCAAGGAAACAATGGCCAATGTAGTCAACCAGGAACGAATCTAATTTGTATAAGCAAGGAAATCCAGACAGTAAAGCACATCCTGCCAAGACAGATGTATTTATTTCCTTTTTTATTTTCTATAATCATGTTCTCCACCTATAAACATCGATTCTTAACCAGATAGGATATGATTATATCTTTAAATATGTATATTTGTTAGTTGATTATTAAAAGTAATTATTGTAGGATAAAATCATACGTTTGATGACTGACCGTCTGTCAGAAAACAGATGCATTTATTACAGGCATATATCCATCTGTAGACAAAACAGCAAACAATCATATGGAGGTTTTATAAATGAAAATCGATATCTGGTCTGACTATCAATGTCCTTTCTGTTATATCGGCAAAACAAGACTACAAAATGCTTTGGCGCAATTTCCACATGCCGACGAAGTAACCGTCAACTATAAAAGCTTTGAACTTGATCCTTCAGCAGAACGTGATATTCCATTGAATATTTACGAAAGTCTGGCCAAAAAATACGGCACAACAATTGAACAGGCGCGCGAGATGAATGTGAATGTAGGTAACCAGGCCGCCCAGGAAGGACTCGACTTCCAATTTGACAGCATGATCCTGACCAATAGCTTTGATGCACACCGTCTTATGCAGTATGCGGCCGATCAGGGCAAAGCCGAAGAAATGAATGAAGCGCTTTTCCGTGCCTACTTTACCGAGTCACGTCATATTGGTGATCATGCCACACTGATTGATATCGCTGAAAGTGTCGGACTGGATCGCCAGCAGACAACTGCTGTACTGGAGAGTGAACAGTATGGGGAGCTGGTACGCCGTCAGGAACATCTCGGTAGTCAGTTGGGAATTACCAGCGTACCTTTCTTTGTTATCAATGATAAATATGCTGTATCCGGTGCCCAACCGACCGAAATGTTCAGCAAAGCACTGAATGATATCTGGAAAGAAGACCATCCACTGCAGATGCTTGGGGATTCGGCTGATGGCGATATGTGTGCAGACGGTTCCTGCGTGGTACCGGAAGAGCAGAAATAATAGCGGATTATTATTCTCCAAAAATCCTTTTATAACGAATATTTTCATACCATAGTTGATCTTGGCAGCGCATCGCTTATAATTTCACTTTCACCTGTATATCCAAAACCGTCTTTTCATTGAGAAAGGCGGTTTTTTTGATGTGAATGTTGTGGGTAGTTCGTACTCATGGACAAATCAGCTTCTTTCATTAAGTATGCTAAAGATGACTTTAGGTCCGAAGTGTTCATTTTTATCATAAAAAAACGGGACAAGGCGTCATTATGACGTTGTCCCGCTTTGAGATATATCTAATTACCCGTGTATACTAATTGATAGCATTTTTAGCTAATTTTTGCCGCATACCATGCAGCAGCCGCTTGCACTTCAGTAGCCGTCAGCTGATGACCACTATTTTCCCAGTGCATCTGTACATCGGCTCCAGCGTTTGCCAGCAATGTTCCCAGCTCTTCGCTTTCAGCGCGCGGAATAATAGGATCATTGGTACCGGAACCCATAAATACGGGAATACCTGCCAGATCCGGGAGCTCAATACTGCGTAGTGGAACCATCGCATGATGCAAAATAGCTCCCTGGAGTGATTGTACGTCATGGAATAGCAGACTGGCTGCAATATTTGCACCATTGGAATAACCGACTGCAATTATTTTGCGGCGATCAAATCCATATTCCTCTGCTGCTGCGTCCAAAAAAGTATTCAGCTCATGTGTACGGGCAATCAGATCCGGTTCGTCAAAAACACCTTCTGCCAATCGACGGAAAAAGCGCGGCATGCCATTCTCCGACACATTGCCTCTAACGCCAAGCACCGAAGCTTCCGGCGCCAGCATTTCCGCTAGAGGCAGTAGATCATTCTCGTTCCCACCCGTACCGTGAAGAAGCAGCAGCACCGGCAGATCGGGATTGGTTCCCTTTTTGAATATATGCTTCATGGTTAGTGTCATCTTATTTCCCCTCCACTTTGCGTACTTGAATAGGCAGCAGATTGCTTTGGATCAATTCACGCTGTGGTTCATACCATTCCGGCAGCATCAATTTACTACCCATTTGTTCAGCGGTCTCATCATTGGCAAATCCAGGAGGATCAGTCGCAATCTCGAACAGTATGCCTCCATCTTCACGGAAATAAACAGCATGGAAGTATTGACGGTCGATAACCGGTGTAGGCTGGAATCCGGCTGCTTCGACCTGTTCACGCCACTGCTCATGCTCTGCAAAATCGGCTGCACGCCAGGCAATATGGTGAACCGTTCCCGCTCCACCGATTCCGCGCGGCAGATCACGGGAATTTACATCAATGATATTACCGATATCGCCGTCAGCTTTGAAGCGTACATAGCCGTCTTCTTCACCAATCCGGGTCAGGCCGAGTACATGCTCGATCGTATGCAGCGTACGTTCTGGACGTCCACTGAACAGTACACCACCGCCAAAGCCTTTGATCGCCTGGGCGGAAGTAATTCCATCCCATTCCCAGGTGCTGGCAGCTCCTTCTTCACGCTCTGCCAGTTCAATACGCAGTCCATCATAATCTGTAAAACGAAGCAGCTGCTCACCGAAGCGCTCTGCTTTTTCTACATGAATATTTAAGCGGTTCAGACGTTCTTCCCAGAAAGGAAGTGCACCCGGAGGTACAGCGAATACGGTAATTCCGAGCTGGCCCGCACCGATTACTCCTTTACGCGAACCTGGTTGAGGGAAAAAGGTAACGATAGTCCCCGGGCTTCCGCCTTCATTACCAAAGTACAAGTGATAAACTTCGGGAGCATCAAAATTGATAGTTTGTTTTACCATACGAAGTCCGAGAATACCAGCATAAAAATCTACATTGCGCTGTGGATCAGTAACAAAAGAAGTAATGTGGTGAATTCCTGCTGTACGAAGTGTCATTATTTCCAGCTCCTTTTTCATTATCAATTGGATTTTTAGTATTTTTTGTTTTTTTATAGTAACTCATAGATGTACTGGTCAATTAGAAATCATCGACTTTTAAATATCTTAATTTATAGATAATTTCTATATCTTTATTATATCCACTCTGTTCAATAATGAAAGGGGGTAAAGCAAAACAGTTTCGAAAGCACAAATAACTAACTTTTAGTAAGTAATAAAGTTCATTTTATTTTTGTTTTATTGTATGTTTGTCTCATGTAAATGAGTCGTTGATGCAAAAGAAAGCAGCTTATACTCTCCGCGATCATAAGTTAGTTCAGTGATTGAACATTCCGGGATTAGCGTGCTCTGAACTGCAATAAATGCGGGATGCCATTGTGCAAGCTGGTATTCCGGTATGGCACCAACCAGCCAATCTGTAATCAATCCGCCATGTGTGACCATAATGATCGTGCTGTCTACCGGATATTGTGCTGCCAATTCGGATAATACAGAATCCAGTCTCTGTCCTGCTTGGGCAGCCGAGTCTCCTACTGGAGGTATGTAGTGACGATCCGCTGTACACCGTTCCCACATGTCCACAAATTGTTCGAAGGTCTGACCTGGCAGATCTCCCCAATTGACCCGCTCTCTCAGACGAGAATCTTGTTGCAAAGGACACTGAACTGCAGTAGCGATATACGTAGCGGTCTCTTGAGCCCGGCGCAGCGGACTCGCTATCACGGCAGCGATCGGATACTGCTGCACATAATCAGCAGTGAGCTGTGCCTGCCTTTTCCCTTTACTCGTGATTCCAACATCGCCTGCCGCCTTCTCTTTCAGTGCGTGCCGGATCAACAAAAACGTTGTACTCATTTACTCGCCTCCCTGTGTATGGATCGATATGAAAACATGGATTGGCACAAAAATATGTAAGCGTTATCTTTCTTTGCCTGAAATAACCGTTCATTCCTAAGTGATGTATAGCGAATGAACGGTTATATTCTTGCCAAGAATAGGATTGACTTCTTCCATTATATATAGACTGCTCGCCTATACAGGATTATTACTTCTCTTCGTGTCGATACAGCTCCGGACGACGGTCGGTAAATACCGGGATTCTGCTACGTACTTCTTCCGATAGATCCAGATCAATCGTTGCAGTCAGAATACCTTCTTCTTCATTACTCTCGGCTACAATCTCTCCCCACGGATCAATAACCATCGAATGACCAAAGAAATGGCTTTTCTCGTCTTGTCCTACCCGGTTGCAGGCAATCACATACATCTGATTCTCGATCGCACGGGCTGTGAGCAGCGTACGCCAGTGATTCATGCGGGGATGCGGCCACTCTGCCGGTACGAACCAGACTTTGGCGCCAGCGAGTGCCAGTGTACGGGCAAGCTCGGGAAAACGGATATCATAACAGATCGAGGCGGCTGCCGTAATATCGCCGAGCGGAAATAATGCCGTTTCTTCACCGGGTTGCATGAACTTTTCTTCATTCATTAATTTAAATAAATGGATCTTGTCATAGCGGGCTGTACGTTCCCCGTCCGGTCCAAACACATACAGCGTATTATAAAATCCCGACTGCCGCTGTTCCGAGATCGATCCTCCAACCAGCGTAATTCGATAATGCCGGGCAGTCTCGCTCATCCAGAATGTATATGGTCCATTCTCCGGTTCTGCCAATCCATCCAGCCGATCCAGTGCATAACCTGTATTCCACATCTCTGGCAGTACAATGACGTCTGGTCTTGGATGAGCTTCCATCGCTTTAGTAATCCATTCTTCGGCACGCTGCAGATTCACTTCAGGGTTACCCAGTTCAATATCCATCTGGATCAGACTAATATGTAGTGCACGCATGGTCATTCATCTTCTCTCCTTACTATTCAATTCCGGGGCATACTGCGATGCCATCCAGATTGCCTCCATCATATCCTTAGTATTCCGGTAAAATCAATGCCCCGCCTATTGTTTGCATAAAATACATCTATACTCATCGGATAAATCGTGATAGATTAGGAAGACTATGTAGATTTTACCCAAAATGAACCTACCGGAGTGATGAATACGATGCAAAATAACAACAACGGAACAGGCTCTGCTTTTGCTATCCAGCCTGCCGGTGTCATGAATCAACTGCCCGAGCAGTTTTTTGCCAAACTCGTTCAGGATGTCAATCGGCAGGTCGCTGCCGGACATGATGTAATCAATCTTGGACAGGGTAATCCCGACCAGCCTACTCCGCCACATATCGTCGAGGAATTGCGCGAAGCGGCAGGTAATCCGCAGTATCACAAATATTCTCCATTTTCCGGCTATGCTTTTCTCAAAGAAGCAGCTGCCCAGCGCTATAAGGAAGATTACAATGTAGATCTGGATCCGGAGACAGAAGTAGCCATATTGTTTGGAGGCAAAACCGGACTGATTGAGATCAGCCAGATTATGCTGGAATCCGGTGATATCTGCCTCGTCCCTGATCCAGGTTATCCGGACTACTGGTCTGGTGTAGCGTTATCCGGTGCAGAGATGGCTTTTATGCCGCTGACCGAGGATCATGCCTATCTGCCGGACTACAGTGCAATACCTCCCGAGCTTCTGGAACGTGCCAAGATGATGTTTCTCAATTATCCGAATAATCCTACATCCGCAACGGCTCCGTACTCTTTTTATGAAGAAACCGTACAATTTGCCAAGGAAAATCAGATTGTGGTCGCCAGCGATTTTGCTTATGGTGCTATTGGATTTGACGGTGAGCAGCCGGTCAGCTTTCTTCAGGTACCCGGTGCCAAGGAAGTGGGCGTCGAATTCTATACGCTTTCCAAAACCTATAATATGGCCGGATGGCGTGTCGCTTTTGCTCTGGGTAACAAGGAAATTATCCGCCTGATCAATCTGATGCAAGATCATGTCTACGTCAGTCTGTTTGGCGGTATCCAGGCGGCAGCTGCCCGTGCGCTCACAGATGATCAGCAGTGTGTCAAAGATCTGTTAAGCATGTATGAGTCCCGGCGTAATGCATTTTTTGAAGAATTGGAGCAGATCGGCTGGAAAGCAGAAGCTCCCAAAGGCTCCTTCTTCTGCTGGCTTCCCGTACCGGACGGTATGGGTTCCAGAGAATTTGCTACCCTGCTGCTGGAACAGGCACATGTGGCTGTTGCACCGGGAATCGGTTTTGGTACGAACGGAGAAGGCTATGTACGGATTGGACTGCTCACTTCGGAAGAACGCTTGCGTGAAGCCGTTCGCCGAATCGGTAAACTGAACCTGTTCTAAGACCGGGAATGGATCTGATTCTTTGAATAGATCTTACTATACAGAATAGTCCACAGATTCTTTTGCAACGTGATACTTTAATTAAAAGTACCTCTCTATTGCAGATGACTATTGTATTTTTTGTCAGTAATGTATTTTTTACTGGAAGCAGGCAATGCGGTGCTTGGCAAAAGTAACGTAACGTGCTATTCTAATGTGCAATACCAGCAATGATAACATTGTGAATGCCGGACAGAACTACTTTTACAGAAGTTATACTTCTATATAGGCAGCAGCTGTCCTGACAATAGGATGAATAATTGCAATGACGGGAATAGTAAGCAACCCCGCGGCGTGTATAGAGAGTGAATCCCACCGGCTGAAAGGATTCACCGCCAGCCTTTGCCGAACCTGCCCCCGAGCTTTTAGCGCCCAAACGCTGAACGGTTTCCCACCGTTATAAGGGAATGGAGCCGGACAGAAGCATTTTCTGTCAACAAAGGTGGTACCGCGGAAGTACAGACTTTCGTCCTTTTGTATCAATCGATACAGGGGATGAAGGTCTTTTTTTGTATGAATCAAAGGAGTGAATGATTAATGGTACAACAGCGTATTGTCGTCAAAATCGGCAGCAGCTCGCTGACAGGTCCCCAAGGCGGACTGAATCATGAAGCCGTCCAATTTTTTGCAGCGGAAATTGCTGCTCTGCAGCAGGGTGGATATTCGGTCCTGCTGGTAACCTCAGGAGCGGTAGCAGCAGGCTTCCGGGAAATCGGATACACTATTCGTCCAAGGCTGCTGCATGAAAAACAGGCTGCCGCCTCGGTCGGTCAGGCACTGCTGATGCGTGATTATCAGGAGGCTTTTGGCAAACACGGGATTGTCAGTGCCCAGATCCTGTTGACACGGAGCGACTTCAACCACCGCAAGCGGGCAGCGAATGCCAGTATGACGATCGAGGAGCTGCTCAAGCAGGGAGTAATCCCGATTATTAACGAGAATGATACCGTGTCTGTAGACGAGCTCAAATTTGGTGATAATGATACTTTATCTGCACTTGTTGCCAACCTGGCCAAAGCAACCAATCTGCTGATTCTGACCGATATGGATGGCCTGTATACAGCCGATCCACGCAAAGATCCATCTGCGGTACGTTACGAACAGATTGATGAGATTACCGATGAAATCTATGCGATGGCTGGTGGAGCCGGTTCGGCAGTAGGTACAGGCGGTATGCGCTCCAAGGTTGATGCTGCCAAGATCGCAACCCGTGGTGGTGTACCGGTATTCGTCGGTCAGGTGCGCGAGGTTGGCGATCTGTTGAACGCTGCCAATGGAACCGGTAAAGGGACCTATTTTACAACGCATACCTCTTCCCTGCCGATGAAAAAACAGTGGCTTGGCTTCCTCTCTATCCCGCTTGGTACATTGATCGTCGATCAAGGCGCAGAAAAGGCAATGCTGCATCAGGGACGCAGTCTGCTGCCTGTCGGTATTCGTCAGGTCGAAGGACAATTTCATATCGGCGATGTAGTCGAAGTGCAGAATCTGCAAAAAGAAGTACTCGGACGCGGCATTGTTAATTATGATCATGACCAGCTACAGCAGATCGCCGGTCTGCCCAGCACCGAGATTGCTGCCAAACTGGGGATAGAAGATATTCAGCATCTGGAAGCCATTCACCGGGATGAATGGATTACATTATAGGTACAAATTACAAATGGCATAATCAACATATACTGCCCCAATACCAGAAATTTTACAATTTTATATCAATCATAAAATGAATTAAAACCCATATCCAGGAGGGATTCCCATGAGTGAAGTAGTTACCAAAGCTACACTGGCCCATCAGGCGGCCGGCGCGCTGGCCAATCTGAGCACAACTGCCAAAAATGAAGCACTGATGCTTATGGCTGAAGCGCTTGTCCATCAAGCAGATTCTATTATTACGGCGAATGATGAAGATATTGAACGAGGACGCCGGGAAGGTACGTCCGAGTCCATGCTGGACCGTCTGCGTCTGGACTATACGCGTATTGAGGCGATTGCCTCTGCACTCCGTCAGATTGCCGATCTGGACGATCCTGTTGGTACCCTGCTGGATACGATCGAGCGTCCGAACGGCTTGATTATCGAGAAAATTCGTGTTCCGCTCGGCGTGATCGGTATTATCTATGAAGCCCGTCCCAATGTGACTGTGGATGCAGCCGGATTATCGCTAAAAACAGGTAATGCTGTGGTGCTGCGTGGTGGTTCGGCAGCATTGTCTTCCAACCGCAGGATTGTTGAAGTACTGCATGAAGCACTGGAACGTTCTGCCATGCCAAAAGAAGCACTGCAGTTAATCGAGGATGCAGACCGCGCTTCGGTCAATGAACTGATGAAGTTAAATGGTCTAATCGATGTTATTATCCCGCGGGGCGGCAGCTCCCTGATTCAGAATGTCGTGCAAAATTCAACCGTACCTGTGATTGAGACAGGTGCCGGAATCTGTCATACCTTCATCGATGCTTCTGCAGATGCAGGTATGGCTCGTGATATTGTACTCAATGCCAAAGTACAGCGTCCTTCGGTCTGCAATTCGATGGAGACATTGCTCGTTCATACAGGCTATGATCAGGAAGCCTGTTTGCAGCTGGCGGATGCACTGCGTCAGCATCAGGTAGAGATTCGCGGCTGCGCGCATACCCGAGAGTTGCTGCCTTGGGCAGAGAGCGCTACCGAGCAGGATTATGCTACCGAGTACAATGACTATATTTTGAATATTAAATTCGTAAATAATCTGGATGAAGCACTTCAGCATATTGCAACTTACGGCACCAAGCATTCCGAATGCATTGTTACACACGATGAAGAAAATGCAGCCCGCTTTATGCAGGAAGTCGATGCAGCAGCTGTATATCATAATGCCTCTACCCGTTTTACCGATGGATTCGAATTTGGATTCGGTGCAGAGATTGGCATCAGTACACAAAAGCTGCATGCACGCGGTCCAATGGGACTGCCTGCCCTCACTTCCACCAAATACCGCATCTACGGCAACGGCCAGATTCGTCAGTAAGCAGTCTATCTGCTGCTCCTGCATCCAAGCAGTGAGCAGCTTCTTAATAAGAAGTCGTAAACGATGAATCCTGCTATTCATGAGAAATTATTTCCAACTGAAAATATCATTTTATTCTCAAGCTTCGTTTCATAGTACAGATCATTAAGCTCGATCTACTATTTTGGTCAACCTATTAACTATGTAATAACAGTCGTTCAAATCTGTCATTTCAAAATTACGATATACTTGCTTACTCTAATGCAAGCCAACCTTCCATGAAGGTTTTAACAGAAAGGATGAATGTATGATGAGTCACTCTACACAGCAGCACACACTTATTGAGGAACCAATATGTTTTTATGGAGCAGGTTCGATGGCGGAAGCCATTTTGCGGGGATTGGTCCATCGCTCGGTTGTTGTACCGGGACAGGTGACCATGCTGAATCGCGGCAATCAGGAACGCCTCAATTATCTGATTCAGCGCTATGGAGTATCCGTTATCGCTCATGAATCGGAACGCGAAAATGTACTTCGCACTTCCAAAGTCATCGTTCTGGCAATGAAACCGGCAGATGCTGCTCAGGCATTACGCCACCTGGGGCCTCTGCTCAGTCCCGATCAGCTGCTCGTATCCGTTATCGCAGGTCTATCTGTAGAAAGTATTCAGCATCTGCTCGGACAGCGTCAGCCTGTTGCCCGTACCATGCCGAATACATCCAGTACGATCGGTCTGGGAGCGACCGGGATTGTCTTCTCGGATGAAGTATCTGCCGATCAGAGACGACTGGTACGCTACCTGTTCGAAGCCGTAGGTACAGTGACCGAAATTGAGGAAAATCAGATGGAAACGCTGACCGGTATTTCCGGAAGTGGTCCCGCTTATATATACTATATGATGGAAGCAATGATCGAAGCAGGTATTCAGGGTGGACTGTCGATGGAGCAAGCACGCGAGTTGACGATACAGACAGCTATCGGTGCCGCTCATATGGTACAGCAAACCGGTGAAGATCCTGCTGATCTGCGCGCCAAAGTGACATCTCCCAATGGAGCTACTGCAGCCGCTGTAAAGGTATTTGAAGAAGAACATATGAAAGATACCATTATCCGTGCGATTGAACGCTGTACAGAGCGCTCCCGCGAGATGGGAGCCGTATTAAAGGAGGAAAATTCATGAGTTACTGTATCGCGTCTTACCGCATTCATGATGACAAAGCGGATTTCCACAAAAAAGCCCAGTCAATTGCAGTCGGAATGACTGTAGGCAGCTGGACCGAACTTCCTGCTGCCAAGCAGGAGTCTATGAAAAAACACCTTGGTGAAGTTATTTCGGTAGAAGTTCATGAGCCTGAAGGCGGCGAGCGTTATGCCGATGTACGTATTGCTTATCCGGATGCCAATTTCAGCAGTGACATTCCTGCCCTGCTGGTAACCGTTTTTGGCAAAATCTCTATGGATGGACGCATTAAATTAACTCATCTGGAATTCTCCGAATCCTTCCTGAGCCATTTCAAAGGGCCCAAATTCGGTATTCACGGTGTTCGGCAGCTGCTAGGTGTACCGGAACGTCCACTGCTGATGAGTATTTTCAAATCGGTCATCGGGCATGACCTCGATGAACTGACCCGCCAATTCAGTGCACAGGCACTGGGAGGCGTTGATCTGATCAAAGATGACGAAATTCTTTTCGAGAACGAGCTGACACCGATTGAGAAACGTGTAGCAGCCTGCCGCCAAGCTGCAGAAGCTGCCCAGGCAGAAACAGGAAAAAAAGTGCTGTATGCTGCCAATCTGACTGGTCATACTTTCCAATTGAAGGAACAGGCCAAAAAAGCAATGGATGCTGGTGCCAGCGCTCTGCTGCTCAATGTACTGTCCTATGGTTATGATGTATTATCCGAACTGAGTGCCGATCCGGACATTTCGATTCCGATTATGGCGCATCCTGCCCTGGCAGGCGCATATTATCCTTCACCCTATTACGGCATTTCCGCCTCTGTACTGCTGGGTCAACTCATGCGTCTGGCAGGCGCAGATCTGGTGCTGTTCCCTTCTCCATACGGTTCGGTCACCATGCCGCGTGAAGAAAATATGGCGATCCGCGAACAACTGATCACTGGCAGCCTGCCGTACAAGCAGAGCTTCCCGGTTCCATCTGCAGGCATTCATCCAGGGCTCGTACCCTTGATTCTCAAGGATTTTGGTACAGATGTTATTATCAATGCAGGTGGTGGCATCCACGGACACCCAGGCGGCGCCAGCGCAGGCGGAAGAGCTTTCCAGCAGGCGATTGATGCTGCACTGTCCGGTGTCTCATTGGCAGATTACGCTGTTCAGGGACATCAGGAACTTGCCCAGGCGATTGAGATCTGGGGTGGAGAACGATGACATCCAAACAACCGGTTATTTTTTGCGATTTCGACGGTACAATTACCAATACTGATAATATTGTTGCCATTATGAAGCATTTCTCTCCTCCAGGTTATGAAGAGATCATGCATGAGGTTGTCGCTCAGAAACGCTCCATACGCGATGGAGTAAGTGCAATGTTCGCTCTGATGCCTTCATCGAGCAAAGCGGAGATTATCGAGTTTGTTATGACACATGCCGGTATCCGCGAAGGGTACCGAGAATTTCTGAATCTGGTTCGAGAGCATCAGATTCCTTATTATGTTACTAGCGGAGGGATTGATTTCTTCCTCAAGCCGCTGCTGGAACCATTCGGCATTCCGGAAGACCATATCTTCTGCAATAGCGCGGATTTCTCCGGCGAATATATCGAAATACTATGGCCGCATCCGTGTGATGAACATTGCGAGAATGATTGCGGCATGTGCAAAACGACGGTTATGCGCGAGTTTCCTCCAGAACAGTATGAACGCATCCTCATTGGCGATAGCCTGACTGACTTTGAAGGTGCTCGTATAGCTGATCTGGTCTACTCCCGCTCCGTATTAACAGAGAAGTGCAAGGAGCTGGGTGTCTCGCACGTTCCTTTCCATACTTTCCATGATATTATTAATGATTTTCGTCAACGAATAGGAGCGATTCATTCATGAGCTTTGTTAATATACCTCTTGAGCAAAAACAAGCTGTCTTGCAGGAGCTGAGCGGCATTAAAGAGCAGTTTGCAGCACGTCACTGGTTTCCGGGTACAAGCGGCAATCTGTCCCTGCGTATAGGTGACTATGCTTCGGATAATTTCCATTTTGCTATTACAGCCAGCGGCAAAGATAAATCGGTTAGCACGCCTTCCGACTTTTTGTTTGTGGATCAGGCGGGTCGTCCATGCGAGACTACCGATCTAAAACCAAGCGCAGAGACCCTGATTCATTGCGAAATTTATCGTGAGACGGGCTGTGGGGCTGTATTCCATGTGCATACTGTGTTCAACAATCTGGTAAGTGAATACTTTGGCGAGGACGGCGCTGTGCCTATTCAGGGATTGGAATTGATCAAGGCTTTTAATATCTGGGAAGAAAATGCGGCCATTACAATTCCGGTACTGCCCAACTATGCGGAGATTCCCCGCATTGCTGAACTGGTGTCGGGCGTATTGAACCCTGCTATTCCAGGTATTCTGCTGCGTGGTCATGGCATTTACGCCTGGGGTAAAAATGCATTCGAAGCCAAACGGCATTTGGAAGCTTTTGAATTTATTTTTGAATATATTTATCGTGATCTACTGCTTCGCAAATCATAAACACTCCTTTTTCTATATAAAACCGAACGAAATAAATAATATTCTGTTATTTTGTTCGGTTTTCAAACAATGAAAGCGTAAATAAAAGCTGACATTCACTGGAATGTCAGCTTTTATTGTATAAAAAACTATTTTTATTATTGCCCTTTGCAACAAATACCCGTATACTGAATTAAATTATAAAAACAGACATACAGTATCAAGTTGATTCTGCATATCTGAGATTGCATGTTACATAAAATAAGTTTGAGAGCAGGAACCCATTTGTGGCAGCAAATGAGCTCCATTTATGCTCTATTCATCCCTCTGCTCTTGGCCGATCAGTGGATAATTCTTATTTTTGTGGAACAGTCAGTTGGTATCCAGCAGGCAGCAGGTTGTTGGCAGCAACCAGTTGGTCTACAGTGATACCGTATTGAGCAGCGATTTCAGTCAGGCTGGCACCTTGTGGAACTACAACAACGATATCTTGTTTAGCATCTGTTTTAGTTGGAGCAGTTGTCTCAGTTGGGGCAGCTGCTTCTTCTTTTGTAGTTGTATCTTCTTTAGTACCAAACAGTGCGTTGAATTGTGCAGTCTGTGCTGCTACGAAAGCAGCGTTATCAGCACGTGCTTCTTCTCTATCTTGTCTTTTATCATGGCTGGATTTCTCAGCTGCGAATGCGTGAGTACCTCCAACTGGTGCTACTACTGCAACAGCTCCCAGACCTGCTGCTACTACTGTGGACAATAATACTTTTTGAATTTTTGCGTTCATGGTTTTAACTCTCCTCGAATTATGTTTTTTTACATCGTTATTTAAGTAAAATCCTGTTACCGATTCTACTGCTTATTTTGCTTCGTACTCTGGTATGATGAAATGCGCTGATGAATAAATATAAACTCCTACACACATTTTTCAAACAACCGGTACTTGTTTATTAAGGGCAAAAGTTACTTTACTCCTATTTCAAATAAATTGCAAGCCTAATGAAATCAACATGGATATGATTTTGTAAAATTAAATTCAATTATGACTATATACTAACCTAATTATTGTAACGCTTACATTTTACATAAATTTTACAATTCTATTTTTTGGATGCATATTGTTTCATTTTCCGTTTACAATTCTCTCCACGTCACTTGTTGTTCACATTTTGTACGATATTTACTAATATGTTAGCTATTTTGACAATTTTTCTGCTTCTTTTATTATCATTTGCTTACTAATTGAATCAACAATTTTATACTTATTCTTATAGATCTTTACTTTATACTTATATAGATATCCTAAATAACTTGCTATATATGGGTTTGTTATTGAAAATCGATGTTATTTTTCAGTGAAATTCTGAATTTTCATGAATATAAATAATTTTCATCTCTATTTATTATGTTAGATAAAATAACATTATCATTTTTTTATTTGAGTATTCACCTGTATATATTCTGTTAATGTATATCAATGTAATAATTATCCATTATTTCTCATCTTACTACATAAACATAAATACTCTTATATTTGAATATTTATACATTTTAATAAAAATGTATAAATAGAACTATAAAAGTTAATTAATGTAAATAAATACGAGAAAATAAATATAGAAAAAATTTTTTTCACTCTCCTTTTTTTAGGGATTTCAATGCGTTTTTTTTGCTTTTATCTCTCGTTTGATTCCTGCCTATCTCTTCTATTTTTTTGTTCACTTACTGCTTATTTGTATATCGTGCATATTTCAATTTGTTCATTTATCCTTTCATTGTTACTACATCAATCTCCCTCATTATTTATTTAAATCTTGTCTATTTGATCCTTCTACTGACTTTATAAATAATATTTGGTGATGAGCATTTAAACCCTTATCATGTGATCCCAGACTGTTCTCTATATATCAAAAAAGCTGCTTTCAGTAATTTCCCCTGAAAGCAGCTTTTTTGATATTTATATACAACCTGTTCTTACAGTGCACATAGCGATATCCTGTTCTTACAGTGCATCTGCATATTATACCTTTTAACGCTGCCGGAACTTCTGAGTGTATGCTCTGGCGTCTTCAGCCGTACGTACACGGTTTCTGTTCCATTCCAGCAAAATACGGTCAATATACCGGAAATGCAGCTTGCCGGCAAACACAGACTCTTTGAGGGCCATTAGAATCAATTCTTCCGGATAGCGGTCTTGATCCAGCCACCCAGAGATTGTCTCACATTCCATCGGCGATAACGGACGAGCAAATTCCTTTTCAAAAATAATAAAAAGATTGCGCTCCCGTTCTTCTTCTTTGGTTGCCTGGCTCACGGCAGCCGCAGGTGGCTGACTGATCGCCGTAATGCGTTCCTGCTGCTCGGACGCTAAAATGGTGCCCAGCTTCTCATACAAACCGCTCAGGTCATAACGCTCATAGCGTATGCCTGTCATCGGGTCTTGCTCGTCTTCTATCACGATAAATCCGGCTTTCATTAGCTTCTGGATACGGGCAGCGATCATGCCGGGTGCTGCCCCTGTTCTCCATTCCAGCTCTTCCAGCGTCGGAAATTCATTATGCTCTACCTGACGGAAAGACAGCAGCTGCAGTAGCAGCATCGCTTCAGCATCATCCAGATCCAGCGCCTGATAATACTTTAGCAGTGCATAAGGAATATTGGCTGTCTGCATGCCCATCGTGTACGCAGCGCCTTTTGCCCATGCTTTCCATTGTTCTCCGCCCATTTTTTTAACCATCCTTTCTATACGTCCACCCTGAGTCATGTGTCCGTACAGAAATTATGGATACAGACGATACAGCATGCGAGGGAAAGCAATGGTCTCGCGTACATGATCCAGACCACAGATCCATGCTACCGTACGTTCCAGACCAAGTCCGAAGCCGGAGTGAGGCACTGTTCCATACGTACGCAGATCCATGTACCATTGATAAGCTTCGCCCAGGTTATGTTCCTGGAAGCGCTGCTCCATCAATTCCGGATCATCGATACGCTGGGATCCGCCAATAATCTCTCCATAACCTTCAGGAGCGATCATATCCGCACACAGAACAACTTCGGGACGCTCTGGATCAGGCTTCATGTAGAATGCCTTGATGTCTTTTGGATAATGGGTAATGAATACCGGTTTGTCATAAGCTTCAGCAATCGCAGTCTCGTGCGGTGCACCAAAGTCGTCACCCCAAGGGATATCAAAGCCTTTACCTTTGAGGAACTCAATCGCTTCATCATAAGTGATGCGCGGGAATGGGCCTACGATATGTTCCAGCTTGGTTACATCGCGTTCCAGCGTTTCCAGCTCGGCACGGCAGTTTTTCAGTACGGATTGGACCACATGGGATACAAACTGCTCCTGTACTTCCAGACTTTCTTCGTGCGTAGTAAATGCCATTTCCGGCTCAATCATCCAGAACTCGATCAGGTGACGACGGGTTTTGGATTTTTCGGCGCGGAATGTTGGACCGAACGAATAGACTTTACCCAGTGCCATCGCAGCAGCTTCCATATACAGCTGACCACTTTGTGTCAGGTAAGCATCCTCGTCAAAATATTTAATATGGAACAGCTCGGTTGTATCTTCTGCCGCAGAAGGCGTCAGAATTGGCGGATCTACTTTGGTAAATCCATTCGTGTTGAAAAATTCCTGAACCGCACGAATAATCTCGGCACGGATAACCATTACCGCACGCTGACGATTCGAACGCAGCCACAGATGGCGATGATCCATCAGGAAATCAACACCGTGCTCTTTTGGAGTGATCGGATATTCGGAAGTGATATGAATAACTTCAATATCGGTAACCGTCATTTCGTAGCCGGATTTACTGCGCGGCTCTTCACGGATAATACCTGTTACATAAAGAGAGCTCTCCTGGGTCATGCTTTTCGCATCATTCCAGACACTTTCCGGTACTTCACTTTTAACAACAACGCCCTGGATGTAGCCTGTACCATCACGCAACTGCAAAAACTGGATTTTACCACTGGAACGTTTGTTGTTAATCCATGCTCCAATCGTTACGGTTTCGCCAATATGCTCATTGACTCTTTTAATAACGGTTTTAGTGGACATTCTTTCATTCTCCCCTTGTCTATACCATGCTGTTGTTTTTACTTGTTAATGAGTTGGTAGGTATCGCGTGCGATAACCAGCTCTTCATTAGTAGGTACAACTAGCACTTCTACTTTGGAATTTGGTGTGGAAATGCGGCGCGGATCGCCGGAACGTACTTTGTTCAGTTCCTCATCGATTTCTACACCCAGATAGCTCAGGTTCTCACAAACGGCTTTACGCACGATTGCAGAGTTCTCGCCTACACCGGCTGTAAATACGAGTACATCAACACCGTTCATTGCTGCTGCATAAGAACCGATGTATTTACGCAGACGATATTCATACATTTCGAATGCCAGTGTGGAATGAGGATCGCCTTTTTCCAGACCATCGGTAATCTCGCGCATATCGCTGCTGATTCCGGAAATCGCCTGCAGGCCACTATGCTTGTTCAGCATCAGATTTACTTCGCTGACCGTCAGCTCTTCCTTGTTCATTACATAAGGTACGATTGCCGGATCAAGGTCACCACTGCGTGTACCCATCATCAGACCTTCCAGTGGAGTCATACCCATGGAAGTATCTACAGAGACACCGCCCTGTACAGCTGTCAGACTGCCACCGTTACCGATATGGGCAGTGATGATTTTAAGATCTTCCAGCGGCTTGCCCAGGAATTCGGCTGCTGCATGACTGACATAATAGTGGGACGTGCCGTGGAATCCATAACGACGTACTTTGTATTTGTTGTAAAGTACCCGTGGAATTGCATACAAATATGCTTTTTCAGGCATTGTCTGGTGGAACGCTGTATCAAATACAACGACCTGCGGTACGCCAGGCATATTGATCTCGGAAGCCTCAATACCCATAATGGCAGCCGGATTATGCAGTGGAGCCAGATCGATCAGTGCACGAATATCTTTTTTGGCCTGCTGGTCAACAACCGCAGACTCTTTGAAAAATTCGCCACCATGAACGACGCGGTGTCCGACAGCATTGATTTCACTTACACTTTCCAGAACGCCATGCGTTTTGTCAGTCAGCTTGTCGATAACTTTGCGGATTGCTGTGTTATGCTCCAGAATTTCGCTAACTTCGGTTACTTCTTCTTTGCCTGTTGGCTTGTGCGTCAGAATGGAAGAGTCCATCCCGATCCGCTCTACCAGACCTTTGGCCAGAACGGATTCATCGGTCATATCATACAGTTGGTATTTGAGTGAAGAACTACCTGAGTTGATTACGAGTACTTTCATATCCGGTCACCATCCTTGTCATACTTGAAGAATCCTTCGCCTGTTTTCACGCCGAGACTGCCTGCACGCACCATTTTTTTCAAAATGATCGCTGGGCGGTACTTCAGCTCGCCATACTCACGGAACATACGCTCCAGTGCAGCATTGACGGAATCCAGACCAAAGCGGTCTGCCATTTCCAGTGGTCCGTATTGGAACTGGTAGCCGACACGCATAGCATCATCGATATCTTCAGCCGAAGCTACGCCTTCTTCAAGTACATGCAGTGCTTCGTTGATCAGCAGACAGATGATACGGCTTGTTACGAAACCAGGAGATTCGTAGACCATGATTCCTCTTTTTTCCACTGTCTCTTCCACAAAGTTTTTGGTTTGATCAAACGTTTTGTCGGAAGTACGCAGACCACGGATGATTTCTACCAGATCAATTTTGGATACCGGATAGATAAAGTGAAGTCCGATTACACGCTCCGGATATTTGGTGGAGCTTGCCAGCTCGGTCAAGCTGAGTGTAGACGTGTTGCTCGCCAGAATAACGCTGCTGGAGCAAACTTGATCCAACTGTGCGAATACTTCTTTTTTCGCTTCCGGATCTTCGCTGATTGTCTCGATAACCAGATCACAGGAACCGAGCTCTGCGAAATGAGTCACTTTCTGGATTTTGCCGAGAATCAGTTTCTTCTCCGCTTGGGTCAGTGCCCATTTTTCCATTTGCTTGTCCAGACTGGTCTCAATCATATTCCATGCATTGTCCAGCTTTTCTGGAGTTTTCTCAACCAACAGCACCTCGATACCTTTTTTGGCCAGCATTTCTGCAATGCCCTGACCCATTGTACCGCCGCCGATTACGCCGACTTTTTTAAAATTCATGCTTTCTATTCCACCCTTCCAATATTCAGTATGGTATAAGCTAATCATTCTAGCCGGACACCATCTGGCCCTTCACACTTTCATATTCTTCTCAAGCTCTATTTAAAGCAAAACAGAACGAGACAAACGATTGTTTTCGTCTATTTCAATTATGCCAAGCATAAGAAATGTAATGATGAAAAATGCCGGGCTTCTATATAATCTCCAACAACTAATAATACCGTAGCACAGGCAAAAAGTAAAAAAAAAGTACCAGCTTAGTGAATTAAGCTGGTACATTTGAACTTTTCTTGAACTGTTCACGGAATTGCTCGCCCGAGAGGATTTCTTCTTGTAATAAAATGTCAAGGGAGCTGTCAAAAATGTGACGACGTTCTTCGAGCAGCTTGCGGGTACGTTCACCCAAATCTTCCAAAATTGCATTACTTTCTTTCATCAGAAGTTCTTTGGGAACCATATTAATTGTTACGATACCGAGCTTGGTCAGACCCGCTTCGACCATATTTTGTACGATATTTAGTGCCTGGTCAAAGTCACCTCTGGAACCTGTGCTGCGACCTTCATAGTACATTTCTTCGGCAGCTGCGCCAGCCAGTGCAATCATAATTTGCTCTTCCAGGAATGGCTTGGTATACAGGTATTGCTCCTGCTGTGGATTATGACGAACATAACCGAGTGCCTGACCACGTGGACTAAGAGCAACTTGACCTACACTATTGGGACGAACAACTTCTGCCATAATCGCATGACCGAGCTCGTGAATTGCAACGCGCTGCTTTTCTTCTGCGCTGGATTCTCGATCCGTCTTCTCGCCCATCATAACTTTATCAATCGCCATCGACATATGACGCTGGCTGATCACTTCTTCATCCTGACGCATCGCATAGATAGCTGCCTCGTTCATTACGCTCTCCAATTGTGCACCGGAGAATCCATATGCTTCTTCTGCCAGTTTATCCAGATTGGTTTCTGCAGCCATCGGTTTGTTCGCAGCATGCAGTTCCAGAATATGCTTACGACCTTTTTTGTCCGGTAGATCTACCTGGATATGACGGTCAAAACGACCCGGACGCAGCAGAGCGCTGTCCAGCATTTCCTTACGGTTTGTTGCGGCAATAATCAGAATACGTGGTGCTTCATTGCTATAAATACCATCCATCTCGGTAAGCAATTGGTTCAGCGTCTGATCGTACTCGCGCTGTTGTCCACCTTCACGCTTACCACCGATCACATCAATTTCATCAATAAAGATAATAGCGCTTTGTTTGTTTTCTTTGGCAGCACGGGTACGTGCATCCTTGAATAGGTCACGGATACGACCGGCACCTACACCCACATACATTTCTACAAACTCACTACCGGATGCACTGACAAATACTGAATTGGTATAATGCGCAGCTGCTTTGGCCATGAGTGTTTTACCAGTTCCCGGAGGGCCTGTCAGCAAAATGCCTTTGAGCGGGCGAATACCAAATTTATTAATTTCATCATGACGTACGAGGAAATCCAGTGCTTCACGCAGTTCGCGCTTGGCATTGTCCTGACCGCCAATTTGTTCAAAGGTCAGTTTGGTAGGACCGGCTTTTTTGCGATTGCGTTCCTGGCTCGCACCGACTGCGAGTCCACCGCGCATTTGCATAAAGAACAGGATGCCGCCGACCATAGCCATTAACAACAGCAGTGGTAGTATATTATATCCAATATATAACAAGAAAATGAGCATAACAGGTACAAATCCGATAACGATTTCTTTGGTCCATTTAGGCATTAGGCATTCCCTCCTGTAACTTGAGCAGTGCGCGGCAGAATCAGAAACTTGCTTGCTTTACCATTGCTTAGGGATACATAGACATTGCGATCATCCATCTCTGCTTTGGCCTGAACACCATTGTTTAGTTTGGCAACTTCTTCAAGCGTTTTGGGGATTTCGGTATATTCACGATTGGCCATTGCCTGGGATACAGGGAACATTGCATTTTCCCAGATCTTGTTGAGCTTGGCATCGGAATGGTCAACAACTTCTAATTTGAGAGTACGTGTACCCAGAATATCGGTGCTTTGTTTATGAATTTGTTGAACAAGAGCTCCCAAATCTGCTTCCGGTTTCAAATCGAGTTTCAAAGCAACCTCTTTCTGGTTAATAGTAACCTGAGCAGAGTTGACACCCGGATAAGACTGGACAATTTTCATAAGTGGATTGTGAAGGGTAAGTTGACGATACGTAAACCATCCCCCAAACAGTACGGCAATTGAAACAACTACGGTAATCATAACAGGCAGCGCCCGAAGTTTCATACATGTCCTCCTCTGTGTATATACATGATGCAGTTATTTTTCGTATAACTTTATTTCGGCAGACATTAGCCTTTCGGTAACCCAAAAACGACAGGTTTTTTTGTGTTTTTCTAAAATAATTTATACAAATTGTAGATAATTGCAGTATATCATACCCATTTGCTCCATTTTAAGGCAACTCTATGAACTTTATTTTACATAAAATAATAATACAAAATCCGAAAATGATACGTTTGCTTGATGCAGACGAACTCTTTCGGATTTTGTATTTTGTCGAATATGTTATATCAAGCAATCCATATTTTGGAGCAAATTCGGATAATCCGTTACTATCTACGGGTAGTGTTTATCTGAAAACGCTTATCTGCCTCTATATCACCAGCAAATATATAGTACTATCCCAAAAAAGCTTATTACTATACTAACGCTTTTGGATAGTCTGCTGCAAGTTTGGCAAATTCGGATAAGGCTTGTTTTTAGCTATTGGTCTATGCTATATTGTGTAAAACATTTACATATTCAACCTTTTGTATGGATTTCTTACGTATAATGTTCTTGTTATATATTATATTTGAATCTTAATAATAGCCAAATGTGCTGATTAGAAGTAGTAGGATTGATAAACCTTACAGAGAGCCGCTGGTTGGTGGAAAGCGGTAGCGCATATCATTCTGAACTGATCTATGAACAGCTGCCTGATATGTAGGGTATGCCGGACTTCCACCGTTACAGGGATAGATGGTGATTGCCATCGAAAAAGATGATACCCTGTACTACCGGGTTATCAATTAGAGTGGTACCGCGGGTTCAGCCCCGTCTCTATAACAGAGACGGGGCTTTTTGCTGTTCTGATTCCGGGTCAGGGTAGCCCCGCTTTATATATATGGTTTAGGGATATGGTTGAAAGTTGTATCGGTTATGTCTGGAGAATCACCACTATTACTCAGGAGGAATGGATATGAACCGTAATATTATTGTACTGGATACAACACTGCGTGATGGCGAACAGGTGCCTGGGGCACGAATGAATCTGGAGCAAAAAATCGAATTTGCCCATCAACTCAAAAGACTGCAAGTGGATATGATTGAAGCCGGCTTTCCCGCTTCTTCCCGTGGGGATTTTGAGGCTGTACAGCAAATTGCAGCTATTACCGGTCAATCCATGGCAGTAACCGCACTGGCACGAGCAGTATCTTCGGACATTGACGCAGTTTATCAAAGCATCAAAGCTGCCGAGCATCCATTTATTCATATTGTGCTGGGTACTTCCAATGTACACGTAACGAGCAAATTTCAACGTTCTCATGAAGCTGTCCGTCAAATGGGCGTTGATGCTGTCAAATATGCACGTACGCTGCTGCCTGAAGTCCAGTATTCGACCGAAGATGCTTCAAGATCCGACTTTGAATATTTATGGCAAACGATTGAGGCCGTGGTACGGGCAGGTGCGACTATTATCAATATTCCCGATACGGTTGGTTATGCGGAACCGGATGAATTTGGATATCTGATCCATCGTATTCATGACCGGCTTCAGAATCTGAATGATCGGGTTATGCTGAGTGTTCATTGTCATAATGACCTGGGCATGGCGACTGCCAATACGCTGAGTGCGATACGTAATGGTGCCCAAAAAGTAGAATGTACGATTAATGGCCTTGGCGAACGTGCCGGTAATACGTCACTTGAAGAAGTGGTAATGGCACTCAAGGTCAAAGAAGATCTCTACCGCTGTACAACGGGTATACGTACCGAAGAATTGATGAATACCTCACGGCTGCTGACGCATCTGACTGGTCTGGATGTGCAGGTAAACAAAGCCATTACAGGAGAAAATGCATTTGCCCACTCTTCGGGGATTCATCAGGATGGACTACTTAAGGACAAGAATGTATATGAGATTATGTCTCCCGAGCAGGTCGGTGCGGGTGCTATGGAACTGATCCTGACCGCACGGTCTGGACGCCATGCCTTTCGTAATGCAATCAGCAAACTGGGCTATGGCGATCGTCAGCCTGAAGAAGTAGAAGCATTATTTGCCGCATTCCTGGAACTGGCTGATCGTAAAAAGGAAATCTATGATCATGACCTGCTGTTTCTGCTCAGCGAATCTTCAAACCGTAATGAATCCGACAAACTATATTCTCTTGATTCTTTTCAAGTCATCACAGGAGATCTGCATCCCACTGCTACCGTACAGCTGCGTAAAGGCGAATCGGTGTATACGGGAAGCGCTACCGGTGACGGTCCGATTGATGCGCTATACAGTGTGGTTCGTCAGTTGACCGGAATCGATATCAGTCTGAGACATTACAAAATCAACAGCATCTCACGAGGTCAGGAAGCGATCGGACGTGTCAGCGTACAGATTGATTACGAAGGACAGACCTATTCGGGCCGAGCGATGGATACGGATATTATTCGGGCCAGTGCATTGGCGCTGATTAACGGGATCAACACGCTGCTGCTGGACACTCCGCATCGAGATCATCGACAGACTCTGGTGCAGACTCCGTAGGCTTCCTGCTAGGATGTACGTCATTCTCTACGCAGAATAGATGATAATATACAAAAAAGCGGCTGCATATGAGATTACCATCTCTGCAGCCGCTTTTTATATTTATTTCCTTATGGATCGTTGTTAATCATTCATGACCTGGTAACAATATCGCCGGATTAATTGCCGGACAATGTATTAGGCAGCTCCATCGGTCCACCCAGCTTGGTGCCATCACGGAAGTTGTAAAATACATAATAATAATGATCTCCTGATTTGGCGAATACCTGCCATGTGTATTTACCGTTGTACGAACCCGGTAGGGTACGAACCACTTCAGCGCCTGGCAGATCTTTTTGTACCAACTGCTCCACCTGTTGTACATTTATGGTTCCTGCTGTTTTCTCTACATGTACAGCATTGGCTCCCTGTACCGGAGTGCCGTCTTTATTAAATTTGACCCAGACCATTACTTCCTGCTGCTGATCATTCTGTCCCTGCACTACCCAATAGATCGACTTTTCATTCCAGACCGACTGGTACGTGCGGGTAAGCGAAGTCAGGTTAGCCTGCTTCTGGGCAATCTCCAGCGCTTCCTGTTCATGGCTCCATGGCTTGGCCATAACATGCACATAGAACTGGTTTACGCATAATACAATCAGACCTACTACTGTAATAATAATCGCTATCCACTTGCCACTTCCCAAATTTCGCAAGACACGCCATCCTTTCTGTTCAACTTGCGGTTAGCGTGTGAGCAAACCTTCAAAAGCAAGCTGTGCTTCACGGCGGATTTTTTCTTCATCCAACGTCAGCGATACGCCATCTTTGATTAGCTGCTTGCCGTCTACCCAGACATGCAGTACATCTTTGGCGCTGGCTGAATATACCGTGTGAGAGATAAAGTCCGTAAACGGCAGGAAATGAGGCTGATCGATATTCAGAGATGTGATATCGGCTTTCATTCCCACTGCAAATACGCCTGTGTTATCCAGGAATACGGATTTGGCACCATATTCGGTACCCATACGCAGAGCTTCCAGTGCAGGTACAGCCGTAGGATCACCGGATACGCCTTTATGGATCAATGCGGCCAGACGCATTTCTTCAAACATATCCAGATTGTTATTGCTGGCAGGTCCATCCGTACCCAGGGATACAACTACGCCTGCACGCAGCAGATCAGGTACACGTGCTACACCACTCGCCAGCTTAAGGTTGCTGCCCGGGTTATGAGAAATGGTTGCTTTGTGGGCAGCCAGTTTTTGAATCTCTTCATCAGTCAGATGAACAGCATGTGCCAGCAAGGTTGGACGAGTGAATACACCCAGTTTTTCCAGATGATCTACCGGACGCAGACCGTAGTCACGTACGTTTTGTTCTACCTCAGCCACGGTCTCGGACATATGGGTATGCAGTGGAACATCCAGATCATGAGCAGCCTGCACGAATTTCTCGATAAATGCCGGTGGACAAGTGTACGGGGCATGCGGAGACATCATTGTCGTGATGCGTCCATTCGCTTGACCATGCCAGTCGCGTACGAATTGTACCGCCTGGTTGAGCTTCTCGTTCTGCTCTTCTTCCGAGCACAGACCGATAACGCCGCGCATCAGGACTGCGCGCATACCGGATTGCTCAACGACTTCGGCAACACGCTCGGAACGGTCATACATATCAAGGAATGTTGTTGTGCCGCCTTTAAGCATTTCCAGAACAGAAAGTGCTGTACCGATGTAGACATCATCACTCGTAAATTTGGCTTCCATCGGCCACATTTTCTCCTGCAACCATACTTGCAGAGCCAGATCATCTCCATAACCGCGCAGCAAGGACATGGCCGCATGACCATGACTGTTCACTAATCCGGGAATAAAGAATTGATGTCTGCCGTCTACGATCGTCATGCCTTCCTGATCAGCAGGCTCCTCTTCGCCCAGATAGGTAATCACATCATTCTCGATAACCATGTGTCCGTATAATACAGATTTTTCTCCATGGGAAGCTGCGAAGATTCCGTTTTTGATCATCCATTTACTCGGTGAGTTGTTCATTCGTCTCTAATTCCTTTCCATCTTCAAGGTAGTAGGCAAGACTCAGCAGATCGGTAGTAAAATCTGCTGTATGCACACGTACATGTGGTGGTGTTTTCAGGATAATCGGTGCAAAATTCAGAATCGCCTCGATGCCTGCTTCAATCAGCTGATCGGCAACACGCTGTGCCTCGGTATTGGGAACGGTAATAATACCGACCCGGATATGCTTGGACTTCACTGTCTCGGACAGCTCATCTATCGGCTGTACAGTCAGCGTATTGATCTGGGTCCCTACCTTGGGTGTATACGAATCAAAGATTGCTATAATCTTCATCGTCTCCTGCAGATAGGCATTATAGTTGGAAAGCGCGTGTCCCAGATTACCTGCTCCAATCAGCGCGACATTGATCTGCTGATCCAGCTTCAGGATATGACGTATCTTCTCAATCAGATAGGATACATCATATCCGATTCCTTTACGACCAAAATCACCAAAATAGGCAAGGTCTTTACGAATTTGGGCTGGGTTGAGATCCAGTTTTTGTCCCAGCTCCTGCGAAGATACAGTGGGTACCTCACGGGTATGCAGCTCGTTCAGGTATCTTAGGTAGACAGGTAATCTTCGCACGACCGCTTCTGATATTTTATCGGATTTCATGCTTGCTCCCCCTCTTGATTTGCAGCATCCTTCTCGTTCTCACGATGGCTCAGCCATTCCGCAATACGGGGAACCATTTGCTGCGTAGGCATATGTTCCATTTTGGGACCGGGCAGCGAATACAGGAAGTGCTTACCATAATACGATTCGATAACACGGGTATCATAGATAAGTACAATACCGCGGTCATTCGCTGTCCGGACCAGTCTGCCAAAGCCCTGCTTGAACCGGATAACTGCCTGTGGTACAGATAATTTCATGAATGGATTTTTCTTCTCTTTTTTGAGCCGTTCACTTTTGGCTTCCACCAATGGATGATTGGGCGGCTGGAAAGGCAGTCGCACAATCGCAAGACAGGTCAGTGCCTCTCCGGGAATATCGACGCCTTCCCAGAAGCTGCTCGTCCCCAGCAGTACGCAGGCCGGATGCTCCTGGAAACGGCGGGTCAGCTTGGTCCGGCTGCCTCCATCCACACCCTGTCCGAATACGGCAATATCGCTCTGTGATAATTTCTCCTTCAGAGGCTCATACACCTGCTTGAGCATGCGATAAGAAGTAAATAAGACCAGCATACGTCCGCGCGTTGCCTCGGCAGCATCTGCCAGCGAACGGGCCAGCATGCTGACAAAGTGTTCATCACCGACACTTCCCTTCACGCTCGGGAAGTCTCTTGGGATCAGTACAAGTGACTGTTCCCGGTAATTAAACGGCGATTCCAGCATCGAGGTATTCAGCTTGCCCTGCTGCTCGGCTTCCTTAAGCCCCAGTTGTTCGATCATGTACTGGAAGTTTTTGTCGATCGACAGTGTTGCAGATGTCAGCACAATACTTTTCTTTTTGTCAAAGAAATGCTCTTTGAGCTGCTGGCTGACATCGACCGGAACAGCATACATCTGCAGCGATTTGCTGCGATAATTGCCGTTCGCTTCATACCAGTAGACCGTATCTTCACTATCCAGCTTGATAAAATGACGAAGATCATCGCGAACACCGGTCAGATCCTTGAACAGTCCCGAGACATCGGTTACGAGTCCATCGCTATCCAGCACCTCATCCGATTCCTTGATCTTGTTCATGACCTGTTCACCCTTACGGATAATCTGGCTAAGACCAATATGAATCCGATTTTCCAGCTCCGCGATCTCGGCCCATTCTTCCGGTTTCTTTTGCGGCAGCAGACGAAGGGTAAACTGCGCAGCCTCGCCTGGAGCCGCATCACTGCGCTGTGGCAGCAGAGCGAACAGCAGCTCACTAAGCTTGTCCCAGTCTTCTTTAACATCTGTTAGTTCCGGATACAGATTATCGATGGCTATTGCCCACTCCATACCGCGTTCACTTCCGGAAGATCCCAGCTGCTGACGCAAAATCGCCAGCTGACCGGTCTTGCTGTCCTTGAACAGACGCAGCATTGGATGAACCAATGTGAAATATTTCATGTGCATGCCCAGATGTTTGCCGGCTACATCTTCCAGATGATGAGCCTCATCAATAACCAGATGCTCGTAGGCAGGCAGCAGCTGATGTCCAGCCTTGATATCGGTAAACAACTTGGAATGGTTCGTAATTACCACATCTGCTGCACCGGCTTCATGCTTCGCCCGGTGATAAAAGCACTGCCGGAACCATGGACAAGCACGACCCAGACAGGAATCGGTATCACTGGCGACCGTTTCCCAGAAATCGCCACCGCGGTTGCCCATATTGAGCTCTTCATCATCCCCGGTCTCGGTAGCTGTCAGCCAGACAATCATCTGGGCAGCGATCAGCACATCTTCCTTGGGACTCTGAAATTCCTTTGTATTTATTTTATGCTCAAATTTGCGCAGACACAAATAATGCTGGCGTCCCTTGAACACGGCAGCACGAAAAGCAAACGGAATCACCTGTGTCAGCAGCGGAACATCCCGTTCGCGCAGCTGTTCCTGCAAATTAATCGTATGCGTGCTGACCATAACTCTCTCGCTGTTTTTGACGCTATGATAAATGGAAGGCAGCAAATAACCAAGCGATTTGCCCGTTCCGGTTCCTGCCTCAATCAATAAATGCTTCTCATCCGTAAGTGCGCGTACTACTTCGTCAAACATCTGATTCTGCGGCTCACGTTCTTCATAATCTGGCAGCAGCTTGCGCAAGTTGTCTTTGACTTGTTCCAGGAACTCATCAAAGGACACATCTGCCAGCGGCATGCCTTCTCTTGCTTCCTCGGCAGAAGGGATATCCATCCAGTCGCCCACTTTCAGCGCGAGCTGGCGGTAGAATCGGTGTTCATCCAGATCCTGTGCCGGCTGTGCTTCACGCTGCATGCGCACACCATCAAAGTACCAGCCCAGATCACTATCCTGATTGTCGAACAGCTCTGCCAGGCGCTGCACTGTAATCAGCGGCAGGCCATCCAATTCTTCCAGGCATTTCAGAAATACATAGGCTGTCGCCAGTGCATCACTATCCGCCTGATGGGGACGATCATGTTCGAATCCAAGCGAGCTGCTGACCATACTCAGCTGATAACTAGGCAGATTCGGGAAAAATACACGCAGGAAATCCATCGTATCCAGCACTCTGCCGGTAAACGGCAAATAACCGGTACGGTCCAATGCACGCTGCAAAAAGCCCAAATCAAAAGCTACATTATGTCCGACCAGCACTGCATCTTCCAGCAGCGGAATCATCTCCAGCATCACGTCATCCAGTTCTGGAGCGTCTGCTACATCTTCGTTGCGAATACCCGTTAATCCGGTAATAAATGGAGGAATCTTCCCTCCGGGTTTGACCATGGAGCTGTATACCTGTGTAATCGTTAAATCATGATCTATAACAGCAAGACCCACCTGAATGATATCATCCGAGGACTGGGTTCCTGTTGTCTCAAAATCCAGTACGGCAAATTTCATGGATGTCTAAATCCTTTCCTTGCAGTCGTCACACCTGATGTCAAAATGTTCACCTATCAGCATACCAGAACAGGACGGTTTTGAAAACGTGGCGAGGTGACGGAAACTGACGCATTCGGCATCCCCATTATCGCGGCTGCCCAGCAATCTCTCCCCGACCGACCCTTTATTCTGTAGATGCATAAAAAAAGGTGATACATGACGTGTTTGACAGGCACGCAGTATCACCTTGCTTAGGCGTTATGTTTCTTTTATTATACATGATTTCCTCTAGTACGCCTACGCATATTATCTACCTGGACAGACTGCAGATCCGGTTCATAGCTCCATGTATATCATTCGCGTTACATAATGGTAGCATGAACCTCTTTGTGGGCTTCCATTACCGGTTTGTTCTGACCGTCCACGAATACAACAGTTGGACGATGTTCCTGAAGTTCTTCATGGCTCATCATGCCGTAGGAGATAATAATAACCGTATCACCAGGCTGTACCAGACGTGCAGCTGCCCCATTCAGGCAGACAACACCGCTCCCGCGTGGACCGGTAATCACATATGTCTCCAGACGAGCGCCATTATTGTTGTTAACGATCTGCACTTTTTCATTTTCCAGCAGATCTGCAGCTTCCATCAGATCTTCGTCGATTGTAATACTGCCGACGTAGTTCAGGTTGGCTTCTGTCACAGTAGCACGATGGATTTTGGATTTCATCATTGTTCTATACATGAAGGGACACACCTTTCGTTTCCATGATTACATTATCGATCAGACGGGTTGGACCGAATTTGACAGCCAGCGCCATAATGATTTCTCCATTACATTGGTGAAGAACAGTATCGTCAGCGAGCACTTCCAGCTGCGGGAATGACAGAATCTCTGCGTAATCGATAACGGCGATAGCAGAAGTACCGATTTCCCGGCGTAGACGTTCGCGTACCTGACCAGCTGTCATCTGCGGATTGCTGATTATTTCTTCACGAGCCAGACGCAGGGAACGGGATAATACCAATGCTTGCTCACGCTCTTCTGCCGAGAGATAGACATTGCGTGAACTAAGTGCCAATCCATCTTCTTCACGAACAATTGGGCAAGGAACAATCTCGATATCCATATTCAGATCATCCACCATCTGGCGAATAACGGCTACCTGCTGGGCATCCTTGGCTCCGAAAAAGGCATGATCCGGTTTGACGATATTGAACAGCTTGGTGACTACAGTCGATACACCATCAAAATGACCCGGACGAGATGCGCCGCAAAGTGTATCGGTCAGCTCTGCTACGCTCACATGCGTCTTGGTTGGCGATGGATACATTACCTCTACCGTCGGCAGGAATACAATATCTACACCTTCTGCTTCCGCTAACGCCAGATCGCGCTGTTCATCACGCGGATAGCGCTCAAAATCTTCATTCGGTCCAAACTGGATCGGATTGACGAAAATGCTGATTACCACGATATCGCTCATTTCACGGGCTTTGCGCATCAGGCTGGCATGACCTTCATGCAGGAATCCCATGGTAGGTACCAGACCGACCGTCGCTTCATGATTATGGAGAGAACGCTGTTTGCGAAGGCTTTTCACTTCCTGACGAATCTCTGCGATGCTGTGTAGTACCTTCACGCTTGTTCCTCTCCTTTCCGTTTGGCTCCATATAAGGAATCGAGTGCTTCCTGATCCGGATTAAAAGCATGCTGCTCCGCCGGAAACGCACGTGTTTTGACCTCGTTTACATACTCTTCCAGAGCTGTACGAATCGTAGCTCCGATATCGGCATACGTTTTAACAAAACGCTTTTCACGATAAGCGGATGTGTATTTGACTACATCATGAAATACCAGCACCTGACCATCACACCCGCGTCCTGCTCCGATCCCGATCGTCGGGATAGACAGCTGGCCCGTAATCATCGCAGCTGTATCTTCTGTAACCAGCTCCAGTACTACACCAAATGCGCCTGCAGCTTCGAGTGTCTTGGCATCATTCAGCAGACGCTGAGCATCCTGTTCGTCTTTGCCTTGTACACGATACCCACCGATCTGATGCACCGATTGCGGTGTCAGACCGATATGAGCGAGCACGGGCACACCCGCACGTGTAATTGCTGCTACGGTATCGGCAATCTCTGCTCCGCCTTCCAGCTTCACGGCGTGGGCATGACCTTCCTGCATAATGCGCTTCACACTGCGTAGTGTCTCATCTATACTTCCGTGATATGTCATGAACGGCAAATCTGCCACGATAAAAGTAGACTGTGCTCCACGTGCGACTGCACGGGAATGATAGACAATATCATCTACCGTTACCGGGATAGTCGAATCATATCCCAGTACCACATTGCCCAGTGAATCCCCAATCAGCAGCATTTCTACGCCGGCTTCTTCTGCCAGCTGGGCGGTTGGGTAATCATAGGCGGTCACCATCGTAATCGGATCGCCTTCTTTTTTCATTTTTTTCATTTTAACAATATTCAGCGGCGTTTTGGCTGCCATGTGACATCAAGCTCCTTCTAATCAATATAGTATTTGGACAAAATAAAAAACCTTTTAGTGGTTCACTAAAAAGGTCCAGAGTCCAAAAAAGAGTCACTTTGTGATCATCTCTTCTGTCTCGGTCCAGTTCACGGCTCAGAGCAGAATTGAAGTTAGCCAACACCTCGCTTCGTATGGGTATCCCGAAGAATACATGATTTGGATAGGACAGAATGTAATCAGACAGAAATGTGTTCATTCGTACAGAAAAGCTACCTTCAGGCTGCCGGTCGGATATAATCGAACCGAAAAAAATACCTGCTGCATCTTCATCCTGTCTGATGGTGCTCGCCTGCCAGCTTACACCAAGTTAACATCATAAAGTACGGTTCGGACATGCCGATACCGTCTTCCCTGCTAGTATACCAGAGTCGTTCCACAATTTCACTATTTAAAGTTGATTACATTTTATTACTTACCTACCGGAGATATGCAGACCCAGCTGCTATCTCCCTGATACCTTTTTATAAATGAATTTCACCGGAATAGACTGGCAGAATACTGCCGTCTTTTTGCTGGAGCAGCAGCTCTCCGTTATTGCCCAGACCTGTAGCTGTACCCTGCAACTCACCCTGCGGTGTATGAACAGTCAGATGCCGTCCCATTGAGAAAGCCAATGCTTCCCATAAAGCGGCAATCGCCGTGAATCCTTGTTGACTATACAGCTGATACATGGCTTCGAGTTCCTGGATCACTGCGGCTACCACCAGCGTACGATCCAGCGGATCTCCGCCGCTCTCCATACGTAGGGAGGTGGCAATAGCCTGAAGTTCCTCAGGCAGATCCTCGGCTGCCAGATTCACATCGATACCGATCCCTGCGATAGCATGCCGTACATAACCATCCTCGGCTGCCGATTCTACCAGAATACCGCATACCTTGCGTCCGTCGATCAATAGATCATTGGGCCACTTGATACCGATATTCAGTTCACTCACGCTTCGCAGCGCACGACAGACTGCGACCGCTGCCAGCAGTGTCAGCTGCGGCGTATACTGCAGAGGCTGTACAGGACGCATAATCAGACTCATCCAGATACCACGTCCCGGAGGCGAGTGCCAGTGTCGTCCCTGACGGCCACGGCCGCTGATCTGCTCCTCAGCGATGACCAGTGTACCTTCAGGTGCTCCTTCTTCTGCCAGAACCCGTGCAATATCCTGAGTTGAACTAACAGAGGGGAACAAATGCAGCGGCTGTCCCCAGGAGGTTACCTGATCCAATCGCATACGCAGGGACACTTCATCAAATCGATCCGGATAACGGGTTATCCGGTAGCCTTTGCGGGTAACCGATTCGAATTCGTATCCTTGCTCCTTGAGCCGATTGATTCCTTTCCATACGGCGGTACGACTGACAGCCATCCGGCGGCTGATTTCTTCCCCCGAGATATATTCACCCGGGCGCTCGGTCAAGAGCGCCAATAGTTGTTCATCGCGCATCAGTGATCCCTCTTTTCATACTGCTTACGGGCATAGTCCAGAATGGCTTCCCGTGTATTATCCAGTTGTCCAGCAGCCGTCGCCAGCAGAATCTCGTTCATCAGCTTACCCAGCCATGGACCACCTTTAGCCTGAAGGGCTGCGAGCAGCTCCTGTCCATTGATCTCTACATCACTCAGACTGAATATATTCATTTCATCCAGCCATTGCTTGCCATGTTCTGCAAATATCGCGAGTTGCTGCTGTTCGTTATCCATTAGAACCGGATACAGTTGCTGCCATTGCAAGGCCGTCTCACGTCCGTAATGGATAACTGCGGATATATACACTTCAAATAAAGATTCCTCAGCATCCGTACCTGCAGCAGTTAACAGTCGCTCATTCATACGCAGCAGACGGGATACCTGATCCATAAAGGCATTGGAAAATGTCCACTCCTTCATGTACGGCTTCATCCGTTCGCTGTCCAGTCCCATTGCCATCACAATCAGCGTCCAGCGCAGTACAGCGGGGTCTGCCGGAATATCAGCCAATCGCATCAGCAGCTCCGGCTGTTCCGGCGGACATGGAACATTAATTTTCATATCGGGAACAAGCTCGCTCTCCTGTAACAAACGGATTCCTTTAAACGGATAAAGACCGGCGATCATTTTTTCCATTTCAACGCGAATACGTTCGGCGGCAATATACCGAATCAGCGAACGCCGATGCACGAGTGCCTGCCAGGTAGCCGGTTCAATCGTAAAATCAAACACGGACGAAAACCGTATACCACGCAGCATTCGCAGTGCATCTTCCTCAAAACGCTCTTCCGGATCACCTACACAGCGTATAATCCCCTGCTCCAGATCTTCCCGGCCATGAAAAGGATCCACATAACTGCCATCGATACCACGGGCAATCGCATTCATCGTAAAATCCCGGCGGCGCAGATCTTCATACAGATCACTGACAAACTGTACCTGCTCCGGACGCCGATGATCGGTATAGTCACTCTCGGTACGGTATGTAGTTACCTCAAACTGTTCTCCATTCATAATGACTGTAATCGTTCCATGTGCTATCCCTGTCGGAATAGTGTGTTCGAATATATTCATTACCTGTTCCGGTGTGGCATTGGTCGCGATATCCATATCGTTTACCGGCCGCCCCATCAGTTCATCGCGAACACAGCCACCAACAAAATAACCTTCGTATCCCTGTTCAATCAGACGACGGAGCAGAGATATACCCTGCTCCGCCATTTGTGGATCTATCCATTTCCAATCCATTGCCGATCCCTCTCAACCCTGTACCGGAGAAGGCTTGGACATCTCGCGCCCCAGCACCCGGTAGTAAATTTGTTCGTATTTATTTAACATCGCTTCATTGCTAAATTCGGTCTGCGCACGCTGGATACACTGTTCACGTACCTGCTGCATCAGCATTGGATCACGCAGCAGCTGTAGCGCATAACCTGCCATTGCTTCCGTATCTCCGATTTGTGCCAGATAACCGGTCTCTCCATGAATGACCAGCTCTGGAATCCCCCCTGCCTGTGAACCGATCGTCGGTACACCGCAGGCCATTGCTTCGAGCGCTACCAGTCCAAAGCTTTCTTTTTCGGAAGGCAGCATAAGAATATCAGCCAGCGAGATCACCTGTGGAATATCATCCTGTTTACCCAGGAAATGTACCCGATCGGTTAGTCCCAGCTCCTGAATCTGCCACTGAATTTTTGGCAAATCCGGTCCTTCTCCAACAAACAGCAGACGTGAAGGAATCTCGGCATTAATACGGGCAAACGTATCCACTACATCCCCTACCCGTTTTACCGGACGGAAATTGGAAATATGCATAATAATCCGATCATCACCAAAGCCGAAATCTTCACATAATTGGGCAGTTTCACGTGGATAATAGACCCGTTTGTCGACAAAATTATAAGTTAGATCAATATCACGCGTAATATCGAGCAGCTCATGCGTCTCACGGATCAGATCCTTGGAGACGGCTGTCACTGCATCACTTTCATTAATTGCCAGACGAATCAGATCCTTAAGCGATTCATCCTGGGCCAGCACCGTAATATCGGTTCCGTGCAGTGTGGTTACGACTTTCAGATGATCACCAATCATCTGCTTGGCCAGAAAAGCACAGACTGCATGCGGTACCGCATAATGTACATGCAGCACATCCAGCTGCTGCATTTTGGCTACCTGCGCCATTTTGTTAGCCAGTGTCAGATCATACGGTGGATATTTGAATACGTAATAGTCGTTAACCTCGACTTCGTGATAGAAAATATTTTTGTGAAAAGTTCCCAGACGAAAAGGGACACTATGCGAAATAAAATGCACTTCATGCCCTTTTTCGGCAAGCAGCTTGCCAAGTTCGGTCGCCACGACGCCGGATCCGCCAAGTGACGGATAACAAGTGATGCCAATTTTCAGCATCTTGTCCATAAGGGCAGTCTCCCTTCCTTTAATCCTTCATTAGTTTACATCTTTTGAGGGAAATACTATGCATCTGTCTTCTATTGTGATACCTGTGCGAAAGAGATATCCCAATGGTGACAGATGGCTATGCAATGCGGATGCCAAGCGCAGAACTATAGAAGCCGATCCACAACGTAAGGCGTTTTGGTAACGAATCCTTCTGCATAGAGTGTCATACTGCGCTGTCCCGCTAATGAGTCGCGATAGCGAACACGTTCTACATACCCCTGATTAAGCGGTGTAGCTACAGTATCGCTGTCGCTGCCAAGACCTCCGAACTGTGATGCGTAACAGGATAATGTCTCTATCTTGCGTTCATAATGCTCACTGATATCTACCATTAGATTAGCCGGACCCGGATCATTAATAAAATAGAAATACGTCTGCTGTACAGTAACCGGTGGCAGTTCCGGCATATAGCGGCGCAGCTTGGCGTTGAAGACAGCTTCTTCCACCAGCTTGCTGCATACCATATGATCGGGATGACGATCTTCCCAGTAGGGAGCAAATACAATCTTCGGTGCACAGCGGCGAATCTCTGCCGTGATCGCATCCAGCTGTTCACGTGATCGTTCCAGCCCCCGGTCAGGCAGCTGAAGATTGTTGCGATAAGCAAGTCCCATCACTTCGGCGGCAGCTGCCGCTTCCTGTTTGCGCAGCTCCACGGTACCATTGGAAGACATCTCTGCTTCGGTCAATTCGCAAATACCTACACGCAGGCCAGCTGCGGTATGCTTGATAATGGTTCCTGCCATTCCAATCTCCGCATCATCTGCGTGCGCGCCGAAGATCAGAATGTCCAACTGCTCACTCATTCTACACCCTCCACCGGTTTGTATTTATCGGGCAGTTCACGCCATGCAAAATCGCCACGATCCAGTGCTTTGACCAAAATCTCCGCTGTTGCAATATTGGTTGCTACCGGAATTCCCTGCACATCGCAAATACGCAGTAATGCCGTAATATCCGGCTCATGCGGCTGTGCCATCAACGGATCTCGCAGGAAAATAATCAGATCCAGCTCATTCTGGGCTACCAGCGCACCGATCTGCTGATCACCGCCAAGCGGACCCGACATAAAGCGATGAATTTTCAGATCGGTCTGTTCCATAATACGCAGTCCGGTTGTTCCTGTAGAATACAACTGATGTCCATGAAATACATGTTCATAAGCCGTTACAAAGTTAACCATTTCATCCTTTTTACGATCATGCGCAATAAAAGCAATGTGAAACACAGACATCTCTCCTGTCATTTATCTATTTATAGGTGTATTTTTCCGTCACTTCGTTATTAGCCTTAATTATAGAGATACAAGACATTCAGGATAATATGCCGATCAATCGACAAACTGCTCAAATCCATAGACCATGCCGCTATATTCCATTACTTTCTGTACCCCGATCTTCACCCCGGGCATGTATCCTGCACGCTCGTAGGAATCATGACGAATCTTGAGAGACTGTCCAAAGCTCCCAAATATAACTTCCTGTTGAGCGAATACCCCTGGCAAACGAACACTGTGAATACGGAATCCATCATATTCTCCACCACGCGATCCGGGAATCGTTTCTTTTTCCTTGGGATTACCCTGCTTCATCGATTCACGTACTTCAGAGATCATCTCTGCGGTCTTCACTGCTGTACCTGAAGGTGCATCCAGCTTCTGGTCACCATGGTATTCGATAATTTCCAGATGCGGGAAATGCTTGGCGGCAAGAGCCGAGAAACGCATCAGCAGAATAGCACCGATCGAGAAGTTTGGAGCAATCAATCCGCCAATACCGGCTTGCTCGCATTTGGTATTTAATTCTTCAATCTGCTCAGCGGTATAGCCTGTAGTCCCCATTACCGGACGTACTCCTGCCGCAATCGCCAGATTGGCATGTTCATAGGCAAATTCCGGGTTTGTAAAATCGACCAATACATCTGCCTGTCCAGCAGCCAACGCCTCCTGAAGTTCGGCAGTGACCAACACACCGGATGTACCCATTCCTACCATTTCACCGGTATCCCGGCCCGCATCGGAACGACCGACAGCTGCTGCCAGCTCCAGCTCCTCATCACCCAGTACAAGTTTAACAACTTCCTTGCCCATACGCCCACCGGCGCCAGCTACTATTACACGAATCGGTTTGTCCATGATTAATCTCCTTTACCGCTTCTATTCATTATCATTATATAGATAGTTATTATAAGTGTGTATCCGTCAAATAAGCCAGTACAATCTGATCCGGCATCATTTATTGATCGTTCTCACTGGTTTGCTCTTCGATACGTGTCCAGCGATCTTTGTCACGGGTATTAAATTTATGCATAACTTTATCATGCGCTTCTGCCAGATCAATCCCGAGCGAATTGGCAAAACAAATCGTAATAAACAGGATATCTCCCAGTTCCAGCTCGATCGAATTATCCGCTTCGTCATTCTTCTTGGGCTTCTCACCATAGGAATGGTTGACTTCACGCGCCAGCTCACCGACTTCCTCGGACATTCTCGCCAGCATAGCCAGTGGTGAAAAGTATCCTTCCTTGAATTGGGAAATGTAGGCATCTACCTCTCTTTGCATTTCCGCGAGTGACTTCTCTGTCATTCCAATCCCTCCGTAACATCCAAATATATAGTATAAAAATTACAAACCATGTATAGGTATGTATACGCTCTACCGAGCTGTCAATACTGCCTATTGCCGAATCCATGACTCCCCCATATAGTTAAGGATGGGCCGGACCGTAACGGGGATTTCATATCATTTTTATGTATGATCCAGCGATATGACTCCCTTTGAATATGTCATTACCATGTTATCCTAAAGCGATTTTGAAAACAAATCCTTTTTACTGTAAATATTGTCCTTGCATTCTACTATTCCACTGGAGGTATTGCTAACATGTCACATCGATTCTGGCGACAATTCCGCGTGATTCTGCCGATTTTATTCGGAGCGGGAGTGTACGCATTTGGTCTGCTTTATTTTATTATTCCCAACAAGTTAATGGAAGGTGGCGTAACGGGGATTACCATTTTGCTGAATTATGCGTTTGGCATCTCCCCCTCGCTGTCTACGCTAATTATCAATATTCCGCTGTTCCTGATCGGTCTCAAAATGCTCGGTCGCAGGCAGATGATCTATACTGGTGTAGGAATCGCTGCGCTAACCTTTTTCCTGTGGTTGTTCGAGCGAATGATTGATATCGGCTGGATCATTCCTTTTCAGACACAGCATGATTATATTCTGGCTGTGCTGTATGCAGGAGTTACACTGGGGATTGGACTCGGCATTGTATTCCGGTTTGGCGGGACGACTGGCGGCTCCGATATTATTGCGACGATCCTGAACCGGGCATTCGGTTGGAGTATCGGCCAGATCATGCTGGCGCTGGATATTATCATTATTGGTGGCTCCCTGTTTTTTATTTCCAAAGAGCTGGTATTATACACACTGGTCACTGTATTTATCGCTACCAAAATTATCGATTTTATTCAGGAAGGTGCCTATTCCGGCAAAGCCTTTACCATCATTAGCGATCATGCCGCAGAGATTGCCGAGATTATTATGAAAGAAATGGATCGCGGAGTTACACTGATTCCGGCGATTGGCGCTTATTCCAAGCAGGCCAAGGAAGTCGCCTACTGCGTCGTCTCCCGTCAGGAGATTCGTCGTGTACATAATATCGTAAAGTCGGTCGATCCCCGTGCATTCGTAGTTATTAATGAAGTGAACGATGTACATGGAGAAGGATTCCGCGAGGAACTTCACCACTGATCCTTGAGAAACTTCATACTGATTCTCCGATCTACCTGAATCGTCGAGTCGTGACGATCTGTAGGCATTTTCTATACAGAACTACGATTATGTTTATGGTGTTTATATTATTTGTTGCACCGTTATCGATACTGTCTGTGCAGAATAGATACTATTTATGGATTCCCGTTAATATTTCCGTACAAGATTAAGATCGACCGTTATTTAGATTAACGCCTGCTGTTCATAATCAGACTCTTTATTAAGGTTGCAATTATCTATCGGATAAACTTGATACTATATTTCCCAGAAAAACACTGTATGTATATTAAAAAAGCACTGAACGAATTTGTTCAGTGCTTCTTTGTGTGAGTAGATGATTATACGTGTTGTTCTTCTAATCAATTGTATTGTATTTTGTTTTCAAGGGCTACTAGTGTAAGCACGATTATACTTGATACGAAATATCTTTGGCTTACTTATTCAGCAGTCTATAGATCACAACTGCAGTTTCTTCTTTTGTGATTTTACGCTGAGGTTTGAATTGTCCGTTTTCATAACCAATGAACAGTTCGCCTCCCAGCTTATTAATCGCTGTTTTGGCCCAGTCAGGAATTGTCTTCTCATCACTGAATGAATATACCGATTGTTCTTCTGCCTGGCTAAAACTTTGCAAAATGCTGGCGGCTTCTGCTCTGGTAATAACCCGATCCGGCTTGAAGGTTCCATCTGGATATCCCTGAATATAGTTCATTTCAGCCGCTTCTACTACATTTGAGGTATACCATTTCCCATCAATATCACTAAACATACCTGATACTGACTGAACAGCAGTCGAACTTTCAAGATCCTGATTTTTGGAACGAAGTAGCATACTTACAAATTCTGCTCTTGTAATTCCAGCTTTGGGATTAAATTTACCAGATTCATCCCCGTTCACAATGCCGCGATCAGCCAGATCATTGATCGCATTTTCTGAATACCGGGCCTTCACATCGATAAATCTATTTGATGGATAAGCATCATTAGTAGACGAAGGCAGCACATCTAGTGAATCAGGATCCTTGGTAAGGGTATCCAAGCTGTGTTGCTCTATGGTAACCAATGGATTTAACATACCAGGAAGAACATTACCTGCTGTTTTTTCTTTTGTTTTGAATGTGACAGTTTGTATTTCCGATTTGATGCCTGCTGCATTCTCGGTCCATACCTGGATGGTGTATCGATGTGCATCGGACAGATTTTTTAATTCGATGTGTTGCGCTAGTGATCGCTGGAGCTCACTTTGTTCATCGGCGAATACAAATACATCTGAAGAACTTCCATACAAAGCTTTGATCGTTGCTGAGGACGTAGTAATATCAGCTGCATCCAATTGGAATGCTGCAAATGGACGGGTCTCAAATGTAAGCTTGTATAAGTTCCCCAGGATGCCAGTTGAATTCACCGCACGAATCCCGAAATCATTATATGTTGTACTACTTGATAGATGATCAATATATAACTGATTATCCTCGGCAGTTCCGATACATTGATCACCATTATATATATTGTAGGATATGGCTCCCTTAAAAGGCTCCCAACCGATTGTCGCTGAATTGTACTGCAGATCCAGAAGACTCAGCACATTGGGGGAAGTTGGTACAGGAGCTCCCTGATAGTCTACCCACCGTCGCTCTGGACTTTCCCCGTTCTTGCCTACAGCTGCAATCCCAAAAGAAGATAAAACACCCGCTCCAGGACTGGACAAGCTCACAGTCGTTTCCCTGGTTGTCGCAATGAGTTCCCCGTGAGTATTGTAAATACGGTAGTATAGAGCACCTCGCGCAGGAGAAAAGGTCAATTGAAGATCATTATCTGTATTGGAAGATACTTTTCCTGATTCAGGCGCAAGCGGTATCGTCTGGAATTGAAGGAAGCTTGAAGCAGATTTTCCACTTTCATTGACCGCATATACATTTACCGAATACATCTTACCAGCGCTTAGATCGCTTAATTCAATCATTGGAGTTGAGCTTGTATATTCTTTTCCATCTATGACAGCAATATAAGTAGCAGCTCCCTGAACAGGTTCAAACTTTATTTTAGCCGAAGTATGGGCAATGTCTTCTATACGCAAATCCTGCTTGATCGGCTCTGGCAGTGTAATGAAATTAGCAGTGGCAGCATCCCCTGTACCGAAATCATTAAAAGGTACAACTGAGATCACATGTACACTACCCGAATGTAGTCCGGAAAATTCATAACTTGTACGATCTGTTGCTGCTACCTTTGTACCATCCAGATAAATGTCATACCCTTTGGCACCTCGTACATCCTTCCATGTATAGGCAGCAGCATCCGTAGTGATGCTTTTTGAGATCAACTCTGTTGCTGCAGGTAACGTCCACAATGATATATTTTTAAAATGACTCTGTCCGGATGTATTGCTTACCGCAATAGAGTAATGATAAGAAGTACCCGAAATCAAATTGTGATCCGTGAAAAGAACGTTTGAACCCGGATACGTCACATGGTAATCGTTATAGGTGGTATCTGTAGCCGTTGTATACGTTGCTCCAGTAACGGTGAGGATCGGCTGGTTATCACGTTTTACATCGTAATAGACATCTCCTGTCACACGATCCCACGAGAGCTGTGCAAAATCGGTACCAACTGCTATTACGTTTAGATGGTCAAGTGAAGGCAACGTCAAAAACGTATATCGACTCTCCAGACTTTGTCCGGATGCATTCACTGCCTTCATGCTCAATGTATAGGTATGGTTAGGAGTGAGCTGCTCGAATGTACGGCTCGTATTCATACTTCCTTGCGAGGCTACTACTCCATTTTGGTCGACAAGTTCATATAAGTAGTGCGTAGCAGATTGAACCGATTCTAGTTCTACACGGACCGATGTCTCGGATAATGGGTAGGCACCTTCCACTTTTGTAACGGCAGGAATAGTCATATAACTGCTGCTTACTGATTCTCCTCTACCGGATACATTAATAGGTGTAATGATGTAGGTATACGATGTACCCGGCACTAAATCTGTATCCATAAATGAAGTACTGCCGGCAGGTACATTTATTATTGTCCCTGTTTGCTGGTTGATCACTTCGTAGGTGTCCTCTGTTCTCGCTGGCAGTATCCCTTGAATACTGTCTGATGAAGCAGAGCCCAAATGAATAGAATCAGCTGCGAGCTTTTCTGGCAGTGCTTTGATTTTGATTTCTTTTGAATGTGCATATGACTCATTGCCTGCTGCATCGATTGCAAGCACATGAACGTACCAGACGCCCTGTTTTTCAGCGGGTAATGCAATAGAGAAGTGTTCACTGCCATCGGTCCACTGTGCATTGATATCTGGACGGGTACTCTGCTGATTTATAACATAACGCACCGATTTTAACGAGCGATCAGCAGCCAAAATATCTACATCCACCTGATTAGCCTGCCAATCCGATCCATCGGGTGTAAATGAAATCACCGGGCCTTCTTTGTCGATATTGGCAACTGTGATCGTTTGCGAAGATGGATTGCCCATCCAGTCATATACTGTAAATGTATAGTCTCCATTCTCTGTTACACTATATGAGGTAACTCCTGATGCCACACTACTTCCATTCGGAAGTACGGTCTTGGTAATCCATGTATCGGGATCTGAAGCAGATACGTAAATTGTATTGCCGTAACGATTCCATTCACTAGATGCAAGGGAGAGACTCAGTTCCGGCTTGCTGTTGTCACTTAGAGTAAGATGCTGTGTTGGACCAATATTGCCATTTCTATCTACTGCTGCGATATGTATATAAGGATTCCCGGCCTCAGGAGATAGGCTCAGCTGGGTCGCGGAAGTCGTAACAGAGCCGGAAGATATCACTGCATTGGCATCATGATCCTGAGTGATAATGTAGCCTGCTATACCGGAAGTAACTATTGCATGAGTAGGATCTTGAACGGGACCCAGCGATCCATCCTTTAACTGACCTTGAATAGTATACGTATATTCTGACCCATTATCCACCGGTGCTGTCCAGGATAAAACAACATTTTTATTCGAAGGAGAAAAGGAATAGCTCAGATTCTCCACTTGGTTCGGTTTCTGCATATCGACAGCGGTATGGTCGGTATAATTCGAATCGTAACCGTCATAGATCTGTTGACCATCGCGGTAGATAATTGCTTTTTGGGCATAACCAATTTTAAATTCATCCACTTGCATGAGACCATTGGTATTTGAGGAAAAGTTAAGAGTTGCACCATACTCGCCCAGGTCATACTGCGTCGTATCCGCAGGAATATCCAGGCTACGGCTATACGTTGTCCACTCGGGATGATAGCCTATATCCGACATACCGGTACCAAAATCTCCATATGGAAAAGTTACAAGCGGATCGCCAGGCTGAAAAACATAACTCCCGTTACTCGTCGTCCCGGATGTTCCAATCGTTGTATACCAGAAAGAAGAATTGGAAGAGTCCAGAATCAGTGACTGTGTAGCAGCCTGATATCTGTAATAAGCTACTGCCCAGTGCCAATCACTATTCGCCGAACTCAGTATAGTCAGAAATTCACCGTCAGGCCAATTGGGAGTACCACCATCTACATATACAGGAATCGTTCGAGGCGTACTTGACGAATTCCCGGGAACAATAGACGTTGTATTTCTAAAACGGACTACCTTTCCACTATGGTCTGTTAATGGAAGACCTTTTTTACCGCGAATATCACCAAATCCGACAGATGTTTGATTAATGGACCCTGAGAGCGAGCGCATATCATATTGTGCTTGCAAACGTGCTCCCTGCTGTAGACTGTTTATCGAAGCACGCGCCAAACTGGAATCACTGGATACGCTGGGATAGTTATATGCGTTCCCCTGACGATTTGTGATAGTATCCATGATTTGTAATGAAGTTCCTTTATCCGTAGAGACATAAGACTGGTTACCATTACTGCGGCTACCACCATAATAGGTTGAGAATAGATTGGATTCAAAATTGGTCTTATACAGAACTTCACTGTCTGGCATAATAACCGAAAAATCTAAAGACACCGAATTGGTCCCGACTTTGATAGACGTAATATCAGCTGTAACATTGGCAGCCCGAGCATTCGGAATAGGTCCGAATACAGAAGATAAAATTAAAATACTCAGGGAGGTCTGCAGTAATTTACGATAGAATATCGGACGTTGGATTTCCTGGCATACAATTGGTCTTGATTCTTGAACAGCAACTTTCTTAACAGATTTCACAATAAACGCTCCTTCACGAAAACAAAAAAAGCACCCCGCTGTAGATACCAAAGTATCTACAAGCGAGGTGCTTCCTCGTAACTTCATTTAATTGAGTTTATCATACTGCATTTCTATCAAAATGCAAAGGAAAAAATTGGTGCAGTGAATCCGGCTATTTCTTATCCAGATAATTTTTATCTTCACTTTTTAATTCTTGTATTTTTATTTTCGCATTTGTATTGCCATACCAGCGCATTGTTTTTGTACGAATAAAAGTCAGCTGTTCAGGAATTCTATCCAACCCCTGAACTCTGAGTTCGTAACCCATATCACTGTCATCTTCGTAAGCTACCTCAGGTAATATAATACCTGCGCTATGGTTATCTGGATTTAGAGTATAGCCTCCCCTTCCATTTACTTTATATCTTCGACCTTGCTCATCTACTGCGATATATTCATCATTTCCCAATTCGTTTCTGACTGTACCTGTAATAGGGAAAGTGCCTTCTAGCGGTCTGGCAAGATCATCACCTTCATGATTAATCCTATATTTCCCCAATTCCAAGTGATCTCCCATCGAATCAAAATGAATTGGATAATCGGCATGAGCCGGATCAAACGTTACATCGTGTCCATCACGTTCTTTGACCAGATATCCATCAAAGACCAGATAATATGGCTTATCGACTGGTAATTGACTAAATGTATAGCTCCAGTGCATTTCTCCTCTTTTCTTACCTGCTATGTGCTGAGAAGCTAACATATTAGAATTATAAGAAATAGAATTTGCCCCTAAGATTAAATTACCTGCTTCATCCTCCATATGGAATCTCAGCTCTTGCTCTTTCCATGATTCTCCCGGAGAGCGGCGGAGTGCTTTTGCTGATAATTGACTATCGACTTCCAGCCTGACTCCCTGCACCATTCGTGTTATACGCTTTAGGCTTATCGTCATTCCATCTGGAGAAGTATAGATGCCTTGTAATGGCGTCATTCTGGTCTGTTGATTTGCTTTCGTGAGATCGATCGTATATTTAAATTTCCAATCTCCATATATTTTGCTTTGTTCACCTGATTTTCGCATGTTGGTAATATTCGATTCTATAGTGATATTTTGGGTCTGCAGGGGTTCTGCGAATGAGACAATCATATAGTAAAAATCAGTAGTGGCACCAAAATCATACATTGTACCTACTACTTTTCCTGTCTCATCTTTGACTAAAATAGCATCATGATTGAAAAATAGATCCCGATCCATTTTACCTTCAGGTCCATAGACTTCAAGTGCCATAATCACACGAGTCGGATCAGCAATAGCTTCGCCAACTTTTATGGTATAACCGTTACTTTGAACTTCAATATCAGGATGCTGAACAAGTCCAAGCTCTCTGGCATTCAGAAGCCCATAGTCCGGTCCACTTTTATCCGTAAATACAGAACGTATAATATCTGCAAAAGCGGGCACCTTGTACCATGCAACCCCAGCAATCAGACTAATAATAACGACAGCACTAACTGCCCATTTTAACACGCTAAACTTCTTTCTATGTGGGAATTTCGCAGAACGATTATCATCTCTTCTATCCGATTGATCGGGCAAATTAGATAACGTCTGATCTATACGCTGCCGGATCACTTCAGGCAGTTCCATCTGACTCTGCTGTGCTTTTTCTCTTAATTGCTGATCCAGATGATTATTCATAGCGAATCCTCCCATCCGTTTCCAGTTCAAGCTTGGCTGCCAGTACTGCACGGGCACGATATAAACGGGATTTTACAGTGCCGGGAGAGATAGCCAGCAATTTTGCAATATCACGAACTGCCATATCCTCAAAGTAATACAAAATCACTGCAGCACGCAATTCTTCATCCAATTGATCTACGACTTCTAACAGATCTACGCGTTCATAATAATTATGTACATCCGCAATATGAATTTCTTCTCCTGTAATGACTATCCGCTGCTGCCTGCGCAAAATCGCGTAGCACTCATTAACCAGAATACGATATATCCAGGATTTGAATGCACTAGGTTGCCTCAATTGCCAAAGCGACATATATGCTTTTACTATCGTTTCCTGTATAGCGTCTGCGCAGTCTTCATCATGTTTGAGTATAGAGCGTGCCAGTCTGTAAAGATTCATATCCAACCCACGAATTAATGTTGTAAAAGCCTGTTTATCTCCTTGCTGTGCCCGTATTACTTCCTCATTCCACTCCACACCATTTGTCCCTCCTTATTATCGTTCTGCCCGGTTATGCATTCATAATTGTGTACCTATATGTATATAGATGTATCAGTACGGTATTTGGTTCATTTCTATTTCAATTCATGACAAAAAGGCTGTCTTGCGACAGCCCTCTTGTAGTTCTTTTATATTTATATTGATCTACACCTGGTACTTTACACTTCCCGCTTATCCTCAGGATCATAAATAATACGCACATAGTCGCTATCCCTGCTATCCATATCTCCGAGAAACATGCGTTGATGCTCCGGAATCTGTTCATAGGCTTCTCGCAGCCGCTCACGTTTATATTCCGATGGTTCTTCCAGATAGGCATGATAACAGTCCCTGCAGTGCTCCATCGCCGTTTTGCCCCCCTGAAGGCGGGTATGCATCTCCTGTAGTTCCACATATTTATCTGCTGAAGAAGCGGATGCGCTACCGGATAGTGTTATGGTCGCCAAACCATCAATCTGGATTTGGATAGGCTGATTACAATCGGTAAAAAAGGTTCCGTCTTCGAACAACTTCTGCACTTTATCCATATCCGAGATATATTCCTGTCCATCATGCATCCAATCTACCCGGCCATCCTGATAGACATTCAGATATACAAGGCCATTTTGTTTCGATCCACGGTAAAAAATATAAAATCCACTGCCATCGACTGTAGAATATCCGAACTCGTTTTCTATATAAAACGGAACAGCTTTTGGCGCATAGATGATTTTTCGCTGCTGCATAAGCTGCCGTTCCCGTTCATGGATCGTATATATATTCGCCGCATCGGGATTCAGTTGATAAATTGTCTGCTGAATATGCGCATAATAGGTCTCGGGAGTGTACAGCCAATCCGCTTTTTCCACCTTGTAATAGCCCAGCTGGAAAATGGACAGATGCTCTTCGTCAGGAATACGGGGAACGAGCCAACCCTGCTCCAACTTGTTCTTCAACCCATGCATATCCACCAGTTCCCAGCAATTGACCATTCCATCTTCATACACATCTACATTGATCATAAAATAACTGCCGTTATGAATAATACCAGGAACAGTGGTTCCTTCTATTCGCTTGGTACGATAGATTTTGGACATAAACTTACTCCTTTGCGATCTGACATATCATCATTGGTATAATAGCCGACAGTAAAAGATTCGGCTTACGACAAAGCAATCTGACACTTGGATTATCTACTGCGGCGCGCGTATCGTGCCTGCCATAGCGCCAGACCACCTACGAATGTAGAAGCTATCGTCAGACATACGGTAAAGTTACGTACCTGATCAAGACGTCTCACAAGCTGCTCGGTCAACCATGGATAAATACCCTGACTGTAATCCATATAATCATTTAGCAGCGTCCAGAGAAGAGCAACGATTAATGATTTCCATCCAAATATGAAAAAGCGGACAAATAGCAGCGACTCTATGGCCATGGCCAGATGGGATACGGTCAGCATCCAGTCTTCCCATACCAAGGTATCTCCCAGTGCTTGCCCCCAAAAGATCATTGTCACTGCCCATACCCCGTATTTGACGGATGTGACTACTGCCAGTGCTTCCATAAGTTTGCGTATTAGCTGTAGCCATCCACTGCGTGGCGGAAACATCAAGAATAACAGGGCAATACTGAAAAATAGACTGGCGGTTGGACTGTCCGGCACAAAAATAACCATCCAGGACGGCCAGTGTTCCAGCGTATACTCCATCTGCAATCCGTACCATATGTATCCATAAATCGTTCCCAGTGCATTACAAATAAGCAATAACCACATAAACCTGCGGTCGGTCAGAAACATTTTGCTCCATAAATAAGAAATCGGCATTCCCATTCTCCTTTGTCTCCATCCGGCAGAATAAATTCGTCCCCTACTCTGCTCCGAACATGCATCATCCTTATTATTTTAAAAGTAAGTAGATGAACAAGCAAGTAATATTGGAACCTGGATACACCAAAAAAGTCTACCGTAGATTACGGCAGACTTTTACAGGATCAAGTGATGTATGTGTGTCATCCTAGTGAGATAATGATTTACGTTCATCATGCTCCACTTCTGGCAGTTCGACTTCAATTGCTGGTGCTAATAAACGCAATTCATTAGTCCACTTCTGAAAAGATTCTTCATCTCTGTCGGCAAGCGCCCGATCAATAAGTGTGTTCAGTTCCTCAATCCGATGTTCGCGAAGTACTTGGTCCCATACCATCTCAGCTGCCAAACCCAACATGACCTCATAGGTTACTTTCATCTTGTACATAGGGCGCACCTCCATAATGCTATTCATGGATTCCTGAACTCTTTTCCTTTATCCACATAGCTCTGTGTAGTCCTGGCCATTCGCTGCAGATCAGCTTCGGTCAGTTCGCGGATTACACGTGCCGGTGAACCGAGTGCCAGAGTATAAGGTGGAATTTTGTTGTTCTCTGTGACAATTGAACCTGCACCAATTAACGAATATTCACCAATCTCTACACCGTTCAGCAAAATGGCACCCATTCCGATCAGTGATCCCTGACCAATCCGGCAGCCGTGAACAATGGCAGAGTGTCCGACGGAAACATCATTTTCGATAATCAAGGGGTGAATCTCATGTACATGTCCTACAGCCAGATCCTGTATGTTACATCGGTCTCCGATGATTACCGGAGCAAGATCACCGCGTAGTACGGCATTAAACCATACGCTGCTGTCCTCACCGAGTGTTACATCTCCGATCAGCTTGGCACCTTCGGCTATGAATGTATTTGTGGGTACAATCGGCCATTGATTGTGGTAGGGCAATAACATGTTATCCGCTCCTTATCTGGATTTTAACCAAAATACGTGTAAGCGCATCAGTAATTTAACAAAAAAATAGAGAAAAAATAATGACAATGCTGTAAACTTCATAAAGCGGCTGTTTCTTCCTGTCCGTATTCTCCTGTTGATATGCTTCCATATAGACGAAAGAGCATGGATGATAGTTGTTTAATCTGCCCCAATCACGCTCATGCTTCCATTTACGCCTATATATCCAGTTATATCTTACGACTGAAGATGGTCTGTATTGTTATACAATAGTGCTTTCCATTCTTCGGCTTCCCGTTCCAGAATAGTCAGTGACAAATTACCGATTCGTTCAGTATGCTGCTCTTTGAGCAGTAAAGTAAACACATGAGACAGAAAACCACCATGACTGACTACCAAAATATTATGGTTGGGAAACTGCTCCCAGGTCGAATTAAGAAAATTCATGCCCCGTTCCTGCAGTAGCTCTACTTTTTCTTGACCCAGTTCCAGTGTCTCCCAGTCTGTACCCCATTGGGCTTCACGTTCTGCCCAGGTGAGCCCTTCTACCTGTCCGAATCCTCGTTCCTTCAGCCTCTCGTCTGGTTCCAGCAACGGAATATTAAGCCGCTCCGCAATAATCCGGGCTGTTTCATGGGCACGCTGCAGACTACTGGAAATCATATGATCCCAGTGAATGTGCTCTACCGCTAACCGTTCGGCCAGCCGGGCTGCCTGTCTCCTCCCTTCTTCATTAAGTGGGATATCGCTGTGACCCTGAATACGCCCCAGCGCATTCCAGTCGGTCAAGCCGTGTCTGATCAAACCAATCCGCATCTTCCTGTTACACCCTTCCTCCAACTGCTCACGCCTATTGCGATCGCTGCTATGTATTGGCTGTGAATAAATACAGCTTAACACAAATAAAAGCCTATAGGCATCGGTCCAATTACGGAATTTGCCTGCAGGCTCTGTATCTTTGTATTTAATTATTGATGTTTGGTACGGGCCAGCCAGCGCAGAGAGACCAGCGCCAACAGCATACCGACAAGAGATAGAATCATCCAGTACTGCGGATGACTCGGATTCATCGGGATCACCAGCGGATCGATCAATCCCCGTTCCGATCCGGCAAAATGAAGCGATGAATAGACGACCGTATTATCATCGCCTGTAGCCACTGCTGTCGGTACAATACCGCTTACCCTCTCGGGCTGTGGCTGCTGCTCGAACGTGCCTGTCATATCGAGTGTCAAGTAAATGGAACTGCAAATAAAGACCGCAATAAGCGAAGACATCCAGACGGATAACCGGCGGCGGAACAGGCGTGAGATAGGTCCACGCTTAACATCGGTCTGTACCAGCCACGGTGATTCGGCATAAATCCGGTCCATTACATTCCGGTTTATATTTTCGGCGCGGATTGTCATGGTCGGCATCTCTTCCAGTTGTGCTGCTTCTGCCTGAATCAGTTCATGACTTTCTCTCCACACTTCAAATTCTGCCGCGCAGTCAGGACACTCCCGAACATGTTCGTCCAGTGCCAACCGGCGTGGATCATCCGGCATCAGGTCCCAATAGATCCCGAACAGCTCTTCGGCCTCTCTGCAATTCATTTTCTCTTCATCCCTTCGCTAGGCTGATTGTAGACCGAGTCATAATAATACGGCTCCAGCCGTGTTTTTACACTCGCTCTCGCCCGGAACAATAGAGATTTGACGGAGCTTACACTTTGACAGAGGATATCGGCAATTTCCTGATAATCCAACTGGTCGTATTCGCGGAGGATCAAAGCAGATCGTTGTTTTTCTGGCAGCTGGTCTATCGCTTCACGTACCATCTGGACGCGTTCACCGCGCAATACCGCCTGTTCCGGCACCATACTGTTCGGTGCCACTGGTGTATATCCGCTCTCTTCGAGAGGAATACTGCCGCTTTTTTGCTTGCGCAGTTCGCTCAGTACGGTATTGCGTGCGATGGTATACAGCCAGGTAGAGAACGAAGCATCCACTTCCCGGAAAGAATGCAGACTTTTGTAAGCCTTGTAGAACGTTTCCGAACACAGGTCTTCTGCCATTATTTCGAGATTGGAACTTTTGAGCATATGATAGATAAACGCCAGAATCTTGCGCTGGTAACGGCGCATTAGCTCAGAATACAGCTCTACATCACCGTTTTTAATTTCCTGAATTAACAGGGAATCTGTCATTGAAATGCGACCCTCCTCATTGTTGCCGCCGCATCTTCCTATTCCTTATGTATTAGATAATACCGGATAGGACGGCAAAAGTTGCGGTATTTCTAACATTTTCCGCAGCCGACAACAATTCACTGATTTGATATAAATGATAATCTTGCCTACTGATCCGGCAAGCAACTGGAGTAACTGGTACAAGCCTCAAGCGGGCTGATCGGATAGAAAGGGACAATAGTACTTTTATTTATCAAATGCGACTCCACAAGCCGCTTTATGACATACAGATGGATGGCTTTAGGGTGGTTATATCGGGCTTACTTTTATTCGTATATCCTGACTGAATATATGGCAAAAATGAGCATACGGAATGTTAACTAATCTGTTCATTTCATTGCACTACAATAGAGCAACCTTTATATCATACCTGACTTTTAGACGGATGGCAAAGTTAAAAGGTTGCTGATCCATCTGTAAAATTAATCCTTTGGGCTAGATAAAGAGTTCCATTACCTGATAATTCATCTGCTACGGAACATTGGATACATCCTATGAATACGAATATACTGTTGAATCATCTGCTTCAGCCCAGAAGTGAATTCTATGTATGCAATCAACCACACAGAGAGGGATAATACAAACCGAACAATTCACTGATGATTCAAAGCATTAACGCAGAAACGTATAAACTTAGACAAATCCTATAATATAAAGTAACTAAAAACAGATCTTCGTGATGGATGTCTCAAAACTCTATATGCGTATATAAAAATCAATTATGTATGTACAACACGAAAATATCCTTTCCAGTCCGTTACGCTTTGAGCCTTTAAACCGGCAGCCGAAAACTCCCTTATCTGTTATACCATATAATGATACTGCAATTCAAAGTTCGCGCAAAAGCTATCAAGACAAAAAAGAAACCGCTAACATAAGTTAGCGGTTCGAGTTTCATATTTCGGAAACTCCAGTTATTGGATAGGAGTGGAGAGAAACCATACTGTAGTTACAGTATACTGTATGCGCTTTCATTTAGTCAACCCTTTTAGCTAAAGTTTTTTGATAATTTTACATTTATTTTAATTAATGTGATATCTGATTAAATGATACACCTATTTTCCATACAAAAACCGCTTTGGACTCAAGCATCCAAAGCGGTTTTTACATTGATTTGACGAGGACGTGTGACACGGTACCATTCGTAGCAAAATAATCCGATAATAATGAGCTGGACCAGATCACCGCCATAGTACATCCATTGGGCCCCTGCTTCTGCTTGTCCTGTAGATACACCTGCCGGTGGATGAACATACAGGTATTTGGCCAGCATACCATGCAGAGCAGCTGCAATGACTGCTACAATCGCCCGATACACATGACTATAACGGTGGGCTACCGGGTCCACATATAACATTGATATAGTGAATACGTAACCTGCCAGAGCGATATGCAAATGCACCAGCAGATTTACCGCGGTATATTGATGCATCCATGTATAGAGCGGTGTCGTATACAACAGCCACAGTCCACCTGTATTGAGTATAGCCGCAACAACTGGATGGCAAATCAGTGCCGCATACCTACTGCGCAGCACATGACTCAGACGCCTTGCCTGGCTGATCGGCAGACTACGCAGCAGCAAGGTAGCTGGCGCAGATAACACTATCAGCAGTGGCCCCAGCATACCCAGTAGCAGATGACCGATCATATGTATGCGAAAATCACTATGTGCCGCGGCTGCAAAGGGTCCGATAATGACCACTACCGAGCAGGTACACCCTGCATACCAGCATATATAACGATAGAGCGGCCAGGACTTGTAATGCTGGCTGGACAACCGTGCCATAAGGGTATACCCGATAAGCACTGATGCATACAGCAAAGTACAGATTAATTCGATCGCTGTAGATGCCGAACTACCTCCATGTCCCCAGCCATGTTCCACTACCTTCCTCCCCTTCCTATCATTCTGTGTTCCTAACCTCATTCCGCAGTGTCTCTGTCTGCAGCCAGACATTAATGAGTAGCAGGATATTATGTTCGCCGACGTGTGCGCCACAGCAAAATACTGCCAACTATAATCATAACTACAGCAATAATATTCCATGTCCAATCATAAGGAGCCAGTTCTACATCATATCGAATCTGGTGAATCCCCATCAGCTTATGCTGTACCAAGCCATCATACAATTGGAATATACCTGCTCCCAGCAGTACGCCTCCCCACCAGCGTGTTAGCCAAAGCCCTTTACGGCGCCGCAGATCTGCAAATAAAAATAAAGAAGCAATGGTAGCAAACCAGCTGAAAGCATGAAAAAATCCATCTGACACAAGCCCAACAGCAGTTGTCGACAGATCATAAAAATGATGCCAATGCAGCAGCTGATGAAATATAGTCTCGTCGATAAAAGCTGCCAGACCTACGCCAAACAAAACTCCCGACCATAGATTACGCTTGCTGTAAATATAACGTGGCTGCGCCGGATCATCTTGAATGTGCATATATCCTGTACGGGGCGTCATTTGTTCTCCTCCTCTGACCTATAATAATAAACTGGAATTTTTTTTACATTCCACAGCCTATTACCCATTCCAGACTAATAAAAACAAAAAAGAACTCTGCCGGATTGAACAGAGTTCTTTTTTGTTTTTTATTTCTATACATCTATACTATAGAATTTCCACGAACATATCCGTGTTCTGTCAGACAAATACGGAATACTCGCTTTGCTGCAGCATCATCTTGGCCTGCTCCATATCCTGCTCATTACGGAAGGACAGACGCATCACACCCGGCACATCCTCCCGGCTCTCGATAATCTGCACATTGCTGATATTGATGCCACGATTACCGATTTCGGTCGTGATTTTGCCGATAATCCCCGGATGATCGGGGACATCCAGATACAGATCATAGAGCTTCGTAATCATACCTTTGCGGCGTTCAGGCAATTCGTCGCGGAATGCACCGGCTTTTTCAAATTGCTCCTCGATCCCGCGGGCATCTTCACTCTTCAGCAGTTCGATAAACTGTTCTACGCCTTCATTCCAATCTTCCAGCAGCTGCAGTATAATATGACGGTTGTTCAGCAGAATATCACGCCATACGATCGGATCACTGGAAGCAATCCGGGTAATATCACGGAATCCTCCAGCTGCCAGCATCCGATATAATGGATTGCCTTCATTATACTGCCGGATCTGATTGACCAGAGCGACAGCAATCACATGCGGTAAATGGCTAATGGCTCCTACAATCTCATCGTGCATCAGCGGCTCTACCCGGATAATCTGTGCACGGGTATGCTGGGTTAGCAGCTCAGCCAGACGCTCATACGCCGGTTGCGGTACATGATCTGGTGGAGTCAGCACATAGTAGGCATTTTCAAACAGCAGATAAGAAGCTGCTCCTACTCCGGAGCGCTCTGAGCCTGCCATTGGATGACCACCAATAAAGTGTACATCTTCACGCAGCTGCAGCTGCTCTGCACAGGCAACAATGGATGCCTTGGTGCTGCCCACATCGGTAATAATACAGCCCGGCTTCAGCGGCAGATGACTCAACTGCTCCAGATAAGTGCCGAGCAAACTGACCGGGACACAGAGGAAAATAAAATCCGCATCCTGTGCAGCTTCCTCGACAGAAAGTGTAGCATGGTCAACCACCTGCCGCTCCTGATAGGTATGTATCAATTCCGGCAGGTGCGTATAGCCAGTCACATGCAGAGCCGGCTTGCCTTTGAAGCAAAGCGCAAGTGAGCCGCCAATCAGCCCTACACCGAAGATTGCAATTTTCGTTGTCATGATTATCCCACTCATTCTTCGTTGATTAGATTACATTCACATTATGGGTATCTGCTGCATAGATGCTTTAAAGCACCATAACCTATATGCGCAAATGAGCAGCGAATTTCCTCGCCAGCTTCTTTGCCGGAGGAAATCCGCCTGTCTCCCAGGTTACAGCATTATACTGCAGCTGTACGTTCCTGCAGTGTTTCTTCAAGAGCACGGATGAAAATTTCATTCTCGCGTGCTGTTCCTACCGTTACACGGATATACGTAGGATATTTGTGATGGCCTGCACGGATAATCACTCCGCGGCTCAGCATGGACTGGAATACTTCCATTGCCGAATGTCCTGTGTCGACCATGATAAAGTTGGTTTGACTTGGGAAATACGACAGTCCCAGACGTTCAAAATGACCTGTCAGATATTCGATGCCTTCACGGTTTTTGGTACGGCATTCTTGGACAAAATTCTGATCCCGCAATGCCTGACGAGCAGCTGCCTGACCGATTCGCGATGTGTTAAAAGGCTCGCGTACCTGATTAATCAGCTTGATCACATCAGCTCCGCCTACACCATAACCGATACGCAGTGCAGCCAGTCCATAGATTTTGGAGAATGTACGCAGAATGACCAGGTTCGGATACTTGGACAACATTGGAATACTTTGTGGATACGCTCCATCCACTACGTATTCGTAGTAGGCTTCATCCAACACCACCAGCACATGGGAGGGTACCTGATCCATGAACTGTACCAATTCCGCTTCGTCTACAATCGTACCTGTCGGGTTGTTCGGATTGCATACCCAGACAATTTTAGTACGGTCATTGATTTGCGCCAACATGCCTGGCAGGTCATGTACGCCATCTTTGAGCGGTACTTCATGAACAGCAGCACCTTCGATATCCGCATTGCTTTTATATACGGAAAATGTCTGATCGGCCATGATCGTCTCATCGCCCGGCTCCAGAAAAGCACGTGTAATCAAAGCGATAATTTCGTCGGAACCGCATCCGAAAATAATCTGCTCGGATGTTACGCCCAGAGAAGCAGCCAGCTCGGCTGTCAGTTCTACAGCACCGCCATCCGGATACAGATGCAGTTGGGTCAGCTCGGCAGCAATTGCCTGCTGTACAGAAGGAGCAGATCCATACGGATTTTCATTGGAAGCCAGTTTGGTTACTTCAGTCAGACCCAGCTCGCGTTTCACTTCTTCAATCGGCTTGCCTGGCTGGTATACGGGAATATTTACAATACGGGATTTCGGTTTCATCGGGACCACTCCTTCGGACTGTTTACATTTTCTTTGCTGTTGTGTATTCATTACATTATACAGAATTAGCGGACGGAATTCACCGTTTCTGCGGAAAACCTGCTTTCCACTGATCCGATCTGATTCCATCCGCTGATTCAGCATGATGACTGTCAAAGGACATGCATCTCCGGCGCAGAATATTCTGTGCTGCAGTGCTCATCATGACAGTAAGCTTCTATACGATTGTTATCCTATCGGGACTATTACCATTTTATCCTGATTATTGATCGGGATTATTAAATGCTGCAGCCCATCTGATTTACTTGGGACCGATCAGATCGGATACGAAATTCCGGATCTGCAGCAGTCCTTCCGCTTTGCGTTCCGGATCGGTCAGCAGCGGAATCTGGGATTCGATCTGACGTACAATCGCACTGCCCACAACCACCCCATCACAGAATTCGGAGAACTGACGTACCTGTTCATGACTGGAGATACCAAAACCGACAGCTACCGGCAGATCCGTATTGGCTTTGACATTACGGATGAACTGCTCCACATTGTTATGGAACGAAGCGCGTTCTCCAGTGACTCCCAGAGAAGACACACAATATACGAATCCCTGTGCTCCATCCAGGATAGAAGCAATACGCTCTTCTGACGTAGGTGCTACCAGCGGCACCAGGCTGACACCGGCTGCTCTGGAGCGTCTGCGCATCTCTTCGGATTCTTCGACCGGCAGGTCCGGTATAATCATGCCGCTGATATCATAACGCTGCATCTGTTCGAAGAATCGATCCAATCCATATTGCAGAATCGGATTATAATAGGTGAAAAGAATAAATGGCATAATTACTCCACGGCTGCGTGCCTGCTCCGCAACTTCCAGGCAGGTGTCAATCGTCACCTGATGCGTCAGGGAGCGCTGGGAGGCGCGCTGGATTACCGGGCCATCGGCCAGAGGATCAGAGTAAGGAACACCAAGTTCCAGAATGTGCGCACCAGCCGCCTGCAGCTCCACAATAATATCTACCGTAGTCTGCGGGTCGGGATCACCCACTGTCAGGAAAGGGATCAATGCAGTCTCACCCTTCTCCCGAAGCTCTGCAAAAGTAACATCCATCCGGTTTTGGCTCTGCCCTGTGATACTCATAGTGATCCCTCCCGCTCATATCTCATAATGGATTCTACATCTTTGTCGCCGCGGCCCGATAAGCAGATGACCAGTAGTTGATCGGATGTCATTTCCTTGGCCAGCTTGACGGTATGGGCAATCGCATGAGCCGATTCCAGGGCTGGAATAATTCCTTCCGTCCGGCAGAGCAGCTTGAGTGCATCCAGTGCTTCCTGATCGGTAATCGGTACATACTGGGCACGTTCAATATCTTTGAGATAGGAGTGTTCCGGTCCTACGCCAGGATAATCCAATCCTGCCGAGATCGAGTGTGCTTCCTGTACTTGTCCGTGCTGATCCTGCAGCAGATAGCTCATCGAACCCTGGAATACTCCTTTGGTACCGAGGCTCATCGTTGCCGCGTGAAGCGGCGTATCGATACCACGACCAGCTGCTTCAACTCCGATCAGTCGTACTTCTTTATCCTCGACAAAAGGATAGAACATGCCGATTGCGTTACTTCCGCCACCGATTGCAGCGACTACCGTATGAGGCAGACGATTTTCCTTTTCCAGAATCTGACGGCGTGTCTCATCACCGATCACCCGCTGGAAGTTACGTACCATCATTGGATACGGGTGCGGACCAACCGCCGAACCCAGAATGTAAAAGGTATCATCCACATTGCTGACCCAGTAGCGCAGCGCTTCATTACCGGCATCCTTGAGCGTCCGGCTGCCGGAAGTAACCGGAATGACTTCGGCTCCCAGCATATTCATACGGAATACATTGAGCTGCTGACGCTTGATATCTTCTTCGCCCATGAATACCTTGCATTCCAGACCGAGCAGCGCGGCTACAGTCGCTGTAGCTACACCATGCTGTCCTGCTCCGGTTTCAGCGATAACTTTCTTTTTGCCCATACGCTTGGCAAGTACACCCTGGCCAATAGCATTATTGATTTTGTGGGCACCGGTATGATTCAGGTCTTCACGTTTGAGGTAGATTTTCGGCCCCCCCAGCTGTTCAGTCAGTCTTTCGGCATAATAAAGTGGAGTCTCACGTCCGGAATATTCTTTGAGCAGATAATTAACTTCTGCATTAAATTCGTCGTCAGCCGCATATTTGCGGTAGGATTCTTCGAGCTCGATAAGTGCGTTCATAAGTGTCTCCGGTACATAGCGTCCACCGAAGTCTCCAAATCTTCCTTTTGCATCAGGTAGTGTAGTCATTATGCTCTCGCCCTTTCCACAAACGATTTAATTTTGGCAATATCCTTGGTTCCGTCTGTCTCTACACCGCTGGATACATCGATTCCTTCCAGTGGGTACCCGGACAGCAGGGTATTTACATTCTCGGGATTCAATCCACCAGCGACAAACAGTGGTATATGATGCGCTGCTGTCCACTCATGGTAGGCATGAATCTGTTCCCAGGCAAATGTTTTGCCGGAGCCTCCTCCATACAGAGGGTCATACGTATCTAATAAAAAGGCATCTACAGTGCCTTTGTACATTTCCAATTGAGCAGCAGTATCAGACTGCTGTTGGTTGTTGCTTAGAGAGATTACTTTGAATACCTGTACACCCAGGGTGTCACGTACCTGCTGGCAGAATTCAGGTGTCTCATTGCCGTGCAGCTGAATAATATCCAGTGAAGCTTCTCTGATTACGGAAGCAAGTTCATCCAAGTCCGGATTAACAAATACACCTGCGCTTTGCGGGCGCTGTCCCTCCGGCCACTGCTGGAGTACGCTGATCAACTCGCCAGCCTGATGTGGAGTGACCTGACGCTTGCTTCTGGCAAACACAAACCCGATATAATCGACGGGTAACGGTATCATAGATTTTAGCACTTCAACGCTTTGAAGTCCACAAATTTTTATCTTGGTTTGGGCTTTGCTACCGCTCTCTTTATCCTCTTTTACCAAGGAATCATTAAGAGGTGGAACAGCTGATATATTCTGTTTATTCATGGGAAGCCTCAGCAGCCGCTTTGTGATCCACACCAGACTCCACAGGCTCCATCAGGGTTCTGACAGCCTGCGCAATATCTTCCTGACGCATAAAGTACTCGCCTACCAGCACACCTGCTGCACCAGCTTCTGCGACATAACGAATATCATCAGGTGACATAATACCACTTTCACTGATAAGAGGTACTCCCTCTGGCAGCAGCTGAATGAGCTCTGCTGTTGTAGAGAGCGAGGTCTCGAATGTTTTGAGATCGCGATTATTTACTCCGATCAGTCCATGTTCTATCGCCCCTTCGGCCGCGAGTACAATTTCCAGTTCTTGACGGTCATGTACTTCGATCAGTACATCGAGTCCAAGAGACACAGCGACTGCCAGATAATCACGAATCTGCTGCGGGGTCAGAATAGCCGCAATCAACAGAATCGCGTCTGCTCCAATCAACCGGGCTTCATAGATTTGCCGCTCATCTATAATAAAGTCTTTACGCAGCAGTGGCAGCTGGATCGCTTCACGAATCTCTGTCAGATAGCGATCATTTCCCTGGAAATACTGCACATCGGTCAGAACAGATATACAATCGGCTCCAGCCTGCTCATAGGCACGGGCAATATTCACCGGGTGAAAGTCTGGACGAATTAATCCTTTGGAAGGGGAAGCTTTTTTCACTTCGGCGATCAGACCGACTCCCCGATTGGCATTGGATGTCAAAGCATGACGGAATCCACGCGTTGCAGGCATGTCTGCGATCTGGCACTCTGCATCTGACAATGAAAAACGACTGGCCAGTTGTTCCACTTCACTCTGTTTGGTTACTACGATACGATCAAGATACATAACTATAGGCCTCCGTTGTCTGAATTAATTGTTCCAGCTTGTGCGCTGCGGCACCGGAATCGATAGCTGCTGCTGCAATAGCAGCCCCTTCAGCCAGATGATCGGCCTGTCCTGCCAGATAAATGCAGGCAGCTGTATTGGCAAGAACCACATCACGATAAGCGCCTTTCTCACCATTCAATACCCTACGGATAATATCTGCATTTTGCAGGGCATCGCCGCCCAGCATGTGCTCCAGCGGATGCATATCCAGTCCAAAATCGTGCGGGTGCACTTCATACGTCTGCACCTGTCCATCGCGCAGTTCAGCAATCCGGGTAGGCGCTGCAATACTGATCTCATCAAGTCCATCATGACTGGCAACAACCATCGCACGCTTTAGTCCAAGCAGATTCAGCGTCTCGGCAACGGTCTCGATTTTGCTGGCATCATACAGTCCGATCAGCTGACGATCTGCACCAGCCGGATTGGTCAGAGGTCCCAGCATATTGAAGACGGTACGTACGCCAAGTTCACGTCTTGTTGCAGCAGCATGCTTCATGGATGGATGGAACACCTGGGCAAACAGGAAACAGATTCCAATCTCATCCAGACACCGTGCAGCCTGATCTGCATTCAGGCCGATATTAACGCCAAGTGCTTCCAGTACATCTGCACTGCCTGCCTTGCCGGAAGCAGAACGGTTACCATGCTTGGCTACACGTACCGATACCGATGAAGCAATAATAGCAGACACAGTGGAAATATTGAATTTATGAATACCTGAACCGCCTGTACCGCATGTATCCAGCAGGTTGGAAGACAATACAGGCACCCGGCCGCCGCTCATGCGCATCGCTTCGGCAAAGCCTGCGATTTCTTCTACCGTCTCTCCCTTTACCCGCAGCGCTGTCAGCAGTCCGCCGATCTGTGAAGGTGTAGCTTCTCCGCTCATGATGGTACTCATCACACGGTTTGCTTCCTCGCGCTGCAAATGCTCTCCCTGAATGACTTTGGTAATCGCCTGCTGCATCGTAGCTGATGTATACATATCGTCTCCTCCTCTTGGATCTGCCGGTTATCCGTTCGTCCGGCTCTGTTATTTATAATAGATTCAGGCTCTCAACCTGCTTAATTGTATTTTGGTCTGTTTATACCCGTTCGTAGCCGTACAGATAATCCTGATTGGTTACCGTGTCCGGATGGTTTGATTTCGGTGGAAACATTGCTTCAGCGACACGGATAGATTTGAGCATCGCTTTTGCTTTGTTGACCGTTTCCTGATATTCATTTTCTGGAATGGAATCCCATACGATTCCGGCACCTGCCTGTACATAAGCACGGCCATGTTTGAAAATAATCGTCCGAATCGTAATGCAGGCATCCATATTGCCCGAAAAGCCCAGGTAGCCGATCGCACCGGCATACGCACCGCGTGCTTCATTCTCGATCTCCGCGATAATCTCCATTGCCCGCAGCTTCGGTGCACCCGATACCGTACCTGCCGGTAGACAGGAGAGGAAAGCATCGAAGAAGTCTTTGTCCTTGCGCAGCTGACCGGATACATTGGATACGATATGCATCACATGCGAGTATTTCTCGATTTGCATAAAAGAGTCCGCTTTGACTGTACCGAATTCCGATACACGACCCAGATCGTTGCGTCCCAGATCTACAAGCATCAGATGCTCTGCCCGTTCCTTTTCATCCTGCAGTAGTTCTTCGGCCAGTGCTTGATCTTCGGCTTCGGTCTTGCCTCTTGGCCGGGTGCCGGCAATGGGACGAGTCTGCAGTCGATCGCCTTCCACTTTGACGAGTGCTTCGGGTGAGGTACCTACAATGATCTCATCATCCATTTTCAGATAATACATATAAGGAGATGGGTTCATTGTCCGCAGTACCCGGTATACTTCCAGTGGGGCCACTTCGGTCTCAATATGGAACCGCTGGGACAATACCACCTGGAAAATGTCTCCGGCGCGAATATATTCCTTGGCCCGGCTGACTCCATCTAAGTACTCTTCCTTGGTCATATTGGACTGAATTTCGCCCAGTTCGATATCTTCTGATACCGGAGCACGTCCTGCTGTACTGGTCGGCGGCTGATTATGCAGCAGCAGCTCCATCGCTTCCAGCTTGTGTGATGCCTGATCATATGCTTTGCGAATCTGCTGATCATCAGCTCCCTCGGGGATATGTACATTGCTGACGAGCAGAATATGCTGTTTTACATGATCGAACACCACAATCTGATCACAGAACATAAACTGGATATCATCCATGCCCATATCGTCTATACGGTGAGCGGGCAATTTCTCATAATACTGCAGCAGATCATAACCGAAGAATCCGATTGCTCCACCTGTAAAAGGAGGCAACGTGTCCAGCTTGGGACTGCGGTAACGACGCAGCAGCGCTTTGAGCTGTTCGACCGGCTTGCCGGCTAATGCTTTTTTCTCTCCGTTCATCTCCAGTGTGATCTGTCCCTGCTTGCCGGAGATCATCAGGAAAGGGTCACTGCCGATAAAAGAATATCGCGCCCATTTGCTGCCCCCTTCTACACTTTCCAGGAGGAAGGCACGTTTGTGATCGGCGTAACGCTGGAATATTCGAATCGGTGTCTCCATATCTCCGAGCAGCCGCTTGGTAATGGGTACCAGATTGTACTGACCTGCCATTGCAATGACTTGTTCCACCTGAGGTTGAATCATAAATATCCGCTCCTTCTATATCATGTAGGGTGAATTTTTTTGAATGAATAGTGACATGCCGGATAACAAAAAAAGCCTTCACGCGTAATGACGCATGAAGGCTGCTATGTGCAGATTGTACAAATGTAAGAAATGGAATACATCTATCCATCTCCCGCTTCCCCTGATGATCTGTTTTATCCTGCTGCTGGTAACAGAAAGATATACCTATGGAATCAATAGTATCAAAGTAGCTGCTTTCCCTCTGGAAAACCGCCTACCCTGTATATTCATTCCTCATCCGGTTCTGCTCTTAAAACGCCATCGCACCTGTAATCGCTACGGACACACGCTCGGAATTCCCATTCGCTGCTGATTGTGCTCAGCTTACTCCTGTTTATTCATACTGTCCGCCGATAGGGCTTACGTTTTCTTCTCATCTATACTCTTCTCTACTCAATTGCATCTCATCTCAATACACGGCTCATACTGCTTATTAATCTTGTTGTATACTATACTTCATAACAGGCATCTAACGCAACCCTTACAGTGAAAAACATTATTCGACGCTTTAAAGCAGCAAAAGGAAAGGCATCATGATGCCTTTCCTTTTGCATGGTAGCAGAGGGGATTATTCTGATTAATATTCCACCAATCCTGCTGATTTTATTATAAAAATATAAATTGCAACTGCAGCGATCAGGATGTAGCCAGGTCGGGACGAAGCCGTTTGGCTTCATTCAGGTAGACATGGCGAATCTCCTGCTGGGTCTTCGTCGTATTGATATGCAGCATTAACCGGATACACAGTGGCAGACTCCCCTGAACAGGCACTTCCAGTGCACACATCAGCGGAACCATATTCCAGCCCTCCATCTCGCGAATAGCCAGAGCCGGGAAAACAGCATCCAGATCCGGTGTCATCGTAATCCAGATACTGCTGATATCTTCCGGTTCGAATTCATTACGATCCACAATCTCCTGTAGCAGGGCCAGTGTCTCATCCAGAATCTCCTGGCGGTCGTTGCGGGTTACAGTTGTGGCTCCGCGAATACCTCTTACATACATGCTCTTACACCTCTTTCTTTAAAAGCTCAACCGTTCGGCGTACCAGATCATAATCGACATTGCGATTAATTTCTGCTTTGCCAATTTCCAGTGGTACAACAAAAGTCATCTGCCCTTCCTGGAACTTCTTGTCATGCATCATGGCACTCATAATCCGGTCTACACTCAGATGTTCAGGCAGAATAGTAGGCAGTCCGAGCGATTGCAGCATTTCGCGGGTTGTATCTACCAGACCCGGTTCTGCACCCAGTGCTTCCCCGATCAGAGCCGAACCCACCATGCCGATCGAAATGGCTTCGCCGTGAATAATCTCGCCATAGCCAGCTACTGCCTCGATGGCATGACCAATTGTATGACCCAGATTGAGAATAGCACGCAGATCATTTTCCCGCTCATCTTTGGATACTATTGCAGCTTTGATTGAGCAGCCTTTTTCCAGACCATATCCCATTGCCTGGATATCCACCGATTTGAGCTCGTCTGCATGTTCCAGACACCAGTAGGCAAATTCGCGATCCCAGATCAGTCCATGCTTCACCATCTCGGCCAGTCCTGCATATACTTCGCGTACCGGAAGAGTCTTGAGCGCGGACAGATCGTATAATACCAGCTCCGGTTGATGGAAAACACCAATCATATTTTTGGCAAGCGGATGGTTAATTCCAACCTTGCCGCCTACACTGCTGTCATGTGCCAGTACGGTAGTAGGCATCTGTACAAAACGAATACCTCTCATATACGTACCTGCTACAAAACCGGCCAGATCACCCACTACGCCACCGCCAAGAGCGATAACAGCAGATTTACGATCCAGACCGCCTTCGATCGCCTTGGTCATAATAGCTTCAAAAACAGACAGCGACTTGGATGTCTCGCCTGAGCCTACAATAGCGGTCACTACCTTGAATCCGGAAGCAGTCAGCGACTGCTCCAGAATACCAAGATAAGGATCGGCTACCTTTTCATCCGTAACAATCAGCAGCGGACTCTGCTTGGATAACTGATGCTTCTCCAGATAACTGCCGGCCTGCTGCAGCAGACCTTCACCAATATAAATGGGATAGGAACGTTCGCCAAGTTGAACGTCGACTGTCCGAATATCAGTCATTAGTATTCATCCACCTGTGCCTGGTAATTTTCCAGGTTTTTGCGAATCTCGGTCATAGAATCACCACCGAATTTTTCCAGGAAAGCCTTGGCTACTTCCCAGGCGACCACACTCTCCATCACAACGCTGGCAGCCGGAACCGCACATGCATCCGAGCGCTCTACCTGAGCGGTGAATGGTTCTTTCGTATCGATATCTACGCTTTGCAGCGGCTTGTACAGTGTCGGGATTGGCTTCATAACGCCGCGTACGACGATTGGCATACCATTTGTCATACCACCTTCGAATCCGCCCAGACGATTGGTTGCACGATGGTAACCCTGTTCCTCATTGTACAGAATCTCGTCATGTACCTGGGAACCGCGAATATGTCCTGCTTCGAATCCAATACCAATTTCCACGCCTTTGAAGGCATTGATAGACATAACAGCCTGCGCAATACGTGCATCCAGCTTGCGGTCATACTGTACATAGCTGCCCAGTCCAACCGGAACGCCTTCAATGATACATTCCACGATACCACCGATCGAATCGCCTTCTTTTTTGATTTGATCGATATAGGCTTCCATTTTCTGTTCGGTTTCTTTGTCAACAACACGTACGGAAGATTCTTCGGTACGGGCAACCAGCTCATCGAGCGGCAGATTATTCGGTGGTGCTTCGATCTCACCGATCCGGATAACCTGTCCACCGACTTTGATGCCAAACGATGCCAGGAATTGACGGGCAACAGCACCTACGGCTACACGAATAGCAGTCTCACGCGCACTGGAGCGTTCCAGTACATTACGCAGATCTTTATGATTATATTTGAGTCCGCCATTCAGATCGGCATGACCAGGACGCGGACGATGGACACGGCGTTTCTCTTCATCCGTTCCTTCCATCGGCTCAATATTCATAATCTTGGTCCAGTGCTTCCAATCATTATTGGCAACGACCAGAGCAACCGGCGCGCCTGTTGTATATCCGTGACGAACACCACCTACGATATCCGCTGTATCTTTTTCAATTTGCATCCGGCGGCCGCGACCATATCCTTTTTGACGACGGGCCAGTTGGAAATTCAATTCTTCAAAATCAAGCTGCAGCTCACTTGGCAGCCCTTCAATAATCGCAGTTAGCTGGGGTCCGTGAGTCTCCCCTGCTGTTAAGTAACGTATACTCATTTTGCGTTCCCCCTTTAAACTGTTAAACTGTGCATCGCTAAAATCCGTAATTACCTTTGCTTATTATAGTACAGCCTTCATCCATTTGACAAGGAACGTCAAACATTGCATTTCCGTATCGAAACCACCTGATTTCCATGTGGATATAACAAAAACACGCCGTCTGCTGCCGGAGCAGAACAGACTGCGTGTCTATGATTATTGTATCTATCCAATCTTTCCGTTCAGGAGGACCACTCCTAATCCTGTCCCCTGATTTGTTGCTTGTATCTATTATCTTGAAATTTTAAGTAAGTCACCGTTTTGATACTGTTTGTCTGACCGGACAAATCTATGAAGATCGGTCCGGCTTACTGCGACTGTTCCGTATCAATTCCCCCATGCAACTACTTTCGTTCTTGATCTACAGCTGCGATCAGCCGTTTTTGTGATAGAAGAACGTCTCAGATGAATCAAAGCCGTATTGTGCCGGAGAGAAAATCTGCTCCGTACTGCCTACAAACAATACGCCACCCGGACGCAGACTGGCTGCAAACTTGTGGTACAGCATACTTTTGGCTTCTTCAGTAAAATAAATCATGACATTACGGCATACAATCAGGTCATATCCGGTTTCAAACGTATCTGTCAACAGATTGCCTTTGCGGAATTGTACCGCCTTTTTGAGATTATCATTTACAGCAAACATATGACCATTCGGTGTAAAATGACGTTTAGCAACATCGGTCGGTACATCTTTGAGAGAGCGCTCCAGATAAAGTCCTTTTTTGGCTTTTTCCAGTGCACCATCATCAATATCTGTAGCATGCAAAGTTGTTGAGGACAGAATATTTTTATCGGCCAAAATCGTAGCGATTGTATAAGGCTCTTCCCCTGTAGAGCAGGCAGCGCTCCATACTTTCAGGTTTTTCCCACTCTTCTGCAGCTGCGGCAAAATGCTATCGCGCAGTACTTCCCAGCGGTTCGGGTTACGCCAGAATTCGGACACGTTAATGGTCATCCGATCAAGGAACTCATAAAACAATGATTTATCCTTGAGCATAGCCTCAAAGAATGCAGAGAATGTGGTAAAACCGTTTTTGGAACGCAGTGTTGTCAATCTGCGCTTCATTTGAGCTTCTTTATACTGTGCTAGGTCAATGCCCGTACTATCTTTCACTTTTTTGATGAAACCTGTATAGTCCGAGTCTGGTTGAACGGCATCATTTGTAAGCATGGCATCACGTCCTTAAGTTCATAATGAGTGTAGTCCATGCGGGGGTATGTTTAGAGCCAGACGGAAATATTTTTCTCGTAAACGCTTAATTCGTCTGGAGTAAAAAAGTTCGCGATCTCTCGTTCTGCACTTTCAGGCGCATCGGAGCCATGAATCAGATTGAAAGGAGTGTGGGCAGCGAAATCCCCACGGATTGTACCAGGCAATGCTTCGGTAACTTTGGTCTTGCCCATCAGTGTACGGGATAATGTGATGACATCGTCACCTTCCCATACCATGGCAAACACCGGTCCCGAAGTAATGAAGTCAATGAGTTCTCCGTAGAACACTTTACCTTCATGTTCGGCATAATGCCGTTTGGCCTGTTCTTCCGTCGGAATAAGAAACTTGCCTCCGATCAATTTGAATCCTTTGTCTTCGAAGCGGCTGATAATGCGTCCCATTAACCCCCGCTGTACTCCATCAGGTTTAATCATCAAAAATGTGCGTTCCATTGATTCACTCTCCTGTTATCTACAAAGTGATCTGCTATCGGAGCAATTTCAAGATGCCCACTTGTGTATTCTAACAGAAAGTGTGAATTACAGAAAGAAACACCATCATATACGTTTCCGACATTTTTTGATAAAATATGCCCTTTTTAGAGTACATTACTCGTTATGCGCCTGATTTCCGACAAGCAACCAGCCTTTGATGCGGTTAGCGGAAAGCCATTCACATACTTCGTAACTTATATATCGACCGGAGGGGGCTTCTCTGTTAGTTCTTGTCGAGAAATGTTTTGAAATTATCGTTATTAATGGGAACGCTTAGCAACAAAATGAGCAATTTCTTGCAAATGTTTCTGTGTTTTACCGGATGGAAGCTGCTGCAGAGCATCCATCGCCTTTTGAATATAACGATCTGCGAGGGCTTCTGCCTGCTCGATTCCCTGACTGCCGCGTACCATTTGTACGGCTTGTTTTACATCGGTTTCTCCATTGGCTTGATGAATCCGGTTAATCTCGGCAAGCAGTGGCTCCCGAAGAGAATCCTGCTGCAGGGCATACAGTACCGGCAGCGTAATATTGCCTTGACGAAGATCGCTGCCCGGAGGTTTACCAATTTGCTTTTCTGTACCGCATAGATCTAGCACATCATCACGAATCTGAAAAGCCATGCCTACATTGTAGCCGTAACGATACAGCTGACGTGTCACTTCACGCGGTGCGTCGGCAGCCAATCCACCCAGCTGGCAGCTGATTGCGATCAGCAATGCCGTTTTGCGGCGAATCCGCAGCAGATAGCGGCGTATGGTCTGATCCGTATTAAAGAAGTCCCGGATCTGTTCCATCTCACCGATCGACATCTGTACCATTGCTTTGGCAAGTACGCGATGAATTTCCGGATTTTCCAGCCTGGCGACAATAACGAGCGCTTTGGCATAAATATAGTCACCGGTATACATGGCAATCCGGTTATCCCATTTGGACTTTACTGTCAGCTGTCCGCGGCGGGTCTCTGCATCGTCAATAACATCATCATGTACCAGGGAAGCCATATGAATCAGCTCAAGCGGCACTGCTACATTGCTGAGACGTTCCAAATCGTAATTACCGTATTTACCTGCAAGCAGCACAAAAGCGGGACGAAGCCGCTTTCCTCCCGCTTTCAACAGATGAAGTGAAGTTTCGTTAAGCAGCGCGTGCTCGGTATCAATGCTGCGGCTGAGCTCACGTTCGATTACGTTCATATCTTTTTTTAGTGTCCCGAAAATGTCCAGTAGTTTCATTCGTTCACCCGTGTCATCATATTGTCAGTCCATAATTCCATATTTACTTTATGATCCAGCAGACCCAGCTCATGGGCATATTGAAAATACAGAGCAAGCCCCTGCTGTTCCTTTTCTCCAAAATCATACCATAACTGCCGGAAATAATGCTCCCAGTATTCATGACTGCCGCCCATTTTCTGGCGCGCTTCATGAATTACCGGATTCAGATCAGCCACACTGCGCTGCTTACTGGCCCGCAGCTGCTCACCAATTTCGGTTACAAGGTCCGGATATACAGCTGCAAACTGCTTATTTACGGCCCATACCGCAAAGGTCATGCTAAGACCTGTCCACTGCTTCCATTCCAGACCCAGATCGGTAACGATATAGCCTGTGTCACGCTGCGATGCCGCAATCGCATGATCGCCGATTAGCAGAGCTGCATCACAATGCTCCATCATCCGGTCTAATTCAGGATCCATAGATACATATTCCGGTTTGTGTCCATATCGTTTGTCCAGGATGATTTTGAGCAGATTAACAGAAGTAGCAGAAGTATTTGTCAGCGCGATCGTTCCACTTCCCAGCTCCGCTAACGGCTTTCTGGAAAACAGAAGAATCGATCCGACCGCATTCTTGGCACTCACCGACAAATCGGGCAGCAGCCAGAAATCGTCAGAACGTGTTCCATACGCAAAAGCAGATACCGGAGTAACAAATAATCGATCTTCCAGCAGTCCACGATTCAGATTAGCTGGAAGATCGCTGTGTATAACCGCCGGTACAGACAACTGTGCCGGATCAAAGTTCTGATAAATAGGCCAATCATTCGTATACTCAATTTTACCGATTTTGATCGGCAATTCAAATTCACTCACTGTTATTCCCCCATCGTTCAAATAAATGATGCTCAATATCCAGAATATCGAGCACTTTGCCAACTACAAAGTCGACAGCATCTTCCAGTGTCTGAGGGCGATAATAAAAAGCCGGCATCGCCGGAATGATACTGACTCCCATACGAGCCAGCTTAAGCATATTTTCCAGGTGAATCGCATGCAAAGGTGTTTCTCTTGGAACTATAACCAGTTTCCGTTCTTCTTTAATCATCACATCTGCTGCACGGGTCATCAGATTGGCGGAAGTGCCTCCTGCAATGTTCGCCAGGGTCCCCATAGAGCAGGGAATAATGATCATGGCTTTCACCCGAAATGAACCACTTGCAATTGATGCTCCAATATCCGAAAAAGAATGATATACCAGCTTGCCCGGCAGGGAACCGAAATGCCCACTAAGCATTTCTTCCCTGCCGGAAGCAGTCCAGTCCAGTTCTTCTTTGAGCACTCTCCACCCGGCATTGGAAATCACCAGGTGGACACTGTAGCCCATAGATAACAGTATCTCAGTCAGACGAACACCATACACAGAACCACTGGCTCCGGTAATGCCAATCACATAACGCTTGCCGGCATGATCGGGATGATAGCCGGAAGGAAACGAAGCGACAGACTCGGACGGTGTATGTTCCGGATGGTTTACCACCATTGCTTAACCGCCAGATCTACCAGGGTAAAGACAAACATAATAATACTGAGCGCTCCATTCATCGTAAAGAAAGCAGTCTGCAGACGACTCAGATCTTTTGGTGTAACAATGTAATGCTCATAGAACAAAATAGCACAGGCGATAATGACACCAGCGATGTACCACCAGCCCAAATCGGTAATAAACAGTAGACTGATCAGTCCCGCAGCTGTAATTACATGGAATCCCTGTGCAATTTTCAGAGCACGCGGAATACCAAAGCGGCTTGGAATCGAATGCAGGCCTTCCTTGCGGTCGAACTCTGCATCATCACAGGCATAGATCACATCAAATCCGGCTGTCCAGAATGTAATCGCAATATAGAATACAATAGCTGCCCAGTCGATTCGGCCAGCGACTGCTACCCATCCGCCCAGCGGCGCAAGCGCAATCGTCATTCCGAGTACAACATGGCACAGCCAGGTAAATCGTTTGGTAAAGGAATAAATAATCAGCATAAATAGCGCAATCGGCAGCAGCTTGAATGCCAGCGGTGATAGCTGTGTAACCGCCCAGAAAAAGACAACAAGCGAAATCACAATAAAGATAATTACCTCACCGGAACGAAGCAGTCCGGCAGGAATCGCCCGCATCATCGTACGTGGATTTTTACCATCAAATGTACGGTCAATCAGACGGTTCAATCCCATCGCTGCACTGCGTGCACCAACCATGGCAACCAGAATCCATACGATCTGCTGCCAGGTCGGCAGATGACCATAGACTACATAGGATCCCAGCATCGCACCCATAAAGGCAAACGGCAGGGCAAACAAAGTATGCTCAATTTTAATCATTTCCAAAAATATCTTAATCTTTTTAAACATCCTACTTCTCCTTGATCCCAATATGAAGTGCTGCAATTCCACCGGTCAGCGGATAAGCCTGTACCTGCTGCAGTCCGATACTACGGAATACACCAGCCAGCTCCTCACGTCCAGGGAAAGCTTTGAGCGAATCCGGCAGCCATTTGTATTGTTCATAACGCTTGGCGACCAGTTTGCCCATCAGCGGCAGCAAATTCTGAAAATAAAAATAATAAACGCCTTTAAATGGCTGCCAGGTCGGCTTGGATAATTCCAGACATACCACCATACCACCAGGCTTAACGACCCGTTTCATTTCTTTGAGTGTCTTCTCCAGATCCGGCACATTACGCAGTCCGAATCCAATTGTCACATAGTCAAAAGAATTGTCTGCAAATGGTAGATCCATGGCATTGCCCTGGGTAAGCGTAATATTGTCGCTCCATCCATCACGGTCAATTTTCTTCTGACCGACCTGCAGCATATTCGGGCTAAAGTCCAGTCCACATACCTGACCGGTACCGCTGGCTTCTGCCAGACTGAGTGTCCAGTCACATGTACCACAGCATACGTCAAGAGCCGTATCGCCAGGTTGAACATTCATTTTTTTCATGGTGAATTTACGCCATGTCTTGTGCATGCGGAAGCTCAGCACATCATTCATCATATCGTACTGGGGCGCAATCGATTCAAAAACCGACTGGACAAATTGTTCCTTCGGCTTGGCACTTTCCGGTTTGTTCATAGTCATACCACCTCTTCTGAATTACTTGAATTATGCGGTTAGCGCAGAGTGGCATATACTTCCATCAATGGAGAAATATCCGCACTTAGACGCTCATAGCCCGGCTGCTGCAGACGCGATTCAATGACTGACAGCGATTGTTCCAGCAGTTGGCTGATCTGTCCTGCTGTCTCATACTGCTCATACCACTGCTGCCAGCGCGGACTTTCTACCGGCTCTGTCATCATCGCTGTCTGATCCTGTGGTTCTGCTTGCTCTAGTGCATAATACAGACTGTAATGTCCAAATGGACGCTGCTGCAGGGAAGCCTGTTTCAGCTGCAGATCTTCGGCCAGTACTTCACAGCGGCTGAATGAATACAACATTTCTTCCCAGAGCTCTGCGCGGTCTGCCGGAAGATAGGCTGTAAATGAAAGAAACAGCTGCATCTTCAGCTGTGTAATTGCCTCGATATATTGTTCGGAAGTAAGTGTCGTTTTTTGAACTTGCTGATACAAATTCATTTTGAGACGGTTATTCTCGCAGATGGCTTCACTGAGCCTGGATACCATCTGAATCTCGCCTGCTTTGGCCAGCAGCTCGTAAAAGCGGCTACTAAAATAATCGCCTGCCAGTACATTCAGCTGACGGGAACGCATCTTGGACTCCTCCTGGTGCAGTGGAGAGGTATCAATCCGGTCATGTGTATCCAGCGCCATCTGTACCAATCCTGTAACAAGGGAAAACAAGCGCCCTCTCTCCGTTGCCTGCTCCGTATCTGCAGCTTCATTTAGAAAAGCCAGCAACAGACGGGCTCTGGTATCCGGAAATTCGGGAATAGCGGTATGCTCTTGAATCATATCGTAGTCTGTATATTTTTGGGATGTTTCCAATAAGCGATACGGTTTCATCTCAGCCTCCATGCCTTTGTGGGCAAGTCTATATTTTCACAAACTATAATGTTTTAGATTTAAACATTTCAGTTCATTATAACATATGTTTTTTCGACAAGACAGGGCAAGTGAACATTTGTAAGTTGACCATTATCCGGCTCGCAAAACAATAAAATACTGGCTCCCTTTATTAAGTCCAGCTTAATAAGTAGGGAAGCCAGTATGGATGCTGCAGACTGCAAATGTATGAGATTGCAATCATATCAATCTTCCGTTTTAACGGTACCGTGTTTGGTGTGCACTTCAGCGTCGCCCCTGATTTTGATTGCCGACGTATTCTCGGTAAACTGTACAATCAGCAGCTCGCCTTTGTCCAGCTTCTCTGTATGATGAAAACGAGTATCCCGGCCGCGTGTCAGACCGATGACCTGTACTCCATTTTCTTTGGCTTTGATAACTACATAATCACCGTTAACAATTCCGTCTTTGGATGGTTCCATTTTGGCCTCCTTCTGCTTTTGGCAGTTGTCCGATCAAGTAGTCAGACAGATGCGGAAAGGACCGTGAACATGAAGATCACGGTCCTTTCCTGAACATGGAATATGTACAGCTTATTTAATTCCATCTTTCAGTGCTTTACCTGGCTTGAAAGCCGGGATTTTGCTAGCTGGGATTTCCATTTGCTCCCCAGTTTGCGGATTACGTCCCATACGTGCGGAACGCTCACGAACTTCGAAGTTACCAAATCCAACCAGTTGGACTTTATCGCCACTTTGCAGGGCGCTGGAGATTGCTTCGAAAACAGCGTCAACTGCTTTTGTTGCATCTTTCTTCTGCAGTTCTGTTTTTTCAACAACCTGTGCGATCAGATCAGTTTTGTTCATGTGTATTCACCTCCTAATGCAAATATAAGCTCTCCACTTGCTACTTTGGTTTTCGAATAAACGAAAATATAGGTAAACGCCGCGGAATTTTCGGAATATGGACTGTGCCAGCTATCGCCGGGACACAGAACACACCTATAGTAATACAGCTATCCTTTAATTTCAAGCGTTTTGCACTTTTTTATCTGATATCGCTGACCTGCCAAGCATTACCAGTCACTCAAATCGTCATTTTGCTGCTCCATCTGTTTGCGGATCGCTGCTTTGAGACGATCCTCGGGAACATGGACGACAGAATCACCGATAACCCGGGCCTGACAGCCAAGACGAATATGCTCTTGCAATGAAAGTCCCAGCTTACGCGTCTCGGCCGCTCCTGGTGCAGAAAGAGCAAGTTCTCCCAAAGGCTGTTCTTCCGGCCGTACCACAACCTTGCACATTAGACAGGCTGCTCTGCCATCACAACGTACCGGAAGATGCACCCCCGCCCGTCTGGCCGCAGCCAGAAGCGTTGTTCCTTCCGGTACCTGCACCGATTTGCCTGCAGGCCTAAAATCTACACGGCATTGCTGTTTTCCGGACAAGAGGATTCCTCCTTTGGGTTGTTGATGTTATAATTGTCTGTTTAATTATCGATCCCGGTCAGTTTGTAAATACGCTGAATCATCTGTGGATGAAAACCATTGGCAGCAATAATTTGTTTGACCAGTTCGCGATGATGCTTGGGCTCGGCCGCCATATGTTCTGCAATCCGCTCATAACGATCCCTGCGGTCCCTCAGCAGGTTAAATATCAACTCATGTGCCAACGGCATAAGAGCCAGTGAACAGCCGTTCAGCGCTACTACAGGAGCATGATTATACAGATTTCTATCAATATGTACCCGGTAATAGGATTCACGTGCACGAACTTCAAACTCTCCGACCAATTCCACTTTGTAATCCCCGGCCTGATAATGACTCAGGATAGAGCGATACATTCTGGTTTCATTCTGTTCCGGTCCGTCCAGTACAACAGCATGAGCCTGCAGCTGTTTATGCAGCAGATTCACTGCGTCTCCATCTGCATACAGATCGATGTCCCGTGGCGCTTCCTCAAGCGGGATTCCCTGCAACAACAGACCGCAGCTTCCGCCCAGCAGCCAATGTGTATGCTCCCCCTCATGTTCTGGAGCGAGCCAACTGGCCAGATCGATCAGTGACTGCTTGAGCTGCGGATGTGATTGCACATATTGTTCAGGATTATACATTTACAAATATGCCCCCTCTGCATTCAGACCTGTACAAAAAGAACGATAGGATTCTCCTTCGTTCTCTGTACGTTTGACTCCAAATCCAATCAGGAATGCCACTGCTGCCAGATTTCCAGCTTCATGGACTCCATCTCGTTTTTGGGATCTCTTCCCATCAAAGCTTCTACAGCTTCGCGCGGGTCGCTCTTTTCAAACAAAACACGATATAGCTGCTCGGCAATCGGCATCTGCACATCATATTTACGGGACATGTCATGCGCCGCCTGTGTCGTACGTATGCCTTCCACAACCATATTCATGGAATTCATCACTTCATCCAGCGATTTCCCCTGACCCAGCATATAGCCTGCTCTCCAGTTACGGCTATGACGACTGGTACCGGTAACCATAAGATCTCCGATTCCTGCAAGTCCGGCAAAGGTCAGTGGATTGGCTCCCATTTCACTTCCGACCCGGACCATCTCGGCAATCCCCCGTGTAAGTAGCGCCGCTTTGGCATTATCACCATACCCCAGTCCATCGGACATTCCTGCGCCAAGCGCAATAATGTTCTTGAGTGCACCAGCCAGTTCTACACCAATCATATCCAGATTCGTATAGACTCTAAAATATTCCTCGTTCATAAACAGCGTCTGTGCCGCAGCCGCAGCTCTCTCATTACGGGAAGCCACTACCACGGTTGTTGGCATACGCTTTACAACTTCTTCGGCATGGCTTGGACCCGAGAGCACGACAATATTTGATTCTTTGGCACCCAGTTCCTCACTGATTACGGTAGACATCCGTTTGAGTGATTCGGTCTCGAACCCTTTGGTTGCATGAACACAGAGCATATCTTCATGATAATATGGTTTGAGCTGACGGCAGACTTCACGCATCGCCTTGGAAGGAGCTACGATAATGACTGCCTGGGTATCCTGCATAGCTTCCGCAAGACTCGATGTTGCCGTTATATTCGCTGGCAGCATGGCTTCCGGCAGATATTTGCGATTGGTATGGTGCTCATTGATCTCACTGGCCTGTTCATCACTGCGTGTCCACAAGGATACGCGGAATCCATTGTCCGCCAGAACACAGGCGAGTGCTGTTCCCCAGCTTCCTGCTACCAGAACCGTTACCTTATCAGACAACTTCGCTTCCTCCCTTGCCCGCTTTTGCTCCGATTTTGTTTTCTGTACCTTTAAAAATACGAGAAAGATTCGCCCGATGACGCCAAACAGCCAGCGCCCAGATAATCACACTTACCGTTACAATAGGGGCAGAATACCCCAGGAACAGCAGAATCACCGGAGTCAGTGTAACAAAAATCAGAGAGCCCAGCGATACATAGCGTGTAAGCACGATTGCCAGAATCGCAAACACACCAGCAGAGAGTGAAGGCAGCAGACCAAGTGTAGCCAGTACACCGATCGTAGTAGCAATTCCTTTGCCTCCGCGGAAACGGAAATAGATTGGCCAGTTATGACCGAGAATTGCTGCTATTCCGCATAATGCCGGAACCCAATACGTCGGAGAAGAAGACAGCCATACGCCTAGCCAGACTGCTCCTACACCTTTGAGTGCATCCAGCAGTAGCACGGTAATGGCCGGACCTTTCCCGAGTACACGAAGTGTGTTCGTTGCTCCGGCATTACCGCTGCCATGATCACGAATATCGATTCCTTTCATGCCTTTGGCAATCAGTACACTAAAACTGATGGAACCGAGAAGATAACTCACTATGATGGCTAAAACCGATACAATCACAAGCTTCTCTCCTTAATCGTCCGATGATTTGCGACGTGTAAAGATACGGATCGGCGTTCCTACGAAATCAAAAGCGGCACGGATTTTATTTTCCAAATAACGTTCATAGGAAAAGTGCATCATTTCCGGCTCATTTACAAATACGATAATCGTAGGTGGTTTCACCGCTACCTGGGTAACATAGTTAATCCGTAGACGCTTACCTTTATCTGTCGGTGGCGGATTGATTGCAATCGCATCCGAAATAACATCATTCAGCAAATGCGTAGGGATACGCAGGGAATGCTGCTCGGCTACCTGCTGCACAACAGGCAGAAGTTTGTGAATACGCTGTTTGGTCAGTGCCGACAGGAATACAACCGGCGCATATTGCATAAACAGGAAGTGATCACGAATGTTATTCTCAAAGTGCTGCATGGTTTTGTCATCTTTTTCGACAACATCCCATTTGTTGACTACAATAATACCTGCTTTACCCGCTTCGTGGGCATAGCCGGCTACGTGTTTATCCTGGTCAATAATGCCTTCTTCACCGTTAATAACAAGCAATACCACGTCCGCACGTTCAATTGCTTTCATGGCACGCATAACGCTGTATTTCTCAGTATTTTCATAGACTTTACCACGTTTACGCATACCTGCAGTGTCAATCAATACGTAACGCTGCCCATCACGTTCAAACGGAGTATCGATAGCATCACGTGTTGTACCCGCTACATCGCTGACAATAACACGCTCTTCGCCAAGAATCGCATTAACCAGCGAGGATTTACCTACATTTGGACGGCCGATCAGAGCTACGCGAATAACATCTTCGCCATACTGATCGTCTTCCAGATCCGGCAGATTCTCGACGATCGCATCCATCAGATCTCCCATACCGCTACCATGGCTACCAGAGATACCAATCGGATCTCCAAAGCCAACATTGTAAAATTCATAAATATCGTCCATGCGATTCATGTTATCCACTTTGTTGACAGCTACGATAACCGGCTTGCGGGAGCGGTACAGAATCTGTGCCACTTCTTCATCAGACTGGGTCAGGCCACTTTTAACGTCACACATAAATACGATCACATCGGCTTCGGCGATAGCGAGCTCTGCCTGCATCCGGATCGATTTGAGCATCATATCTTCGCCATCCAATTCAATACCACCGGTATCAATAACACTGAAAGGCTTGCCATTCCACTCTGAAGTTCCATATATCCGGTCACGGGTTACACCCGGTCGGTCTTCTACAATTGCCAACCGGTCACCGATCATCCGGTTAAATACCGTTGACTTGCCCACATTTGGGCGTCCAACGATTGCTACTACGGGTCTTGCCATAGGTTTTTGCCTCCTGTTCTATCTTTCCGTTAATCATCATAGCAAAAAACGATTGCCTTGGCTAACATTATGACGAATTTAACGTTAATAAAAAGAAATAATCGGCGAACCCATTACGGATTCGCCGATTATCTGGTGCGCTTAGCCGATAAATCCTCCGCAATCATCTGGTGGACTGTACGGGTTAAGCCCTGGAATGTATATGCTGGTAAAGTGAATATTGCAGTGTGATTTCTTGCTTGCAAGCAGTACCGTCTGTTCTAACTTTTAGCTATGAATTCTCTTACTTAGCAGCAGGAAACTTTCATTTTCTACTGCTTTAAGAGAGGAGTGGATTGAAGTTATTGTAGTTGGTATTGGTCATGCGTCTAAACGGCATTGAAACGTTGCCGTTTAGGGAGCAAGGAAATCACTTGCTTCTAATCACTTAAATTTGCTTAATTTATCGCCGAAGAGGTCGCCCAGTGTTACGTTCATACCTTGATTGCTCAGGGAAACGTTAGGGTTGTTCAGCTCTTCCTGTTTTGGAGCACGGCTACCTTTGTTGCTGTTTTCTCTAGGCGCTTTTGGCTCATCTGCAGGAGCTTCTTCGGTTTCTTTGATGCTCAGGCTAACGCGTTTTTCGCTAGGATTTACATCCAGTACTTTTACGGAAACGGTTTGGCCTTCTTCCAGTACTTCTTGCGGAGTACCGATGTGTTTGTGGGAGATTTGGGAAATGTGTACCAGACCTTCCACACCTGGAGCGATTTCAACGAATGCGCCGAAGTTTACCAAACGTTTTACTTCGCCGGATACTACATCGCCAGTATGGAATTTGTCTGCTGCAGTCTCCCAAGGACCTGGTTGAGCTGCTTTGATACTGAGGCTGATTTTGCCTTTTTCAGGATCAACGCGTAGTACTTTTACTTTTACTTCGTCGCCTTCGGACAGTACGTCAGCTGGCTTGTCTACATGTGTCCAAGCGATCTCGGATACGTGTACCAGACCATCTACGCCGCCTACATCAACGAATGCACCGAATTGAGTCAGACGCTGTACAGTACCTGTCAGCTCCTGGCCTTCTTGCAGGCTTTCCATGATTTTGTGCTTGTTGGACTCATATTCTGCTTCCAGCACATCTTTTTGGGACAGGATTACTTTGTTGTTTTCGCGGTCCAGTTCTTTTACTTTAACGCGAAGTGTACGACCTTTGTAATCGCTGAAATCTTCTACGAAATGACGTTCTACCATAGATGCAGGGATAAATCCGCGTGCGCCCACGTCAGCTACCAGTCCGCCTTTTACAACATCGGATACTGCAACTTCGAATACTTCACCGGACTCAAAACGCTGTTCCAGTGTTTCCCATGCGTTTTCACTGTCGATCGCACGCTTGGACAGAACGAGAGTTTCTTTCTCGTCATTGATGCTTACAACTTTGCATTCCACTTCCTGGCCCACTTCTACAGCTTCAGAAGCGCTGTCTACGTGTACTGAAGAAAGTTCACGGACTGGAATAACGCCGTCATATTTATATCCAATACTTACATAAGCTTGATTATCATCAATTTTGACGATTGTTCCTGTGACTGTGTCACCTTTGTTCAGGGAGACGAACTGATCAAGCGCCTCCTGGTTTGTAACTTCGGTAGTTTCTTGGTTATTATTTTCTTCCGACATGTCAATACCCTCCTCGATTCAAATCCCATTTATTTAAACTCGCATTAAAGCTGAGTTCAAAACACATTTATTGATTTTCACGGATAATTTTATGGATAGCTTCCATAATTTTCTCCGTTGCTTCCTCGGCCGTACCAATTGCATCCTTGCCTTTGTAAGCAGAAAGATCAACCGGTGGACCATACACAACCTTAGTTGTACGAAAAAGCTTATAATTCCCGATAATTGCAGCCGGAATTACTGCAGCATCACTCCGTAATGCAAAAGTTGCAGCACCACGCTTGGCGACTGCCGCCTGAGAATTACGCGTACCTTCAGGGAAAATACCCATTATACCGCCTTCACGCAGAATAGTGAGTGCAGTACGGATCGATTCTTTGCTGATGCCTCCCCGTTTAACCGGAAAAGCACCCAATCTTGCAATAATCGGTCCCAGTACAGGAGCATGAAACAGCTCTTCCTTGGCCATAAAACGAACCTGGCGCTTAATCAGGATACCTACCATTGGTGGATCAAGATTACTGATGTGGTTGGAACAGAGCAGTACGCCGCCTTCTTGCGGGATATGCTCCAATCCTTCCGCTTTGATACGGAACAGAATTCGGTAGAAAAAGCGTATAAGAGCGCGAATGAATCGATAGAACATCAATCAGACTCTCCCTGCCATTGTAGTATGGGCCAGCATCAGAATATGATCGGATACTTGTTCGATGGACATCGATGTTGTATCGAGTACCATAGCATCCTCTGCACATACCAGCGGGGAAAACTCACGCTGTTCATCCAGCTGATCCCGTTCTGCAATTTCGCGTTCAAGCTGCTCGAGGGTAATTCCCTCAGAAGCATCCATCTCTGCATATCTGCGTCTGGCGCGCTCCTGCACAGTTGCAGTCATAAAGATCTTCAACTCTGCATCAGGAAGCACATGAGTACCGATATCGCGTCCATCCATCACAACGCCTTTACGCAAAGCCATTTGCCGCTGTAAAGACGATAGCTTTACTCTCAGCCCCTCGATTTGCGCATATCGTGACACAATCCGGTTCACGGTCAGACTACGAATATCTGCAGTTACATCCGCTCCATTAGCCAGGACCTTCTGCCCCTGTTCATCAGGTATTAATTCAATCACCAGATTCTGTGCTTCTTGAAGCACTTTTTCGGCATTTTCAGGTTCAATATTTAATTGAAGCATATGCCATGTGACGGCGCGGTACATTGCTCCTGAATCGACATATACATAGCCGAGTCGCTTGGCGACCATACGGGCAATTGTACTTTTCCCTGCGCCGGCAGGTCCATCAATCGCAATGTTGATTTTCCCGTTATGTTCTAACTTTTGGCGTTCCAACCGGGAACTCCCCCTCAATCATCATACTCCAACTCAATAAAAAAGCAGGCATTGCCTGCGTCAAGCAAATTATAACACAGTCCCCTAGAACATGCAAAATCGCACAGTCACTTATAAACTTTATAAATCGAACGATTGTTTAAATCAATAACGAATTAATTTTCACAGGATTGAATCCGTATAATTCGTTATATCCTGTCCTGTATTCCCTCTCTCTGACCTCGTCAGGCTGGTCCGTGATTATCCGGCTCTTATTGGAATATGTGGAAACAAACCATTTTTGATATGAACAAACAGCTAATATTTCAACCGATTGCTCGATTCGATATTATATCCAGGTCGTTTTTATAAGTTATTGCGCTTGTACTTGTGAAGGCTTAACACACCAAGCACTATTTTCATCCACAAAAAAACAAAGCCTGCATACCGGCTTTATTCTCCGGTTGCAGACTTATCATTTTATCCCGATATTACGTATTCATTTCTTCTTCCCTTTTGACAAAGCGGAAAGGAGAGCGATTATTAGCACGTGCAATCTTGATCATACCGCCATACCACAGGAACAACATTAAAGGTACTATGTACCATAGCCAGTTCTGGGTAACCGTCTGCAAGATAAAGTCATATACGCCATGCCAGAACAACGGCAGAATCAGTGCACATACCAGGAACCAGCGACGTTTACGCGAAGTAGTAGTAAATTTGGCTTTACCCACGTAATACCCCATAATGACTCCAAACAATGCATGTCCCGATACTGGCAGCAAACCACGTGCCAGCAGCGACATTACCGACATTGAATTATAAAGTGCATACAGCACATTCTCCAATGTAGCAAATCCGAGTGAAAGAGCTACCGCATAGACGATTCCATCGTAAGGTTCATCAAATTCAGTATGGTTGTACAGAATATGATAAATAATAAACCATTTGGCTCCTTCTTCCACACCAGCAGAGATCAGAAATGAGAAAACATACGGACTTTCTCCCAAGCCGAGCACCATAGCTCGCTGAATAATCATAATCGGAAATACAATGGCTATGCCCAGCAAGAAAAATTTGATCACCAGATGAAGCGGCTCGGTGTCATATTTATCCTTGAGATAGACATAGACAAGCAGTGCAATACCCGGAGCTATTGCGGCCATCAGAACTGAAAATAAAGACACCCAGATTCCCCCTCATTGATTGATAGCCTGACTACCGGTTGATGTGCCATTATTTGCAACATACGAAATAGGAACTCCTTCCGGCCGGTCGAACTATTCATCAAGTGAAGGAAATACCTGGATGCCTTGGTTTCATTCAATCATTGCGTTTGAAATGTTCGCAAATGACCTGAACTGCATTTTCCGGCATAACCACTTTGCCGTACTCTTCAAGCATAGCTTCGGTAACCGAAGTAGCATCTCCAAATTCAGCCAGTACAGCGATCAAAGCTGCATGCTTGGACATATCTACTTCAGCAGGATCAAGGGTGAATACCCACTGATCTTTGTAATGATACAGTCTTCCAGCTTCCGTTACATTCTGAGACAGAGTATGCGCTGCTTCGATCAATGTCTCGAAGTCCTTAAAGGAATAAGCGATAAAGTCAGTCTCTTCGAGCGTAACTTCCATCTCGTATATCTCATCAGCCAGATCATCTTCATTCATCGTACCCAGATGCTGATCGTATTTACCGCGAGTTACTATCACTACCATACCTTGTGCAGGAAGCGCGAATACTTCAACTGCCAGAGGACCGGTAGCATCAAACCCAAGCTCCGTATAAGCCTGGTCCATCATTTCGGTGAACAGGTCATGGACTTTTGGAATCTCCTGCCACATATCTTCTTTTTGAATCCCGCGCTCAGTGAGATCGTCAAAAGTAAGGAAAATCCGTATTTTATCTGAGCTCAATCTTTCTATTTTCATGATAGGATCCCCCTTAAAAACATAGGTTGTGATCACGGCACAATGCGTGTCATCCATTCCCTATTCATATGGTGATAAATATAGCGATGCTATATTGTCTATGTTACCATTTATTATCCTTAAATGCACGTAATAAAACGCTTTAGACAGAATTATGATTGTAAGCGTTTTATTGTTATTCTATTGATTCATCGCGTCTATTTTTGGGTTATAACGCATTTGTATGCCTAAAAAAGCATAGAAGATTTATACAAGTGTTGCTTTTTTATGCTTTTTAGGGATTTAATTTACATAGGGCTGCTGTTTATCCTATTGTTGTGTAATTCTCTACATGGATATCATCAGCTGGACCAGAAACTACAGACAGAAAAGAGTGTGAAATGAATGTTCAAGAAAACCGCGGGATGGCTGCTTTTATCCGTGCTGATCCTATCTGCATGCAGCAATCAGACCACCGCTGGCAATACAGGTGCCACTCAGACGCCTGCTACACCAGCTGCAACCGAACAGAATACCGGAGCAACTGCCGCACCCCAGACCGGAAATGATACCACAGCATCATCGGGTACAACTTCTGCTGGCTCAACCGATACCAAGTCTGGAGAGAACAGTAGTACAACTGCTGAAGATTCCAAAGCCGAGGCACCTGCAAGCTATACATATCATATGAACAAAAATTATGATATCGTGCCAAACAAAGAATCCGACAAAACACCGAAAAAAGTCGTTTTGCTCACTTTTGACGATGGTCCAAAAGAAGCAAAAATGATCAACAGCATGATTGATACGCTCGACAAGCACAATGCCCGTGCTATTTTCTATGTAAATGGCAGTCGTGTCAAAAGACACCCCGAGCTGCTCAAGCTGATTCATGATCGTGGTGGCGTAATCGGTAATCATACGTATGATCATATCGTTCTGAAAAACGAATCTCCTGCCAAAGTTAAACAGCAGATTGAAGATACCCAGAAAATCATTAAGGAAACGATTAATGTCACTCCACGCTTCCTGCGGCCACCAAATGGAGCAGGCAACGATGCCGTACATGAAGTCGCTGCCAAAAACAATCTGATGTACATGAACTGGTCGGTAGGATCACTGGACTGGGTGAATCAGAATGATCCTCAGGCAGTTATTACCAATGTTATGGACCAGTTGCACTCCGGCAGCACGATTCTGATGCATGAACTGCCATGGACCGTCGAGGCACTGGATCAGTTGCTGACCAAGCTGGAAGCCAAAGGATATACATTTGTTGATCCGGATACGATTGAACCAGAAATGCGTTAATGTTTAATACCAAAACACGATCAAGGAATTCTGGCTCATACAATATCGCAAAACAGTAAATAAAAACGCAGATAGCGGAATCATCCGCTATCTGCGTTTTTTGCTTTTGATATTCAGGCCAGCCAGCTATTGTATCTGTGTATAGGTTGGATAAGCAGGTTATGACTGTCTCATGCTGGAAATAACTACATCATCAGGTTTTTGAATTTATCCCAGCTCAGCATAAAGCCCGAGAGCTTGAAGCCCCACCAGAGCAGCATACCGGTCAGTACGACGAACATAAAGATCAGATAGCCATAAAAGAACTTGGCCAACCGGATTTTGCGTGCCGGATAGATCGTGCTACGAGGCGCGTATTCTTTTTCGCCTTCTTCCTCTTCTTCGCCATCTACCTGTACATGGCCATCTGCTGCCAGAGCCGGACTTACCGATTGATAGGCAGCTTGCCGTACTGTTCGTGATGAACGCTTGCTGCGGCCTCCAGGAAGCTTAATTCGGCCACCGGTTAGCAGTCCTTCATCCCGGTTACTGCCATAACGTTCTACTCTGCTTGTATCCTTGGTATTACCATAGCGTTCCAACCTGCTTAGACGTTCGCTCATTTTTCCCTCCGCAACGAAATAATCAGACCGGATATCAGGTCAATCATAAAATGACATAAAATGGGTGCCCATAATGTACCGGATTCAATATAAATATACCCAAGAGCATAGCTGCTGACAAACACCCAGCCTGTAGGAATCCAGTGACGAAGATACCGAAAATGAATCGCAGCGAAAATAATGCTGGTCCAGTAAGGTCCGAAAGCATGCTGAATCGCTCCGCGGAACAGTATTTCTTCGCAAATTCCTACAATCAGCGTGATAATGATAATATGCCAGATCGGCCGATTTTTGAAAATCATTTCGTTAATTCCACCGTCGTCCATACTACTCTCCGGCACTATACGCGAAATAAACAGATCCGCAAGCAGCATCGCTCCGGCGAGTCCCAGTCCCCACCATACAAAATGCAGACTGGCTGGCAGTTCCAGCAGTGCAAATGGATTACGTCCCTGCAGCCAGATCCAGATCATACCGACGAGCAATGTGAGTCCCTGGGTCAAATACAGATTGGCAAGCAGCAGTTTGTCGGTCAATTGTTCAGGCTGTACACGTTTTAATTTGAATGATCGAAACTTGCCTTTTTTCATAATCACAATCCTCTTAGTTAAGCATTGAGCCGGATGCCCACTTTCAATTGATAAAATTCATTATAACATGATATCCGGCAAAGCAAATAATTTGCTCCTTCTGATGCTCCTATCCCGCACATTGATCATCATGATTCTCTTTGATTGCTAGTGTGCCAAGGTGTTTTTATGATTTGCATTACTTTTATGATCTCCATATTATTCTACTTTTTTTGAATACGCTGCTGGATAAATACCGGTTTCAACCGAAACTTAAATTGTATATAATACGTATATTCAGACCGATTAGACATTTAATATTCGTGTTTGATTCTAAAATACGTTATTGACATGGTATGTAACCCATGGTACATTATGAAAAAATTAAATTACATCAGCGTCTGTGAAGGAAAAAAATTGCACTCTGGTTTTCAGAGAGCCGGTGGTTGGTGCAAACCGGTAAACCGATTGTATATTTTGAGCGTTCCTGAGTCACTGTATTGAACATGGAGTAGGTACAGTCGGGTGATTCCGTTATGAATCCGGTCAATTGATTTGACCATAAGGCTGCTTCTTGTGAGAGAACAGCGAATTAGGGTGGTACCACGACAGCTCTCGTCCCTTAACTACGATCGTAGTATGCGGATGAGTGCTTTTTTTGTATCCTTTTTACTTTTGTGCGTTAGTGCGTTTATTCGGTAATTAAATGTGGTGGATATTAACATCTGCAGCTGTCTGTCAGCACCAGTGACGGAAGCAGGTGTTCATATAAATAAAATCTGCATAATCAACAAGAACGACTACAAACAAAGAATGACCAATTTGGAGGAGGAAAGAAATAATGTTTAAGGTACTGGTATCTGATCCAATTAGCGATCTGGGGATTCAACAACTGATGGATGCTTCAGACATCACGGTAGACAAAAAGACAGGACTCAGTGAAGACGAATTAACTGCCATTATCGGCGAATATGATGCACTGCTCGTACGCAGTCAGACCACAGTAACTGCCAAAATCATGGAAGCTGCAACAAATCTCAAAGTAGTCGGACGTGCTGGTGTGGGCGTCGACAATATTGATCTGGAAGCTGCTACCCAGCGCGGTATTATCGTTATTAATGCACCGGACGGAAATACTATTACAACCTGTGAACATACTTTTGCGATGATGATGGCTCTGGCTCGTCATATTCCACAAGCCTATGCCAAAACCATTAACGGTACCTGGGACCGCAAATCTTTCCTCGGGGTCGAACTGCGTAACAAAACACTCGGCGTGCTCGGTATGGGACGTATCGGTAGCGAAGTTGCCAAACGCGCCAAAGCGTTCGGTATGGACATTCTGGGCTATGATCCGTTCCTGACCCAGGAGCGTGCCGACAAAATGGGAGTCAAACTCGCCAGCGTGGATGATATCCTCAAAAACGCAGACTTTATGACAGTGCATACTCCGCTTACACCGGAAACCAAACATATGATATCTACTCCACAGTTCCAGATCATGAAAAAAGGAATGCGAATCATCAACTGTGCACGCGGCGGAGTAGTGGATGAACTCGCGCTTGTAGCTGCGATTGATGAAGGCATTGTAGCCGGAGCAGCCTTTGACGTATTCGAAAGCGAGCCGCCACAGGCAGATCATCCTTTCCTCAACCATCCGAATATTATCGTCACCCCTCACCTTGGTGCATCCACTGTAGAAGCCCAGGAGAATGTAGCGATCGACGTATCCGAGCAAGTGCTGCATATTCTGCGGGATGAACCTTTCAAAAATGCGGTGAATATGCCTCCTGTTGCTGCAAGCGTCATGAACAAGCTGCAGCCGTACTTTGGATTAGGTGAGAAGTTGGGCAGCTTTGCCGCTCAAATCTCAGCACAAGCTATCCAGGAGATCCGTATCGACTATGCAGGTGACCTATCCGAAGTGGATACCCAGCCGCTGACCCGTTATATTCTGAAAGGCATTCTGTCCCGTCACCTCGGTTCGGAAGCCAATATTGTCAATTCGCTTCATCTGGCGAAAGTGCGTGATCTGAATGTGATCGTTACAAGTGCACCTTCGACCAAAGGCTTCACCAATCTGATTACTGTCAGCCTTAAAGGACAGGATGGTAGCGAACAACGCATATCCGGTACGCTGCTAAGCGGTTATGGCGAGCGTATCGTCCGGATCAATGATTATTCGGTAGACGTACTGCCTGCCGGTCACCAGATTCTCGTATCGCACACAGATAAACCGGGCATTATCGGTAATGTCGGCTCCCTGCTTGGTCAAAAAGATGTCAATATCGCCTCCATGCAAGTTGGACGGAAAATTGAAGGCGGTGAAGCCATCATGATCCTGACCGTAGACAAAGACGTGCCGAAGCAGGTACTGGTTGAACTGACCGATCTGCCAAACCTGAAAACAGCGCAGGAAGTTGTACTGGCTTAACCCAATAGTCCAAAAATATGGATTATCCCGAATTATAATAAATGTAGATATACCAAAAAGCTCCTGCACCGAATAATCGGCAGGAGCTTTTTGGCAATAAATTTTAGGAGACATATAGTTGAGCGCTATTTAATCCCGGACTTCACGATGTACAGGGAGCTTCAAAGTAAATACGGTACCTTTACCTACCTGGCTATCCGCAGCAATAGTACCCTGATGGGCTTCTATAATATTACGTACAATAGCCAGCCCAAGTCCGGTACCACCCGATTCTCCCCGTACTCTGGCTTTATCCGCTTTGTAAAAGCGTTCAAAAATAAATGGCAGATCTTCCATTGGGATCCCTGCACCTGTATCCTGGAACGACACTTTGATCTGATCTTCTTCCAGTAGCGCTGTAACCGTGATCGTTCCTCCCGCCTGGGTATGACGGAAAGCATTATCCAGCAGATTGGTAAATACCTGCTCCAGCCGATCGGTATCAGCTTCCAGCATGAGCGGTGCTTCAGTACGAATAAACTTCAGATCCAGTTCACGTTCCTTGGCACGCACAGAGAACTTCCGGTACACCCGATCCATCAATTCATTCAGATTCATCTGGCCGAAATTCATGTCTGTATGTCCTGCTTCCATCCGTGACAGATCCAGCAGATCCTGTACGAGCCGGCTCATCCGCAAAGACTCGTCATAAATGACCTGTACCAGTTCATTGCTTTCCTCGGGCGAGGATGCCATGCCATCCAGCAGTGCTTCACTATATCCCTGAATCATCTGCAGCGGTGTACGAATCTCATGCGAGACGTTGGCAACAAAGTCACGCCGCATTTTCTCTGCTTTCACTTCTTCAGTCACATCACGCAATACAGATACGGTACCGCGAACATCCTCCCCTGAATAAAGAGGCGTCATATTCACTGCCCATACCTGCTGTTTGACATGAATATTAGAGCTCTGATCCTGTCGTTCGCGAATAACCCGTTCGAACATCGGATAAAGAGGTTCCGGCACTTTGGAAGCTGCAGCGCCGCTGCCATCCTGCTGTCCCTCCCAGCCGGCTTTGTGCCAGCTGTCCATAATCATCTCACCGAGTGGATTATGAAGAATCATATTGCCCTGCTTGTCAAAAGTAATTACACCATCACCCATGCTTCGCAGTACACTGGCCATCTGTTCCTTTTCGAGCTGCAGATTCTGGATATTTTTCTCCAGTTCTTCAGCCATATGGTTAAAGGCGCTTGCCAGCTGACCAATCTCGTCACCGGTACGCAGCGCAAGACGGGTATTATACTTTCCTTTGCGAATACCATCTGTCGCCTGGATCAGCTGCTGCATCGGCTGTGTAATCTTGGTCAGCAGGAACAACGCAAAAAATGTAGTCAGCGCAAAACCGATAATCGATACATACGTAAACAGCCTTTTGATCGCATCTGAATTGGTAAAATTGGTATCAATATAAGGCAGTAAAAACAGCCCCAGCGTCAGCAGCACACAAGCTACCAATCCGCTGATCGTCAGCCACAATTTACCGACAAGCGTTCTCCAGAAGTCCACTTATTTAGGCACCTCTAACTTGTAGCCTACCCCCCACACCGTCGTGATCATCGCGGCAGAATCAGGAGAGACCTTATTCAGTTTTTCACGCAAGCGCTTTACATGGGTATCGACCGTACGCAGGTCGCCGAAAAACTCATAATTCCATACATCCTTAAGCAGCTCTTCCCGTGAAAACACCTTGTCCGGAGACGTAGCAAGGAAGTGCAGCAGCTCATATTCTTTTGGTGTCAGACTGATCTCATGACCGCTGGCTGTTACCCGGTGGGCATCATGCTCAATGATCAGGTTCGGGAAAACAATATTGTTGCTCGAATTGTTCTCCTGAGACAGATAGGCTGTTGCCGATGAACGGCGCATGATTGCCTTGACCCGGTAGATAACTTCGCGTGGACTGAACGGCTTGACTACATAGTCATCCGCTCCTACTTCAAAGCCCTGTACACGGTTTACTTCTTCGCCTTTGGCTGTCAGCATCAATACCGGTGTAGACTTGGATTGACGCAGACGGTTACAGACTTCAATTCCGTCGATTCCCGGCAGCATCAGATCCAGCATGATTAGACCATAGTCATCTGCCAGAGCTTTCCGCAGCGCGGTTTCTCCATCTTCGGCTTCTTCGATTTCATAACCTTCTTTTTCCAGATACATGCGCAGCAGACGGCGAATACGTTCTTCGTCATCGACTACGAGAATGCGGTTCAATTGTTCACTCATTTTCTAAAGCCCCCCAGCTGTGCGACGGAATATCGGAATTAACGATTTCTGTAGTATTGTGGTGCTACTTATTTGGAGCCTTTTTGCAGGGCATCGAGCTCCTGTTTGCTGAGCGGACGATGCAGACCGCGCTTGAGATTGCCAATCAGCAGTTCTCCAAAGGCGATCCTTTTCAGACGGATAACTTTATGCGAGAGCGCATCAAACATACGACGGATCTGGCGGTTCTTGCCTTCGTAGATCGTGACACGAATCGTCGCCTGTTTTTTGTCTGTATCGATATCGTAATATTCAGCCTCTGCAGGCTGGGTCATACCATCTTCCAATTGGATACCACGACGGAATTTCTCCAGGGAATCGCCATGCGGTACCCCTTCTACCGTAACCAGATAGGTTTTGGGTACATGATGCTTGGGATGGGTCAATCTGTTGGCCAGTTCGCCATCATTGGTCAGTATCAGTAATCCTTCGGAGTCATAATCCAGACGTCCAACCGGGAATACACGCTCATTAACGCCTTTAAGATAGTCTTGCACCGTTTTCCGTCCTTCCGGATCGGTTACACTCGTGATGACTCCTTTTGGCTTATTAAACATATAGTATACTTTTTTCTCAGCTGCGATGGATCTTCCATTTACTGTGATTTCATCGACAGTCGGATCAGCTTTGGTTCCCAACTCAGTGACTACCTCACCATTGACGGTTACTTTTCCCGCCAGAATCAGTTCTTCACTTTTACGGCGTGAAGCTACACCCGCTTGAGCCAATATTTTCTGCAATCGTTCCATAATAGTCATTTCACCTCATGTTAATGATACTCATATGCGAACAAAATCACAAGATAAAGCATAAACTTCACACGCTACTTTCCTATAATCTACAAGAATTCAATGCTTCAACAAGATGCAGCTGCCTTTTATAATACATGTATTATCCAGATATCTAGCAACTGACCGAGCAATATGTATAATAAAGGAAGAAAAAAGATTGAATGACTACATTATTCTGTATACGTGTGACCCTGCTGCTATTTCATCGCATTATAATTTGGAGGGATATTTGTTGATTCGGAAAATGACGCATGCCAATATCGGCGACTACAATCAGGCTAATGAGGAATTCATGGTCATCGGCCGGATTGTGCCGAGATACGAAAATGACTGCTGGAGCTATACAGAGGAGCTATATAGCGAGCCTTATTCAAAGCAATACGAAGATGAAGATATCCATACTTCGTATATTGATAATGAACGAAAGGTAGTTTTCTTCTATTATGTCGACAATCGCTGCGTGGGACAGATCAGGATGAGTAGTTCCTGGAACGGCTATGCCTTTATCGAAGATTTGGGTATTTGCCGAGATTATCGTCGGCAAGGAATTGGAAAGAGGCTGCTAGAGCATGCTATAGCATGGGCCGAGCAGCACAGATTGATCGGGCTTGCATTAGAGACCCAGGATGTCAATGTATTGGCATGCCGATTTTATGCCAGAAATGGCTTTGTGATCGGTGGAGTCGATACTATGCTGTACTCCAAATTCTCTACGGCTCATGAGAAAGCGATCTTCTGGTATTATATGTTGTAACTATGATCAAGCACTTATAGTAAGATGGACAGGACGAGCCAAAGGTTGCTCTAGTGAACATACATAATTAACATGCTATCCATTCAAATAAAAATCCCCAGCTGCTTCTTTGACAGCATGGGGATTTTTACTGTTTAGCTATATGATTACTGCCATAATATACAGATTGTTACTGACCCAAACTCATATTATCTGTAATCAGCTAAACAAATATTTTTATTTCAGACTGTTATTAGATGATCTATTCGCAAAATAACCCTTTTTACTTGATATAATCCGCCATCGATGTTACCTGGAGTCCTTCAGCACGGGATGGAATCATGGCTGCAGCAGCCAGACCATGCTGTGGCTGTGACGGATGTTCATTCACTACTTCACTCAGTTGGCAGAAATGAACGCGGTACGTCTGTCCAGGCAGCAGGTCAAAGAAATTATCACTGAACTCTCCTGCATGATCTGCAGACAGCCATACCTGACGAGCAAGCTTGTCTGTTGTCAGTTCAATGACAACTACACCATTTTCTTCTTTTTGTGTAACTGTAATATTCGGCTGGCTCAGTGGAATATCCTTGTAAGATACAAAGTAGCTCAGCTGGGAATCAATAATAATGCCATCCTGCTCCAGTTCAACCAGCAGCACTGCCTGATGCGGATCTACACCGTCCAGCAGATGATCTTTAGACAGGGACATCAGTTTCAGACATTCATTGCCTGCCAAACTAAAGGATTGCGGGATTTCCTTGTACAATCCACCATCGGTGCCGAGTACTTTGACCCGGATTGTCAGTGCAGCCGGCGCCAGTACATCGGAAATGGCATAAATATCAAACTGCTCTTTATTCGAGCTATCGACAGATACCGCAATATCACGGAAGCTGCGTTTGGCGTAATAATGCAGTGCTTTCCAGCGGCCAAAATAATCCATGCCTGCCCATGAAGCCACCGGCCAGCAGTCATTCATCTGCCAGTACAGTGTACCCATACAGTACGGCTTGTTACGACGATGTGCTTCAATCGCCATTTGCATGGCTTCTGCCTGCAGTACCTGACTCATATACAGGAAGGATGGGAAGTTCTTGGGCTCCGGCAGATATTTATCCATATATTCCTTAATCAGGCGGTTACCCGATCCATTTTTCTGATGGCGAAGCATCACTTCGGACTCTAATTCCATATCTGCTTCTTCGGCATACGTGCGTACCGAGCGATATTCCGGGAAAGACTGGAATCCATACTCACTCATAAAGCGACCTACGTACTCGTTATAACGCTCGAACGGCTCACTGCCATGCCATACACCCCAGTAGTGAATATCTCCACTGTCGGTTAAGCCCTGTGTATGCTGCTCCACCGTATCGGTCATATCGACCATCGGAGAAGACGCCCAGTAGTCGATACCCGGTGATTCGCTGGCTACGACATCAGGCAGCAATTCATGAAATACCGCTTTGTAATCATTCCAGATTTGCTCGCGCTGCTCTTCGGTATAATTCTTTTTCCAGCCCCAGCCGCCATCTTCGATATAATGCGCCCAAGCGGAATCCATCTCGTTATTACCGCACCACAGAACAACGGATGGGTGGTTACGCAGACGGCGTACATTCTCCTCGGCTTCGGCCTGTACGCTGTCCAGGAACTCTTCATCCCCCGGATACATGCTGCAGGCAAACATAAAGTCTTGCCACACCATAATGCCGTATTCGTCACACAGTTCATAAAATTCATTATTTTCGTAAATACCGCCGCCCCACACACGTAGCATATTCATGTTGGCTTCGGCAGCCGATACGATTTCGTGCCGATATCTCTCATATGTCACTCTTGGCAGGAAACTGTCATTCGGAATATGATTGGCTCCCTTGGCGAATACAGGCACACCATTCAGCTCAAAATAGAACGATGTTCCCGGATAATCACCCTGCTTTTCCCGGACCAGACGTACGGAACGGATTCCCGTGCGCACACTCTGCTCTGCGAACTGCTTCTGCTGGTCGGCTACTTCTGTCACCGCTATTGTAAACGTATACAAATGTGCTTCGCCAAGTCCTCTGGACCACCATAATTTGGGGTTTTCCAGTGTCAACGGAATCTCGATAATATCGGTACCTTCCTGCAGAGTTACCTGCTGCTCCCAGTTCTGATCTTCGGTTCGGATATGCACATTGCCTTTGCGTTCCTGCTCCGAATAAATCTGAATTACGGCTGTCAGTTCGGCAGAGTCGGCAGTCACATGATTTTGACGAATATATACATCTTCAATCCGCACTTCCGACCAGGCGACCAGTTCGGCTTCACGCCAGATACCACTGGTTACAAAACGAGGACCCCAGTCCCAACCATAATGATACGGAGCTTTGCGGGCAAAAATACTGACGCGCTGCTCTCCCAGCTCACCCACATCGGACTGGTCATTACTGGCAGGCAGTGCATAGCCCAGTGCTTCTAGTTTCGGCAAATCTTCCTGAATCGGAGAGCGGAAATAAATACGTATTGTGTTCTTGCCTGCTTTGGCATAGCCTTTGACATCGGCTCTCCAGGTACGGAACATATTATCCGCGGACAGTACCAGTTGATCGTTCATATAGACATCCGCATACGTATCCAGTCCGTGAAATACCAGATCTACATGTGAATGCTGCAGAACGGCCTCCTCCACCTGAATGGTTGTTATGTATTCCCAATCCTTTTTGTCGATCCACTGTACATCTTTTTCATTCGTACCATAGAACGGATCAGGAATTTTGTTATGTGCCAGCAGATCGGTATGCACCGTCCCCGGTACCTGGGCAGACAGCCACTCATTCTCATCAGCTGCTTTGAACTGCCAGTCTTGCAGGGTGAGACGGTAAGGCGTGATTTGCAGATTGCTCATCATTCAATTCATCCTTTCGGTATTGGGTTATGCCTACACCTTACTATGACTGGAACCAATAATCAAATTAAATTGATACTGTCGTTGATAGCAGAAGAACCGGTCTTATTCGTGGAATATGGATTCTGAAAAATACAAAAGCAGATCCGCCAATATGAATGCTGGCAGATCTGCTTTTGTAGTTATACGTATTCTTCAGGCTTTGGAATCTTCATCATTATGAGGCAGCGCCGATTCGGCTTCTGCTTCAGATAGTGCTTCTTCAGCCGCTTCGATCAATTCCTCACCCAGTTCTTCAAGTGCCGGAATATCTTCATTATACGTCTGTTCTTCCAGACGATTGAACAGCAGCTGGGTCTCCTCTTCCAGATCCCCCTCATCCTCGAACAGGGCAGCATCCGGCAGTTCTCTCAGTCCGCTCAGACCGAAATAATCGAGAAAGGCTTTGGTTGTTCCATACAGTATGGGACGTCCGATCGCTTCTGCGCGACCTACTTCCTGAATCAGATCTTTGTTGACCAGTGTATAAATAGGTCGCTCCGATTTGACTCCACGAATCTCTTCAATCTCCACACGTGTGATCGGCTGCCGATAGGCAACAATCGACAGCGTCTCCAGCGCAGCCTGAGATAGCGAAGAACGATTGGGCGATTCCGCCAGCTTTTCATAATAAGAAGCATGGGCCGGCAGGGTAGACAACTGATAGCTGCCGGCAATATGAATAATCTGAATACCACGGCGGGCTTTTTTGAGATCCGCCTGCAGTTCGTCAATTGCGATCTGTACCGTCTGTACTGTCTGATCGGTCACTTCGGCGATCTGTTTGACATTCAGTCCCTCTTCACCCGAGAGGAACAGCATGCCTTCAATAACTGCTTTCAACTTCTGGGACTTCATTAATGCTTATTTCTCCTCTCCACTCCATCACAATGTCATCAAAGAGCTGGCTCTGATAACAGGCAATCTGCTTCATTTTCATCATTTCCAGTATAGCCAAGAAGGTCACAACAATCTCATGGCGATACATTTCCTGATCCAGCAGTTTGGAGAATAACAGGTTCTCTCCTTTTTCCAGCGCCAAGAAGCGGCTCGCTACCTGACGAATCCGATCTTTGACCGAAATCTCGTCTCGCTGGATACGGGTAATCTGTGTTCTCCGGCTCGCTCTGCGGAGTGCCTTGCGGAATGCTTCCACCAGGTCCATCGTATGCAGGCCTTCCACCGGATTGTAATTGACTTTGGCGGTAAACGGTTTGAGGTCTTCGGGTTCCTTGGTGAAAATCAGGCTCCGCTCTTCCTCCCGCTCGCGCAGATGTCCGGCAATTCCCTTGTACTTGCGGTACTCGACGAGCTTGCGTACCAGCTCTGCACGAGGGTCCAGATCTTCTTCCTCATAATAATCAAAATCATCCATCTCCATAACTGGCGGTCTTGGCAGCAGCAGCTTGCTTTTGATCGACAGCAGCGTTGCTGCCATCACGAGGAACTCGCTCGTCACTTCAAGCTCAAGCTCCTTCATACTATGAAGATACTCCAGATACTGTTCCGTGATTTCACTGATCGGAATGTTCTGGATGTCAATTTCCGATTCGTCAATTAGATGAAGCAGCAAATCGAGCGGCCCTTCAAACGTTTCCAGTTTGTACAGTACAGTCACAGGCACACTCCTTTAATGGGATTCATTCGTTACGCTCCTGCCGAAATGCATATTTCCTCTAGAGTCAGAGCGCATGGGCAGCAGCATCGACAAGCTTAACATACAAATCTTATTTTATCCTTAATGTATGGCTATGACTATACATATTCAGCAAAAAAGAAGCCTAATCCTTTTCAGGATAGCCTCTTTTCGGGAAATTCGCTACTATTCAGTAATTATTTGAGCTGTTTGGACAGATTCGCCATCTCAATCGCCGCATTGGCGGAATCCCAGCCTTTGTTGCCCGCTTTGGTACCTGCACGCTCGATAGCCTGCTCGATATTCTCTGTCGTTACTACACCAAAGATAACCGGTACGCCAGTTTTCAGATTGATCGCGGATACGCCTTTGGCTACTTCGTTGCAGACGTAGTCGTAATGGGACGTTGAACCGCGGATAACGGTACCAAGAGTGATAACGGCGTCATACTTGCCGGATTCAGCCATTTTCTGGGCAATCAGCGGGATCTCAAAAGCACCGGGTACCCAGGCAACATCCACATTATCCTGCGGTGTGCCATGACGCTGCAGTGCATCCAGTGCGCCGCTTAGCAGCTTGCTGGTAATGAACTCGTTGAAACGGGCAACGACGATACCGAATTTCAGATCCTGCGATACTAAATGTCCTTCAAAAATGTTAGCCATGGTTAAATTCCTCATTTCGATTGGGGTTAGTGGGAGAACAGTCTGTGCTCTGTGATGGGTCCGCTCGGGGAAAGGATGATCCACCGGCCTCCGGTTAAGAATGGATATCTGGAAAGACTGCTCTCGCAGTCGATATCCATTCTTAAATGTCGGCCTTGTGGATCATTCCTTTCCCCTCGCTCCGTGCATCTGGATCAACTGCCGGACTCCCGAAAAAAGATGGTGGGGCAGGTAGAGTGGCAAGGGCGCTGCGCTGCTTGCCGGGTTTGCTGGTAGGGTGGGTAAGGATTAGTTGATTTTGTTGATGGTGGGGCAATGTGAATAGAGTAATAGGTGTTTAGGGATTGGTGATAAAGTTAGTTAATGGGTTTTTGAATGCTAGCGATTGATCCTGGTTTTATTTAACAAGACTGCACTGTTGGTTATGCTGGGTTATTTGGGGTGGAGCTGGTGTTTTTTTGTAAATAGGTGATCAGGGCCTGGATGCTGATGAGTTTTAGGTTGTGTTTGGTAGCTATGCTGCGCAGCTGATCCAGGCGTGCCATGGTGCCGTCTTCGTTCATGATTTCGCAGATTACTCCTGCAGGAGATGCTCCGCAGAGACGGGCGAGATCGATAGTGGCCTCGGTATGGCCAGGTCTTGACAGGACACCGCCGGTATTGGCGATTAGCGGGAACATATGACCCGGACGACGGAAATGCTCGGGGCCTGCAGCCGGATCGGTAATAGCCTGAGCAGTCATGGAGCGTTCGTGGGCAGAGATACCTGTCGATGTGCTCACATGGTCGACTGATACGGTAAAGGCTGTACCGTGGTAATCCGTATTCTGGGCAACCATCGGCTGCAGCTGCAATTCTTCGGCGCGCTCTGCGGTGATCGGCAGGCATACCAGCCCCCTGCCTTCGGTCACCATAAAGTTAATTACCTGCGGAGAAGCATGATCGGCCAGTGCGATAAAGTCACCTTCATTTTCCCGATATTCATCATCGACGACAATGACGACCTTGCCCTGCTGCAAATCCTGGAGTGCTTCTTCAATCCGATCCAATCCGGAAAGTTCATTATCCATGATGTCGACCTCCTTCATGTATATACATATAATTCGAAAGCAAGAAATAACGGCAGACTACATATAACCGTTTTCCTGCAAAAAATTCGCTGTCAGTGCTGATTTGGGACTCTGCTGCGCATCATTCGGTGAAGAGGAACGATACTGCAGCATATGCTCCACATATTTCCCCAGTACATCGCATTCCAGGTTTACCGTGTCTCCCGGCTTGCGATGGGCAAGCACAGTTTCTTTGAGGGTATGCGGAATAATCGAGATCGTGAACATATCATTCATGACTGCGACGACAGTCAGACTGATTCCATCCACGGCGACAGAACCTTTGGGAATAATATAACGAAACAGGGAATTATCCTGCGGCTTGATCTGAAATACAACAGCATTCTGGTTGTGTTCCACATGTTCGACAACAGCTGTACCATCGACATGCCCCTGAACGATATGGCCGCCAAATCTTCCATTCGCTGCCATAGCCCGTTCCAGATTAATCGGGCTGCCGGAACGCAGATCCTTGAGACTGGACAAACGATGCGTCTCCGGCATGACATCGACGGTAAACAGAGAACCTGCTATCGAAGTAACCGTCAGGCAGACTCCATTGCATGAGACACTGTCGCCGATTGCCAGACCAGGCATGATACGTGAAGCGGTAATGCCGAGCACCATTGCCTCTCCCCGGCGTTCGCTACGTTTAAGAGTACCTATTTCTTCAATTAATCCGGTAAACATCGGTATCCTCCTTTACTTCACACTGCCTTCTTATCAGTACATAGGGATGTATAGTAAACGTCCATGATAAATACATATAAATAGATACGAATACTTGGAATTATATGTGCAACAGAAGTACAGCCTGCTGGCTGCATCTATCGCGATTCCGATCATTTACAGATGATGATAACGAGTACGTCCGCTGATACAGACATTGTCATCCAGCGTCTCCACTTCTACCTGCTCCAGGGTTACCGCCTGATTCATTTTCTCGAATCCGTCAAAAGTAAACGTCGACATACTGCCACCGATCAGCTTTGGTGCGAAAAACAAAGTGACCCGATCCACCAGACCGGCTTCCAGCATAGAGCCATTGAGCCGTCCGCCACCTTCCAACAGAATAGAAGAAATCTCCTGCTCTCCCAGCATCCGCATGGCCAGCGTCAGGTCTACTTGGGGACCCTCGCCACAGCGGAGAATTCGTATACCTTTATTCTCCAGCTGACTTATGCGAACCGGATCTGCTTGTGTAGTCGTCACTATTATCGTATCCGCCTGATCGGTATTCAGCAGCCGGGCCTGATCGGGAATGCGGAGCTGGGAATCGATTACGATCCGTACCGGATTAATGCCGGGTGTCGCTGTACGGGTAGTCAGCTCCGGATCATCCGCGAGTACAGTACCAATGCCGACCATTATGCCTTGATGACGATGGCGCATACCATGTACACGTTCACGGGCATCACTATTCGAGATCCATTTGCTATCTCCTGTCCGGGAAGCAAGACGTCCATCGAGCGTACTGGCTGTCTTCAGCGTAACAAATGGCAGACCGGTCGTAATATATTTGTTAAAAGTCTCGTTCAGACGTTCGGAACGGTCAGCCAATACACCAGTTACGACTTCGATACCGTGGCTGCGCAAACGCTCGATACCGGAACCGGCTACCTGCGGATTAGGGTCTACCGCTGCCACTACGACACGCTGGACCTTCTCTTTGATCAGACGATCGCTGCATGGAGGTGTCTTGCCATAATGACTGCACGGCTCAAGTGTCACATAGGCTGTAGCACCTTCCGCTTCTGCACCTGCCATATTGAGAGCATGTACTTCAGCATGTCCGGTGCCCCGTCTCAGATGGGCTCCCATGCCGATAATACGGCCATCTTTGACGACGACGCAGCCAACAACCGGATTGATATCCGTTTGTCCCTGGGCTTTTTCTGCCATATCCAGTGCAAGGGACATATAAAACTCATCATTTAATATATTCATTTTCGAAGCTCCTTTGGGTGAGTAGATCATTCTGCTGGATCGATTTCGTATATATCCATGACTTGCTGCCAAATCGGTATCATACCACTAGAGTAGAGGGTACCTGTACATTTTGCAGATCCTGTATACACGGTTACTATTCATAACATAGTAACAAAATTATAAAAAACAGACAATCTCACCTTATGCAGCTACTAAAAAGCCCCGCAAACCGGCAAAATGCCAGATTTACGGGGCGATGTGTAAGACAGGAATATAAGAGTTATTCACTCACAGTACAGATATGCTGATTGTACGCAGTCCATGGCAAAAATACAGGTAAAAGCCTTCCATTGTCATTCAACTGACAAACGGATACAGCAAATACATATGGACTGAATTTATGGTTCCAGCACATTTCATGCACAGCGAATAAGGTTCTGCCATAGCAGCAGTTGCACGGCTAATCCAGCAGATGTTCTACCTTGCAATCTCTTACGACCAGGTCGAAAAATGACATTGCAAATAAAACCATTACCTTATGCATAATGAATAACAAATGAAGTACTACCGCTCTATACGGAGGTACTCTCTTTCCTCTCCCATCCAGACTATACTGTCGGCTCCGGATTCTCACCAGATCCACCGTATCCGGCCATCAGGCACAGATTACGGGTCACGGACTGAGAGACTGATCAAGGAAACACAAGTGTGCCTCTGATCGTCTCAACACCGCCGGTGGGGAATTTCACCCCGCCCCGAGGATAAATATATTATTGAGTTTGTAATTGACTCGCGCTGCCACTTTGCAGTGCGATGGTGAAATCATATCATCTGTGCAGGCAAAAATCAAGATATCTTGTATTTAAGATTTATAGACGTGGTTGGAATCTGCTGCTATCTGCCACAATTTATCAATTACAATTCGTTAATTAATTTTGAAATCCCACCATTCCGTTTACCACGGTCATACGTACCTGCGCCTGAAGCAGTGTATCGGCATTTTCGTAGAGATCACGATCCAGTACGGTAAAGTCGGCTGCTTTGCCTACCGCTATGGAACCGCGATAATCCTGTTCGGCTACTGCAGATGCACTGCCAGTCGTAAACAGCTGCACCGCTTCATGAATACTGAGTCGTTCTTCCGGTAGATATCCTTCTGCCGGTTCTGCCATATCGGGTCTGCGCCGAGTTACAGCTGCATGCAGACCAAGCAGCGGATTCAGCGGCTCGATCGGCGCATCGCTGCCACCGGCACATACTACACCTGCATCGAGCATTTTTTTCCAGGCATAGAGATATTGTGTGCGCTCGGGTCCTACCCGATCCATTACCCATGGGAAGTCACTCGCTACAAATCGCGGCTGAATATCGGCGATCATCTGCAGCCGGGTCATCCGCTTCAGCAATGAAGCATCCAATACCTGTGCATGAATAAATCGATCCGGCAAATGACTGATTCCCTGCAGCGGATAAGCTTCCATCGCCGACAACGTCATATCGGCAGCTCCGTCGCCAATGGCATGCACGGCAATCGGGAAGCCGAGACTGCGGGCACGTGCAGTAATTTCATTCAAGCGCTCCTGCGGATGGATCGCCATCCCTTTGGTAGCAGGCGCATCACTATAAGGCTGCCGAAGCAGCGCTGTTCTGCCACCTATCGCACCATCGGAGAAAATCTTGGCTGCGCCGATGCGCATCCATTCGTCTCCGTCTCCGGCACGCACACCGAGCGCTTCGGCTTCATCCAGATGTGTATAGTAAATAAGCTGGTGGCTGCGGAAATTCAATCCTTCTTCCCGCAGCTCACGGTAGATCCGGCGCATGGTCTCTATACTGCCGAGAAAGCGCAGATCTTCCGTATGCGCTCCGGTCAATCCCAGACGAAGTCCATCTTCACAGGAACGCCGGATCGCATTTTTGCGGGTTGAATAATCGGGTTCCGGCTGTACCGCCGCAAACGCCATATTGGCTTCCTCATACACCCAGCCATTCAATTCTCCCGCTTCATCCCGTCCATAAGCACCGGACTGGGGATCCGGAGTAGCTGCTGTTACACCTGCACGGCGAAAAGCTTCACTATTAGCCAGATAGGCATGGAAGCAGGTACGAGTCAGATAGATTGGATGATCGGTTGTGATCTCATCCAGCTCCCGGCGAAGCGGTGGAACCGCCGGAGTAAATGCATTTTCGTTCCAGTTCAGACCCAGAATCCATTCTCCGGCTGGGGTGATATTAACCCGCTCGCGGATTAGGTGCAGCATCTCTTCCCTTGAGCGCACATCCGAAAAGTCCAGCATGGACAGCTTCATTCCGTGCATGGACAGATGCATATGGGAATCGACCAGTCCGGGAAGTACCCAATTACCCTGCCAATCCACGGTAGTATAGTCCTTGCCTGTCAGCTGCAGCCTTAATTCATCAGTGCTGCCTATTGTCCGAATATAGCCGTTCTCGCTATAGATCGCATCTGCTCCCACTGGTAGTCCGGTGAGTTGGTTAAATCGTCCATTGATAAATAGAGTTCCCGGCATATTTACTCTCCCTTTGGTTACGGCTCTAAATCCGTATGTAGTATGATGTACTGTCATTTTAGCATAATCCAAGTTTTACAAACTAGTTGATCTGCTTTGACATAGCGTGCATATTAACCCAGTAGACTACATGAGGGAATCAGGACGGCATAAGGGTATCGCAGCCAATTGATCAACGGATCATACTGCTTGCCTGTAAACAAGCAGCACATAGACCAAATCACTATTGGCAGTATATGTACGCCAGTAAATTTATATACTACAAAGGGGATACAGAGAAGATGAAATGGAACCAATTACATAAGAAACCAAACAGGCAGCTGGCTATATGGACGACGGCAGCCCTATTAACAGGCAGTCTCTGGATAGGCGGAACAACAGCGTCGGCAAAAGAGGAGCTGATTCCACTGCGCACAGCTGTACAGAACATGCAGGGCAAGATCAGCTGGAATGCAAAAGCGCAAAAAGCTTCGGTCAGCGTCGCCGGGGTTACTTTCTCCCTTCGCTCAGGCAGTACAACTGGGATGCTCGCAGGCAGTCCGGTGAAGCTGGATACCGCGCCTGTATTCGAAAAAGGGACGCTGCACGTATCCGAGAAAACGATGTCTCTCCTTCAACAAGCAGTACTCCAAAAACAAAATAAAAGTGGCTATAGGCTTGCCGGCTCTTTCCAGATGCCTTCAGGCAAAGCAGAGATTGCTTCTTCCACACCCGATGGCAAGCGTCTTGTCGTAACCGAAGCGGATAAAGGCAGCATTACTATCCTGAATATCGCCAATATCAACAAAGTCCGTGCAGTTAAAACCGTGAGCTTCACCTCCCTTTCACCTGAAGCAGAAGTGACCAGTGTAGCTGTTATGCCTGATGGAAAATATGCACTGGCCGTTATCCGCACAGGTGATAATAAAAACGAGGCTAATCCAGGCATTCTTGCCGTTGTGGATATGAATACGTACAAAATTGCCAAAACGTATCCACTCGGTATTGGACCGGATTCGATCGCTATTTCCAAAGACGGTACTTATGCAGTAATTGCTATTGAAGATGAGGAGCTTGATCCTGCAACCGAAGAATTCGATTATCCCAAAGCCAAGCGCCCCGGCAGCATTACCGTGGTACAATTTACGGATGCCAACCCGCTGGAAGGTGCGATTACTGATCTGCCGGTGGATCTGAGCACTGTACCCGAAGCTGTATACCCTCATGATCCGCAGCCCGAATATGTAGCGATCAATAATACAGGCACGATGGCAGCTGTTACTTTGCAAGAAAATAATGTAATTGCTCTGGTTGACCTGGATAGCAAGCAAATCACGCGTATGTTTGCTCTGGGAACGACCCGGCATGCAGCGGATCTGAAGGAAGATGGCAAGGTATCTTTTACAAGCACCATGACCGGACGTTATGAACCGGATGGGATTGCATTCTCTCTGGATGGACAGTATCTGTTCACGGCCAACGAAGGAGATCTCGGCAAAAATGAATTCAAGGATGGCGTTAAAGCAGGAGGTCGTAATATTGCAGTATGGGATCTGCAGGGCAAACGGGTCTACGACAGCGGCAATCTAATTGACCATGCTACCGCTGAAGCCGGTCTGTACCCGGATGATCGCAGTCCGAATAAAGGCAGCGAAGTAGAGAATCTGACAACTTCAACGGTTAATGGCAAGCCCGTACTGGCAGTCGCTTCAGAACGTGCAGATGCGATCCTGTTCTTCGACATTAGCGATCCGGTCAAGCCGGTATACCAGGGACTGATTCCAACAGCCGGTGAGTCACCGGAAGGAATTCACCGGGTAAACGGACGCAACCTGTTTGTCAGTGCAGATGAGAGTACAGGTACGATCAGCTTGTATGCACCGGAATGACCGTGACTCGGCTCATCCACTTTTATATGAATATGAGATGGTATGTGCAGATATAACCTCAGGAAGAGAAGCAATATAGATGGCAGATATAAATAGTCGAATAGCTGTTCCTGACCAAACCTGGTATTCATTAAACGTATTACAAAATACACGCCAAGCCGAACTTCAGCGCAGAAGTCCGGCTTGGCGTGTATCTTTTCATTGTTCACTTAACATGTTTTGTTATTGCAGTGGGCACAACATCTTACACATCATAATTGACCAGATAATGCTGAAGCTCTGTATTATAGAAGCCTTTGCTGTATTCGATCAGATTGCCATCGGTATCATAGGAATATCGCAGCCGCTGCAGCAGAGCTGTGTTTTCCTCCACACGCAGCAGTGACTCGGTTGCAAAATCTGCCGTACCTACTGTAAAGCTGTCTTTGAAATTATGCAGCTCGATCCCGTAATCCTCGATCAGATCATACATTGATTGCAGCTCCAGCCCTTTCAATTCCAGTGAGACAGGGAATACCGGTGCCAGATAATTCACATAATGAATATAAGGCTGCTCATCCAGCCAGTACAGCCGCTCTACTTTGAGACAACGCGGTCCGAACAGACGATAGATCTCGCTATCCGGTTCGTTGTTGATCCAGACCGAATGCAGCAGCTGCTTGCGAATCTGGTGACCTTCTTCTAACAGCAGTTCGGTAAAGCGTTTGCCTTTGGATAATCGGGAAAGGGACGTATTGCGGATAACAGTCGTTCCGACGCCGCTTCGCTTTTCCACATACCCTTCCTGAGCCAGCTCCTGAACTGCATTGCGTACAGTCATTTTACTAACGCCAAATTCGCTCTCCAATTGCGGCTCGGAAGGAATCGTAGTGCCCATTGGATAGACGCCATGAAGAATGCGATCTTTGATAATTTTCTTGACCTGTAAATAGAGAGGTCCTTTTTTTCGCGTAATGGACATGAAATGTCCCTGCCTTTCTGCTTGTCACCTGTCTACATCCCTGCCCTGCATCATCATGGCCTGCCGAATCTCCCTATCGGTTGAGACGGGAGTATCTCCAGTCACCGTATGAGCCAGCATCGCTGCGGTCGCTGCATAATCAGCCATCTGCTGCATATCCATACCCGTCAACTGTCCATGAATAATACCAGCCGTATAGGCATCGCCCGCTCCGATCCGGTCATGTACCGGGAACGTGAGGATTTGGGAAAAGACAAATGTGCCGTTCTTGTAAATATACCCTTGAAGCGAGTGCATATTGTTCTCATGAATCGCCCGGTGAGTTCCGGCAATCACAGCAATATCATACTTCTTCGCGACCTGTGGAATCAATTGTTTTAATTGATCGAGCCGATCTGCTGTTGCTGTATCCATGCCAAGTATACCTATAGCATCCCGTTCGTTCATCATGACGATATCGGCATGCTCCAGCATCTGTTCATAATGTGGACGAGCGATCTCATAGCTGTCATTCCCCCAAAGCGTCGGCCGGTAATTACAATCGAATACGACCTGTCCATTCTGCCGACGTACAGCTGCTGCCAACTGCTTCATCTGCTGGCGTACTGTATCATTCATAGCCAGTGTAATACCGCAAAAATGAATCAGCTCGATTCGCCGGGCAATCTGTTCTTCATCATAATGGTCCGGATGAGCTGTATTAAAGCTGCTGCCCAGACGATCCGTATACGTCACCCTGCCAGGACGCGGACCAAAGCCATTCTCCAAAAAATACATACCGATATACTTGCCACCTCGCTGAATCAACGAGGTCGAGATCCCCAATCTCCGCAGATAAGCGATAGCCGCTTCACCCAGTGGATTGGATGGCAAAGTGGTAACCAGATACCCGTCATGCCCAAGCCTGGACAGCGCGGATGTAATATTCACCCCAGTACCGGAAAACGTATATTTCAATTCACTACCCTGTGCCAGCGTCTCATAGCCGGGCACCTGAAGACGCATCATCACTTCGCCAAAAGCCGCCACACGACAACCTGCTCCAGTCTGTGCATCTGCAGGGATCTCAGGCATAGCGATCCACTAGTTCAGTTAGTGTATGGTGCAGAGTCTGTACATGTTCCACAATGGTATCTCCACTGTGCGTATCAATAATCGAAGAATATACATGCGGAATGACCTGGGGGACTCCTGCTTCCAACGCAATTTGTACGATAGCTCCAAAATTATCAAGATCGATGCCGCCTGTCGGCTCCAAGGCAAACTGCTCTTCGGCACATGCTGCTGCCACTGCCCGGTACTCCTCTTCCAGTTCCAGACCTTTCATCGGAAAATACTTGATCGCATTGCCGCCCATATCACGAATCAGTGCAATTGCTGCCCTGATCGGCACGATCGCCTGCTCGCTGCCGGCAGCACTGGCTGGACCTGTCGAAATATTCACATATCCCGGACGACCGCTTGGAGAGACCAGACTGTTGATCCAGCTGTCTCTACTGCCCAGATTCGCCCGTGTAGCCCCTACAGCCGGAAATACCTGATTAATATGTGCTCCCGGATAGCTGCGAACAATCTCGGCGACGACTGCTGCCTGACGGTTATCACCCGCTCCGAGTCCTATCGATACAGCATCTTCAATAGCAGCGCCATAGGTCTGCATCGCCTCTGCAGCTGTTATCGCGTCAGGGTAATTCTTGGATAGCACGCCCACGACTACATGCCCCTGCGCAGCTTCGAATATCTGTTTTGCATTATCGATGCTGCCTGCCAGCACATTTAATGCCGCACGGTTGCGGTATAATCTTCCGGATAAGTTGGTCATTGGTCACCCTCCAGTAATCTCGCCAATCCGGCCAGCAATGATCTCCAGATCATCTCCCAGCAGCGGACGCGGATCGATATCAAAATAACCTTGCTTGACGCCGTAATCCCGCGTATAAATAGCAATCTCCCCTTCACGCAGACGATCATTCACTTCCTGCGCAGTCAGCTTCGCCACGGACGCATCGATATGTACCCTGCCCCGGAAAATAGCCCTTCCTGCCTCATCCTGCACAATCTTGACCGTGATACCAGGCTGATCGGATAGCGGAACCAGTATATCCTGCAGGGCCTGCTTCTCCTGCTCACTGCGATCAGGTTTGTCCTGATATTCATCCAGCGCCTGCAGCAGACCGAATGTAGTTTCCTTGCCGACCTTCATACTTCGTCCGATACCATGCAGCTGGGCTTTGAGCCATTCCACATATATGCGTTTGCCGGCTACTATCCCGGATGTAGGTCCTTCGATCGCTTTGGAACCACTAAATATGACCAGATCGGAATAAGGAATATATTTGGGCAAGTCTTCCTCGGCAGCCGCGTCAATAATCAGCGGTATATGATGACGATGCGCCACTTCCCATGCTTCTTCAAACGAAATCATGTTTTTCTGCACCGCATGATGGGATTTTACATACAGGATCGCTGCGGTATGCTCGTTGATCGCTTCTTCCAGATGTTCAGCGCGACCTTCATTGGCATAGCCTACTTCAACTACCTTGCCGCCTCCCAGATACACCATTGTTTCTACCGGTGCTCCATACTGTACATTATGGCCTTTGAACATCAGGATTTCATTACGGGTGATCGGTTCCTGATGAAGCCGCAGGCTGCGCCGGATATTCCCTTCTGTGACTATAGCTGCTACCGAGAGGGCGATTCCACTGGATGCCGAATTGACAACAACGGCCGCTTCCGATCCGATCAGCCGGGCGATATAATCACCCGCTTTATTTACCAGATCAGCGATCTCCACGTAGCTCTGACCCCCTGTTCTTATCGCCTCCATGACCGTATCTGTAGGTGCAGATACACCGAGTATACTCATGCGCCCACTGGCATTAATGACTCGCTTGAGTCCGTATTTGGCATGCAAAGAATGCTCCATCTTTGACTACTCCTTTCGCTTCGATATATTGTGCAGCTGTCCGCTGTTCTCCCTCCGAATCGGTTAACAGAACCGGCCCCGGCTCAATCGCAAACAAGGTAAGATTCGCCTGCTGACCCGGCTTCATCCCGGCTAGTTCCGGACGATTCAGCCACTCGGCTGCATGTATCGTTACCGCTTCCATGATATCGGTCAGTGCATACCCCAGATACAGGAATTTACTCAGGACGTTGGACATATTATACACCGGTCCATCCAGCCGATTCTGTCGGTAAATATCCGTACTGATCGTATGCAGCGGAATACCGGCATCCCTTGCCTGCTCGGCTACTCGAAAAGAAAAGCTGGCCGAACCGTGTCCTACATCCAGATGAATCCCGCGCTTCAGAGCGGCTGTCAATTCCGGTAGCGGCTGACCGGCAGTATCAAACAAATTATTGGATTTGCCATTCAGATAATGCGTGACAATGTCTCCGTGATTCAGCAGATTCAGCACTTCCCGGATATCGGGCGGCCCTGAACCGATATGTACCATCAATGGCAGATTCGTCTGTGAGGACAGCTGCCGTGCCCGCTGCAGTGGTTCAATCCCCTGCTCTTGTACCACACTGGCGCTGATTCTTGCTTTCAGCCCTACAATATGATTGGGATAATGCTCTACAGCCTGCTGTACTTGTTCGGCATCAATCCACTCCAGATTGGAGAGTTCATCTACACGCCGCAGTCCAATCCGTGAAATATTCAAAAAGGCCAGCAGCGATGTTCGTGTGCCTTCGTCCTGCTGCAGAAGCTCATCAATATCATCTCCTCCACAGCTGCCTGCATCTACAATAGTCGTTACACCATGCCGGATACCAATTTTGTCAATCTCATCTCCATACGGAGACAATTCCGAATAAGCATGCACATGCATATCGATCCAACCACTGGTTAGATACCAGCCCTCGCAGTCTACCTGCTGCGTTATCGGATCATGATGCGCAGCCTCCTGCTGCCATAGCGCAGATGATTGAATAAAGGAAATGATTCCGTTTGTAATCAATACATCTACCTGTTCACCGCTTAGCAGCATCGCCTTGCGCAGCAGTAGTGTATGCGGTACATCTGTGTCATGTTGCATTGTTTCAACCTCCTGGCCTGGATACATAGAATTCACATGCCACTTCAACGCTTCATAGGGACAGAGCCAACCGTCGTCTCGTTACTTGTTATATAAATTAGCACAGATCACTCCAAAAATAAACATAACGTTATTATGTTTAACGTAGATGTAAACTATAATTTACATTATGCAATATATATGTTACATGTAATAAGAGGTGGATGATTTGGAAAATAGAGTGAAGCACGCTCGCGTACAAGCAGGATTTATCCAGCAGCAACTGGCTGACCAGATTGGTGTCACCCGCCAAACCATCAGTCTGATTGAAAAAGGCAGCTATAATCCTACTTTGCGATTATGTCTGGAGATTTGTTATGCGGTCAATCAATCACTGGATGAACTATTTTGGATAGACAAGGAGGAATAGATACGATGCGACCTATTAGAGATGAACGATTAATCATTCAGAATCTGAGAAATATCCGCCTTGCTTTTGGTGTACAAAGTGCAGGCATCGGTATTATTCTATTGTATACGCTCATACGTTATGGCCTGGAAGAGATGATTGCGCAACCGGTATGGATCGTCTTTATGCTGACTGCGATTACCCTTGGATATACCAATTTGAGAATCTCTGTGGATATGGATCGCCCTTCGAATCCGCGCAAACCCGGATCTTATTATTACAATATTTTGATGTCCGCAGCATCAGGACTAATTGTAGGAGGACTGGTCTGGTTCAGCCATCCCCAAGAACCTTTGAGAGATGCATTGATTATAGGTGGAGTAGTATTTGTGTGTCTGCTGATACCATCCTTTGTTGTATCGTATTGGCGACACAAAAAGGCACAGGATGAACAGAATGAGGAATAAAACAAAAAAAACGAATAATTCTATGTGGCAGCTATCTGGTAAATCTTATACGTACAAAAAAGTATAAAAAACAGGCTGTCTGGTGTCATTGCGACACTGGACAGCCTGTTTGGTTACGCCAGCAACCCCTATAGCAGAAGCTACTGACGAAATAAGTTTATTATCGTACTGAATTATACTTCTACAACTTCAACAGTTTCCATTTTGTCGCGGCCCTGGAATGCGTCAACGTATTCCATACCTTTTACGACTTTACCGAAAACAGTGTGCTGTCCATCCAGGTGAGGCTGTGGTTGGTAAGCGATGTAGAACTGGCTTCCGCCTGTGTTGCGGCCGGCGTGAGCCATTGCCAGGGAACCGCGCTCGTGTTTGTTCGGGTTGATTTCGCAATCGATCATGTAACCCGGACCACCTGTACCTGTACCATTAGGGCATCCGCCCTGAGCTACGAAACCAGGGATAACGCGGTGGAAGACCAGACCGTTGTAGAAACCTTCACTTGCCAGTTTCTCAAAGTTGGCAACTGTGTTCGGAGCGTCTTGATCGAACAGATCGATAACAACCTCGCCGCCGTTTTCAAGTTTGATTTTAGCTTGTTTTGTCATAATTCATCTATCTCCTCTCGTGGATCAGCATTATTGAGTCTATTCAACAAGCTGTATATTGAAAATACATACAGGATGCCATGCTGAATACCCGCAAAGGCGATCAGCATAGCACCCTACCAGTTTACTATGAAATTCATTTCAACGCAAAAGATTATAGCAATTACAGCGTGCCCTGCGACAAACGATTAGCTGCGCAGAGCTGCAGATGCCTTCAGGCGAGCGGGAACCAGATCATTACCTACCAGATCTTCGTAACTCTCCCGGCTGACAATGACATCACTATTGCCTTCACTAACCAGTACGACTGCCGGACGGCGCAGACGGTTGTAATTACTCGCCATGGAATAATTATAGGCACCCGTACAAGCGACAGCGAGCAGATCACCAGACACCGGATGAGCCAGTTCAATATCCCAGATCAGCATATCTCCACTCTCACAGCATTTACCGGCAACCGATACCAGTTCAGACGAATCATCCTGGGCACGGTTGGCGATCACGGCTTCGTATTTGGCATCATACAGGGCTGTACGAGGGTTATCCGACATCCCGCCGTCGACGGATACATACTTGCGAATGCCGGGAATGTCTTTACTTGTGCCTACAGTATACAATGTTGTGCCGGCATCTCCGACAATACTGCGGCCTGGCTCAATCCAGATCTGCGGTACTGCTCCATCACTGTCTGCAAAATTTTTCTGAATCGAGTTCGCGATGGCCTGCACATAATCGGCCACCTGGAGCGGACTGTCTTCCTCGGTGTACCGGATGCCAAATCCGCCGCCCAGATTGATAACAGAGAAGTAAATGCCTTTATCCTGCTGCAGTTGACGGGCAAATTCAGCTACACGCTGAGCTGCTACTTCAAAGCCATCAACTTCAAAAATCTGTGAACCGATATGCGAATGCAGACCCAGCAGTTCAACGCTGGACAGTTGATCTGCCTGAACAACCGCTTCATACGCCGAACCGTTACCGATATCAAAGCCGAACTTGGAATCTTCCTGACCGGTGGAGATAAATTCATGCGTATGCGCTTCTACTCCCGGAGTAACGCGCAGGAGAATTTTGGGTTGAAGACCTTTCTCGGCGGCAATAGCATTCAGCAGATGCAGCTCGATCAGATTATCCACTACAAAGCAGCCAATTCCGGCATCCAGTGCCAGTTCCAGCTCTTGTGGCGTCTTGTTATTGCCATGGAAGTGAATACGTTCTACCGGGAACCCGGCCTGCATCGCTGTGTACAGTTCGCCATCGGACACCACATCCAGTGACAATCCTTCTTCTTCTACAATCCGGCACATGGCCATTGTGCAGAAAGCCTTGCTCGCATAAGCCACCTGGAACTGCATTCCTGTTGCCCGGAAAGCGTCCATGTATTCTCTACAGCGCTGACGAATCAATTGTTCGTCCATAATATATAAAGGCGTGCCATACTGTTCTTTTAGAGCAACGGTATCACAACCGCCAATTTCCAGATGTCCTTGCTCATTGATCTTGCTCGTTCCATGTAAATACATCGTCGTCCTCCGTTCGTTCATTTGAATGTACAGTCAGTATAGAACGGTTCCCATAGGCGCAGAATGGACTATTGTACTGAACATTTGTATTATATGGGGCTGGTGCAACTTACCCGTAAAATGAAGGGGTTCCTTTTATTTTACCATTTGACGGTATGTTTCTGAGAAATATTATTCGAATTCTATTGAGATATTATTCAAATTCAATTAATTTTTCTGCTATCCCATTCGAATGAATAGATTAAAAAACCAAAGCTCCACAATAGGAAGCTCTGGCTTTTTGATTGTTCTATCCATATTCAACTCTATCTATTGCCCGGTTCTATCGACCATCACGTCAGATCAAGAACCTGAAATCGACAACGAAGCAATTTTGAGCGAAGGCGAAGTACAGCTGCCAATAAAACGCAGATCATTACCCAGCTCCTCCACCTCTCCCAGCAGATCGTAAAAGTTGCCGGAGACTGTGATCTGATTGACCGGACGACTGATGTTGCCATTCTCGATCAGATAACCCAGACAGGCGAGTGAGAAATTGCCGCTTGTCGGATTGGTTCCGGCGTGCAGCCCTTGCAGCTCGGTAATCAGGATACCACGCTCGGTCGAAGCAATGAGTTCGTCCAGACTGCGTGTACCTGGTGCCAGGTAGAGATTATGATGAGATACGCCGATTTTGCCTTTGTAACCGCCTTTGGCTGCGTTACCCGTCGTCTCGACGCCTGCTTTGGCTGCTGTCTTGCGATTATGGAGGAATGTCATCAGCGTTCCTTCATGGATCAGCTCATTGCGCTGCGCAGCTACCCCTTCGGCATCGAATCCACTTGTGCCAGGCACTCCAGTCATCAGCGGATCATCGATGAGGGTAATATTACTGCCTGCGATACGCTGACCCAGTTTACCAACCAGACTGGAGAATCCTTTTTCTACATTTTCTGCCGAGAAGATCGACGCGTGGGTCTGCAGCAGATTGGAAGCAGCATCTTCACGCAAGATAATCGGATAATTATCCGAAGGGACAGGGGCAGCGCCCAATTTGGACACCGTTTCAGCTACGGCGCGCGCAGCGATTTCTTCCAACCGGATAAGGGAAAAATCGGTCAGCGAGTAATCAAACCAGCCTCCGGTTACCGTCTCCTGCTCTTCGCCTGCCAGCAGATAGATACTTACACTGCCCACGCTATCCTGCTGATGGCAATGCAGTCCTCTCGTATTGGCAATCAGCAATTCATGCTCGCGTACACTGGCAGCACTCTGGCGCACCATCGCTATCCGCTCGTCCTGTTCCAGCACGATACGTTCGACGGTCTTGGCCGCCTCGATCAGTGTATCCGGATCGGTCTGCATAAGCAGGGCAGAATACGTATCCAGCTGCGGATATTTTTCCGAGCCGGCAAACAATTCATCATCGTCTTCCATTTCCAGCACAGCCGCGTTACCTTCCGCTTCTTCCAGCAGGAAGGCGATACTATCTTCGGCAATTTTCTCGGTAAAGGCATAACCCAGCTTGCCACCGATCATTCCGCGAAAAGATAATCCGTTCGTCTCTGTTATGCGGTAGGTATCCACTTCACTCTGACGTACCACAACCGAGATGGCCCGGCTGCCGGAGTAATAAATCTCCATATCGGTATATCCATACTGTTCACCCTGACGGAATAACGTTTCCTGAAATTGCGTAATATTCATCTGCCTATTCCCCCTTTCTGCCCCCGATAGTCATTTTGGATACACGCAGTGTCGGCTGACCGCAGTTTACCGGCAGACTGCCGCTGATGGAGCCGCACATTCCCTGTCCATGATCCAGATTATTGCCGACCATATCGATATGCTGCAGAGCCTCCAATCCTTTGCCAATCAAGGTTGCTCCCTTGACCGGTTCGGCGATCTGACCATTGCGAATCATATAAGCTTCGTTGATAGCAAAGTTAAAATCGCTGGTGGCTGTATTCACCGAACCACCGCCCATGGATTTGGCATAAATACCGTATTCCGTATTGGCAATCATCTCTTCACGGGTAGAGCTGCCTTCTGCAATAAAAGTATTATTCATCCGTGATGCCGGTGCGAATTTGTACGACTGGCGTCTGCCGGAACCGGTAGGTGGCATATTCATACGACGAGATCCTACTTTGTCGATCAGATAGCCTTTGAGAATACCATTCTCAATCAATACATTGCGCTGGGTAGGCATCCCTTCATCGTCAATATTAAGCGAGCCCCAGGCATTCGGAATCGTGCCATCGTCAATCGCCGTAACGAGTGGTGAAGCGATCTGCTGACCCAGCTTGCCAGCAAATACCGAAGCGCCGATACCTACCGCTGTCGATTCCAGACCATGTCCACAGGCTTCGTGGAACAATACACCGCCGAATCCATTCTCGATCACGACCGGGAATTGTCCGCTTGGCGCATAACCAGCTTTGACCATCGTACCTGCGATTCGTCCGGCTTCGCGTGCTTCTGCTGCGATATCCATCTGCTCCAGTAGTTCCAGTCCCGCATAGGCTCCCGGTCCACGGAATCCTGATTGGCGCTGCGTACCATCAACTGCAATGGCGCTCATGCGCATCCGTGTGTAGGTACGTGTATCCTCTGCCCACAGTCCGTCCGAGTTGGCAATGAGCACTTTCTGTTCCCAGTTCAGAATGCCGACCGACGTCTGCTCGATCAGAGGATGGGAAGCTTTGAGTGCTTCATGTGCCTGACGCATCAATTCGATTTTGCGGCTGTTCTGTGAGGCTGACGGACGCTGCAGAATCGGATGACGATCTTCAAATTGAACCTGATTAAAATTCAGCACCAGATCGCCGGATGATCCTTTGAGTGCGCGAGCAGCCTTGCGGGCTGTCTCAATCAAATATTCTTCACGCAGATCGCTTGTATAGGCATAGACTGAAAAAACACCCTGAAGAATGCGGATACCTATTCCATAATCGCGTCCGGACAGTGCACGTTCCACCACGCCACCAAGCATTCCCAGATCACGATCCGTACGGTCTTCCACAAAAATCTCTGCAAAATCGCCACCACTTTCCAGTGCAGCGTTCAATATTTTCTCTACCAGTGCAGGTTGCAGCATACTATCCCTCCTGAATAAGTGATGATAGGAGAACAGAATGATTATGTAAAGGAACAGACAAGCTGCATTCAAGCCAGCCTGTCTGTCTGTTCACCGTCTTGATTCCATATTGTACCACTAACATTCTCTGCTTCCTAACCGATTGGTTTCACTTTTTTAATTTATCCAATCGCTATTCTACTACAACAGTTCATTGACTCTACGATGTACCCCGGTCCAATATGATATAAGTTCGACAACATAACGGACTCCAGCAAATAGAGCAGCGTTGCAGTCATCACTACCTAACTGCAACGCTGCTCTATTCTAATGCTAATTGGATCACAACCTATGAGGATTGTGCAGCACTTTTATCGGTTTTCTCACGGAACACGAAAAACAGGGCCATACACATCAGCACAACGCCGATCAAGCGTTTAATGCCAAACGGAACCACTTCACTCTCAAACCAGCCAAAATGGTCGATCACCATACTCGCTACCAACTGACCGACGATGACCGAGATGACTGCTGCGGTTACGCCAATTTTGGGCACAGCGAGTACCATCAGCGACAGATAGATCACGCCGAAGATTGCGCACAGCAGCTGCCATTTGGGAACTTCATGAATATTCAGTATATTCCCCTGTCCAAAAAAGTTAACAATAATCGTCAAGAAAATCGCTCCGGTAAAAAAGGTGAAAAACGCACTTTCTATCGTACCTACCCGCTTGCCGAATGTACCATTGACAGCGGACTGGACACTCAGCCCGATCCCTGCCAGCAGCGGCAGCAATAGCATAATAATATTCATAAATACCTCCTTCTATAATACAAGCACAAACGATATCATCAGCAGCACAACAGCAATCAGTCGATTACGGTTAAAGGCAATACGCGGCGAACCGAGCAGGCCAAAATGTTCAATCAGAATACTCATAATAATCTGACCGACGATGACTGCCGTCACCGAGACACCAACACCCATTAGCGTGACGCTAATGACCAGCAGCGCCAGATAGACCACACCCAGCAATCCACCAGTCAGATTCCATTTCGGTACAGTGAGAATCTGCCGCAGATCTCCTTTACCAAAAAACAGAGTAACCAGAAAAGTAGCCATCGCTCCTATGATGAAGATGTAGTAGGTACTCTCCAACTCGCCTACATGCTGACCAAGCGCTCCTCCAATTGCAGCTTCTATACTGAGTGACATGCCTGCAATCATGGCTGTCAGGTATATCAGTAATTTTGAAATGATAATCCTCTCCTTACATTTATTTATCGAGAATATTCGATATATACAATCAAAAAAGAAATCAGCCGAATTCAGATTTCTTTATCCAAAAATTGGGCCAATTTCTTGATGGTATCCTCATTACGACGGTAATAGGTCCACTGACCGTAACGTACAGCCTCCAATAATCCAGCTTTTTGCATAATGGATAAGTAATGGGAGACGGTGGACTGGGATAAATTCACCTTATCTTGAATATCACCTACACATACGCCGCCTTTGATACTGACCTCCTTGGGCAGATGTGCTTGCTGTTTGGGGAAATTTTTCTCAGGTTCTCCAAGCCATCTCAATATATTGAGGCGTGTCTCGTTGGAAAGGGCCTTGAAAATGTCAATTTCATTCATGCGGAGTATTGTATATCGAATTATACCGATATGTCAAATCAGACTCATTCAGATCTTCTTTGCCTTCGGCACTCAGTGTACTTTTACTGCAGTGGACTGAAATTTACTGATAACTCGTTATAATTTTGATATTACAGGCTGTAAAGTATTGATATAATTGTTAAAAGCTGCTGAATCGCTAATCTATTTCTACACTTCGACTCTGCCAATTTCCTGTTTGTATTCCTCCCCATCCCTTTGTTTGTTTTGCCAGCAGCTGAAATACCCATCTCTACATATCAAGGAGGATTATTTTGAGAAAAAGTATACTGATTATCCTGTGTATGCTGCTGGTGCTGCAGAGCACGATTATATCCAGGCAGGCAGAAGCCCGCAGCAGCACTGTCGTTGATCCTTCGGCTACTTATACATATGCCAGACTGACAAGAGATATTCAGTCACTCGCACGCAAGTATCCTGAGATCGTGGAATATCGTTCGATCGGTACGACTCGTTATGGGCGGGAAATCTGGGCAGTCGGGCTCGGACGCGGTGAAGCAACCCTGTTTATTAATGGATCTCACCATGCCCGGGAATGGCTCACTACTACACTCAATATGTATATGATTGAGCAGTACGCTGCTGCCTATACGGCCAACCGCAAGTTTGAAGATTATAATGCACGAACCATTTTGAATAAAACCAAAATCTGGTTTGTTCCGATGGTTAATCCGGATGGCGTTACCCTGCAGCAGCTGGGTCTGGATGCTTTTCCGCCGTCAGTTCATCAAGCGCTGATTACCATGAATGGAGGCATCCGGAATTTCAAACGCTGGAAAGCCAATCTGCAGGGAATTGATCCGAATCGCCAGTATGACTCCTACTGGTCTAGCCTGGAAGCCAATATCCCTTATCCATTTTGGCGCAATCACAAAGGCTCTTCTCCGGTACAGACATTGGAAAACAAAGCGATGGTCAATTTCACCTATGAGATTGATCCAGAGATTGCCGTATCCTATCATTCGGCTGGACGGATTATCTACTGGAGCTTCCACACGCTGGCAGCCAATCTGCCCCGGGATAAAAGGCTGGCTCGCTTATTCAGTGACTATACCGGTTACCGCCTGATGCCGCAGCGCAGCGATTCATCAGGCGGTGGATATACCGACTGGTTTATCACTACTTTCAATCGGCCTGCTTTTACTCCGGAAATCGGGATCAAGCCGGGCGAGACGAATCTACCGGTTTCTGCCTTTGCCGAGGAATGGCGACGTAACAAAAAGATCGGGCTATGGCTTGCTCAGGAAAGCTATACCCTCTGGGCGAAAAAGAATGCTAATGATGTATCCACTCCAGATTCCACTGCATCTGCCAATGTGAGCGTATGGATTGATAATCAACAGCCGACTGATCGCATCCCAGCTTTCCGGGAAAATGGCGTTAATTATGTAGCCTACAAACCGCTGCTGACCCATTACGGATTTGTGCCTTTCTGGGATCAGTCGACCAAGACTGTAACTGCTACTTCCAGTGCTGGAGGAACCGTCAGTTTCACTCTTAACAGCAAATATGCACAGCTAAACGGCAAGACGATCACACTGAGTGTCGCACCAAAAATGGTCGATAATATCATTTATGTACCGGCTCGCCTGATTAGTCAGGTTACCGGAGCAATGCTTGACGTTCAGGCGGCAGATCACAGTCTCCGCTTCACCAGCCCAGAGATCAATCCGGCACCGGTCGACAACAGTCTGGCTGAACGTTCCGTAGAGAATGACAGCGTTAATGCCAATACAGGCAGTAGTACGGTTGGTTCATCTACTTACGGAGGATAGTATAGCTATCTCATAGACAGCTCCACGGCTACTGCAGACAACTCGGTATTTTCAACTATTTTTAATTTCATTATATTCGGTTACACCAGGCAACTGCTTCAGTATGAGTTTGCATCGATCAGGTTATAACTCTCTTCATTTGGATACTTAATATATGAGTTCTATTATAATCCAAGGAGGCTGGTATAATGGCACCGCAGGACGAGCGTTATGCAGACGAGAAGATCCGCGTAGGCGAGGCACTGAGTATGGATTGGTATGAACAGGCAGAAGGATATGACAGCAAGTTTCTCGGTGAGCAGTACGAGATTCCGCATCCGGGGCTAAGCGCAGAGCTGACCGAGGATATTGCTCCACTTCAAAAGGGTTCTGTCATTCTGAATTACACTCATTTCTCGATTGTCATGAGCCGTTCACGGCGGCTGGCCATTTATACGGTTGTCAATATTGATGGTAGCCAGCTTCAGGATGCTGGACGGTCGGACAAATGGCGATATGATTCACGGATGGATGAACAGTATCAGAGCGGGGATGAGATTTACCGGGATAACGATCTGGACCGTGGGCATCTTGTAAGAAGGCGCGACCCGATCTGGGGCAAGGATGCCGATCGCGCCAATGTGGATACATTTCACTTTACCAACTGTGCTCCCCAGCACAAGGATCTGAATCAGGATACCTGGCTGGGCCTGGAGGATTATATTCTGGAGCATGCGCGCAGCAACAAGCGCAAGGCTACAATTTTCACCGGTCCCGTATTTCGTGACAGTGATATCGCCTACCGCGGTATCCAGCTGCCCGAAGAATACTGGAAAGTCGCTGCAATCGTCAAGGATAATGGTGAGCTCTCTGTAACTGCCTATCTGATCTCGCAAAAAGGGCTGCTTCGTACCATGCAGACCGAGGATGAACTGGGTCCGTACAAGACGTATCAGGTCAAAGTCACTCAGATCGAAGAGCTAACCGGTCTGGACTTTCGTCATCTGCGTGAACATGACGCCTATCCGGCAGAAGCGGTATCACCGAGTATGACGATTGAGAGTGTACAGGATATTCATATCTGATCCACGGTAGTTATACCAAAGTATCCCTATCTCCAATCATGCTCCTCCCATATCCGGGCCTTTGTCAAAACAGCGGTCTAATGTTAAACGTTACGTAAGTATGTCTTCACAGGATACATCTAGCTTAATAGCTATTACAGAAAACGGATGTACCAGATCATATACTAAAAAGAGCCATGTGGATCATCCACAGGCTCTTTTTTATACTTTTAGATAGCATAAGATTCAGATGGCGTTACCCAATGAGTAATCTGTACAAGATCTGCCCGTCTGCCCTTGCCAACTATTACATTTGCGGAATAACAGCCAGTACCAGCTTCAGGAACTGATCACGTACACGATCAGCAGTCTCCATAACTTCATCATGAGACAGAGGCTGATCCAGGATACCTGCTGCCATATTGGTAATGCAGGAGATTCCCAGTACTTCGATGCCTGCATGACGGGCTACGATCGTCTCGGATACTGTAGACATTCCGACAGCATCGGCGCCAAGCGTACGCAGCATTACGATCTCTGCAGGCGTCTCATACGTAGGACCAAGCAGTCCTGCATAGACACCTTCCTGTACTTTCAGCCCCTGCTGTGCTGCCGTATCTTTGAAAATCTGACGCAGACGACGGCTGTAGGCTTCAGACATATCCGGGAAACGCACACCCAGTGCGGAATCATTCGGTCCGATCAGCGGATTACGACCGGTCATGTTCAGATGATCGCTTAGTACCATCAGATCACCCGGCTCATACGCTGTATTTACACCGCCGGCTGCATTGGTCACGAGCAGGCTGGACACGCCCAGTTCCTTCATGACACGTACCGGGAAAGCAGTCACTTCCGGGCCGTAGCCTTCGTACATGTGAAAGCGTCCTTTCATCATTACGACTGGACGACCTTGCACTTTACCCAGCAGCAGTTCGCCGTCATGTCCTTCTACCGTGGACACTGGGAAATGCGGAATACTATTGTAGGCAATCGATACGCCTTCTTCAACCAGATCTGCGAGTACACCCAGACCGGAGCCGAGAATCAATCCCACTTCCGGAGTCAAATCACTCTGACTGCGAATATAAGCTACTGCTTCTTTAATCATTTCCTGGTTAATTGTTGTCATCTTGCCAATTTCCCCTTTCAAATAACAAACCTGTATCTTTTATTTTAAAAGATTCAAAAAACTCTCGCCATGCATAATCTTGCCTGCACTGAAATTGTCGGCAATCGTCGCACCGAGATCACTGAATGTTGCTCGGACTCCCAAATCACCAGGCGATGCCAGTGATGGACTGTAGATCAGCAGTGGCACATATTCCCGGGTATGATCGGTGCCTGCATGAACAGGATCATTACCATGGTCGGCTGTAATAATCAGCAAATCCCGCTCGCGGATCTGCTTCATCAGTTCAGGCAGCGAACGATCGAACGCTTCCAAGGCCTGCGCATATCCTTGCGGATCACGACGATGTCCATACAGGGAATCAAAATCGACCAGATTGGTAAACAGCAAACCTTTGAACTCCTGCTTTAGCTGCTCCAGCGTCAATTGTACGCCATGTTCATTGCTTTTGGTTGGATAAGAAGAGGTGATGCCTTCACCGGTAAAAATATCGTTGATTTTACCTACGGAAATTACATCATAATCTGCATTCTCAAGCGCATTCAGCACCGTAGGTTCCGGTGGACTGACTGCATAATCATGACGATTCGGCGTACGGACAAACTGTCCCGGCTCACCCTTATAAGGACGGGCAATGACGCGACCTACCGAATGTTCCGGCTCCAGCGTCAGCTCACGGGCGATCTGGCAAGCGCTGTACAACTCATCCAGTGGAATGATATCTTCATGGGCAGCAATCTGAAATACACTGTCCGCCGATGTATACACAATCCATGAACCTGTTTTCATCTGTTCTTCGCCGTATTCATCCAGAATATCCGTACCGGAAGCCGGCTTGTTGCCCAGTACCCGGCGGCCCGTTCTTTTCTCAAACTGGGTGATCAAATCCTGCGGGAACCCATTCGGGTATGTATTGAACGCGGTTCCGATATTCAGGCCCATCAATTCCCAGTGTCCGGTCATCGTATCCTTGCCCACCGAAGTTTCTGCCATTTTGCCATAATAGCCCTGTGGCTGGGTTACAGCTTCAAGTGGCGGAAGATCCGTAATATTGGCCAGTCCCAGACGCTGCAGATGAGGCAGCTGTATTTCAGGCACCTGCTCCATAATATGTCCGAGCGTGTGGGCGCCCTTATCTCCAAATTTGCCGGCATCAGGCAGTTCCCCGATACCTACACTATCCAGTACAATTACGCAGATTCGTTCAAAACGCTGTTGTTCGATTCCTGTCATGACTCATGCCTCCTATTGGGTAGATGAATCAGGTCGCATTGGCACGCGGATGATGAGCTTCATACACATCCTTCATATTCTTTCTGGATACCTGGGTGTAAATCTGGGTCGTAGAAATGTCGGCATGACCGAGCATTTCCTGCACCGAACGCAGATCCGCTCCATTTTCCAGTAGATGTGCAGCAAAGGAATGCCGCAGCGTATGTGGAGTAATATCGGTCTCAATTCCGGCTTCCCGGGCATACTTTTTGATAATTTTCCAGAAGCCCTGGCGGGTCAGCCTTGTGCCAAGCTGATTCACGAAGAGCGCCTGTTCTTCCGGATGGTTCCGGATAAGCTGCGGACGGCCTTCTTCTATATATTCACCTACACGCTTGACGGTGACACCGGTAATCGGAATGATCCGTTCTTTGCCGGAACTGCTTGCGCAGCGCAGGAATCTTAAGTCGAGCCGTACATCCTCTACATTGACCGAGATCAGCTCAGAGACGCGAATGCCTGTAGCGTACAATAGCTCCAGCATCGCACGATCGCGTCTTCCCTGCGATGTATAGGCTTCCGGAGCATCCAGCAGACGCTCCATTTCCTCGATGGTCATAACATGCGGCAGACGTTTCTCTGCTTTGGGTGCTTCCATATGTATAGACGGGTCCTGCTGAATAACCCCTTCACGAACGAGGTACTGGCAAAACGAACGCAATGAAACAGTCATCCGGGTAATCGTGGATGACGCTCTGCCGATCTGGCGCATTTCTCCCAGGAACAGGGCAATATGTGTTTTGCGGATCTGATCCGGTGCTGTCAGATGACGCTGTCCGGCGAACTCCAGAAATTGATTCAGGTCCCGCTGGTACGATTCCAGCGTATTCCGGGACAGTCCCTTCTCTTCGGTCAGATAACGGATAAATCGCTCCAAATAATCATTCACTGGAAATCAGCCTCCTTTGCAGTCATTTGATGATATCGTCTGTCAGAAGCTAGACGGTTACGCAAAAAGACTCTCTCCCGAACAGCCAAACATCGGGCGAGAGTCTCTGGTATCCAATTCAGTTATTCAATTCATTATTCGGGATTATTCTGGTTGCCATCTTGCTGCTCTTTGTCCTTGCAGCGATAACATACCCCGTAAAAATCGAGTCGGTGGTCCAGAACCGAAAAATCAAATTCCTTATCCAGTCTCTCCTCGAGCGGTCCCAACCAGTCTTCGCGGATCTCGTCCATACTTCCGCATTGCACGCAAATCAGATGATGATGATGATGCTTGCTTGTATCGGTACGCAGGTCATACCGTGCGACACCGTCGCCAAAGTTGATTTTCTCCACGACATGCAGTTCACTCAGAAGCTCGAGGGTACGGTAAACGGTGGCCAGACCGATTTCGGGAGCCTTTTGCTTCACCAGCATGAATACGTCCTCGGCACTCAGATGGTCTTCTTCGTTCTCAAGGAGCACTCGGACAGTGGCTTCCCGCTGGGGTGTTAATTTGTAACCTTTGGATTGTAACTGATGTTTAATTTTATCGATCCGTGCTTCCATTTTTGCCCTCCCCCTGTGGAAATCACTGCATCGCTTAAATGCTCACTCCAATTATTATAGGGTGAGTTCCAAGACAAAGTCAAACTTTTTAGTGTACTTGTACAGTGATGTTGCCTCCGGGCAAAATCGGCTTAATTTCCTGCTGTGCCGGAGAATGTACGATGTTGATTGCCGGACTACAGCTATCGACATTACACCTCTATACAAAAAGGCAATGCCGCAGCGTCTCTGCGAACAAATGGCAGATGCTGCGGCATTTCTTTTGCTTGTTTATATACTTATTATCCGGTGACTACCTTGCCGTAGGTTCCTCCACCTCCGGCGCTAAGCGTCAGTTGTCCAGTGCGTGCAAGCTCGATATAACTAGCAATCTCGGCTCCCACTACAGCATCCAGTTCTTCACGGGATGTATTGTGCAAAATACTCATCTCTGTACCGAATGCTTCTAGCAGTCTGTTCATTTTGGCAGGGCCCAGACCGGGAATAAATGCCAAGGGTACCTGATAACGATATGGCGGGCGATCTGTCGGCGGCTGTGGCTCCGTACGGTCGGCAATACCGAGAATCCGATCCAGTACTCCGATTGTGAGACGAGTACTGCCGCAATAAGGGCAACGCTCCAGTGCCAGCTCCGCTTCATGAATAATATGCTCACAGTTGGTACAGTAGGTACGATGATATTTGCCCAGTCTCGGGTCCAGGCCGTAATTGGCTTCGATTCCCCGTCCCTCGAGGCCCTGCAGCACCTTACGGAACTCATCGAAATTCGCTTCCTGCATCCGGAATACATTGTATTCACGACCAATCTTGCCGAGTGAATGGGCATCCGAGTTGGTTAACAGCGGGTAGCGATCCAGCTCACTGAGATAACCGGCCATTGTCGTGTCTGCACTCAGACCCAGCTCCCCTCCATCGATACTGTCCATATCCAGCACATCGCTCATCCTTGGCGTTACACTGCCATAGATGCCTTTATGCGGAGTGAACATATGGGCAGGGATAAACAGTCCGTCTCGCTGCTTCACCTGATGCTGCAGCTCCCGGTATGAGACGTAGAGACGCTGAGAGCTGAGCTGCAGATTTTTCATATGGCCGCTCATCCACTGGCTAAAATCACTCATTCGCTCCAGATCGCGGAAATAGACGAGCACATGTGCTTCCTGATATCCCGGCTCCCGAATCTCGATCTCCGATCCGAGCAGAATCGTCGTATCTCCGTATACAATTCCTCCACCGGAAGATTCCACCATCTCGCCGGAAGACATATAATTACGGATATCCTGCTGTACACCCGGGGAATGACAATCAATAATACCGACCAATCCAATTCCTTTACGCTGGGAAGATTCTTTGGCAATATTGGCAAAAGTCAGATTGCGGCTGCCACTAATCTTGACCGGCTGTCCGTCCTCACTTCGCCCGATATGGATATGAAGATCGGCGTATACACGCTGCAAAGAACTCATTGTCCCGGCTGGGCTCCCAGCTTCAGAAGCTGCCAAGCCTGCACAGCCATAATGGTCTTGGCATCGCTCATGCGTCCTTCACGGATCTGGGCAAATGCTTCTTCCAGCGTAATCTCGGTGACTTCCAGGAATTCGTCTTCATCCAGCTCGGCATCCCCTGCTGTTAATTCATCTGCCAGATAGAGATGAATAATCTCATCGGCAAAACCCGGCGAAGTATAGAAGGAAAACAGCAGCTTCATACTTTTCGCGGTATACCCGGTCTCTTCCTTCAGTTCACGATTAATCGCATCTTCCGGCTTCTCGCCCGGGTCGAGCTTGCCTGCAGGAATCTCTACCTGAGTGCGTCCCAGCGGCTGACGGAACTGTTCTACCACGATCATGCGATCATTGTGAATAGCCAGTACAGCGACTGCACCGGAGTGGCGAACCACTTCACGCTTGCTTTCCTCGCCGTTGGGCAGCTTTACCGTATCGACCTGTACGGAGATGATTTTGCCTTTGTAAATGGATTCCGTAGATAATGTAATCTCATCCAGTTGTTTATTTTTATTTTCAGTCATTATGTTCCCTCCATGGCATTGGTAAAAGTAAACGGACTGTCGATAGCGATGATGCCTGTACCAACAGGCCGTTTCGATAGGGTTGATTGCAGTCGGGGTAGAAATGATAAAAGATGCAACTCTTACTCTTTACACATGTTTATGCTTTTTTAGACAGATCGATGATAATTCCTTCTTGATTTTACTATTGGATCTGTACTGAAATCTTGTCGAATCTGAAGAACATCAACGACTAGACGCAGACAAGTTCTAAAAAAATAGATCAGATAGAGCAAATAAATCACTTCATAATGAAAAACTACTGCTCGTAACGAACAGAAATTATTGACGCGCTGTTTCCTTTACAATTTCGATCACCAGACGGGCTGCATTGATCAGTTCATTCCGATGAATACGCTCGCTGGTCGTATGAATCTCTTCGTATCCTACTGCCAGATTGGCTGTTGGTACACCCATGCCATTGAAAATATTGGCATCACTGCCGCCACCGGTATGGAAAATATCATTGGGCAATCCCAGATTGGCTGCAGCACGCTGCGCCAGCTGAACAACCGCATCTTCTTCCGTAAATTTAAATCCCGGATAGACAATTACACTCTGGAACTTGGCAGTCGCACCAAAGTCAGCACATGTATTCTCCAGCGATTCCTTCATCGCTGCCAGCTGCACTTCTACCTTCTCGTGTACAAGGCTGCGTGCTTCCGCTTCGAGTCGGGCATAATCGCATACTACATTGGTCGCGCCGCCGCCTTCAAATTTGCCGATATTGGCAGTTGTCTCATGATCGATCCGGCCCAGTTTCATACGGGAAATCGCTTTACCTGCTACCTGAATAGCACTGATTCCATCTTCAGGATTCACACCTGCATGAGCAGACTTACCGTAGATCTCCATCACTACACGTGCCTGTGTCGGTGCAGCGACAGCAATCGTCCCAACAGCTCCATTGGAATCCAGTGCATAGCCAAAGTCCGCATCCAATAGACCTGGGTCCATCGCACGTGCGCCCATCAGTCCGGATTCCTCACCTGCTGTAATCACCAGCTGAATCTGTCCATGCGGAATATTCTGTTCTTGCAAGACGCGAATCATCTCGAACAGGGCGGCTACGCCTGCTTTGTCATCTGCTCCCAGGATGGTATCACCTTCGCTTGTAATCCATCCTTCATTATCCATTACCGGCTTGATACCATTACCCCGCTTCACCGTATCCATATGGGAAGTAAAGAAAATCTTCGGAATCGGTGCATTCGTATTCGGTGGCAATGTCGCAATCAGATTACCTGCTCCATGTCCGGTACGCAGGGACGATTCATCCTCGATTACTGTAAAGCCCAGTGCAAGCAGCTTCTCGGTCAGACGATCCGCAATAATACGCTCCTGTTTGGTCTCACTGTCAATTTGTACAAGTTCCATAAATTCTTCAATTAATCTGCTTTCGGATACCACAATGATTCGCTCCTTTGGATGGTTGTCACATTAATTTCACGTGATCCTTATGATTATCTGTTCCGAGGCTTTGCAAAACGTACGTTCAATCGGTATGATAAAAAAGATTATTTATTTTACCGATCCCTGTCCGTCTGCCCAGGGATAGACAAAGGAGTCATGAAAAATGCAACAGAAAAAATGGTTTCGTATTTTTATTTATGTGATGTTGATCGCTATTGTCGGATCGGTGCTGTTCTCAATCATTCAACCGCTTCTGTAAGATCACTTCATGCTCCGGCTGCTCATACTCAAAATGACGCATAAAATGCGGCACAATATCCTGTGCCACCTGCTCCACTGTATACGAGCGGCCGGTAATATCCTCCAGTGAAGTCACTCCGTACTGCTCGATTCCGCATGGAATAATCCCCGTGAACCCCGCCTGCTGAATGCCCGAAGCGATATTAAAAGCAAATCCATGACTCGTGATAAATCCTTTGCGGCTGCGGCATTTATTGAACTTGATACCAATGGCAGCGATCTTGAGATCACCGATCCATACGCCTGTGTATTCTTCTTTGCGTCCAGCGACGATGCCCTGATCTGCCAGATAATCGATAATAACCTGCTCCAATGTACGCAAATACCGATGCGGATCGATGCCTTTGGCCGCATCCAGCAGCAGAATCGGATAACCGACCAGCTGTCCCGGCCCGTGATATGTAATATCTCCTCCGCGGTCAATCTGAAACAATGCAATACCACGCGCTCTCAGTTCCTCTTCACTCCATAGCAGATGCTCGGGATGACGCTGTGAACCAATCGTATACGTAGGCGGATGCTGAAGCATCAGCAACTGTTCTCCCTGCTGCCCATCGTCAATGCCGCGTACAATTTCCTTTTGTTTGTCCCACGCTGCTGCATATTCCATCAGCGGCGTATAGGATACTTCAATTGATTTCCCCATCAACAAAGCACATCCTTCCCTGATGATTCAGACCTATTCCGATTTTACCCGGAAGATAAGCAAAAGGTCGACAAAACCGTTACGTTTGTCAACCTTTACCTACCTGTTATGCCTATTCATAAGTTCATTTCATTCAAAAGGGCAGGCAGCAACCTGCTGCCTGCTTTATTTCAATGTAACGCAAACCGGAGCTTAATACAACTTGGTCTCCAGATTATAGCTTTCCAGATTGTCTTTCACACGTTGAAGGAATCGTCCACAGATAACCCCATCCAGAATACGATGATCCAGTGACAGACACAGATTCACCATCGACCGGACACCAATCATATCATTGATCACTACTGGACGTTTCACAATCGATTCAAAAGTCAGAATCGCTGCCTGCGGATAGTTGATAATCGGATACGACAATACCGATCCAAAGGAACCTGTGTTATTGACGGTGAATGTACCACCCTGCATATCATCCAGCTTAAGCTTGCCTTCGCGTGTACGACGCGCCAGATCTTCAATCTCATGTGCCAGACCGGCGATATTCTTCTGATCGGCACGCTGAATAACCGGTGTCATTACAGAGTCTTCAGTACCGACAGCCAGCGAGACATTGATATCGCGCTTCACGATAATTTTGTCCACTGCCCAGACCGAGTTCATAATCGGATAATCCTTGATCGCATTCACAACCGCTTTGATCAGGAAAGGCAGGTAAGTCAGTGTGATGCCTTCACTGCGCTTGAATTCTTCTTTGAGCTTGTTGCGCAACATGACCAGATTAGTTACGTCTACTTCGATCATCGTCCATGCATGAGGAATCTCGGACACGCTCTGGCGCATATTGCGAGCAATACTGTTACGCAGCGGCGTTACATCGATTAGATGCTCGCCACGTGCCGGTGCTGTCTCGGCTTGTTCCAGTACAATTTTGGGAATAGCCGGTGTCTCGCTCAGATGCATACCGGAATTGCGAACCGCATAGTCCGTAGTCGAAGCAGCATTTGCGGATGGCTGTGCAGCAGGAGTAGATGGAGCATTCTGCTGAGCAGCTGATGCCGATGCTTGAGCTGTACCATTTTCCAGTGCTTGCAGTACGTCGCGGCGCGTAATACGACCACCTGCACCTGTACCCTGAATCAGGGACAGATTAAGTCCATGCTCGGAAGCTAGGGATTGTACAGCTGGTGAATAACGGCCCGCCATGGCACCAGATGCGCCGGCAGCTGGCTGGGATTGACGCTGCGGTGCTGATGCGGGAGCCGAAGCTGATACAGCAGGCTGCGTCTGTGCTGGAGCAGACGGTGCACTTTCTGTATAACCCGCTTCAGTGTAGATCTGACAGATCACTTCGCCGACTGCGACTTCTTGTCCTTCGGCAGCGAGCAGTTCGCCCATTACACCTTCCAGTACGGAAGGAATCTCTGCATTGACTTTATCCGTGATTACTTCACAGATAGGTTCATATTGTTCAACCGTCTCCCCTGGCTGTTTGAGCCATTTGGCGATTGTAGCGGATACCAGCGACTCTGCGAGCTGTGGCATTACCACATCGGTCGGATTTCCTTTTTGGGACATGATATTCACTCCTAAAAGCTGCCGTGTTCCGGTAGAACCGGTAATGACGGCAGCTGTTTTGATAGATCGGATTAGACTATATTCTAGAAAAGCGCCAGATCGCGCATCGCTGCTTTCACTTTATCCTTGTTGAGCATATACGCTTTTTCCTGCGGCGGGTTGATTGGCATAGCCGGTGAATCTGGGCCAGCCAGACGACGAATCGGTGCATCCAGATCGAACAGGCACTCTTCCGCGATAATAGCGGCCACTTCACCGCCTACACCGCCGGTCAGATTGTCTTCATGTACGATCAGTACTTTGCCGGTGCGGCGTGCAGCATCAATAATCGCCTGGCGATCCAGCGGCTGAATCGTACGCAGATCCAGTACATGACTTGTAATACCTTCTTGTTCCAGTTCCTCGGCAGCCTGCATAATGAAATGCAGCGGCAGGCTGTAGCTAATTACGGTAATATCATCGCCTTCACGCAGCAGGTTGGCTTTACCGATAGGTACCACATAATCGTCTTCAGGCACATCGCCCTTGATCAGTTTATAGCATTTTTTATTCTCAAAAAAGAGTACAGGATCCGGATCACGAACAGCAGCTTTCAGTAGTCCTTTGGCATCATAAGCCGAATAAGGAGCTACAATTTTCAGTCCCGCTGTTCCGAAGAACACAGATTCCATGCACTGGGAATGATACAGTCCGCCGAAGATACCGCCGCCAATAGGCGCACGTACAACGATCGGGCAAGTCCAGTCATTATTGGAACGATAGCGGATTTTGGCAGCTTCACTAATAATCTGGTTGGTTGCCGGCAGCATAAAGTCCGAATACTGCATCTCGGCAATCGGCTTCATACCGTACATGGCTGCACCAATCGCTACCCCTGCAATTGCGGATTCGGACAGCGGTGTGTCCATAACCCGGTCTTCTCCGTATACTTCCTGCAGTCCCTTGGTTGTTGTAAAAACGCCGCCTTTGACGCCTACATCTTCACCGAGTACAAACACATTCTCGTCCAGTGCCATTTCTTCTTTCATCGCCAGACGAATCGCATCGATATATTCCATCATTGCCATTACTGAACATCCTCCCCGTCCCCTGCAAATACGTGCTTCAGCAGGTCATCCGCGCTCGGATAAGGAGCTGTGTCCGCATATTCCGTCGCTTCTTTCATAATCTCGGTACATTCTTTTTGCAGCTGTTGATCCTGCTCTTCGGTCCAGATGCCGGAGTCGATCAGGTACTGCTTGTATTTTGGCACGCCATCCTTTTCCCAGTTGGCGTCGACTTCTTCCTTGGTCCGGTAAGCCAGATCATTATCCGAAGTGGAATGCGGAGACAGACGATAGACCATCGCTTCGATCAGCGTTGGGCCTTCTCCTCTAATCGCACGCTCGCGTGCTTCTTTGACAGCCGCATAGACTTCCAGCACATCATTACCATCTACCCGGATCCCCGGGAAGCCGTAACCCAGTGCACGATCGCTGATCTTGCCGCTGAGCTGCTTGTGAATCGGTACGGAAATAGCATACTGGTTATTCTCACACATAATGATCACCGGCAATTTATGTACGCCGGCAAAGTTACAGCCTTCATGGAAATCTCCCTGGTTGCTGGATCCTTCACCAAAAGTCACGAATGATACCAGTTCCTCGCCTTTCATCTTTGCAGCCAGTGCTACGCCGACAGCATGCGGAACCTGTGTCGTTACCGGACTGGAGCCTGTCACAATACGCAGGCGCTTGCTGCCAAAGTGACCTGGCATCTGACGTCCGCCGCTGTTTGGATCTTCCGCTTTGGCAAATGCCGACAGCATCAGATCGCGCGCAGTCATGCCGACAGACAGCACAAATCCGTAGTCACGGTAATACGGCAGGAAATAATCCTTTTCCCGATCCAGTGCAAAAGCTGCACCGACCTGAGCCGCTTCCTGGCCTACCCCGGAAACGTGAAAATTAATTTTACCGGCGCGCTGCAGGAGCAGGGAACGCTCGTCAAACTTGCGCGCCATCATCATATATCGATAAATTTCAATAGCCTGGGCATCGGACAAGCCGAGCTTCCCGTGCCGTGTTTGTTGGTCAATAGTACCTTCTGCTTTCATTACAGGTACCTCCTTCATAAATGACGGAGAGAACAAGGTTCTCCCTCTTGGCTGGTTACCAGCATGACAATATCGTACAACCTACACTATAAAGGTTACACGCCCGCACAGTCATTGCGCAAATTCACAGCGAAAACGTCTGTCCGTCTGTATCCTCTGTCGCCTCCTGTACGGTGCATCATGAACAGCATTTTGTAAATGCATATACTGCTCATATCTGCTTGTCTTAAAACCTGGTACTAAGACTTGAGCCTAACCCTATTATAATCACATCTGAAGCAAAAAGAAAAGATGGATTTCTCCAGTCTGACGATTGGAAGTCCATCTCTTCATGATTATTCACTTTTACATGCCAATAGCTTTGCCATCCACGGCCAGCATCGCTTCGCCCATAATCTCGGCGAGGGTCGGATGCGCATGAACAGTTTGTCCGATTTCCCATGGGGTGGCATTAAGGAATTGAGCCAGAGCCGCCTCGCTGATCAGATCGGTTGCCTGTGGCCCAATGATCTGTACGCCGAGCAGATCATTGGTATTACGATCAGCCACGACTTTGACAAAGCCATCACTTTCCCCGTATACCAGCGCTTTGCCGATCGCCTGGAAAGGAAACTTGCCGACTTTGACATCGACACCGCGGGCAGTTGCTTCTTTCTCCGTAATACCGACGCTCGCCACTTCGGGACGAGTATATACGCAGCGGGATACCTGCTCAGGATTATAATGTGTCTCCTGTCCGCAAATATGATTGACCGCAGTGATCCCTTCATGACTGGCAGCATGAGCCAGCTGCAGACCGCCGATCACATCGCCAATTGCATAAATATGCGATTCGCTGGTTTGCATATTTTCATTTACCCGGATAAATCCGTTCTCGACCCGGATATCCGTATTCGCAAGACCAATCGTCTCTACATTGGCCTGACGTCCGACCGACAGCAGCATCCGGGAAGCCGTAATTGCTACTGTCTGTTCCTGGTGCACCATCTGAATCGTGAACTCCTGTTCACCCGGCTGATATGAATCCAGCTGCAGGGCGGCTCCTGTGTAAATGGTAATCCCGCGCTTTTCCATCAGTTTGCGCAGCTCGCGTGACACTTCTTCATCTTCCAGCGGCAGAATCTGCGATGCTGCTTCCACCACTGTAACCTGTACGCCAAAATCATTCAGCATCGAAGCCCATTCCATACCGATTACGCCGCCGCCAATGATCAGCATGGAAGCTGGCAGCTGATCCATCTGCAGAGCATGATCGCTGCTCAGGATAAGCTGTCCATCCGCTTCAAGACCCGGTAGTGAACGCGGACGAGAACCTGTAGCAATAATCAGATTTTTCGATACGACGGTCTCCATCTCGCCGTCTTCCAGCTCTACGGCTACTGCGCCGCTCTGTGGGGAAAAGATCGAAGGACCGATTACGCGTCCCTGCCCCTGTACTACCCGGATTTTATTTTTGCGCATCAGATACTGTACACCCTTGTGCAGCTGATCTACGATTCCCTGTTTGCGGGACTGTACACGGTCAAATTGCAGCGTGACCTGTTCTGCTGCTACTCCATACTGTTCGCTGTCTTGCATCAGTGCGTATACTTCGGCGCTGCGCAGCAGGCTTTTGCTTGGAATACAGCCGCGATGCAGACAGGTACCGCCCAGTTTATCCTGCTCGATAATGACTACATCTTTGCCCAGTTGAGCCGCGCGGATCGCAGCTACATAGCCACCGGTTCCTCCGCCCAGTATCGCGATATCACAATTAATCGTCATAATGAATATTCACTCTCTTTTCCTGAATGGTCTAAACAGCTGTTCTATATTATACACGCTTCAACACAAGCAGCGTGTTAGCACCCTTTTGAAATGTGTAATCCGTAGCAATCTCCTGCATCTCCCAGCTGCCCTGGCCTGCCGCTGCAACGGCTTTTTCCACAAAAGCAACCCGTTCACTCTGCAGATTGACCAGCGGAAAAATCCGGATTTCGGTACGGGTCACCCGCATCAGCTCCTGCAGACAACGGATATGGAATTCTTCGTCCAGACGATCCGCATACAAAAACAAAAAATGTGCAGACACGGTCAGATCAAAGGTCTCATTAGCAAATGGCAGATCCGGCAGTACTGCCGGTATGTATCGTTTGGGATGCAGCTTGCGATCCTGTGTGCTTTGCTCCAGCGCCCGGATTCGCAGCTTCTCCAGTTCCTGAATACTGCCCAGTGTAGACCAGTCGTACAGCTCACTGGCTTCTGTTATAGCCTGAATCATATGCCCGATATCCTGCTGACCTTTGTTATACAATTCTTCATTACCAAAATGGTACGCCAGATCAACAGCGGTAACGTCTGCTCCGTACTGCGAAGCTTCGGCTGCAAAAGAGCATGCACCTGCGGGGCAGTCCAAAATGCGTTGTCCTTGTAGTCGATCTTTTTCCAGTCCAAGAATGGACATGTATTCCTCGAAAGTTCTACCCAGGAACACAATGCGTTCCAGCGATAATCCCTGTGTGCGTTTGCTTGCCAGATAAGCTGCTGCCTTGGGGCTGATATAGCCGCTCCGACTGGCTGCTGCGGTGTTTTCTGTGTAGGTTGAATCTGTCTGATAACCGCTCATCTCGTCTGTTCTCCTCTCGGCTCGATTGCTGCCAAATAGTGATGCCTATCCGATTATAACGGAAATGCAGATTTATTCTAACATAACTTTGTACGGTTCTCTATGTCTGTCAGTGATGATACGCAAATCAGACATACCACCTTTATTCGTACAATGCGTCTTTGAGACGGCTGGACATACGGGGTTTATTGGAATTGGCTTTAACGAGTGCTGTACGCAGACGCTTGTTCTCGGCGGTCAGTTCATTTACAATATCGAGCAGCTTCTGTACAGCTTCTGCATCTTCGGGGCTTAATCTCTCCTGCCGCAGCAATGCTTCTGTCTGCTGAACCCATTCCTGATGCTCTTCTTTGTTCATATGATCTTGCTCCTTTCTGTCAATCTGCTGTTCTTTACCCTGCAGGACAGCTGATGATTTGTATCCATAAACGCGATAAACCAGGCACAATGTGCCCGGCTCGTCGTCGTTAACCTTCTTACGTCTGTTCTATTATAGTCCATTTCGGCAGAGAGTCGTCAATACGGCTGGCGGATCAGTTTTGAAAATAAACTCTCTATAAATGATCGCTCCATGGAGATGACGCTGTTCCGGGTGCAGCACTGTTCATAACTTCTCTCCTTTGCTTTTGACAGGTGTATGACCTGTATACAATTTGTACAGCTTAAGGAAATAACTTTTATACTGATAACCCAGCATCCGGGATACTTCTTCAACCGTGCCGTGACCGGAAGTAATCCATTCGCGGGCCCGCTGCATTTTGGTGCGTGTCGCATATTCGATAAAAGTCTCTCCGGTCTCCCGCTTGAATAATCGGCTGAAATAGCTTGGATTCAGATGCAGATGTTCCGCTACCTCTTCCAGCCGAACGAGCCGATGCATATGCTGTTCCACATATTGACGCGCTTCGTGAATCTCCGGACGGCAGCCCGGCTGTCCGGTCCAATCCGCACACAACGCCGCCAGTGCACGAAATGTAGTATGCATCCATTCCTCCAGTTCACACTGGTGACGGATCGCCGCCATCTGGCGATGCAGCTGCTCGACCGGTACGGCAAATGGCTGCTGGTACAGCTGCTGTTGTTTGAGCTGCCAGTCAATCGCAAGCTTGAGCATAAATGTTTTTACCGTCTCCGGATGATAATGCTCCCTGGCTATTTTCTGTATCCACTGTTGAATCCAGCTGTCCATCTGCTCATCGGAGCGCAGCGCATCTGTCAGTGCTTCTGCAGCCGCCGCATAATCGGCAAACAATTCACTTTCCTGCTCAAATGACACCGTTACCGGAAAGCGATAGATCGCAGAGGGAGGCAAATAAAAATAACGCTCGCACTGATCCTGTAGCTGAATGATCTGCTGTACTGCCTGCAGAAAATGTGGAGTCGGACTTCCTGCTACCACTACAATCTGTGCTTTGGCAAATTTGCGTACACTGTGAATAATTCGGTACATGACATCCTGCATACTGTTTTCCTGCTCCAGGGCGGAATGCTGTGGTAGTGCGAACCAGATATAGCCTTCGTTAGTGCTTTTGCTCAGATGAATAGCCATACCGGAACTCTCGGCTACTTCTTCCACAATATTTTCCACGGTAAATGCAAACAGATCCATATCATGAAAACACTGTTTGCGCTCTGCATTGGCAGTTACACTGTAATAGACAGGCAGCAGCTGCCTGCCCTGCACATCCAATCCAAAATGCTGCAGCCGCTGAATACCATAACGCTCATCCTTCGCACTACCGGACAATAACTCGTTCGTAAATTTGCGTTTTAGCAGAAGGCGATGACGACGATGCTCTTCCTGCAAGCGCTGACGTTCCTGTGATTCCTGTTGTTCCTCATCCAGCCGCTGGCATATCCTCTGGAGCACGGGGATCAGCTGTTCCGCAGTCAGATTTTCCTTGAGCAGATAATCTCGTACACCGAGTTTAACCGCCTGCTGGGCATACAGGAATTCGCCATGACAGGAAATGATCACCGACTGCAGACGGGGGAACATGGCCTGAATACGCTGAATAAGTTCAATACCGTTCATACCCGGCATGCCGATATCGGTAACCAGTATATCTACCGGATGTTCTTCCACATAAGTAAGCGCTTCCTCGGAACTGCTGAAACTTCCTTTCAACAACAAGCCGAGCTGTTCCCAGTGAATCGAATGGGAGAGATAGTTGAGTACAGGCATATTATCGTCCACCAAAATGATAGTGTGCATTTCACTCACCCTCCTGCGTTCTGATATTCCGGCGATCTCTTTCATCATCGGCGTGGCTGCGCAATCTATTTTCGACGTTCAGGAAAATAGGATATCGTACGATCATTCAGACACATTATTGGTCATGGAGATATCACCACTACGGCGATTTCCTGCATTCAAAGGCAGTCCAAGCACAATCTCTGTACCTTCTCCAGGATGGCTGTCTATGCGAACCTCTACGTCTGCTCCATAAATCATGTACAAACGGCGAATGACATTGCGTAGTCCAATTCCTGATACACCGGGTAGACTGGAGGATGTATCTGAAGCTGACGTTCCTGTGCTTGCAGATGTTGACTCTACGGACATATGCTGTGTGATCTCCTTACCGGTTGGCTTCTCTTCATAAGTAATACTTTTATTTCCATCCGTATTATCCTCGCCGGCAAGCTTAATGATCTGCTGACGTACCTGATGCAGACGTTCCATAGTCATGCCTTCTCCACTGTCGCGAATACTGAGCCACAGGCAATCCTGTTCGATCCAGCCTTGTATCCAGAGAATTCCTCCATACTTGGATAATCCATGCTGGTAAGCGTTCTCAACAAGCGGTTGAATTATAAATCTTGGCAGCAGCTTTTCCATGGCAGCCGGTTCCAATTCCAAGTCCAGATGCACCCGGACCTCCCGCTGGAAATCAACCAGGCATATATAGTGCTGTACCGTCTCCAGTTCTTCCCGCAGTGTAATCATTTCATTGCCACGATTCACTGTCATCCGCAGCAGCGAAGACAGCGAGCCAAGCAGCCGGGCAGCTTCCTCTGAGCCCTGAAGTAGCAGATCCATTCGAATAGCTCCCAGAATGTTGAGCAGAAAATGCGGATTGATCTGTGCCTGCAGCATCTCGAGTTCCGCTCTGCGCCGTTCGCCCTGCTCCTGCTTCACCTGAACAATCATACGTTCCACCCGATCCAGCATTTCGTCAAGCGACTGCCCCAGCAATCCGGCTTCATCGTCTCCTCGTATGCCGGAGCGGATATGCAGATGATTGTTGTCAATCTTGCGAACGACCCGGGCCAGCTTGGCGATTGGTTTGGTCATGCGGGCAATACCCAGCATCAACAGCAGCAAAAACAGCAGCACTACAACCATCTGTACAGTGGAGGTCACCTGGTAGATCCGGTTAATCTTCTGTGCAGCCACTCCGTAGGGTACCAGCCCTTCCAGACGCCAGCCGGAAACGGACATGTTCCGCTCCACTTCCAGCATATCCCTGTCTGCCAGCGAACTTTTGTCAAATGGCTGTCCAATTTTCGTCTCATCGGGATGAGAGATAATCTTGTTGTCAGGTCCTACTACCATCATTTGTATCGTGGAACGGTATTGATTCAGCACTTCTCTGAGTCGCTGTTCATCCATACTGACAACCACATAGCCATATACCTGACCGGATAGCAGACGCAGACTGCGGGCGACCGACAGCATATAGGCAGGTTTACTCTGATCGGTCATTTGCAAATAGGACGGATGCAGCCAGAAATTCAGCCGTCCGCCGGGTGTAAATTGTTCACTATGAACAAGGCTGCTCATATCGAGCCCTTTAACCTGATATTGATCCGACTGAAAATTGCTGTACATCATCGTTCCATCGCCGTTCCAGACCGAGATATATACCCGCTCACCGGCATAGGATAGATTGTCCAGCTTGCGCATAATATCCGAAGCCCGTGTCTGTCCGACATAGAAACCACTCTGCTGGTATTTCAGCGACAGATTCAGCTCATTATCCAGATATAGATAATTGGAGATATAGATCAGCCGATTGATCTGATCGGTTAAATACAGATTGGCGGCATCCAGCGAATCGCCGGCATTTTGCTCGACGGTTTCTTTCATCATGCCTTTGGTCATCCAACTGGATAATAGAGTGCCTGCTCCAATCGTAAGCAGCAGACAACAGACCGCAGAGACGATGAGCTTCCCACGGAGTGAAGTAGGCAGGATGCTGCGCCATCGTTTCATACGGTCCGCCTCATTTCAGTAATAGTGTGTATCGAATACGGCAAATACTGCTGCAATCATGAATTCATCTAGCTCTTATTGGCATCTATAATCTGCTGCACAATTGTACCGGCATTGGTGATTGTCGTATCGAGATCCTGTTTTTGCAAAATGTACTTCTCAAACTCTGCATTAACCTCCGATTCGATCTCGGACAGATACGGTACGGCAGGCGGCTTGTTAATGCCTTTGCTCACTTCAAAAGTATGTGTCAGTGATGGCAGATCGACATTCTCCGGATGCGTACCATTGTTAACGATACTTTCGAGCGCTTTGCTCACATCTGCTTGTTTCCAGGAAGAAATATCGGTTCCCTGAGCCTGGATACCCTCGGTAGTCATCCAGCGAATAAATTGGTAGGACAGGTCCTGCTTGTCCGATCCGGCGCCGATCCCGTAGTAGTCATAATCATTACTCGTATAAATGGTTTTGTCATCGGCTTTGTTTTTGGGATATGGAGCTACTGCTACTTTGAAGTCAGGAGCCGACTCGGCTGTTCCTGCAATCGTAGAATTCATCCAGCTGCCCATAACCAGCATACTGGCAGAGCCGCTCAGGAATTGGTCACGATAATTCAGTTTCTGGGAAATGGCATCGCTATACGGTACGGCCGAATGATCGGTATGTTCGGCATCATAACGCAGCTGAAAGGAAGCTCGCAGATTGGGGTCATTCATATTGGATGTTCCATCGGCTTTGAGGTAGCTATTATTCTCCGGCTGATTGAACAGTTTTAGCAGCGTCTGGGAAGCCCATGTATGGAAATATACTCCATGGTAGCTACCATCCGGCGCAGTCAGCTTTTTGGCATACTCGCGGAATTCATCCCATGTCCAGTCCTGAGGTACTTTCAGCCCTGCTTTGTCCAAACGGTCCTTGTTCAGCAGTACATAGATAATCGACCGCTTGCCTGGCAGCGCATAACGCACATCATCTACTGCAAAATCCGCCAGGTATTCGTCATCATATTTAAAGTCGATCAGATCAGTCAGCGGAGCGAACATTCCCATATCAACACGCTGGGCATACGTGAGTGAATTATTCACCATAATGATATCCATATTTTCACCCGACCCGGCGGCCAGATCAAGCTTTTTGATATATTCCTCGGTATCGCCTTTTTCGGACAAGCCCACATAATTCACTTCAATATCGGGATGCTTCTTTTGCCAGGCAGCATATACCTGATCCCACTTGAACTGATCCTTGGTATACCAGGTATAAAAGGTAATACTTTTCTTCCCGTCAGCTGTGGTCGCTGCCTTCTGCGAAGAACCGCAACCTGCCAACAGCAGCATAATACACAACCCCAGTATACCTATCATTTTTATCTTCATTATAATCCTCCTCGGCATTAGGTACTATACAATCCATTTTCCAATTCCAGCAATCCTGTTCAGCCTTTCACTCCGCCCAGAGCAATTCCTCCAATGACATGCTTTTGTGCGACCAGGAAGACAATCAGCAGCGGCAGGATCGCCGAGCAGGTACCTGCCATAATCAGGGAATAATATTCTCCTGTTGCATCCGCAAACCGGTTGATCCCCAGCTGCACCGTGAACAGCTCCGGCGAACGAAGAAAGATGAGCGGTGCCTGATAATCATTCCAGGTCCATATAAACCGCAGGATGGCATAGGTCGCAATAAACGGCTGCACAAGTGGCAATGCAATCTGCATAAAGATCCGTGCATGACCAGCACCATCTATTTTCGCCGATTCAATAAACTCGGTATGAATCGACATAAAGGCCTGTCTGAGCATAAAGGTACCGAGGGCACTGAACGATTCGAGCAGCACCAGTCCGATATGGGTATCGAACAACCCCAGACTTCGATACATAATAAACTGTGGAACAAGCAGCGCCTGTCCGGGAATCATAAACGTCAGCAGTACAATTACAAATAATGTATCTCTACCGGGAAATTTAATTTTGGAAAAGGCATAAGCTGCCATCGCCGAAGCAGCAACAGAGAGCAGAATCGTCATAACCGATACTTTGATCGAGTTCCAGTAATACAAAATAAATGGCGGGTCACCAAACCAGACCGTACGGTAATTTTCAATCGCATTCCATGTATGCGGAATCCACTGCACCGGATACTGGAACACATCGGCTTCAGTCTTGAACGAAGCTGATAGCATCCATATAAATGGGAGCAGAAACAATATACCAACTACAAGCATGATAGCGGTTACAATAATTCTCGTCAAAGTAACCGATGAACCGGAAGATGGTTTGGAGCTGTGTGCAGGCAGGGCCGGTTTCAGCGGTTGATCCATAGGAATACCCCTCTTCTCCAATTGGTATCAATAATTGACCCATTTTTTCTGTCCCCAGAATTGCAGAACAGTAATGAGCAGAATAACAGCAAACAGAAATACCGACTCTGCCGCCGCATAACCCATTTTCAAATTAACAAAAGCCTGATCGTAAATCTCGTAGACCATTACATTCGTTGATTTGGCAGGACCACCCTGAGTCAGTACAGCGATCAGATCGAATGTTTTGAACGAATAGATAACACCTGTAATCAACAGGAAAAAGGTAGTCGGCGAGAGCATCGGCACCGTAATGGCTGCGAACTGCCGCCATTTGGAGGCACCATCGATTTCGGCTGCTTCGTACAGATCTTTGGGAATTGCCTGCAGACCTGCCAGATACACAATCATATTAAATCCGATCGAGGTCCAGATAATAATCAGCATAATGGAAGGCAGTGCATACGTCGGGTCAGCCAGCCATTTCGGTGGATTCTCGATACCCAGCGACATCAGAAATCCATTAATCGGCCCCTGGGAAGGATGGAACAAAATCTGAAAAACAATGGCAACTGCCACGATACTGGAGATATAAGGCATAAAGTAAATGATTTTGAAAAAACCTTTGAAATACACCAGTTCATCGACCACGATCGCAATAACCAGTGACAGGAACAAAGCGACCGGTACAGCAAGCAGCAGTTTCAGATTATTGAACATCGATACAAAAAAGGTCTTATCCTGAAACAAATGCCTGAAATTATCCAAACCTACCATCTCTACTCCACTGAGTCCCTGAATAAAATTCCACTTGGTCAAACTGATAAAAAACAGCGAAATCATCGGGATCAGAATAAATACCGTCAATCCGAGCAGCATGGGAGCAGCAAACAGATATCCGGCCAGCGTCTCTTTGGCAGTCATGGACCACCATGATCTGGAGCGACTGAGCCTGGACGAGGATGAAGCGGATGTAGAACGATCCATTAGACCAACACCTCCTGGCGAAAGGGACGCTGCTGCAGCCGCGGACTGCGACGGCGTCCAACTTGTATTCCTGTTGTTATTGTAACGGGCAGAATTGCATCTCATAAGACACAAATATGACTCATTTGAAGACAGATTTTACTTTTTCATTCTGTAAAAGAAAAAATTTCCGATTACATATGCAATTACATACCAAAAGCCGCATGATCCTTTGGTTAAAAGGTCATGCGGCTTCTTTGGATTCAGATTATCTGTACACCTCTGCTGGCAGGCTGTTCTACCTCATATAGATCGCTGATTACAGAAGCGGCCGAATAGCAAATTCCAGATTGCAATGCAGTTCCTGCATCGGCAGCTCTATCATCCATTTCTTTCTGACAGTTAGCGAAGTACGATACACTACTATCGGACGACCATCATGATCATAATGGTCAATCGTCTCTACCTTAACGTTATATTGCTCCTCCGGAATCTGCAGTCTGATCTCGGCCCATTTTCCTGTCCAGATCAATTCATGAGCATGCACAACCGGTCGTACATGACTGATCAGACGCTCGATAACCTGATTAACAGTCGTCCGTTTTGTATTTTCGTCCATATTATTGAACTGCGATACTAACCTCTCTTCTCCAGCTTGCAATTCATTAGCTAGAGGATTAGCTTTACCTGTTGTATACATGGTAGTTGTAGTCGATTTCGTATCCATTGGATCGATAGTATTTTTCATATCTATTAACTCTTCTGCACCATTTATAGTCATCATTTTTGCAGCTTTTGTATTTGAAGTAGTATTTTCTGTTATCGTTTTCGGCAGATTCTGAGTATGATATTCTGTTTCCTTGTATATCGACATATCATACTGGGAAGATTCTGATGATAGTTGAGCAAACTGGAAATGATCCTGCAGATACAAATTAATTTCCTGTTTATTATCGTTTATTTTCCAGTGGAAATTCCGGTTCATTCTTTTTAAGCCTGCAGCTGCGGGATAAGCCGCTGTCAGATCCAGTCCAAATTTCACCTCATGATCACCAGTCTGGACAAGTTCCACAATCGCCGCTGCTGCGCGTCCTGAATACTGTTCGCAGCCATTAATCTGCGGAAGTGAATGTCCGGCAGATGAGATATTCAGAATCTGTTCGCGACCCGGGGCAAAATAGGACTGTGTATACATCCCTGCTCCCAAATCACAAAAAATATTCTCACCACCTGCATGTACAATAAAGCTGCCCAGATCATTGTGATTATGCGGCTCGTCATTATGTCCACCTTTGGTAGCCAAAGCAGCTGTGAATTTGTGGCTCATTATTGAAGACTGGGCGATATACATAGCTTTCTCATGATCCGTCGATTCGGATGGATAGCCCGCTGTAGTGGATACTGTCGATCCCGATATATGAACCTCTGTAGTTGATACCTCTAATTCCGATATAGGAGCCTCTATAGTGGTGAATGCTGCTTTGTCCCCTGTATCCGCTGTTTCTCTACTGGTCATGTTATATTCTGTCTGCATATGAAGTTCTCCCCGGCTAATCAGCCAGCACAAATCGTGCCAGTAATGATTGAACAGCCTTCCGTGCTCATGATCCTCCTGAGCGTCTGCCCCTGGTATTTCTCCGCCAGACCCATGATATACTGCCTCTGTCTGAGCTTCGTCCCAAGCTGTAACTTTTGCAGCTTCAGACATACTCCGATCTGTATCTATGGCACCGGGTACTGCAAAAAAACGAGGTTCCGCCCATAATATATTCCGCAGCAGATGCCCCCAGCGACGGCATGGATCTTCCCGAAGCGCAGGCATAACAAAAGGCAGGGAGTACGGTTTGCCAGTTAGCTCCGTCAAGCGTGACAACAGTCCCGGAGGAAGGATCTCTTCTTCTCCACTATCCGAGAAATTAACAAACTTTCCGGCAGACAGATGCATATATTCGGGAAAAGCCGCGATCGCGTTTATTTTCGGATCATTCATTGTCTGTTGTTTATCCAATCCCGCCGCTGACAGCATATCCATAAAGTACGTATAGTAACCAAATCCATAGACCCAGTAGCCCAGTCCTTCGGCACACCCTCCATCTTCTCCATATCCATTCAGAAAATGGGCTGCGGATCTCGTCATCCGTTCCAGTACTTGTGTCTGCGCTGGTTGTTCCAGCAGCAGTAACGCCGCTATCCCGCACCCTGCTCCGCATACGGCAGACCAGTTATGCTCGGCTGTCTCCCAGCCAAAGGTACGGGATGGATCAGCTGCAGGTAGCAATACCCGGCGCTGTACCTCATCACGCATACGCTGGATAATGCGATGATCTACTTTGCCATTCAGCAGCACAGTCAGCTCGGCGAGCATACCTGCTGTCTCGGCAGCGAACAGATCAAGCTCCTCCCATACCGGATAAGGACTTTCTGCAGGCAGATGCGCATTCAGACACCATGTGTATTCTCCGCACAAATCCCATAGCGCTTCTTCAAGTGTATGTATATATACAGGAGATGGAGATACTTCTTCTCTCCCGTTCTTGTGTAATAAGGAATCTTCTCTTTTTCTTTGTTGCTTCCTATTATTATCAGATAAGGAGTGTTCACCCTGTGCCCACTCCTGTACGGTTCGTCCATTTTGTGCACTGGGTGAATCAAGCAACACCATCATCGCCAGCGCTCCAATCCGGCCCCGTCTGTCAAAATAAATCCGTTCATACTGTTCACGTCCGCCCGTATCGCCAAACTCCCGGAAAGCTTCAAACGTCAAAACAGGCAGTGGTTCTGATACCGCCAGCTCTGCATAATCGCGAATATCCTGCCACCACTGTTCATACTCGGGCTTTCCGGCTGTATATCGAAGACGCTCCCCTATATCCTTCACATGCCACCAATGCGGTTTTTGCACTGTACTTTTCGAATCATAACCCATCTGTTCCCACCCTTCCCTGCTCCACGGCAGACGTTATCACCCGTAATTAAAATAACGCTTTCATATATGGATGTACAGTATCTTCATACAAAAAAGGACAGGCTTGATGTAAACTGTACCCTACAAGATGGACACTTTGAAAAAAAGTCATCTTGTAGGGTCTTTTTGTGTACAATAAAGAAAAAATGAGCGGTGGTCGAAACGGATGTCCAAAAAATTATTCACAACCAAGCA